>Ga0164290_1000451_pt1 | contig 132900 bp, 129 predicted proteins | sample Micstemetagenome_FD_108782 | JGI IMG/M metagenome (GOLD analysis project Ga0164290, IMG submission 108782) | Contaminated culture microbial community from soil near Moab, Utah, USA - Microcoleus steenstrupii SON62 (Illumina Assembly) | ecosystem: Environmental > Terrestrial > Soil > Soil crust... | reverse complement strand
CGGTAAGGTCGGCTTCACCTCCGGCGCGTTCACCGTCTGGGCCCGCGTGGCCTATGACGAGGACATCGCTCCGGCGACGGCTGCTTTCCTCGGCGCTCGCGCCGCTGGTCTGTCGGGCGTCGATGGCTGGGCCGCCCAGCTCGGCGCGCAGATCAACGTGCCGAACATGCCCGGCTCCTCGTTCCGCGTCATCGGCTTCTACGCCAACAACGCGAACGCGTTCTCGGTCGGCAGCCGCTGGTCGGTGCTCGCTTCCTATAACCACCAGTTCTCGCCGAACTTCGGCGCGTCTATCGGTGGTCAGTGGTTCGGCGACACCAACTACGCTGGTGCTGGCAGCCCGGATGCCTGGCAGGTCGAGCTCTCGATCGTCGCCACCCCGGTCACCAACCTCGAAATCCGCGCCGAGATCAACTACTTCGATCCGGCCGTGGGCAACGGCGTGACCTCGGGTTACCTGCGTCTGACCCGTTACTTCTAATCAGCTCTCAAGCTGACGAAGGCAAAACCCGGCGGAAACGCCGGGTTTTGTGCTTTTGGGTAGGGAACAGGCAGTAGGGCTGCCCTTCTGATCCGACTGCCGACTGCCTATGCCCTACTGCCTCGCCTTTCGGCCCGATCGATGAAATCGGCGATCGCCTGCGGCAGCGACCCGGTTTCGAGCAGCGGGGCGTGCCCCTGTCCTTCGACTGTCACGGTCTCGATATCGGGATGGCGTCGCGCCATCTCGCTCAGCGTTTCCGCCGAAAGCAGTTTCGAGTTCGCCCCGCGGATGGCGAGCACCGGAACCGGCGCCAGGGCCTCGAATTGCGGCCACAGCGTTGGCAGCGGCTTTGCCAGATCCACGCTTGCCAGCGTGTTGAGCAGTTGCGGATCGAAATCGGCGACCGGCCGGCCGTTCTCCTCGCGGTAGACGGCGCGCGCCATCTGATCCCAATCCGCATCGCCGAGCGCGCGAAAGCTGGCGCCATGCGCGGCCTTCTGGGCGGCGACGGCTTCGGCCAGGTTCGCCGGCACCGGCGCATTTTCGAGATAGGATTTTATCTGCGCCAGGCCTGCGGTTTCCACCGCCGGGCCGACATCGTTCAGCACCACCGCACCGAGCAGGCTCGGCCGCATGGCGCCTAGAATCATGATGATGAGGCCGCCGCGCGAGGTGCCGATGAAGGCCGCCTTCTCGATGCCGAGCGCGGCAAGACCGGCGATGCAGTCGCCAGCCTCGACAAGCGGATCGTAATTTTTCCAGTTCGCGTCGTAGGCCGAAAGCCCGCGGCCGCGATAATCGAACGCCACCACCTTGCGCGGGTTTGCCGGGTGGCGCGAAAGTCGAACGGCCAGCGGATGGAAGTCCCTCACATTGCGCGTCAGGCCGGGCAGGCAAACCACCGGCAGCGGCGAAGCGCCTTTCGGTTCATAAACGCGCGCATGCAGCTTCAGCCCGTCTGCAGCCGGATAGAAGAAGTCGGAAAAGCCGTCATTCATCGAACGCCTCGCAAGCAGCGATTCGCGACCCGGCCGTGATGCTGCGGGCGCAAGGAGCTCATTGCTACAGGTTCGGAATGGAGCGGCGCAATGCCCGGGCCGCAGCCGGCGCCGTTCAGCCTTTGCGGCCGGCGGTCAGGTCGCGCACGATATCAAAGCGGCCCGACAGGCGCATCTTGTAGACTTGATAGTTTTCCATGACGCGCTGCACGTAGCTGCGCGTCTCCTCGAACGGGATTCGCTCGACCCAGTCGACGACGGTATCGATGTCCTGCCCGCGTGGATCCCCGTAGCGCCTGATCCAGTCCTGCGCCCGTCCGGGCCCGGCATTATAGCCGGCGAAGGTCAGCACGTAGGAGCCGTCGAAGCGCACGAGCTGGTCGCCGAGGAACGCGGCGCCGAGCGTGGCGTTGTAGCCGGCGTCTTCGGTCAGGCGGTCCTTCGAATAGGGCAGGCCGATGCTTTTGGCCATTTGCTTCGCGGTGCCGGGCAGCAGCTGCAGCAGGCCGCGCGCGCCGGCCGTGGAGATGGCGACCGGATTGAACTCGCTTTCCTGGCGGGCGATCGCATAAGCGAGCGCCTTGCCGGCGGCCGACGTGCGTGCGGTCGGCGGGATTGCGCCAACAGGATGCGACAGCGCGCCGACATCGACGCCGCGCTGCGAGGCCCACTTGCCCACCTTCAGCGCCAGCGTGTGGTTGCCGCGGCGCTCCGCCATCACCGCCAGCATGGCAAGCTCGCCCGGGCTTTCGAGCTGCTGCGCCAGCGCACGATAGAGGCTGTCCGCCTGGGATGGATAGCCTGCCTTTTCCAGCCGGCGAATCGCCAGCACCACGTCGCGCTGCGCGAAATTCTGGCGATCGGCTTCGGTCGGCTCGGGGTAGGTCACGTCGATCGTTGTCAGGCCGAGGCGGGCCGCTGCAAGCTGGCCGTAGAAACAGGTCCCGAACTCCGCCGCCTTGGCGTAGAGCGCCTTGGCCTCGCCGGGGCCGCCGGCTTCCGCGGCTCGGCCGAGCCAATAATAGGCGCGCGAGCGCGACATCGGGCCTTCGGCCAGTTCGGCGATGCGGCCAAAATGCGTCGCTGCGCTGTTTGCGTCCTTCAGGCCGCGCAGCGCGTACCAGCCGGCATGGAATTCGGCGTCGGCCACTTTTTCAGGGCTTTCGGCAGCGTGCGCGGCGACGATCGCATAGGCTGTCTTGATATCGCCGATGTCGAGCAGCTCGCGCGAAAGAACGCGCCGTTCCGGCCACCAGGCGTCCGGGTCGACGAGCGCCGCCTGCTCCTTCGGCGCTTTCAACATCACCTGGGCCGCTTGCGCGAACTTGTTCTTGCGCCGCAGGTATCGCGCTTCGGCGAAAATGTAGCCGGCCGATCGCTCGGCGGCAGGAACCGCGTCGAGCAGCTTGCGCGCGTTCTTTTCGTTGCGGATCACCGCCGCCCAGGCCTTGGCGAGCGCCTTGGCTCCGGCGAGATCGGCGACCCGCTCGGCCGAGCGAATGCGGTCGGCATAAAGCATGCGCTCCATGCGGAAGCGATGATCGGCCTTGGGGATGAGCTTGCCGAACTCCTTCAGGATCACGGCCTCCTGCCGCGCCTCCAGTTTTTCGACACGCCAGAACGGCAGCAGGACAGCGAGCGCCTTGTCCTTCTGCGACAGCTCGACATAGGCGCGGCTCAGCGCCACCACACCCTCGAATGTCTGCGGCGGGTTGCCGGCCAATACCTTGACGACTTCGACCGCAGTCGGTTCCTCGCGGTAGAGCGCGCGCTCGGCATTCAGGCGAAGCTGCTTGACGCCGGGCCAGCCGGAGAGCGTCTCTGCCGTGGCGGCGATCTCGCCGCTGGCGAGCTTGTCGCCGCTTGCCAGCGCCACGGCCCAGGCAAGGATGCGCCGGTCGAGCGAATCTTCATCGAGGCCGTCGCGCACGGCGCGGGCACGCGCGACGTCGCCGTCGGAGAGGGCGTCGAGCCCGTCCTTCAAATTGGCGAGCGTTCCGCTCGACAGCGCAGCGGTATCGATGAAGTCCAGGCCGGAATAGGAGATGCCGCCGGTTGCGGTCTCGTCGAGCTCCGGCCTCGGCGGCAGCTCCGGGACCACCGGCAGCTGCGCGACGGGAAGCTCGGCAATGTCCGTCGGCGCCAGCACGCGCGCGCCAATCGCCGGCACGACGAGGAACGCCGTGGCGACGAAGGGAACAGCGATGGTGCTGCGAAGCGACATGGTCGGTTTCAGTACCTGAACTTCCAAGCTGGCAATCGACGCATAAGCCGAAAAGCTACGCGGCGACAATGAAAACGCTGTAAACGGAAGGTTCCCGGACCTCCGCGTCGCCGTCCGAGTCAGCCGGTCGTGCTCGCTGAGCCAGGCTGCCCGCGCCTATGGCGCCGCTCCGGCCTTTCCGCTACAAAGCCGGCGAAATCGGGACAAGAAGTCCATTATCCTCGGAGAAATGTTGCCATGCTGAGAGGCTCGCTTACCGCGCTCGTCACGCCGTTCGAGAAGAACGGGCGTTTCGACGCGAAAGCCTTTCGGGCGTTCGTGGAGTGGCAGATTGCCGAGGGCACGAGCGGCCTGGTGCCGGTCGGCACGACGGGCGAGTCGCCGACGCTGTCGCACGAGGAGCATCACGAGGTCGTCAGGAACTGCGTCGAGGTGGCGAAGGGCCGGGTGCCGGTCGTGGCCGGCGCGGGCTCGAACAACACCGAAGAGGCGGTGAGCCTTGTCAAGCACGCCGAGAAGGTGGGCGCCGACGCCGTTCTGGTGGTGACACCCTATTACAACAAGCCGACCCAGCGCGGCCTCTACGCGCATTACGCCGCGGTCGCCAAGGCAACCAGCCTGCCGATCATCATCTACAACATCCCGCCGCGCTCGGTGATCGACATGACGCCGGAGACGATGGGACGGCTGGCGCATGACTTCAAGAACATCGTCGGGGTGAAGGATGCCACCGGCAAGGTCGAGCGCGTGTCGGAGCAGCGCATGACCTGCGGCACTGATTTCATCCAGCTGTCCGGCGAGGATGCATCCGCGCTCGGCTTCAACGCGCATGGCGGTGTCGGCGCCATCTCCGTCACCTCCAATGTCGCGCCGCGGCTGTGCTCCGACTTCCAGGAGGCGACGCTGTCGGGCGAGGGAAAGCGCGCGCTCGAGCTGCAGGACCGGCTGATGCCGCTGCACAAGGCGATCTTCACCGAGCCTGGTCTGTGCGGCGCGAAATACGCGCTGTCTAAGCTCGGCCGGATGGAGAACGTCACGCGTTCGCCGCTGGTGCCGGTCGAGGAATCGACGGCCGAGAAGATCGACGCTGCGATGAAGCACGCCGGGTTGATCAACTAGGCTTAAGGCAATATCTCCCTGGAAGGGCTTTTTTCGACCATATTGGCCCATTCTGCCGGAGGCGGTTTGGGCCAAGGTCGAGGGGGCGGCGATGGCCGTACGGGAAGTACGGCCGAGACAAGCCCGAAGGATTTGGCCCGCGCCGGCTCGGCCAACCGGGTTTCTGGGCGATCCTGCAATCCTCGTCCTGCCGGAAAAAGAATGGACCAATACGGTCGAAAAAGGCCTCTATGTCGCAGGGAAAAAAATCCGATCCGAACAATCGCATCGCGGCCGAGAACCGCAAGGCGCGATTTTCCTATGAGGTGCTCGACACGCTCGAGACCGGCCTGGTGCTGACCGGCACCGAGGTCAAGGCGCTGCGCGAGGGTCACGCCAACATCCAGGAGAGTTATGCCACCGTCGAGGGCGGCGAGATCTGGCTGATCAACTCCTACGTGCCGGAGTACCTGCAGGCCAATCGTTTCAACCATGAGCCGCGGCGGCGGCGCAAGCTGCTGGTTTCGAAGCGGGAGCGGGCACGGCTGGCGCAGAGCGTCGAGCGCGAAGGCATGACCATGGTGCCGCTGAAAATCTACTTCAACGATCGCGGCCGGGCAAAACTGCTGCTCGGGGTCGCGCGCGGCAAGAAGCTGCACGACAAGCGCGAGACCGAGAAGCAGCGCGATTGGTCGCGCGAAAAGGGTCGGCTGTTGAAAGAGCGCGGCTAGCTCGTTCCTTCGTGCAGGAGATCAGCGCATCGCCTCCGCGGTCGAGCCGCGCAGCAGCAGGCGCGTGGGCAAAAGCTCGTTGCGGGGCGGGCCGCCTTCGAGCACCATGCGCGCCGCAATCCGGCCCTTCTCCATACCCATGCCGTCCACGGTGGTGAGCGGCGGGTCGGTTTCTGCCGCCTCCGGGATATCGTTGAAGCCGACGACGGACAGGTCGCGCGGCACCGAACGGCCGCGGCGGCGCGCTTCCTGCACGACGGCGATGCCCTGCATGGCCGACATCGAAAGGATGGCGGTCGCGTCCGGTGCCACATCGAGCATCAGTTTCGCCGCATCGCTTTCCCAAGGGTGCGCCTGCACGATCGGCACGTCGTCGATCGACAGCCCGATCTCGGCGAAGCCTTCTGCATAACCGCGCAGCTTTTCCTGGTCGATCGGCATGCCGGCGGCGTCCGCGCCGCGCGGCCGCCCTGGCGGATGGAAGCGCGGCGGGCCGAAGTCGCGCAGGAACGAGACGATGCCGAAGCGGCGGTGGCCGAGGCCGATCAGGTGCCGCGCGGCGGCAAGCGAGCCTGCCCGCGCATCCACGCGCACCGAATTCATCTCCGCGCCGGCATCGATATCGATGACCGCGAAAGGCAGGCGGCGCAGCCGCGCCGGCTCGACCTCGGCCAGATGCTCGATGCGGCCGAAGATGAAGCCGTCCACCAACGCTGTCCTGACACCGCCGTTTCCGCCCTTGTCCTGGGTGATCACGAGGCTGGCGCCGGCTGCATCGCAGACTTCGGCCACACCGAGCATGAACTCGCGAAAGACCGGATTGCGCATCGCGTCGACCACGCCCCAATTGCCGGGAGGCACGATGCCCACCGCATTGACCTTGCCGTCGCGCAGCGCACGGCCGCGCGGGTCCGGGCCGTCATATCCCAGCCGCCGGGCCGCCGCCTCGACCCGCGCACGCACATCGGGCCGCACGAGATCCGGGTGATTGAAGACGTTCGACACCGTGCCGCGGGAAACCCCCGCGGCCTTTCCGACGTCGTCCAGAGTGGGCAATGGCTTCTCCCGTCTTTCCTGCCCAATAGATCAAAACTTGGAGCGCTCCAAGTTTTTTCTTGACAGAAAGACGAATTGCCATGATCGTTCTAGCTTGGAGCGCTCCAATGTTGCGGAATCTGCCGCTGGAGGCGACTCAAGGAGGAGTAAGATGGCTGCGACCGGCGCTGCCCACGTGCTTGTGGGCCACACTTTCGATTGCGCATTTTCAGGCTTCGTCCCGCGCCTGACCTTTCGCTCCGGCGACACGATGAGAGTGCAGGCGACGATCGGCGACAGTCGCATCGATGAGACCGTGACGGTGGGTATCACAGCACTGCGGCCGCACCTTTTCGTCGTCAACTGGACGGAGAAGAACGGAAACTTCGTGGTGCAGGTACAGGACCACGAGAGCCGCGTCGTGCACAATTATGCGCGGCTCGCCGACGGCAGCCTGTTTTGCGCTCAGGGCGACCTGCGTCCTGTCGGATCGGCCTGAGCGCAGGCTTCGTCCGGCGCGAGAAAACGCAACCCGCTGCGGCAAACATGAGAATGAGGGAGTGCATGCGATGAGCCGTAAACCCGACTTCGAACCTGTTCTCGACGTTGCGCACCTTGCTCATGTCGAGCTACTGACGCCCGATTTCGAGGGTACCCTTTCCTTCTTCAAGCAACTGCTCGGGATGCAGGAGACGGAGCGGCGCGGTCGCTCGGCCTACCTTCGAGCCTATGAGGAGCAGTACCATCATTCATTGAAGATCACGGAAGCGCCCGCGGCCGGCGTCGGCCATATCGCGTGGCGGGCGCGCAGCCCGCAGGCGCTCGAGCGGCGGGTGGCGGCGATCGAGGCGCGCGGGCTCGGCCACGGCTGGAGCGAAGGCGATGCCGGTCACGGTCGCGCCTATCGCTTCACGACACCCGAAGGCCATCCGATGGAGTTGCTGTGGGAGGTCGACTATGCGAGCGCGCCGGCAGGGCAGGGCACACCTCTGCTCAACCGCCCCCAGCGACGGCCGGCGACCGGTATTCCGGTGCGGCGTCTGGATCATCTGAACTTCATGGCGGCCGATACGCGGCTCTGCCGCGACTTCATGATCGAAGCTCTCGGCTTCAACGAGCGCGAGCGGGTCGTGGGTGACGACGGCGGGCCGGTGATCGCGAGTTGGCTCAGCGTGACGAACCTCTCCCACGATCTCGGCATCGTGCCCGAACCGGGCTCGATGCGTGGCCGGCTGCACCATGTCTGCTTCCATTACATATCCGTTCAGCATCTCTTCGACCTGGCGGAGCTCGCCAGGGAGGCCGGCATCGCCATCGAGCACGGGCCGGGGCGGCACGGCATCGGCGGCGCGACTTTCCTTTACATGATGGAGCCAGGCGGAAACCGCATCGAGGTCATGGGCGATCCTGGCTACATGATCTTCGATCCGGCCTGGCGCACGGTCGAATGGAAGGCCTCGCAGATATCCCATGGGGTGGTCTGGAGCGGCTCGCCCGTGCCGGACTCCTTCTGGGTCTACGGCACACCGCCCGCGGTGGAGGCGAAGGCGGCTGCGGAGTAGGTGTGCGACGGGCGCCGCCGCGGCTGGTCAGGGCTCGCGCACGCCGGCAAACACGGCTTCGAACATCGGCGGCGTCAGGACGCCGGTGTTCGTGTTGTAGCGCGAGCAATGGTAGCTGGCGGTAAGCCGGAGCGGGCCAAGCCGGTACAGGGCGCCGTGGACAAAGGGGTAGGCGGCGACGCGCTGGCCGAGCGCCTTCACCGTCGACTGGTGTGCGATGGCGCCGAGCGTGACGATCGCCGAGAGGTTCGGCAGGCGCGCAAGCTCGGCCGAGAGGAACTGGCGGCAGGTGTTGATCTCGGCAGGCAGCGGCTTGTTTTCAGGCGGCACGCAGCGCACCGCGTTGGTGATCGCGGTGCCGACCAGTTCCAGCCCGTCACCGGGGCGGGCGTCGTATGAACCGCGCGCCAGGCCGAACTTCTTCAGCGTGGCATACAGCAGGTCGCCGGCATAATCGCCGGTGAAGGGACGGCCGGTGCGGTTGGCGCCGCGCAGGCCGGGCGCCAGGCCGACGATCAGCAGGCGAACGCCTTGCGGCCCTTCGGGCGGGAAAAAAGTACGGACGGGAGCATTGAACCAGGTCGGCTCGCGCTCGCGCCAGCCGGCGATGAAACCGTGCAGGCGTGGACAGAAATCGCAGTCGGGCGATGGCTCGACCGAGCCCATGGCCGCAGCTTTCATGGCGGCGGGCTCAGAAGTCGTCGTCTGTATCCACCGTCGCCGGCTCCGGCCGGCGCGCAGGGCGCTCGGAGGGGTCGCGGCCGACATCGTTCTTGAGGCTCATCAGGTCGATGAAATGATCGGCCTGGCGGCGCAGGTCGTCCGAGATCATCGGCGGTTGCGACGACATGGTCGACACGATGGAAACCTTGCGGCCGCGCCGCTGCAGCGCCTCGACCAGCGTGCGGAAATCGCCGTCGCCGGAGAAGATCACATAATGGTCGACAACGTCGCTGAGCTCGAGCGCATCGATGGTGAGCTCGATGTCCATGTTTCCCTTGATCTTGCGGCGCCCGGTGGAGTCGGTGAACTCCTTTGCCGGCTTGGTCACCACCTTGTAGCCATTATAGTCCAGCCAATCGATCAGCGGACGGATCGAAGAGTATTCCTGGTCCTCGACGAGGGCGGTGTAATAGTAGGCGCGAAGCAGATAGCCGCGCTTCTGGAAAGAGGCGAGAAGCTTGCGGTAGTCGATATCGAAGCCGAGGGCGCGTGAGGTTGCGTAGAGGTTTGCGCCGTCGATGAAGAGTGCGATCTTTTCACGCGGATCGAACATTTCGCAAATTCCTTTCTTGACAATCTGACCGACCGAAGCCGGCGCCGGCAATGAAAAAAGACGCTATCTTTGCGAGATAGCGCCGTAAAAACGCCATTCCAAGGCTTGTGCTGCCGAACGCAAGAAAATTTGATCGGAATTGGAGCGCCGCGGCCCTTGCCAAGGTGTGGAAGAAGCGACAGCGCCTTCTTACTTGTCTTTCCGGGCTGCGCGGAGTATGGACCGCGCCATCTTTCCGAACATCAAAACGCATGAAAGGGGCATGAATGGCCCGCGTTACCGTTGAAGACTGCATCGACAAGGTCGAGAACCGCTTCGAGCTGGTGCTGCTTGCCAGCCACCGCGCCCGCCAGATCTCGCAAGGCGGCCAGATCACGATCGCGCGCGACAACGACAAGAACCCGGTCGTGGCGCTGCGCGAGATTGCCGAGGAAACGCTGTCGCCCGAGGACCTGAAGGAGAACCTGATCCACGCGCTGCAGAAGCATGTCGAGGTGGACGAGCCGGAAGCTCCCGAGGGTGCAGCGATCGCCGACCAGACAAATGCTGCCGGCGCCGACGAAGATCGGCCGGAAGAAAACATCGCCTTCGACCGCATGTCGGAGGAAGAGCTGCTCGCCGGCATCGAAGGGCTGGTGCCGCCGGAGAAGTCGGACGACTATTGAGGCCGTTCGCCCGCGCATTCTGCGCGGGAACTCTTTCGAACCGCAAGGTTCATTGCTATTTGAAAAGCATGCGCGGCGTCCGACGATGCGGCGCATGTTTCGTTTGATATATTGATTTTGATGCTGGCGCTCTACGTTGCCCCCCTCTGTCCTGCCGGACATCTCCTCCGCAAGGGGGGAGATCACCTGTCGTCGTGGATTTCGCCAATCTTCGACGGCGGTGATTGGCGAAATCGAAGCGGCCGGCCAATCTCCCCCCTCGTGGGGGAGATGTCCGGCAGGACAGAGGGGGGCGCGAAGGAACTCGACCTTCCTCGGCTCGCGAAGGCCAGCGCGCCATGATGCGGCAGTACGAGCTGGTCGAGCGCGTGCAGCGCTACAAGCCGGACGCGAACGAGGCGCTGCTCAACAAGGCCTACGTCTACGCCATGCAGAAGCATGGCCACCAGAAGCGTGCTTCGGGCGAGGCCTATTTCTCGCATCCGCTCGAGGTGGCGGCCATCCTCACCGACATGCACATGGACGAGGCGACGATCGCGGTCGCCCTCCTGCACGACACGATCGAGGACACCACCGCCACGCGCGACGAGATCGACCAGTTGTTCGGGCCCGAGCTCGGCAAGCTGGTGGAGGGGCTGACCAAGATCCGCAAGCTCGACCTCGTCTCCAAGAAGGCCGAGCAGGCGGAGAACCTGCGCAAGCTTCTGCTCGCGATCTCCGAGGACGTGCGTGTCCTCATGGTGAAGCTCGCCGACCGGCTGCACAACATGCGCACCCTCGACCATATGAGCGGGGACAAGCGGCTGCGCATCGCCGAGGAGACGATGGAGATCTATGCGCCGCTCGCCGGCCGCATGGGCATGCAGGACATGCGCGAGGAGCTGGAAGAGCTCGCGTTCCGTTACATCAACCCGGAGGCGCATCGAACGGTGACGGAGCGCCTCGTCGATGTCTTCCGCAAGAACCGCGGCGTCATCGACGAGATCGAGAAGGCGCTGTCGGCGCTGTTCGAGAAATACAAGATCAAGGCCGAGGTGAAGAGCCGGCAGAAGAAGCCATGGTCGGTGTTCCGCAAGATGGAGGCGAAGGCGCTCTCCTTCGAGCAGCTTTCCGATCTCTACGGCTTCCGCGTTATCCTGGAGAACGTCGAGGATTGCTACCGCGCGCTCGGCGCCATTCACACGGCCTGGGCGATGGTTCCGGGTCGCTTCAAGGACTACATCTCGACGCCCAAGCAGAACGGCTACCAGTCGATCCACACCACGATCGTCGGCCCTTCGCGCCAGCGCGTCGAGCTGCAGATCCGCACGCGCAGCATGAACAAGGTCGCCGAATACGGCGTCGCCGCGCATTCGCTCTACAAGGACGGTGTCGCGAAGGCCAACGGCGCGACGAACGGCGAGATGTCGGCCTATGGCTGGCTGCGCCGCACCATCGAGCAGATCGGCGAGGGCGACAGCCCCGAGGATTTCCTCGAAAACACCAAGCTGGAGCTGTTCCAGGACCAGGTCTTCTGCTTCACGCCCAAGGGCATGCTGATCGCGCTGCCGAAGGGCGCCACCCCGATCGATTTTGCCTATGCCGTGCACACCGAGGTCGGCGACACCTGCGTCGGCGCCAAGGTCAACGGCCGCATCATGCCGCTGATGACGGAGCTGAAGAACGGCGACGAGGTGGAGATCATCCGCTCCAAGGGCTCGGTCCCGCCGGCCGCCTGGGAGGCGATCGTGGTCACCGGCAAGGCGCGTGCCGCCATCCGCCGCGCCACCAAGAACGCCATCCGCAAGCAATATTCCGGGCTCGGCGCGCGCATCCTCGAGCGCGCGTTCGAGCGTGTGGGCAAGGCATTTTCCAAGGACAAGCTGAAGCCGGTGCTGCACCGGCTCGGCCGCAAGGACGTCGAGGACGTGCTGGCCTCGGTCGGCCGCGGCGAGCTTGCCTCGACCGACGTGATGCGCGCCGTCTATCCCGATTTTAAGGAGGAGCGCGCCACCGCCGCGAGCGTCGCCAAGCCGCGCGAGGAGGGTTGGGTCAACCTGCGCAATGCCGCCGGCATGCTCTTCCAGATGCCGCGCGAAGCCCGCAAGGCCCGCGGCAGCAGCAAGACGGTGAGCAGCGCGCTGCCTATCCGCGGGGTGCAGGGCGACCTGCCGGTGCGGTTTGCGCCGGAAGGCGCGGTGCCGGGCGACCGCATCGTCGGCATCATGCAGCCGGGCGCGGGCATCACCATCTACCCCATCCAGTCGCAGGCGCTCACCGCTTTCGACGACCAGCCGGACCGCTGGATCGACGTGCGTTGGGACATCGACGAGACCTCCAAGGAGCGCTTTCCGGCGCGTATTTCCGTCACCGCGATCAACGCGCCGGGCTCGCTCGCCGACATTGCCGGCGTGATCGCCGCGAACGATGCGAACATCCACAATCTGACCATGGTGCGCACCGCCCCGGACTTCACCGAGATGGTGATCGATCTCGAGGTCTGGGATCTGAAGCATTTGAGCCGGCTGCTCTCGCAGCTCAAGGAGAATACGAGCGTGAGCGAGGCAAAGCGTGTCAACGGCTGACGGCATGAGCACCGAAGCAGTGCTGCAGATCTTTCGCGAGACCGGCGCGGTGCTCGAAGGGCATTTCATCCTGACCTCCGGCCTGCGCAGCCCGGTCTTCCTGCAGAAGGCGCGTGTCTTCATGCATGCCGACAAGACGGCCGTGCTCTGCAAGGCGCTGGCCGGCCTGATCCGGGCAAGCGTGCCGGGGCAGATCGACTATGTCGTCGGGCCGGCCGTCGGCGGCATCATCCCCGCCTACGAGACATCGAGGCACCTCGACGTGCCGGCGATCTGGGTGGAACGCGAGGCGGGCGAGTTCCGCCTGCGCCGCTTCGAGATCGCCCGCGGCGCCCGGGTGGTGATCGTGGAGGATATCGTCACCACGGGCCTGTCGATCCGCGAGTCGATCGACTGCATGAAAAAGCTCGGCGCCGAGGTGCTGGCCGCCGCCTGCATCATCGACCGCTCGGCCGGCAAGACGGATGTCGGCGTGCCCCTGATCGCGCTTGCGGAGTATGAGGTGCCGGCCTACCCGGCCGATGCGCTGCCGCCGGAGCTCGCCGCGATCCCGCCGGTGAAACCGGGCAGCCGCAACATCTGAGCGCTGGACAAGACGCCGGCGAGACGCCGCCGCTCCAAAAAAGCTTCGCTCCCGCCGGTACGGCAGTGCCGGCAGGAGCGAGCACGCTGGAAATGCGCCCCGAAGAGCCCCCACCCGATGGGACGCAGGTAAAAGCCTTAGTTCCGTCGTCAGACGACCGTCAACTCGCTGCGCGTGCCGGACAGCTGACTATTATTGGGAGCAGTTGCGCGGTTTTCTGCGGGAATCGGCGACACCAAGGCCTCGAAAGCGGTATCGATGATCGACAGCTTGACGGCTTGCGCCATGGCGTATTCGGCGCGGAATTCCTTCGACACCCACATCACCGATTTGCCGCGTCGACCTTGCCAGCCGATGCTGCCCATGGCCTCGGCCTCCCGCAGCTTGCGCGTCAGATGCGTGCGCGACAGTTTCAGCCACTCCGCCATGTCGGCGATGGAAAAAACGCTTGTCGGCATCCGCTCGACGTCGGGGCCTGCCGGCTCGATCCCGGCGATAAGCCAGTCCATGACGACGCCGCCATTGTTGAGCCAGGTGAAGAGCGAGAAGGTTTTGGGCGGCCGGCGCACGATATCGTTGGTCAGCAGCGCGTCCGCGATCAGCGGCTGCAGCCGCGAGAGCGGGTTGTCTTCGGCGAGATACACTTGCAGGCGGCCGCCGCCATCCAGCGCATCCAAGGTGGCGAGGTGGGCGATCGCCCAACCATTCAGCGCCTCCAGTGCTTCCGTCGACGGCTCGAGCGCGCGCACGCGCTTGTCGCTGCCGCCCGGCAGGTAGTGCGTGTGACGATAGTAGAGCATTTCCTTGAGGAAGGCGTCGGCGGTGTTGCGGCTGGCAACGTCGTGGCGGCGAATCACGTCGAAGAAGCGGGCGGCATTGAAGCCGGTGCGGTCGTCGCCGGGCACGCGGCGGAAATAGAGCGCCAGCGCGATATGCGCCATCAGCCAGCGCTGCTGGGTGGCGAACACGGAAGAGAGGCGGGGGTTGGCGGCGTACGCATTCAGCATTGCCCGCGATTGCTCACGGATGCAGGCATGGAGCGCCGGATGCGCAGCGATTTGTTCTGCCGTGTATGCCATGGGGGTGGCTGACTGCTGTTAAAGCGGTATCGACAAAACCGCGTCGGTTGGCAAGTAAAGCTTTGAATCTTGATGAACGCTGACGGGGATATTCACGCCGCGTTCATGCGGTGCGCTACTGGCCTGCTTTCGCCAAGGCAACGGACGGCGTAGCCAGCGGCGATACAAGGGATAGAGACGTGTCGTCGAGCCGGATTGCGCATGCGCTCTCGTACCAATGGACAGCCGGCTCACCGATCGCCTCGATCAGAAGCGCAACACCGCCCACCCGATCCGTAACAAACTCCTTGAAAGCAAGATTTAGTACGGATTGAATCCGCACAGGGACAAGCCGCAATCCAATGATCCTCGGCATAGGCAGCGACATCATCGACATCCGCCGCATCGAGAAATCGATGACGCGGCATGGCGATCGTTTCATCAAGCGCATCTTCACCGAGGTCGAGCGTGCCTATTCCGACCGGCGGGCGGCGCGCGTCGCTTCTTACGCCAAGCGCTTCGCGGCCAAGGAAGCCTGTTCCAAGGCATTGAGCTCCGGCATCGCGCATGGCGTGTTCTGGAGCGACATGGGCGTGGTGAACCTGCCCGGCGGGCGGCCGACCATGCATCTGACCGGTGCCGCTGCGGAAAGGCTGCAGGCGATGACGCCGCCCGGTCACCGGCCGGTGATTCACCTCACGATCACCGACGAATTCCCCTTCGCTCAGGCTTTTGTGATCATCGAAGCCCTGGAGATCGAATAAACGCCATGGTTTAGGCCCTGAGGCTGAGCATTCCGGCCGGCGCGCCTGCTTGACGGTGGCGACCGGCAATCCCAACTGCCGTGCAGAATCGTTGCCCGGCGCGCCGCAAGCCGGTAAAGACGGGCCTGCAAATCGAGGACGACATGAGCGTGGCAGAAAAAACCGAGAAGAAAAAAGGCGGTCTTGGCGAGACCATCAATGTCATCGTCCAGGCGTTGATCCTTGCGCTCGTCATCCGCACGATCTTCTTCCAGCCCTTCTCGATCCCGTCGGGCTCGATGCGCCCGACGCTGCTCGAAGGCGACTATCTGTTCGTTACCAAATGGGCCTACGGCTATTCGCGCCATTCGCTGCCCTTCTCGCCGAACATCTTTTCCGGCCGCATCTGGGACGCGCCGCCCGAGCGCGGCGACGTGGCCGTGTTCAAGTTCCCGCCCGACCCGTCGCTCGATTACATCAAGCGCGTGATCGGCCTGCCGGGCGATCGCATCCAGATGCGGGCCGGACAGCTCTTCATCAACGGCGTCGGCGTGCCGCGCGTGAAGACCGGCGTGATCAACGATCCGGATGTCACCGAGCAGGTCGGCCCGGTCGATGTCTATCGCGAGACGCTGCCCAATGGCGTGGCCTACGACACGCTCGACCTGACGCCGAACGGCGTCGGCGACGACACGCGCGAATTCGTCGTGCCGGAAGGCCACTATTTCATGATGGGCGACAACCGCGACAACTCCACCGACAGCCGCTTCAGCGTCGGCTTCGTGCCGGAGGAGAATCTGGTCGGCCGCGCCAACATCATCTTCTTCTCGATCGCCGGCGGGGCCAGTCCGCTCGAGATCTGGAAATGGCCGTCGCTGATGCGCGCTGACCGGCTTTTCACCATGGTGCATTAGAGGCGCTGAAATGGCGTCCGTCGCATGAGCGCCGCGAGGCGTCCGACCGGAGAAGCGCTGCTCGACGCGCTGGCCGAGCAGACCGGGCACCGCTTCGCGGATATGCCGCTGGTGCAGATGGCGCTCACCCATTCGAGCGCGCCGGGAGCCAAGTTCAACAATGAACGGCTGGAGTTCCTCGGCGACCGGGTGCTCGGGCTGGTCGTGACCGAATTGCTCTACAAGCTCTATCCCGATTCGCCGCAGGGCGAGCTGGCGGTGCGGCTGTCGCAGCTTGCCAGCGGCGACACCTGTGCCGCTGTCGGCCTGGAGATCGGCCTCGACGTGCTGGTTCGCACCGATGCGGGCTTGCGCGGCAGCCAGGGGCAGAAGACGAAAAACCTGATTGCCGATGCCGTCGAGGCGCTGATCGCGGCGATCTATCTCGACGGCGGCATGGAAGCCGCGCGCCGCTTCGTGCTCAGCCAATGGCAGAAACGTGCGCAGGCGCTGTCGCGCATCCCGCGCGATGCAAAGACCGAATTGCAGGAATGGGCCGTACGCATCGACGGTGCGCGGCCGGTCTATGCGATCGAGAAGCGCGAGGGGCCGGACCATGATCCGCTCTTCACCGTCACCGTGTCGGTCGCCGGATTCGAGCCGGCGCGGGCCGAAGGGCGCTCGAAGCAGGCGGCCGAGCGTGCCGCCGCGACCGCCTTCCTGCTGCGCGAGGGGGTTTGGCAACTCGCGGAGGCGCAGGCGTGAGCGAGGCAACGGCAGAAAAGACCCGCTCGGGTTTCGTGGCGCTGATCGGCGCGCCGAACGCCGGCAAGTCGACCCTGGTCAACCGGCTGGTCGGCGCCAAAGTATCGATCGTCACCCACAAGGTGCAGACGACGCGCGCCATCGTGCGCGGAATCGCGACGCATGGCGTGGCCCAGATCGTCTTCGTCGATACCCCCGGCATCTTCAAGCCGCGACGGCGGCTCGACCGGGCCATGGTCTCGACCGCCTGGGGAGGCGCCAAGGATGCCGACGTGGTGATGCTCCTGGTCGATGCCGAGCGGGGCCTTAAGGGCGACACGGGCGAAATCCTCGATGGCCTGAAGGACGTGCGCCAGCCGAAGATCCTGGTGCTCAACAAGGTCGACCGGGTGAAGCCCGAGACCTTGCTCAAGCTGACGGCGGAAGCGAATGAGCGCGTCGCTTTCGGCAACACCTTCATGGTCTCGGCGCTGACCGGTTCCGGTTGCGACGACCTGCTCGACCATCTGGCGAAAACCCTGCCGGAAGGGCCCTGGTATTATCCCGAGGACCAGATCTCCGACCTGCCGATGCGCCAGCTCGCCGCCGAGATCACGCGCGAGAAGCTGTATCTGCGGCTGCACGAGGAGCTGCCCTACTCCTCGCATGTCGAGAACGAGAAATGGGAAGAGCGCAAGGATGGCTCGGTGCGGATCGAGCAGGTGATCTATGTCGAGCGCGACAGCCAGAAGGCGATCGTGCTCGGCCACCGCGGTCAGACGCTGAAGGCGATCGGCGAGGCGGCGCGCAAGGAACTCGCCGAGATACTCGAGCAGAAGGTGCATCTCTTCCTGTTCGTGAAGGTGCGCGAGAACTGGGGCGACGACCCCGACCGCTATCGCGAGATGGGGCTTGATTTCCCGGGCTGAGCCGCTTGATCCGCGCGCTTTCATCGAGCGCAATCTGCGGCTCGCCGAAGTGCCGGGGCTGCCTGGCATCCGCCTCTACACCGCGCATCCCGCCAGCGGCCTCAGGCAGGTGAAGGCAGCTCCCTATTGGGCCTTCCCCTGGGCCGGCGGGCTGGCCTTGGCCAAACATATCGCCAGCCGCCCGCCGACGGTGAGAGGCAGGCGCGTGCTCGACCTCGGCGCCGGCGGCGGCATCGTGGCGATCGCCGCCGCCAAGGCCGGGGCGACTGAGGTTCTGGCAGCGGATATCGACGCTTTCGCGCTTGCCGCGCTGGCGCTCAACGCCGCGGCGAACGACGTTGCGCTGACGATCGTGGAGCACGACCTGCTGTCAGGCGAACCGCCAGCCATCGACCTCATCCTGGTCGGCGATCTTTTCTACACGGAAAAGCTGGCGGCGCGGGTTACGCGCTTTCTCGAGCACTGCCGGGCGGCGTCGATCGAGGTGCTGGTCGGCGACCCGCGCCGCTCGCCGCTGCCGCTGGAGCGGCTGCACCACATCGCCGAATATGAAGTTCCGGATTTCGGCGGCGGCAGCGGCAGGGAAGGGGGCGTCTATGCCTTTCGATAGCAAGCTCAAGCCGCATTGGCGCGACTTCAAGCACCTCAAGATCGGGCGCTGGTACCGCGTGGTGAAAACCTTCACCGATTTCGACCGCGGCGAGCATCCTGTCGGCGAGACCTGGCGCTTCGAGGGGCACAGCTTCCTGCCCTATGATGACGGGCTGTCGTTGTTCGTCGCGCCCGACGAGGCGACCCTGCGCCATATCCGGATGCGCTGGACGCCTGAGGACCAGGGCGAGATCGTCGATGCGCTCGAGAGATACGTTCAGCCGGCGCAGCCAGCCGCCGGCCCTTGATGCAGGTGCCGCGATGGTTCAGGGTTGAGCCATGGAGTGGCGCGACGAGGGCATCATTCTCGGCACCCGCCGGCATGGCGAAACCAGCGCCATACTGGAGGTGATGACGCGCGCCCACGGTCGCCATCTCGGACTCGTGCGCGGCGGACGCTCGCGCAAGCAGCAGCCGCTGCTGCAGCCGGGCAACCGGGTCGAGCTGATCTGGCGCGCGCGGCTCGACGAGCATCTCGGCATGTTCCAGGTCGAGCCGGTCGAGCTCAATGCAGCCCGCCTTTTCGATCAGGCGGTGGCGGTCTACGGGCTGCAGACGCTCGCCGCGCATCTGCGGCTCCTGCCCGAGCGCGATCCGCATGCCGGGCTGTACGATGCGCTGGCGCTGATGATCACGCATCTGGAGGAGCCGGCGCTCGCCGCCGAGCTGGTCGTGCGCTTCGAGCTTCTGTTGCTCGAGGAGCTTGGCTTCGGGCTCGACCTCCGGCGCTGCGCCGCGACCGGCGCGCGCGAGAACCTGGTTTTTGTCTCGCCGAAGACCGGCCGCGCCGTGTCGCGCGAGGCAGGCCAGCCATGGGCCGATCGCCTGCTGCCGCTGCCCTCCTTCCTGGCGGTCGGGGCGGGTTTGCGGGCAACGCCGGAGGATGTCGAGCAGGCCTATCGGCTGACCGGCTTCTTCCTCGCCCGGCATGTCTACGACGCGCGCGGCATCGACGAGCCGGAGGCGCGTGGCAGCTTTGTCGCCGCGCTCGGCCGTCGCTTTGCCCTCAACGGAGAGAACGCCGCATGAGCGAAGTGGAGCTTTACCCAGGCCGGGTTTCTCCTCTCGGCCTGGGCACGATCCCGCGCGAGGATCTTCTGAATTATGCCGGGCGAGAGCTCTTGCAGCGCATCATCGACGGGCTCTATCCGGCCCCGCCAATCAATGAGAGGCTGAATTTCGCCTTGGCCGAAATCGGAGAAGGGCGCGCAGTCTTCCGCGGCATGCCAAGCGAAAAGCACCTGAACCCGCTCGGCACGGTGCATGGCGGCTGGGCCGCGACGCTGCTCGATTCCGCGCTCGCCTGCGCCGTCCAGACCCTGCTGGAAAAGGGCGAGGCCTACACCACCGCCGAGTTCAAGGTGAATTTGACGCGGCCGATCATGCCGACCACCGGCGAGGTCGTTTGCGAGGCGAAGGTGGTGCACAAGGGGCGCACGCTTGCCGTTTCGGAGGCGACGCTGAAGGACGCGCAGGGAAGGTTGCTCGCCTTCGGCACGGAAACCTGCGCCATATTTCCAGCGTCGAACCTCTCCGGGCGATAGGGCAAACCGGGGCGGTGGCATCCCGCCGTCCTTGAGCATGCCGAACGGCGTCCGCGGCAGGCGCCCTCCTACAATCGCAAACCGCCGCCGCGATCCTGACCGAATCGCGCTACAAGGAGCGAGGGGATCGGGATGGAAATGCCTGAAATCATTGCGCTCGCCTGCCTTGCTGGCTTGATCGTGCTCGCCGTCATCATCTGGCGGCAGCAGCAGAACTACCGCCGCCTCGAAACCGAGCTTTCCGGTTTGCGCGTCGCTTTCCTGGCGTTTCGTGAAGACGCTTTGGCAGGCCCGGCCCTGGCCAGGACCGCCCCCGCGGCCCGACCGGAAGCGGCAGTCGGGGAGGCGGCACGCGTCGAACCGGGTTCTGAGCCGACGGCAGAACCGGCGACGCCGATGGTCCAGCCGGTTGTGGACGCCACCAAACCGGCGGTCGTCCAGCCGGCGCTGACCTTGGCTGAAGAGATAAGGGCGCGGGTGGCGGCCGAGAAGCAGGCTGCCGATGAAGCTGCCGCCATGCTGGCACGCTCACAGCCCGTGCCGCCAAGCCGACGCTCGGACGTCGAGACGGCGCTCGGCTCGCGCTGGGCCGTCTGGGTGGGCGGCGTGGCGCTGGCGCTGGGTGCGGTCTTCCTCATCCGCTACACGATCGAGATCGGCATTTTCGGCCCGCGGCTGCGCTTGATCCTCGCCGCGATCCTCGGCGTGGTCCTGGTGGGAGGCGGCGAGTTCCTGCGCCGCACCGGCTTCCGCGTACCGGTCGAAGGGCTGCGCAACGCCTATGTGCCGGCGATCCTCACCGCCGCCGGCGCTTTCACGCTGTTCGGCACGGTGTACGCCGCGCACGCCGTCTACGGTTTCATGGGCGCAGCGCCTGCCTTCGTGCTGCTCGGCCTCATCGGCGTCGTGACGATCGTCGCCGCGCTTCTGCACGGGCAGGCGCTCGGCGGGCTCGGCCTCATCGGCTCCTACCTGACCCCGGCGCTTGTCGCCTCGACCTCACCGGATGTGTGGACGCTGTTCGGTTTCCTGGCCGTGGTGCTGGTGGCAGCCGGTATCATCGCGCGCTACCGCCGCTGGCCCTTCCTGATGGGCACGGCCTTCGCCGGCCCCGCGCTCTGGTGCCTGTTCTACATAGGCAGCGCCATCACGCCGCATCCCGATTTCGTCGCTGTGGTCTTCATCCACGCCGTCATCCTCGCCACGCTGGCGCTGGTCTGGCTGCACGGCGAGGGCCTGGCGTCCGCCGGCGCCGGCGTCGACTGGACCGCTGCGGTGCCGGCCGGGCTGACCTCCATCACCGCCCTCATCCTCAACACCAACTCCGACCTGATCATCGCCGGCGGCATTCCGTACGGCGATGCGCTCATCATCGCGATGCTTGGCGTCGCGCTCTGGCGCAGCTCGGCGCTGCCGCTCATGTTCGGCGCCGCCGCCGCCGTCGTGCTCATCTATTTCCGCAACGCCGCGAGCGGCACGTTCTCCTTCGAGCTTGCCGGCGAAGGCGTGATCATCGACGGGCTACCCGTCATACCGCTCTCCTCCAGCCTCTGGCCGGATGTCGGCATGGCCGCGCTGTTCGTCGCGACCGGCCTTTGGGCGGCACGCCGTTTCGCCAGCACCGGCGGCTACCGTGCGGCTGCCTGGGCGGCCGCCGCGGTCGTCCCGACGCTGGCGATCCTTTTTTCCAACTGGCTTTCCTTCGGCAATCTCGACACCGACTATCTGCGTGCCGCGATCTTCGCGGCGCTGACGCTCGCGCTCATTGCCGGCAGCGAGTGGATCGCGCGCGCCGAGAACCCGAGATATGCGGGCGGCACGGCCGTATCCTGGGTGCTTTCCGGCGCGGCGCTTGCGCTGGTGATAGCCTTCACGCTCACCTTCAAGCCCGGCACCACCTCCGTGCTGATGGCGCTGACCGGCGCGCTCACCGCGCTCGCGACACGCTGGCGGCCTTATCCGATGCTCGGCTGGCTGAGCGTCGCGTCCGTGGCCTTGATGCTGGCTCGCGTGCTGCTCGATCCGACCATCGTGGGAGCCGAGAACCTTTCGACCCGGCTGATCTTCAACGAGCTGTTGCTGGGCTACGGCCTGCCGACGCTCGCCTTCGCTTTCGCCGCCTGGCAGCTCAAACGCACGACCGGCGGCACGCCGCGCTTCATCATGGAGGCGGCGGCTGCCCTGTTCGCCGTGCTGACCGCGGCATTGCTGGTGCGCCACGCCATGAATGGCGGGGTCATCTTCGCCGACGAGCCGATGCTTGCCGAGCAGTCGATCTACACGCTGATTGCGATCGGCGCGGCCGGGATGATGATTGCGCTCGACCGGCGCTCGCCGAGCCCGGTCTTCCAGGGCGGCTCGATGCTCCTTGGCGTTGTCTCGGTGGCGGCGATCGTGCTGATCCATTTCCTTGGGCTCAACCCGCTCTATACCGAAGAGCCGACCGGCACGAACCCGGTCTTCAATGTGATCCTGCTCGGTTATCTTCTGCCGGCGATCGCGATGGGCGCCGTCGCGCTCTACGCGCGCGGGAAGCGGCCGCAATGGTATGTCGCCATGCTGGCGCTCGTCGCCGCGGCGCTTGCCGTCGCTTACTTCTCGCTGTCGCTGCGCCGGCTTTTCGTCGGCGAGAACATCGGCCTCTGGCAAGGCATGAGCCAGCTCGAGACCTACAGCTATTCGGCGTTGTGGCTCGTGCTCGGCGTGATCCTGCTGGTGGTCGGCGTCGGCCTGCGCTCGCAGGTGCTGCGCATCGCCTCGGCCGCCCTGGTCGTGCTCGCGGTCGGCAAGGTGTTCCTGTTCGATATGGCCGAGCTCGAAGGCGTGCTGCGCGCGCTCTCCTTTATCGGCCTCGGCCTTGTACTCATCGGGATCGGCCTCTTCTATCAGCGCATGCTCGGCCGCTCGATCGACCTCGCGGCTGAAAGCCGGCCCGAGCTTCGTTAAACCGGGAGCATGCTCGAGAAGCGCTCTTTTCTCTCTGCGAGCATCGCGCCGAGCTTGCCGTCGGGTACGACGATGCTGAGCGCGCCGGCCCTGTGCAGCAAGGTGTCGGGCGGCGCCCCAGCCGCCACTGCCGCAAGCCGCGCAGCGCCGGCTGGACCCGCGACATGGGCGCGGACCGGCAACTCCATCGGCTCGCCCACCGCGGTGGCGATCAACTTGACCCAGAGCTCGCTGCGTGCGCCGCCCCCCACCACGGCGAAACGGGCGGGCTTGATGCCGACGCTTCGCTGCGCCGCCACGCAATCGGCGAGTTGGAAGGCGACGCCCTCCATCGCTGCATAACCCAGCATTCCGCGGTCGACGCCGGGATGGAGACCGTCGATGCGTGCCGTGGCGTCGGGACGGTTCAAGGGTGTCCGGATACCGGTCAGGCAGGGCAGAAACAACGGCGCATCGGCCAGTCGCCCATTGTCGGCGAAAGCCACCGCTTCCGCCGCGAGCGTCACCGCGTCCGTGCCGACAAGACGCGCGGCCCAATCAAGCGATGCGGTGGCGCTCATCACCACGGCCATGGACAGGAACGTGCCGGGCGCCGCATGCGCACTGGTCAGGATTGCCGCTTCCGGGCCTGGTCGAAACGCGGCGTCGACGGCGCAGGCGACCGCGGAAGTCCCGACTGTGAGGACAGCGTCGCCAGGCGTCGCGGCGCCGACGCCGAGTGTCGATGCCATGTTGTCGCCGGCACCCACCGCGACGGGCACCTGCCGCATTCCCCAGCGCTTCGCAAGCGGCGCGCGCAGCGACCCTGCGGCCGCCCATGAAGGCAGCAGGGGCGGAAGCCGATCGAACGGCCATTCCGCCGCCTCGCAGAGCTGCGGGTCCCATACGCCTTCGGCGCAGTCGAGAAGCTGGGTTCCGCCCGCGTCTGTCGGCTCCGAGGCAAGCTCCCCGGTCAGCGCCAGCCGCACATAATCTTTCGGCAGAAGCAGCATTCGCGCGGCGGCAACGACCTCCGGCTCATGCCGCCGCAGCCACAGCAGCTTGGCCGCCGTGATTCCCGGATCGGGCGCCCCGTTCGTGCGCCGCCCGATATCGGGGCACCGCTGCAAAAGCAGCTCGCATTCGGCGCCAGCGCGTTGATCGTTCCACAAAATCGCGGGGCGCAACGGACGCTGCGCCGTGTCGAGCAGCAGCGCCGCGAGCATCTGGCCGGAGAGACCGATCCCGCCGACGGCAGCCATGGCGGCTGCATTCTCCGCCATCAGCCGGTCGAGGCACGCGAACACACCTTCGACCCACAGGTCGGCCGATTGCTCGCTCCAGCCTACGCGTGGGATCGAGACCGCGACCGGGGTCGACGACTCGGCGACGACACGCTCGCTGTCCTCCAACAACACGGCCTTCACGCCCGAGGTGCCGATGTCGATCCCGAGGAAGAGGCTCACCCTTGGCCTCCCGACCCGGGAAGCAGCGCGGCGGCCGTCGTCTCGTCGGTGACGAAGGTATTGACGAGGCCAAGGCCCAGCACGGCGCGCAGCACTGGAACCTTGTGGTCGCCGCCGGCAGCCAGGATGACGTTGGGGATCCGTGCCAGGTCGGCAAGCCCGATGCCGATGACCCGTTCGTTGATCGGATGATCGACCGGGCGGCCTTCGGCATCGATCACCGTGCCCAGCACGTCACCGACGCCGCCCGCCGCTATCAGCTGCTCGAGGCTGGTGTCGGACGGCAGGCCGTCGCGCGCCAGAAGCGACCGGACCGAAAGATCGCCGGCCGCCATTGCCATCGCATCGACGGCGCGGATCTTCTCGACGATTTCGCGGAAGATGTCGAGCTGCATGATCGTGTCGCGCGACGCCACCGAGCCGGCGTAGAGGGGGGCGGTGAAGTAGCTGTGGCGAGCGCCGATCGTCTTCGCCAGCCGCGTCGTGATCTCGAAGCTGTTGAGGTCGGAGCCGCGTGTCAGCCCACCCATCACCGAGATGACTTCGAGGTCCGGCCGCCGCAGTGCCGTCACGAACTGCGTGGCGATGTTGAGCGTTCCACCCCACGACATGCCAAACGATTTCACCTGCTGATCCGCCAGCACATCCGACAGCACGTTGCCGAGCGCCGCGCCGACCAGCATCTGGACGTCGCCGGGTTCGGAAGGGGCCGGAGCCACATAGGCCTGCTGCAGCCCGAAGCGCGCGCGCAACCCGTCCTCGAGCTCCGCACATGCCGCGAATGCGGTGTTGAAGGTGACCCGCACGAGGCCGCGCCGTCGCGCCTCGCTGAGCGACTTGTTCACGCGCAGCCGCGTGGCGCCAAGCTTCTCCGCCACTTTTTCCTGCGTAAGTCCCTCGACGTAATAGGCCCAGGCAACGCGAGCGAGGAAGCGTTCCTCGGTGTCGATCAAGGGCAGCTTCGTGGCACGTGTCATCTTTTCCGCCGGCGGCCGGCCTACTTGACGGCGCCCATGGTCAGGCCGCGGACCAGGTGGCGCGAGGCGATCAGGGCGAAGATGAGGACCGGGACGACGATCAGCGTCGAGGTCGCCATGATCTTTCCGTATGGCACGTCGTAGCCTTCCATGAACGTGATCGCCATCGCCGGGGCTGTCTTGGCATTCTTGGGCGCAAGAATGTAGGCGAAGAGAAGCTCGTTCCAGGAAAAAATGAACGAGAGGATCGATGACACCGCCACGCCGGGCATGGCAAGCGGCAGGCAGATCGACCAGAACACCCGCACCTGCGAGGCGCCTTCCAGCACCGCTGCCTCGTCGAGGTCGCGCGGAATGGAGCGGAACTGGTCGGTGCAAATCCAGATGACGATCGGCAGGGTGAAGGTCAGGTACATCAGGATGAGCGCGAGATGCGTGTCGCGCAGCCCGATTTCCCGCGCGATCAGGAACACGGGGAAAGCCAGAACGACGGGCGAGACGAAGCGGTTGGTGATGAACCAGAACCACAGATCCCGCTTGCCGCGGAATTCGAACCTCGCCAGCGCATAAGCAGCCGGACAGCCAAGGCCGACCGCAAGTGCCGTCGTTGCGACCGCCACGATGATCGAGTTGACCAGCGAGGCGCCGACGCGGTTCTCGAACAGGACGTCGATGTAGTTCTCGATCGTCGGCGTGAACAGCCAGACCGGAGGCGATTGCAACGCCACGACCTGGGTCTTCAGGCTGGTCGTCACCATCCAGTAGAACGGGAAAATGCAAAACAGGCAGATGGCCGAGAGCAGCACCACCTCGGCTGCAATGTTCCGGCTGCCTACGGCGCCGCCGCGCGACATCAGCGCACCTCCCGGTAGAAAAAGCGGATGTAGAGCCGCGCCAGCACGATCGTAATGACCAGCAGAATCATCGACTGGGCCGACGCCATGCCAATGTCGAACTGGCGGTTGCCGACCCGCTCGATGAGGATGGCGATGAACTCCGTCGCCGAGCCGGGCCCGCCGCGCGTCATCGTGAACGGCATATCGAAGAGCTTCAGCGTGTCGGCGGTGCGCAGGATGAGAATGGCCACCAGGCTCGGAACCAGGAAGGGGAGCTGCACATATCGCAGCATCGTCCAGCCGCTCCTCGTCTCCAGTTGCGCCGCTTCTTCGATTTCGGGCGGGACGGTCGACAGGCCGGCGAGCAGCACCAGCGCGACGAAGGGGGTCCACTGCCAGATGTCCCAGACGATGACGCCGATGAAAGCGTTGACCGGATCGCCGATGAAATTCACCGGCTCGACGCCGACGAAGCCGAGGAGTTGGTTGAACACACCATATTTCTGGTTGAGCGTGACCTGTGCCAGCAGCCCGACGACGGCGTAGGTCGTAGCCATCGGCAGCACCAGCGACAGCCGCGCGAGCGCTTTGAAAAGCGTGAGGCCCGGGCGGTGCAGCAGCAGCGCGATAGTCAGACCGAGCGCGATCTGGACCGGCACCGATATGAAGAAAAGCGCCGCGGTGCGCCCCATCGCCTGCCAGAAGACGGCATCGGTGAGCACCGTGAGATAATTGTCGAAGCCGACCCAGCGCTCTTGTGCACGCTTGGTCAGGTTGAAGTAGTGCAGGCTCTTCCAGAGCGCGTAGCAAAGCGGGACGATACCGACGATCGCCAACGCGAAGACCGCCGGACCGAGAAAGGCCAACAAGGTCGTGCGCCGCACGCCGGTCGTCATGACGGCTCCGGTTGAGTGATCGACTTGGTCGGTGTTTTAGACGCGGTCGGGGCGTGGCGCCACCGCGCTTCGCCACGCCCCTCGGGAGGATTACTGCGCGAGCGGCTTCTTGCCGTCGTAGTAGCCCGCTTCCTTGAGCACGGCCTCCATCTTCTCGCCGATCGTCTTGGCACCCTCTTCGGTCGACACCTCGCCGAGCATGATCTTGGTGCCCCACTCCTGCACGATCTCGGTGATGGTGGGCCACTCGGCAAACCGCGGCCGGAACTCAGGCACGCCCTCCTGCCAGCTTTCGACGAGCGCCGGAACGAACTTGAACTTCTCGGCCACCCCCGGCTCATTGTAGACGGACTGGCGCGCAGACACGCCGCCAAGCTCGAGATAGGCCTTGGCGTTCGCCTTCGAGGTCACCCACTGGATGAAGAGCCATCCCGCAGCCTGCTCTTCGTCGTCCGCCTGGCTCGCCACCGCCAGGCTGAAGCCGCCGAGGGCAGGCTTGCGGCCTGCCGGCCCTTTCGGCTCCGGCGCGATTGCCAGGCAGTCGGCGACCTTCGAGGTTTCCGGGCTCATCAGCGTCGAATAGAAAGCCGACCATTCGGTGATCATCGACACGTCGCCCTGCGCCAGCGCATTCACCGCCTCGGCATGGTCGTAGGCGACGATGCCTTCCGGCATGTATTTCATCAGGTCCTGGCGGAATTTCAGCCCGGCCTGGCTTTCCGCCGAGTTCAGGTTCGATTTGAACTCCTTCGTCAGGAAGGAGCCGCCGAAAGGCCACAGCACCCGCGCGAAGCTGTCGGCTGACTGCGTCTCGTTGCGCTTGGACTGCAATGCGAAAGCGTGCTTGCCATCCTTGGTGAGCGCGGGACCGTATTTGTCCTTGAGTTCCTCCCAGGTCTGCGGCGGGCCGTCGAAGCCGGCATCCTTGAGCATGCAGCTGTTGTAGAAGAGCAGGCCCGAATAATTGTCGAACGGCAGGCCGTAGATGGTGCCGTTCCAGCCGCCGAAGGCATTGAGCACAAGCGGGAAGAAGTCATTGATGTCGAGCGAAGGGTCCGCCAGCTCGGCATTCGAGGTGAACTTGTCGATCGGCACGATCCATTCGTTCTCGGCGAAATTGCCGATCCAGACCAGGTCGATCAGGGCGATGTCGATGTCGCCGCCGGCCGCGAAATCGCGCACCTGCTCGCCGAGCGCGTTCTCGTAGGGCACGGTCGTGATGTTGACCTTGATGCCGGTCGCCTTCTCGAACTCCGGCAGCATCTGCTTGGCGGCGTTGTATCCCGGACGATCCAGGAACACGACCTCAAGCTCTGTTCCGGCGTAAGGCTTGGCCGCCTCTTCGAGCGACCATGCCAATGCCTGTCCTCCGCCGGCCAGCTCGACCGTCGCGGCAAGCGCGATCGCGCTCGCATGCATTCCCAGTCTCATGATGAACCTCCCTTGTCGACGTGGCGCTACCGATCGATATTCATTTGTAACGCTGCGCATATAAATGTATAGCTGGCGCGCGGAGTCAATCTGAAAATAGGCTGAGGGCGCGTAGAAGGAGGGATGATGGCCGAGGTTCGGCTGGATCAGGTGAGCAAGTTTTATGGCGCGCACCGCGTGTTGCACGACGTCAGCCTCGCCGTGGCAGACGGCGAATTCGCCGTGTTCGTAGGCCCTTCGGGCTGCGGCAAGTCGACCTTGCTGCGCTCGATCGCCGGACTGGAGGCGATTTCTTCGGGAACGATCGCGATCGGCGGGCAGGACGTGACGACGCTGGCGCCGTCCGGGCGCGGCGTCGCGATGGTTTTCCAGTCCTACGCCCTCTACCCGCATATGACCGTGCGCGAGAACATGGATTTCGGGATGAAGGTCAACAGGTTCCCGTTGGAGGACCGCCGGCGCCGAATCGATGACGCGGCACGCATCCTGCAACTCACCGACTATCTCGAGCGCAAGCCGGCGCAGCTTTCCGGCGGCCAGCGCCAGCGGGTCGCCATCGGTCGGGCGATCGTCAAGGAGCCCAAGGTCTTTCTGTTTGACGAGCCGCTTTCCAATCTCGACGCCAAGCTGCGCGTGCAGATGCGGGTCGAGCTCGAAGCGTTGCACCGGCAGCTCCACGCAACCATGATCTATGTGACGCACGACCAAGTCGAGGCGATGACCATGGCGGACAAGATCATCGTGCTGAACGCTGGCAGGATCGAGCAGGCCGGCACGCCAATGGACCTCTACCACCGGCCGGCCAGCGAGTTCGTGGCGGGCTTCATCGGCTCGCCGAGCATGAACTTTCTCGATATCCGCATCGACGCAGGCAAGATCGCCTGCGGCGCGGAAACATTGCGTTCGGCTTCGCCGGTCGCCGGCGCCGTGCGTCTCGGCATTCGACCGGAGCATCTCGAAATCGCCGCTGTCGAGCAGGCCGATCTGGCAGCGACCGTAACGCTGCGCGAGACGCTGGGCGGCGACGCCTATCTGTATCTGCGGACCGATGGTGGTCAGACGCTGGTCGTTCGCGCCGGGGGCGACACCCAGATCGATCGAGGGATGCGAATCGGGCTCGCGCTGCCGCCCAACCGCGTGCATTTGTTCGGACCGGACGGGCGGACGCTCGCTTCGGGCGGGGCGGCGGCTCGATGAGTCAGGCAGAACTGTTGATTGCCGAGGCCGTCTCGCGATCCTCGGCGGTGGCGGAAGTTCTGGTGGCGCCTGGCGCCCTGGCCGAGGCCGGTGCGCTCTACCGGCGGCACTTCGGCACGAAGCCGGCGTGCCTGATCGCGGACGGGAACACCTGGACTGCCGCGGGTGCGCGGGTCGAGGCCGTGTTGAAGGCGGCCGGGATCGCGACGCGCAGCCACGTCCTGCCGGCGCGGCCTCGTCCCAAGCCCGCCGTCGAGCTGGCGGAAACGGTGCGAGAGCTTTTGGCAACGGAGGAATCCGTCCCCGTCGCAATCGGATCCGGCGTGCTCAACGACCTGGTCAAATATGCCGCCTTCCAGCTCGACCGCTCCTACCTCTGCGTGGCGACGGCGGCTTCGATGGACGGCTACACATCCGCCGGCTCACCGCTGTCGGACCGCGGCTTCAAGAAAACGATCCAATGCCGCCCGGCCCGGCTTGTGCTCGGTGACCTTGACGTGATCGGCGCTGCGCCGCGCGAGATGACCGGTTGGGGATACGGCGACCTTGCCGGCAAGATCGCCGCGGGCGCCGACTGGATCATCGCTGATGCCCTCGGTATCGAGGCGATCGACGAGGTGGCCTGGTCGCTCGTGCAGGGCGGGCTTGGCAAATGGCTCGCCGAACCCGCCCGGATTGCTGCCGGCGACGCGCAGGCGATCGAAGGGCTTTTCGCCGGACTGACGCTCGTCGGCCTGGCGATGGAGATCCATGGCTCTTCGCGCCCGGCTTCCGGCGCCGATCATCAGATAGCGCATCTTTGGGAGATGGAAGGGCTGACGCTAGACGGAGAGCTGGTCAGCCACGGCGCCTGCGTCGCGGTCGGATGCGTCACCGTGCTCGAGCTCTACGATTGGCTGCTGTCACGCGATCTGATGCTGCTCGACCACGCCGCGATTGTCGCCGGTGCACCCGACATGGCCGCCAAGGCCGGACAAATCCGCACTGCGTTCGGCGCTGGTGAGATCGCCGAGCGCGCGATTGAAGAAACCGCCAGCAAACACCTCGAGCCGGCCGCACATCGAGCGCGGCTGGAGCTGCTGCGCTCGGTTTGGCCGGAACTCTCTGCGCGTCTGCGCAGTCAATTGGTGCCGGCAGCGGCGATGCGGGCGAAGCTGAAAGCGGTAGGGGCCCCCTCGGAGGCCGTCGATATCGGCGTCGACCGCGCTCACCTCAGGCGCTCGATCGCCCGCGCCGGTTACCTGCGCAGCCGCTACACTGTACTTGACCTGCTCGACGAGACCGGTCTGCTCAGCCAGGCGATCGCCGCGGCGGTGCCGGCGGCGGGTGAATTCGACAGGATAGAGACACGGACCATGGCCGGATCGGGCGGAGATTGAGATGCCGGACTATTTGTCGCTCGCGGAGGGCGCCGTTGCCGAACTGCGCGATGTCGCCGTCGGCACCGACCCTGCCGCAATCGGCGGCTTCGTCGACGAGATCGTGCAGGCACGGCGAATCGTCGTTCATGGCGTCGGGCGCGAAGGGCTGATGATGCGCGCGCTGGCGATGCGACTCTACCATCTGGGTCTCAATGCGCATGTCGTTGGCGACATGTCGGCACCGCCGGTGGCAGCCGGCGATCTGCTGATCGTAAGCGCCGGGCCAGGGGAGTTCGCCACCATCGCGGGCCTTGTCGGCATTGCCCGTGCCTCCGGTGCGCGCACTGCCTGCGTGACCGCGCAGCCGCAAGCGCGCGTGCCGCGCGACTGCGACCGGGTGCTGACGATCCCGGCCCAGACGATGGCCGACGACCGGACGCCGGCGGGCGCCTCGGTGCTACCCATGGGTTCGCTGTTCGAGGCGGCCATGTTCATCGTTTTCGAGATCCTCGTGCTTCTGCTGCGCGAACGGCTCGGCGTAGCGCCCGACGTCATGCGCGCGCGCCACACCAATCTGGAGTAGCCAGTGCCGCGCTGGTTCGATCGTCATTCGATTGCGGGTCGCAAGGCGCTGGTCACCGGTGCCTCCAGGGGCATCGGCGCCGAGATCTGTGCCGTGTTCGCCGATGCCGGGGCTGACATCGTCGCCGTCGCCCGCGACCGAAGTGGCCTCGAAGCCGTCGCCGCGACGGTTGCGGCGGCTGGCCGCAAATGTCTCACCATCGAGGCCGATCTCGCCACCCAGGCAGACCCGGTCGAAGCGGCGCAGACCGCGCTCGCCGCCTGGGGAACCATCGACATCCTGGTGAACTGCGCCGGTGTGGCGCTGATTGCGCCTGCCATGGAGCTCTCGGTCGAGGACTGGGACATGACCATGGCGGTGAACCTGCGGGCGCCGTTCCTCATGGCGCGCACGCTCGCCCCGGCCATGATTGCTCAGCGCTGGGGCAAGATCATCAACATCTCTTCGCAGACCGGCGTGATCGCTCTCGACGATCACGCGGCCTACGCCTCCTCCAAAGGCGGATTGAACGCGCTCACCAAGTCGCTCTGCGCCGAATGGGCGCGGCACAACGTTCAGGTCAACGCGATTTGCCCGACCGTCGTGCTGACGCCGATGGGGCAGAAGGTCTGGGCGCCGGTCGAGAAAAGCCAGCCGTTCATCGAGGCGACGCCGCTTCGACGCTTCGGGCAGCCGGTCGAAATCGCCGACATGGCGCTGTACCTCGCCTCGCCCGCGGCCGAGTTGGTCAACGGTGCGGTGCTGATGATCGAAGGCGGCTATTCCAGTGTTTGAAAGTCCGGCCGGGGAGGCGACGATCGACGTCGAATGGGCGTTTGCCCGCTACGAGGCCGTACGCCACCGGCTGCCGCCGGCTGATTTCCCGCGCGCGTCGCTGGTCGTCCGGACGCTGTCCGAAATTGCCGATCGCTATGACGCCTTCGTGCTCGACGCCTTCGGCGTCTTGAACGTCGGCGAGACCGCGATTCCCGGCGCGGTGGAAAGGATGGCCGAGCTGCGTGAGCGCGGCAAGCGGCTGCTGGTCCTCACCAATGCCGCCAGCTACACCCGTGCCGCAGCGGTTGCGAAGTACCGTGCAATGGGTTTCGACTTCGCGCCCGAGGAAGTCATATCGAGCCGGGAGCTTGCCGCCCTCCATTTGGCCGCACTCACGCCGGGAAAGGTGTGGGGGGCCGCCGCGGCGGCAGGCGACAGCTTTGCCGACATTGCTGCCGGCATTGTCGACCTCATCGCGGTCCCGGGTGCATTCGAGACCGCGGACGGGTTTCTCCTCCTGTCAAGCGCGCGCTGGACGCCGGCGCTGAATGCCCACCTCGCCGCGGCCCTGACGCAGCGGCCGCGGCCGGTGCTGGTCGCAAACCCCGATCTGGTCGCCCCTCGCGAAAGCGGCCTGTCCGTGGAGCCCGGCGCGATTGCGCACGACCTTGCCGATCGATTGGGGATCACGCCGAGCTACTTCGGCAAACCCTTTGCCAATGCCTTTCTGGAGGCGCGCAAGCGGCTCGGCGACCTTCCGCTTCAGCGCATCGCCATGGTCGGCGACACGCTGCATACCGACGTGCTCGGCGGTCGTTCGGCCGGGATGGGAACCATTCTCGTCACCTCGCACGGACTGTTCGCCGGGCGTGACGTGACGTCGTATGTGGAGCGCTCGGGCATATGCCCGGATGTGATCGCGCTCACGACCTGACGTGACGCTGTTATTCGGCCGGCGCCAGTTGCTGCGGCCGCTCGACCGGCTTCTCCGCGATCGGCCAGTGCACGATGGCCGCGAAGATGCCGAGCGCGACGCCGAGCCACCACACCGGATCGTAGCTGCCGAGGCGGTCGTAGAGATAGCCGCCGAGCCAGACGCCGAGGAACGAGCCGATCTGGTGCGAGAAGAACACGATGCCGCCCAGCATGCCGAGGTGGCGTGTGCCGAACATGATCGCCACCAGCCCGTTGGTCGGCGGCACGGTCGACAGCCACAGCAGGCCCATGATGACCGCGAAGACGATGACGGAGGCAGGCGTCTGCGGCAAAAGCAGGAAGGCCGTCACCAGCACCGAGCGGCCAATGTAGATCCAGGCAAGGAAGATCGGCTTCGAATAACGCTGGCCGATCCAGCCGGCGGCAAGCGAGCCGATGATGTTGAAGAAGCCGATCAGCGACAGTGCGATCACCGCGTAGCGCGCATCGATGCCGATGTCGCCGATATAGGCCGGAAAGTGCGCGGTGATGAAAGCCACCTGGAAGCCGCAGACGAAGAAGCCCGAGGTGAGCAGCAGGTAGCTGCGATGGCCGAGCGCCTCGCGCAGCGCCTCGCCGGCCGTCTGCTTGTAGGTCGCGACCGCACCCGAGGACGAGTTGCCGCGCAGCGGCACGGCAAGCACCGGGATGATCAGCATCATGACGCTCATGATGACCAGCGTGTCGTACCAGCCATAGGCGGTGATCAGCCCCTGACTGAGCGGGGCGAACAGGAACATGCCGGCCGATCCCGCCGCCGTGCCCAGCCCGAACACGAAGCTGCGACGCTCCGCCGGCACGTTGCGGGCGAAAGCGGCAAGCACGATGCCGAAGGAGCCGGACGCGACGCCGAGGCCCACCAGCAGGCCGCCGCCGACATGCAGCATCGCCGGCGTGTCCGCCATCGCCATCAGCACCAGGCCGGCCGCGTACATGAAGCCCGACAGGGCGAGCACGCGCGCCGTCCCATACTTGTCGGCGAGCGCGCCGAAGATCGGGGTTCCGAGGCCCCAGGCGAGGTTCTGGATCGCCATTGCGAGGCCGAACGTGGTGCGGTCCCAGCCTTTTTCCGCAAGCATCGGAAGCTGGAAGAAACCCATGGCCGAGCGCGGGCCGAAGGTGATCGCGGCGATCAGGCAGCCGCAGATGATGATGAGCCAGGGCAGGCGCGACGGCGCCGCGGCGGGCAATTGGGTGGGGGACATCTTGTTGGCGATCCATGCCGGATATTTGTTCAACCCTTAACGATCTCGCCTGGCCCGCACAAATGAAATGGATGCATGGTTCGTTCGATTTCGTTGATGCAGCGGCCGGGAATAATTTGCGTTGCAGGCCGTTATGTTATGTTGATCGCCAAGCGTGCCGATCCGATCGGCAGGCATGCCGATCGGATCGGCAGGCCGCCGGTGCGCGGTGCTGACGGGCAGCAGGTGGTGGAAGAAAAGAAGACGGCGATACTGGCTGAGATACCCCGCTTGCGTCGTTACGCCCGCGCGCTGCTGCGCGACCGCGACGCGGCCGACGATCTCGTGCAGGACTGTCTGGAAAGGGCGCTCTCCCGCCTCGAGAACTGGCGTTCGGGCGAGAGCCCGCGGCGCTGGCTGTTTACGATCATGCATCACCTCTTCATCGATCAGATGCGGCAGGCAAAGCGGCGGAGCGACACCGTGATCGTCGCGCCTGACGCGGCGGAAAAGGTGGCGCTGCCGGCCACCCAGATCGATACCGTGGCCTCGCGCGAGGTCTTCGACGCGCTGCAGGCGATCAGCCCGGAGCGGCGCGCCGCCCTGCTCATGGTTTCGGTCGAAGGCTTCTCCTACGCCGAAGCCGCCAACATTCTCGGCGTGCCGGCCGGCACGCTGATGTCACGCATTGCGCGCGGCCGGGAGGAACTGCGCGCGCTCCTTGACGACGCCCAGCGCCGTCGCACTTTCAGGGTAATCGAGAAATGAACGCTCGCGACTTCTCCGACCGTGACCTGCATATGGGGCTCGACGGCGAGCTGCCTTCGGACGAGCGCGCCGATTTCGAGGCCTGGCTCGAGGCCAATCCCGATCGCAAGGCGATGCACGCGCGTTTCACGGCGGACCGCGAGCGGTTGCGCCAGGTCCTGGCTGGGACGCTTGATGAGCCGGTGCCGCAGAAGCTGCGCGATGCCGTTGCGAGCGAACGATCTCCGGCCCGCACACGCTGGCGCTGGCAGGCGCTTGCCGCAGCAGTGCTGCTGGTCGCCGGCCTCGCCGCCGGTTATGCGGCGGGCCTCACCGGCTTGGTCTTCGGTGAGAGCGCCGGCGACCGGCTGGCGGAAAACGCCATCGAGGCGCACGCCATGTATTCGGCTGAGAAGCGCCACGCCGTCGAGGTGCCGGCGAGCGATGAAGAGCATTTGAAGACCTGGCTGTCGAACCGCACCGGCGTGCCGCTCGTGTTGCCGGATCTCAGCGCCCAGCAATTCGCCCTGCTCGGCGGCCGGCTGCTGCCGACCGCTGAAGGACCGGCCGCGATGCTGCTTTACGAGGATGGCAGCGGTGAGCGGGTGTCCATCTTCATCAGGGCGAGCTCGATGGCGAAGGTATGGGGCAAATACGAGTCGGTCGCCGACGCCATCACGGCGATCTACTGGCTCGACAAGGGCTTCGGCTGCGCCATCGTTGGGGCGCTCGCCGGCGACCGCATGAGCGACGTCGCGCGCGATGCCTGGCGGCAGCTTCTGGCCGGTCAGCAGACGTGACCCTGGCCTTTTCACCCAGCCGGGGCCGCTGTCACAATTCAGCCCAAATTCGAGAGCGATAGCGCCTTGCTGCTTGCGGGAGGATGGGGGAGAAGAAGCAGCAGTCGTCGATTCCTGCCCCACCGAATGGTCCCCGAGGCTTCCAGGTTCTGATGCGCGTCGAATTCCGTCCGGCCATTGCGTCCGACGTCGATGCCCTTGCCGCGCTCGAACGGGAGCTTTTTGAGTCCGACCGTATCTCCCGCGTATCGTTCCGCCGGCTAGTCCGCCGCAGCTCCGCTGCAATCGTCGTCGCGCGCTCCGATGCCGCGCTCGCCGGTTATTGCCTGCTGCTCTTTCGCGAGCGCACGCGCGTGGCACGCCTCTATTCGCTCGCCGTCGCCGCGGCCTTCGCCGGCATCGGGCTCGGGCGAGCGCTGCTGGAGCAGGCCGAGGACGTCGCAGCGCGGCGCGGCTGCGGCGAGCTGAGGCTCGAGGTCAGGCGCGACAATCTAAAGGCGCGCGCGCTCTATGAAAAAGCCGGTTATACGCTTTTCGGTCAGCGCGACTCCTATTACAGCGACGGCGAGGCTGCCTTGCGTTTCCGCAAGGCGCTCACGCCGCGACGCGGCCGGGGCGACCGGCAGCAAGCCGCGGAGCTTGGAACCGCGCGATGAAGCCGACGTTCTTCCCGACACGCCAAAAGCTGCCGGGAGCTGCCCCAATACCGGACATTTTGCTGCGACGCCGCCCGAGCCGACGGCCGGCCGAAAACCCTCGAAAGTACGGGACCATATGACCTGGGTCATCCTAACCGGCCGGCAGAACGACATCGATCAGGTCGCCACCCCGCACAAGATCATCACCAGTCGCGACTATCTCGCCCATCCGGCCCTGTTCAAGGGACAGCGGCCCAAGGTGATCAACCTCTCCAACAATTACGCCTACCAGAGCCGCGGCTACTACGCCTCGCTGCTTGCCGGCGCGCGCGGCCACAAGGTGATCCCCACGGTCGAGACGATGATCGACCTGTCGGAGCGCAAGCTCTATGAGCATGCGATCCCCGAGATCGAGCAGGCGCTCAACAAATGCCGCAAGGATGTGGGAGGATCGTTCCCGCAGAAGGTTGCCATCTTCTTCGGCATCGGCCCGTCGAAGGCGTGGGACCGCTTCGCCAAGCTTCTGTTCGACTGGTTCCGCGCGCCGGCGCTCGAGGTCACGATCGAGGACGGTGCGGAATGGGCCTCGATCAAGAAGATCGGCTTCCTGCCGCTGGTGCGCATGACGCCGGAGGAGGAGAAGCGCTTCCTGGTCTGTCTCGACACCTACACCAACCGCGAATGGCGCGATTCCAAGACCCGCACGCCGTCGCGCTACACGTTTGCGACGCTGGTCGACCCGCACGAGGAACTGCCGCCTTCGGAAATCCAGTCGCTGCGCTACTGGGCCAAGATCGCCGAGAAGATGGGCGTCGAGGTCGAGCCGATCACCAAGAAGGATCTGGCCAAGCTCGCCAATTACGATGCGCTGTTCATCCGCGAGACGACGTCGATCTCCAGCCACACCTACCGCTTCGCGCGACGCGCCCAGCAGGAAGGCATGCCGGTCATCGACGACCCGCTGTCGATGATCCGCTGCACCAACAAGGTCTACCTCAACGAGCTGATGGCGGCGAACAAGGTGCCGGTGCCGCCGACGGTGATGATCGCGACCGTCGCGGATTGCGAGCTGGCGGCGGCCACGCTCGGCTTCCCGCTGGTGCTGAAGATTCCGGACTCGGCCTTTTCCCGCGGCGTGAAGAAGGCCGAGACCTTTGCCGAGCTGAAGGCGCTGGCGGATGAATGGCTGGAGGATTCCGACCTGATCATCGCCCAGAAATTCCTGCCGACCTCGTATGACTGGCGTGTCGGCGTGCTCGGCGGCCAGCCGCTTTTTGCCGTGCATTACCTGATGGCGAAGAAGCACTGGCAGATCGTCAACCACAAGGCCTCCGGCAAGCCCGACCAGGGCGGCATAAAAACCTTCACGCTGAAGGAGACGCCGAAGATCGTGGTGGACACGGCCGTCAACGCAGCGCGCTGCATCGGCGACGGGCTTTACGGCGTCGACCTCAAGGAGACGAAGGAGGGCGTCTTCGTCATCGAGGTCAACGACAACCCGAACCTCGACCACGGCTGGGAGGATTCAGGCGAGAAGGACGAGGTGTGGGTGCGCCTCACCCAGTGGTTCCTGGATAGGCTCGAGCGGCAGGGGCGTTAGGGCGCCCTCTGGTCAGGCAGCGTTCCGTCGCCGTCGCGCCCCGATCTCCCCCCTTGTGGGGCAGATGGCCGGCAGGCCGCAACGTAGAGCGCCGCGTCGGCCAGAAGGCAGACTCGCTACAGCATGTCTCCCGAAAGTGAGCGCGGTTTCGGGATAAAGACATGCGCAAAATCAACAGACTAAAGCGTGTCGCGTGAATCCTTCTTTGCGCGACACGCTTTAGCGCGCTACCGCCGCCGCCCGGCTTTTCTCCAGCGCAGCAAAACGCTTCAAAAACTCCGCCTGCACCTTGGCTGGCGTCCTTGGCGTCAGGTCGAATTGCTCGGCCGTGCAGCCGCTCGGCCGGCCGAAAAAGAGATGCGCCTCCCGGGTTGAGAAGCCGGCGAGCCGCGTCGCCTCGAAGAAGGCGGCGATGCGGTCGGCGCGCTTGACCTCACGCTTCAGCTTCTCCGGCAGCACCGCCGGCAGCGCGAAACGCAGATGCACCGCGCGTTGCAGCCGCTCCTCCACCGCCTTGTAGTCGCCGCCCATCGCCGCCTTGAAGGGCGAGATCATGTCGCCGATCACATATTCCGGCGCGTCGTGAAGCAGCGTGGCGATCTGGGTGTGCGGATCGGCCCATTCGCAGGTCAGCGTGTGGATGCGCTCGACCAGCAGCGCGTGCTGGGCGACCGAGAAGGCGTGATCGCCCCGGGTCTGGCCGTTCCAGCGCGCGACGCGCGCCAGCCCATGCGCGATGTCGGCAATCTCGACATCGAGCGGCGAGGGGTCGAGCAGGTCGAGGCGGCGGCCCGACAGCATGCGCTGCCAGGCGCGCGGCGGAGCGCCGGGACGGTCCGGCATCAGCCTTCGCCCGCGGCGGTGGTTTCCGGGAAGCCGAATTTGGCCGATGCGGGAATGGAAAGCGTCAGCGGCACACCGGCGGCAGTGAGCGGTGTGCCCGCATCCATGGCGTCCTTCACGCGGTCGATTCGGGCGACGGCGAGGCCGCGCTGCCCGACGGTGGTGCCGAGCGCCCCGACGCTGCGCTCGCCTGCCAGGATGTCGGCCCCGGAGGCCGGCAGTGGGCCGGCGGCTTGCACGATCAGAACACGCCGACGCGCCGTGCCGCGATGCTGCATGCGCGACACCACCTCCTGGCCGACATAACATCCCTTCTTGAAGCCTACGCCGCCATTCTGATCGAGCAGCACATCATGCGGGAAGGCATCGCCGAGCGCGTAGTCCGCGCCGCTTTCGGCGACGCCATTGTCGATGCGGAAGGCGTTCCAGTCGCTGCGGCCGGCGCTCGCCGGGATGGCGGACCCGTAGCGACGGTAGGCCGGCTCCGCGACAAAACGACTGTCCTTCAGCCATCCTGAATCATTTTCTGAAGTGCTTGAATCAGTCTGTGAAGCGGCGGAATCATTTCCGAAGCGGGCAACGACAAACACCTGATCCTGCTTCGAAATTTCGATCCTGGCGCGAAGTTTGTAGAGCATCAGCCGGCGCAGGAAGTCATCGGCCACGTCGCTGCGCACGTCCAGCCGCAACGCCTGCTCGCCGGCGAACGAGATCAGGAAATCGAACAGGATCTTGCCCTGCGGCGCCAGCAGCGCGCCGGGTTTGGCCTCTTGCCTGCCGAGCACCGCGAGGTCGGGCGTCAGGATGTTTTGCAGGAAGTCGAACGCATCGGGTCCGGCGACGGAGATGAGGGTCCGGTCGGGGATATGCACGACGGGCATTTGGCCAAACCTTGCAAAAGGGAAGGCCATTACGTAAGCCGCGCGCCATTGACCGGCAAGGGTGCAACATGGCGCTGAGCTTCGACCTGATCCTGACCGGCGGCACGGTGGTCAACCAGGATGGCGTCGGCCGGCGCGACGTCGGCGTCAATGCCGGCCGCATTGCCGCCATCGGCGACCTGTCCGCCGCGAGCTCAGGCGAGGCGATCGACTGCCGCGGCCTGCACATCCTGCCGGGGGTGATCGACAGCCAGGTGCATTTCCGCGAGCCGGGGCTGGAGCACAAGGAAGATCTGGAGACAGGTTCGCGCGCCGCGGTGCTCGGCGGCGTCACCGCTGTCTTCGAGATGCCGAACACCAAGCCGCTGACCACCAGCGAGGCAGCGCTTGCCGACAAGGTGAGGCGCGGCACCGGCCGCATGCATTGCGATTTTGCCTTCTGGGTGGGCGGCACGCGCGACAATGCAAGGGAGGTCGGCGAGCTGGAGCGGCTGCCGGGAGCTGCCGGCATAAAGGTGTTCATGGGATCGTCGACCGGCGACCTTCTGGTCGAGGACGACGAAGGCGTGCTGTCGATCCTGAAGAACACGCGCCGGCGCGCCGCCTTCCACTCGGAAGACGAGTTCCGCCTGCGCGAGCGCCTTGGCGAGCGGATCGAGGGCGATCCGTCGTCGCACCCGGTCTGGCGCGACGAGATCGCGGCGTTGCAATGCACACAGCGGCTGGTGGCGGTGGCGCGCCGGGCGCGGGCGCGCATCCACGTGCTGCACATCTCCACCGCCGAGGAGATCGCCTTCCTCGAAGGCAACAAGGACGTGGCGACCTGCGAGGCGACGCCGCACCATTTGACGCTTTCGGCCGATGATTATGCCCGCCTCGGCACGTTGATCCAGATGAACCCGCCGGTGCGCGAACAACGCCATCGCGACGGCATCTGGGGCGGCATCGCCAACGGCGTGGTCGACGTGCTGGGCTCCGACCATGCGCCGCATACGCTGGAGGAGAAGGCAAAACCTTATCCGGCTTCGCCCTCGGGCATGACCGGCGTGCAGACGCTTTTGCCGATCATGCTCGACCACGTGAATGCCGGGCGGCTATCGTTGGAGCGGCTGGTCGATCTGACGAGCCATGGACCCCAGCGCCTCTTCGGCATAGCCCGAAAAGGGCGGATCGCGGCAGGCTACGATGCCGATTTCAGTGTCGTCGACCTGAAGCGCCGGGAAACGATCCGCAATGCCCGGCAGGGCTCTCGCGCCGGATGGACGCCTTATGACGGCAGGACGGTCACCGGCTGGCCGGTCGGCGCCATCGTGCGGGGCAGCCGGGTGATGTGGGAGGGCGAGATCGTCGCGCCCGGGCAGGGCAGGGCGGTGGAATTTCAGTAGGCCGCGTCACTCGAAGCAGGCTGCGCCGAAAAAGGCGGCAGTCAGTCGACAACGACCTCCCATGTCTCGTCGGGGTTGAAGCGGTCGATGTGCTTGACGATGGCTTCGGTGGCTGGGCCGAAATCGGTCTCGTAGACGATGCCATGCTGGTTGACGGCGAACGTCTTGACGCCGGTTTCGCCGTACCTTGCGGGCCAGGCGACAAGGCCGAAGCCGGCAATCATATTGCCGTTGATGACGTAGTCGTAGGCGCCGCCTGCGATCTTGTCGCCTTGCCCGCTCAGGATCCTGTATTTGTAGCCGAAATAGCCCTCGCCGCTCGCCGCGTCGTCGAGCTCCGACTGGTCAAGGTGGCCTGCCGGGCTCTCGCCGTTGACGTCGTCGGTCGGCCAGTAGAGCCCGTCGGTCATGCCTCCCGTGCTGACCAGAAGCTGTGCGAACTCCTCGACACCGTCCGCATCGCGGTCCTGCGAGGCATAGTCCTCCTGGGCGTCGACATAGGCATGCATGGTCCTGATCGTCTCGAGCTCGTTCTCGCCGACACGACGGTTCACGATCTCCTCGAGGCCGGCATGGGTCTCGAAGGCCCACTTGCCGTCGCCGGCCTTGACGATCGGAAACGGCAGCGGCCACAGTTTCTCGCCGATCACGACGGTGCGGCGGTCGCCCTCGCCGTCGAGCGAGATCCGCCTGGCAGCGCCTTCCTTGATGGCGGCGAGCGTGTCGGCCGTGTTCTCGTCGGCGGCAAGCCTGGCCGCATCGAGGCCGAGGATTCCGGCTATCCTGTCGCTGCCCTTGCCCTCCAGCGCCTGCCTGAATGCCTCGAGCGCAGCTTCCGGCGTGTCGAAGGCCGGCGGCTCGGCGGCCGCGGCGAGCGAGGCGATCTCCGGCGCATCGACCTCGGGCGACAGAGCCTCCTGCGCGGAAGCAACGGGCAGCGACAACCCAAGGCAGAGCGCAGCCGTGCAGGCCGAACGGGACAGCGGCAACATCCTGGTCATTGTCTTTCTCCTCCTGCCCTTGCTCAGCGCCTGCGGCCACCGCCGCCGCGGTGAACCGTTCGCGGCCCGCCGCGATGCCCGCCGCCCATCGAGTGATGGCCGCGGCTGGAGCTCAAATGCTGCACCTTGCCGCGCTGTGGCGTGCCAAGGGCCGCGTGCTTCTTCGGGCGGTTGTCGGCCCGGTGCGCCGGCTTCGGCTTGCCGCCCGGCCTGCTGGCCGCGGTTTGCCGGGGACGCTCGCGATTGACGCCGGGCTTCTTCTTGCCGGTGTGACTGGCGACCGCCTGCCGATCGATCTTTGGCCCGCCACCGGCAGCGTGAGGCCGGTCCGGAGCCCGCGCTTTCAGGCCCTCCTGCATGCTCTTGCGCACATCCTTCGTTCCGCCCGCCGCACCTGGCCGCTTGCCCGGCAGTCTCGCATCGGCCTTCTTGATGTCGCGCGCACGGGTGCGGATCGAATTGTCGCCGTTCTGCTTGACGCGGGTCTTCAGCTCGTCGTGGTCGAACTTGCTGAATTGTTTGCGATCGAAACTGATCTTGTCGCGATCGACATTCTTCCAGTCGACGTCGTTGAAATCGATCTTGCCGTTGAAGTCGCGGTTCTTGAAGCAGTTGTTGCAGTCGATATCGATGTCGCCGCCCTGCCAGTGGCCGCCCCAGACGCCCCAGTCGTCCCAGTCGACGACGGCACCCCAAACCGCGCCGGTCACGACGCCTGAGAAGAAGGTTGCGTCCGGATACCAGTATGGCGGATAGGCATCGGGATAGTAGCCGATCGGCTCCCACGCTTGGTTGGGCTCGTAGAACATCTCCGGCTCGTATTGCGGGATATAGATCGTCCCCGGGTTGGTTGGCCGGATGACGATATTGTCGTTGGCCTCGACCACCTGCACATGATCGTCGCTCTTGATGGCACCCTGTGCCACGGCCTCGTCGCGAAGCTGCTGGATGGCGACCAGCACGTCCTTTTGCTGGTAGGCGAGCGCCGTGCCCAGGCTCTGCGTCCATTCCAGGTCGTCGCTCATCATCCTGATGATTTCGGGATAATTGAGCAGCGACACGACCGAGCCGTCCCAGCTCTCCTTCGGCTTCAGGCTCTTGTCCTTCTCGTATCGGTCGAGGAAGCGGGCCGCCTCGACGACCTGCAGCGGATAGAGCGCCGCTCCGGAGATCAGCGCGATCAACTCGTCCGGGTAGAGCGCGACCCTGGCCACCAGCACCTCCAGCTCGTCTTCGTCCAGGGGCGCGGGGGAGGGCGCGTTCGCGTCGGCCGATGCATCTGCGGCGGCAATCTGCTCCTGGGCGGCGACGGGCGGCAGCGCCAGCGTGAACAGGAGTGCTGCGCCCGCCAGGCCGATTTTCAGTCCATCCTTGCTGGGCATGTCCGGTCTCCGTGCTCACGCGCGTTGAGGAGTCTCCTGCCCCGGCTCGAATTGGCTCTCCTCGGCGGCCGCGCCAGTACGTTACGGTTACGCCCGGCGCGGTGCGGCTGCGCACCATCGGGGAGATCGCGGACGCCACGCTGGTCGAGATCATGCAAGTGGACGATGCATGGGCGCGGGCCGCTGGGGCGTTGGAGGGGCGCGCCTTGCGCCGAAGGGGAGGAGGATCAAGGTCGCGGCCGGCCGCTGCGCTGAATCCTCCCCTGCGAAGCGGGGGAGGGGGACCATGCAAGGCATGGTGGAGGGGCGCTGGCGCGAGCACCACGGCGCTATCCGAATTAGCCCAAGCGAGCCGCTTTTGGCGCAGCCGAACGGGCTACCACCAGCGTCAGCACGTTCAGGATGCCGGCAACGAGGCTGGCCGCTGCAAGCTCGGCCGCGTAGAGCGCGGCTGTTCCCGCCCAGCCGATGGACGCGAACGCCTCGGCGAACGTGGCGATGCGCGACGAGGGTCTGCCGGCGAAAACGGTGTCGAACCTCATGATGCGTCACGAAACCATTGCCCGTTCGCGGCCTCGATGGCGACGCTGACGCCCGATACGGCTACGCCGGATCGAACTGCGTGCGCAAACGCCGCTCAAATTCGGCAGGCTGGGCAAGCGTGGGCGCGTTTTCAAAGGAGACCTGACACGGCGCCTGGCTCGCGGCGAGTTCGTCGCGCACGCAGGCATTGAGGCGCTCGTGCAACACGCGCAGTTCGTCGAAACTCCAGTCGAGGCTCGCCGTCCGCTGAGCGATCTCGAAAAGCCGAAGCGATTGATCGTGCCGGGACTGGGCGTAGGCGGCGAGGCCTGCGCCGTGCGTGAGACAGGCTGCAAGGCTGTGGGCGTCGAGGAGCGCGTCGGTGATGCCATGAGCGGTGGCCGGGTCTTTGTAAAAGGCGGCGTCACCGACCAACGCCCAGCCATCGCCGGCGCGTGCGCGGACATGACCGGGCGCGCCTGGAAAGCGTCGGATGCGTTCGGTCCTGTCGTCGGGAAGCAAGGCCGCGACGGCGGGGTCGAAGCCGGTGAGGATCGTCTTCATGCCGAGACGGAGGTCGGAAAAATGAGCGCTGTAGTCGGCGGAGCGACAAGCGGCGAAGACGCAATGCTGGTCGTCATTGGTCGGGATGACGCCTCCCGTGACGCCCCCGCCGAAGTACCAACGGTAACCCTGGTTCGGGATGCCATGGACATAGGTGTACAGCGTCGCGGTGCGATGGGGCGACGAAGCGAGGGTCTTGGCGCCAACTGCTGCGGCGACATGCGAAGATCGGCCGTCAGCGCCGACCACGATGCCGGCGTTTATCCGGTGCTGAACGCCGCGCTCGCAAAGCACGATCCCGGCGACGCGGTTCCTGCCGTCGCGGATGCACTCCTCGACGGTTGCGCCGAGGCGGATTTCGGCGCCGGCTTCGGCGGCTGCCTTGACGAGAAGCGAGTCGAGGAGCCAGCGGCGAGGGGCGATCAGCCCCTGGGCGACGTTGCTGGGGCGAATTCTTACGACGGAGCACTCCGGTCCATAGCAGAAGCGTGCTTCGCGAACCCAGGGTGTTTGAGCGCTGCGGATCGCATCGAGCAGGCCCCAGGCTGAAAGGAGCTCGACGGCAGGACGCATCAGCGCATGTGTCGAGAGTGTGTCGGCGATCTCAGGCGCACGATCGACGAGGAGCACACGGGCGCCGGCCCGGGCGAGGAGCAGTGCGGTCGCGGCGCCGGCGACCCGGGCACCACAGATGATCACATCGTATGTCATGGATCTCATCGATCGGCCTTCAGGCTGCCGCCGCACGGGCGAGACCGGCGGCGAGATGGTCGGCGAGTGCATCGGCATCGGATTCTGCGCCGGAGATGTGTGACGAACGAGCGGTGCGCAGGTAGCGCAGGCCCAGCACATACAGGCCCTCGCGGACGACGCCGCCATCGTGTCGGATGTGTCCCTTGGCGTCGAACACCGGAATGTTGACGAAGGCATGGTCCGGTCGATAGCCGGTTGCCCAGATCACGGCGCCGATCCCCTCCTTGCGCAGGCGGCACGACAGCCTTGGGGCGTCGGGAACGCGTGTGGCCGGAAGCCGATACTGCGGGTCTGCCGCCAGCGGACCTGCATCGATGTGTTCATCAATGCGGTCGAGCAAACGACGCAGCTTCATGTCCGCGCTGTCGCAGGCGTTGGCCAGCGCGCCGGAGAACCAGACGATGTCCCCCTGGACGGCCGACAGCCGCCCGACAATCTCGACGCCCATGTCCTGAAGCACATTGAGGTCGAGATCGGTCGTGCCTGCGGCAAGCGGCAGCGATGGAAGATGGCGCAGGCGAACGGCGTCCTCCGTCGTATAGGCGGCGTCGAGGACGCCGATGCGGTCCATCCAGTAGAGAATGTCCCGGCCGCGATAGCGGCGCGGCAGGCGCAGATGATTCCCGACGGCCAGGATCACCCTGCGACCGGCATCGGCGAGCTCGCGGGCGATCTGCAGCCCGCTGGCCGAGGCGCCTGCAACGATGACGCTGTCGCCCGGCACGTCAGAGGGCCGCTTGTAATGCTGCGGCGTCGACTGAAACACATCGGGCGGCATCGCGCCCGTGAAAGGCGGCAGGTGTGCGATCGCGTTGGCGCCGGTGGCGATCACAACGGCTCTGCAGGCGATGGCGCCGCGGCTGGTCTCGACCCGGTAGCCGGAGGCAGTGGCATCAAGCGACGCGACCCGTGTGCCTTCCCGCACCGGCGCGCCGTCAAGCAGGGCGGCCTGCACCAGGCTTCCGGCAAAGGCGTCGCATGACATGAAGCCGTCCGGGTCGCAGCCGCGGTAGGGATGTCCGGCCGGACCGCTCATCCAGTTGGGGGTGAGGAGGCTGAGGCCGCACCAGCGCTCGCTTCGCCAGCTCTCGGCGACGCGGCCCCGCTCCAGCACCACGTGCTCGACCGAGCGGCGGCCAAGCGCCCGGCTCATCGCGAGGCCGCACTGCCCGGCGCCGACGATCACGGTCGAGACATTCTCCACGGGCATCTCCGGGCGCTGCGCCACGGTGTTCAGGTTCGAGCCGGCCAAAGGCTTCGTCGAACCAGGCGAACTTTCGTACCAGCCCGCGGCGGCAACCCGCATCAACGGGTTGGCGCCGGGGTCGGCGAATGTTCAGGCGACGGAGACGCGCACGTTTCCCGGGTTGGTGATGATGTCGAAGACCGCCGAACGCTTCTGGGACTGGGAGACCACGGCAGCGATCTCGTCCTTCGTCGCGTCGGCATCGATGTCGAAGGTGATGCGGACGGCATCGAAGCCGTTGCGCACATCCGGGTCGATGCCGAGAATGCCTTGCAGGTTCATGTCACCTTCGACGCGTGCCTTGACGGAGCGGAGTTGGATGCCGCGGTTCTGAGCGACCGACGCCACGCCGGCTGTGAGGCAGCTGGCTAGCGCCGACAGCACGATCTCCACCGGCGTGGCCGCCTTGTCCGGGGCGGCGAAGACGCCCGGGTGATCGGCCTCGATGCTGTATGGCATCTTGTGCGTCTGTTCTGCGTTGGCGCCGAAGAATGTCTCGACCGTCGTGCGGCTGTTGACCCCGCCGAGCCACTCGCAATTCGCACGCCAGGTGAAGAGGGCGGCGGCAGGCGCCTCGGTCAGCGCAGTGCGGATCGAGAGAATTGTGGCGACGTCGACGCCGTTGTCGGCTTGCCTGGTTGAGTTCTGGACGTTCACGTGGATTTCCTTTCCTCATAGCGGATGGTGCACCTGAACGTAATCGCGCTCTCTCCAGCGGGCTTTGTGGTATCTTGGGGAATTGCTTGGGAATGCATGGGGATCGTACGCTGAAGCACGTCGTGCGAACTGGGTTCATCCGACATGCTTCGGGCTTTTGATCTTGCGCATGTCTTTGTCCCAGAGCCGCGACCACTTTTGGGAGACATGCTGTAACTGCCGAGGACACTGCCCGGCGGGCATCGAATTGGAGCGCCTTTAGACGTTCGCCATGAAATACGTGTTCGACTCGTTCGTGATCGACGCTGCGACCAGGGAACTGTATTCGGCCGGCGCGCCGGTGCACGTAGAACCCAGGGTGCTCGACCTCATCCTCTACCTGATTGAGCGCCGAGACCGGGTCGTGTCGAAGGACGAGCTTGTCTCGGAGGTGTGGCACGGCCGGTTCATTTCCGATGCTGCGATCTCGAGCGTGGTGAGTGCGGCGCGGCGCGCGCTCGCCGACGACGGGCAGGATCAGCGCTATGTGCGCACCGTTCGCAGCCGCGGATTTCGCTTCGTCGGGCCGCTGGTGGAGGTCGCGGTGAAATCCGATCCGAAGACGTCAGCGGCGCCGCGCCAGTAGATACGCTTCTGCCACAGCGCGGACGGAACGCGCATCGCCTATGCGGTTGCCGGCACGGGACCGCCGCTTCTCAAAGCAGCCAACTGGCTCAACCATCTGGAATTCGACTGGGCGAGCCCGGTATGGCGGCACATGTTCGAAGAATTATCGAGCCGCCATCGCCTCGTTCGCTTCGACGGTCGCGGCCTGGGTCTCTCCGACTGGAACGCTGGCGTCCATGGGTTCGAACGGTACCTCGAGGATTTCGAGGCGGTGGTGGAGGCCGCCGGCCTCGCCCGCTTCTCGATCATCGGGCTTTCGCAGGGCTGCGCCATGGCGGTCGCCTATGCCGCCCGCCACCCGGAGCGGGTGGACCGGCTGGTGCTGCTTGGCGGGTATGCGCAGGGCTGGAGGGTGAGGGGCGACCCGGCCGGCGCGGTCATCCGACGATCCGGGATCGAGATGATGCTCGCCGGGTGGGGGCGTGACAACCCGGCGGTGCGCCAGATGTTCACGGCGCTCTACATGCCCAACGCCGCACCCGAGGCCCAATCGTGGTTCACCGAACTGCAACGCAGGACGGCTTCGGCGGAAAACGCGGCGGCGACGCTCGATGCCTACGGCGACATCGACGTGACCGGGCTGCTTGCAAAGGTGCAGGCGCCGACCCTCGTCATTCATTCACGCAACGACGCAGGCGTCCCATACGAGCAGGGCCAGATGCTGGCCGCGGGAATCCCCGGCGCCCGTTTCGCGACGCTCGACACCGCCAATCATATCCTGCCAGCCGAGGATCCGGCCTGGCAGGACTTCGTCGGACTGATCCGCGATTTCCTGGCTGAGGAAGCACATCGATGAGGTTGTTCAAGCAAATGCGATCGTGATGGTCAGCGTGATGACCGGCTCGGGCGCCAGATATGTCGGCCAGCAATATGATGGTGGACGAAGGGAAACGACGCGCTGTTCACCGATCTGATGGCCGACCCCGACAAACCCCAGCAGTGCTCGGCGAAATCGGGCTGAGGCGCGCCTGCGTTCGGCGCGATGCGCGCCGGGGGCTGCAAAAGCAGCCGGCGGCAGCCTGGCGATATCTGGTGCACGCCGAAGCGACCTGGCTCAGGGCTCCGCCGCGTGGCGCTGCCAGGCTTGGCTGATTGAGTCGATTCAAGCCTGCCGCTTCGGCGCGGCGGAATGTGTCACCACCAGCGTCAGCACGGTCAGGATCCCTGCAACGGCGCTGGCCGCCGTAAGCTCGGCTGCGTAGAGGGCGGCTGTTCCCGCCCAGCCGATGGACGAGAACGCCTCGGCGAAGGTGGCGATGCGCGACGAGGTCTGCCGGCGATGGAATTGGGCGCGCCGCGCCTGCGCACGGAACCAGAGCTGGATCATCGTCGCCGAGATCGCCGCCAGCGCCGCGCCGACTGCCAGAACCAATGCATGTCGGGTCGAGACCAGCGCGAAAGCGAGCACGAACGGGGCGACGACGATCATGATTGCGCGCAGGACCGCCTCGACCTTGGCGCGTATGAGGCTTGTCGCGGCCACCGGCGCGGTCGCCACCAGGTCTGGTGCATCCTCGCCGGAAATGGCAAGCCAGGCCAGGCCGCCGGCCAACTGCCCGGATGCCATCACAAGCACGGGGATGACCAGCACCAGCGCGTCCGTGTCGTGCCCGTAATTCTTCCAAAGCAATATCGCGGGCGGCAGCATGTAGAGCAGCTGCATCAGGCTTTGCGAGATGAGCCACGGGTCTCGCAGCAGCAATGTCCATTCCTTGTGGCGCAAGGCCTGCGCCGGCGAGCCCAGGCGAAACGCGGCAGCCTTGCGCTGGCGGACCGAACCGCTCTCGCCGATATTGGCGGCGAGCGCCGTGTAGCGCACGAAGCGCCAGGAGAAGATGGCGATTGCCGCGGCGGCCAGAGCCAGCGCGGCGCCAAGCACCCAGGCCAGCCTCACTCCATCGCCGAGGGCTGCCCGCGCCGGCCACCACCACAGGCTGTCCTCGGGCGGCGAGAGGGCGATCACCCACTCGTCGCGCAGGACCGACAGATGCGAGAGCGTGTCGGTCGTGAAGATGGCGAGGATCTGCAGGCCGATGACGAACAGCGCGCCGACGATGGCGGCCACGAGCTGCGCCGCAAAGCGCGTACGCCGCGGGCCGACGACGTTGAACAGCAACGCGGTCAGCGTGATGGCGAGTGCTGCCGCAACGCATCCTGTCGAGAACACCACGCCATAGGCGGCCAGCCATTGAGCTCCCGCGCGCCAGGCGAGCACGTTGATGAAGGGCGAGGCGATCAGCATTGCCATGGCGCCGATCGAGATCGCGATCATCGCCAGGCGGACGACAAAGACCCGCCGCAGCGCCACCGGCGATGAATGCAGCAGCTCCAGATCGGCGCGCGCATAGAGCACGCGGGTCGTCGCCTCCATCGCCTGCGAGGCCATCAGGAAAAAGTAGAGCAGCAGGCCGCTGGTGAGCAGCAGATAGTTGGCGCGCGCGCTGGGAAAATCGTCCGCCGTGAAACGCCCGATCACGAACAGCGCAAAGGCATGCGCGAGCAGTGCTGCGACGACGAAGAATATGCCGATCCTGCGCGAACGCGCCTTCTTGCCCGCCGTGAAGAGATAGAGCCAGTCGCGCCAGGAGAGGCGCAATTCATGTGCCGCCAGCCAACGAACCGTTGCGGGATGGGCGCTCATGCCGCTTCGGCCACCAGGGCCAGGAAGGTATCTTCGAGGGTTCCCGCACTGCTGCCCGCCTGCCGCCGCAGCTCTTCGAACGTGCCTTCGGCGATCAGCCTGCCCTTGGCGATGACCCCGATGCGCTCAGCCATGCGCTCGGCCACCTCCAGGATGTGCGTCGTCATGATGACGGTCGCACCGGCATCGACGCGTTCGCGCAACACCCGCTTGACCTGGCGCGCCGAGCCGGCATCGAGGCCGGTCAGCGGCTCGTCGAGGATGATGATTTCGGGGTCATGCACCAATGCTCCGGCCAGGGCCACCTTCTGGCGCATGCCCTTGGAGAAGCCGCTGCAATGCGTGTGGGCGTGCGGCGTCAGGTCCAGCCAGTCGAACAGCTGCCTTGCCCGTTCCTCGGCGATGCTCGCCTTGATGCTCCACAGGCCGGCGACGAATTCGAGATATTCGAATGGCGTGAGCTTGTCGTAGATCATCGGCTCGTCCGAGATCCAGGCAACGATGCGCTTGGCTTCGACCGGGTTCCGGAGCGCATCGCGGCCGGCAATGGTGATCGTCCCCGCATCCGGCAGCAACAGCCCCGCGACCATGCGCAGCGTCGTCGTCTTGCCGGCACCATTCGGGCCAAGCAGGCCGTAAAACTCGCCCTTCCTGACGGTCAGGTCGAGCCCGGCCACCGCCGGCTTTTTCTCGAAGCTTTTGTAAAGCTCGCGAATCTCGAGTGCATTCGCGGCGGTCGTCAGATCGGCCATGGCAGTCCCCAGCTGAGCGAGAGATAGCCCGGCAACGGTTTCCCGCGGGTGAAGGGCGTGCGCGTGCGTGAGACGCCGTATGCGATTGGTTAACGAGCGCTACCGCCGTCGTGGGCGGTCATCGGGGTGAGGCTGACAGGTAGAGCGCGACCACGCCCGCCTGATTGGCGTCATGGACATTTGCCCTGCCGGCGAACTCAATCCCCAGCCACGAAAAACCGCCACTGCCCTTCCGGCGAAATCCCCGCCCGGTAGAAGCTGTAGACGCCGTAGGCGCGCATTTCCTCGTAGTCGCCGGCGGTGACGATCTTGAACAGCTCGACCCGCTGCGGCGGGGTCAGCTTTTCGAGCGGAATGGCGTGGAAATAGGGCCACACATACACTTCCTCGGGCGTGCCCGGGTCGAGGTGCACGAAGCCGGCGGACAGCACTTCCTCGAGGATGGCAAGGATTTCCTGGCCTTCGCCGGGCTCGGTGTCGCCGGAGATCGAGCGCAGGAATTCGATCGGGTCGCCGTCCACGCCGCCGAAGGAGAGCAGGGTGGCCGAATCGCCTGTGCCGATGAGCGGGCGCAGCTTTTCGAGGTCGCCTGTGTGCGTCGCCTCGATGATCAGCTCGCGCATGCGCTTTGCCGGCGCCGGCAGGCGCGACAGATCGTAGATGATCTCGGGCGGCGGGCCTTCCGGTGCGGGCTGCGCCTCCTCGGCGTCATCGGCCGGGGGCGGCGTGCCGTCCGCCGGCGGCTCGACCGGCTGGTCGGCGGGCGGCGGTGTCGGCGTGTCGTTGGCCGGCGGCGTTGTCTCGGCAGGAGCCGGCGTCTCGGAACCGGGAGGCACGATCGCATCGGGGGGCGGCAGCGGCTGGCTCTCGATCTTGTCGTCCGTGGCGGGTGGCGTCTGCACCTCTTCCTCGGGGATTTCGCTCAAGGCAAACGCCGGGGACATGGTGAACAGGGCCGCGGCGCCGGCGAGCAGCGCAGCAGCGAGAAGGCCGGCGGCACGGCCGGCCGGACGGCGTTCGGCGATCGACGGCATGAACGGCCCTCTTTCGCGTTCTCACGATTCGTAGAATCGCGAAAACGCTTCCAGTCATTGCTCTGGCGCAAATCCGAACGGAAAACCGGTGTCCACCTTCCTGGATTTGCTCAATGCGGGCGACAGATGCCCACAGAACTCATACTACATGAAAAGCGGATTGGTTGCGCTGCGTCAATGACGCCGCAGGAATGGCGCAAACTCGCCGGCGATCACGCGCTCGCGCATCCGTTCGAGCAGGCCGAGCGCGGCCTCCTCCCCATGCGCACGCAGCAACTCCTCGAAGGCGGTGGCGAGCGCGGCTTCGGCAATGATCTCCGGCTCGATGCCGGCCGAAAGTCCTTCGGCCCACGCCTCGCTGTGGCTTTCCACCGCCGTCAGCCGCTTTTCCTCGCGGACCAGCGCGTCGATCTCGTTGGCGCCTCGTTCCATGCCGAATGTCACCCTTTCAAGTGGTGATCCATAAAATTTGGATCAACTTGAGCCGTCCCTGTTAAGCTCCCGTTAAGGGTTCTAACACAGCCGCTGAGGCCTTGTACGGTGGCAAGCGCAAAAAAAGTTAATCGGTCCCTAACCGCTTGCGGCAATGGTTAATTCCCGTAGCGTGCCACGATCTCGCGAGTGAGTTCCTCGCCTTCCCTGACGTAGCGGGAAATAGCTTCCGCAGCGGAAGCGGTGCAGCTCACGTAAACCCCGTCGAAGGAGCGGTAGCCGCGGTTGAAGCTCGCCACCAGGCGGGCGCGCCGGCCGGCATCGGGGTTCTCGGCTGCGATCAGCTTCTCCATCTGCACGCGCCACTGGTCGCCTTTCTCGCCGCAGAGATTGCGCAGATAGTGCAGAGAGCCGAGCACCTCGGCCAGCCGAATGAGGCGCGGCTCGAACGGCGCTTCCGCGGCCGACGCCGGCATCACCGGCCCGGCCGCCACCAGTGCGGCAAAGGCGAGAGCGAGAGAGGAACTGCGCATAAGTCCTTTCTTGCCAATGATTTTGTCGGCCGCAAGGCGGTCGGGAAAACATGGCTAATCGCCGAGAATATCTTGCGCCATCGCCAGCACGGAGGGAATGATCGGAAGGCTGCGCATATCGGCAAGCGTGAACCAGCCGGCATGATCGGCATCGTCCATGGCGACCGGCTCGCCGCCCTGCCAGTCGCCGCCATAGACGCGCAGCCGGAACCCCGGCGCCCCCGGCCGGGACGGCTCCAGCCGGTATTCCCGCAGGAAGAGCACTGCGCCGGCGGCAAGCCCGGTTTCCTCGGCCAGCTCGCGCAACACGGCCTGTTCATCCGTTTCGCCCGGCTCGACGCGCCCGCCGGGGAAGGCGTAGAGGCCGGCCGATGGTTCCCGGCCGCGGCGCACGAGCAGCAGCCGGTTGCCGCGCCGCAGCGCCACCGACACCGCCGGCAGGTAGTTTGATTGCGCTTGCGCCATTTGTCCCCGACTAAAGCTCACCCGTCGGTGGTCCACCGCGGCTGCGCTGCCTATCTTGCGGCAACCGAACATTGATGGCGGCAAGAATGTGCGGACGCTTTACGCTGACGGCGGGCCCGGAGGAAGTCGAGGACTTCTTCGAGACGCATGATTTCGCGCCGTTTCCGCCGCGCTACAACATCCCGCCGACCGAACCGATCCTGGCCATCACCTCGGCCGGACAGCGGCCGCCCGGCTCCAACCTGCCGGCCCGGCGCTCCATGCTGGTGCGCTGGGGCCTGATACCGGCCTGGGCGAAGAACCCGAAGGAGCTGCCGCTGCTCATCAATGCACGCGCCGAAACCGCGGCCGAGAAGGCGGCATTCAAGGCCGCGATGCGGCATCGCCGCGTGCTCATCCCGGCCTCGGGCTTTTATGAGTGGAAGCGGCGCGGCACGGGCAGGCCGCAACCTTATTTCGTGCGGCCGAAAGGCGGTGGGCTCGTCGCCTTTGCCGGGCTGATCGAGACCTATGCGGACGCCAACGGGTCCGAGATCGACACCGGCGCGATCCTGACCACGGCGGCCAACGCCGAATTCGTCTCGATCCACGCGCGCATGCCGGCCGTGATCGAGCCACGCGATTTCGAGCGCTGGCTCGACTGCCGCAGCCAGGAACCGCGCGACGTGGCGGATCTGCTGCTGCCCGTCAGGCAGGGGTTCTTCGAAGCGATCCCCGTATCCGACAAGGTGAATGCAGTCGCCAACACCGGTCCGGATGTGCAACTGTCGGTGGAGCTTGCGGAAAAGGCGGACCGCGCCGGGGCGGCGGCGGATCGGCAGCTGTCGCTGTTCTAGGGCTTTGCGGCCAACTGGAATCGCCGCCGCCGCCCCCTCTCAAGCAATTCTAAGGCTGGCTGATGCCAGCCAAAGAATTGCTATCTCCCCCACAGGGGGGAGATAGCGCGTTGCTTTGAGGGCTGGGCAAATCGCAAGCTTTGCAGATTGGCAGAGGCGTTTTGTGCCAGGCGCTATCTCCCCCCTGGTGGGGGAGATAGCGAGCCTTGGTTTGGCGAAGCCAAACCTTAGGATCGCTTGAGAGGGGGGCGGCGCCAGCGGTCGCGCGCGTTGCAATGCGCCTGGTTCGTTGCCATGGCCGGCGCGCCTCGCGCGCCGGTGGGCGGTGAGACGCCCTTAGGCGGCCTTGACGGCCGGCTGCGGCGCCGGCTTGCGCTTCTTCAGCGCCATGAGCGCGGCGACGATCGCCGCGGGTCCGATTGCGCGGTATTGCTTGGCGAGCGCAGGAGCGCGTTCTGCTTCGCTTTTATTCCGGGGCATTTTCTCTTCCCTTGGGTCTTGCAGCAGGAGGTGGGCAGATGGTGAGCGATTTCGTCCAAATCGTGTCATCAGCCGATCCGACACCGCCTTCCCTCGTTTCAAAATGTACATGTTTAATAAAGTGTTGTCGGTTTCAGGACGGTGTCGCCGAGGATGGCGTCGCTGGTCCTGAGGTTGCGGAAGGATATGACGAAGCGCGGGGACCGGTCGCGTTGCCCGTCCCGGCCATATCCGGTAAGTGAGCGCGTTCCTGAAGAGAGGAGCCGGCATGCGCCTTGCCGACACGATCCGCAACCTGTTCGTTCCGATCCACCGCGAGGGCTGGCCGCTGATCACCGCCTTTGCCGGGGCGACGATCATCGTCGGCCTTTTTTCCACTTCGCTCTTCTGGATCGGCGTGGCGCTCACGATCTGGTGCGCCTACTTCTTCCGCGACCCGCAACGCGTGACGCCGACCGATGACAGCCTGGTGATCAGCCCGGCCGATGGCGTGGTTTCGGCGATCGGGCCGGCCGTGCCGCCGCGCGAGCTCGAGCTCGGCAGCAGCGAGCTGACGCGCATCTCCGTCTACATGAACGCCTTCTCCTGCCATGTGAACCGCGCGCCGGTGCGCGGCACGATCGCCGGGATCGCGTACCGCCCGGGGCGTTTCGTCAGCGCCGCGCTCGACAAGAGCTCGGGTGAGAACGAACGCAACGGCCTCGTGATCGATAGCCCGAACGGCAAGGTGGGGGTGGTGCAGATTGCCGGCTTCATTGCCCGGCGCATCGTCTGCTGGGTCGATGCCGGCAGCCCGATCTCGGTCGGCGAGAGGTTTGGGATGATACGGTTCGGGTCGAGGCTGGATGTGTATCTTCCGGCGGGGGCGACGCCGAAAGTGGCGGTCGGACAGGTGGCCGTCGCCGGCGAGACGGTGATTGCGGAGTTCGGCGGCGTCGCCATCCCGCTGGTGAGGATTTCCTGAAGCAGAGGGGAGGGGAGGCGATGTCACTCCGCCGTGGCCCTCTCCCTTGTCCCTGCTCCCCTATTCCCTTTTGTTCACGCGGCCTTTTTGTTCACGCGGCCTTCCTGCGGCCCATGCGCTCCGCGGCCAGACGGCGGACAGCATCGTAGTCGGTCTCACCGGTTTCGGAGAACGGGATTTCCTCGACCAGCAGGATGTCGCCGGCTGACGGAGTTCCGCGGCCTTTGGCGCCGCGCTTGAGCTCGAGTGGTTTCGCCGCGGCAGCCGTCGTGACCAGCACGACGCGTTCGCCCTTGCGCCGGTCCGGCACGGCAATGGCTGCGTGCCGGCCTTCCGGCCAGAGCGTGCCGGCGAGCGTCTCGATCGCATCGAGCGAGATGATGTCGCCGCCGACGCTGGCGATGCGCTCGGCCCGGCCGCGCACGAACAGGAACCCTTCGCGGTCGAAGGCGACGATCATGCCGGTGTCGTGCCAGTTGTCCGAGGGCCGGGTCGTGGCAGCTGGCCGATCGGGCAGACGCGCCCCAAGGCTGGGGCCCGAAATCCGCAGCCGGCCGCCATCGGCCAGTCCTTCCACCGGCTCCACCCGCGCACGCATGCCAGGCAGCAACCGTCCGGCGCTGCCCTCCCGGTTCTGGGTGGCCGTGTTGAGTGCGATGATCACACCCGCTTCGGCAAGGCTGAAGCCGTCGACGATCCGCACGTTGGTCGGGGCGTGCTTGTCACGCCCGGCGCGGCCGGCCTCGGCCCTTCGGGTCAAGGCGATACCGAGGCGCAGGCCGGTGCTGTCGCCCGCAAATTGTTCCAGCGCGGAGTCGGTGCCGATCAGCACGGTTGCTCCTGCGCTCCGACCGAGCAGGGCTTTCGCACCGACGAGCAGCGGAAGGACGAGCCCGACGGTCAGCGCGTTGGGGTGAGCGAGCGGCAGCAGGCTAGACAGCCCATCCTGCCTCGAAAAGCCGAGGCGAGCCGCAATCTGCATGGCGTTGGCGTGCAGGTTGCGATGCGACAGGATCGTCGGCCGGCGGCCGTGCTCGAACAGCATGACCGCCGGTGAGTTGCCGTCGGTGCGGGCAACCGGCTGCCGCCGCTGCAGGCGGGCAAAGAGCCGGTCGAGCCAGCCGGCCTCGACGTCCTCCAGCCAGAGCAGGCGTGCCCCGCCTGCCTCGGCCGCGGCGACGATTTCGGCAAGTCCGGCTTCGGCCACGAAGGCGCGCGAGGCAAGCACCGTCCGGATCATGGCGTCGCGAACGGCCGCGGTCGCGGCGGCGGGACCGGCCGCATGGTCGAGCATCGCGGCCGTGCGGCCGGCGGAGAGAAAACCGAGAAAGGCCGTGGCGAAGGCAGCGGAACCGGGCAGAAGGACGCCAATCGCCTCGCCCGGCGCGCTCCTGGCGGCAAGATGCAGGCCCAGAAGACGCGCATCCCGAAAGAGCTGGCGATAGCTGCGCGCTCCTGTTTCGTCCTCCACGGCGACCCGGTCGGGACCGATGTGGCGTGCCGTCCGGCGGATGGCCTTGAAAAGGCTGCGGTCGAGGTCGGCGGCGGCAAGCCTTGCCTCGGCGACCCGGTCGAACAGCACATTCGCGGAGGGCGAAGGCTCCGCACTGCGCGCGGAAAGCTCGGCGATCGTCATCGGCTCGAGCGCGGTGATGGACAGTTTTGGCAGCCAGCGGCGCGAGGATTCGCCCGGCTCGGCGAGCGAGAGGGAAAAGTCGCGGGCGCCGCCGACGATGATCGGCACGATACGGGCTTCGGCAGCGACGGCGATTCTTGCCACGGCGCGATAGAGCCGGAACGCCTTGGCGTCGGGCTCGACCGCGTCGGGCATGTAGACGGCGAGACGGCCCTTGCCGCGCAGATGCCGCACCAGCCGCCGGCTGACGAACACATGCTCGGCATTGAAGGTTATGGTGCGCGCAAGCTCGCGATACGGCTCGAGCCAGACGGTTCTGGCCGAATGCTCGTCGAGAATATGCAGCGTCTGGTCGGGCAGCAGCGACAGCATCAGCGCCGGGTCGAGCCGCGACTGGTGCACGACGACGTAGATGACCGGCCCGCTTGATTCGCGGGCAATGCGAAGCTGCCGGTCGGAGATGCGCCAAATGAGCTTCGACGGTGCATAGAGCAGCGCCTGGCGGAAATCGAGGCCGAGCCGCCAGGCCGAAAGTCCGGCCGCAGCCAGCCAGACGACGAGGATCGCGAGCGGAATTCCCAGAAGGATCATTGCCGCACCTCCAGGCAGGTTCCTCGTCCCGAGCCCGGCGGCGGAGACTATCGGAAGCGGCTGCAAGGTCAACGCCGCCTGTGGATGAGACAAGCCAAATCCAGGAAAGCCGGTTTTCCATCCGGATCGGCGTCGAGCAAGGGCTGATCCTGGCCCGCACTAAAAAGAAAAGCGCCGGCCTTTTGACGGGCCGGCGCAGGATGGGCGGACGGACCACGGGGTGGGGGAGGGGGACGGTCCGTCCGGCTCAAAAACACGCGGGGGAAAGAAAGGTTCCGCCGGTTGCGAAAAAAACTGAAAAAAAGTGAGACCCGCCAAAAGCCGGGTTCAGGCCGGCCGACGACGCAGCCTTTCGCCGGCGATCATGAGCAGCCCGGCGCCCACGATAAGGGCGGCGCCGACGAACACTTCCTCGCGTGGAATGGCGTTCCAGATCAGCCAGCCCAGCGCGAAAGCCCAGACCAGCGCCGTGTATTCGAAGGTGGCGATCACCGAAGCGGGCGCGCGCTTCATGCCCTCGAACAGCGTGAACTGGGCGACGCCGCCGATCACGCCCGATCCGACCAGCATGATCAGCTCCGGCCAGTGGGGCGTGATCCAGAAATGGAAAAGCGGCACGCCGGCAAAAACCACGAAGAAGGCGTTGTTGAGCACGAGCTGGATCAGCGTCCTTTCCTTGAGCGCGATCTTGCGCATCAGGATGATCGAGAAGGCCCAGAGCAGCGCCGCGATCAGCACCAGCACGACCGGCACGGACAGGCCGAGATTGGCCGGATCGCAGGCGATGAAGACGCCGATGAAGCCGACCACCACCGCGACCCAGCGAAAGGCCGGCACCTTTTCGCCGAGGATGACGGTCGAGAGACCCGTCACGATCAGCGGCGCGGCAAAATAGATGGTGGTGAGCTCGGCGAGCTGCAGGTCGCGCGCGGCGGTGTAGTAGCTGAGCCATGCCGCAAGGATGAAGAAGGAGCGTATGAGCATCGGCTTCAGGATGCGGGAGCGTGCCGCGTCTTTGAACAGCTCCGGGCCGCCAATGAAAAAGCAGGCAGTGAGGATGGTCACGCTGCGGAAGAACAGGATCTGCCAGACGGCGAAGCTTGCGACGAGCAGCTTGATGACGGCGTCCTGCACCGAGAACAGCGCGTAGGCGATGCAGGTCAGCAGGATGCCGACAAAGACGCGCTCGCGCGTGTCGAGGATGGCGGCATCGGACATCGGCGCTTCTCAGGGTGCCTGGCGGTCGCGGCCGGGCGGATGGACGCCTATGCCATGGCGGGCTGGGCCGGCGCTGCACCAGGGGGGTGGAAGCTTTGGGGCAGGGGTTGGCTGGCGCTACAGGAAACCCCCTCACAAGCAATTCTAGGACTTGGCTTCACCAAGTCCAAGAATTGCTATCTCCCCCAAGGGGGGAGATAAAGGCTGCGCGAGCCTCGCTGGTAATCGCCGACGTTGAGCCTTGGACGCGATCTCCCCCGCAAGGGCCCGAAAGGGGGGAGATAAGGGGCGCTAGTTCGCGGCGAAGCAGTAGAGCAGGCCTTCGCCGCCGGTGCCGCGCAGGGCGTCGATGCTGCAGCCGCCGCGCGAAGCGTGCGCGGCATTCCACGAGGTGGCCGTCGGCAGCGTGTCCGGGCCCTTGCGGTCGTGATGGCCGACCATGGCCGAGCCTTCGGCGCCGCCCAGCGTCCAGTCGCCGCAGGTCTGGTCGGCTGCTTTCGTGCCGTCGGCATTGGTGCCGGTCAGGATATCGTGCTGGTTGGGCGTGTCGCCGCGTCCTTTCACGACCTCGCCCTTCTCGGTCAGGCCGGTTTCCTTGTCGATGGCGTTGCCATCGCCGTGCAGCGAAGCGACGTCATCGGCAATCTTGACGCCCTTGGCGTTGTGCCATGGACCGGCGCCGATGCGGTCCTTCGCATCGGTGTCGCTGGTGGAGAGATAGGCGTGCCAGGTCTTGCCGGTCGAGCCGGCGGCCTCGGCGAGCGACTGGCAGTGCGCGTCGGCGCCGGCGAGCCCGCCGAAATCGGCACCCTTGCCGGGATTGGCGCTGGTGATGAAGAAGCTCATGGACGTGTCCTGAGCAGCGGCTGCGCCGAGCGACAGGAAAAAAGCCGTCGCCGACAGCATGATGACTTTCCGCATGATTGGTCCTCCGGGCTGACTGGCTCCCCCAATGGGTATGAGAACGTCAGAATCGCCCGGAGCGTTCATCACGACTGCGTGCAGAGGCCGTGAACCCTGTCGCGCCTACTGGGCCGGCGCCGGTTCCCCATCCTCGGGCGCTGCCGCCCCTTCGTCATAGCTCGCCCCATCGGGCACGCAGCTCAGCGTCCATCCGGCCGGCGCCGGCTTCTTGTTGTATTCGGCAAGCGCCGTCTCGCACTCCTCGCGGGTGTAGAAGCCGTTGGGCATGACCACGAGACCGCCCTGCGGCCCTGCAACCACGAGGTACCAGAAAAGCGTCGCAGCAACTTCCATCATCATCTACTCCGGCATTTGATAGCGGACCCAGCGGTCATGCTTGGCCTGATAGATCATACCGGTTTCGGTGAGCGATGGACTGGCGAGCCTGACGATACGCCCAGCAATTTCGTCCGGATGCGGCAGCGTCATCGGGTTCTCGCCCGGCACCGCCTGCGCGCGCATGGCGGTGCGGGTTGCGCCGGGGTCGACCGAATTGACGCGCAGCGGCAGGTTTTTCGTCTCGTCCGCCCAGGACCGGCCGAGGGCCTCGACGGCCGCCTTCGACGCGGCGTACGGGCCCCAGAAAGCGCGCGCCGAGTGCGCAGCGCCTGAGGAGAGCAGGATGGCGCGGCCGGCGTCGGAGAGGCGCAGGAGCGGGTCGACCGAGCGGATCAGCCGCCACACCCCGGTGACGTTGATCGTCATCACCTTCTCGAACACCTTTGCCTCGACATGGCCGATCGGTGCGATCACGCCGAGGATCGCCGCATTGGCGACCATCACGTCGAGCTTGCCCCAGCGCTCGTGGATGGCGCCGCCCAGGCGGTCTATTCCTTTCATGTCGGCAAGGTCGAGCGGCACCAGCGTGGCGCTGCCGCCGCCTGCCTTGATCTCGTCGTCGAGCTCTTCGAGCCCACCGACCGTGCGGGCGACCGCGATGACATGTGCGCCGGCCGCGGCCAGATGTTTGGCCAGGAAATAGCCGATGCCGCGCGAGGCGCCGGTGACCAGCGCGATGCGGCCGGTGAGGTCGAGATTGTCGCTCATGAAGAAGGTCTCCGTCGCCCGGGCAGATAGACCGAAATGCCGTGCGGCGAAACCCCGCGCGCTTGACCGGGGTCACGCCATCTCTGAATGAGCGCTGCTGCGGGCCGACCCGCTCGCTTTCCCCAAAGATTCATGGTGAGGACGACCTCATAGCCAGAGATGGAGATGAGAATGTCGTGGCTTTATCTTGTGCTCGCCGGCCTGTTCGAGATCGGCTGGGCGGTCGGGCTCAAATACACGGAAGGTTTTACGCGGCTTGTGCCGACCGCCGCGACGGTCGCCTCGATGGTGGTGAGCCTGGCCTTGCTCGGCCTGGCCTTGCGCGCCCTGCCGCTGGGCACGGCCTATGCGATCTGGACTGGCATCGGCACGGTCGGCACTGCACTGCTTGGCATGTACCTGTTTGCCGAGCCGGCGGATGCGATCCGGCTCGCCTGCATCGGACTGATCGTGGCAGGGATCGTCGGGCTGAAGCTGGTGACGCCTTAAAGCGCATCGCGCGACGATTGGAACCGGTTGCGCGAAGGATGCTGCATCAAATCGCGAAAACGCTATGACTACTGCCCGCCGGCGGCGAGCAGCGACAGGGTGCGGACGTTGTCGGCGCCCTCATGGTCGGTCAGCCGCGTCGGGTATTCTGCCGTGAAGCAGGCATCGCAGAATTGCGGGCGCTCCCCGTCGCGGGAGGCCTCGCCGACGGCGCGGTAGAGGCCGTCGATCGACAGGAAGCCGAGCGAATCGACGCGGATGAAGCCGGCCATCTCCTCGATCGACATGCGCGAGGCGAGCAGCTTTGTCCGCTCCGGCGTATCGACGCCGTAGAAGCAGGATGCACGCGTCGGCGGCGAGGCGATGCGCATATGCACCTCCCTGGCGCCGGCGTCCCGCACCATCTGCACGATCTTCTGGCTGGTGGTGCCGCGCACGATGGAATCGTCGACCAGCACGACGCGTTTGCCTTCGATCATGCGTCGGTTGGCATTGTGCTTCAGCTTCACGCCCATATGGCGGATGGAATCGCCGGGCTGGATGAAGGTGCGGCCGACATAGTGGTTGCGGATGATGCCGAGCTCGAACGGTATGCCGGCAGCCTGGCTGAAGCCGATCGCCGCCGGCGTGCCCGAATCGGGCACCGGCACGACGATGTCGGCCTCAACCGGATTCTCGATGGCGAGCTCGGCGCCGATACGCTTCCTCACATCATAGACGTTGCGGCCTTCCACCTGCGAGTCGGGCCGGGCGAAATAGACGTATTCGAAGATGCAGAAGCTCGGCTTCTGCGGCTCGAAAGGGAACACGCTCTCGATGCCCTTGGCGGTGACGATGACCATTTCGCCGGGCTTGATGTCGCGCACGAAACGCGCGCCGATGATGTCGAGCGCGCAGGTCTCGGAGGCGAGGATCCAGGAGCCGTCGAGGTCGCCGAGCACCAGCGGCCGGATGCCGAGCGGATCGCGGCAGCCGATCATCTTCTTGGAGGTGAGCGCCACCAGCGAGAAGGCGCCTTCGAGCCGGCGGATCGCCTCGATGAAGCGCGAATTGATGTCGCGCTCCTTGGAGGTGGCGACGAGATGCAGGATCGTCTCCGTGTCGGAGGTCGAGGAGAATATCGCGCCCTGCTGCTGCAGCGTGCGCTGCACGGTGAGCGCATTGGTGATGTTGCCATTGTGCGCGATCGCCAGCCCGCCTTGCGACAGCTCGGCGAAGAAAGGCTGCACGTTGCGCAGGCCGGCGCCGCCGGTGGTGGCGTAGCGCGTGTGGCCGATGGCGCGGGTGCCGGGGAGCCTGTCGATCACCGATTGTTTGGTAAACGTGTCGCCGATCAGGCCGACATGGCGCTCGACGTGGAACTGCGCCCCGTCATAGGAGACGATGCCGGCCGCCTCCTGGCCGCGATGCTGCAGCGCATGCAGGCCGAGCGTGACGATCGCCGCGGCATCCTGCCGCCCGAAAATTCCGAACACCCCGCACTCGTCGTGGAAATGATCGTCGGCCTCGGCGGAGAGGATTGTTTCAGCCATTACAACCCCAAAGCAAATCCAGGAAAAGTGGAAGCCGGTTTTCCGTCCGGATTTTGCGGCAAGCTAAAAACTTGGAGCGCTTCCTGATTCCACCGATCGCGAATGCGCTTCAAGTCGGAAAGCCGTCATATACGTCAACCCGGGCAGCGATGCTACCCGCGCGACAACGCGTCCTCAGACGAAGTCCGTTAACCCTCGGGCGGGGCGTCTTCACCCTCCGCCGGCGGCGCGTCGTCCGCAGGCGGCGTGCCGTTGCCGTTTGCCGGCGGGTTTGCGCCGTCGGCCGGCGGTGATCCGCCGTCGGGCGCCGGAGCCGGCTGCTCGTCGCCGCCGCCGATGCCGAAACGCTTCAGGAACGAATTTTCGGGATCGTCGGGAAGCAGCGCCTGCAGCCGCGCGCCGATCGCCTCGAGCAGCGGCCGCGATTTGGCTTCCGTGATCCAGGCGGGCGGATTGGCGCCGACCAGCCAGTTGAAGAAGAGCAGGCCGACGGCAACCACCAGCAGGCCGCGCGCGGCGCCGTAGAGGAAACCCAGCGCCCGGTCGAGCGCGCCGATGCGGCTGTCGATGATGAAATCGGCGAGCCGCATGGTGATGATGGTGACGATGATCAACGCAACGATGAAGACGATGCCGGCGGAAGCCGCCATCGCCACCTGCTCGTGGTCGATATACGGCGCCACATAGGGCAGCACGTAGGGATAGAGGAAGTAGGCGGCGGCAGCGGCAGCGGCCCAGGACAGGATCGACAGGATCTCGCGGGAGAAGCCGCGGACCATGGCCAGCATTGCCGAGACGAGGGTGAAGCCGACGACAATTCCGTCAAGCAGCGTAATCGGCATTTCTTCTCCACTTTCGTGCGGGCGGTTCCGCACGCCCCGTTCAGTCCTCAGGGCGCCGGTTTACGGCGATCCTGGCCACCAGGTCGGCGAGCGTCGCAGGCTGGAAGAGCCTTAATGAAGCTGCCGGCTCTTCGCCGCCCTTGGGCAGGACGGCCTGACCGAATCCCAGCTTTTCGGCTTCCTTAAGGCGCTGCTGTGCGTGTCCCACCGGCCTGACGGCCCCCGACAGGCTGATTTCGCCGAAATAGACGCAATCGGCAGGGAGGGCAAGACCGGCGAGCGAGGAGACCAGGGCGGCCGCGACCGCAAGGTCTGCAGCCGGTTCGCTGATGCGATAGCCCCCCGCGACGTTGAGGTAGACGTCGTGCTGGCTGAAGCGGACGCCGCAATGCGCCTCGAGCACGGCAAGCACCATCGACAGGCGCGCGCCGTCCCAGCCGACGACGGCACGACGCGGCGTGCCGAGCGGGGAGGGGGCGACGAGCGCCTGGATCTCCACCAGCACCGGCCGCGTGCCTTCCATGCCGGCGAACACCGCCGCTCCCGGCGTCGAGGCGTGGCGTTCGCCCAGGAACAGCTCCGACGGGTTCGCCACCTCGCGCAGTCCCTTATCCGACATCTCGAAGACGCCGATCTCGTCGGTCGGGCCGAAGCGGTTCTTGACCGTGCGCAGGATGCGGAAGTGATGGCCGCCTTCGCCCTCGAAATAGAGGACGGCGTCGACCATGTGCTCGACCACGCGCGGGCCGGCGATCTGGCCCTCCTTGGTGACGTGCCCGACCAGCACGATCGCAGCGCCCGTCGATTTGGCGTAGCGGATCATCGCCTGCGCCGAGGCGCGTACCTGCGTGACGGTGCCCGGCGCCGATTCGGCAAGATCGGTCCACAGCGTCTGGATCGAATCGAGGATGACCAGATCCGGCCGCCTGCCATCGGCGACGGTCGCCAATATGTCTTCGACATTGGTCTCTGCTGCGAGCTCGACGGGAGCGGAGGCAGCACCCAGCCGCTGGGCACGCAGCCGCACCTGCGCCACCGCTTCCTCGCCGGATACATAAATGACGCGGTGTCCAAGGCCGGCAAGCGCAGCCGCCGCCTGCATGAGCAGCGTCGACTTGCCGATTCCGGGGTCGCCGCCGATGAGGAGCGCGGAGCCGCGCACGAAGCCGCCGCCGGTCGCCCGGTCGAGCTCGGCAATGCCCGACGCGATGCGCGGCGCGTCCTCGATCTCGCCCGACAGCGTGGTGAGCGCGACGGCCCGGCCCTTGCGCGGGCTTTTGAGGGCGGCTGGTCCGCCGCCTATGCCACCGGCCGTGCCTTCCTCGACGAGCGTGTTCCACTCGCCGCAGGCCTCGCACTTGCCCGACCAGCGGGGCGTGACGTTGCCGCAGGCCTGGCAGTTGAACTGGACGCGGGATTTAGCCATGGCAGGGCCGGACTGAGAGGCCGGCGGGACAGCAACGTAGAGCGCCGCCGTTCGCGCGATAGCTCTTACTCATACCGATCCGGCAGATGGCTGTCCTCGACGAGGTCGAAGAAGCGCGTGAATTCGCCCTGGAAGCCCATCGGCACCGTGCCGGTCGGGCCGTGGCGCTGCTTGGCGACGATGACTTCGGCCTTGCCGCGCGCCTCCCTCATCTCATCTTCCCAGGTCACGTATTCCGGGGAACCAAACTTGGGTTCCTTGTTCCTGAGATAATACTCTTCACGGTAGACGAAGAGCACCACGTCGGCGTCCTGCTCGATCGAGCCCGACTCACGCAGGTCCGACAGCTGCGGCCGCTTGTCTTCGCGGCTTTCGACCTGACGCGACAGCTGCGAGAGCGCGATCACCGGCACGTTCAGCTCCTTCGCCAGGGCCTTGAGGCCGGTGGTGATCTCGGTGATTTCCTGCACCCGGTTCTCGTTGGCGCGTTTGGAGGTGCCGGTCATCAGCTGGATATAGTCGATGATCACGACGTCGAGGCCGCGCTGGCGCTTCAGCCGCCGGCAGCGCGCGGCGAGCTGCGCGATCGAGATGCCGCCGGTCGAGTCGATATAGAGCGGCAGTTTTTGCATCATCTGCGCGCAGCCCACGAGCTTTTCGAAATCGCTCTCGGTGATCTCGCCGCGGCGGATCTTCGAGGAGGGGATCTCGGTCTGCTCGGAGATGATGCGGGTGGCGAGCTGCTCCGACGACATTTCGAGCGAGAACAGCCCGACCACGCCGCCATTCGCGGCCTTGAAGGAGCCGTCGGCCTGCGGCGCCGGCTCGTAGGCGTTGGCGATGTGGAAGGCCATGTTGGTGGCGAGCGAGGATTTGCCCATGCCCGGACGGCCGGCGATGATCACCAGGTCGGAAGGCTGCAGCCCGCCCATGCGCCGGTCGAGGTCGCGAAACCCGCTGGCGATGCCGGAGAGGCCGCCGTCGCGCATGTAGGCGGCATTGGCCATGTCGACCGCGGTCTTGACCGCATCGACGAAGCTTTCGAAGCCGCCATCGTAGCGGCCGGTTTCGGCCAGCTCGAACAGGCGCCGCTCGGCATCCTCGATCTGGTCCTGCGGCGACATGTCGACGGGCGCGTCATAGGCGATGTTGACCATGTCCTCGCCGACCGTGATCAGCGCGCGGCGGGTGGCGAGGTCGTAGATGGCGCGGCCGTAATCGGCAGCGTTGATGATGGTGACGGCCTCCGCCGCCAGCCGCGCCAGATAATGCGCCACCGTCATGTCGCCGACCTTCTCGTCGGCCGGCAGGAAGGTCTTGATCGTCACCGGATTGGCCATCTTGCCCATGCGGATCAGATCGGCCGCCACCTCGTAGATCTTGCGGTGCAGCGGCTCGTAGAAATGCGAAGATTTGAGGAAATCCGAGACGCGGTAGAAGGCATCGTTGTTGACCAGCACGGCCCCGAGCAGCGCCTGCTCGGCCTCGATGTTGTTCGGCGCCTCGCGGTAGAGCGGCGTCTCCGCGACTGCGATCTTCCTCAATGCCTCGGCCATTCCAGTCCCTTCCCGGTCCCGACCTGCCGTACCAGACAGGGTTAGCGAGGGGTTAATTTTTGCGGCCCCCCGCACACGATTCACAGCCGGAAAAATTCCGTGGAAAGATTCGCCGTTGACTCGAATCAGAAGCCTCGATCGCGGCTAATGAATTTAGCAGAACAAAACGGGAAAATCTATGGCGGTGCCGGAATTGCGATCGGCAGCAATTCCGATCAAATGGCGTGCTGGGCAAGCGCATAAGAACGAGCCGACGGGAGAAAGCGAGACGACGTGGACCCGGTGGTCAAGGCGCTCTGGTTCATCGAAGGCAATTCGAGCCGCGACATCACGCTCGACGACATTGCCGCGGCCGCCGGCGTGACGCGCTTCCACATGACGCGCGCCTTCGGCGATGTCCTGCACCGGCCGGTCATGCGCTACCTGCGCGCCAGGCGGCTTTCCGAGGCCGCCCGCGCGCTGGCGGACGGTGCGCCCGACATCCTCGCGGTGGCGCTGACGGCCGGCTACGGCTCGCACGAGGCGTTCACGCGCGCCTTTCGCGACCAGTTTGGGCTGACGCCGGAGCAGGTGCGCGGCAAGGGCAGCACGCAGGGCATCGAAATGGTGGAGCCGATCCTGATGCAGGAGATCGGGAAGACCGAGCTCGAGCCGCCGCGTTTCCTCGACGGCAGGGCGATGCTGATAGCCGGATTCGGCAAGCGTTTCGAATATGGCGCCATGGACGGCATTCCGCAGCTTTGGCAGCGGCTGCAGCCCCATCTCGGTCATATCCCGGGCGAAGTCACCGGCACCGCCTACGGCGTGATCGTCAACACCGACGACAAGGGCTTTGACTACATCGCCGGGGCAGAGGTCAGCGATTTTTCCGGGGCGGCGGAAGAGATGATGCGCATTCGCGTGCCGGCTCAACGCTACGCCGTCTTCTCGCATCGCGGCCACATAACCACCATGCGCAGCACGATGGACGCGATCTGGCGCGACTGGCTGCCGAACTCCGGCTTCCAGGCGGCGGACGCGCCGTTGCTGGAATGCTACGGGCCGGAGTTCGATCCCCGCAGCGGTTATGGCGGTCTGGAGATCTGGCTGCCGGTGAAAGGGTGAGGGCGGTAGGCAGTCGGCGGAGGGGTGTCGTTTCCGACTGCCGGCTGCCGACTGCCTACTTGCCTTCAACCTTGCGGGTGCGCTTGGCGGGCGCCGGCGTGGGCGGCTTCTGGCCGTGGCCGATCTCGTGCAGGGCGAGCGCCTTTTCGGCTTTCTCCATGTAGCCGCGCGTCATCGGCAGCACGTCGTTCTTCTTGATAAGCTGGATCTGGAAATTCATCATGTCCTGCCAGCGGAACGAAGCTTCGGAGGCCGCAAGGTAGAAATCCCACATGCGGCAGAAGCGTTCGTCATAGATCGCCTTTGCCCGGTCGCGATTGGCGATGAAGCGGGCGCGCCACTCCTTCAGCGTCTCGGCATAGTGGAGCCTCAGTATCTCGATGTCGCCGACCATCAGGCCGGCCCTTTCGATATGCGGCAGCACCTCCGACAGCGCCGGGATGTAGCCCCCCGGGAAAATATGCTTGCGGATGAAAGGTGCCGTGGCTGCCGGCGGGCCGAAGCGCCCGATCGAATGGAGCAGCATGACGCCGTCTGGCTTGAGCAGGGTCGCGCATTTCTCGAAGAACTCGCGATAATGCGGCGTGCCGACATGCTCGAACATGCCGACCGAGACGATGCGGTCGAAACGTTCGGTGATGTGGCGATAATCCCTGATCTCGAAATGCACGTGGTTCTCGAGGCCCTCGGCGCGGGCGCGCTGGGTCGCGACGGAATGCTGCTCGGTCGACAGCGTCACGCCCAGCACATCGACGTCGAAATTGCGCGCGAGGTAAAGGCCGAGCCCGCCCCAGCCCGAGCCGATGTCGAGCACGTTCTGGCCGGCCGCGAGCTTCATCTTGGAGGCAAGATGCCGCTTTTTGGCAAGCTGCGCCTCCTCCAGCGTCATGTCCGGCCGCTCCCAATAGGCACAGGAATACTGCAGGTCGGCATCGAGGAAGAGTTTGTAGAGCTCGCCCGACAGATCGTAGTGGTGCTGGACGTTGCGGCGCGAACGGCCGGGCAGGTTGAACTGCTGCAGCTTGCGGAAGGTGTAGCGCACGCCGTCGAAAATCCGCGCCGAGGCGGCAGTCATCATGCCTGCGGCATTGATGTTGGTGAAGGCGAGTTCGAGAAAGTCGAGCGTGTCGCCCTCGAGGAAATTCACGTCCTCGGCCATGTAGGCTTCGGGGAATGCAAGCATCGGATCGAAGGCGATTGCGCGTTCGGCGTTACCGGTCCTGATCTCGATATGGACCGGTCTGCCGGTGCCGTCACCAAAGGTGTGCACCGAACGGTCGGATGCCGTGACCTTTAGACTACCGGTGCGGATCAGTTTCTTGAGCAGCTTCGACAGAAACACATTCATGGCAAGCAACCGACGCGTAGAGACCGGCCATTATGCGCCACGATGACAGAAGCGTGAAGCCTCTGGCACAACAGCCGAATTGGCAATTGTTACAACTTGAACTTTTCGCCGACAAAAGAAAAGGCCCGGGTTGATGCCCGGGCCTTTCGCAAGCTGAAGCAGGCTCAGAGCCTACGCGTCCGGCGCGGCTTCCTCGCCCTCGGCTGCACCTTCCTCGCGTGGATCGAAGAAATTGTCCGGCCGCGCATTCTCGTTGATGTCCTCGCCGTAGATCGCTTCCGCGGTGGTGAGGGTCTCGCCCTTGGACTGGCGCTCGGCCTCCTCCGGCGAGCGGGCGATGTTGAGCGTCACCGTGACCTCGACTTCCGGGTGCAGGGCGATCGCCACATTGGTGAGGCCGATCGTCTTGATCGGCTGGTTGAGCTCGATCTGGTTGCGGTTGACGCTGAAGCCCTCTGCGATCAGGAGATCGGCGATATCGCGGGTCGACACCGAGCCGTAGAGCTGGCCGGTCTCGCCGGCCGAGCGCACGACGATGAACGACTTGCCGTCGAGCTTGTCCGCGACCTGCTGGGCCTCCGACTTGCGCTCCAGATTGCGAGCCTCGAGCTGCGCGCGCTGGCCTTCGAACTTCTTGCGGTTGGCCTCGTTGGCGCGCAGCGCCTTGCCCTGCGGCAACAGGAAGTTGCGGGCAAAGCCGTCCTTCACCTTGACGACGTCGCCCATCTGGCCGAGGCGGGAAATGCGTTCGAGAAGAATGACTTCCATGGTCTTGTCCTTTCGCGGCGGCAAGCGCCTGATTCGATTTCTCAAGGACGGCCAGGAAGCTTCAGGCGAGAATCGCCTTTTGTCGCTGTCCTGCCCGTCCAGAGCGTTTTCACGATCATGATCGTGAAAACGCTCCAGTCCTTCGGTAAGCCGCAAATCCGGACGGAAAACCGGTTTCCCACTTTTCCTGGATTTGCTCTAGGCAGTTAGGGCTGAGGCCCAACTCGGGATTTGCATTTCGCGCTGCCCGCGCCCGCCGCGGGAGGCGGCAGCGGGCGAGAAGGCTCGCCCGCTGCTGAAGGTATCAGCGCACCACGTAGGGCAAAAGGCCGAGGAAGCGGGCGCGCTTGATCGCCTGGGCGAGCTCGCGCTGCTTCTTCTGGCTGACGGCGGTGATGCGGGAGGGCACGATCTTGCCGCGCTCGGAGATGTAGCGCTGCAGCAGGCGCACGTCCTTGTAGTCGATCCGCGGCGCGTTGGCGCCGGAGAACGGGCAGGTCTTGCGGCGCCGATGGAACGGGCGCCGGGTCGGGATCTGGTTGATGTCGACCATTTATTCGGCACTCCCTTCACCGTCGCGCGGCCGGCGCGGCCGGTCGCGGTCACCAAATCCACGATCGCCGCGCGGGCCGCGGTCACGATCGCCAAACCCGCCGCGGCCGCCGCGCTCGCCGCCTTCGCGGTCGTCGCGCTCGCGCTTCTGCAGCATCGCCGACAGCCCTTCCTCGTGCTTCTCGACCTTGATGGTGAGGAAGCGCAGCACGTCCTCGGAGAGGCCCATCTGGCGCTCCATCTCCTTGACGGCCGCCGCCGGGGCGGTGATGTCGATCAGCGTATAATAAGCCTTCCGGTTCTTCTTGATCCGGTAGGTGAGGGACTTCAGTCCCCAGTTCTCGACCCTGCCGACCGATCCGCCATGCGCAGTGATGATGCCCTTGTAGTTTTCCACCATGGCATCGACCTGCGGCTGGGAAAGATCCTGCCGGGCAAGGAACACGTGTTCGTAAAGAGCCATCGCTCGCTTGCCTTTCTTCGTTTCTCCCGACGGCGCCCAGCGGCTAAAGCCTCTGCGACCTCTCTGACCCGTCATGCGGACGGGGAAGAAAGGCCTGGAACGAGACGGTCGAGAGCGGAGACACGGGAGGCGGAAGCTTTGCCAGCTTCGCGACGGGCCTCGCATCGAGGTCCGGCCCTCCGTTCAGCCCCCAGCAAGGACCATCGGAATTGCGGCGGCTCATACAGGGCAAACGCCACAAAGGCAAGCGACGCGGCGTCGCGCCCCTCTAAGCCCCCGATTCCATTTACGAAAGTAAATCCTGGTTAAGCACTTGCTACTACGCTTGAGCGCGAACTGTTGATCCAGCTTCGTTTCGGCAACCACTTGGCTTTCCAGTCTTCCTACATCGGGCGGCGGCTTGCGAGGCTGCTGCGTCCTGCGCATCTGCCGGCCGTCATCGCCACATGCGTCGTCGGCTGCGGGGCGATCTTCGCCGACCGGCAGAATCTCGAGATTCACCGGCAGGAGGTGCGGGCAAGCACGCTCGCCAAGGTGAATCTGATCCGCGCCAAGCTCGAGGGCAACGTCAACAGCAATCTGCAGCTCGTACGCGGCCTCGTGGCCATCGTCGCCAGCGAGCCCGATATCGACCAGGCGCGTTTTGCCGAGGTGGTTGCCAGCCTGCTCACGCACCGCTCGCAGCTGATCAATGTCACGGGCGCGCCGGATTTCATCGTGCGCTTCATGTATCCGGCCAGGGGCAACCCGCGCGTGCTCGGCCTCAACTATCTGGAGGAAGCGCATTTGCGCGGGCCGGCGCTGCGGGCCCGCGACAAGGGCGAGCCGGTCGTGGCCGGCCCGCTCGACCTGGTGGCCGGCGGCAAGGGCCTGGTCGGGCGCTTCCCGGTGTTCGTGCGCGCCGAGGACGGCTCGCGACAGTTCTGGGGCCTGGTCTCGGCCATCGTCGACATGAACCGGCTCTACGTCGAAAGCGGCATATCGGGCGCGGATCTGCCTTTCGACATCGCCATCATCGGCCAGGATGGTGAAGGTGCCGAAGGCAGGCGGTTCTTCGGCAGCTCGGACGTCGTCGCCAACGACCCCGTGACCGCCGACGTGCTGCTGCCGTCAGGGTCCTGGCGGCTTGCGGCCGTTCCCAAGGGCGGGTGGGACACGCTGCCCGAAAACGCCTGGCTGCTCCGCTTCCTGATGCTGATCGGCGGCGCGCTGATCGTGGTGCCGATCCTGATGACCGCCCGCCTGATCGGCGAGCGGCAGAGCTACATCGGCGAATTGAAGAGCCGGGAAGGCGAGCTCGAGCGGCTGTCGCGGCGCCTGGCGCTGGCGCTGGACACCTCGCAGGTGGGCGTCTGGGATTACGATATCGCCAGCGGCGGGCTGCTGTGGGACCAGCGCATGGACGAGCTGCACGGCCTGCCCTCGGTCGGCGGGGAGCGAAGCTACGAGGTGTGGCGCGAGACCGTCCATCCGGACGACCTCGCGCGCGTCGAAACGGAATTCTTCGAGGCGATCAACGTCAGCGGCCGCTTCAATTCGGAATATCGCCTGCGCCTGCTGGGCGGAAAGATCCGGCACATCCGGGCGATCGGCGCCGTCTACCAGGACGTGGACGGCGCGGCGAAAATGGTCGGCGTCAACCTCGACGTTTCCGCCGACGTCGTGCTCAACGACGATTTGAAGCGGGCCAAGACGCTGACCGAGGTGCGCAACACCGAGCTGCTCATGGCCAAGGCGCGCATCGAGCACAATGCGCTGCACGATTCGCTGACCGGCCTGCCCAACCGTCGTTATCTCGACCAGCGCCTCGACCTGCTGTCCTCGCAACCGGACGGGAGCGGTGCGCGCATCGGTCTTCTCCACATCGATCTCGACCGCTTCAAGCAGATCAACGACACGCTCGGCCACGCCGCCGGCGACGCCATGCTGGTGCACGCCTCCGACGTCCTGCAGCGCAACGTGCGGCCGACGGATTTCGTCGCGCGCGTCGGCGGCGACGAGTTCGTGGTCATGTGCCGGCTCGAGGCAGCCGGCCCGGGGGGTGATTCGCCCTACCTCGCCGCTCTTGCCGACCGCATCATCCAGGAAATGCGGCAGCCGGTGCCGTACGAGAACCACCAGTGCCGCTTCGGCGTCTCCGTCGGCATTGCCGCCGACGGCGCCGATGGAGATTTGCGGCGTCTGCTCGTCAACGCCGACATCGCGCTCTACCGGGCCAAGAGCCGTGGCCGCAATTGCTACCAGTTCTTCAACGCCGCGCTCGAGGCGGAGATCGTCCAGACCAAGCGGATTGCCGACGAGATCCTCGGCGGCCTGGAGCAGGGCCAGTTCATTCCGTATTTCCAGCCGCAATTCGATGCCGAGACGCTGGAGGTCGCCGGCGTCGAGGCGCTTGCCCGCTGGAACCATCCGACGCGCGGCGTGCTCGGCCCGGACGCCTTCATGAAGACGGCCGAGGAATTGAACGTCGTCTCGATCATCGACCGGATCATCCTGGAGCAGGCGCTGGTCCGTTTCGACGAGTGGCAGGCCGCCGGCCTTGCCGTGCCGAAAGTCTCGGTCAACGTTTCGGCCCGCCGGCTGCAGGATGAGGAGCTGATGGCGGGTCTGCGCCGGTTGAAGATCGAGCCGGGCACTGTCTCCTTCGAGCTGGTGGAATCGATCTTCCTCGACGAGAAGGACGATCAGATCATCTTCGCGGTCGAGCAGATCAAGGAGCTCGGCATCGATGTCGAGATCGACGATTTCGGCACCGGCTACGCTTCGATCGTCAGCCTGCTCAAGCTGAAGCCGCGCCGGCTCAAGATCGACCAACAGCTGGTGATGCCGCTATTGGACTCGCCCGCGCAGGGCGACCTGGTCGAGTCGATCATCGACATCGGCAAGTCGCTCGGCATCGAGGTCATCGCGGAAGGCGTGGAGACCATGGAGCACGCCCGCATCCTGAGAAAGCTCGGCTGCCAGACGGTGCAGGGTTATGCCTTCGCCAAGGCCTTGAGCAATGCCGATTTCGAGCGCTTCCTGCGCGACCGGATGCGGATCGCCGTCTAACTCCTCAGGCAGCCTTGCCGAAGCTGAACTCGACCTTGAGGACGTCATAGCGAAAGACGACGCGGCCATCCTCCGTCCGGTCCAGCACGCCGGCCTTGAGCAGGGCCTGGATGTCGCCATGTACTGCCTTGACGTCGCGACCGACACGGCGGGCCGCCTCGCGGATCGACATGGGGCCGGCGCCGGTCATGGCGTGGATCAACTCCATGCGTTTCGGTGTGAGGACTTTCCAGAGCAGTTCGAAGTTCGCAAACGAAATGTGGCTGCCCTGGGGGACGCCACGAGCTGCAGCCAGAAATCGACGGCTCACATCGGCCTGCGACGAAATCGAAAGAGTAACAGACGTCATGCTTCTCTCCATGCATTCACTGCAGCCCAGAAATCCTCCAACAGCTTTTCGAGGCTAACGAACAGATAAGCGACCTCCCGGTCATCGACATGCTTATGATCGCCTTGCCCGCCTCGTTGTCGTATCGCAACACGCATACGCCCTTAACGACGTAGGCCAACGAGTATTTGTAGCTTTGATCCGCGCACGGGTTCAGGGACACGCCAAAGCCGCAACTCGGCAAAACCGTCTCTCCGACAAGGTGCCGTTCGTCTGCGAGCAGTTCTGCGCTCATGCGGGGGCGAGAGTATCAAGGGCAACCGCATGTTGTAAAATACTCCAACACTTCCTGACTTGACGACGGACAGGCTCTTGCGCCAGACGGCGAACAACAAGAGGCCGGGAGAAGCGCCGATGGCGATTGCATTCACCTTTCCGGGACAAGGCAGCCAGAATGTCGGCATGGGCCGCGATCTCGCCGTGGCTTTTCCCGAGGCGCGGGCTGTCTTTGACGAGGTCGACGAGGCGTTGGCGCAAAAGCTTTCCACGCTGATGTGGGAAGGGCCGGAGGATGAGCTGGTTCTCACCGCCAATGCACAGCCGGCGCTGATGGCGGTGTCGCTGGCCGCCATCCGCGCGTTGCAGGCGAGGGGCGTTTCGATCAAGGACAAGGTCGCCTTCGTGGCGGGCCATTCGCTCGGCGAATATTCGGCCCTTGCCGCTGCCGGCACTTTCTCCATCGCCGATGCGGCGCGGCTGCTTCGCATCCGCGGCAACGCGATGCAGGCTGCGGTTCCCGTCGGGGAGGGCGCGATGGCGGCGATCCTCGGGCTCGAGCAGGATGCGGTCGAGGCCGCCTGCGCCGAAGCCGGGCGCGGCGGCGTCTGCCAGATCGCCAATGACAATGGCGGCGGCCAGCTCGTGATCTCCGGCACCAAGCCCGCGGTCGAGCACGCCGCGCGGCTCTGCACCGAGAAAGGCGCCAAGCGCGCCCTGATGCTGCCGGTCTCGGCGCCCTTCCATTCGGCGCTGATGGCGCCGGCGGCTGAAGCCATGCGGTCAGCGCTTGCCGATGTCGCCAAGACGACCCCGACCGTGCCGGTCGTGGCCAACGTGGCGGTAAAGCCGCTTTCCGATCCGGGTGACATCGTCAAAAGCCTGATCGAGCAGGTGACGGGCCGCGTTCGCTGGCGCGAGACGGTCGAGTGGTTCGGCAACAATGGTGTGACCACGCTTTACGAGATCGGGACGGGTCGGGTGCTGTCGGGCTTGGCGCGGCGCATCAACAAGGATATCGCCACAGCCAATATCGGCACGCCGGCCGAAATCGAGGCGGCAATTGCCGCGCTCGCCTGACGGCCGGCTTCGAGCCGCCTGCCAAATCCTGCTTCGAGGAGAGAAGAGATGTTCGATCTGACCGGCCGCAAGGCGCTCGTCACCGGCGCATCGGGTGGCATCGGCGAGGCGGCCGCACGGGCTCTGCATGCGCGCGGGGCGACCGTCGGCCTGCACGGCACCCGGGTGGAGAAGCTCGAGGCGCTCGCGGGTGAGCTTCGCGAGCGGGTAAAGATCTTCCCGGCCGACCTGACCGACCGTGATGCCGTGAAGGCGCTCGGGCAGAAGGCAGAGGCCGATCTCGAAGGCGTGGACATCCTGGTCAACAATGCCGGCATCACCAAAGACGGGCTTTTCGTGCGCATGGCGGACGCCGATTGGGACGCGGTGATCGAGGTGAACCTCACCGCCGTCTTCCGCCTGACGCGGGAGCTGACGCATCCGATGATGCGCCGCCGCTATGGCCGCATCATCAACATCACATCCGTGGTGGGCGTGACCGGCAATCCCGGCCAGGCCAATTATTGCGCCTCCAAGGCGGGCATGATCGGCTTCTCGAAATCGCTGGCGCAGGAGATCGCCAGCCGGTCCGTCACGGTGAACTGCGTGGCTCCGGGCTTCATCGAGTCGGCCATGACCGACAAGTTGAACGACAAGCAGAAAGAGGCGATCATGGGCGCCATTCCGATGAAAAGGATGGGGACCGGCGCGGAGGTGGCGGCGGCGATCGTCTTCCTGGCGTCGGCAGAGGCAGCTTACGTCACCGGCCAGACCATTCATGTCAACGGCGGCATGGCAATGATCTGACGCGGTTTTTCGGCACCGCTGCGGCCGGGCGACCGCGCCTTTTTTCGCCTTGGAGGCACGCCTGTTTTCGTGTAATGCGGCCCCGAAACCCGGTTCTGGCTCCGCTTTCGCGGAAAAAATCCTACCTTGATCGGCGACAATGCCGCCGCTAACGAAGACAGACATTCATTTTTATGAGGAAGGCCACATGAGCGATACCGCAGAACGCGTCAAGAAGATCGTCGTCGAGCACCTTGGCGTCGAGGCCGAGAAGGTTACGGAATCGGCGAGCTTCATTGACGACCTCGGCGCCGACAGCCTCGACACCGTCGAACTGGTCATGGCCTTCGAGGAAGAATTCGGCGTCGAGATCCCGGACGACGCGGCCGAGACGATCCTGACGGTCGGCGACGCGGTGAAATATATCGAGAAGGCCTCGGGCTGACCCGCCCGAACCAGCCGGATTCGCCGATGAGAAGGGTGGTCGTCACCGGCCTCGGGCTGCTCTCGCCTTTCGGTGTAGGTGTCGAGCATGGCTGGCGCGCGCTGCTTTCGGGCAGGAGCGCCTGCCGCCGCATCGAGGCCTTCGAGGTCGAGGACCTGGCCTGCAAGATCGCGCATTCGATCCCGCGCGGGGATGGCGCGAACGGCACGTTCAATCCCGAGGCCTATCTGGAGCCGAAGGAACTGCGCAAGATCGGCGACTTCATCCTCTACGGGATCGTGGCCGCCGACGAGGCGCTTGCCGATTCCGGCTGGAAACCCGAGAGCGACGAAGACCGCAACGCGACCGGCGTGATGATCGGCTCTGGCATCGGCGGCATCGAGGGCATCCATGAGCAGGCGACGGTGCTCAACGAGCGCGGCCCGCGCCGTATCAGTCCTTTCTTCATCGTCGGCAACATCATCAATCTCGTATCGGGGCAGGTGTCCATCCGGCACGGGCTGAAAGGCCCGAACCATGCCGTGGTTACCGCCTGCTCGACCGGCGCGCATGCGATCGGCGACGCAGCGCGCATCATCGCGCTGGGCGACGCGGACGTCATGGTGGCGGGCGGCGCCGAGGCGCCGATCGGTCGCCTGTCGCTCGCCGGCTTTGCCGCCTGTCGCGCACTATCCACCCAGCACAACGATACGCCCGACAAGGCGTCGCGTCCCTACGACCGCGACCGGGACGGTTTCGTCATGGGCGAGGGCGCCGGCGTGCTGGTGCTGGAGGAGCTCGAGCATGCCAAGGCGCGCGGCGCGAAGATCTATGCCGAGGTGACGGGTTACGGCATGTCGGGTGATGCTTATCACATCACCGCGCCCGCCGAGGATGGCGACGGGGCCGTGCGCTGCATGAGCGCGGCGCTGAAGCGGGCGAAGCTCGCGCCGGCCGACATCGACTACATCAACGCGCACGGCACCTCGACCATGGCCGACACGATCGAACTGGGCGCGGTCGAGCGCCTGGTCGGCAATGCGGCGTCCAAAATCTCGATGTCCTCGACGAAATCGTCGATCGGCCATTTGCTCGGGGCAGCGGGGGCCGCGGAGGCGATCTTCTCCATCCTGGCGATCCGCGACAACATAGCGCCCGCCACCATCAATCTTGCGAACCCGGAGCGCGAGACGGCGATTGACCTCGTGCCGAACAAGCCGCGCGAGCGCCAGATCGACGTCGCGCTCTCCAATTCCTTCGGTTTCGGCGGCACCAACGCCTCGCTTATCTTCCAGCGCTTCAATGGCTGAGCGCGGGCGTCTGCTCGGCAATTTTGCCATATTCGTTTCTAACCTCGCGGCGGGATCCAGAGCGCTTTCACGATTGGTAGAATCGTGAAGCGCACCCAGGCATTGTTTTGGCGCAAAAACGGCGGGATTTCCCGCCGGTATCCGGACGGAAAACCGGTGGCCACTTTTCCTGGATTTGCTCTAGGGGTACGGCGAGATGAACACGAATCCTTCGCATAATGGCGAATTCGGCCGGCGGCCGGTGCCGCCCACCTTGCGGCAACCGAAGACCGCAAGGGAGGCCTTGCGGCCGGAAGCCGGCACGCCGCCGCCTTCCGCGCGCCGTTCGCGCGCCTCGCGCAACCAGTTTATCGTCTTCCTGAACTTCCTGATGTCGCTGGTCGTGTTCCTGCTTCTGGCGGGCGGCGCATCGCTTTATTTCGGCAAGCGCGCCTTCGAGGCCCCCGGGCCGTCCGAGACCGCCGGCACCGTGCTGATCAAGGACGGCACGGGCGTGCAGCAGATCGCCAACACGCTGGCCAACAGCGGCTTCATCACCGATGCCCGCATCTTCCAGGTCGGGCTGCGTTTCTACGGCAATGAAGGCCAGCTGAAAGCCGGGGAATACGAGATCAAGGCGCGTGCCTCGATGCACGAGATCATGGATCTCCTGAAGAGCGGCAAGTCGGTGCTCTATTCGCTCACCGTGCCGGAGGGGCTGACGGTCGAGCAGGCCTGGCAGCGCATCTCCACCCATGAAGCGCTGACCGGCGACATGCCGACCGCCGTGCCGGTCGAAGGCAGCCTCGTCGCCGACACGCAGCGCTTCACCCGCGGCACCACGCGCCAGGCGATCGTCGGCAAGATGTTGTCGGCGCAGAAGAAGCTGGTGGAGGACATCTGGGCGCGGCGTGCGCCGGACCTGCCGATCGCGACCGTCGACGAATTCGTGACCTTGGCCTCCATCGTCGAGAAGGAGACGGGCAGGGCGGACGAGCGCTCGCGTGTGGCCTCCGTCTTCGTCAACCGGTTGAGGAAGGGGATGCGGCTGCAGTCGGACCCGACCATCATCTACGGACTGTTCGGCGGCAAGGGCAAGCCGGCCGACCGGCCGATCTTCCAGTCAGACATCGAGAAGCCGACGCCCTACAACACCTATGTGATAGACGGGTTGCCGCCGACGCCGATCGCCAATCCAGGCCGCGACGCGCTGGAAGCGGTCGCCAACCCATCGACAACCGACGACCTCTACTTTGTTGCCGACGGCACCGGCGGGCACGTTTTCGCCGCCACGCTCGAAGAGCACAACGCCAATGTTGCGCGCTGGCGTGAAATCGAGAAGAAGAAGGCTGAAGAGGCAGCCAAGACGGGGAGCGCAGCGGGCGCCGCGCAGTAGCTCCGACTGGCAATTCGGGGGTAAGGGGGACGATAGACAGGGATGGCCTTGCAGAGCATGACGGGCTTCGCCCGTGCGGTGGCCGGTCAGGACGGGACGGTCATCACCTGGGAAGTCAAGTCGGTGAACGGCAAGGGGCTGGAGGCGCGGCTGCGGCTGCCGCCCGGCTTCGAGCGGCTGGAGCAGCCGGCACGCCAGGCGGTGCAGAAACGCTTTGCCCGCGGCAACATCCAGGCCACCCTGACGGTGACGCGCGCCGGGCTGCAGCCGCAGCCGGTCGTCAACGAGGCCTTCCTGAAAGATCTTGCCGGCCTCGCCAAGCGCCTCGAGCAGCAGTTCGGAGCCTCGCCCGCCACCGCCGGTGAGCTGCTTGCCCTGCGCGGCGTGCTCGACCTGCCGGAGACGGTGGAGAGCGAGGACGTGCTCGTCGTGCTCGACGCCACGATCATGGCCGCCTTCGATGCCGCGCTGACCGATCTGCAGCAGGCACGCACGCAGGAAGGCAAGGCGCTCGCCGTGCTCTTGCTCGACCATCTCGAGCGCATCATGCAGCTGACGCTTGCCGCCGAAGCCGACCCGTCGCGCGATCCGGCCGTGATTCGCCAGCGCGTCGCCGAGCAGGTCCGGCTCCTGATGGAACCCGCCGCGGGCCTCGACGAGAACCGGCTGCATATGGAGGCGGCGCTGCTTGCCACCCGCGCCGACATCCGCGAGGAGATCGACCGGCTGAAGACGCATGTCGCGGCAGCGCGCGGATTGATCTCGCAAGGCGGCGCCGTCGGCCGCAAGCTCGATTTCCTTTCGCAGGAACTTAACCGGGAATCGAATACGCTGTGCTCCAAGTCGAACGCAGCGTCGGTGACCGCGATCGGCCTCGACCTGAAGGCGGTCGTGGATCAATTCCGGGAGCAGGTGCAGAACCTGGAGTAGCGATGGCGAGCGAAGTTCCGCCAAGAAACATCAGGCGGCGCGGCCTGATGCTGGTGCTGTCGTCGCCGTCGGGTGCCGGCAAGTCGACGATCGCGCGCAACCTTCTCGCCGACGACCGCGACCTGGAACTGTCGGTGAGCGTCACCACGCGGGCGCGCCGCGGCTCGGAAATCAACGGCGTCCACTACCATTTCATCGGCAAGCGCGAGTTCGATCATTTGCGCGACAGCGACGCCCTGCTCGAATGGGCCGAGGTGCACGGCAATTTTTACGGCACGCCGCGCGAGCCGGCCGAAGCCGCGATGGCCGACGGCCGCGACATGCTGTTCGACATCGACTGGCAGGGTGCGGTGCAGCTCAACGAGAAGATGCGCGCCGACATCGTCTCGATCTTCATCCTGCCGCCTTCCATGGCGGAGCTGAAGACGCGGCTGATGCGCCGTGCCGAGGATTCGCCGGAAGTCATCGCAAAGCGGCTGAAGAACGCCCGCGTCGAGATGGAGCATTGGCGCGAGTATGATTTCGTCGTCATCAACGACGACCTCGACCGTGCCTATGCCGAGGTCCGCTCGATCGTCACCGCCGAGCGGCTGCGCCGCGACCGCCGCCCCGGCCTGTTCGATTTCGTCTCAGGACTGCTTGACGAGAAGGTGTAAGCGGCCGTTCTTGCTTTCTGCTCGACGCAGCGATCCTTCGCGCCCCGCGCCAGCCGATTCCATTCAACTGCAGCTCGCGCTCCGACCTCTCACACCGCTCGCGCGAGCGCCACGAACTCCGCCACCGACAACGTCTCCGCCCGCCGCGTCGGATCGATGCCCGCCTTTGCGAGCAGCGCCTCGCCGCCGAGCGATTTCAGGCTCTGGCGCAGCATTTTGCGGCGCTGTCCGAAGGCGGCTTCAGTGACCCGGCCAAGCACGCGCACATCGGCAGCCAGCGGTTCCGGCCGCGGCTCGATATGCACGACCGATGAGGTGACCTTCGGCTGCGGCGTAAAGGCTTGCGGCGGCACATCGAAGGCGATTCGCGCTTCACTGCGCCAGCCGGCGAGAACGCCAAGCCGACCGTACGCGTCATCGTCGGGTCCGGCGACGATGCGCTCGGCCACCTCCTTCTGGAACATCAGCGTCAGCGACGACCAGAAGGGTGGCCAGCCGGGAGCGGTCAGCCAGCGGATCAGCAGCTCCGTGCCGATATTGTAAGGGAGGTTGGAGACGATCTTGGTTTTCGATGCCTGGAGCGTCGGCGCTCCGTCGCCGTGGTGGGCGAGACGCCCTCCCTCCACGCCCGCCGCCAGCGCGGCGAAATCGGTTTTGAGCGCATCTCCCGGGATGATTTCCAGCCTGCCGGGATAGTGCTCCGCGATTGCGGCCAGCGCCGGCAGGCAGCGCTCGTCACGTTCGATCGCCACGACTTTCGCTGCGCCGTGGAGCAGCAGGGCGCGGGTCAGCCCGCCCGGCCCGGGACCCACCTCGATCACCGTGATGCCTTCGAGGCTGCCGGCGGCGCGGGCGACCTTCGATGTGAGATTGAGATCGAGCAGGAAGTTCTGGCCGAGCGCCTTCCTGGCCATCAGGCCGTGGCGCTCGATCACCTGCCTCAACGGTGGCAGGCCGTCCATGCTCATGCGATCTGTCAGGCTCTAGCGCTTGACGATGCGGGCCTTGTCGCGCAGCTCGGCCGTGTATTTCTCGCTGATTTCCTCAGCCTCGCCGCTCTTGGCGACTTCGCCCTGGAAGACCATCTGCGCGACGCGATCGTCCGACACCTCGCGCGAGCTGCAGATGCCGATGAACTCGACGCCGCGCTCGGTTTCGCGCGCCTTGGTGGCGGTCCCGGTCTGGGCGTTCTTGATCTGGTCGGCCCACTCGGGCGGCAGCTCCGGCGCCAGCACGCGGCCGAGATCGCGCACGGTCACGTCGATCAGGCCCTTCGCGAACTCACGCGTCTGCGCACAACCGGAAAACCGTTGACGCATGGCATCCGCCTCGCGCTTGCGCTTGCCGAGCAGGGCGCCGCGCTGCTTCGGCGGCACGACGAAGATCACCTGCTGCAGCACGTATTCGGTAGCGGTCGGTTTGGCGCCGCCCTTTTTCAGCATGCGCTGCACCACGTCCTGCTCGGACAGGCCGCCGCCTTCGCGATAGCGGCGCGCCAGCGCCTGGTTCCAGCCCATCTGCGCTTTGATGTATTCCTTGAAATGCGCCTTCGTGACGCCGGACTGCTGCAGGATCGCATCCATCTGCTTGGCCGGGATCTTGTTCGACTGGGCAAAACGCGCATAGGCGTCGTCCACCTGCTGCTCGGTGATCCTGATGCCGAGCCGGGCCACCTCGGACTGCTGGATCGCCTGGTTGATAAGGTCTGCCTCCGCCTGGGCAGTTCCACCCTTGCGCTGCTGCAGCCGCAGGAAGGCCGCACGGCGCTGGATGTCATAGGTGGTGATCGGAACGTTGTTGACGACGACCTTGATCTCGCTCGCTGCAGCCGGTGCCGGCGCGAACGCAAGGGAGGCGAGGGCGAGAAGCAGCCCAAAACCGACAGCGGCGAACAGCGTTTTCGTCGATTTCATGCGCTGGCTCCGTTTTTTTCTTCTTGTTTTCTCGTCTTTCGGCACCCTTGCGAGCGTTCTGCGGCGAAACGATGACGGGCGCCTTCCGACGCCCGATGGTCACTCTTCGCCGAAGGCGCTGAAATTCGTGCTGTTCGAGCCGAAGTCGCCGATGGTGCGGAAGGCGAGGCGGAAGCCGATCGACTGATCCACCTCGCCGGTGTTGCGGTCGCGCGATTCGGCCAGTGTCATCGAATAGGTGAAGCACTCGTCGTCATACGAGAAGCCGATCGAGTCCGAGACCAGCATGTTGGTCTGGAGGTCGTACGTCCCGGAGGCAAAGATGCGCCAATATTCGTGCAGCCGGGCTGATCCGCTCACCGTGACCTCGCGACGGTCGGCCGGGAAGCCATAAAGCGGCTGAGCCTGGATGAAGGCGTATTTGCCGGTGACCGAGAAGCGCGACAGGTTGAGCCCCGCCTTGGCCTCGAAGCGGCGGATTTCCCAGCTCTGCTCGTCGAAGCGGGCGCTTGCCGATGCCGACAGCCCCCATGGGGTCGCGAAGCCGGCAAGGCCGACGAAGTCGGACGTCGGCGTCTCGAGACCGGAGAATGCGCCGACATTGAGCAGGTCCGGCGAGGCGAAGGAGTTGGCGCCCGCAACGTGGTAGGATTGGCCGACGATCGCATTCATCGTCCAGCCGCTGGCAAAGACGCCAGAATAGCGCACGCCCATATTGACGCGTGTGCCACCCTCCATGCGGTCGTAGCCGGAGAATTTGTCGCGCTCGAACAGCGTGGTGGCGTCGAAGACGAAGCTCTGCGCGTCCTCGTTCGGAATTCCGAGCGTGCCGGCGAACTGCTCGTCGGGACGGGCAAAAACCTGCGCCATCGGCTCCAGCACGTGCGAGGAGCTGGTGAGCGAAAACAGCACCGGCCAGCGCACCTCCAGGCCGGCCGTGGCCATGAAGCGGTTGTAGGCGGCGCGGATGTCGGCAACCACGCTGCGCGTCGCTGCCATCTGGGTGATGCCGGCGACCGACATGCCGTCCACCCGGGTGTAGATCGTGTCGCCGCGCAGATGCAGCGACGGCGTCACCACGAGGCCGCCATCCGTCACCATCGAGCGTTTCCATTCGGCCTCGGCGGTCAGGCGGCCGTCCAGCCCGCCGACCCCGCGCACGACCGGCACGGTCTGGTTCTGATCGATCTCGTCGCGGCTGAGCGTCTGCGAGTTGATGTCGAAGCTGAGCTCGCCGCCGGCAACCGGCCGGTCGACCGTGTAGGCGTAATCGAGGATGGGCAGCACGTAGGGCTGCAGCTCGTCGCGCGCGTAAGGATTGGCGTCGACCACCGATTCCTGCACGTCGAATTTCATGGCGCGCAGGTCGAAATAGTTCCGCCCCGAAAGGCCGGTCAGATAGATCTCCGAACGGTGGATGTAGTCGTTGAAGCCTTCGATCGCGTAGGTGTAGGAGAAGTTCTTGTCCGTCTGCACCAGCGCGTCCCAGCCGAACGTCCAGCGCGGGTTGATGGCGAAACGCCCCTTGGTGCCGACCATGCCGCGGAAACGGTTCGGATCGATGTCCGTGCCCCGGTCGATGGTGCCTTCGGTGAAGGCGGTCGGGTCCTTCTGCCGGATGCCGGCGGCGCGGATGTAATATTGGCCGTTGTTGAAACGCTGCCGCCATTCGGCCTGGCCGAGGAAGCCCTGCTTGGTGTAGTAGCGCGCCGCGACAGTTGCATCGTAGGTCGGCGCCAGCGCCAGGTAGAACGGAATGCTGCCGCCGTAGCCGAGCTCGGACTTGAAATGGAAGCCGGGGAACAGGAAGCCGGTCTTGCGCTTCACCGTCGGATCGGCCGTCTCCATGATCGGCAGGTAGGCGATCGGCAGGCCGAAAAGCTCGAAACGTGAATTGTAGAAGCGTATCGTCTTCTTCTTGCCGTCCCAGACGATCTTGCGCGCCTTGATGCGCCAGATCGGCGCCTTTTCGGGTTTTTCCTCGCAGGGCTCGCAGGCGGTGTAGACGCCGCGGTTGAAGGTCGTGAGGTAGCCGTCCTTGCGTTCGGCACTTTCGGCGGCGAAGTAGGTCTTGTCGGCCGTCTCGGCGCGCAGCGCATTGGCGAAGCCGTTGGCGAAATCGTCGGTGATGTCGATCTCGTCGGAATAGAGCACCGTGCCCTTCGGATCGACGACCTGCACATTCCCTGTCGCCACCAGCCGGCCGGTGGCGCGATAATAGGTCACGCGATCGGCGACGAGCTTGTTGCCGTCATAGTCGATCTGCACGCCGCCTTCGGCGATCACCGTGTTGTTGTCGTTGTCGTAGGTGAGCGTGTCGGCCTCGAGCAGCATCTCCGAATCGCCGGGCGTGTCTGCGGCGATGCCGATCGCGCCGGCGTCCTGGGCCGAAGCGTGGAAGGGCGTAAGGGCAGTCGCCGCAAGCAGGCAAGCCACAAGGGTGGCACCGAAAAGGCGCGTCACCCCGAGCGTCCCCACACCGTCCCGCCTCGGCGGCACTAGCCGTCCTCCCTATGGAGCAAGAATGTAACCCCGAAAACCGTTGCCAGAAAGACCGGAATCCACGCTGCCACGACCGGCGGCACGAATCCCGCAGTACCAAATGCCTTTACCAAAACCGATACGACATAGAGCAGAAAGCCGGCGGCGACGCCACCCATAATCAGCGTTCCTGACTGTCCCATTCTGACAAAACGCATCGACACCGTGGCCGCGACCAATGTCATGGCCACAAGCAGAAATGGCAGCGCGATCAAGGAATTGAGCTGCATGGCGAAACCGCCGGCATTGAGCCCGAAGGATCGCGCCACCTCGATCTTGCCCGGCAGTTGAAAGAAGGGGATGGTTTCGGGGCGGGCCAGCCGCTCCTGCACGAATTCGGGGCGCAGTTCGGTCGGGATCTTGAGAATTTTTTCCTCGATCGGCACTTCCCCTTCCTTCAGCCTCCGCGCGTTGACGAGTTCCCAGAAACCGTCCCTGAGATAGGCCCGGTCGGCGTCGATGCGCTCGACGATGCCGCTGACATCGTTGATTTCGAGGAAAACCGGGAAGACGAGCTCCAGGCCGTTGCTCAGCACCGACTGCGCGCCGATCACCATGTCGCGGCCGTCGGCCCGCTGCCTGAGCCATGGCGTGCCGAAGGCCTGTGCCGACTTCGCTTCCTTGGAAAGCAGCGAATTCTCCATCTGCTCTGCCCAGGCGAAGCCGCGCGCGGCGAGCGGATTGAGGACAATCACGGCGAGCACGCCGAACAGCAGCGCGCCGAAGCAGACGGGGCGCAGGAATTGCCATGCCGACACACCGGTCGAGCGCGCGATGACCAGCTCGTAGCGGCGATTGAGCGAGATCAGCGTCGCCATGCCTGCAAACAGCGCGATGAAGGGCGTGGTCTGCAGCATCACCAGGGGCACGCGCATGGCCGAGAGCGTCAGGCCGAGCATCACGCTGAACTGCGGAACCTCCGACATGCGCCGGGAAAGCTCCGTGAAATCAACGATGTAGACAAGCGCGAAGACGCCGAGGAAGAACCACGTCGTGATCAGCGCGTGCCGCAGGAAAAAATAGCGTCCGAGCGTCCAGCCCATGGCTCAGGCTCTGCGCGCTGCGGTTGTGTCCCGGCGCGGCATGATCGCACCGGTTACACGCCGGAAGAATTCCACCATGCGCTCGGCCGCCGACATCGGCAGCTCCATGGTCCTGTGCGTGGCGATGAACCAGATGGGCACGATGCTGGCGACGATCGGGATGAGATAGATGCCGGCGAGGAATGCAGGCTTTGTCTCGGCTTCGCCGGCGACGAAGAAGGCCAGCCAGCGCAGCGCCAGCGTGATGAACATCGCCGTGATCAGCGGATGGACGCGCGCCTGCCGGTGCGAGCGGGCATCGCCTGCGACGGCGAGCGCAACGAGGCCGAACACGAGCGGATAGAGCCAGTCGGTCAGGCGCCGGTGCAGGACGGCGCGGAATTTCTGCGGCTCGTGCTGGTAGATGCGATCGGCCGGATCGGGATTGATGAGATAGGGCAGGCTGCGATCGATCGGACCGAGGAAGAGATCCGTGTTCGAGGGCGAGAATATCGAGAGATCGAACAGGTAGGAATCGAAGCGGATGATCGACACGCGTCCGTCCGCCGTCTTGCGGTGGACGACCCCGTCGGCCATCACCAGCGCGTTGCTCTCGTCGTCCTTAACCCGGCCTTCCTTGGCGTAATAGACGAGATCGGTTCCCGGCTGGCGCGAATCCGCCACGATCACCCCGCCGAGGAGCCCGCCGGGCAGGCGTTCTCCGACCTGCACGTAGAGACCCTGCTCGATGCGGCGGAAGGTGCCCTCCTGGATCACGGATGAGAGGAGGTCGGCATGTGCGGCTGCCAGTCCCTGGCGGAAGGCGAGCCGCGCATGCGGGTCGATGACGTTCTGGACGAGGAAAAAGAAGAGGCCGGCGCCGAGCGCGAGCAGCATCAGCGGGCGGATAGTGATCAAGCGCGAGCTGCCTGCGGCGTTGATCACCACCAGTTCGGAATCGCTGTTCATGGTGGCGAGCGTGTGCGCCACCGCGATGACCACCGCAAACGGGATCACCTCCGGCGCCACAGTCGGAAGCATCAGCGTGGCGATGTAAAGAAAGGTCGCCGCCGACTGGCCGCTGTCGGTGACGAGGTTGATGCGTGTCAGGACCTGGGTCGTCCAGACGATCGCCAGCGTGACGGCGAGCGTGGCAATGAACATCGTGAAGGCACGCGAGAATATGTAGCGTTCCACGATCTTCATCGACGGACGGCTTTCCTGTTTCTCGCGGTCTGCGGCCGGCACCCCCGGGTCGCCGGAAACTAGCGACGGGACCCCTGGAGTTCAACCGGCTGTGCCCTTGCCCGTCCCCACGAGCTGTCGGCGGCAGGCCTGCGATTTTTGCCGCGAAGGGCTAAGGAAGCGCGAACCGTCAAGGTAAACAAAGCGTTGGGATCGCTGTGATGCGGCGCCGCTGAGCCTTGCCAACCGCGCCAAAACGACCAAATGTCGCGCTGGAGCAAATCCCCGAAAGGTGGAAAACCGCTCTTCCGACCGGATAGTGGCGGGAAACCCCGCCATTATCGCGGCAAACCCAAGGAACGTCGGCGTTTTTCGCGATTCGACGGATCGCGAAAAACGCTCCAAAACCCTTCTTCCCGCAGGAATCCCTCCCAAATGGCCCCCAGACCGGCGATCAGTTTTGCCAAGCTTGCAACACCCAGGAAGGGCAGCGTCGTGCTGTTCATGCCCGAGGGCGGAGGGTTGAGCGATCCGGCCAGGGCCTGCGATCCGGGCGATATACTGAAACGCAGCTTCGCGATCAGCGAATTCACCGGCAAGTTCGGCTCGGTCGCCGATGTCATCGCCCCGCACGGAGCGCCGTACGACCGATTGATCGTGATCGGGCTCGGAAAGGTCGACAAGCTCGACGAATTTGCCTGGTTCAAGCTTGGCGGCACGATTGCCGCGCAGGCACGCAAGCCGGCTGAGTTCACGATTGTCGTCGATGCGCCCGGCGCAAAGCCGGAGGCTGACGACATTGCCCATCTGGCTGCCGGCATTCAGCTGCGCGCCTATGCCTTCGACAAATACAAGACGAAGAAGGAAGAAGGTGAAGGCAAGCCGCTTGCCGGCGCGAAATTCTCGCTGCAATGCGCCGAGCCGGCTGCCGCCAGGGACGCCTTCGCCGACGCCGAAGCCGTGGTCGAGGGCGTCTTTCTCGCCCGCGACCTGGTCAATGAGCCAGCCAATGCGCTGGGGCCCGTGGAGATCGCCGAGCACGCCAAGGGACTGGAGAAACTGGGCGTCTCGGTCGAGGTGCTGACCGAGAAGGAGATGAAGAAGCTCGGCATGGGCGCGCTGCTCGGCGTCGCCCAGGGTGCGGCGCGACCGGCACGCCTGGTGGTGATGGAGTGGTCGGGGGGAAAGCGTGGCGAAGCGCCCGTCGCTTTCATCGGCAAGGGTGTGGTGTTCGATTCCGGCGGCCTGTCGATCAAGCCGGCCTCCGGCATGGAGGACATGAAGGGCGACATGGGGGGTGCTGCCGCCGTGATCGGGCTGATGCGCGCGCTCGCCGCGCGCAAGGCGAAGGTCAATGCTGTCGGCATCATGGGCCTGGTCGAGAACATGGTCGATGCCAATGCGCAGCGGCCGGGCGACATCGTCAAATCGATGTCGGGCCAGACCATCGAGGTCCTCAACACCGATGCCGAAGGCCGGCTCGTGCTTGCCGACCTGCTCTGGTATGTCAACGACCGCTTCAAGCCGAAATTCATGGTCAATCTGGCGACGCTGACGGGCGCGATCATGGTGGCGCTCGGCAACCAGCATGCCGGCCTGTTCTCCAACAATGACGAACTGGCGAGCCGCCTCACTGCGGCGGGGCTGGCGACGCAGGAAAAGGTCTGGCGAATGCCGATGGGGCCTGAATACGACAAGCTGATCGATTCCAAGATCGCCGACATGAAGAACATCGGCGGCCGGCACGGCGGTGCCATCATCGGGGCGCAGTTCCTGGCGCGTTTCGTCAAGGACACGCCGTGGGCGCATCTCGACATTGCCGGCACGGCCATGGGCTCGCCCGCGACGGAGATCAGCCAGTCCTGGGGTTCAGGCTTTGGCGTGCGCCTGCTCGACCGTCTCGTGCGCGATCACTACGAAGGCTAGCCCTCGCCGCACCGATGACCGAGATCCTCTTTTACCACATGACGGAATCGACGCTCGAGGAAGCGTTGCCGGCGCTGCTCGAAAAGACCTTGCAGCGCGGGTGGCGGGCGGCGGTCCAGACCGGAACGGAAGAGCGGCGCGATGCGCTCGACGCGCATCTGTGGACCTTTCGCGAGGATTCCTTCCTGGCGCACGGCCTCGACCGCGACCCGCACGCCGAAGAACAGCCGGTGCTGCTGACCACGGGCGCCGAGAACCGCAATGGCGCCACCGTGCGTTTCCTTGTCGACGGCGCCCGCCCGCCCGACCTGTCGGCCTATGAGCGCGCCATCTTCCTCTTCGACGGCCACGACCAGCAGCAGATCGAGGCGGCGCGCGAGGAGTGGAAAACGCTGAAGGCCGCCGGCCACGACGTGACCTACTGGCAGCAGACACCGGAGCGGCGCTGGGAAAAGCGGGCTTGATGGTGGAACGGCATACCTCGGCCTTGACGGCCGCAGGCCAGGGAAGCTGCGCCGGTAGACTCCGCGGGCGGGTCGTGCCACATCCCCCGCCGCCTGCCGCTTGATCGAGACAATGCGCGTCCTTTTCATCCTCATCTTTTTCGCCGGCGTTGCGGCCGGCGTCTTCTACCCTTGGGCGATCCTGAATTTCTCCGGCCGCGAACTCGGCACGTGGCGCGTCTTCGACACCGCAACCGGATTCAGGCCGGTCGACATCCCCTTGGATGCAGGCGATGCGCCACTCGGCGTGCTCCTCGATCTGACCTCGAGCACTCCGCCGGCGGCGACGGGCTCGGAAACCCTTCTCACCCTCACCGCCTCGGCGGCGGGAAAGACCGTGCTCGCCGCGACGCTGAGCTTCGTGGATGCGACGGTCACGCGCGACAGCCCTCAGCCCAACGCCCAGACCTATCGTGACTATGCCGGCGTCATCCGCGAGCTGGCGTCGGGCAGCTACCGCTTCACCGTCGGGCATGGCGATGCGGAGGGCATTCCGATCCGCTCGGTCGACCTCATCCTGCGCGCCGGCGTGCTCGAACATGATGCGCGCGTGCAGCCGATCGGTTTTGTGGCGATGGCCATCGGTTTCATCGGCTTCGTCCTGACGTTCAGGCGCAGCCGTGGCGGCGCCGGCGGGCAAGGCCCCGCCGATCCGCAACCGCCTTCCGCGCCCCGCTGGGGCAGGCAGGGGCAGGAATAGAGGGTCGCACGGCGCGACCGTAGCGCAGCTTGACGAATCTCTGCGGCTTAAAATAACCATTAGGTTATAGAATGCAGAGCCACGCCATGACGCCTTCGGAACGCCTCGACGCCACCTTCGCCGCGCTTGCCGACCCGACCCGGCGTGCGATCCTTGCGCGGCTTGCCGCCGGCGAGGCTTCGGTCAACGAGCTGGCCCGGCCCTTCGACATGAGCCAGCCGGCGATTTCCAAACATCTGAAGGTGCTGGAGCGGGCCGGCTTGATCTCGCGCGGCCGTGACGCGCAGCGGCGGCCGTGCAGGATCGAAGGCGAGGCGCTGGCGCAGGCGACCGGCTGGCTCGAGCGCTACCGCAAGGTCTGGGAAGGAAACTATCTGCGGCTGGACGCGCTTCTCGACGAGCTGCAGACGCCGAAAGGGCGGGCATCCTGACGGAGTGGAGACCATGCAGACCGGCAATGAGATGATGGTGACGACACCGTCGCCGCGCGAGATCGAGGTGAAGCGTTTTTTCGCCGCGCCGCGCGACCTCGTATTCCTGGCCTGGACGAAACCCGAGCTGGTCAAGCGCTGGAATTTCGGGCCGGACGGCTGGTCGCTCGCCACCTGCGAGATCGATCTGCGGGCCGGCGGCGCGATCCGCTATGTGTGGAAGCACCAGGACGGCGCCACCATGGAGATGCGCGGTGCCTTCCGCGAAATCGCCGCGCCGGAGCGCCTCGTCCACACCGAAAATTTCGACGACAACTGGACGAGCGGCGGAACCGTCGTCACCACCCGTTTTGCCGAGGACCCGGGTGGCACGATCGTCACCACGCTGATCCTGTTCACCTCCGAGCAGGCACGCGATGCCGCGCGCGGCTTTGGCATGGAAAAGGGCATGGCACGCGGCTTCGAGCGTCTGGCCGAGGTGCTGGAAGCGGATCGAGCCGCCTTCGAGGCTGCCCGCTAAAGCATGTCTCCCGAAAGTGTCCGCGGTTTCGGGACAAAGACATGCGTAAAATCAACAGCCTAAAGCGTGTCGCGTGAATCCTTTTTCACGCGACACGCTTAGATATTCCCGAAATCGCCGCCGCGGCCCTTGCCTGAGGCGAAGCGCGCGGCGCCTTGAGCGCCTTCTGCGCGAAACGCTTCCGCGCTCCGCCATTCGTTCGCCAGCGCCTCAGGCTCGCTCAGCGACCATTGGCTCAGCGCCGAGATCCGGTCGGAGCGCATGCAGATTTCCGGGAAGCGTGCGATCTCGCGCGCCAGCTCGATCGCATGAGCGAGCGCGGCGCCGTCGGCAACGATCCGATTGGCAAGCCCGATCGCCAGGCATTCCTGCGCCTCGACCTTGCGGCCGGTGAGGATCAGATCCATGGCGCGGCCATGCCCGACGATGCGCGGCAGGCGCACCGTGCCGCCGTCGATCAGCGGCACTCCCCAGCGCCGGCAGTAGACGCCCATATAGGCGGAGGTTTCCATCACCCGCATGTCGCACCAGAGCGCGAGCTCCATGCCGCCGGCGACCGCGGGTCCGGAGATCGCGGCGATCACCGGCTTCGACAAGGTGAGGCGCGTCGGGCCCATCGGCCCCTTGCGCGGCCGGTCTTCGCGCCCGTCGAAGCTGGCATCGAGCTCATGCTCGGCAAACCAGCTCTCGTTCATGCCGGTGGCGGCTTCCTTGAGGTCGAAGCCGGCCGAGAAGGCGCCCGGCACGCCTGAAAGCACCGCCACCTTCTGTGCCGGGTCGCGGTCGAAGCCGAGAAAGGCCTCGAACAGCGCCTGCGCCATTCTCGCGTTCACCGCGTTGCGCGCCTCGGCGCGGTCGATCGTGACGACGGTGACTTCACCCTGCTGTTCGACGCGGATGCTCATTCGGCGATCCCTTCCTCGTATTCGCTCGACAGCGTGAGCCAGGTGTCTTCGTGGCTCGACAATGCAGTCGCCAGTTCCGACCGCTCCTTGGCGAGCTGCGTCGCCGCCTTCGGCTCGCGCTCGTAGAGTGTCGGGTCGGCGAGCTGGTCCTCTATGCCGTCCATGCGCTTGCGGATGCGCTCGATCAGAGCTTCGGTCGCCTTGATCTGCTTGGCAAGCGGTTCGAGCGCTGCGCGCCGCTGCGCCGACTCGCGCCGGCGGTCGGCCTTCGACTGCTTTTCCGCCTCGCGCCGCTCGTTGCGGTCGCCTGCGTCGCCGGTGATCTCGCGCCGGTAGTCCGACATGTCGCCCTCGTAGGGCTTCACCGTCCCGTCCTTCACCAGCCACAGCCGGTCGACCGTCGCCTCGATCAGGTGGCGATCGTGGCTGATCAGGATCACCGCGCCGGAAAAATCGTTGAGCGCATGCACCAGCGCCTTGCGGCTGTCGATGTCGAGATGGTTGGTCGGCTCGTCGAGGATGAAGAGGTTCGGTCCCTCGAAGGCAGAAAGCCCCATGAGCAGCCGCGCCTTCTCGCCGCCCGACAGGTCCTTCGCCGCCGTGTTCATCTTTTCCGTCGCCAGCCCGAACTGGGCGACGCGCGAGCGCACCTTCGCTTCCGGCGCCTCCGGCATCAGCCGGCGCACGTGCTCGTAGGCGTTCTCCTCGGGGCGCAGGTCGTCGAGCTGGTGCTGCGCGAAGATCGAAACCTTCAACCCGGGGGCAACGGTCATGCTGCCGCCGTCGGGCTTCAGCCGGCCGGCGAGCAGTTTTGCAAAGGTCGACTTGCCGTTGCCGTTGGCGCCGAGCAGCGCGATGCGGTCGTCATTGTCGATGCGCAGCGACAGGCGTTTCAGCACCGGGCTGCCGGGCTGGTAGCCGACCTCCAGCTTGTCAAGCGCGACGATCGGCGAGGCGACCTGCTTGACCGGCTCGGGAAAATTGAACGGCGTCACCGACTGGTCGATCATCGCCGCGATCGGCGTCATCTTTTCGAGAATCTTCAGGCGCGACTGCGCCTGCCTGGCCTTCGAGGCCTTGTATCGGAAGCGGTCGACGAAGGCCTGCAGGTGCTTGCGCCGCGCATCCTGCTTGACCCGGTTCTTCTCCATGAGCTCGGCCTGCTCGGCGCGCTGCCGCTCGAACTGGTCGTAGCCGCCGCGCCAGAAGGTGAGCTTCTTCTGGTCGAGATGCACGATCGAGGAGACGGCGCGGTTGAGCAGGTCGCGGTCGTGGCTGATCAGCACCACGGTATGCGGGTAGCGCGCGACATAATTCTCGAGCCAGAGCGTGCCTTCGAGGTCGAGATAGTTGGTTGGCTCGTCGAGCAGCAGCAGGTCGGGCTCGGCAAAGAGCACCGCGGCGAGCGCGACGCGCATGCGCCAGCCGCCGGAGAAGGAGGAGGCGGGCCGCGCCTGCGCTTCCCTGTCGAAGCCGAGGCCGGCGAGGATGGTGGCGGCGCGCGCCTCCGCCGAATGCGCGTCGATGTCGACGAGCCGCGTATGAATTTCGGCGATGCGGTGCGCGTCGGTGGCGGTCTTTTCTTCCTCGATCAGCGCGGCGCGCTCGGTGTCTGCCTTGAGCACGATCTCGATCAGCGGCTCCTCGGTGCCCGGCGCCTCCTGCGCCACCTGGCCGATGCGCGTGTTCCTGGGCAGTGAGATCGAGCCGCTCTCTGTGCCGAGCTCGCCGGTGATGGCGCGGAACAGCGTGGTCTTGCCCGTGCCGTTGCGCCCGACGAGCCCCGCCTTCGTGCCGGCCGGCAACGTCAGCGAGGCATGATCGAGGAGAAGCCGCCCGGCGATGCGGAGCGAGATGTCGTTGAGGACCAGCATGGCGCCCGCCTTTTGGCGAAGCGGGGCGGGGAAGGCAAGGGGCGTTCAGGAAAGCGCGTTGAAGGAGATGCAGCGATGGCCGGTCATGTCGCCCGGGCGGAAAAAATTATAGTCTACAGATGTTTAACGAGGCCAGCCGCGAGCGGGCAGACTGACGCAGCCTGATCAGGCGAATTCCCGCCCTTCTTCGCCGCGCTGGAAATAGACCAGATCCAGCACGACGCTCGGCTTGCCCAGGCTCGTCAGGATCATGTGCGCCTGGCCGCGATGGTGCGTCTGGTGGTTGAAGAAATGGTCCAGTGCCGGCGCGATGCGCTGCGAGACCGTTCGCATGTCGGTGATCGCGGTATAGGTAAATCGGCCAGCCAGCTTTTCCTCGTCGAGCGAATCGACCCAGCCGACGATGCGCGCGTCCTCCGCGCGGCGCGCAACCGTCAGCGCCGGCAGCGCGGGAAACAGCATGGCATCGAGCGTCTTCGGCGCGTCGCCCTCGCCGGTGAAGCGTTTCATCCAGATACGATCTGCCGCCAGCAGATGATTGAGCGTGCCTTGCAGCGAGTCGAAGAAGGCGCCGGTGCCGCGCGTGAATTCCTCCGCGCTCAGCGTTGCGGCAGCGTCGTAGATGCGGCCGTTCGCCCAGGCATTGTAGGCGGCGAACATACGGAAATGCTGCTTCATCATGACCCCGTCCCCATGCGATAGGGTGGATAGCATCGGAGCGAGGGAGCCGCCATGACCATCCTGATCTATGAACTTGTGGGCACCGACGAGGGCCGCCCGTTCAGCCCGCATTGCTGGAAGGCTGTGATGGCAGTCGCCCACAAGGGGCTGGACTTCCAGCGCGTGCCGAAGCGCTTCCTCGAGGTTCCCGCGGTCGAAGGCGGCGTATCGAAAACCGTTCCGGTGATCCGCGACGGCGATCGTGTCGTGGCCGATTCCTTTGCGATCGCGGAACATCTGGAGGACACCTATCCGGACCGGCCGACGCTGTTCGGCGGCGAGGGCGGGCGGGCGATGGCACGTTTCATCGAGCGCTGGACGCAGCTCACCATCCATACCTATCTCGGCCAGGCGGCGCTTCTCGACATCCACGCGCGCCAGGACGCCGACAACCAGCCCTATTTTCGCACGAGCCGCGAGGCGCGCTTCAAGCGCACGCTGGAGGAGGCGGCGGCCGGTCGCGATGCTGGGCTTGCCGCCTTCCGCGCTTCGCTCGAGCCACTCAGAAGCACGCTCTCCTACCAGCCCTTCATCGGCGGAAAGCGGCCGCTTTTCCCCGACTACATCGTCTTCGGCGCGCTGCAATGGGTGCGTGTCGTTTCGCCCTTTGCCTATCTCGCGACGGACGATCCCGTGACCCCGTGGTTCGAGCGCTGTCTCGACCTTTTCGATGGGCTTGGCCGCCGCGTTCCGGCCGCAGCCTGACGGGCTTGGCAATGGGTGGGGCGGCCTGTATAGGGTCCGCCACTTTCCCCCTTTTCTTTCAGAGGACCTCATGGCGATCGAACGCACGTTTTCGATGATCAAGCCCGACGCAACGCGCCGCAATCTGACTGGCGCGATCACCCGCTTGCTCGAGGAGGCCGGCCTGCGGGTCGTCGCTTCGAAGCGCGTCTGGATGAGCCGTCGCGAGGCTGAAGGTTTTTACGCCGTGCACAAGGAGCGGCCCTTCTTCGGCGAGCTGGTCGAGACGATGACCTCCGGCCCGACCGTGGTGCAGGTGCTCGAGGGCGAGAACGCCATCCTGAAGAACCGCGAGGTCATGGGCGCCACCAATCCGGCCAATGCCGCCGAGGGCACGATCCGCAAGACGCACGCGGTCTCCATCGGTGAGAATTCGGTGCACGGTTCCGACGCGCCGGAGACGGCCGCGCAGGAGATCAAATACTGGTTCAGCGACACCGAAATCGTCGGATAAATCGGAGCGCGCCGCAACCAGCCGGAATCGGCGGCGCGAAGGATCGCTGCGTCAACCTGAAAGCCGAACGCTTGAGGCCCGGTTTTCCTATTTCGGCGGCAGCAGCTCCGGGCGGTACTCGAAATGCATGGTGTCGAAGTGATACCAGCGGCCGCCCCAGATGAAGCCGTGGCGCTCGAATATGTCGACGATCTCGACCGGGATCTTGTTCGACCATTGATAGGCGCCGTCCGGTCCCGGCTTCACCCACTGCCAGTAGGTCGTGTGTTTGGTGTTGATGTCGATGGCGGCGCCATAGGCGTGCATCGACATGCGTGAGGTGTTGGCGATTGCGCGACAATTGTAGGTGCCGGCCGACGGCACCAGGAACTTGGTGAAGGAGGAGGGGAGCGCATTGAGCTCCGCAACCACTTTTTCGAGCGCCTTGTCGGCACCTTGCCCGGTCGCAAAATGGACCGACCCGCCGCCCTTCACCCAGGCCACCTTGCGCAGCTTCGGCGGCGTTGCGCCTTTGCAGTCGCCATAGAGCGCGCGGAACAGGGCTTCGACGCGGATGCGCCCCGGATCGAACTCGCGCGGCGGGGCGGCCGGCGGTGCGCCTGCCGGATAGGCGAAGGCGAACATGTCGTCGATGTCGGGGCTGTTGAGCAGTTCCTCGAAGCTCTTGTCCGTGCGGCCGTCCGACAGCGGCAGCTCGCTGCCATCCGTCAGTGTCAGCACCTTGTCGTCGAAGCCTGCGATCGTGGCGGGGTAGGCCTGCTTGAGACGCTGGAGGGCCTGCGCCAGGTCAGCCGGCGGGGCGCCATAGCTGGCCGTTTCCGCGCTCGCGATCGAGGCCGGCAGCAGCAGCCCGACGCAGGCAAGAATAAGCCCGCGCAGCGCCTTCAGGCTTGCCGGAGCGCAGGGAAGGGGATTGCCGGCGGTTCCGGCTGCGCGACGCTGCAGAACTCCAGGAAGGCGTCGGCCTTCAGCGGGCGCGAATAGAGATAACCCTGGAAGAGATCGCATCCGAACGCCCTGAGGAAAGCTTCCTGGCGGACATTCTCCACGTGCTCGGCAACCGCCGTCAATCCCAGCGTGCGCGCCATGGCGAGGATCGTCTTCACCAGCGCGCGGTCGTTCTCGGTGGTCTCGATGTCGGCGACGAAGCCGCCGTCGATCTTCACCTCGTCGAAGGGCAGCGTCTTCAGATAGGCGAGCGAGGAATAGCCGGTGCCGAAATCGTCGAGCGACAGGCGCACGCCGAGCTCCTTCAGCGCCGACATCTGGCGGGCGAGGTGCGCCTGGTCGGTGGCCATCACATGCTCGGTCAGCTCCAGCGTCACCAGGCTGGCATCCACCCGATGCTCCTCGATCAGGGCTGCGAGCGTCGGCACGAACCGGTCCGAGCGGAAAGACTGCACGCTGACATTGAGCGCCAGCCTGAGCGTGGCAGTGTCGAGGTCGCGTTGCCAGCCGGCGAGCGTCTCGATGCCCTTTTCCAGCACATAGGCGGTGAAGCGTTCGTTGAGGCCCGATGCCTCGACCAACGGCACGAAGCGGTCGGGCATGACGAGGCCGAGCTTGGGGTGGTGCCAGCGAATGAGGGCCTCGGCGCCCATGATGTTGCGCTCGTCGTCGACCTGCGGCTGGAAATAGAGCTCGAGCTCGCCGCGCTCGAAGGCGAGCCTGAGGTCGGCGAGCAGGTTGTAGCGCTCGGCCTCGCGGTCAAGCGTTGCCGGATCGAACAGGGCCAGCGCGTTCCGCCCCGCAGCCTTGGCCTGGTACATGGCGATGTCGGCGCGTTTCAGGATCTCGTCGGCGGTTCGTTCCTGGCCGTCGAAGACGACGACGCCGACGCTGGCCGAGCCGACATGGTTGACGCCGTCGAGCTCGAAGCCGCCGTGGAAGGCGGCGACGATCTTGTTGGCGGCGGTGATGGCGCGTCGCGTCGCATGTGCGCGGTCGTCGTCGTTTTCGCCGAGCAGCACGACGAACTCGTCGCCGCCGATGCGCGCCACCAGATCGTCGATGTTGGTGCAATCCTGCAGCCGGTGGGCCACCTGGTTGAGATAGAGGTCGCCCTGGTCGTGGCCCTGGGTGTCGTTGAGCGTCTTGAAATTGTCGAGGTCGATGAAGAGCAGGGCGCCGCAATCGCCGCTGCGCTCGCAGCTCGCGATCGTCTGCGTCATGCGGTCGAGGAAGAGCCGGCGGTTCGGCAGCTTGGTCAGCGGATCGTAGAAGGCGAGCTTTTCGATCTCCATCTCGTGGCGCTTGCGCATCGAGATGTCGTTGAAATAGCCGTGCCAGATGAGGCCTTCCGGATGGATCTCCGGCTGGGCGGTGACGCGCACCCATTTCTCCACCCCGTCGCGGGCGCGGATGCGGAATTCGTGATCCCAGCCGCTCATCGTCTCGGCGGCATTGCGGATCGACTGGCGAAACGCCTCGAGGTCGGCCGCCAGGATGAGCTCGCTGAAGCTTTGCGGCCGCGTCATGTATTCATCCGCCGCCAGGCCGGTGATGCGGGTGAGGCTGGCGCTCGCATAGACGATCTGCGAGGTGCCGTCGGGGCGGGTGATGAACTGGTACAGCGCGCCGGGCAGCTGGCTGGTGAGCTTCTGCACCTGCTCCTCGAGCTTCAGGCGCCGCATCGTCTCGGTGATCTCGCGCACCGAGCCTTCGTAATAGAGCGGCTTGCCCGACTTGCCTCGCACGAGGCGTGCGGATTCGGTGATCCAGATGCGCTCGCGCGTCTTGTGCCGATAGATTTCGGAGACGAAATCCTCGATCCGGCCGTCGCGCGCCAGCGCCTCGCGGAACTCGTCGCGGCGGTTCGGATCGACATACCATTCCTTGCCGATGTCGGTGACGCCGGCGATCTGCTCGGCCTCGCTCGAATAGCCGTTGAGCTTCACCAGCGCCTTGTTCGCGCGCAGTTGCCGGCCGTCGAGGCTTGAGCGGTAGATGCCCTCCGACAGGTGCTCGATCACCTCGCGGCTGTTCAACTGATCCTCGCGGGTGAGGAGATAGAGGCGGCGGTAGTAGGCGACTGCCACGCCGAGCAGAACCGTGAAGATGGCGAACGCCGTCAACAATAGTTTCGGATCGCTGACGACTTCCAGCAATGAAGAATAAAAAGTCGGCATGTCCGCCCGAAAATAAGATTTGCCCCTTCCTCAGGCTAAAGCTTCCTGTTTTGCAAATCTCGTAAAGGTTCCAGGCGTTTGAGATTTATGGTGAATGGACGGTTAAACTGCCGCGAAGCCGGGGAATCCGGGCTTGCAAAGCAGTCCGCACGGAAATCAGACGGGCTTTTTCGGGATTTCGGGCTAACGCCAGCGCGCAGCGGCGTCGTCGTCGCTTTCCTTTGCGGCCACCCATTCGCCGCTGGAACCGTCGGCAAGGTGTTCCTTCTTCCAGAACGGCGCCTGCGATTTCAGGTAGTCCATGAGGAAGCTTGCGGCCTCGAAGGCCGCCTGCCTGTGCGAGGCGGCGGCGACGACGAGCACGATGTTCTCGCCCGGCGCGATGTTGCCGTGGCGGTGGATGGCGGTGAGCCCCGAGAGCGGCCAGCGCGCGATGGCTGCGTTGGCGATGCGGGTGATCTCGGCCTCCGCCATGCCGGGATAATGCTCCAGCTCGAGCGCTGCCAGCCGGCCGCCCTCGTCGCGGCAAAGGCCGGAGAAGGTGACGACCGCGCCGATGTCGCGCCGCCCTTGCGTCAGCCGTGCAACTTCGGCGGCAATGTCGAAATCCTGCCGCTCGATGCGCACTGACGGGATGACGGCCACGCCTAGCCTCCGGTCATCGGCGGAAAAAGCGCGATCTCGCTTGCTCCGGCGATCTTTTCCCGGTGGTCGACATGTTCCTGGTTGATCGCGACGCGGATCACCTTCGGGTTCTGCAGCGCCGCCTCGTACTGCTCGCCGCGCGATTTGAGCCACAGCAGCAGATCGTGCACGGTCACCACATCCGCCGGCAGCTCGAGTTCTTCCTCGGCCTTGCCGATGCGCTCGCGCACCCAGGCGAAATAGATGAGCTTCATCGCCTATTCGTCCATGATGTGTTTCAGGCCGGCGCGGAAATAATCGTAGCCGGTGTAGAGCGTGACGATCGCGGACGCCCACAGCAGCACGATGCCGATATCGGTCCAGTAGGGCACGATCTTGTCGCCGGCCGGCCCCAGCAGCAGGAAGCCGATTGCGATCATCTGCATCGTCGTCTTCCATTTGGCGAGCTGCGTGACCGGCACGCTCACCTTCAGCTCGGCGAGATATTCGCGCAGGCCCGAGACGAGGATTTCGCGGCACAGGATGATGATCGCGGCCCAGAGCGACCAGCCGGCAATGGTGCGATCCGTGTCGGCGGCGAGCAGCAGCAGGCAGGTGGCGACCAGCAGCTTGTCGGCGATCGGGTCGAGCATGCGGCCGATGTTGGAGGTCTGCTGCCAGGCGCGCGCCAGGTAGCCGTCGAGATAGTCGGTGACGCTCGCCGCCGCGAAAACCAGCAGCGCCAGCCAGCGCGCGAAGTCGCTCGATTGCAGCCGTCCTTCCAGATAGAAGCAGAGCACGACCAGCGGAACCGCGAGGATGCGGCCATAGGTCAGCATGTTGGGCAGGTTGAACGCGCGCTGTGCCATCGGGTTTGCCATTTGCGTTTGTCCTACTACTCAAACCAGAAGCGGGCGCCGGCGGTCAATCGGACCAGGTGAAGCGCCCCAGCTTACCTCTCAAAGTGTCCCCCAAATAGCCGGCACGTGACGACCCCCAGCCGCGTTCTATTTCTCGTGGAAATGATCGTAGACCAGCCGCGCCGTCGATTCCGAGATGCCTTCCACCGCCATGAGATCGGCCAGTGCTGCGCGGCTCACGGCCTTGGCGGTGCCGAACGCGTGCAGCAGCGCGCGCTTGCGCGTCGGGCCGATGCCCGAAATCTCGTCCAGCGGATTTTTGATCATCTCCTTCTTGCGGCGGGCGCGGTGCGAGCCGATGGCGAATCGGTGCGCCTCGTCGCGCAGCCGCTGCACGAAATAGAGCACGGGGTCGCGCACCGGTAGTGAAAATGACGGTCGGCCCGGCACGATGAAGCGCTCGCGCCCGGCGTCGCGGTCCTGCCCCTTGGCAACGCCGATTGCCGCGACCTTTTCGGCGATGCCGAGCTGCTCCAGAATGCCGCGCACGGCCGAAACCTGCCCCTGGCCGCCGTCGATCAGGATCACGTCGGGCCAGGCCTGGAAACCTTCGTCGCGGCCGGAAGCGATCTCTGTGCCTTCCTCGGGCGAGCCGTGCTCGCGCACCAGCCGCGAGAAGCGGCGTTCCATCACCTCGCGCATCATGCCGAAATCGTCGCCGGGCGCGAGGTCGGGGGAGCGGATGTTGAACTTGCGGTACTGGTTCTTCACGAACCCTTCCGGCCCGGCGACGACCATGGCGCCGACCGCGTTGGTGCCCATGATGTGCGAGTTGTCGTAGACCTCGATCCGCTGCGGCACGCTGCCGAGCCCGAACGTCTCGGCAAAACCTTCGAGCAGGCGCGCCTGGGTCGAGGTTTCCGCCAGCCGGCGGCCGAGCGCCTCGCGCGCATTCTGCAGCGCATGGTCGGTCATGTCCTTCTTTTCGCCGCGCTGCGGCACGCTGACCGAAACGCGTCGTCCGGCGCGGGTGGACAGCGCTTCGGCGAGCAGTTCCTGCTCATCGACGGCATGCGAGAGAAGCAGCATGCGCGGCGTCGGCTTGTCGTCGTAGAACTGTGCCAGGAAGGCGCCGAGCACCTCGCCCGGGCCGAGCGCGGAATCGGCCTTCGGGAAGTAGGCGCGGTTGCCCCAGTTCTGGCCGGTGCGGAAGAAGAACACCTGGATGCAGCTCTGTCCGCCTTCCTGGTGAATGGCGAAGACGTCCGCCTCCTCGACCCCTTCCGGGTTGATGCCCTGGTGGCTCTGCACGTGCGAGAGCGCCGCGAGGCGGTCGCGGTAGATGGCGGCGCGCTCGAAATCGAGGTGCTGCGAGGCCTCCTGCATGGCGTCGGCCAGCACTTCCTTCACCTTCAGGCTGCGGCCGGAAAGAAAATCGCGCGCCTCGCCGACCAGCGTTGCGTAGTTTTCCGGGTCGATCTCGCCCGTACAGGGGCCGGAGCAGCGCTTGATCTGGAACAACAGGCAGGGGCGCGTGCGGCTCTCGAAGACGGAATCGGTGCAGGTGCGCAGCAGGAAGGCGCGCTGCAGCGAGTTGATGGTGCGGCCGACCGCGAGCGCCGAGGCGAAGGGCCCGAAATAATCGCCTTTACGCGAGCGCGCGCCGCGGTGCTTGAAGATGCCGGGGGCAGGGTGGTCGCCGGTGAGCAGGATGTAGGGGAACGACTTGTCGTCCCGCATCAGCACGTTGAAGCGAGGGCGCAGCCGCTTGATGAGGTTTGCTTCCAGCAGCAGCGCCTCAGTCTCGGTGCGCGTGACCACGAATTCCATCGTCGCCGTCTCGCGCACCATGCGGCCGATGCGGTCGGTGTGGAAACGGCCTTGCGCGTAATTGGTCACGCGCTTCTTCAGGCTGCGCGCCTTGCCGACGTAGAGCACGTCGCCCGCCGCGTTCATCATGCGGTAGACGCCGGGCGAGTTGGGCAGCCGCTTCACCGTGGTCTGGATGAAATCGGCGCCTGATTTGCCCTCGCCGTCGCCGCCGCCGAGATCCCAGTCGAAGGAGACGAAAGGCAGCGCCGGGCCTTCGGCCGGCACAATCTCCGGCGCGACGTCGTCGTCCTCGACCTCGTGGCCGGGCATGTAGCCGGCGATGTCGTCGCCGGCCGCCGCGCGCCGCTTGCCGTTTTTCGGGATTGGGGGCGGCGTCTCGTCCGCGCTGCTCGTCATTCCGCCATGCCTGTCACATCGGGCGTCTGCCAGGCAAGGTGCTGGCCGCCGTCGATCGCGATCATCTGTCCGGTGACGGATCGCGCTTCCCAAAGATAGCGGATCGTAAGGCCGAATTCAGCCAGCGCCGGTCCGCGTCCGCTGATCAGCCCGTCGATCTGTGCCTGGAAGTCTTCCGGTTGCTGGCGCGGGTTTGCGACGCTCGGTCCGGGCCCGAGCGCATTGACGCGCACATTCGGCGCAAGGGCCTGCGCCAGCGTCTGCGTCGCGGTCCACAGCGCCGATTTCGACAGGGTGTAGGAGAAAAATTGCGGGGTGAGCTTCCACACCCGCTGGTCGATGACATTGACCACGAGCCCTTCCGTGGCGGCAGGCAGCGCTGCGGCGAGCGCGCGCGCCAGCGCCACAGGCGCCTCGAGGTGCAGGGCGAAGTGTTTTTCCCAGCGCTGCCATTCGAAATCCTGCGCTGCGTCGGGCTCGAACACGGAGGCATTGTTGACCAGGAGCGAAATCGGCCCGAGCGCGGCGGTTGCGGCCGGGATGAGGCCGGCAACGGCGTTGCGGTCGGCGAGGTCGGCCTGAACCACCGCGGCGCGGCCGCCCCTGGCAAGGATCGCGTCGGCCAGTTGACGGGCTTCGGCGTGCGATTGACGGCAGTGGATGGCGACGCCGAAGCCGTGGGCGGCGAGGTCTTCAACGATGGCGCGGCCGATCCGCCGCGCGCCGCCGGTCACCAGAACGTTTGCTGCCACGTTGATTCCTTAAGAAAGTCCTGCTGTAGGCGTCCGCCGGTTAGCGGGTGCGGCCACAATATGGCGATCCCGCCGCATTTCGGTAGCCGGCGCGCCGGAGCGGCAGATATAGGCGCGGGCGCCTCTCGCTCCAAGCCTTGGCAGGGCTTCATTTCAGCAGGCTGCTGACAGGACTGTTGCCGCGTTGCAACGGGCCATCATTGCCGCATTGGCGCCTGCGAATGACCCAGAAGTTGCGGCGCATCGGCCGCATTTGAAACCGAAATTCGGAACCGTGCGACGCTCCGCCCGTTTCCCCCCGCGGTCGGGCGTCAGTTGTGCGTGTCCCTTTGGCTTAGGAGTAAGAAGAAAATGAAAGCCAGATTCCTGATCGGGTCGACTGCCGCTGCCCTCGGCATCGCGACCCTTCTGGGCGCGATCCCCGCCCAGGCAGCCGATGCCGTCGACGAGGTGCCGGTTGCCCCGGCCGCGCCGATGGAGGAGCCTCCGGTCAATACCTGGTCTGGTCCCTATGCCGGCGTGACGCTCGGCTGGGGCTTCAACGGCCGCACCGAGGCGCCAGGCAACACCGTCAACACCGACGGCTTCGTCGGCGGCGGTTTTGCCGGTTACCAGCTGCAGAACGGCATGTTCGTGTTCGGCGCCGAAATCGACGCCAATTATTCGAACCTGCGCGGCTCGAATGCCGGCCTTGCCTCGCGCTCCGGTTTCGACGGGTCCTTGCGGGCCCGCATGGGTGTCGCCGTCACCGACAATGTCGTGATCTACGGCACGGCCGGCGGCGCGATGCAGAATCTGCGCGTCACCGACGTGGCCGGCAGCGACACCAACACCATGCTCGGCTGGACCGCCGGCGCAGGCGTCGACGTGAAAATGACCGAGCAGCTCTTCGGCCGTGTCGAGTACCGCTACACCGATTTCGGGTCGCGCACCTTCAACACCGGCTCCGGCGCACAGTCGATCAGCTCCAGCAACAACCGGGTCATGTTCGGCCTCGGTCTGCAGTTCTGAGCCTCGCGTAAGCGTGGCGTAGCGTCGCGTCAGTTTGAGAAAGTATCAGTCGAAAGGCCGGGCATCTTGCCCGGCCTTTTCGTTGCCGGAGGGGCGGCGAACCCCCTCTCAAGCAGTTCCAAGGGTTTGGCCTTGCCAAGCCTTAGAATTGCTTGAGAGGGGGCCTGCGCTGCCGATGAACAGTCACCCCCGCGGCACCAGCGCGCCGAGCTCCGGGAACTTTTGGTCGTAGCGGGCGGCCCAGCGCTTGAGCTTCGTGCGGCCCTTCTCCCATTTGCCCGGGAAGCGCAGGTCGAGGTAGCCGATCAGCGCGCGCAGCGCGATGTGCCCGGTATGCAGCTTCTTCGGCAGCTTCGGCGGGCTGGCGACCAGATGGTCGAGTGCGCGCGTCACCTTCAGCCACTGCTTGTCGAGCCATTCCTGGTGGATCTTCTCTTCCGGCCGGAAGCGTCGCTCGTACACATGCGCGAGCAGGCAGTCGCACACGCCGTCGGTCAGCGCCTCGAGCTTCTCCGCCTCGAGCCGCTTCGCCGCATTGCGCGGAAAGAGTTTCCCGCCGGAAATGCGGTTCAGGTGCTGCGTGATCACCCGGCTGTCATAGATCGCGCCGTTGTCGTCGGTGATCCAGACCGGGATTTTGCCGAGCGGGTTGTTGTCGACCAGGATCGGCGGCATCGCATTGGTGTCGGTGACGACCGTCTCGAAAGCGACGCCGGCATGGGTGGCCGCCATGCGCACCTTGGCGCTGTAGGGCGAGGCCGCCGAATAGAGCAGCTTGGGCATAGGAACGACTCCCCCGTTTATCGTGGGGAAGCTATGGCCGGCCGCATGGGCAGGCGCAAGCGCCGAAGGCTGGGCCAGTCGCGTGCAAGGCATGGCTCCCGAAATCAGCCGCGTCTTCGGGAGAAGACATCACGCCACACGCACACTACGCGACCTGCCGTGCCGCCGGCGCGAATGTGCTGAGCGAAAGCCATTTCTGGATGGCGTTGGCGATCGGCCGGTCACCCTCGAGTTCGAGCCGTCCGGCCGAGAGCTCGTGCGGGATTGGCGCAAAGCCCATCCAGATCGCCGTCATGGTCTTCAGCGAGCTGCGCACCAGGAGGTTGACCTCGTAACCGGGGTCGAAACCGCAAAGGTCGACCTTGCCGCCTTCGATCACCATCCACCAGTTGCGGCTGGCGTCCGGTAATTCGGGGTACTGAAACTGAATCGTGCAGCGGCCGGGCGGCAGCGGCTCCGGGTTCAGGTTGCGGCGTATGTCCCACATCAGCAGCGAAGGGTCGAGGTTCTTCAGCGATAGCCCGGACTCGACCCATCGCTGCCCCCAGAATCCCATGCCGAGGATGAGGGGTTTCAGCTCTTCGCCGGCTGGCGTGAGCCGGTATTCGACCGTGCCGGATTCGCGCGGCGAGGTCACGATGATCCCGGCTTTCTCCAGTTCTTTCAGACGCTTGGACAAGAGCGCCGGCGACATGCGCGGCACGCCACGGCGAAGTTCGTTGAAGCGCGTGGTGCCGCACAGAAACTCGCGGATGATGAGCGGTGTCCAGCGTGTGCACAAGACTTCCGCGGCCATCGAGACTGGGCAGAACTGACCATAACCGCCGCGATCGACGAGCGGATTTGCGCCGGGGCTCTTCATGCCGGGCAGATTAACGCTGCGTCGCCTGCCTGCCAAGGACGGCGAAGGCCTTGACAGGCAGGCGGCCGGCATTGGCCGGAAAGTTCATTTCCTGAACTGGAACGGCGCGCCGAAGAGCGGGATGATCGCGCCATGGTCGATGCGGCCAACAGCAAGAAAACAAGAGAACAAGAAAACAAGAAAACAAGAGAAAAGGAGAACGACGATGGCAAACTCCCTGCGGGCCGATGCGCCAGAGACTCTGCACAAGGATGTTGTTGCCACTGCGCGCCAGCTCGGCGTCGACTTCGCCCGGCGTGCGACCGAAGCCGATGCGAATGACCGCTTTGTCGCGGATAACTACCAGGCGCTGAAGCAGGCCGGCCTGGTCGAGGCCGGCGTTCCGGCGGAGCTCGGAGGCGGCGGCGCCGGGGTGCGTGAGCTCGCCGCGATGATCCGTACGCTGGCGCATGCCTGCGGCTCGACCGCGCTCGCCTTTTCCATGCACACGCACCAGGTGGCGATCCCCGCCTGGCGCTGGCGTCACCAGAAGGTCGCGGCAGTGGAGCCGCTGCTGAAGCGCGTCGCCAGCGAGCGGATCATCCTGCTGTCGAGCGGCGGCTCGGACTGGATCGGCGGCTCGGGCGAGGCGGTGAAGGTCGAGGGCGGCTACCGCATTACGGCGCGGAAAGTCTTCACCTCCGGCGCGGCAGCCGGCGACGTGCTGATGACGACGGCGATCCTCAAGGAGGAAGGCCAGCCCGACATGGTGATTCACTTCCCCGTGCCGATGAAGGCGCCGGAGGTGAAGGTGCTCGACACCTGGCGCACGCTCGGCATGCGCGGCACCGGCTCGAACGACGTGCAGATCGAAGGCCTGTTCGTGCCCGACGCCAGCGTGCCGGTGAAGCGCAAGGCCGGCGAATGGCATCCGCTCTTCCAGGTGATCGCCACCACCGCCTTCCCGCTGATCTACGCGGCCTATCTCGGCGTCGCCGAATCAGCGCGTGAGATTGCGCTGGGGCTGGCGAAAAAGAAGCGGCAGACGCAACACACGCTTACCATCGCCGGCCGCATGGACACGGCGCTGCGCGCCGCCCAGCTCGGCCACGGGCACATGCTCGACATCGTCGACCGCAACGCGCCGTCGGCCGATTCGGTGAACGAAGTGATGATCGGCCGGGCGTTGGTGGCGGAGCATGCGATCCGCACCGTCGAACTGGCGCTGGAACTCGCCGGCGGCGCCGGCTTCTACCGCGCGGCCGGCTTGGAGCGGTGCTTCCGCGACATCCAGGGCGCGCGCTACCACCCGCTGCAATCCGGCCCGCAGGCCGAATACGCCGGCGCGACGGCACTGGGATTGTCGACGGCGGAAATTTGGTGAGGTTAAGGGAGTAAGAGAATAGGGGAGTAGGGGGACGCTGGCGCCAGCGCAGGCCGATCCAGGCACTTCTGCACCGACTGCCTTGCTCTCCTACTCCCCTCTCTTTACCACCTGAACGTATATCGCGCCTTGGCGCCGAAGCTGCTCACGTTCTCGGAAAACTCGCCGCGCAGCGTCAGCGAGGCCGAGTGGCGTTCGCTGAAGGAAAGCTCGATGCCGGCATCTACCAGTGCGGAGTGGCGGTCGGGCGAGGCGCCGTCGACCACGAAGGATGTGCCGCCGAGCGCCTGGAAGGCGGCGACCGCGGCGCGCGCCGTGCCGCCATTGATGCCCCATGCGGCGCGGGCGGTGAGGCGCAGCTGCGTGCCGGCCTCCAGCGCGGCGACATGCTCGAAGCGCGCTCCGAGCTCGGCGCGCGTGGCTGTGGTCGAGGCCGCGGCATAGTTGAGCGCGAAGCCGCCGCCGGTTTCGGAATAGGCCGGCAGATTGGTGTTGATCGCCTGGAACGCGGCATAGGGCGAGATCGTGCCGAGGCCGGAATGGATGCGGTAGCCCGCCTCGGCGCGTCCTGAAAAGCTGTGCGCGCCAAAGGAAGCGGTGACCAGCCCGCCGCCTGCGATCCGCCGCGTCGAGACGTCGTGGAACGTGTAGGCGAGCGCGCCCGTCACGTAGAATTGCCCAAACGCCTGGCTGGCATGCAGGCCGGCATTGAAAGCACCGGTGCGGCCGCTTCCCAGGCCATTGTCGAGCGAGAAGCGCGACCAGCCGCCGCCGAGCGCGATGCCGGCGGAGCCGTCGGCCCAGCGGCGGGAAAGGCCGGACGCGAGCCCCACGGTCGAGGTGCGCATATCGGCGGAGCCGATCACAGTCGGGTCGCCGCCGATGTTCGCTGCCCCGCCATAGACCCCGCCCCAGGCGCGCCAGCGTTCTGCAGCCACAAGGCCGGCCGGATCGGCAGCGTGCGCAGACGATGTACCGAGCGCGGCCTCGAAGGCGTCGGCCTTTGCCGTTCCTTCCGAGGCGAAGGCAAGCGGGCCGACGCCGGCATTTGGGCCCGTGTCCGGTCCCGAGATCAGGTCGAGGAAGAGGTCCGCCTGCACGATGCCGGCATTGATTGCCGCCGTCGAAAGCTCGCCCGAGGCGAGCGTCAGTGCGGACGGCGTCAGCACCGCAAAGTCGGTCGGCAGGGTTCCGTTGATGGCGAAGTGATTGTCGAGCGCTGCTGCGACGCTGCGCTGGTTCCGCGTCAGGCCGGGGATCGTGCCGAACGAGATGGTGTGGTTCAGGTAGACGTTGCTTGCATCGTAGGTGAGCGAGGCGACGATGCCGGGCGGCAGGGTCGCGAGGCCGGCAAATGTGGTGCCGCCGAGCCCGCCGGCTGCGTTGAGGATCACATATTGCCGCTGCAGCAGGCCGCCCGGCAGATAGGCAGGCGCCACCGTGCCGCCCGTCAGCACCGCATTGCCCGGGCCGATGCCGCCGGCCACGACGTTGATGCGGTCGGCGGTCGTGGAGACCTCGACGCGGAAGGTCGAGCCGGCGCCGAAGGTGAGCGAATCGTTGACGGTCAGCGTGCCGATTGAATTGCCCGGATCGACCGTGCCGCCGGCGACCATCGTCTGGCCGATCACGCCAATGCCGCCGACGGTGCCGCCTGGATTGATGAGGAAGGGCGAGTCGCCGTTGGCGCCGTTCACCGCCAGCACGCCGCCATTCACCGTGGTCTGGCCCAGATAGGTGTTGGCGCCGGTCAGGATGAGCCGGCCGGGGCCGTTCTTGGTCAGCGTTCCAAAGCCATCCAGATCGGCGGCGAGCGTCAGCGAGTCCGTGAAATCGGCGACGATCTCGCCGTCGAAGAAGATCGCGGGCGCGTTGAATGCGCCGGCGCGGCCCCCGTTGCCGAGATTGAGCGCGGTGCCTGGACCAAAGACGATGCCTGGAGGGGTCAGATCGGTAACGTTGACGGCCGCGCCGTCGGCGACCGTCAGCACGGTCGGAAAAGCCGCCGCCTGCGCGATCAGCAGGTTCCTGATGTTCCACGCCGAGCCGGCGCCGGTCACCAGCACGTCCGTCCGGCCGATCGGGGATCCGAGCGCTGCCCCTCCGGCGGTGTTGAAGACGGCGCCGTTGGAAATGACCAGCGAACTGTCGACGAACCCTCCCACGACGGTCACGCCCGCATCGTTGACGAGGCTGCCGAGCCCGTCGACCAGCATGCGGTCGCCCACGAAGATTCCCGCGAAGCCGAATGCATTGAGTTGGTCCAGCCGGCCGCCCTGCGTCACGGCCAGCAATCCGAGATCGACCTGCACGCCGCCTCCGGCAGTGAAGCTGCCGCCGCGAATTTCGAGTGTGCCTTCGAAACAGCCGCAAAGGCTGAGCAGGCCGCCTATGTTGCCCGTCCCGGTGAAAATCTGATGCCCGGTGCCAGTCTTCATCAGCGAGCCGGCGCCGCCGATCGCGCCGGAGAACAGGACGTTGCGGTTGTCGGTGCCGATGTCGAGCTGGGCAAAAGGATCGGTCGGACCGATGACGACGGTGCCGCCGCCTCCCGGCCCGTCCTCGATCGAGCCGAGCACGACGAAACCGCCATCCGGCACGGTGAAGGTCGTGCCGGCGTCGATGACGACGGCAAACGCGGCGCCCGCCGACGCGATCAGCGCCAGCATCGAAACGGTGGCGATTCGGCCACTACGCAGAAGCTTCCCCACGCGACGTCCCCCTCTGACGCTCACCCTTATAGCCGCAAACCGGGCGGCGCGGAAAATCATTCCTGGTGGGAATTTGGGGGCTGAGGCAGCAGGGAGAACGGGAGGTTAAGGCCGAGGGCTGGTGCTTCGCAGCATTCGCTGCAGCTTCAACTCTGCCTATTGTACGACCGCCGGCATTTCTGCGTTGCTCAACCTGCAGTCGCGTCGATCGACCTCGGGGCACGATCGGAAGTTGAGATCCTTGGTCATGCAAATGCGAATCTCGCGAAAATACTGCTCGTCGCAGATGACTGCCGCACCGTTGGCCGGAAGCCCGGGATTGGCCGACAGGAAGGCGCGTTCGAGCGTGTCCGGCTGAACGGTGGTCGCCTGATCGCCGTAGCCGGCAGGGATCGTGACGCGCTCCCAGGCGGCGCGCAGCACCCGCCAGTAGTCCGCCTGCCGGAGGCCCGCACAGGCGCCGTGCTTGCGCCATTGGTAGCGGATGAGGCCGGCGGACGGGATGATGTCGTAGAGGCCGCGCATCGTCTCGTTGGAGACGTCGGGCTCAAAGGTCTGGCAATCCTGCGGCCAGCCCTGTTCGAATTGCGGCCACAAGCCGTGCACGGCGAAGCCGTAAGGGCGGCTGCACTGCTGCTTGTTCGCCTCCTCGCCCTCGGCCTCGCAATAGCTTGGCGACCAGAGCAGCGCGAGCACGTAGAAATCAAAACCCTTGCCGATCGGGATATCGGCCTTTGCGGTCTTTTCCGGGGCAGGCTCGCGCTGCTTGCCGGATTGCGCGATCGGTGTCGGGCTCTGCTCCGCCGTGGTCGTGGATGGCGCATTGCCGACCGGCTGCTCCTCGCCGCATCCGGCAAGCAGCGCCAGCGCCGCCGCCAGCGCGATGCCGTGGAAAGCAGGGAAGCCGGCCGTTGCGGGGGCCGTCACCGCAGCACGCGGCAATGTCCGTTGTAGACGCGCCAGCGGTCGAAGCCTGAGACGCAGAACTCGACGCCGTCGCCGACCCCGGCGAAGCCCATGCGGTCTTCGATCAGGTACCAGACCTTGCGCTTGCGGCCGTCGGAAAGGAGCGCGGTTGCAGCGCAATAGCGCCGCGCGATCGGGCGTTTGTCGCCGTAGGGGATGTAGCGCTTTTCGTGAATGCGGCCGAAATCCACGATGTCGACGTCCGGCAGGTTCGGCACATAGGTGACCTGGTGGCGGAACTTCGAGACGATGCGAGCGAGGATCGCGCCGTCGTCGCAAAAACGAGCCGTCTTGTCGCCGGCTTGCGCCGTTGCCGCGAGCATCAGCCAGGATGTCACCACCGCAAAAGCGAGGAGTGCGTAGCGGGCAAGGCGCATTTGGCGTGTCTCCGGCGATTCCGCGGTACGGACAGATTGGCGCGCCGGGGTGGCGCGGGTCAAGGAGACATGGCGGCAGCGGCATCGCCACGGCCAAGTTTCGGCCATGAGGGCAGGCGAGGGTGGCGATGGTGCCACACTTTGGGGGGGTGCATGAGACGCAGGATTCTGGCCATGGCGTTGCCAGTGGCCCTGGCCGCCACCGCGGCAGAAGCCGGGACGCTGAGCTGCAGCTTCACCGAGCCGTTCTTCACGATCGAGTTCGACTCCGCGACCGGCAAGGTCACCTATACCTCGCCCGATGAGTTCGACGAGGTTAGCGGCCAGCCGAAACCGCGCCTGCTTTCCGAAACCGCTCGCATCCGGCGCGCCGGCGTATGGGGCACCGCCGAGACGTATTTCCTCGAAACGCCCGGAAAAGACCCCGCGGCGCAACCCGAAATCATCCTGGAAATCAGGGTAACCGGCCGGGGCGAGGACGGCATGAGCGATACGGTCTTCCCCTTCGAAGGCAGATATGGGGAGGGCCGGCTGGTCGGCGGCTGCGAGGCGAGCAAGGCGCAGGCCTGCAATATCTATGATGTCTATGAGGAACTCGCTGTCGTGAGGGACCAATGACCATGTCGGGGGTTCGCGCAGCGATGGCTGCCGCGCTGCTGATCGCGCCGTGCGCACCGGCAGGCGCCGGCACGTTGCGATGCAGCTTTGCGGAGCCGTTCTTCGACCTCGAATTCGATTCGGCAACCGGGCGCGTTGTCTACACATCGCCGCATGAGCTCGAGGACGGCACGGGGAAACCAAAACCGCGCGTGATTGCCGAAGGCGCGCGCGTTCGGCGTTCAGATGTCTGGGACGGTTACGAAACGTGGTTTCTCGAGACGCCCGCCAAAGACCGGGACACGTCGACCGTCACCATCGTCGAGATCAAGGTGACCGGACGCGGCTCGGACGGCATGAGCGAAACCGTGTTTCCGTTCGAGGGCCGTCATGGCGGCTGGCTCGGTGGCTGCGAGAGCAGCAGGGCGCCGGCCTACGATTCCTACGAGGCGTTCCGTGACCTCGGCGTGGAGGACCAGAAATAGGTTCTCCGACCCAATCTACTCCGCCAGCCGCACCGTTTGCGCGATCGCACCCGGACCGTCGCGCAGTGTGCCAAGCAGCGCCGGCAGCATGACTTTCAGCTCGGCCTCCAGCGTGTAGGGCGGATTGATCACCGCGAGCCCGCAGCCGTCGAGGCGCGGCTCGGGCGAGGCGGCGCGCAGCTCGAAACGTATGTCGATGAGCTTCGGGATGCCTGCAGCGGCGAGGCGCTTGCGGAAATCGGCCACCGCCTCACGGTTCTTGACCGGGTACCACAGCGCGTAGGTACCGCCTGGCCAGCGTTTGTGGGCGCCCTTCACGCCGTCCACCAGCCGGTCGAACTCGCTTTCCTGCTCGAAGGGTGGGTCGACGATGACGAGTCCGCGCTTCTCCTTGGGCGGCAGGTGCGCGCCGAGCGCCAGCCAGCCGTCGAGCTCGATGGCGCGGGTCTGGAAATCGCCTTCGAACAACACCTTGAGCTCGGCGATTTCGGCCGGGTGCAGCTCGATTGCCGAGAGCCGGTCCTGCCTGCGCAGCAATTGCCGCACGATCCACGGCGAGCCCGGATAACGCGTGAGCCCGCCCTCCGGGTTCGCCGCGCGCACCGCGTCGAGATAGGGAGCAAGCAGCGCCGCGGCGTCCGCTTCGAACCGCTGCGAAAAGACGCGGCCGATCCCTTGCTTCCACTCGCCGGTCTTTTGCGCCGCTTCGGCCGAAAGATCGTACATGCCGCGGCCGGCATGCGTGTCGACGACGCGAAACGCCTTGTCCTTGAGTTTCAGGTATTCGACGAGCCGCGCCAGCACCGCATGCTTCACCACATCGGCGAAATTCCCGGCATGATAGGCGTGGCGGTAGTTCATCTGGCCTCAGCGCATGCCCCCGAAAGTGTGCAGCGGTTTCGGGACAAAAGCATGCGTAAATCAAAAACCTGCGGCACGTCGCGTGAATTCCTGTTCGCGCGACGTGCCGCAGGCAAAAGTCGCATCGCGTCTACACCTGCCGGACGGAAACGGCTAGGTTCACGGCCATGAACGTCGCCGCCAATATCAGAATCGGCCATTCGGCCTGCCCGCACGACTGTCCCTCGACGTGCGCGCTCGACGTCGAGATCATCGACGGAAACCGCATCGGCCGCCTGCACGGCGCCAAGGACAACAGCTACACGGCCGGCGTCATCTGCGCCAAGGTCGCCCGCTACGCCGAGCGCATCCACCATCCCGACCGGCTGCTGAAGCCGCTGGTGCGGTCGGGCGCGAAAGGCGAGGGGAGCTGGAAGGAAGCGAGTTGGGAAGCCGCGCTCGACCTCGTGGCGGAAAAATTCGTCGCGGCGGAAGCCAGGCACGGCAGCGAGACGGTCTGGCCCTATTATTACGCCGGCACCATGGGGCAGGTGCAGCGCGACTCCATCCACCGCCTGCGCCACGCCAAGAAATATTCCGGCTTTTTCGATTCGATCTGCACCAACCTCGCCTGGACGGGCTACGTCATGGGCACCGGGGCGCTGCGCGGCGCCGACCCGCGCGAGATGGCGAAGTCGGATTGCGTGGTGATCTGGGGCACCAATGCGGTCGTCACCCAGGTCAATGTGATGACGCATGCGGTGCGCGCCCGCAAAGAACGCGGCGCCAAGATCGTCGTCATCGACGTCTACGAGAACGCCACCATGAAGCAGGCCGATATGGGCCTGGTGGTGAAGCCGGGCACCGACGGCGCGCTCGCCTGCGCCGTCATGCATATCCTCTTCCGCGACGATCTCGCCGACCGCGACTATCTGGACCGCTATGCCGACGATCCGAAGGGGCTCGAGGCACATCTGAAGGACAAGACGCCGGAATGGGCAGCCGCCATTACCGGGCTCTCGGTCGCCGAGATCGAGGCGTTTGCGAATCTGGTTGGCACGACGAAGAAGACCTTCTTCCGCCTCGGCTACGGCTTTGCCCGCCAGCGCAACGGCTCGGTCAACATGCACGCCGCGCTGTCGGTGTCGGTGGTCACCGGCTGCTGGCAGTATGAAGGCGGCGGCGCGCTGAACTCGAACTCCGGCATGACGGGCTACAAATTCGACAAATCGCTGGTGCAGGGCGAGAAGCTGCGCGACCCCAGCATCCGCTATCTCGACCATTCGCGCATCGGGCCCGTGCTGGTCGGGCACGCGGATGCGCTGTTCGGCGGGCCGCCGGTCACCGCGCTGCTGATCCAGAACACCAATCCGGTCAATGTCGCGCCGGAGCAGCGGCTGGTGAAGCAGGGTTTCATGCGCGACGACCTCTTCGCCTGCGTGCACGAGCAGTTCATGACCGACACGGCGAAGCTCGCCGATGTGGTGCTGCCGGCCACGATGTTTCTCGAGCATGACGATCTCTACAAGGGCGGCGGCAACCAGTTCGTCACGCTCGGCTCCAAGCAGGTCGAACCGCCCGCGGGGCCGCGCACCAACCATTTCGTCATCGAGGAACTGGCACAGCGCCTCGGCGTCGCGCATCTGCCCGGCTTCGGCATGAGCGAGCGCGAGCATATCGACGTGATGCTGAAAAGCCGCGGGCTGGGCACCTTCGACACGCTCAAGCAGTCGCGCTGGGTCGATGTGCAGGAAGATTTCGAGACGGCGCATTTCCTGAAGGGTTTCGGCCACGCGGACGGGAAGTTCCGCTTCCGCCCGCAATGGGTCGGCGGCATCGCGCCGAACAAGCCGCCGAAGCAGATGGGCGTGGCCTTCGGGCCGTATGATCGGCTGCCGGAATTTCCTGATCACGTCGATCTGATCGAGGTGGCCGACGCGCAGCATCCATTCCGGCTCGCGACATCGCCGGCACGATCTTTCCTCAATTCGAGCTTCTCCGAGACTCCGACCGCGATCGCGCGCGAGGGCAGGCCGGAATTGCTCATCCATCCCGATGACGCGGCCGCGCTTGGCCTTGCCGCAGGCGACCGGGTCGAGATCGGCAATCTGCGCGGCGAGGTGGTGCTGCACGCAAAGCCGTTCGACGGCGTGCGGCGCGGCGTGGTTATCGCGGAAGGCATCTGGCCGAACTCGGCGCATGAGCGCGGCGAGGGCATCAACGTGCTCACCGGCGCCGACGCGCCGGCGCCGTACGGCGGCGCGGCTTTTCATGACAATCGGGTGTGGGTGCGGGCGGCCTGAGGCTGCAACCGCACCGCGCGGTCGCTAATCCAACTCCCTCGGCCGCAGAAAATCCGTGAGCGTCGCGGTGCTCAATTCCGCCCACGCCCCGTCGAGCTCAAACCGCGCCAACCCCGCCGTCGGATACTTTTCCTTGATCGCCGCAAGCGCATCCTCGTCCGACCCCGGACCGGCCAGCATCATCGCCAGCTTCTGCACGCCCGGACTGTGCCCGATCAGCAACAGGCTTTCGCAGGTCTCAGGCACCGCCTGCAGCGCCGCGATCAGCCTCTCGGTCGGCGCCTCGTAGATGGTGCGGGTGAACTCCACCTTGGGTTCTTCGGCAAATTGTGCCGCGACAAGCTTCCAGGTTTCGACCGTTCGCCGCGCGCTGGAAACCAGCGCCAGATCCGGCAGCCAGCCACGCTCCTTCATCTCGCGTCCGACCCGTGGCGCAGCCTCTTCGCCACGCGGTGCGAGCGGGCGATCGAAATCGTCGAGCCCTGGGCGAGGTTGGCTCGCTTTGGCATGGCGGAGGAGAAAAAGCGTCCTTGCCATCGGTCCTCACGGGGTAAAACGGGCGAGGTCTTCGAGATTGGCCGCGCCCGCCTCGAAATCCGGTGCGATGAGCGGCGTCGGCTCCTGCCGCTCACGCCGGCCGACCGCGGCGAACACGGCGCGACCGCCTTCCATGCGCACGGCATCGTCGGCGACAAGGCGCAGCGCATGCGGGTAAAGCCGGTGTTCGGCCTTCAGCACGCGCGCCGCAAGCGTTTCTTCGCTGTCGCTGAGAAGCACCGGCACGGCGGCTTGCGCGATGATCGGCCCGTCATCTGCCTCGAGCGTCACGAAATGCACCGAGCAGCCATGCACGCGCATGCCGGCCTCGAGCGCGCGACGGTGCGTGTCGAGCCCTTTGAAGAGCGGCAGCAGCGAGGGGTGGATGTTGATCATCTTTCCCGCCCAGCGCTCGACGAAGGCGGGCTGAAGGAGCCGCATATAGCCGGCCAGCGCAAGGATCTCGCCGCCGAAGGCGCCGATTGCGGCGTCGAGCCCGGCATCGTGTGCCTCGCGGCTGGCAAAGTCCTGGCGCGGCACGACGCGGGTCGGAATGCCGGCCGAGGAGGCATAGAGCAGACCCGGCGCTTCCGCATTGTCGCTCACCACGCCGACGATCTCGGCCGGATAGTCGTTTTCGCGCGCCGCCTGCACCAGCGCGGCCATGTTGGAGCCGCGCCCGGAGATCGCCACGACGACGCGCTTGCGTTGAGTGCTCATAACGCCAGGGCCCCGCTATAAATCACGCCCTGCTGATGCCGCGGCACGATGCGGCCGATCGGGAAAGCCGTCTCGCCCGCTTCCTGCAGCACCGCCGCGACCTGCGCGGCCTGGCCGGAGGCAACCACCGCCACCATGCCGATGCCGCAATTGAAGGTGCGCATCATCTCGGTCGGCGCAACCCCGCCGGTCTTTGCCAGCCAGGAAAACACCGGCGGCACCTCGATCGCCGTCAGCTCGAGCTCGGCCGCGAAATCCTTCGGCAGCACGCGCGGGATGTTGTCGGGAAATCCGCCGCCGGTGATGTGGGCGAGCGCCTTGATGCCGTGCGTCTCGCGGATCGCCTTGAGCAGCGGCTTCACATAGATCCGCGTCGGCTCGAGCAGCGCCTCGGCGAGCGTGCGGCCGAAATCGAAGGGCGCCTGGTCTTCCCATTTGAGGCCGGAGATTTCCACGACCCGGCGCACCAGCGAGAAGCCGTTCGAGTGGATGCCCGACGAGGCGAGCCCGAGCAGCACGTCGCCCTCGACGATGTCGTCGGTCGGAAGCAGCTGCCCGCGCTCGGCCGCGCCGACGGCAAAGCCGGCAAGGTCGTAGTCGCCTGCGCGATAAAGGCCGGGCATCTCGGCGGTCTCGCCGCCGATGAGCGCGCAGCCGGCGATGCGGCAACCCCTGGCGATGCCGGCGACGATGGCCGTGCCCTGCTCGGGGTCGAGCTTGCCGGTGGCAAAGTAGTCGAGGAAGAACAGCGGCTCCGCACCCTGCACCACGATGTCGTTGACGCACATGGCGACGAGGTCGATGCCGATGGTTTCGTGCCTGCCTGAATCGATGGCGATCTTCAGCTTGGTGCCGACGCCGTCATTGGCTGCAACCAGAACGGGGTCGATGAATCCGGCGGCCTTGAGATCGAACAGGCCGCCAAAGCCGCCGATCTCGCCGTCGGCGCCGGGGCGGCGGGTGGCGCGCACCAGCGGCTTGATCTTCTCGACCATGAGATTGCCGGCGTCGATGTCGACGCCGCTTTGCGCATAGGTCAGGCCGTTCCGCCGCTCGCTCATCGCCGCTCTTTGCCTGAAGCGCGAGGAGGGGGCAAGGGAGGAAGGTTAGGGGAGTAGGGCAGTAGGGCAGTAGGGGAGGGATGGGGCCGTTTGACGCGCACTGTCCAATCGAGCGGTGCGGCGGCTGGGAATGCTCCGTTTTGGCCCTACTGCCCTACTGCCTTATTGCCCTACTGCTGTAAGTCGCCCATCTATGGCGGCGGAAGGGACGGCCAGAGAACCCATCGTGACTATACCTAACCTCATCACGCTGTTTCGCTTTTTCCTCGTGCCGGGGATTCTTTTCGCGCTGCTCACGCATCGCGTCGAATGGGCTTTTGCCGGTTTCCTGCTCGCCGGCATTTCCGATGGCGTCGACGGTTTTATCGCCCGCCAGTTCAACCAGCGCTCGACGCTCGGCGCCTATCTCGACCCGATGGCCGACAAGATCTTGCTGGTCAGCGTCTTCCTGATGCTGGGCTACATGGGAGAGCTGCCGCTCTGGCTGGTGGTGGCGGCGGTGGCGCGCGACGTGCTCATCATGGGAGCGGTGCTTCTCTCCACCATCATGTCCAACCCGGTGGAGATGCGGCCGCTTTTCGTGTCGAAGGCAAACACGGCCGTGCAGATCATCCTTGCCGCCGTGGTGCTCGGCGAGCTCGCCTTCTCGACCGAGACCTTCATGCGCCAGCTCCTCATTTACCTCTCAGGCCTCTTGACCGTGGCTTCCGCAGGGGCCTATCTCGTCGGCTGGTTGAGGCACATGAGCGGCTATGGCGAAGGGGACCTCCCGCGTCAGTGACGAGATCGAGGACGCCGCCATTGCGGCGAAGTTCCGTCGTCAGATAAGATTCTGGCTGGTCGCAGGCGCGGTCTTCGTCGGCCTGCTGTGGCTGTTCAGCGAAATATTGCTGCCCTTTGCCGCGGGCATGGTGCTCGCTTATTTCCTCGATCCGGTCGCGGACTGGCTGCAGCGCCGCGGCCTGTCGCGCTTCTGGGCCACCAACGTCATCGTCGTCGGCTTCCTGGTGATCTGCGCGCTGGCGATGATCATCGTGGTGCCGCTGATCGTTTCGCAGCTGACCGACCTCGTCAACGACCTGCCCGAATATCTGACCGAGCTGCAGACGCTGATCACCAATCTCGACCCGCAATGGCTTGAGCAGCGCTTCGGCGTCTCGCCCGAAGATTTGCGCAACTGGCTGCAATCGCTGCTGACCTCCAGCATCGGCTTCATCACCACGATCATGGGCTCGATCTGGAGCTCGGGCGTGGCGCTGTTCAACATCGTCGGCCTGCTGGTCGTGACGCCGGTCGTGGCGTTCTACATGCTGCTCGACTGGGACCGCATGGTCGCAAAAGTCGACAGCTGGGTGCCGCGCGACTACGTGCCGGAAGTGCGGCGGCTGGCCTCCGAGATCAATGAGGCGACGGCCGGCTTCGTGCGCGGGCAGGGCACTCTTTGCATCGTGCTCGGCGTGCTGTACGCCATCGCGCTCACTGTCGCGGGCCTGAACTTCGGCATTCTCATCGGGCTCTTCGTCGGCCTGATCAGCTTCATCCCCTATGTCGGCTCGCTCGTCGGCATGGTGCTGTCGATCGGGGTCGCCTTCGTGCAGTTCTGGCCCGACTGGACGATGATTGCGGTGATTGCCGGCATCTTCTTCGTCGGCCAGTTCGTCGAAGGCAACATCCTGCAGCCGCGCCTGATCGGCGACCGCGTCGGGCTGCACGCCGTGTGGCTGATGTTCGCGCTGTTCGCCTTCGGTGCGCTGTTCGGATTCGTCGGCCTGCTGGTGGCGGTTCCGGCAGCCGCGGCGGTCGGCGTGCTGGTGCGTTTCGGCATTGAGAAATATCTCGCCTCGCCGCTTTACACAGGCCACACGGGAGGTCCGCCGGACGAGCCGCAGCCGGTTGCCGCGCCTCGGCCGGCCGCGCGTCCGCGTGCGCGCGCATCCCGCAAAGATGCCGGCACCGACTAAATCTGTCGACGTCGACCCATGCTTCGGCTAACCCCGACCTGAATGTCGACAGATCAGAACCGGCAACTCCCGCTCGACCTGGGGCATCGGCCAGGCAGTTCGCGCGACGACCTCGTCGTCACGGCCGCCAACGCCGAAGCCGTCGCCCTGATCGACCGCTGGCCCGACTGGCCGGCGCCAGTGGTGATCCTGGCCGGCCCGCGCGGTGCCGGCAAGACGCATCTCGGCGCGATCTGGCGGGATCTTTCCGCTGCCCATGAGCTTGATCCGCCCAGCCTGCAGGACGATGCGATCGCCGCCGGCTCCTCAGGTCCGGTTTTTATCGACGATGCCGATCGGGGCAGGATCGACGAGGCCGGCCTGTTTCACCTGATCAATGCGGTGCGCGGCGCCGGCACGCATCTCCTGATGACGGCGCGGCGCTTTCCTGCCGCCTGGCGGGTTTCGCTCCCCGATCTCGCCTCACGCCTGAAAGCCGCAGCGACCGTCGAGCTGCGCGAGCCGGACGAAATGCTGCTCGCCGGCGTGATCACAAAACTTTTCGCCGACCGCCAGGTGGAGGTCGAGCCGCATGTCGTGTCTTTCATCGTGCGCCGCATCGAGCGTTCGCTGTCGACCGCCATTCGCGTCGTGGCGAAGCTGGACGCCGCGGCGCTGGAGCAAAAGACGCGCATCTCGCGCGGCCTGGCCGCGCAGATCGTCAGCGCCATGGATGAAGGGCAGGGCGAACTGGATCTGTGAACGGCCCGCCCCTGCGAGGACTGCAGGCGGCCCGATCAATATTCGTCGCAGAAGGCCGGCTTGTCGTTGCCGAGCATGGCGCAGCCGCGCGAGATCTCGTCCCAGATCAGCTGGCACGGGTTTTCCTCGTTGCAGGGCGGGCGCGTCGCCGGCGACACTTCCAGACACTGCTGGACATATGTCTGCGCCTCTTCCGACCCGACCTCCTCGCGACAGCTTTGCGCCAGCGCCGGCACGGCGGCGAAGAAACTGGTGATGACGAATGTGGGGATGAGCAGTCGTTTCCGGACCATGTGCGGCTCTCCGAATGTCCCTTCGGGACCGACTTCTGAACTGTTTCGACCGCGACCGGAAGGTTCACGCGGCCGGCCGGCGGCTTCGACCCAGAAAAAGTCACTTCGTCGCGGCTGTCCCGCCCGCGGCCCTGCAGGCTGCGGAGCTCCGCTCAACCCCCGCAATACACCGGCGGGTCGTAGTCCGCGTCGTAATCGACCAGGGCGCAATAATCGGCGCAGAATGCCGGCCGGTCCTCGCCCAGCATGTCGCAACCGCGCCAGACCTCGCCGATGATCAGCAGGCAGGCATTTTCCTCGTTGCAGGGCGGACGCGTGGCCGGCGACACTTCCAGGCAATGCTGGACGTAAGTCTGCGCGATATCCGATCCGACTTCGTCGCGGCAGCTTTGCGCAAGCGCCGGTACGGCGGCGAAGCAGGCGGTGATGACGAAAGCGGAGACTGCCAGGCGTTTCGATCTCAGCGTCATCGGTGCGGCTCCTCCAAGACTCCCTTGTGCGGCGATTCTGCAGCGTTTCGGCCGTGACGGGGAGGGGGGCGAAGCCGACCCGGCGGCTTCGCCCCCCGGAATATTTATCCTGCTCTCGATGCCCGGCGCTCGCTCTTCCTGAATCGCACCGAGCCGGGTCTGGCCGTCTCGGCATAGTCCGCGGAAATTCGCGCCGCTGCGCTCACCGCCTCCGGCATGCGCTGCGTGTCGAAGTCGAGCGAATGGCTCGCGGCCACGCCGCGGGCAGCGCCTTCGGCGAACGCGTCCTGGTTGGCGCCGAGATAGACGACCAGCCAGTTCTTCTCCGACTGCAGCCGCGCCAGCAGCTTGCGCACGGCGTCGCGGTCGTATTCGCGGCTGGCATTTTCCAGGCCGTCGGTGAGGATGACGAAAGCGACGCCTTCGCCGTCCTCGCGCTTCACCTTGTCCATCTCATTGGCGGTGCGGGCGATCGCATCGTTGAGCGGCGTCATGCCGCGCGGCACGAACAGTTCCTTGGTCAGCGCCGGCATCTCCTTGGCTTTCATGCGGTCGAAGACGAGGTCGATGCTCTGGTCGTCGAATGTGGTCAGCGAGATGCGCGCGGCGAGATTCTCGTTCAGCCGCAGCGAGTTGACGTATTCGTTGAAAGCGCCGATCGCGGTGTCGCGGCAGGCATCCATCGAGCCGGACCGATCGAGCAGAATGTGGGCGTAGAGCTTCTTCTTGGCCATTTCGCTTTTTCTCCGAAAAAACGGCGGCTCGAAAACAGCAAGCCGCCGGCGTGACGCAGCGTCACGGCCGGAGACGTGTAGGAACCCATTCGGGCGGATTCGCGCCCGGATTGAGGCGGTGGCTCCGAGCCGGGCCTGTATCCGGGAGCTACATAACTTCCCCGGTTTTATGGACTCTCCGCACATATCTGGCTGTCGACCGATCGGTTACGGGTCGGGCACGGGTGGAGCCCGACCGGCCATCGGTGGCCGCTGGTCGGAGAGGGTGGAATGCTGCCGATACGGACCATAAGCCAGGAAAAGATCGTGCTCGCCATCGCGGTGGCGATGTTCGTGCTGTTCAGCATCACGCTCGGCGGATTCCTGACCGCCGGCAACATCGTCTCGCTGGTGCAGAACGTGTCGATCCTGGGCGTGCTCGGCATCGGCATGGCGCTGACCATCATCGGCCGCGGCATCGACCTTTCAATGGTCGCCAACATGGCAATCTCGGTGGCCTGGGTGCTCTTCCTTGCCAACAACGGCACGCCGATCGGGCTGGCTATCCTTTGCGGGCTGGGGCTGAGCCTCGGCATCGGCCTGATCAACGGCATCCTGATCGCCTGTGTCGAGATCCCGGCGATCTTCGCGACACTCGCCATGGGTACGGCGGTCTACGGTTTCGGCCAGTCGGTGCTGGTCGACAGCGACGTGATCTTCGTGCCGCGCGCCGAGGACGGATTCAAATCGATCGGCGGCTCCACCGTGCTCGGCCTGCCGAGCCCGGTGATCTGGCTGGCCGTTATCGGCCTGCTGGCTTTCGCCTTCCTGCGTTTCACCCGCCCCGGACGCTTCATCTACGGCATGGGCGACAATCCGCTGACGGCGCGCGTATCGGGCGTGCCGGCGCGGCCGATGATGGTGCTGCAATATCTGGTGTCGTCGCTGATCGCGTTCGCGGCCGGCGTGATCACCGCGACTTTGGTCGATTCGATGAACACGCGCGTCGCCGGCTCGACGCTGGTCTATGACGTGATCCTCGTCGCCGTCATCGGCGGCGTCGGCCTTTCCGGCGGCAAGGGCAGCATCCGCAACGTGATCGTCGGCACGCTGATGATCGGCATCCTGCTCAACGGCATGACCATCATGGACGTGCCCTACACGGTCCAGAACATCGTCAAGAGCCTGATCCTGCTCGCGGCCATCGTGACGGATTCGGTGCTCAACCCGCGCGACGAGCAGACATCGCAGCAAGGGGACATCTGAGGCCCGCTCGCCGAGCGGTGCTTGAGCCTTTCGTCTCAATGGGAGGAAAATGACATGCAGTTGAGGAAGTTTCTGATAGCGGGCGTCGCGGCGCTGGGCGTCGCGGTTTCCGCCGCAAGCGTCGCCCAGGCCGAGCGGCCCGATGACGGGCAGTTCGGCATCACCGCGGCGGCGCTGAAAGGCAAGAAAGTCGCCTATGTGCCGATCGCCATGGGTTTCGACCTGACGCAGGCCTGGGCCGCTGCGCTCGAGCATGCCGGCAAGGAATGGGGTTTCGAGCTCATCATCCGCGATCCCAACTGGGACGTCGCCGCCGGCGTGCAGGCGCTGACCCAGCTGATCGACGAGAAGCCGGACATGATCGTCGTGCAGCCGGCCGATCCGCAGTCCTATGTCCGCCTGCTCAACAAGGCGGTGGAGTCAGGGATCAAGGTCGTCGAGATCAACATGAAGTCGCTGACCAGGACCGACGCCTATGTCGGCGCCGACTGGTACGGCATCGCCAGCGGCGGCATGGACACGCTGCACAAATATTGCGCCAGGAGCGCCGGCAAGTCCGGCAAGATCGCGCTGATCAGCGGCACGCCGACCAACCCGGGCATGATCATCGGCATGCAGGCGATCAATGACGGGCTCGAGCGCTACAAGGACGACCTGGAGCTGGTCGCCAACCAGTCGGCCGATTTCGACCCGACCAAGGCGCATGCGATTGCCTCGACCATCTTGAAGCAGCACGAGGATCTGTGCGGCTTCTACGGCGTCTGGGACGGCCAGGATGTGGGCACCGCGGCAGCGATCAAGGAAGCCGGCAAGACCGGCAAGGTGGTGCTGGTCTCGTCGGGCGGTGGACGCCTTGCCGCCGCCTGCGACAACATCGCGAACGACAACTTCACTGCCTATCTGAGCTATGACGGCCGTGGCCAGGGCAGGGACCTCGCCGCTGTCGTGAAGATGCTGCTGCAGAACCCGAGCGCGCCTGCCTCGGCGCCCTTCGGCCTCTACAGCCCGGTGACCGCGCTCACCAAGGAAAACATGGCCGGCAATTGCTGGACCATCGAGGACATCAAGGCCAACGGCCCCTGATCACCGGTGGCGCGATGGTCGTTGCGGGGCGGGCAGGCAAGCACCCCCACTCCGTCACCCCCGGGAAGTCCCGGGGGTGCCACCTCTCCCCCTGCCCGGGGGAGAGGAAGGGCGCCAAGTTTTCCGGATTTCCTCTCCCCCGTCGATCGGGGGAGAGGTGGCACGCGAAGCGTGACGGAGTGGGGGTCGACTGCGCCCGCCATTTTCGAGTTTGCATCGCGCCTTGCTGGGCGGTGTCGCCTTAATTTGAACGGAGCGGGCATTTGACAAGTGCGGAGGTCTACGCGCGCTGGCGCTCTCGCCTCGTGCCCGATCATGTGCTGGGCGAGATCCTGTCCAAGAACTGGATCGACAACGCCATTCCCGTCGTTTTCCTGATCGCGGCGATCGCGATCTTCGGCTCGCTCATTCCGAACTTCTTCCTGTTCGGCGATCTGTCGGACGAGGCGCGCGAGTTCGGCGAGATCGCGCTGGTGGTGCTCGGCATGACCATCGTCATGCTCGCCGGCGGCATCGATCTCAGCGTCGGCTCGACCTTCGCGCTCGCCAATTTCATCACGCTGGCGCTGATCAACTGGCAGGGCTGGCCGGCCTGGGTCGCCATGCTTTGCGCACTCGCCGCCGGCGCGCTGGTCGGCCTGCTCAACGGTTTTCTCGTAGGCTATCTGAGGCTGCGGGCATTTCTAACCACTCTGGTCACGCTGATCATCGTGCGCGCCATCGTCGACACGCTCGTGCTGCAATATTCGATGAAGATCGTCGTGCCGGTAGGACGCTCCGAGCTGTGGGAGTTCATCAGCTACGAGGATGTCTACGGCGTGCCGGTGGCTTTCATTGTCGCGGCCATCGCAGCCATCGTCGGCCACGTCTTCCTCACCCGCCTGAGGCCCGGCTGGCACATCCTAGCCGTCGGCGGCTCGCGCCGTTCGGCGTACAATGCCGGGCTCGCCGTGCGCCGCACGGTGGCGACGACCTACATCGTTTCCGGCACGCTCGCCGCGGCGGGCGGCGTGTTCTACGCCTCGCGCCTGGGGGCTGCGACCGCGACCACCGGCGTCGGACTGGAAGTGGCCGTGCTCACCGCCGCGGTGCTCGGGGGAAATAGCCTTGGCGGCGGGCGCGGCTCGGTGACGAAGGCGCTGCTCGGCGCGGCGATCATCCTCATCCTCAACAACAGCCTGCTGCAGCTTGGCCTGAGGAGCGGCACCAATGCGCTGGTGCTCGGCGTCGTGCTCGTCATCGCAGTGGCGATCGACGTGCGCTGGCTGAAGAACCGCTTCAAGGTGCTGTCGCGCGTCTACGTCTCGCCGGCTTACTTCAAGCTGCCGCCGAGCCCGTCGACGGCTGCGGGAGCGGCGTCGCCCTATGCGCTCAACGACAGGCTGCGCGACGTGGAGTTGATCGGACTGGGCGAGATCGACGCGGCGGAAGATCCGATCCTCGACGTCGATGACGACCTCTTCTTCGGCAACCGGCAAGGCGACATCATCCGCTATTTCGGCCCCAACCATAAACGCTGGGAAATCTATGCGCATGTCGGCGGCATGCCGCTCGGCATGGCCTTCGACAAAGCGGGCGACCTCGTCTGCTGCATTGCCGGCATGGGGCTCTACAAGATCGTGCGCGACACCCGCGCGGTGGTGAAGCTCACCGACGAGACCAACCGCAGCTGGTTCTCGATCATCGACGATTCCCGCCTGCGGCTGCCGGACGATCTCGACATCGCGCCGGACGGGCGCATCTTCTTCAGCGAGGCGACCATCAGGTTCGACATGCATGAATGGATGGTCGATGCGCTCGAGGCGCGCGGCAATGGCCGCATCATCTGCTACGACCCGCGCGACAAATCGACGAAGACGATCGTCCCGAAAATCCGCTTCGCCAACGGCGTGTGCGTGGCGCATGACGGCAAGTCCATCCTCTACGCCTCGACCTGGAGCTGCACGGTCGAGCGCTACTGGCTGGAGGGGCCGAAGAAAGGCCGCACCGAGACGGTGATCGCCGATTTGCCGGGCTATCCCGACAACATCAACCGCGCCTCCGACGGCAATTATTGGCTGGCCATGGTGGGCATGCGCACGCCGGCCTTCGACCTGGCGCTGCGCAAGCCGGGCTTCCGCCGGCGCATGGTGCAGCAGATCGCGCAGGACGAGTGGCTGTTCCCGCAGATGAATGTCGGCAACGTGGTCAAGTTCAACGCCGCCGGCGAAGTGCTCGACTGCCTGTGGGACCGGGAAGGCGTGAACCACCCGATGCTGACCTCGTGCAACGAGCACAAGGGTTTTCTCTATCTCGGCGGCATCCTCAACAACCGTGTCGGGCGCTACCGGATTCCGGGCGCCGATCCGCACTTCACCAACCAGGGTTCTTATTGGGGAGCGGGCAAGTGATCGCCGGCTTGCGACGGCTCATCCAGTCCTGGCGCGGCGAAGGCGCCGGCTCGGCGACCGTGCCGCCGATGGACGGCGTGCTCAGCCCCAACCAGGCGATCGAGGAAGCGCCGGTGCTGGTCACGGCCGAGGCGCCTGACAATCTGGCCTCCGACGGTCGGCGGATTCTTTTTTCCACCGGTCCGACGGTGATGGTGCTGACCACGGATGGCGCGACGGCTTCCGCGCAGGATTTCGCCCGCTTCGAGCAGCCGGTCTCGGCGCTTGCCCTACATGGGGACGGCACTGTCGCCATCGGCATGCCGGGGCAGGTGTTGCTGCGCGGCGGCACGCATGACGGCAAGGTGCTGACGCTCGCGGGCGACCGGCGCATGATGTGCCCGACGGCGCTGCTTTTTGCCGACGCCAACACGCTGCTGGTGGCGCTCGGTTCGCAGCAGAACGAGGCGGAGGCCTGGAAGCATGATCTGATGCAGCGCAATTCCAGCGGCTCGGTCTGGCGGGTCGATCTCGGCTCTGGCGCGGCGACGTGCCTCGCCGACCGGCTGGCCTGGCCGAACGGACTGCTGCTTGGGCGTGACGGCTCGCTCACCGTGTCCGAGAGTTGGCGCAACCGGCTGGTCAAAGTGCGCTCCGGCGAGCGGCCGGCAATTTTGCCCGCCGACATCACCGGCTATCCGGCGCGGCTGGCGCCAACGGCTGATGGCGCAGGGTCGTGGCTCGCCGTGTTTGCGCCGCGCAGCCAGCTGATCGAGTTCGTGCTGCGTGAGGCCGACTACCGCAAATCGATGATGGCCGAGCTCGACCCGCAATTCTGGATCGCGCCGTCGCTGTCGCCGCCCCAGTCTTTCTTGGAGCCGATGCAGTTCGGCGGGCTGAAACAGCTCGGCCAGCTCAAGGCCTGGGCGCCGACGCGCTCCTACGGGCTGGTGGTCAGGATCGACGGCGAAAGCGACCCGCAGGAAAGTTTTCATAGCCGCGCCGATGGAAGGCGGCATGGCATCACCAGTTGCCTCGAAATGAATGGCCGGCTGCTCGCCACGGCGAAGGGCGGCAACGCCATCGTGTCGATCCCGCTCAACACGACAGGAGCAGGCCGATGACCGCCCTGATCGAGATGCGCGGGGTGACCAAGGAATATCGCGGCGTGCCGGCGGTGAAGAATGTCAGCTTCACGCTCGAAAAGGGCGAGATCCATGCGCTGCTCGGCGAGAACGGCGCCGGCAAGTCGACGCTGACCAAAATGATCGCCGGTGTGACGCCGCCGACGCGCGGCGAGATTCTTGTCGACGGCAAGCCGACGCTCTATGCGACGCCGGCCGAGGCGCTGCGTGCCGGCGTCAACATGGTGTTCCAGGAGAACAGCCTCGTGCCGTCGATGACAGTGGCGCAAAACCTCTATCTCGGCGAGGAGCGCTACTTCAACCGGCTGCGCGGCCTTTACATCGCGGCGCAGCAATTCCTGCAGTCGCTGAATTTCAGCGTCGATCCGTGGGCGACCGTCGCGACGCTGGGGGCGGCGAAAAAGCAGATGGTCGAGATCGCGCGCGCGGTTCGCCACAATGCGCGTGTCATCATCTTCGACGAGCCGACGGCCGCGCTGACGCCGGAAGAAAAACATCATTTCTTCGCGCTGATCCGGCGGCTGAAGCAGCGCGGTGTCTCGATCGTCTTCATCAGCCACGCGCTGGAAGAAGCGCTGCAGATCGCCGACCGCATCACCATCTTGCGCGACGGCGAGCACGTCATTACCGACGCGGCGGCCAACTTCGACCGCGACCGGATCATCCGCTCCATGGTCGGGCGCAGCCTGTCGGAAACGCTCTACAATCGCGAGGATTCCGGCGGGCCGCGGCGGCCGGGCAAACGCGTGCTCAGCGTGCAGAATCTGTCAATGGGCAAGGCGGTGCGCAACAACTCCTTCACCGTCTATGCCGGGCAGATCACCGGCATATTCGGCCTGATCGGATCCGGGCGCACGGAGACGGCGAAGGTCGTGGCAGGTATATTCAAGCGCGACTTCTTCCATGGCGGCGAGGTGCGTCTCGACGGACGCGCCGTGCGCTACCGGGTGCCGCGCTCGGCCATCCTCGACGGCATCTGCTACGTGACCGAGGACCGCAAGGTGGAAGGGTTCTTCGAGACGATGTCCATCGCCGAGAATCTGCAGATGGGCGAGCTCGCCTCGGCGCAGTCGCGCGGCTTCTTCATGCGTATGGCCGAGATGCAGGAACTGGCGAAGCAATGGACGGCCGACCTCGCCATCCGCGCCAACGATGCCAATGCGCGCGTGATCGAGCTGTCGGGCGGCAACCAGCAGAAGGTGGTGATTGCCAAGTCGCTGGTGCAGAAACCGCGGCTGATCATCTTCGACGAGCCGACGCGTGGCGTCGATGTCGGCGCCATCGCCGAGATCCACCAGCTCATCCAGCGGCTCGCCGATGAGGGGTTGGCGGTGATCGTCATCTCCTCCTACCTGCCGGAAATCCTCAATCTTTCCGACCGTATCCTGGTGTCGCAGCGGGGCCGCATCGTGGAAGAGTTCCGGCCGGACCAGGCGACGGAGGAGAAGATCATGTATGCGGCGGTTCACTGACGGCCGATGAGCATTCGGGAGGTTCATGCGCCCGCGGGCTCGGTGCGCGGCATCGAGGCGGGCGGGCTGCGCGTCTTCAAGGGCATTCCTTATGCGCTGCCGCCGTTCGGCGCGCGGCGATGGAAACCACCCGTGCCGATGCCGGACTGGAGCGGGGTGCGCGAGGCGCTCGAGTTCGGGCCTGCGTGCGTGCAGCCGGACTATCGGCCGGGCAGCATCTATGCGACCGAGCTTGGTGCGACGAGCGAGGATTGCCTTTCGCTCAACGTCTGGGTGCCGGCAGGGGCGAGCGGCCTGCCGGTCTTCGTCTGGATCCATGGCGGCTCGCTGATCCGTGGCGCGAGCAGCGAGCCGATCTATGAGGGTGCCGCGCTGGCCGCGCGTGGCCTGGTGGTGGTGTCGATCAACTACCGGCTCGGGGTCTTCGGTTATCTGGCGCATCCGCAACTGAGCGCGGAGTCGCCGGACGGCGTCTCCGGCAATTACGGGCTGCTCGACCAGATCGCGGCGCTGCACTGGGTGAGGCGCAACATCGCGGCATTCGGCGGCGATGCGGAGAATGTCACCATCGCCGGCGAGTCCGCCGGGGCGCTGAGCGTGCTTTACTTGATGGCTGCTCCTGCCGCGCGCGGGCTATTTGCGAAGGCGGTTGCGCAGAGCGCCTACATGATCTCGACGCCAGAGCTGCGCGAGCGACGCTTCGGGGAGGAGCCGGCCGAGGCGATTGGCGAGCGGCTGGCGGAGGCCGTGGGCGCGCGTGACGTTGCGGCGCTGCGCGCGATGGATGCAGCTCAGCTCGCGGGCAGGGCGGCGGCAGCAGGCTGCCTGCCGTATGGCACGGTCGACGGGCAGGTGCTGCCGCGGCAGTTGGTCGAGACATTCGAGCGCGGCGAGCAGGCGCCGGTGCCGCTGCTCACCGGGTTCAACAGCGGCGAGATACGGTCGCTGCGGTTTCTGCTGCCGGGCGAGATGCCGGATGCTGCCGGGTATGAGGCAGCGATCCGGAAGACCTATCGCGATCTGGCTGAGGATTTCCTGCGGCTCTATCCGCCGGACGATGTCGGGGAGGCGATGCTCGCTGGCGTGCGCGACGCGATGTACGGCTGGACGGCGGAGGCGTTGGCGATACGGCAGACGGCGCTCGGGGCGCCGGCCTATCTCTATCTCTTCGACCACGGGTACGCGGCGGCGACGGAGGCAGGGCTGCATGGGTTCCATGCCGCGGAGCTTGCGTATGTGTTTGGGACGCTGGGGCGAACGCCGCCGCGTTGGCCGCGTGTGCCGGCGACGGCGCGTGAGGTGAAGTTTTCGGAGGCGATGCAGGGATATTGGGCTTCGTTTGCGGCGACGGGCTTGCCGCGGGCGGATGGGTGCGACGCGTGGGAGCCGTACGGGGCTGGTGGGGCGTATATGCATTTCGGCGAGGCGCCGGTGGCGGCGACCGGGCTGTATCCGGGGGCGTATCGGCTGCATGACGAGGTGGTGAGGCGGCGAAGGGCGCAGGGGGATGTCGCCTGGAATTGGAATGTCGGCGTCGCGGCGCCGGCCATCTGAAACGCAGCGATCCTTCGCGCCCCCCTCTGGCCTGCCGGCCATCTCCCCCACAGGTGGGGAGATCGCTCGCGTCGCGACTTTCGCCAATGCGCGACGTTGAGCGGGAGGCGAGGGCGCCGAAGCTGCCAATCTCCCCCCTCGTGGCAGGGCTGTCCGGGGAAGGTTCTGACTGAATCGAAATGTCGCAAGTGCATGCCCCGCGCGACGGGGATTTTCCGTCTACCTTCTGGTTGTCGAGACTCAGAAAGGGACGGGGCATGCGCTT
>Ga0164290_1000450_pt1 | contig 133014 bp, 102 predicted proteins | sample Micstemetagenome_FD_108782 | JGI IMG/M metagenome (GOLD analysis project Ga0164290, IMG submission 108782) | Contaminated culture microbial community from soil near Moab, Utah, USA - Microcoleus steenstrupii SON62 (Illumina Assembly) | ecosystem: Environmental > Terrestrial > Soil > Soil crust... | reverse complement strand
GTGAGCCCAAATGCGTGCGCAAGCGGCTTGGCAAACTCGACGGCGCGCAAATGCGCCCTTTTCAACCGAAACATCACCTCGTGCATCGGGCGCCCTCCGTGGCGAGCGGTGTGCGCGGTCGCCGATCCACATCGCGTGCCACCCGAAGGCCCCCTCGCATCGGTCGGCAGCCGTCGGGCCCCCTCTCCAGGCGCAAACACGAACCGCCGAGTATTCAGCCGGCTAAACGATCGGCGCCGCCCGACGGGGCTCGCGAGGGGGGCGCGCCGGCGGGGGATGGCACTACGTGACCCTATGGCACGGGCCGGTTTGGGCCTGGCACCCGGGCCGCTCGAGGCGCGGTCGCCGGCGGCCGCTGCCGCGCGCCCGCCGCGGCCGCGCCGCTGTCGCCGCCGCGCGCGGCCGCGCCGCTGCCGGCGCACCCGCCGCCGCGCCCGCTGCGGTGATCTAGGCTCGCCCGCCGCGGAGGGGATGCGGTGATCTTGCCGCGATTGTAAGACGCAGAAAGATCGGCTCTGCGGACGCGATGGTACTCGCGCGGGATGAAGCGCGCGCTTTCCGTCGGCGTCGTCGGCCTCGTGTTCCTCGCCTGCGGGTCGGATGGGCGGCAGCGATTCACCGATGGCGAGCCCGCACTGCCCGGATCGTCCGGCGGGACCTCCGGCGGCTTCGACGGGAAGCAGGGCTGCCAGGCCGGCGGAACCGTTTGCGTCGGCAACGACGTGCACGCGTGCGCCGACGACGGCAACGCAGGCGCCTTCGTGAAGAGCTGCGACGACACCGGCGAGTTCTGCCTCGGCGGCAGCTGCAGCGCCGGATGCGACGCCGCCGAGAACCAGCCGTCGAACGTCGGTTGCGAGTTCTGGGCGGTCGACCTCGACAACGAGTACGCCGACGTCAACGACGCCGCCGGCGCTCCATGGGGGCTCGTCGTCTCGAACTTCGGGACCTCGCCCGCGAACGTCGTCATCGAGAGGAACGACGCGCCGCTCGGCGCCGCGCCCGCGCCCGCCGTCGTGACGAGCCTCACGCTCGCCCCCGGCACGCTGCAAGAAATCACGCTGCCGACGCGCGAGGTCGACGGAAGCACGTCGAAGGGCAACGGACCCGGGACGATGCTCTCGCCGAACGGCTACCGCGTGCGCTCGAGCATGCCGGTCGTCGTCTACCAGTTCAACACGCTGAAGCACTCGTACTCGAACGACGCTTCGCTCCTCGTCCCCAAGAACGGCCTCGGAACCATCCACCGTGTCGTCGGCTGGCCGACCGCGAATCCCATCGCGCTGCCGATCCCCGGGGCGCCGCCGATCGCAGGCATCCCCGACCACTCGTACGTCACCATCGTCGGCACGCAGCCGAACACCAAGGTGACCGTGAAGCTCGGCGGCCCGATCGTCGGCGGCGGCCCGATCCCCGCGAAGAACAAAGGGGAGACCGTCGAAGTCACGCTCGGCGCCTTCGACGTGCTGAACCTCGAATCCACCGGGATCCCAGGAGACCTCACCGGGACCATCGTCGAATCCGACGCGCCCGTCGCCGTCTTCACCGGTGGCGAGCGCGGCATCGCCCCGATGGCCGACGGTCCGCCAGCGCCGCCCGACTTCGACAAGCAAGGCTTCTGCTGCACCGATCACCTGGAGGAGCAGGTCCTCCCCGTCACGTCCTACGGAAAGCAGTTCGTCGTCACGCGGAGCCCCGTCCGCTCGCAAGGCGGATACGTGGAGCCCGACCTGCTCCGCTTCATGGGCGTCGCCGCCACCACCGTCGTGAAGACGTCTCTGCCTCCGCCCTTCGACACCTTCACGCTGCAGCCCGGCGAGGTGAAAGACGCCTGGACGCAGGGCGATTTCGTCGTGGACGCCACCGAGCCTCTCGTCGTCGCGCAGATCCTCGTCAGCCAGGGCTTCACCTCCGGCGCCGTCGACGGCGGCGATCCGGCCCTCACCATCTTCCCGCCGACCGAGCAGTACCGGCGCGACTACCTCTTCAACGTGCCGTCGTCGTGGTCGAAGAACTACGTCGTCGTCGCCGCGCCCCCCGGCACGAAGGTCACGCTCGACGGCAAGGACCTCGTCGGCTGCACCATCGCGCCCGCCGGCGCGGTCGGCGGCAAGACGTACGAGGCGCGCCGCTGCCTCGTCACCGAAGGCGCGCACCGGATGGCCGGCGATGCACCGTTCGGCATCGTCGCGTACGGCTACGGCTCGCGCGGGTCGTACGCGTTCGTCGGCGGCGCGAACGTGCGAAAGATCTACGAGCCGCCGCCGCTGAAATGAGCACGCCGGGGGCTGCACGCAGGCGCCAGCCGCGACGTCTTCGGCTACCCTGCCGGTCGCTTCCGTGCACGATTCCCCGAACACCGGCGAGAGAGGCCTCATCGGCCGCGACTCGGAGCGCGCAGAGCTCCGAAACGCGCTCGTCCGTTCGCGCGTCGTGCTCGTGTACGGCGCAGCAGGCGTCGGCAAGACTGCGCTCGTGATCCACGTCTGTGCGGCCGCCGCAGAGGAGCGCATCGTGCCGCCGGTCGTGCACCTGTCGCTCGCCGGTGTCGCCGACCCTCGCGAAGCCGTGGAGCGCACCGCGAAGGCGCTCGGTGAGCCGCGTCCGACGCCGTCGCCCGAACGCGTGACCGACGCGCTCGCGGCGCTGCTCGCCTCGTCTCCGCGCACGATCATCTGGGACGACATGGATGCGCGTTCGGAGCCGCTCGGCGAGCTCGTGCACCGCTTCCACAAAGCGGATGGCGCCTCGAGGCTCGTCATCGTTTCGCGTCGCTACATCACGGCACGCGAGGCGACGATGCGCGCACCCGCCCTCGAAGTGAAGCCGCTCACGCACGAAGACGCTCTCCGGCTCGTCCACGCCATCGAAGTGGAACGAGGACGCACGCTGGCGGACGACCTCGTGACCGCGACCGGCGGCAACCCGCTCCTCCTCCGCGTGGCTCTCGCAGAGACGGCGCTCCCCCGCGTCGCAGCGGATGCGAACGACGCGTTCCGGCGCTCGCTCGAGGAGCACACCACCGGCGCGGGGCGTCGCGTCGTCAGTCTCCTCGCGGCCGCGGAGACGTCGCTCGACGCCGCCGAGGTCGCGCGCGTGGTCGGACGCGGAGGCGCCGAAGCGGTCGACGACCTTCGCAAACATCTCGTCGTGCAACGGGACGGCGCGCGTATCTCTCTCGCAGCGCCTGCGCTCGCGATCGCGCGTAGCGTCCTCGGCGATGCCGACGACGCCACCTGGAAGACGCTCGCGAAGCTCGCCGAACGCGGGCTCGCGGCTTCTCCTCACGACGATGGTGCGCTCGTGCTCGCTGCGCGCGCGCACCTCGCCACCGGCAATGCAGACGCGGCGCTCGCCGTCCTTCGCGAGCATCCCCTCGCACGCGCGTCTGCGCCCACGTCCGCGCTCGAGCGTCTCCTCCGCGAGATCGCAAAGACCGCGCGCGAGCATGCGTCGGTCGCGCTGCGCCTCCTCGCGCGCGAGCAGCTGCGCGCCGCCGACTACGACTCCGCGAGGCAGACCCTCGACGACCTGCCGCGCCCGAGCTCACGCGAAGACGCCGAGCGCATCGCGCTTCTCCGGGCCGAGACGCACATCCGCGCCGGCGAGCCGGAAGCCGCGCAGCGCGCGCTCGATGCGCTCGAACGCGCGTTCGCGAGCGACGTCGCGAACGCCAACGCCGACGCGAAGGCCTCCAAGAACAAGAAGAAGAGCAGCGTCGCGGCCACCCCGCACGCGGAGAACCCCGGCATCGTCCTCACCCGCGCGGAGCTCGCCATCCTGCGCGGCGAGCTCGCGTCGGCCCGCGCGACGCTCGAAGCCCTCGCGCCGCAAACGCGCGCGGTCCCGCAGCTCGAAGCGCGTCGCGCCGTCGAGATCGCCGCGAGCCACCTCTACGCGGAACGCTACGAGACCACGCACGAGTGGACCTCGCGCGCGCGCGCGGCGCAAAAGGCGGCAGGGATCCCCGTCGAGCACGTCGTCACCATTCTCGATGTGCACGCGCTGCTCGGACTCGGAGAGGTCGACCGCGCCGAGGAGGTCCTCGCGCGAGAGACGCGGGGCCGTGAAGACGCTGCCGCGTTGGAGCTCGCCGCGCTCGTTCGTCGCGGCGAGCACGTGCGCGCGCTCGAGGTCGGCGACGGCGTCGTTGCGGCGCTCGACCGACGTGCGGATCTCCTCTTCCGCTCCGTGCTCGCGCGGGACCTGACTCGCGCGTGCATCGCGACGGGGCAGCTCGCGCGTGCCGAGCGCATGCTTCGTCTGGCCGAGGCCGCCGCGGACGAGCCCGGTCTTGCCGCGCTGCGCCCGATTTGCGACGCGGAACGAGCGCGGCTCGCCGAAGCCGAAGGTGACCTTCCGCGTGCGCGGCGCGCGATCGACCGCGCGCACGCGCGCATTCCGGAGTCGCCGTTCGTGGCCATCGACCGCGAGGTCCTCTCCGGCCGCGTGCCGACACCGCCCGGCGCACTTTCCGACTTGCCGCGCGTCGTCCGCGCGTACGCTTCCCTGCGCACCTCCGAGCTCCTCCTCGCGAGCGACGACACCCTCCTCGATGCGCTCGAGGCCGCGGAGCTCGCCGAGCGCTATCACTCGATGGCGCGGCTCTGGCACGAGACGGCGCGCGCCCGGCTCGTGCGCGCCGAAGCGGTCGTGCGCATGCAGGCCGATCCGAGGCGCAGCGACGCCGAACGCGATGCGCTGCGTGAGCGCGCCGAGCAATCACTGCGTGCATGCGAGGACGTTGCCGCGCAGCACGGGTATGCGCCCATCCTCGCGGCGGCCGGGGTGGTCCGCGCCGCGCTCCACGAATCGCGCGGCGAGCTCGAGTCCGCCTCACGCGCCATCGAAGGTGCCGTCCGCGACGCGGGCGAAGGTGCCGACACCGCGCTCGTCCGCGCTGCTGCTCGTCTCGGCGTGCTCGCGCGCGATCCTCGTGGCGACGCGGCATCACGGAGGCCGTATGCCGCGCGCGTGGAGCGCCTCGGCCTGCTCCGCGCCGCCGATGTCGTCTGGCGCGTCGGCTCGCGCGCGTACCTCACGCAAGGAGACGATGGCCCGCCGGAGGCGATCGCCTGCGTCGTCGACTTCGAGGCCCGGCGTGTGCGCGCCGGAGCTGGGCGCGAGCTCGAGCTGCCCGAGCAGCGCATCGCGCTCCTGTCCGCGCTCGCCGAAGCGGGAGAAACGGGCGCCTCGCTCGAAGAGATCTTCGCGCGCGTGTGGGGCGGCACGTTCCACCCGCTCCGTCACCGCAATGCCGTATACGTCGCGCTCGCGCGCCTGAAAGACAGCCTGAAGCCGCTCGCGCGCGACGTGCGCATCACGCACGACGGCGATCGCTACCGCCTCACGGGTCCTCTACCCGTCGGCGTCCGGCGCCGCGCGAGCAAGGGCGGCGTGCGCTCGGCCCTCGCGCGGGACTGACCGCGCGTCGCGAACGCCCCGTCAGCCGTGCCGGCGGAAGCGATCCGTCGCGCTGACCAGCTCGTGCACGATCCCCGGCTCGCTCGCGGCATGCCCCGCGTCGGGCACGATGCGGAGGTCGGCCTCGGGCCACATGCGGTGGAGATCCCACGCGCTCTTCGCGGGGCACACGACGTCGTAACGGCCCTGCACGACCACGGCGGGGATGCCGCGGATCTTCGAGACGTTCGCGGGGGCGAGGAGCTCGCGACCACCGGTGAGCCAGCCGTCGTTCACGAAGTAGTGGCACTCGATGCGCGCGAACGCGAGCGAGAACTCGTCACCTGCGGTGCGTGCGATGAGCTCGGAGTTCGGGATGAGGCAGCTCGTGCGGCCCTCCCAGACGCTCCAGACCTTCGCCGCTGCGCGCTGCTCGGCAGGGTCGCTGGAGGTCAGACGCTTGTAATATGCACGCAAGAGGTCGCCGCGCTCGCCGACCGGGATGTGCCCGAGGTACTCCTCCCACGCATCGGGAAAGATCCAGCTCGCGCCCGACTGGTAGAACCACGCGATCTCTTCGGGACGCAGAAGGAAGATGCCGCGCAGCACGAGCTCGGTCACGCGCGTCGGATGCGTCTCCGCATAGGCGAGAGCGAGCGTGGATCCCCACGACCCGCCGAACACCTGCCAGCGTTCGATACCGAGGTGCTCGCGGAGAGCCTCGATGTCGGCGACGAGGTGCCACGTCGTGTTGTTCTCGAGCGACGCGAACGGCGTGCTCCGGCCGCAGCCGCGCTGGTCGAAGAGCACGATGCGATACACCGCCGGGTCGAAGTACCGACGGTGCTTCGGCTCGGTTCCGCCGCCCGGCCCGCCGTGCAGGAACACGACGGGCTTGCCCTTCGGGTTGCCGCTCTCCTCGAAGTAGAGCTCGTGGACGTCGTCGACCTTCAGACGACCGGTGCGGTAAGGATCGATATCCGCGTAGAGACTAGAGACCACGACGCGCCTCGGGCATGCCGAGGCTCTTAGCATGCGTACGTGGCGCTCGCGACAGCGCGCGGCGCAGCGAGCGCCGTCAGGGGCACGCTGCGATCGAACGGATGTAATCGTCGATCGTTTTCAGACCCTGCTCGTCGACGAGGCTCGTCCCGAGCGGCGGCATCCGATTCGCGCCCGAGAGGTGCGGACGCACCGAGACGAGCGATTTGTCCGGCGCGCCGGGCACGAGCAGCTTCGCCCCTGCGATCCCCAGGTCACCCGCCTCCGGATCGACGTTGCACGTCGCGGTTGCCGCGAGCGGCGTGGCGAAAACGAGGTTCATGTTGCCGCGTCCGCCGCCGTCGGGCCGGTGGCAGTTCGAGCAGTTCGAGTGGAGGTACGCGCGAGCGCGTGCTTCGAGCGCCGCGGGGCCGACCGGATCCGGGTACGCGATGATCTGGTCCACCGGCTTGCCGAGCGGCGCTGCGAACATGCCGATGTGCTCGAGCGTCTTCAGCTGGTTCGCGATGCGATTCGTGCTCGGGTACGTATGGTCGCCGTTCTGCTGACCGAGCTCGAGCCCGAGCGAACGCCCCGCCGCTTCGGTGTGGCAACGCACGCATTCACTCCGGCTCGGGAAGTGCCACGTCTGCGCGCCGACCGCCTTCTTCTTGCTGGAAGGCAGGAGCACCGCATCGGTCTGATCGTCCAGCCACTCGTACGAGTAGCCGGCCCACCCGCCGTCGTCGTGACGCACGAAGAGGCGCGTCTCGACCTTCTTGCCACCAAGCGTGAACGTCTTCACGAGGACCGTGCCGTTCGGGAAGTCGAAGTCGCCGTCGGGCTTCACCGTGATCGTCGTCCCGTCGGGGATCGCGAGAAAGCGCTCCTTCTCCGCGCCGTCGCTCCAGAGCGGAGCGTTGACGCCGAAGGGCACGAGGCCGGCGGCAGGCTTCTTCGGATCGGCCGGATCTGCGCAGCCCGTCTTCGAGAGGCGGTCCGGGAACGCCGAGGTCGGCGCGCCCGCCTTCGCTTGGATCTTGTAGACGCTGCCCGTGAGGGACACGGCGTAGAGCTCACCGTTCTCGTCCTCGGCGAACGAGCCCCACGGCTCGGCAGGCGCGTCTTCGAGCAGCGTCGACTTCGCTTCGCCCGTCGTGGGATCGAACGTGAGGACGAAGAGCTCCTGCGTCTTGTAATCGCCGTACACGTAGTTGCCCACGAAGCTCGGGATTGCCTTGCCGCGATACACGTAGCCACCGGTGATCGAGCGCGAGTTCACCGGGACGTGCTCGTGCTCGACGACGGGATCGGCGAGGTTCGCCATGCTCGGGCACTTCGAGGCATCCTTGCCGGTGTCGATGTAGTCGTGCGTTCCCTCGCGGCACGGCCAGCCGTAGTTGCCGCCGAGCGCGACGTGGTCGACCTCCTCCCAGCGGTTCTGTCCGACGTCGGCGACCCAGACGTCGCCCGTGTCGCGGTCGGTCGAGAAGCGGAACGGGTTACGGAAGCCGTACGCGAACGTCGCCGGCTCGCCGCCGCCCTTGGCGAACGGATTGTCTGCCGGGATGCCGTAGGTCTTGCCGGACGGGACATTGTCGACGTCGATGCGGAGGATCTTCGAGAAGAAGGTGTCCTTGCGCTGGCCGTACTTGGCGGGATCGTCACCGCCGCCGCCGTCGCCGAACGAGAGATAGAGGAAGCCGTTCTTGTCGAACGCGATGCCGCCGCCGTCGTGGTTCGTGAACGGCTGGTCGAACGGCCCGAGGATGGTCTGGTACGAGTCGAAGGTCCCGCCGTTGTTCGGCGAGTGCAGCACGCCGACGAGCGACTGCATGTTCGCAGGGCCGCCGCCGGTCTTCGTCCACGTGACGTAGAGCTTGCCGTTCGTCGCGAACTTCGGATGGAACGCGAAGCCGAGGAGCCCGCCCTCACCCGCCTGCTGAACCGTGAACCCGGACAGCTGCTGGAGAGAGGGCGTGACGGCTTGCGGATTGTTGCCCGGGTTCGTCGCCGCGAACGAGACGATCGCCCCGTTCCGCTGCGCCACGAACCAACGCGACGGATCGCCCGGCGCCTTCGCCATCATCATCGGCTGATCGAGCTGCACGTTCGCGTACACGCGGACGAGCTCGATGGGCGCCGTGCTCGGCGGACGAGGCGGCGCCTTGCAGGTCGCGTTGGTCGGGCGTGTGTCGAGGCCGAACTCGGCGCGCGTCGGCGGAGGGACGCTTCCTTCGGGATTGCCGCCGCCGTCCGGGAGCTCCGTTCCGGGAGCAGGACCGCCCGTCGACCCGCACGCGAACACGGCGAGAGAGGCGGCAGACGCCAGCGAAAGGCAGAGCACGCGGAGCGAATTCATGGCTCCGCAACGGTACCAGCGTTGCGCGCTTCGCCCTAGTCCGAGGGACGACCAGGGCGCGCCGGAGCGCGAGCGCTCGCAGAGGCTCGACGCGCCTACTATGCTCCGCGCGCCATGACGTTCCAGTACCAGGAGCTCCTTCCGCTGGGAGCCGACGCGACCCCGTACAAGCTCGTCACCAAGGACCACGTCTCCACGTTCGAGGCGCGGGGTAGGACGTTCCTCCACGTCGAGCCGCAGGCGCTCACCACGCTGACCGAGCACGCGATGCGAGACATCGCGCATCTCCTCAGGCCGGGGCACCTCGCGCAGCTCCGGAAGATCCTGGACGACCCCGAGGCGTCGCCCAACGACAAGTTCGTCGCGCTCGATCTCCTGAAGAACGCCAACGTCGCGGCCGGCGGCATCCTCCCGATGTGCCAGGACACCGGCACCGCCATCGTCATGGGCAAGAAGGGCCAGTACGTCGTCACCGGCGGCGGCGACGAAGAGGCCATCTCGCGCGGCATCTACGAGACGTATCGGACGGGCAACCTTCGCTACTCGCAGATGGCGCCTCTCGACATGTATCGAGAGAAGAACACCGGCAACAACCTGCCCGCGCAGATCGAGATCTTCGCGACGGATGGCGACGCCTACAAATTCCTCTTCATGGCGAAGGGCGGCGGCTCCGCGAACAAGAGCTACTTGTTCCAGGAGACGAAAGCGCTCCTCAACCCGCAGAGCCTGCTCGCGTTCGTCGAGAGCAAGCTGCGCGGCCTCGGTACGGCTGCGTGCCCGCCGTATCACCTCGCCGTCGTCATCGGCGGCACGTCCGCCGAGCACACGCTCAAGACCGCGAAGCTCGCGTCGGCGCGCTACCTCGATTCGCTCCCCACCGAAGGCAACGATCTCGGGCGCGGGTTCCGCGACGTGGAGCTCGAACGACAGATCTGGGAGCTCTCGCAGAAGACCGGCATCGGCGCTCAGTTCGGCGGCAAGTACTTCTGCCACGACGTTCGCGTCATCCGTCTCCCGCGTCACGGCGCTTCGTGCCCGGTCGGCATCGCCGTCTCGTGCTCGGCCGACCGCCAGGTGCTCGGCAAGATCACGAAGGACGGCGTCTTTCTCGAGGAGCTCGAGCAAGATCCGGCGAAGTATCTGCCGGAGCCGACGGCCGCGCAGCTCGGCGACAGCGTCGTGAAGGTCGATCTTTCGCAACCGATGAGCGACGTGCGCGCGCAGCTCTCGCGCCATCCGATCAAGACGAGGCTCTCGCTCACCGGGCCGATGATCGTCGCGCGCGACATCGCGCACGCGAAGATCAAAGAGCGCCTCGACGCGGGCGAGGGGCTCCCGCAGTACCTGAAAGACTTCGCGGTGTACTACGCGGGCCCGGCCAAGACGCCGACCGGCTATGCGTCGGGCTCGTTCGGACCGACCACGGCGGGCCGCATGGATGCGTACGTCGACGCCTTCCAAGCGGCCGGCGGAAGCATGGTGATGCTCGCGAAGGGCAACCGTTCGCCTGCGGTCACGGCGGCATGCCAGAAGTACGGTGGCTTCTATCTCGGTTCGATCGGCGGTCCCGCCGCACGCCTCGCGCAAGACTGCATCAAGAAGGTGGAGGTCCTCGAGTACGCCGAGCTCGGCATGGAAGCGGTGTGGAAAATCGAGGTGGTCGACTTCCCTGCGTTCATCGTCGTCGACGACAAGGGCAACGACTTCTTCGAGGCGCTCACCGCCTCGCCTCAAGCGAAGCGCGCGCTCCCGCTGACGTGAACGGAACGCGGTGCGTCTCGCACATGCGCCGCCTGCGCGAGGGCTCCGCGCGCGGCATAAACCGCGCTGCTCGTGTCGTGTCGGTGCACCTGTGGCGGCACTGCGTTCGTTGACGAGCGCGCCGCGCCGCGCGGACGACTTCGCTCTCGCCGCGTAGCCTACGACGCGGCGAGAGGTCAGGAGGCCGCACGCTCCGGGAACCGATAGATTCCGCGGGCCCTCAGGCGTGGCGCTTCGACCCAGCGCGCCACGTCGTAGCGTTGTGACACGAACGGACGCCGCTCTCCGGCCCGGATTACGCTCGCGCTGCGCCATTCGGGCTGGGAACGGCACTTGTATGAGTGGCCGGCGTGGCAGCGGCGGCAAAGAAAGGACGCGGCGAGGAGCACGCGTGGCTTCCGAGCGGGCAATCGCCGTTCGCCGGGAAGTACACCGTCGAGCGCGTGCTCGGCCAAGGCGGAATGGGCGTCGTCTTCGAGGCGCGCCACATCCGGCTGGGGCAGCGCGTCGCGATCAAGGTCCTCGGGTCGGCGCTCCGCGAGTACCCGGAGCTCGTTGCTCGCTTCGACCGCGAGGCTCGTGCGGCCGGTGCCCTCACCAGCGTGCACGCCGTCCGCATCTTCGACATCGACGCGACGGAAGACGGCACGCCGTTCATCGTCATGGAGCTCCTCGCGGGCCGTGACCTCGCAGACATCCTCGAGAGCGAGGGGCCGCTTCCGATCGGCCGCGCGGTACGCTGGATCCTGCAGGCTTGCGACGCCATTGCGGAGGCGCACAGCCTCGGCATCATCCATCGCGACATCAAGCCGAGTAACCTGTTCCTGACGAAGCAGGACGGGCGCGACGTCGTGAAGGTCCTCGACTTCGGCATCGCAAAGCGCGTTGCCGCGCAGGAAGCGGCGATCACGACCGCGGTGGCGCCGCTCGGGACGCCGCAGTACATGTCGCCCGAGCAGGTTCGCTGCGCGAAAGACGTCGACGTGCGTACGGACGTCTGGTCGCTCGGCGTGACGCTCTACGAGCTCGTTGCCGGCCGGACGCCGTTCGCGCACGAGTCCGCGTCCGCGTGCATCGCCTCCATCGCGGCCGACCCGGTCCCCGACCCGCGCACGCTGCGCCCCGACCTCGGCGGCGATTTCGTCGAAGTGCTGATGCGCGCGCTCGAGAAGAACCCGGCCGATCGTCACCCGACGGTCGAGGAGCTGGTTCGCGCGCTCACGCCGTTCGCCGAGCCCGAACAGACCGCGGAGAGCACGTCCGGCATTCGCCGCGCGTCGACGTACGGCCTTCCGCCCGCGACGCGCGACCAGGCGACGCTCGACGCGCTGCCGCTGCTCGGTGCCGACGAAGACGAGGACGCGACCGAATCGCCGAATGCGACGACGTCCATTCCGCCTCGCGCAGAAAGCGCGGAAAACGTCGATAGCCGCGGCGAAAGCATCGAGAGCCACGTCGAGCCCGCCGCGCGGCCGCTGCCCGCAGTTCTCGACGTCGCCGCGCGCGCGCCGCTCGAGTCGCGCTCGGACCGCACGGTGCCGCCCGCCATCTCGCTCGCCAGCGTTCCCGCGAAGCGCCGTCTTCGTTCGCGCTTCGCGGCCGTCGGCGCCGCGGCGATTGGTCTCGTGGCGCTCGTGATGACGCCGCGCTTCGTCGCCGAGCACGCGGACGGTCCCGTCCACGCCGGCGCCAATGCCGAACAGGCGCAGCCGGCGGACCCGACGCCGAAGCTCGTCGAGACCGTTGCGGCGGCCGAACCGACGGCCGCGTCGCCGAGCGCGCTTCCCACGGCCGCAGCCGAGGCAAAGGCGGCCGACGAGTCCGAGAAAACCGAGAAGCCTGCGGCCGCTGCGCCGAAGCCGATGCTCGCGGTGCGTCCCGCTGCGCCGGTGCCGCCTCCGGCAGCGGTGACGTCCGCGGCCCCGTCGCTGACGGCCAGCATCGCGACCGCCGTGCCGACGCTGCCTGCGTCTTCGCAGCCGCTCGTGGGCGACCCGGGCAAGCGCGTGCGCCCCGCGACGGACAAGACGGACAAGGCGAAGCCGCAGGTCGCGACGCGCGGGGCGTCCGGCGTGCACGGCGGCCTGTCGAATCCGGGCTTCTGAAAGGTCGCGTCGCGGACGAGCGGGCGCGACGCGATCGCGCGAGATTGCTCGCGGATGACGCGCCGCAGGCTCTTCGGTGCGATGCTCAGAAGGAGAGCGTCGCGCCGCCGAACGCGCCGCCCGCGAGCGGGCGCGCTTCGACGCGGACGCGGACGCCGGCGGCGCTCGCCTCGGAGGTCTCGCTGCGACGCGAGAGGAGGAGATAGGCGCCGACGGCGATACCGACGACGCCGATGCCGCCGGCGACAGCGCCGATGATCTGCTTCGTGTTGCCGCTGTCTGCCGCGTCGTAGGCCTGACGCCGGAAGGCAGCAGCCTCTTCCGTCTCCGGCAGCGTCGCCGTGGTGCCGTTGGCGCATGCCGTCGCGTCGCACCAGCGACGCATGCTGTCGTCGCGTTCGTCGACGTCGCTGCCCGAAGCGATGAAGAGCGCGACACTCGTTGCGGCGAGCGCTGCTCCTCCGCCGACGAGGACCCACGGAAGCGGGCTCCGCGACCGGCCTGGCTCTCCGTCGTCGCGCACCGACACGTCGTCGCCCGTGAGATCGACGACGCGTAGCATGCCGGCAGAGACGGAGACGCTGTGCTCGCTCGGCGCGCGACCAGGCCGTTCGATCCGGACGACGCGGGTGCCAGGGTCGACCGGCACCGTACCGCTGTCGTCGCGCAGAGCCACGGGCCGTCCGTCGACGGCGACGCGCGTACCCGGCGCGAGCTGCCCGCGCACGCGAAGCTGGAGGAGTGGAGTCTTGCGGTCGACTTCGGCGATGCGCGTCGCCGAGAGGCTCGCGACTTCTTCGATGCCGGCGCGCTGCGCGAGCCGCTGCGCCAGCTCGTACTCCGTGCGCGCGTCGATCAACTTGCCGCCGTTCTCGAGCGCCCACCCCAGCGCATAGCGGAGGTGTGGAGTCTCGCGGATGCGGATCGCCGCGCGGAGCCGCTCCTGCGCGGCGCCCCACTGGCCTTGCTTTTCGAGCTCACCCGCCTCGTCGAAGAGCGCGCGCGCGCGCTCCAGGTCGTCGTCGGCACGCGCCGTGGGGGCAGCGGCCAGAGCGGCAAGGACCAACGACACCGGGACGAAGGCGCGGGGACGCACGAGCACAGCGCGGCGCACTAGCATGCCACGCGCCAGCGTCGAGGTTGCCGGCGCGGCGCGGAGATGCGCCGCGGGCGCGCGCATCTTCGCAGCGCAGGTCAGGGCACGTGGGTTGCTCCCGCGCATCCCTACCTGCCATGTCTTTGTCGTCTTCCGCGTTGGGATCGCGTTTCGTGGGTGGCTTGCTCGCCGCAGGGCTCGTCGCCGCGTGCATTGCGCAGCCGGAGCTCGCGTCCGTCGAGACGAGCGCTGCGCTTCCGGGCGCTGGTGCCGGCGAAGGGGCGCGCGGCGTTGCGCCCGCGGGCAGGGAAGGCATGGTCCTCGTCCCCGAGGCGGTGCTCGACGTGAGCGACGGCGTCGCGCCGACGAGTGACGCGAAGCCGAAGGACAAGGCGAAGAAGGGCAATGGCCACGGGAACGGCCACGGGAACGGGAACGGGAACGGAAACGGGAACGGGAACGGGAGCAGCGGCGGCGCGAGCAGCAGCGGCGGCGCGAGCAGCAGCGGCGGCGCGAGCAGCAGCGGCGGCGCGAGCAGCAGCGGCGGCGCGAGCAGCAGCGGCGGCGCGAGCAGCAGTGGCGGCGCGAGCAGCAGCGGCGGCGCGAGCAGCAGCGGCGGCGCGAGCAGCAGCGGCGGACCCGCCGATGGCGGTGCGGACGAGCCGGGTGACGAGCCGCCGCCTCCGAGCGGCGCCACCGTTCATGTCGCCGCCTTCTGGCTGGACGCGCACGAGGTGTCCGTCGCGGCATTCCGTGCGTGCGTCGACGCCGGCGCATGCACCGCGACGGCCTCGGCAGAAGGTTGCACGATGCACGCATCGGCCGGTACGCATCCGGTCAGCTGCGTGACGCTTGCGGATGCGCGAGCGTACTGCGCGTGGAAGAAGAAGCGGCTGCCCTCGAACGACGAGTGGACGGCAGCCGCGGCAGGCCGCGCGAAGCGGCGGTATCCGTGGGGCGACGCGGTTCCCGCGGCGGACCGCCTGAACGCCTGCGGTACCGAGTGCAGCCCGCAAGGCATGTACCCCGCGACGGACGGCTTCGCACGTACGGCGCCGACTGGCTCGTTCCCGCTCGGCGCATCGCCGGAGGGTGCCTTCGACCTCGCGGGCAACGTCGCCGAGTGGGTCGAGCTTCCGCCGGCGTCGCCAGGCGCAGCCGTGCGCGGCGGCAGCTACGAAGACGTCACCGTGTCGGCAGCGTCGGCGACCACCTCGCGGAGCGTCGCGCCAGACGTGGTCCTCCCGAGCATCGGGTTCCGCTGCGCTGCCGATCGCTGAAGCGTCACCGCGGTTTATGTGACGGCTGCAGTGCGTGCGGTGCGTGGGACGGGTGCGCTGCAGGCGTGCCCGCGACGCCCCTGCGCCCGCTCGCCGAGCCGCCCGTGACGATGCCCGTCGCCGGCGGCGCGGGCTCGCTCGCGGACGCGTCCACCGCGCTCGACGCGCTCGCGGCGCCCGCATCGGGCTCCGCTGACGTCACGGAAACGGGCGCCGCCGCCGGCGCGGGAGGTTGACGAGGGCGCATCGCGAGGAACGCCAAGGTGAGCCCGACCGCGCCGAGCACGACGAAGCCGCTCGCGATCAGCGCAACCCCCGCGAGTGGGCGGCGAGGCGCGTCGGAGGGTTCGGCCGCGCGCGGCGCTTCGACACTCTGCGCGACCGACGGAACGCGCGGCTCGGGAGGCAACACCGGCACGAGAAGCCGGTTGTTCATCGGCACGGTGTGCGTCGGCAGCGACTTCGTCAGCACCGGTACGGACGGGATCGCGCAGCGCTGGTGCGCGCCGGTCGCGAACGGCGCAGCCACCGCCGCGCCGATGCTCGACGCGGGCGCAAATGGCGCGAGAGCCGCGAGCACGTCGCGGACGCTCGCTACGCGCGCGGCGCGATCGCGACGCAACATCTGGTGGAGCACCGCCGCGAAGCCATCGGGGACCGCTGCCCACGTGCGGACGTCCGGGACGTCCTTCGAGATGATCGCGCGCGCGATGTCGGCCGAGCCGCCGTCCCATGGCGCCCGACCCGCCACGAGCTCGTACAAGATGATGCCGAGCGCCCAGACGTCCGCACGCGTGTCGACGTCGGGCAGCGCTTTCACCTGCTCCGGAGCCATGTAGAGGACTGTTCCCATCACGGCTCCGGCCGCGGTGAGCTTCGTCGTCGCCCCGAGCACCTTGGAGACGCCGAAATCGAGGACCTTCACGATCCGCTGCGCGCCGTCGCGCGTGAGGAACAGGTTCGCCGGTTTCAGATCGCGGTGCACGATCCCCATGTCGTGCGCTTCGGCCATCGCGCCGGCTGCCTGCAAGACGTAGTCGACGGCCTCGTCGAGCGGAACGCGAATGCGCGCCCGGAGCTCGGCGTCGAGATCCCGCCCCTCGAGCAGCTCCATGACGATGTAAGGCAAGCCGTCGCTCGTGACGTCGACGTCCATGATTCGCGGCACATGGCGCGTCCGGAGCGCAGCCACCGCCCGCGCCTCGCGATCGAAGCGCGCGACGAGCTCGGCATCGCGCGCCAGCTCCGGCGCGAGGATCTTCATCGCCACGCGCTGCTGGAGCCGCTGATGCGTCGCCTCGAAGACGTACGCCATGCCGCCTTCGCCGAGCAGCCGTACGAGCTCGTACTTCCCCGAGACGATCGCGCCGGCCTTGGGCAATGCCAGCGGCGGCGCCATGCCTCCCAGAATAGACGAGGAGCCTTGGCGAGGCACGTCGTCGCGTGGACGCTGCTAGACTGTCGGGCCTCGTGTCGTCTGCTCTCGTCGCGCGTCTGGAACGGCCGGCCGACGTCGTCCCGATCGTGCGCGCGGCGCTCGACGTCGACGTCGTCTACGTCGCGCTCCGCGAACCGCCGGCGCCGGGGCGGCACACGTTGCAGCTCTGGGTCGCCGAGTCTCTCGTCGCGGCTCTCCTCGCCGAGGTCGTCGGGTCGGGACGGGACGGCGAGTACCCGCTGCGGCTCCGGCCCCTCGATCCCGCGCACGTCGCCGAGCTCGAAGCCCTCGCCGCTGGGGCGCGCACCGCGCGGCCGCCCGCGCCGGTGCTGCCGCGCGGCATCGACCCGAACATGCTCGTCACGGACGACGATCGCACGCTGCGCTCCGAGCGGGTGGCCGGCGAGGACGCTTCTGCCGGCGAGGAGCGTACGTTGGCGAGCCGCGCGCCGTTCTCGGGCGCTGCCGATTCGGCCCCGCGGCCGCCGCAGCCGTCGAGCCCCGACGGCGAAATCCGCGCGACGACACTGTTCGATCCCGAGGGGCTCCTCCGCGCACCGCCGACGCCGAGCAGCGACGATTCGTTGACGCTTCCACGCGCGCCCGGTGCGCGCACGAGCAGCCGCCCGCCAGGCACCGATCGGTTCACCGACGATGAATCGCAGACGCTGCCCGGGAGCTCGCGCGCGCCATCGGCCGACGCGCCGGACGTCTCGTGGAACGTGCGCATCGCCCCGACGACGAAGGACCCGCTCTGCGGCCGCGTGATCGGCGGCGGCAAGTACGTGCTCGAGTCGGTCATCGGCACGGGGGCGAACGGCATCGTCTTCAAGGCTTCCCACCGCGACCTCGGCCGTACGACGGCGATCAAAGTGCTGAATCCGACCTACCGCGACGACCCGAACCTCCTCGCGGTGTTCCGCGCCGAGGCTCGCGCGGCGAGCTTGCTCGAGCACCCGAACGTCGCGCGCGTCTACGACTACGGCCAGGAGCCCGACGGGCTCGTGTACATCGTCATGGAGTACCTCTCCGGGTACACGCTCGGGAGCGTGCTCGGCGCGCGCCGAAAGCTCGCTCCTTCGCGTGCGGTCGACGTGATGGTGCAGGTTTGCGCCGGGCTCTCGGCCGCTCACGATCGCGCGATCGTCCATCGCGACGTGAAGCCGGACAACATCGTCCTCGTGCCTTCGCAGGACGACGAGGGGCGGCCGGTCGAGATGGTGAAGGTCTGCGACTTCGGCATCGCGGCGCTCGGCGCGAGCGCCGACGCGGAGGAGACGGCGGTGGGGACGCCCGAGTACATGGCGCCCGAGCAGTCGACGGGCGGCTCGGTGACGCCGGCTGCAGACGTCTATGCCTGCGGCGTCGTGCTCTACGAGATGGTCGCCGGCGAGGTTCCTTTCCGTTCCGACCAGGCGTTCCGCATCCTGATGAAGCACCGCGCGGAGGCGCCGCGTCCGCCCTCCGAGCTGACGCCGGACGTGCCGCCCGCGCTCGAGCAGGTGATCCTGCGCTGCATGGAGAAGGTGCCGGCGCACCGCTACAAGACGGCCCGGGATCTCCGCGCCGAGCTGCGCCGCATCGCCGATCCGCGTGCGTGAGGCTATGCTTCGGCCATGGCGCGCATCCGCACCGGCATCCTTGCGGGCGCGCTCGGGGTGCTCGCGACCATGGCCGCCGTCGCGGCCTGCGCGGACCCGACGGAGATCGTCGTCGAGATCTACAGCGATGCATGCCCGCCGAGCGGCCGCTCCGGACGAGTCGCGGGCGATACGGCGATCACCGTCTCGTCGAAGGAAGCGATCGACCGCGCGCGTCCGAGCGCGGTGAAGTCCGGGTGCGATGCGCCCGCGTCGGGCCTCGTCGGCACCGTCACCATCTATCCGAGCGGTGCGAACGACGGCGAGGTGACCTTTCGAGTGCTCACGGCCGTCGACCGGCCCATCGGCGCGTGCAGCGCAGCGGATGGTTGGGCCGGCTGCATCGAGCAGTCGCGAACGATGCGCTTCTCGCCGCGCACCACCCAGCGCGTCGTCATCACCCAATCGATCGAGTGCCTGAACCGGCGCTGCCCCGACGACCAAGTCTGCGTCGCCGGCGCGTGCTTCGAGCCGGGCTCGGTGCAGGAAGACGGCGGCACGGCGACCGATGCGGCGCGCTCCGACGCGACGATCATCGATGCTCCCGCGGTAGACGGCGCCGTCGTGCCCGGGACCGACGCGGGCGATTCGGCGGTGCCGAAGCCGTGCCCCCCGGGCTGTACGGGGCCGCGTCAGACCTGCGAAGACGGCGTCTGCGTCACGACCTGCCCGGTCGGCGGCGCATGCACGGGCGAGGTCTGCCCGCCGAACCAAGACTGCGTCATCCGTTGTCAGACATCGAACGCGTGCTCGAACGTGAAGTGCTCGACCGGGAAATCCTGTCGCTTCGAGTGCACGAGCCAGAATTCCTGTCAGAACGACCTCTCCTGCGCGGTTCCACGTTGCGACGTCCACTGCGCGGCGAACAACGCGTGCTCGACGCTCAATCTCAGTGGCGGTGACGCCACCGTCACGTGCACGGGGAACAAGGCCTGCGGAGACACCGTCGCGTGCTCCGCGACGAAGTGCACACTGACCTGCGCCGGGGCGAGCTGCCCGACCAGCAAGGCGTGTAGCTCCGCGATGTGCGAAGGCGAGTTCTGACGTTCACGGTCCAGGGACGGTCGCGATCGATCCGCGTTGCGGGTCGCGCTCGGTCGTCAGCGCCACAGCCGTCGCGGCGGCTGCGCCACCGAGCACGATGACGCCGATGCCCGTCCAGAACCACCACCGGCTCGTCACGCCGGGCGTTCGCTTCAGATCCAGCACGACGTCACGCCGCTCGCCCATCGCGAGCGTCATCGCGACGCGCTCGTCTTCGTAGCCTTCGGCGCGTGCGAGCAGCTCGTGCACGCCCGGGCTCACGCGCAGCTCGAGAGGCGAGCGCCCCATCGCGCTTCCATCGAGATGAACGTCGGCCGGAGGCGCCACGCGGACGACGAGCACGGGGTCCTTCTTCTTGGGCGCGAGCGTTGCGTCGACCGCGAGCTCCGCGCCCGGCGCGAGCTCGACGTCGATGCGCTTCGGCTCGTAGCCCTCGGCGGAGACTTCGACCGTCGCCGCGCCCGCACGAACCCGCACGCGGAGCTCACGATGGATGGTGCCCTCTGCCTTGTCCCGGACGAGCAGCCGCGCGTTCGGCGCATTGGTGCGAACGACGAGCGTTCCGATGCGCGAGCGGAGGCTCGCGATGAGCTCGCCGAGACCCGGGACGCGCGCTCGCAGAGCGGCAGGCGCGCGTTGATCGAAGGCCTCGAGCTTCTCGAGCGCGGTCGGGTACTCGCCCATCGCCTCGAGCGCGCGGCCCTGGTTGTAGAGGAGGGCAGGGTCTTGCGAGAGGTCGTACGCTTTCTCGTAGAGCGCCAGCGCGTCGGCGTAGCGATCCTGGTCCATGAGCACGTCGGCCGCCGTCTTCAAACGCACGGCGTCGGCCGAAGGCTTCGACGGAGCTTCCGTCGTCGCTCGCCTCGTTTGAGCGGACGCGATGCGGGACGGCGCAAGCCCGACGAGCGCGATGGAGACGACGACGACGAACGAGCACGCGCGCGTCATAGATGCTTCGGCATGCGCGGCGGCGTCGGCGCGGGAAGCGGCTCCGCCGGCGCGGACGCGACGGACGGTGCGCGCGTGGTCGGCCGCGCGCCCGGTGAGGCGGGCCGCGTCGTCTTCGGCGCTTTTCCGCTCGGCGCGGCCGGCGCGCTCGCTCCCATCGATGTGGCAGCCGCGGGCGTCGTCGGCGGTTCTTCGGAGGCCGGAGTGGCGGAAGCCGCTGCGACGGGCAGCTCCGGCGGCAACGTTGCAGGCGCCGCCGTCGTGGCCGCTGGCGGACGTCCGGCGACGAGCGCGAGCGCCTCCGCGCGATAGCGAACGACCGCGAACACCGCCGCACCGGCCAGCAAGGCCACGGGCGCAGCGAGCCACGGTCGAGCACGAGGCCGCATCTCGGGCTTCGTCTCCCACTCGCCGTGCGTGCGCGCGTCGCGTGCGGACGGAGAGAGCGGCGTCGCCGGCGGCGGCGGAACCGACCGGCCTCCGGTGCGACGCGGCATCGATTGCGGCGGCAGCCGCCCGATCACCGACGTGATCGGCTCGAGGTCGGCGTACCCGTCGAGCGCAGCGCGGAGCTCGTCGGCCGACTGGAAGCGCTCCTCGGGGTCTTTCTGGAGCGCCTTCATGATCGTCGCGACGATCGACGGCGGCAGGTCCGGGACGAGATGCGTCGGCGGCCGCACGGGATCGCTCACGATCTGCGCGATGACCGAGCGCGCATCGCCTTGCCAAGGCGTGCGGCCGGTGAGGAGCTCGTAGAGGATGACGCCGAGCGACCAGAGGTCCGAACGAAGATCGACCTTCGACGCGGAGCGGATCTGCTCCGGAGACATGTAGTCGACCGTTCCGAACACCGCATCGGGCGCCGTGAGCCGGCGCGCCTCGTCGGTCACGTGCTTGGCGATCCCGAAGTCGAGGATCTTCACGAGGCGTCGGTCGGTCAGGTCGCCGAGCTCCGTCAAGAACAGGTTCTCGGGCTTGAGATCGCGATGGACGATGCCGAGCGCGTGCGCCTCGGAGATCCCGCTGCATGCCTGGCGCACGTAGTCGACGGCGAGATCGAGCGGCAGGCGCCCCGAGCGCGCGAGCTCCGTCCCGAGATCGTGGCCGACGAGGAGCTCCATCGTGATGTACGGCTGCCCGCCGGGTGCCCAATCGACATCGAACACCCGCGCGACGTTGGGGCTGCGGAGCTGCGCGGCCGCGCGAGCCTCACGCTCGAAGCGCGCGACGCAATCCGCGTCGCGCGCGAGCTCCGGCTTCAGGACCTTGACCGCAATCGCCTGCCCGAGGGCGACGTGCTCCGCCTCGTACACGACGCACATGCCGCCGGCACCGAGCTGCCGGACGAGCGCGTACTTGCCCGCGAGGGTCTGCCCTTCGGCGAGGCCGCTTGCGGGCGGTTGTGAGTTCGAACCCACGTCGGCGGAAGCCTAGCGCCGGCGCCCTCGCGTGAACAGCCGAGGTCGCACGTCGACGGCCGGGGGCCGCGATGCGACCCGCGCGATCATCCCGTCTTCTGCCACGCCCCGAGCTTGCTGCGCATCGCGCGATCGATCTCTTCGGCCGTGATGGGCCGCGCGAGCTGCAGGTCGAACCCCGACGAGACGATGCGGTCGCGAATACCGTGCTGGTTGCCCCACGTGAGCACGACGGCCACGCGCGGCCGCTCGGGCAGTGACTTGAGGAGACCGAACGCGGAGCCGTCGGGGAGCACGAGGTCGGTCAGCAGCGCGTCGTACGGCTGGTCGCCCGCGCGGAGCCGCGCTTGCTCGCAGGAATGCGCGCGAACGACTTCCCATCCGCGGCTCGCGAGAGACAGCTTGAGCAGAGCGGAACGCTCGCCGTCGTCGAGGACCGCGAGCACCACCGGTCGGCGCTCTGCAGGTGCAGGTTGCATCCTTCTCTCAAGGCTAGCCACCCGCGCGCCAATGACCATGCGATCGCGCGTACCACTCGCCGCGCTCGCGCTCGCCGGACGCGCGCGCCACACGAGGACACTCTTCGCCGCGCTGCCGCGTCGTCGTCTCGCGCCGGACGACGCGGGAGGCCTGTTTTTCCGAGTCGGCGAGGTGGCGCGCCGCATGCACCAGTGTAGGACGTGGCGATTACCAGGGTCTTGTCGGAGGTTCGGATGAGTGACGGCGACTGCCGAAGCGCAGCATCGCAACGGCCGCCGCCGCATCTCGATCTCTCGCGTTCGTTCTTGCCGGAGGCGCTTGCCGGGCTCGCGCCGGTGCGCAGCCTCGACGAAGAAGATCGCCGTCGCCTCAATCAGATCCGCGCGTGCAGCTACCTCCACCTTTTCGATCTCTTCGAGTCTGCGCTCGGCGAGACCGCACGCGAGCGCTCGCGCACCGACCTCGAGACGCGAGAGACGCTCGCACCGCTTCTCCGCCTCGACGTGTTCGACCATCACGACATGTTCGCAGCGTTCGAGACGGCCTTCGCCGAAGCGTTTCCGGTGAAGCCGCGCCTCCTTCCCATCCCGGAGGATCTCGCGCGGACGCTGACGCACGTGACGCCGCTGTCGCTGCTCGTCCTTGCGCTGCACTTCAAGCTCGTGACGCAGCAGCACTACCTCGCGTGCGTGCGTGGTGACGAGAGCCTCGAGCCTCACTTCGTGCGCCTCTTGAAGGATCACTGGTGCGTCGAGTGCGGCGCGAATCGGACCTGCGGGTCCGCGCTCGCGATCCAGCAGGCTCTCGGCAAGGCGCTGCCCGGGCGCATCCCGTCGGCGCTCCGCGACTACCGGATCCTCGTGTTCGCGTGCGACGACGTCCTTCGCCGTCAGGCCGAGCTCGACGTGCAAACCCTCGAAGACGCGCGGCACAGCCCGCTCCCGAACGGTGAGCGCACCCAGGTGCTCAGCGCGCAGGTGGCGGCGCATCGGAAGACCTTCCTCACGGTCGGCATCGTCAATGCCGCCTTCGTGTATGCGATGCGAACGCTCGGGCCGACGGCGCCATCGATGCTCGCAGGGGTGGTCAGCGCACTGTCCGCCCGTTGACGCCGGCGCGCGGCCTCGGTCGGGTCATTGTGCGACCTTGCCCCGCTTCGTGACAAAAGTCGCCGATCCGCACGGGAGAACCCGCGCGCCACGGCGCGATCTGGACGGCACGAGAGCTGCTTTGCCAGCTCCGCCATGTCCGAGCAGCGCCAGATCCTCGTGGTCGACGACGAGCAGGAGACCTGCGACCTCCTCCAGATGGTCCTCGAACGGGAGGGCTACGCGGTCACGACGTGCACGTCGGCCTCGCACGCGCTCGAGCTGGTCGGAGTCCAAGACTTCGATCTCGTCCTGACCGACCTCTCGATGCCGGAGATGGGCGGCCTCGAGCTCTGCGAGCGCGTCCTCGGAACGCGCCCGAACGTGCCCGTGGTGGTCATCACCGGGCAGGGCAGCCTCGAGAGCGCGATCGGCGCCATCCGCGTCGGCTCGTACGACTTCATCACGAAGCCGGTCGATCCGAAGCTCCTCGTCGTCACCGTCTCGCGCGCCATCCAGCACCGCGGCCTCGAAGAAGAGGTGAAGCGCCTTCGCTCGGTCGCTCCGGTCGAAGACGCTGCGCTCGAGAACGTGGTCGGAATGAGCTCGGCGATGCGCCGCGTGTTCGGTCTCGTGAGCCGCGTCGCCGACAGCGATGCGGGCGTCCTCATCCACGGCGAGACCGGCACCGGCAAGGAGCTCATCGCCAAGGCGATTCACGATCGGAGCCGCCGCAAGGACGGACCGTTCGTCGCGATCAACTGCGCATCGATCCCCGCCAACCTGCTCGAGAGCGAGCTGTTCGGGCACGAGCGCGGCGCGTTCACGGACGCGAAGCAGCAGCGCACCGGCCTCTTCCTGCAGGCGAGCGGCGGCACCTTGTTCCTCGACGAGATCGGCGAGCTCCCCCTCGAGGTGCAGCCGAAGCTCCTTCGCGCGCTGCAGGAGCGCAAGGTTCGCCCGGTCGGATCGAACAAGGAGACGCCGTTCGATGCGCGCGTGCTCACGGCGACGAACCGCGTCCTCGAAGACGAGGTCTACGAGCGCCGCTTCCGCGAGGACCTCTTCTATCGCATCAACGTCGTGAAGATCGACGTCCCGCCGCTGCGTGAGCGCGGTGGCGACGTCCTCCACCTCGCGCGTCACTTCCTCAAGCAGTACGCCGGCCGCCACGGCAAGGGCGACATCGAGCTCGCGCCGAGCGCCGCCGAGAAGCTCATGAGCTACTCGTGGCCGGGCAACGTGCGTGAGCTCGAGAACTGCATCGACGGCGCCGTCGCGCTCGCGCGCGGCAATCGCATCGAGCTCGACGACCTTCCCGAGAAGGTCCGCAGCTTCCGTCCCGAAAAGTTCGTCGTCTCGGCGAACCAGCCGGAGGAGATCGTCACGATCGACGAGCTCGAACGCCGGTACATCCTGCGCGTGCTCTCGCTCGTCGGCGGGAACAAGTCCCGCGCCGCGCAGGTCCTCGGGTTCGATCGACGCACGCTCTACCGCAAGCTCGAACGCTACCAGGCCGGCAACGGACCGGCGGCCGAGGGCGGCGCCGCGCGCCTCTGATTCAGTTCGCGGTGTGCCGGTCGTGGAGCACCACGGTCGGCAGCACCTCGAAGTCGCCGGAGCCCGTCTGGTCGACGACCTGCGCGTGGCGGTAGCCGAGCTTCATGTGCATGAGGCCGGACGGACGGCCCGGCTTCGTCAGCGAGAAGCCGAGGCGCCCCCAATGCGCCGCCGTGATCGGATCTCGATACGGCATGACGACGAGCTGGCAGCCGCTGCCGAGCGTGTCCGAGAGACGACGCACCATCGCGAGGTCGAGGTTCTTGCCTCGCTGCGAGTCGTCCATCTCGACGCTTTCGACGTAGAGCAGGTCGATGCCCGCGCCGTCGGCGAACTCGTCCTTGTACCAGCCCTGCGAGAAGTACGTCGACGCGAGCGGCTCGAGCGGCGTGCCGTGGAGCGCAGTCCCCATGTCGCCGTGCGCATCGGCGATCTCGCCCACGTGGACCAGCGCGACGCGCGCCGTGCCGTACGTGCGCCCCGCGCCGTCGCCGATGCGAACGTCCAGCCACGTGACGTAGCTGCGGGCGGAGTCTGCGCAATCGAGCTGGATGTCGGCGCTGATCGAGAGCTTCATGACGTCAACCCTTCCAGGCGTGGCGAAACGGGTCAACGCGCGAGAACGCCTCGTGTGCATTTTTGCCACGAGTGTCGCAGTCGTGAGGCAAGTTGGTGCACTAAGCGCGACACCTCGTCGCGCCGGTGCGACGTAGCATCGCGCCACGGTGGCCGAACGCCGCGGAATGCCCGCAGTTACTGCATGCACTCTGCACGTGGCGGATGCCTCGTGGCGAACCGCCACGCGAGAGTGTCGGCGGGGCGCTTCGCCACGAACGTTCGCCTGCCCACGATGGCGAGGAATCTCCTCAGCGCGCGTGCGCGGTGTGTTGCTTCGCGAGCCGCGCCTCGATCCAGGCGCGATGACGGCGTTCGTCCTCGAGGCTGCGCGCGACGACGGCGCGGACGTCGGCAGGCACGTCGTCGCGGCTCGCGATTCGTTCGTACGCGGTGTTCGTGTCGTCCTCGTTCGTCCTCATCGCGAGGAACACGGCGTCGACTCCGGCGAGCCCGAGGATCACGACCTTGCCCTTCGTGAGCCACTGCTTGATGTCGGGACCGATCGCTGCGCGCTTGCCCATGCCGGCAACGATCGGCGTGAGCTCTCGCACGTGACGGCGATGATCTTCGAGGAATGCCTGCAGCTGCGCCTTGTCCGATGGATCGTCGACGCGTTCGATGGCCGCGCGGTACGCCTCGATCGCGTCGTAGTCGAGCTCGAGGAGCGCATCGAGCGCGTCGGCGAGATGTCCTTGAGTTCCAACGAGGGTGGCCATGAATGTCTTTCCGGACGAGCGAGAGCGACGGCTGCAATCGATGCGCCGCGTCGCGATGCGTGCGACGCAGCGCTCCCGGGAAGCGCACGTACAGTCGCGATGCGCCGCGCACGATGTGGCGGAGCACGAACGCCACGGGCCGTGTTGCCCGCGAACGCGAGCGCCACATCGTCTGCCCCCGATCGCGACGCCGAACCGCGCACCTAGCGCTCGCGCCGTGCCGCGGAGCGGATGCTCCCGCGTGGTACGCGCCGTGCGTGGAGCACGGGCGGATGGCGGCGAGCCCAACGACGACGGAGACGCGGCGCGCCGTCGTGATCCCGGCAGCGAAGCCGCTCCCGGGCGAGCTCGTGTTCCGCGGGGACACCGCACGTGGCCTCGTGCTGGTCGTCGGTCACGGCAACGCGCTCGCCGCGAGCGCGCTGACGCAGTGGGTGGCCGCCGAGCTCCGCGCGCGCGCCGAGGTGGCGACGCTCTCGTTCGACCTGCTGAACGAAAACGAGAGCGGTCGCGACGGGGATACGAGCGTCCTTCGCAACCACCTTCCGCTGCTCGCGCAGCGACTCGCGTCGGCCACGGACTTCGCGGTGACGTACGAGGCGACGCGTTACCTGCCGCTCGGGTACTACGCAGGCGGAATGGCCACGCCGGCGGCGCTCCTCACCGCGAGCAGCCGTACCGACGTGCGCGCCGTCGTTTCACGCAGCGGTCGTACCGATCTCGCGGGACCTGCGCTCGACGCGCTGCGGGCGCCGACGCTTCTCGTGGTCGGTGAGGCCGATGCGCTCGTCCTTGCCCTGAACCGCAGCGCGCGTGGTCGCCTGCGCGCGACGAACGAGCTCGCCATCGTTCCTTCCGGCGGAGAGGCGTTCGACGACCCGGCAGCACGCGCCGACCTCGCGCAGCGCGCGAGCGCGTGGTTCGTTCGTCACCTGCGCTGACGTCTTCTCGCGCGGTCAGCGCGGTTTCTCGAGGGCACCATGCGCCGCGCTCGCGACGAGAGCCGCGAGCGCGCGCGCATCGACGTCCGGCGAGAGACGAAGGACCTCTGCGCCGATCGCGACGCAGCGGTCGACCAGCCCCTCCTCCTCGTCCTTGCGCAGCGTGGTCGGCACGATCACGAGGTGCGGCATGACGACCGGCATTCGTTCGAGCGCCGGTGCGACGTGCTTCACGCGGATGACGCGGAAGCCCGCATCGTCGAGCAGCGTCACGCATGCACCGGCGGTGCGGTCGTCGAGAGCGACCAACATGGCGGTCGCGACGTCCATGCGGGGCATCGTCTGGGACATGGACTCGTGACGCTACCATCATTCACGCGCGTCCGCGGGCTTCCGCGCGCCGATTCGCGCGCATGATCGCACGTGCTTGCCGGTACGACAGTCGCATGGGCGCGGACCATGTCTCGGCTGTCGACCCTCTTCCGCTGCGGCTCTCGCGCGGCACTGCTGCTTGCGGGCGTCGCGTTCGGGGGATGCAACATGCTCCTCGACAACGAGCCCGCGGTGCTCGAGACGCCGGACCGGCGGCAGGCCGGGCGCGGCAGTGGCGGCAGTTCGGCCAGCGGTGCTGCCGGCGACGCGCCGAGCGAACGTCCGAGCTCGGAACCTGCCGCCCCGAAGGGCGCCGGACGCGACGACGCGGGCGCCACCCCCGAGACGGTTCCGCCTCCGACATCCGACGCCGGCTCGCCAGCGCCCGCTTGCGACGTCGGGCGCGCTGACTGCGACGGCCTGCCGGGGAACGGTTGCGAGGCCGATCTCGCCACGGACGTAGCCCACTGCGGAGCTTGCGGCGTCGCGTGCCCGGCGGCGCCCGGGACCGTCGCCACCTGCACGACGGGCGTGTGCACGACGTCGTGCGCCGCCGGGTTCCTCGACTGCAACGAGGACCCGGCCGACGGTTGCGAGACGGACGTCCGCGCCGACCGCTTCAATTGCGGCGCGTGCCGTCGTATCTGCATCTGGGGCGAATGCGCAGACGGCTCGTGCCGCTGGACGCCATGAGCGCGGGACAGCGCTCCGGAGCTCGCGCCTAAAGCCTCGGGCCGGGCTGCCGTTCCGCTCGCTTGAGATGGACAACACCGAGCGCCGCCGTGACGTCCGAGCCCGAATCACCGTGCCCACCGTGTACGTGCGGCGGAGCGGGAGCGACGCGGTCGAGATGATCGATGCGAGCTTCCGCGGGCTGTTCTTGCGCTTCGAGGATCCGCCTCCGGTTCGTCAGCTCGTGAAGCTGCGCATGCAGCTGCCGACGCGCGAGCTCGACGTGCACGCCGTCGTCGTACGAAACGTATTCGACGCGCTCGGCCGCGCCGGTGTCGGGCTCCGCTTTTTCGCGCTGAACGGGCAAGACAAGACCGACTGGGAGTCGTTCATCTCGGGCGTCATCCACGCACGCGCGCGCGCCGCCTGAGGGTCACTCAGCCGGCGGAGCTGCCGCGACGCGGCGCCGTGTGGAAGACGCCGCGTTCGCGCGCGATCTCGAGCGCCTCCCGCGCGAGGCGGACGACGAGCGGGCCGATAAGGATGCCCCAGCCGCCGAACACGGCCAGACCGCCGAAGATCGACACGAACAGGACCGAGGCAGGCAGACCGACGTGCGCGCGCCCTGAAATCCACGGACGGAGAACGTTGTCGACGGTGCCGACCACGCCCGCGCAGAGCGCCGCGAGGAGCGCCGCCTTTCCCGTCTGACCGCTGAACGCGAGACCCGCCGCGATCGGTACCCAGACGATCGCCGCGCCGGTCGTCGGGATCAGCGCCGCGACCGTGGAGAGAAGACCGAAGAGGATCGCGCGCGGCACGCCGAGCGCCGCATAGATGATCGTGGCCACGACGCCCTGAAGGAGGGCGGTGAGGCCGCTGCCCACGAGCATGCCGCGCCCGGCCTGGTGGAACGCAGCGGCGAAGCGCCGGAAGACGGCGGGCTCGAGCGGCGAGTGCTCCTCGAACCACGCGAACGCGCGCTCGCCGCTCACGAGCGCCGTGAAGAACACCGCGAGGAACACGAAGCCGGCGACGAGGATGTCGACCGACGCGGCGGCCACGACGGCGGCAGCCTTCGAGGCGCTCGCACCGTGCTCCTTGATCATCCCGACGACGTCGACGTCTTGCGCGCCTCCGCTCGAGACGAGCGCCGCGAGCACGCCGCGCCCGCCATTCGCGCCTTTCAGCTGGTCGACCAGCGACCGCACGGCGGGAACGAGCGACGTCACCGCGAGCACCACCGGCACGAGAGCGAGGATGACGAGCAGTGCCGTGAGGATCGCGGCCGCCTTCTGACGGCCGCGGAAGATGCGGCTGAGGCGCAGAAACAGCGGCCGGAGGAGATGCGCAAACCATGCGCCGAGGACGAGCGGCGCGATGAGCGGCCACACGGTGACGGCGACGACGACGAGGAGCGCGACGGTGACGACCGCGAGCACGGTGCGCCCCGACGGTGCGCCGCCGCGACTCTGCGGGACGAAGTTCCCCAGCGTGTGCGGGCGCGGAGACCCCGCAGGGTGGCTTCCGGACCGGCGTGCCCGAGGGAGCAGGAGCATGCGGCCCTGCTTAGCAACGGTTGTGCCGCGCGCTGCGTCGCTGCCGCTCAGTTCTCGATCACGTCGAGGCGCCATCGCAGGACGCCTTCGACGCGCTCCGCCGCCTTCACCTCCGCGAAGTAGCGCTTCCCCTTCACGAACGGCACCTTCACGCTGCTGCCCTCGCCGAGCGTGACCGTGGGCTCGCCTTCGACCTCGACGCGAACGGTGACTTTGCCTTCGTAGTTGATGCGCATCGACGTCGACGTCGGTGCGAGCTGAAACGTCACCCAGTCGGACTCGCTCCGCGGCGCGAGCGACCCGCACATCGCTCGCGTGAGCGGGCTCGCCTCGTCGCGCCCGTCGTTCGGCTCCGACTCCTCCGGGCACGCGGTCGACGCGTCGGTGCTCGCGTCGGGGACGGCGCCGCTCGTGCCGCCGCTCGTCGTGCCTCCGCTCGTCGTGCCGCCACTCGTCGTGCCTCCGCTCGTCGTGCTCGCGCCCGGCGAGGCGGCGGGATCGAGCACGTCTTGCGTCTCGGCACCTCCGCAGCCGACGACGACCACGCCCGCAAGCGCGAGCCCGCACGTCACTACCCGCGCCCACCGCGTTCGCTGCATGCCGTCATCGTAGCGCAGTCATCGCGCGCGAGCCGAGGTACGCTCGTCGGATGCACGGCTTCGGGGAGCGGTCGGAGAGCGACGTGACACGAGCCCCGCGCGAGAGCGCCGCGATCGATGTGCTCGGCGACGAGGACATCATCGTGGAAGGCGAGCGCGCATCGATCCTGGAAGCCGCACGGAACGCGCGGACGGCCGCGATGCTCACGGGCACCCACGGTGTCGTCGTTCCGCCGCTCGACAGGCCCGTCGTCGAGCTGCCTGCTGCGCGCGACGTTGCGAGCGCGTCGTTCGCCGAAGCCGAAGGCGAAGCGCCGGAGGCTGCGCTCGTTCGCGCGCGTGTCGACGCGCTGACCGCCGACGCGGACGATGCGGTCGCGCGCATGCGCGCGTTGCTCGAGCTCGCCCACGTGCGCTTCGCCGAGGGCCGCGACGACGACGCACGTGCCGCGGCCGCAGACGCGGCTGCGCTGGTCGAGCACGCGCCCGCGGCGCACGCTCTCTTGCGCGTGCTCTCGCGCGGGCGTGAGCACGTGGCCGCGCAGCTCACGCACGTCGAGCACCTCGTTGCGCACGTGGCGGACACGCTCGTCCGCGCCGATTTTCTCACCGAGAAAGCGCGCCTTCTCGAAGCTCGCGATGGACCTTCCGACGCGTCCGTCGCCGCGTATCGCGGGGCGCTGGCGCACGTGCCGGATCATGCGGGCGCGCTCTCGGGCCTCGAGTCCGCGCTCGACGCGACGGCGCGCTCGTCGGAGCTCGCGGCGCATCTCGGACGGCTCGCCGGCCTTGCCGCGGGTGTCCCCGCCGTGGCCGCGTGGCTCCACGTCGAGCGCGCGCTCCTCCTCGATCGCACGCAGCGTGATCGCGCCGCCGCGCGCGCTGCGCTCGACCGGGCTCTCGCGCTCGCGCCGCAGATCGGTCCCGTGCGCGACGCGTGCCTCGACCACGCCCTCGTGCACCGGGACGACGCGCTCCTCGGCGAGCTCCTCGCGAGCGAGGCTTCGCTCGAGGGTGACCGCGCGCGAGCCGCTTGCCTGGAGCTCGACGCGGCGCTCGTGCGGCTCCGTGCGGGCGACGTTGCGGCAGCCCTGAAGCTGCTCGAACGCGCGCACGGCCGCGCGCCGACGTCGCGTCTCGTCGACCGACGCGTCGCCGAGGAGCTCGCGAGGGTCCTCACGCGCGAAGGACGACATGCCGACGCGCTCCGCGTCCTCGACGTCGCGCTGCGCTTCGTCTCCGACGCACGGGAGGAGCTCGTCGCGCTGCGCGCCGTGATCACCACCGCCCAGCGCGCGGGCGATCACGATCGGACCATCCTCGCGCTGGAGCGCGCGCGCGTCCTCGAAGGCGATGATCCGACGTTGCTCGAGGAGCTCGATCGCGAGCTCGATGCCGCCGGACGCCACGAAGCGCGCGCGGTCATGTGGATGCGCGAAGCCGCGCTCCTCGACGACACGGCAGCCAAGACGCGCGCCCTCCTGCGTGCGGCGGAGGCATCGACGCGCGCGGGACGCGAAGCCGACGCTGCTCGTCACCGTGAAGCCGCGTGGCTCGCGGACCCCGGCGCGCCGGGCGTCTTCGATGCGCTCGCCGAACGCCTCGCGCCCGCAGCGTCGAGCGCTGCCGTGTCGGCGCGGATCAGCCTCTACGAGCAAGCGGCCGAGCGCACCGCCGACGTCGGCAAGAAGCTCCATTACCTCGAAAAGGTCGCGTGGCTCTGGGACGACGTCGCTGGCGACGCGACGCGCGCCGCAAGAGCGTACGAAGACGTGCTCGCCGTGGACGCTCGCCGGCGGAGCGCGATCGCGGGCCTTTCCTCTGCGGCGTTGCGGGCAGGGGACGACCGCCGCCTCGCGCGCGCCCTGCTCGCCGAAGCTGCGGTGGTGGACGACGACGATGCACGCGCGCGCGCGAAGCTTCGCGCCGCCGAGGCGCTCGCGAGCGTCGACGGGGAACGAGCGCTCGCCCTCGCTGCCGAGATCGCGAAGACCGATGCCGTCGCCGCGCGCGCTCGCGAGCTGACGACCGATATCCATCGGCGTGCAGGACGGTGGGAGCTCGTCGCGCGCTCCCTCGCGGAGCGGCGCGCGCACGAGCGAGACGCCGCGCGCAAGGTTGCGCTCGCTCTCGCGGAATCCGACGTCCTTTCGCGCCGCGTCGCGCAGCCCGAGCAAGCGCTTGCCACCCTCGAAGCCGCGCGCGAGATCGCGCCGGGCGATCCTGCCGTCGCACGCGCAGTGCTCGACGTTCTCGAGACGGTGGGCGATGCGGATCGACTCGCCGCCGAGCTCGAGCGGCTCGCCGCGGAAGCGACCGACACCACGAGCCGCGCGTTCCATCTCGTGCGCGCCGCGGAGCTCGCGGAAAACCGCGAAGACGGCGACGCCGACGCCGTCCGCCTGTACGCGGACGCGCGCGCAGCCGCTCCCGAAGAGCTCCTCGTTCGCGAGCGGCTCCGTCGGCTCGGCGCTCGCGTCGACGTGCCGAGCGACGTCGTTCCGCCCGTGCTCGCCGCGATGCGCACGCTCGACAGCGGCCGCACGGTTCCGCGCGGCACGGCCGAGGATCTGCTCGCGAGCGGTGCGCGCGACGTCGCCACGCTCCGCCTCGCCGAGCGGCTCGCGCGTCGCGCGAAGTCGGCGCCGCCGCTCGCCAACGCGCTCGCCCTGCAGGCGGAGGGCGCGTCGGGCATGCTCGCACAGCGCGCGCTCGCCGGCCTCGCGGCGCTCGTCTCGTGGACGCTGCCGGAGAGCGACGAGATCGAGCCGTGGGACCGTCTCGTGGAGCTCGGCTCACGAGACGCCGTCGTCCTCGACGATCTCCGTGCGCGTGCCCGCCGTGCGATTGCCGGCGGCAACCGTCCGCTCCTCGACCTCGCTCTCGAAGCGGCGACGCGCCGGATGGACGGCGCGGCGGACGAGACGGAGCGCTATCTGCTCCACCTCGAGGTGGCGCGCATGCGTCGCGCGGCCGGTCAGCCTCGCGAGACGGCGCAGGCGTGCCGCGATGCGCTCGCCGTGGAGCCGACGAGCGTGACGGCGGCGGTGCTGCTCGCCAGCGCCGCCACGGAGCTCGGCGATCGCCGCGCCGCGATCGCCGCGGCGACGACGCTCGCCTCGATCACGCGCACTCCGCGCGCGCAGGCCGCGTTGCTCCGCGATGCCGCCGATCTCTCCGCGGCCCAAGGGGACGCGAAAGCTGCCGCGGCGCTCCTCGAGCGCGCGCTGACGGCGGACCCGGACTCGGTGCTCGTCGCCGCGCGCCTCGCGCAGCTCCAAGCGAAAGAAGGCGCGTGGGCGGAGCTCGCGCGCGCGCTGCGAAAGGGCCTCTCCGCAGCCTCCACCGCCGAAGCGATCGTGCCGATGGCGGCGGAGCTCGCCGACGTCGCGAAGAATCGACTGCGTGACCCTCTGCTCGCGATCGAAGCGCTCCAGCGCTCCCGCGAGGTCGCGCCCGAGCACGTTCCGGCGCTGTTCCTGCTCGCCGAGCTGTTCATCGGTCGGCGCGCGTGGGACGAGGCTCTCGAATCGTTGGGCGAGGTGGTCGCGCGTTCGCAGGAGCGGGACGAGAAGCTCGTCGCGCTCGCAGGTAGAGCGAGCATCCTCGCGCGCGTGCTCGGTCGGCCGTCGGACGCCGAGGTCGACCTCCGGTCGGCACTGAAGCTCGACGCCCACGACCCTCGCGCGCTGCGCGGGCTCCTCGCGCTGCCGGTGCCACTCGCGCTCTCGGAGCGCGCGGAGCTCCTCTCACGGCTCGTGGTCGCGGAGACACAACGTGATGCACGCCTCGCCGCGCTGCTCGATCTCGCGCGCGTGCGGGGCGAGCTCGGCGATCACGGCGGCGCCGAAGGGGCGCTCGTCGAGGCCGCCGCGCTGTCACCGGATGCGACGATGCTCGAGAGGCTTCGCGCGTCGGCCGGCGGCGATGCGACGACGCTCGCGCGCGTGCTCGGCCGTGCCATCCAGCGTGCGCGCGAGAGCGGTGCGACGCCAGGCGCGGCATGGCTCACCGCCGTCGGCGAGCTCGAGCTCAACCTCGGTCGCCTCGACGAAGCGATCGACCACTTCGAGGAGGCGCTCGGGCTCGAGCCGACGCGCGATCCCGCGCGCCTGTCGCTCGCGCGCGCGCTCGCGGCGAAAGGCCGTCACGAGACGGCGGCGGCGGCGCTGACGCCGCTTCTCGACAGCGGCGACGCCAACATCCTCGACGCGGCATTCCTTCGCCTCCTCGAGGCGGCGCTCACCGGCGCGGGCCGCACGCAACAAGCCGACGTTGCGCGGGAGCTCCGCGCCATTGCCGGCGACCTCGACGAACGCGCCCTCGCGGCGCTGCGCGCGCGGCGCCCGATGATGCCGACGAACGGCGAGGCGCTGAGCGGCTCGGTGCTCCGTTCGTACGTCATGCCGGGCAGCTTGGGCCGGCACGCCGTGTGGGACGCGGCCGCGCTCGCGACGACATTCGCGGGAAAGCTGTCGCGTATCGCGCTCACCGACCAAGGCTCCGCTTCGCGCGACCGCGTGAAGCCGCGCGCCGTGCATCCGCTGCGGCAGCTGTTCGATCGGCTGACGCGCTCGTTCGAGCTCTTCGACGTGGAGCTCGCGGTCTCGGATGGCGTGGCGCATCCGGTCGTCGCATGCGAAGACGCGGTGTGGATCGTGGCGCCCTCCGCGATGGCCGAGTGGCCGGAAGCCCATGCCGCGGCGGCCCTCGCGCGGCCGCTCGCGCGCATCGCGCTCGGCGTTCCTTGGCTCGGTCACGTCCCGATCGAGGAGGTGCTCGCGATGATCGTGGCGGTCGCGCGCCAGGTCGCGCCGGGCTTCACGACGACGCCGGCCGAGCGCGTCGAGCCTCTCGTCTCCGACTACGAGCTCCGAGCGCGGCGCGCGATCGATCGCAAGCGACGGCGCTCGCTCGAGGACCTCGAAGGTGCGCTCGCGTCGGCACCTGCCGTCCCGGTCGACGCTTTCCTCGAGTCGGTGCTTCGTTCCGAGGCACGCGCCGCGTTTCTCGTTTCGGGAGATCTCCGCGCCGCGATGGATGCGGTGGCGACGAGCGACCGCATCCTCTCCGATGCGCTGCGCGCGCCCGGAAAGGTGGCGCTCTCGGCGGTGCTCGCTCGGCCCGTCGCCCGCGATCTCGCGGCGTTCGCGCTCGGCGGCGACGCGACCGCGCTCCGGCGCAGCATCGGCAGCTTGTGGAGCTGAAGGCGGGCGAGCTTTTCTTCGAAACCCGCCTTGGCGTCCGCGCGTAGTGCGGAGTAGCACGTGAAAGCCATGCCGCCGCGCTCGCGCCCGTTCCCTCTCGCGTTCCTCCTCGTCTTCGTCACCGTCGCGCTCGCCTCGTTCGCCATCGCGTGCGGCGGAGCGGTGAAGCGCCCCGACGGCGGCGTCGGGCTCTTGCCCCAAGGCGCGGTCGCTCCGGACGTCGTCGGCGAGTCGCTGGGCGGAGAGCAGGTCCGCCTTTCGGGCCTTCGCGGCAAGGCCGTCGTCGTCTACTTCTACCCGCAAGACGAGACGCCGGGATGCACCAAGGAAGCGTGCGCCTTCCGCGACGCGTGGAAAGACCTCGACCGCGCGAACGTGGCGGTGATGGGCGTCTCGGTGAATTCGGCGGAGAAGCACCGCGAGTTCCAGAAAACGCACCAGCTTCCGTTCCCGCTCGCCTCCGACGAGAGCGGCTCGATCGCGACCGCCTACGGCGTGCCGAAGCGCCTGTGGGGCTACGACCGCGTGACGTTCCTCGTCGGCAAGGACGGGCGCGTCGCACGCGTGTGGCCGGACGTGGATCCGGGCACGCACGCGCAGGAGGTCATCGCGGCCGCCTCGACGCTGCCCTGACGCGCGCTCAGCGGAGGAGCACGCGGTCGAAGAACGCGGAGAGCGTCGACCGGTAGCGCCGCGGATCCTTCGGGTAGAGCGCGACGTGCGGAGCCGCGAACACGTGGTCCTCGATCTCGATGCCCCGCTCGCGTTGAATCGCGATCCACGCGCACACGTCGCTCGTCGGGACGAGGCGATCGTCTTCGCCGTAGAGGAAGAGGTGCGGGCAGCGCGGCTGGTACGTCGCGACGCGCTCGGACGCCGAGAGCATCACGCGAACGGACGCAGGGAACGCGAGCTGGTAGGCGACGAACGCCGCCGTCAGCGCAGGCGTGACGATCGGCAGGCGCTCGCGTGCACCGAAGCGGAGGCTGCGCGCAATCGGTGGAGTCATCGCACCGGCGAAGCGCCGCGCGAAGTCGACGCGCCCGCGTACTGCCCATAGCCCGGGGGAAGAATCGAGGACCACGCCGCGGATGGCATCGCGCGCGCGGCGGCCGGCGTCCGTGCGCGCGAGCGCATCGAGGAGGGCGGCCCAGCCGACGAACCCGTTGTCGCTGAAGAGTTGCACGACGATGGGGCGCGTCTCGCGCGTGAGGGCCTCGGCGAGCGGGGCGAGCGCCTGCGCATAGGCGCTCGGGCGGACGAGCCCGGCCGCGACGTCGGGGATGACGCTGAGAGGCTCGAGGCCGAGCGCCCGGTGCAGTCGCTCGTATGCGACGAGCTGAGAGGGCAGCGCGTTGCCCCACCCGAGGAGGAGAGAGCGCGCGCGGGCTTCCATGCGAGCCGGCGATGGTACATGCTCCGCGCGATGGTTCCGAGGAGCTCGCGCACGGACAAGCCGCTCGTCCTCTCGTACGCGGGCTGCGGCACGTGCAAGAAGGCGCTCCGCTGGCTCGCCGCTCACGACGTGGACGTCGTCGTGCGGCCGGTCGTCGAATCTCCACCGACGGCCGAAGAGCTCGCCTCTTGGGTGCCGAAGAGCGGCCGCCCGGTGCGGAAGTGGCTCAACACGAGCGGTCAGAGCTACCGCGCTCTCGACAAGGACCGCGTCGCGTCTGCGAAGGACGAAGAGATCATGCGGTGGCTCACGCAAGACGGGAAGCTCGTGAAGCGCCCCGTCGTCGTCGCCGGCGATCGCGTGCTCGTCGGCTTCGACGAAGACACGTTCGCTGCCGCGTTCTCCTGACGCGCGATGCGTCTCAGGGATCGAGCGTTCCGCGCACGCCGAGCGTCATCCAGGCGTGCGCGCTGCCGCTGTCACGATCGAGGTCTCGCGGTCTGCCGGACGCGTAGCTGACGCCGGACTGCGCGACGAGCGCGCCGGCGACCATTCCAACGTACGGACCAATGCGCATCGTCTTGCCCGCGTCTCCGCGCCGAGCGATGAAGTCGACGCCGAACCGGAGGTCGAGGAAGTCGAGCGCGCTCCGGTAGACGTGGCCGCGCGCATCACCGATGAGCCCTCCTTGGTAGAGGAGCTCGTAGCCCACGCCGTACCGGAGCCACGGAACGACCGAGGTCCCCTTTCCGAGCGCGGTCTCGATGTGAGCGCCCACCGCGTACGCGCGTGCGCGACACGAATCCCGGCTGATGCAATCGTCGCGTGATGCGAGCCCTACGCTCGCGTGAACGCCGAGCAGCACCGCGGCGCTCGTGCGATACGACACGTGGACTCCGAGCGGCAGCACCGAGGGTGAGCCCGCGTGGAGGCGGTCCGGGTTGCCGTCGACCGCGCGCTGGTACCCGAGCTCGAGACCCAGCCGGAAGCCTTCGCCGCGCGAGCGCGCCGGGGGAGGAGACGGGGCAGACGCCTCGCCGTCCGGAGGAGCGGTCGGGGCCTCCGACGTGGGCGACGCGTCGACGGGTGCCGGAGCGGCGGGAGTGGCGGGCGCGGGGTCCGCGGCTGGTGCGGGGGCGACGTCCGTTTCGTCGGCGCGCGCGCTGCCCGTCGCGACCAAGACGCTGAGAAGAGAAGCGAGGAGAGAGGCGACGACGGAGGACGAACGCATGTGCGAGCCGTCAGTGCAGCGGCCGTGCCGACCCGTGTCAATCGCTGAAAGCTGTGTTTTCACGGCCATTGCGCACGTTCTCGCGCAACGAGGATGTGCCGCGCTCTGGCACGAAGGTCGGGACGCCAGCAGCCGATGTCATGCCCGGTCACGAGGGCAGGAGTCGAGTCCTCGATGCGGGGTGCTCCCATCGAGGCGCGTCGTCCTCAATCGCGACGTCGCGCGAGGATCCCTCGCGAACCACTCGCCGGTCGTCGCGAAGACGCGTGTGTACGTGCGACTGCGCCGATCCGAAACGCCGCGCGTTTTTCGAAGATCCGCGTCGTGGCACGCAGCTCGCTGATGCACGCGCCGGAGAGAGGAGAGGATGAGGATGAGAGACATCAAGACGTTGTCGCTGTTCGCCATCGGGCTCGTGCTCGTCGGTTGCGCCGTCGAGGGCTCGGACGAGAGCGGCGACGGAACGAGCGCGGGCGAGCAGAGCGCGCCGCCCGGTGCCGCGACGGAGGCAGAGGAGTCCGCCCGCGCCGATGCAGAGACGGCACCGAGCTCGCCGGTCTTCGATGCCGAGTTCGCCGCGGCTGGCGCCGAGTTCGGCGTCCCCGCCGCCGTGCTGAAGGCGATTGCGTGGGCAGAGACGCGCTACGAGATGGTCGTCGGCGAAGAAGAGTTCGATGGCAAGCCCGCCGAGTTCGGCGTCATGGCACTCTCGGGCGAGCGTCTCGAGCGCGGCGCGCAGCTCGCGAACGTGTCCGTCGAAGACGCAAAGAAAGACGCGCGCGCGAACATCCGCGCAGCGGCGGCCCTCTTGGCGACGATGGCGCGCGAGCAGGGCATCGCGACGTCCACCGTGGCGTCGTGGGAGCCGGTCATCGACGCGTACAGCGGGATCGACGTCGAGGACGCGCGCCACCAGTTCACGCGCGAGCACGTCTTCGGTGCGATGCGCCACGGGCTCGGCAACATCGAGGCGACGGATCCGTCGTATTTCTCGGTGTTCCCGCCGGAGATTTCGGGGCCCGAGCAGATCCAGGCGGCGGGTCCGAATTACGCAGGCTCGGTGTGGAGGCCGTCACCGAACTTCAACTCGCGCGGCGGCGTGAAGCCCTCGATGGTGATCATCCACACCTGCGAGGGCTCGTACTCCTCGTGCTGGAGCTGGCTGCGGAACACGCGCGCCGGCGCGAGCGCCCACTACGTCGTCCGTGAAGACGGCAAAGAGATCTCGCAGCTCGTGAACGAAGCGAACCGCGCCTGGCACATCGGCGCGACCTACAACTGCAAGCTCAACTCCAACGTGGATTGCGGTCGTAACGGAACCTCCTCGAACAACTTCACGGTCGGCATCGAGCACGCCGGCTTCGCTTCGCAGAAGTCGTTCCCGGGCGGGCAGATCGAAGCATCGGCTAAGCTCGTTTGCGACATCTCGAAGGGTCACGGCATCGCCCGCGATCGCTTCCACATCGTCGCGCATGGACAGCTGCAGCCGTACAACCGCACGGACCCGGGCAAGAACTGGCCGTGGGCATCGTACATCCAGCGGATCAACCAGCTGTGTGGCAGTGGCGGCAACCCGCCTCCGCCTCCGCCGCCCGCGGGTGGGCTCGTCATCGACAGCAACAACGCGCGAAACGACCGCGCGCGGGGCTACATCGAGGTGAGCAGCAACTGGACGAGCAGCGCGAACGTCGCGGGGTACCACGGCACCGGCTACTGGTGGGCCAGCACGGCGCCCGTCTCCGACGGCGCGACGTACTATTTCTACCTGCCGGCGGACGCGGTGAAGACCGTGGACGCGTACTGGACGGCAGCGAGTGACCGCGCGCCGGCCGCTCCGTTCGTGGCCTTCGACTCGCGCGGCGCGCGTCTCGGCGTCGCGACCGTGAACCAGCGCGTGAACGGCGGGAAGTGGAACGCGCTCGGCACGTGGAAGTTCACGGCAGGTTGGAACAAGATCGTCCTGTCTCGCTGGACCGCCTCGGGCGACGTCGTGATCGCGGATGCGCTCCGTGTCCGCTGAGACGCCTCGCTCGGCTCGCTCGCGGCGGGTCGCGCTCCTGTTCGTGGTCGCGGCGGCCGCTCTCGCCGCCGCGCCCGCCGCGGGACGTGCGAAACGCGCGCGCGCGGCCGAAACCATCTCTCGCGACGAGCTCGCGGCCATCGACGCCGACCTCGTGTTCGTTCGCGAAGAAGGAGCTCGTCGCGTCGCTTCGACGATGCATGCCGACGGGTCGGGCGAGCACGTCCTCGTCGAAGAGGCGGATGCGCGCGTGAGCACGTACCCCGCCGCGGTCGCCGCGGGCGGCCGCATCGTCGCTCTCGTGCGCGCCGCGGATCACGGCGACGCGCACGACGAGTCCATCGTCGTCCACGACGTCACCACCGGGCGCATGGTCCAGACCATCGCGCCCGGAGCCGCGCTCGTTCGCAACCCGGCGCTCTCGCCAGACGGCGCGGCGCTCGTCTACGAGTCGGACGCCGCGAGCTTCCGCGATCTCTTCGCGGTCGACGTCAAGAGCAGTGCCGCGCCGCGGAGGCTCACCGACGACGGGCAAGGTGACTACGAGCCGTCGTTCTTCCCCGACGGCCGCGCGCTCGCGTTCACGTCGAGCCGCGACGGCGAAGCCGAGATCTATCGCTCGGCCAGCGACGGCTCGGCGCCCGTGAGGCTCACGTCGTCGCCTGGAGACGACCTCGCGCCGAAGGTCGCGCCCGACGGTCGTAGCATCGCGTTCCTCTCCGGCCGCGCGGGCGTCGACCGGGTTTTCGTCATGAACGCCGACGGAAGCGGCGTCCGACCCGTACGTCCCGTCGCGATGGGCGACATTCGCCAGGACACCGAGCGCGAGCATGCGTGGTCTCCCGACGGCCGTTCGCTCGTCTTCGTCGCGCGCGGCGCAGCGAAGGACGCGAAGGCCCGCATCCTCGCGTGGGATGCGGCGCGCGATACGACGACCGTGTTGACCGACGGCAAGTCCGTCGACGACATGCCGTCGTACTCTCCTGACGGAAGGTACATCGCGTTCGTCTCCGATCGCGACGGGCGACCCGACGTGTGGATCATGCGCGCGGACGGAAGCGGCCGCACACGCGTTGCGTCCTCCCCGGCGACGCGCTGGCTGCCTTCGTGGACGGCCCGCTCGCGAAAGTGACCGCCGCCGCTCAAGTCGCGATGGTTCTGGTCGTTCTGCCGACCAGGTCATGTCATTCCAGAACCGCCCCGCGCGGGCCACCGCGTTGCGCGAGCCGCCGTCCGCAGGCTCGCGGCCCGACGACCAGGCCACGACCGTCTCTGGCGCCTACCGCGTGGCGAACGCCGGTGGACCGCGGCGCTACGAGACGACGTCGATCGAGGCCGTCCAATCGGGCGGGCGTCTGCTCGATGACGACGGCGACGAAGGTCCGACGCGCCACCTCGAGCTCGAAGCCGCACCGTCGTCGCACGGCCGCAAGGCGCCACCGTCGGGACGCCTGTCGTCGACGTCGCTCGACGTGAGCGGCATCCGCCGCGTGTCGGGCGCTTCTCACGACGCACCCGCACCGCCCGCATCGCGTTGCTCGTCGGCGTCGCACGCCGTCGTCGATCGCGAAGCCGTCGTCGCTCGCTTCGCCGGCTTCGGTGACGCGCCGCATTCGCTCGCCGATGCGCCGGCGTACGCCCTGCACGTCATCGGTCGCCGGCGCGCGCTCCTCCGCGATCTCGAGCACGCGCGGAAGCTCCGTCCGCACGACGTGCCGCTGTACGAGGCGGCGCTGCGCTCCGCCGACGCTTCGGCCGTGCGGCGCGGCATCGCCGTCGCGGCGTCGACTGCGGCGGTCGTCGGCCTCACGATCGCGCTCGTCGTCGAGGTGCTCCTGCCGACCGTCTCTGGTCCGTGACCGAGCGCGGCGCACGCTTCGTGCTAGGTTTCGAAGGATGACGCACTTGCTTCGTCGCGGCCTTGCGCGACGTTCTCGTACCGCGCCGGTGCTCGCGGCAGCTCTCGCGGCGCTGGTGCTCGCGGCGCCGCTTTCCGCTTCTGCGTTCTGCCGCACGACCACCGTTCCGGTCCCGCCGAGCTACAGCCCGGCGCGTGGGTGCTTCACCGAAGGCCTCCCGCTGTTCTGGAAGAACGCGTGCGTCGGCTACAGCTTGCAGAACTCCGCGAGCAAGGACACGCCGCTCGCCGAGGCTACGCGCGTCATCGATGCGGCGTTCACCACGTGGAGCTCGATCACGTGCGAAGCGACGGGAGCGCCCGTCGGTATCGCGGCGTCGAACGTGGGAGCCGTGACCTGCTCGGAGGTCCGGTACAACAAGACCGGCCCGAACCAGAACGTCATCGTGTTCCGTGACTCGGGCTGGCCGTACAGCGATCCGAACAACACGCTCGGCCTTACGACGGTCACGTTCAACGCCGAAACGGGCGAGATCTACGACGCCGACATGGAGCTGAATGCGACGGGCACGAACCTGTCGACCGACGACCTCGTTCCGGCGAGCGGCTTCGACCTCCTCAGCGTCGTGACGCACGAGGCCGGGCACTTCCTCGGCATCGCGCACGCGACGGATCAGCGCGCCACGATGTACGCGAGCTACAAGCCCGGCTCGTCGGCGCAGCGCACGCTGAACGCCGACGATCAGGCCGCCCTCTGCGCGATCTATCCGGATACCGCCACGCGCGCAGTCGCTGCGAGCGTCGACAAATCCGGCACGGTTCCGGCGGGCGCTTGCGACCCGTCGCCCCGCCACGGCTTCGGCGATACGTGCGACGCGAACCCCGCGCCCGAAGACAGCGGCACGGGCGCGTGCACGATGAGCCGACCCGCCCTGCGCGGCGCGCCCGGAGGAGCGACCGCCCTCGGGATGCTCGCGGCCGCGGCCCTCGTCCTCGCCCGGGGACGAGGCCGGCGAACGCGGTGGGCTCGCCGCGATCCAGGCAGCCGGTCCGGCGCCGCCTGACCGGCCACGCACCGAGAAGCGCCCGCTCGGAAAAATTGGCCGTTCCATGTAGCCCGAGCATGGCGCGACGTGTGCATCGCACATCGTCGCACCATGAACCACGTGGTCGACACGACGACGTTCTCCGCGCCTCACGCGACCGCCGTGATCGACGGCGCGCGTCTGCGACGCCTCGAGGCGCTGCTCGCGCTGTTGACGCTGTACGCCGCGGCGCTGCTCGTCGTGATCTCGGTCTCCGACGGGGCAGACATCGGCTGCATCCTCGGCGGCATCGCGGGCCACGTCCTCTATGCGACGAGACGAATGGCGCTCGCGTGGCGCGACGCGGTGTGGATCGCCGATGCGAAGACGCGCGTCGGTGGCCGCACCGCGTGGCACGCGTGATGCTCGATCGTTCGCTCGCATGCACTCCCGTCCGCTCGCTGCGCTCGTGCTCGCCGCGCTCACGACGTTCGTGACGGCGCCGGCGCATGCGGACGCGACGCCGGAGAACCGGCAGGATCCGGCAATCGTGAGGCTCGCCGCCGCGAAGGGCGCATCGCTCAAGTGGACCGAGGCGCGGCCCGGGAGCAGCGCGCGTTATGGCCACGGCGAGGTGCTCGTGAACGCGCCGCTCGCCGCGGTGAAGACCGCCGCGGTGGACTTCGCGCACTACAAGGACCTCCACAAGAAGCTCGCGACGGCGCGGGTCGTCGCGAAGAACGGCGACACGGTCGACCTCTACGTCAAGCTGCCGGTCAAGCTCGGGCCCGTCGAGATCGAGCAGTGGCAGGTCATCCGGTTCGCGGCGCCCCGCGCCGACGGCGAGGCCGGCTTCGTCCTCGAAGGCCGCGGCGTGCAGGGCAACATGAAGGAGGGGCACGTCGTCGTCAGCGCGCGCGCCGTCGACGAGCGGCGCACGGTGCTCAAGGTCGATCTCCTGCTGCAATCGCGGCTGCCCGCACCGCAGTCGCTCGTCGACGAAGAGCTGCGTGACGGCGCGCTCGACATCGCGGCCGGCCTACGCGCGCGTGCGCAGGGCAACGGCGCGGTCGTGACGAGCCTCTAGCCGGGCTCAGCGGGCTCGTCGGAAGGGCGCAACGTCCGCATCGTGACCGAGATCCTTCGGCCGCGGAGGCGCTTCGTGCCGCCGATCACGTCGGTCTTTCGGTGCGCGATGCCATGCATCCACCTCCGGCGTGCCTCTCCGCCGAGCACCCAGAGCGAGCGCTCGGCCACATCGAGCTGCTCGTGACGTGACGTCTCCGGATCGACGAGGTCGAGGATCGTCGCCGAGCCGAGGCTCACCGCAACCACGGTGGGGCCGAACCCCGGGAAGTCGTGATGGAGGCCGATGCCTTGTCCGGCGACGTACTCGTTGACGACGACGTTGACGACCTCGCGCTCGAGGTACCCGTCGGCGACGACGCGCGCGGCGAGGAAGTCCATCCACGCAGGCAGCGGGCCGAGCGTCTTTGCCTCGGCGCGCGCGCTTCCGTACGAGACGCCGTAGATCTGCCGACGTCGCTGCCAGTCGGTCAGCCAAGGCTCGCGATCGATCGCGCAGAGGAGCGCCTCCTCTTCCTCTTCGGTGATGTACGCGGGCACGTACCCGAGGCCGGGCACTTCCGGCACCGCGAGCGAGGGCGGAGGAACATCGAGCAGCGACAGTTGCCGCACGCCTGCAACGTAGCGCGAGCGCCGCGGCATGCGAGCGCGAGCGTCAGCCGTCGGCGCGCCGCCGGCGAGGCGCAAGCTTCGGTGGGCGCGCCCCGTGGCGAACGGCGCCGCGGACCGGCACGTACGTGAGCTCCTGCTTGGCATCCACCGCGCGGAGGAGGAGGCCGCCGCGGCTCATGTCACCGCGGCCGACGAACTCGGACGGGAAGAGCAGGCGGTCTTCGAAGACGGAGACGAGCGTGTCCACGTACTTCGCGCTCGCGATGCTCCCGAGAAGGACGACCTCGCCATCTGCGCCGAGCGCGTCGCGAACGAGCTTTGCATCGCGCGCGAGAGGACCGGTGAACGACTCCTCCTTCGCATGCACGTCCGTGCTCGCGAACGATTCGAGGTGCTCGAGGCACACGCGCGTCTCGGCGGACACGAGGCCGCGGTTCTGCGTGATGACGAGCGCGCCGCTCCCCATCCAGGTGGCGCCCTCTGGCGGACGCGCAAAGGCGCGGCCGTACGCGAGCTTGCCCCGGAAGTAGAGGCCGCTCACGAACTTGAACACCTCTCCGATCTGGGCGCCTTCGCGCGTCCGTAGCGCGTGCGCGACGGGGAACATCGATGCGGGCCGGAAGAGGAGCTTGCCGCGTTCGCCGTCGAGGCGCGCGGGCGAGAGGAGAAACACGCGCGGCTGCGCCGCGGAAGCGCGCCCGGTCATCAGGCCTTCATGCGAGCGACGCGCACGCCCCACTTCGCGCGCGCCTTCTCGCGCTCACCCTCGCGTGTTCGCGCGTCACCTCGTTCGGGCAGGGCCTCGAGGAGACGCGTGGTCGCTGCCGCGATCTCGGCGACGGCTCGGTCGAAGGCTTCGACGTCGGCGCGCCCCGGTGCACGGAGGCCGCTCACCTTCCGCACGTACTGCAGCGCGGCGGCCTGGATCTCGTCGGGCGTGGTCGGCGGCTCGAAGTGGTGGAGGACACGGATGTTGCGGCACATGGCTCTCGTTTCGACGTACGAGCCGGGCCTTCAGCCGTCAACCGCGAGCGCTCAGGGGTGGATCGGAGAGGGCCGGCGCCCGTGACCGCGAGGACGAGCGGGGAGGCGAGCGGGTAGGGGCGCTGCGGCGGGCCGCGCCGACGTCGAGGCGGGCGCGCTGTCGTCCCGCCGTGCGCCTACCGGTGCCGTCGCGGGCGCTGACGCCGACGCAGGAGCGGCGCTCGTCGCGAAGATCGGCGCTTCCGGCTCGGGCGCGCTCGCCGCACGTGCCCACCCGATGACGGCTCGAAACGAGAGCGCGACGCCGAGCACCACCGCGAAGAACACGAGCGGCATGTCGGCGAAGCGGACCCGGATCCACGACGCGGAGAGCGCGAACGCGCGGCGGATCTGCGGCGGGAGGACGGCCAACCCCACGTTCGTACCCGCGGCGCGCGAGAAGTTCCCAGCGCGCGTCGATTTCGTTCGCGGCCGGTGACCGGTCGCGCGACGCGGGTGAGCGGTCGCGCTGCGGCGACGGGCGACCGAGCGCATCGCCTGCTCGGGCCGTAATTTTCTCCGCGAATGCACTCTCCCGTGACGAAGGCGCTCTTCGAAGCCAGCGTTGTCCTCTCCACGGCGGCAGGTCTCGCCCTCGCCGGTGCAGCGGTCGTGCGGCAAGAGGCGTTGCGACCGAGCACGGAGCGTCGTCGTCGGGTCGCCGCCCTTGCCGCTCATCCGCTCACGCAGCTCGTGCTCGTCTGCCTCCTCCTCTACGTCAACCAGGTGCTGTTCGGTGCGTACGTCCTCCGCGCGCGGGGCGGCGACGTTTCCTTCGTCGCGCGGTACACGGGCCAGGGTTGGTTCGCCGTGGCGGATGGCGATCCCGTCGTGCGATGGGCTGCGCGGAACGTGGGCGACGGGCATTGGCTCTCGCCGACCGTGCTCCGCGTGCAGGCGTTCCTCGAGCTCCCGTTCACCCTCTTCGCGTATCTCTCCGTCGCGCGCCTCCTCGGACGGCGCACGTATGCCGCGCTGGTGAGCCCCGCATTTGTCGTCGGCGCGTCGGTGTCGTTCTCCGTCACCTTCTCGATTGTCGAGATCTGGCTGACGAACCCGTGGACGAACGACGACCTAGTCTTGCGCGCGCTCTCGTGCGCGCTGAGTCCCGTGTACATTGCATTCATCGCGCGTCGCGATCGCGCGAATGCTGGCGATGACGGACCGACCGGCGTGCTCGGTCTCCTTGCCTTCGTCGCCGGTGCCGGCGCGATCGCTTGGTGCGTCGTCGCCGTGTACGACGCGCTGCTCCTTTACAACCTCCGGCACCTCCCTTCGTACGCGAGCGGGCTCGTCGTCGCGGTCGTGATTGCCGCGCTCGCCTCGTGGGCGGCGCCGAACGTCGACCGCGCGATCGGTGGCGGCGCGACGGAACCCTCACCCGCGATGGACGCGTGCGTCGGGTCACTGCGCGTCTTCACGCTGGCGTTCTTCGTGCCGTCGCTCGCCCTCCGCTATTGGGCTCCGCACCCCGCCGCCGTGGTGAGCGGTCTCGCCGTGGTCGTGGTGGCCGCCGGGCTCGGTCTCGGTCTCGCGCTCCGCCGCGCGGCACGCCGTGACGACGGCGGACGACGTGTCGCCGCCGTGCTGCTCGGGGCTCCGCTCGCCGTGCTCGCCGGCGGTCTCGCGGGTCGGGTCGCGGCGCTCTCGGCGGGAGGCGCTCTTCTCCCCGAGCTCGAGCTCGCCCGCTTCGCCGTTTCGTTCCTCGTCACGTCGATCGTGGCGTTCCGTGCCGTCGAGGTCGTCGTATGCTGGGCGACGCATGAAGCGAAAGCCCCAGCTGACGAAGCGTGAGCGCAAGGCGCTCCAGCCCCCGCGCGCCGCGCAGGCGGCGCCCTCCGGACACGGCCACATCCACTGCATCGCGTGTGGCAAGCACATCGACCAGAGCGACTTCGACGCGCCCGCCACGGCCACCGTCATCACCTGTGACCACGGCTCGCAGTTCGCGTCCTGCGTGAAGTGCATGCCGAAGAGCATGGCGCTCGTGAAAGAGCACGACGCGACGAACCAGCCCGTGCGCTCCGCAACGGCGTGGCATTGAGCACGCCGCCGGTCAGCGCACGCTGATCTGCGTCCTGCCGAGCAGCGCCGCACGGGCGCCGTCGGCAGGCCGGACTTCGAGCATGTGGTCGCCGCGCGTGACGGGGATGCGCGCGCGGTACGGCGACTCGAGTCGAAGCGCGAGCCGACCGTCGACGACCACCTCGAGCGGCTCCGCCGGCGGCAGTCCGCGCGTCTCGACGCTCACGTCGACCGCATCGTGCCCGCCGCCGCCGGCGCGGTCCGCGACGAGGACGCTGCCGTCACGCGGCGCGAGCACCACGATGCGCGGCTCCTCCGCGCTCGGAAGCGCGCAGCCGGGGACCTGCGAAGCGAGCAGCCAAGGAAAGCCGTGAGCGTCTGCGCCCGACGCGCCGACGGGACGCTCCGCGAGCCAACCGCGATACGAGGCCGGAAGGACGACGACGGTGCTCGAGCCGTTCGGATCGCAACGCCACGGCGCCTCGGAGGCTCCGGATACGGAGCGCGGCGACGCGGCCTGGTGCACGTCACACGCGCGCGCCGGGGCACGCCCGCGCGGGAACATCCGCCGCACGCGATCGGGGCACGAGTGGCCGACGCGATGCCCCGAGAGCGGGCACACTTCGGCTTCTTCGAGGAGCGCGGGCTCGTACAACGCCGTGCGGCCCGTGACGTCGCGCATCGCCCGCGCCATGACGTCGAAGAAGAGGGGGCCAGCGCCGACCGCGCCGGTGACCTTCCGCGTCGGTGCGCCGTCCGGGTTGCCGGTCCATACGACGACCGTGCGTTCGCGCGTGAACCCCGCAGTCCACGAATCGCGGAACGCCGTGCTCGTCCCCGTCTTCACGGCGACGGGGTAGGGGAAGTCGAACGGCCCGCGCGTTCGTAACCCTTTGATGCGCGCGACCGGATCGGAGAGCGCGTCCGCGACGGCGGCGACCGCGCTCGCATCGAGGACGCGGTCCGCGTTCGATGCAGGGTCGGTCGTGCGCTGGCGCAGACGCACGTGCTCACCGCCGCGCGCGAGCGTCGCATACGCTTCCGCGAGCTCGAGAGGCGTGACCTCGCCGCTTCCGAGCGCGATCGAGAGCCCGTAGCGCTCGTGCCCCTCGGTGAGCGGGAGCCCCACGCGACGGAGCACGCTCACGAGATCTCGCGCGCCGATCTCGCCGGCGAGGCGTACGGCCGGAACGTTGAGGCTACCGGCGAGCGCTTCGCGCGCGGACACCGGGCCGACGAACGTGCCGTCGAAGTTGTCCGGCGACCACGTCGCAGACGTCGCGCTCGCCGACACCGGTCCGCCCGCGTACTCCGTCGGCACGTCCGCGAGCATCTCCATCGGCGAAACGCCGCGCTCGAAGGCGCGCGCATACACGAACGGCTTGAGGGTCGAGCCGGGCTGTCGCTTCGCGCGCACGAGGTCGACGGCCCCGGCATGCGACGCGTCCGCCCAGTCGATGCTCCCGATCGTCGTGAGCACGTCGCCCGTCGCATTGTCGACGACGACGACGGCGGCGTTCGTCGCTCCGTGTTGCGCGAGCCGCGCGCGGTGCGCTTTCACGATCGCCTCGACGTCGCGCTCGAGATCGAAGTCGAGCGTCGTATGGACGACGTGCTCGCCGGCGCGAGGCGCGTTCGCCGCCGACGCGAGCACGACGTGCGGAGCAACGACCGCGCGCGGCGTGTACGGGAGCACGACGAGCGGCTCGGCGAGCGCGCGATCGCGGTCTTCCGCGGAGATGGCGCCGCTCTCGAACATCGCCACGAGGAGAGCGCGTTGCCGCAGCACCGCGCGGTCGAGATGGCGGTGCGGGTCGAGGGCCGACGGCGCGCGCGGCAGCACCGCGAGCAGCGCTGCCTGCGCGAGAGACACCTCTCGCGCGGAGACGCCGAAGTAACTCTGCGCCGCCGCTTCGGGGCCGACCCAGCCATGCCCGTACTCGATGTGATTCAGATAGGCCTCGAGGATGGCCTCCTTGTCGACCTGGGCCTCCAGGTTCTCCGCGCGGGCCATCTCGCGGACCTTCTCGGACAGCGAGCGCGGGCGCGGGCGGCCCTGGTGGTCGAGACGTTTCACGAGCTGCTGCGTGATCGTGCTCGCGCCGGACACGAACCGGCGGCGGTGCAGGTACCCGCCGGCCGCACGCGCGAGCGCGACGCGGTCGACCCCGTCGTGCGTCCAGAACCGACGGTCTTCGCTGACGACCGTCGCGAGCACGAGGCGCGGGCTCACGTCGACGAGTCGCGTGGTCCGGCCCCGCAAGCCCTGCGGTGAAGGGCGCTCACCGAGCACGCGGCCATCGCGGGCGAGGACGCGCGTGCCGTCGGTCCACGACGAATCGCGGAGCGCCTCGAGAGGCGAGCCTACGAGCGCGCGGAACACGCGCCAGCCGATCCACAGCACGAGCGCCGTCGCGAGGACGACAGCGCCTGCGCGACGGAGGCGCCTTCTCATTCGACGGTCACCTTGCCCGCGTCCGAGTAGCCCTCGCTGCCGGGCTCGTACATCAGCTCGCCGTTCGCCGGCGGCAGCACGAAGGATCCCTGCGTGGTCGCGCGCGCGAGGTACGAGGCATAGAGCGCCTCGTCGGTCCAAACGCGGTCGAAGTAGAGCTGCACGCGGTCGTCGCGCAGATCCATGTGCGTCGGCGACGCGCCGCCCTGCGAGAGCCCCTCGTGGAACGGGTGCTCCTTCGCGAGCTCCGGGAGGGTGCCCGACGTGGAGAGGTCGCTGTTGATCGGCTCGAAGCCGGCCGGCAGACGATCCGTGATCGCGAGGTACCCGAGGCGGTAGCTCTCCAGCTTCGGCATGTCCATGCGCAGCGCGACGCGTACGAGCTGGCCCACCTTCACCTTGGCGAGATCGATCGGCTTGCCCGCTGCGTCGCTGTACGCGCGGTGGATGCTGATGCCGCTCGGGCCGCGGCGCCCCAGACGTGTCGACGCCCCCTCGAGCGGCCTCTTGTAGCGGGCCTCCAGCGCGAACGCGCTCGGCGTCGCCTTGTCGCCGGTGAGGAAGAGAGCGACCTTGCGGCCGGCGAGATCCTTCAGCGGGACGTGCACTTCTTTGTTGTCCCCGCCGAGGCGCGCGAAGGTGTCGAGGATCACGCCCTCGAGCTTCACGCGCACGTCGACGCCGCCGTTCGGCGAGCGCGTGCCCATGTAGTCGGCGAGCGCGAGGAGCGACCACGCAGTGCTCTGCGTCGTCCAGCGATCGACGCCACGCGCAAGGCGCGAAGCGAGTACGGGCACGACCTTCGAGGAGGGCCGGAGCTTGGTGAGCGCGATGAGCGACTGCGCTCGGTCGCGATCGTCCGAGCCCCAGTAGTGCCAATCGCGCTTGTCGTGGGCCTTCTTCGGCGTGCCGCTCTCGTCGAAGGCCGCCTCGACGGCGTCGACCAGCTCGCGCACGCGATCTTCCTGCTTCGGCAGCGAGGCGAGCGCGAGGGCGAGGCTCGCCGCGCCATAAGCGTCGAGCTTCTCGCGGAGGTCGAACAGCGCGTCCGCAGAGCTCTCCGGGAGCTCCTTCGCTTGGGCGAGCACCTCGGCGATCGCGACGCGCACGTCCGCATTCGGCTCGCGTCCGAGTCGCTCGGTCAGGTACTTCGTGACGCCCGCGATCAGGCGCGGTCGTTCGATGCCGATGTCGCGTGCACGGAGCAGGGCGCGGAGCGCGTACGTCGTGCCGTAAACGTTGGGATCGTCTCCGCCGGGCCAGTACGCGAGACCGCCGCTCGTCGTCTGCATGGAGGCGAGTCGCGTCACGCCCGCGTCGATGCGCTTCTGGAGCTCCGCGTCGTCGAGCCCCGTCGTGCCGGTCCATGGGAGAATGGTGCGCGCGGCGAGGAGCGGGATGGTGCTCGAGGTCGTCTGCTCGACGCAGCCGTGGGGGTAGTCGAGCAAGAACGAGAGCCGGTGGCCGAGCTCCGGGTAGAGCGCAGAGCCGGTCTTCAGCGTCAGGTAGGCATCGTCGTCGAAGAGGGCGTCCGCGGGGATCGCCACGTCGATGCGCTGCTCGGCGCCGAACACGCCCGACAGCATGGGGTGCTCGTCGATCCCCGCGCTGTCGACACGGAACGGCACGACCACGTCGTCCTTCACGGCGCCGCCGACGGCGACTGCGAAGTGCATCTTCCGCGTGCCGCTGCGATCTGCGCTCATCGGAACGGCGACGCGAACGCGACCTTTCGGCGGCAGCGTCACGTCGCGCTCCTGTCCGGCGACGGTGACCTTCGCGGCGAGCGCCTCGGTCGTGTTGTTGTGGACCATGGCCGCCGCCTCGAAGCGGTCACCCTTCGCGGCGAAGCGAGGCATGATCGGCTCGAGGAGCGTCGGCTTCGTGACGACGAAGCTCGACTCGCCGACTCCGCCACGGCCGACGTCGTCGACGACCACCGCGGTCATCCGCATCTCCGTGAGGTTGTCCGGCAGACGCACCTTCGTCCGCACGCGGCCTTCGCCGTCCGTCACGAGGTTCGTGAGGAACGCCGCCGTCTCGACGAAGTTCTTGCGCGTGTCGAGCGAGGCTTCTCCTCCATCGCCGTCGCCCGCGACGTGCGCGCGCTCGCGGCGGCGAAGCATGGCGGCACGGCTGTCCGTGATCGCGAAGTCGAGGCTCCGGCCGGGGCGGAGCGCGGTGGCCGGATCACGCGGGTGGTAGCTCGTCATGCGCAGGACGCCTTCGTCGACGACGCCGAGCGTGACGTCGGCGTTCGCGACGGGCGCGCCGTCGCGCTTCACCTCGATCGTGATCTCGGCGTCTTCACGGACCCCGTACTCCTTCTTCGCGCTCGACACGCGGACGTCGACGCGCGAGTCCTCGGTGCCGACGGGGATGCGTACGACGCCGACGCGGTAGTCGGCCTCGGCCTGTCCGAGCGGCAGCAACGTGACCGCCGCGTGCATCCACGGCGCATTGACTCCGCTGATCGGGACGTCGAACGTCGCGCTGCGACCCTCGATGCGGCGGGCTTCGCTGCGCACGATGCCGCCTTGCTCGTACGTCACGAGCGCGGTCGCGCGCGCGAACGGGCTGCGGACGAGCAGCTTCGCCGTATCGCCCGCCTTGTACTTCGCGCGGTCGAGAACGAGCGGCACCTTCTTCCCTTCGGACGGTACGGCGTCGTCGTCCCTACCGTACGAGCCATAGGCCCAGAACGACGTGCTCGCGTCCGTGCGACCGTCGATGCGTGCGACGATGCGATAGTCGCCGCCGCGTACGACCGGGAGCTCGCACGCGACCGGCTTCTCGGCCGTCGTCACCGAGCACGTGCTCTCGACCTTCGGCACCGATGCCCACCGGCTCACGGTCGCGCCGCTCTCCGCGCGCGTCGACACCTGAGACCACACGAGCCGCTCGAGACGTGCTTCCACCGTCGCGCCGACCACCGCACGACCGGCTTGGTCGACGGCGCCGAGCTCGACGTGCACCGGCCGGCCGACGTCGGCGAAGCGCTCCTTCACCTTGAGGCCCGCGTGGCGCGGGAAAGGATCGCGCGCGGTGCGGAGCTGGCCGGAGACGTGCCGATTCGATTGATCGGTGACGTCGGCTTCGAGCAGGACCTCGGTCGGCCCCGTGGCCGCGCCGATCGCGACGTCGAGGGGCAGCACGCCGTCGGCGTCGAGCTCACCCTCGCCGGTGAGCGGTTTCGCGACGTCGCGCGGCTGCGCTTCGTCCCACCAGGAACGTTCTTCGTCGAAGACGAGCCCGGCTTCTGCGAGCGCGCCACCTTTCACGGACGCGCGCGTCTGCTTCACGACCCACGTCGCCTTGGCTCCCGTCATCGCCGCTCCGAACAGGTAGCGACCGACGATGCGCGCCTCGAGCTTGGCGGGCGTCGCCTCGCCACGCGGCTCGACGTCGACCTTGAATCGGGGGGTCTCGAACTCGGCCACGCGCACGGTCTCTTCGGTGACCAGCGTGTGCTTGCCGTCGTCGAGCTCGAGACGAACGTGGTGGCGGCCCGTATGACCCTTCTTCTCGAACGAGACCGAGCGCGCGATGGCACCACGGGCGTCGGTGACGAGCGCCTCGTCCGTGATGTCCTGGTTCGTCGGATCGACGACCCGAAGGCGGACCTTGGTGTTCGCCAGCGCCCGAATCGCGCCGTCTTGCTGTCGGCGGAGCAGCGCCTTCACCTGCATCGAAGAGCCAGGGCGGTACACACCACGGTCGGTCACGATCATGCCGACCGCTTCGGACGCCGGCTCGTCGTCGTTCGTCGACGTGAGCTCCGAGTAGAGGGCGCGCGCGTGCGTCTCCTTGTCGACGGAGATCGGCAGCATCAGCGCGGAGTCTTCGGCCTGCACGGAGAGGACGGACACGTCGGCCGGACCGAGTCGCGGTACCGCGAGCGTCGTCACTCCGTTCGCATCCGTCTCTCCCGAGGCGGTGCCGATCGCGACGCGCGCGCCGGCAACGGGCTCGCCCGACGCGAGGCGCATCACCTGGACGACCGCCTTCTCACCGGCACGATGCACGTGCGCTGCGAGCGCACTCTTGCCGGCCGCGAACACGACCGCCGTCGCCGGATGTGCCGCCTCGCTGCCGGCGGGCACGTCTGCCGTCGCGGCGCCAGCCGTGGCCTTCGTGATCGCGAGCTGCGCGATGTACGCGCGGCCACGCTCGACGTGCGGAGAGAGGTCGACGAGCGTGTCGCCGAGCTCGTCCCGCTTCGTGCGCGGAGCGACGGCGACGACGGTGGGAGGCGTGGCTGGCGTCGTCGATGCGCGGGCATCCTTCAGCGCCTGCGCGTACGCGCCGACGTCGCCTTTTTCGACCGGCCACAGGCGGAGCTCGGCGCGTTCGACGTTCCTCGTCGTCACCGGGTAGGCATGCGTCGTCCCCTCGTCGAGGAGCTGGACGCCCTCGCTCATCGTGGCGCTCGCGGGGAGCGCCCGCGTCGTGAACGTGAGCGCCGTCGGCGGCGACGTTCCGCCGTAGCGGTCACGAATGGCGTCGATGCGAATCGAGTACGTCGTCGAGGGCGCGAAGCTCGCCGAGATCGAGAGCTCCTCCCATCCCGATACGTAGAGATTCTTCGGCTCCGGCGTGATGTGGACGCGGCCGCGCGCGTCGCCGCCGAGCGGATTCGAGTACCGCACGTGGAGCGACGACGAGCTCGACCCCACGATGGTGTTGCCCGTCACGTCGCACGTTCCGCTGACGCACCCGGCCTCCTCGACCTTCGTGGGGGTCGCGATCGCGTAGCCTTGCTGCTTCGGTTCGTCTTCGCCTTGGACCTGCGGCGACGCGATCACCGAGAACCGCTCTTCGGGCGCGAGGCGCGCGGCGGGGTGCACGACGACGACGAAGCGCGGGTCGACTTTCTGACCCTCGAAGGCGCTCTTCGGCGGATGCGCGACCGTGAACGGCGCGTCTGCGAGGATGGGCGCTGCGGCCTTGTCGCTCGGGTTCGGCGACTCCTTGACGAGCCGCACGAGGCGGCGCGCGACGCCGAGATCGATCGGCTGGTCGTAGACGACGAAGACGTCCTGCGACCCGCCGAGCATCGTTTCGTCGGAAGGCGTGATGGCGACCACGCGCGCGTGACCCGGCTTCGGCACGTAGTAGATGGTCTTGCCCGCGACCTCGACGATTGGCTGCGCCTTGAACGTCGCGCGGAAGCCGCCGGCGAGCTTCTTCCCGCTCGGGCCGGTCATCTCCGGCAAGGTCAGCGTGTACTCGACGTCGGGGTCGAACGGTTTGTCCGCGTGGAACTCGACCTCGGTGCCGTGCGTCCAGATCGTCTTCCCGCGCACTTCGGGAGTGATCGCGACGGCCGGCGCTTTGGCGACGTCGTGCTCGTCGATGACGGGCTCGTTGAACCAGAGCCGCAGCACCTGACCCTTGGTCTCGAAGTGACCGTGGTCGTCGAGCGCGGGTGACGTCACGCGCAGCGCCGTGTCGGCGAGCAGCGTTCCCGGCGCCGCGTCTGCCGCCAGCGGCTTTCGGTCCGCCCAGCCGTCGTCCGGCGGAGGAAACGCGAGCGGCCCTCCAGGTCCCAAGGCGAGCTGCACGGGCGGTGGCGAGCTGCGATGACAGCCGTGAGCCGCCACCATCGACACCACGAGCCCTGCGAGCGCGATCGTCGCGCGTCGTCCCATCGTCGTCCTCCGCTGCACGAGAGCTGCACGAGACTGGCCCGCGCCGAACAACGAGGAGTTACGGCGCGCTCCAGGCGGTGAAACGCTCCCCGTCCGCCCCCGATTCCGCCGCGCCGCGCGCGCATGCCGATGCCGAGAGGCGGGCGAGTATAGGCGCCTTTCGTCGAGCCGAAGTCGAACGAAGCGCGCTCGCTCGCGTTGCGCGAGGGGAAGGTGTGGGTCAAAGTGCCGAGTTTGCTCGAAGCGCTCCTGGGGGGAACATGACCTCGTCTGCCGGCTCGTGCTCGCGTGCTCTTGCTGTCGTCCTCGCTCTCGGTTCCGTCGTCGCGTGTGGAGCGCAGGGCGATGCGCTCGTCGTGGCTGGCGCGGACGTGGAGACTCCCACGGAGGATCCCGCGCTCGACGCCGACGAGGCGACGTCCGGCGCACGAACCGCGGGCGACCTGCCGCGCGAGATCCAGGCGGGCACGCCGGGGCTGACGCTCGCGGCAAACACGGTCCAAGGCGCGTTCACCGGCGACCTCGTCACCTGGAAAGACGCGGCGAACACGACGCGCACGGCGTTCCTGCCGAACCCCGGTCCCGATGCGGCGGGCGCGTTCGGCGGTTACGTCCGGAGCTTCACGTACGTGCAAGCCGGCGCGACGCGCACGCTCGCGGCGAGCGGCGGTGAGCCAGGGTTTGGATTCGTGTACGCGCAGCGCACCGGCGACTGGGCAGTCATCTCTTCGAAGTACGTGCAAGGAGCGCGCAGCGTGCGCTCGCTCGGCCCGAATCATGCCGTGCTCGAGTACGTGTACCCGACGCTGAAGACATCCGCCGGCGTGACGGTGCCGCTCAAGGCGACGGTGCAGTGGACGTTCGTGACCGGGCGCGACCACCCTCTATGGTCGGTGACCTACGACGCCAGCGCGGCGGCGGCGAACGCGCTCGACATGGACTCGAAGTCACCGTACGGCGGCCTCGAGTTCACGGGGCAGACCGGCACGACGACCGACGGCGTGGGCTGGGGCGACAAGCGGAAGTTCGTCACCACGTCTGCGCCGCTCTCGATGAATTCGACGTGGGACTACACGGCTACGAACGTCGTGCCCTACGTGTTCGCGTGGAACGACGCACGGAACGCCGAGATGGGGCTCGTGCAGACGGAGCGCGGCGCGCGGCACGACGGCGGCTACGGCCAGTTCTATTCGAACTGGGGAAGAACGAGCGCCACGAAGGTCGTCGATGCCGGCGCGCCCGCCGGGCAGAACATGCCCGCGAGCTGGAACTGGACGTTCCTCTTGAACCAGTACCAGCTGCCCGATTCGACGCGGAAGGTCATCGGCTGGGGCATGAACTTCGGCGCGGTCGGCAAGACGAGCGCCGCTGCGTACGGCGGCGGAACGCTGAGCGGCTACCCGTACCAGAGCTACGGCGTCGCGCTGGTGCTCGGGCCGAAGTCGAGCACGACCTCGCAGGTCGCGCTCACGGAACGCCTCACCGCATCTTCGATCACGGCGACGCGCGGCAGCGTCGTCACCACCGGGCCGGCCGGCGTCGGTCGCACCGACAACCGCGCGTACGCGCCCGCAGGCTACAACCCGATCTCGGCCACGTTCGACGTTGCGGCGGAGGCCGGCACCGGCGCGGCGGTCTTCACGTTCGACCCGAAGGGCAAGGCGATCAAGAACCCGGTGTTCCGCATCGTGAGCTATCCGCTCACGACCGAGCCGACCGGCGTGCGCATGGGCACGACGAACCTCGTCGACAACGCCGACTACGCGGTCTCGCGTGACGGTACGACGCTGTGGCTCGTTTTGAAGAAGACCGTCTCCGCGCCGACGACGATCGGCCTCAACGAGACCGCGCCTCCGCCTCCCCCTCCGCCCGTCTCGTGGGCGGACCTCGCGCTCGATCCGGCGCAGTCGGTCGGCGGCTTCACGAGCGACGTCTTCCGCTGGCGCGACGCGCAGAACAAAGAGCGCAGCGCCGCGCTCGTGCGGAACGACGCGCAGGACCCCGCCGGATTCTACGGCGGCTACGTGCGGCGCTTCACCTACCAGAAGGCGGACGGCTCCACGCTCATTGCGCAGGGAGGCCACCACGCGGGGCACCCGGGATGGGGCTACACGCTGCATCATCAGCGGAACTTGCCGGATCGCGACACGCTCTCGTCGCGCCGTGCGCCGGGCACCTACCGTCAGGTGTTCGTCGGCAAGCACCACGCGATCCACGAATACTCGTGGAACGTGCTCCGCACGCAGGGCGAGCTCCCGGCGTATCCGCCCGTGGTTCGCCCAATCAAGATCACGATCCGCTGGCTCTTCGCGAACGGCAAAGACGCGCCGGTCTGGGCGCACACGATCGATGCGTCGGCCATCGCGGTGAACACCTTCAACGCCGACGATCGCTCGCCGGCAGGCGAGCTCGCCTTCGACGGCAACGACGCGGGCGCCGTCTCCGGCGTCGGCTGGGGCGATCGTTATCGCTTCCGCACGACGACTGCGCCGCTGTCGCTCGATTCGGCGTGGGACTACACCGTCGCGAACCGCGTGCCTTACGTGCATGCGTGGAGTGACGCGGCGAACGCGGAGATGGGCGCGACCCAGACGTGGGACTGGCAGCACGAGGACGCGGGCTACGGCTGGCTCTACCCGAACTGGGGCCGCACCAGCGCGAACAAAATCGTGAGCGACGGCACGCCGGCCACGCAGACGATGCCGGCGGAATGGAACTGGACCTACCAGCTGAACCAGTGGGAGCTCGGGCACGACCCGGCCAGCAAGCGGATGCAGTGGGGCACGAATTACGGCGCGGTCGGCCAGGCGTCGTACCCCGCCTACGGTGACGACCGGAGCCTCACCGGCTACCCGTTCACGACGCGCAGCGTGCGCATGGCGCTCGGGCCGAAAGGCGCGACGCTCGCAGAGGTCGACCAGGTCGCCCGCTCGCTCGACGTCTCGTTCACCGCGGCCGAGGGCTCGGTGGCAACGAGCGGCCCCAAGGGTTTCGGCGCGGCGGCCGCGAGCACCGAGCCGTTCTCTCCGCCCGGCTGGAACCACGTGTACGGCGTGTTCGAGCTCGTCGCGGCGCCGAACGACGGAGGCGTGCGCGTGACCATGACGACGAACGCGCAGGACATCGATACGCCGGTGTTCCGCATCCGCGGCTGGACGCAGCCCGTTCCGACGACGATCACGCTCGGCGGCGCGACGCTCACGGCCGGCACCGACTTCCTGCCTTCCCAGGTCACCGGCGAGACGGGACCCGAGCTCTGGGTCACCATTCTTCGCAAGGTGCGCGGCCCGGTGGAGCTCGCGATCGGACCGAAGGGAAATGACCCGCCGCCTCCGCCCACCTCGTTCGCGGACGTGAACCACATCCTCTCGACAGGGCAGTCGAACAGCGTCTTCAACGGCGGCGTGCCGGTGCTGACCAAGACGCAGCCCTACGCGAACGTCGCGTTCGACGTCGGCGTCATGCCGGGCACGCAGTGCGACGGCAACGGTTGCAAGAGCTACGCGACGCCGACCACGTTCATCCCGCTCGTCGAGGGTGACACGTTCATGTACGCGGTCGAGACCATGTCGAGCGGCATGGCGAACCAGATCACCCGCGGCGCGCGCGCCATGTTCGCGGGGCAGCCGGCACCACAGAACGACCATCGCGTCCTCGTGAGCATTCACGGGCGCAGCGGACGCACCTACCAGTGCCTGCGCAAGACGGGCTGTTGGCTCCAGCCCACGTACGTGAATCCGTTCACCGAAGGCATGCTCCAAGTGCAATGGGCGAAGCAGATCGCCCAGGCGCAGGGCAAGTCGTACGCGGCGCGCGCGGTCACCGTCGTGCACGGCGAGTCCGACCACTATGGCTGGGAGTTCCCGCTCACCGGCACGGACGGCACGCCGAACAAGATCCAGAACTACGCCGACGCGATGCTCGAGTGGCAGCAGGACTACGAGTCCGGCATCAAGGCGATCACCGGTCAGACCGGCACGGTGCCCCTCCTCATCGCGCAGATGCATTCGTGGTCCGGTGACACGCGCACGTCGAGCCGCATCCCGACCGATCAATACGACGCGCACGTCCGCGCGCCGGGGAAGGTCGTGATCGTCGGACCCGAGTACCCGATCCCGTTCCGCGGCGACGACGGCATTCACTTCACGTCCGAGGGTGGTCGGCGCATGGGCGAGTACTTCGCCAAGGCGTACGCGAAAATCGTCCTCGAGGGCGTAGCGTGGGAGCCGGTTCGCCCGAAGAGCGTCACGCGCGCGGGCAACGTGATCACCATCACGTACCACGTGCCCGTCCCGCCGCTCGCGCTCGACACGACGCAGGTGACGAACCCCGGCAACTACGGGTTCGAGTTCGCGGACGACAGCGGCGCGACACCGGCGATCACGAACGTGCAGGTCGTCGCGCCGGACCAGGTGCGCATCACGCTCGCGGCCGCGCCGGGCGGGGCCACGCGGCGCGTGCGCTACGCGTACACGAGCCGGCCGAACACCGTGCCGGGGCCGGTGAGCGGCGTGCGCGGGAACCTGCGCGACTCGGACGCGACGCCGTCGCTGTACGGCAACGCGCTCCAGAACTGGGGCATCACGTTCGACCTCGCGTGTCCCTGACCGCGCGTGCGGCTGAGAGGCCGCAGGTCCAGGGTCCGTGATCCACGGAAGGCGAGGTCGGACGCCGCCCGCACGAAGGGCGAAAACCAGCGATCTCGTCGATCTCGGCGGCGCGAGGCGCGTTACACGCCGGTGTCACGCGTAGGAACGGACGTTGCTCGTATCTCCTGCATGAGCGCTGGCAGCAGCAGGCCCCCCGTTCCGCGCCCCACGCCGCGAAAGTCCTCTGCGCCGCCGCCGTCGCCGGACACGACGCCGACGGAGCCGCCGCCGTCGGCGGAGGCATCGCCTCCGTCGTCGCCCGTGATCGAGATCCCGAAGGCGTACGCAAGCGCGCCTCCCGTGATCCGTGACCGGCTTCCGTCCACCCTGGAGCTCGCGGACGACGACCTCGTCGAAGAGGCGCCGCGTCGCTCGACTCCGCCGCCGCCACCGCTCGCAAAGACGAAGAAGCGGATGTTCGACACGCCTGCACCGGTGCTCGTCGTCCCGCAGCCGATCTCGCTCACCGCGCCGAAGCTCGCGCCGCTCCCGGTTCCGAAGTTCGACGCCGCAGACCTGCGCGCGGCCGAGATCGAGCCGCCCCCCGAGTCGCGCATCGAGGTCGTCCAGAAGCCGGCGCGCGTGGAGTCGACGCTCGACCCGATGGACGTGCTCTTCGACGGCGTCTACGAGCTGAACTTCGTCGACACCGCCGTGGAGGCTGCAGACGTCTGCGCATCGGCGCTGGCGAAAGCGCTCCGTGCACGCGCGGTGGTGGTCCATGCGCACGACCTCGTGAAGCGCGAGCTCCGCGCGATTGGCGTGCACGGCGCATCGTTCACCGAGCTCTTCGGATCGGCGGCGCGCAGTGAGGACGATCTCGTCGCCTCTGCGGTGGTGTGCAACGAGGCGCCGGTGACGATGCGCTGGGACGGCGAGCTCCCGCGTCTCGCACCGCGGCGGTTCGGGATCGTCGGCGCGCCGCGCACCGTGGTCGCGGTGCCCGCGATGGCGTGGGGTCGCTGCGTCGCGATCATCGAAGTCATCGACGCAGACGAGCGCGTCGCGCAGCGTGTCGCCGACTCGACCGCGTACGTGGCCGAGCGCCTCGCCGAGTTCCTCTCCGAGCGCGCCGCGGCCTGATTCGTCCGTCGCTTCTCGTCGCGCGCGGTAGGATGCCGGGCGTGAAAGAACGAGAGTCGATGCGTGTCGTGGTCGCGGACGGCGTCGCCGACGTCTGCATGATTGGTCCCGGCAAGGGCAATGCGCAGGGACCGGCGTTCTACCGCGAGCTGCCGGAGGTGTTCACCGAGCTCGATCGCGACGACGCCGTGCGCGCGGTCGTCATCCGCGGCGACAAGGGGATCTTCTCGTACGGGCTCGACCTGAAGGCGATGGCCGGCGAGCTCATGCCGCTCATCGCCCCGGGGAACCTCGCGAAGGAGCGCATGCGTCTCCTCGATCTCGTCGGCACGTTCCAGCGCGGGTTCGATGCCGTCGAGCGCTGCCGCAAGCCGGTCATCGCCGCCATCGCAGGACCGTGCATCGGCGGCGGTGTCGACCTCGCGGCTGCTTGCGACATCCGCATCGCATCGCGCGACGCGAAGTTCAGCGTGCGCGAGGTGAAGGTCGCGATCGTCGCCGACCTCGGCAGCCTCCAGCGGCTGCCGCGCATCATCGGCCATGGTCACACCCGTGAGCTCGCGTTCACCGGCAAGGACATCGATGCCGCGCGCGCGCTGCGCATCGGCCTCGTCAACGACGTGTACGACGACGAAGCCTCGCTCCTCGATGCCGCGCGTGCCATGGCGCGCGAGATCGCCGACAACCCGGCGGTCGTCGTGCAGGGCGCGAAGCAGGTGATGGCGTTCGCCGATTCGTCGCGCATCGCCGAGGGCGAGCGCTTCGTGGCGGTCTGGAACGCGGCCTTCCTCGCGTCGCAGGATCTCGGCGAGGCGATGCAGGCGTTCATGGAGCGGCGCCCGCCGAAGTTCAACGCGCCGTGATCGTCACGTATCGCCCTCGCCCATGTACGTGACGTAGCGCTCGATCTGGCGCTGCGTCTCTGCGCCGGGGGAGGTGAGCTCGACGCCCACGGCGGACAGCCCGGAGCTCTCGTCGGAACGCGACGCGCGCGACCACTTCACGATCGCGGGCTCGGCGACGACCTTTCCGTCGAGCGGGAGCGCGAAGCGCAGCGTGACGCTCGCGCCGGGCACGAGCCCGCCGCGCGTGACGATGAGCAGACCTCCGGCCGAGATGTCTTCGCTCTTGCCGTCGACCGCGCCTTTTCCCGGCAGCTCGATGCGTACCGGCGTGCGATAGGGCGCGCGAGCATGGCGGCGCTCCTCCGGGCCGCGCGTGCTGCTCGGGGCTGCTGCCGCGGCGTCGCGCCGGTCGGGCGAGGCGTCGAGGAGGCGCGTCGCCGGCGCGGAGCTCGCGGTGAGCGACGCCATGGCCGCGGCGAGCTCCGAAGCGGTATCGATGTGCGGCGACTCGGTGCCGAGCGCGCGCGCCAGGATCGATGCGAGCGGCCTCTGCAGCGACGCGAGATCGGCAGCGGCTCGTGCAGGCCGGCCGGTCACCGCTTCGTACGTGCACGCGGCGAGCGCGCGAACGTCGCCCCGCAAATGGGCCGGCGTGACGTCGCGCACGACCGCTCGATTCCAGCCGGTCAGCTTCACGTGCTCGGCCCCGTAGGGATCGCGGACGACGAGGATCGTCTCGGCGGTGACGTCGCCGTGCGAGACCGAGGCAGCGTGCGCGGCGGCGAGCACGTCCGCCACCTGCACGGCGATGGCGGCCGCGTCTTCGACCGGGAGCTTGCCGCGCGCGGCGAGGAGGCCGCCCTGCGTTCGTCCTTCGAGCGGCTCGAGGACGACGTAGGGGTCGCCGAGCTCCGTCGTGCCTGCGTCGCGGAGCTCCACCGCCCCCGGGTGCAGGACGCGGGCGAGCGCGCGATGCTCCCGGCGCACGGCTCGCGCGGCTTCCTCGTTCTCCGCGCGCACGGCCAGCGCGAGCACCGAGCGACGCGCGGTTCGGACGTTGCGGACCTCCCAGCGCGAGCCGAAGGCCTGCTCGCCGAGGTCGCGGAGGAGCTCGTACCGTCCGTCGACGATGGCGCCCTTTTCGTAGCTCGAACGGCCCCAGCGATCGATCGCGCCGGCAAGCAGCGGCTCGAGCTGACGACCGTCGACCTCCTCGCTCCACACGACGAGGTGCGCGTCGTTGTCGAGGGCGAGCCGGTTCAACCCCGTGCGGTCGAACGCGTACACGTCGTCCGTCACGACGATCGCGCACGGGCGGTGCTCTTCGACGAGCTCCGCGGCGCTCACGATCGCGCCGTCCACCACGCGGGCGCCGAGCGACGCTGCCGACGCGCGGCACTGTTCGAGAAAGGCCGGAGGGGCGTTCAAGACGAGCACGTTGGGCGCGCGCTTCTCGAAAGCCGGTGGGTCGAAGTCGATGATCTCGAGCACGTCCGTGTCTTCGAGCACGGCGGCCATGCGGGACGACGAGATGCGGGTCGGCTTCGGCTTCGCAGGCAGCGGCGGCGGCGGCGGCGATGCGAGCTTCGCAGGCGCAGGCGCAGGGACCGCCGGCGCGCCGTAGTACCTCGTCAGCGCGTCGCGGATCTCGCTCGTGATCGCCACCATGGGCCGCACGATGATCCCGGCTTCCGCCGCACACTTCGCGAGCACGATGTCGTCGCTCGGGTCGTCGGTCGCCACGTAGAGCGCGCGCTGCCGGTTCGAGGCGCGGAGGTGTACGGGCACGACTTGGTTCTCGAGCGCGGCCTCGCGCGGAAGCGCGGCGATCACGTCCGCGGGGATCTCCATTCCGACGAGCGAGATCCACGGGCAGCTGAGCTGTCGTGACAAGAGCTGCGCGAGCTCGAGGCCGGTGACGAGACCACGCTCGACGAGCAGCTCACCGAGCCGGCGCTTGTCGGTGCGCTGCGCGACGAGAACCTCGTCGAGCTGCGCATGCGTGAGCACACCGGTGTCGACCAGCAGGCGCCCGAGAGGCGCGGAACGATGCATCGACGCGATCATGGCTCGTTCCAGTGCAGCCGCGCACGAATTCGTGCACGAACCTGCACCAGTTCGGGGCGCCTCGCCGACACCGCCTCGGATCCCACGGCGAAACGCGTGCGGCGCCGCCCTTGCAGTCGCCTTTCGCAGAATGACACTCCACTCTTTGCAGCGTGACGTGCCGCGTTGGGGCCGCGTGAATGCGGAAGCCAACGAGTTCCTGATCCAGATGCGGCACGGACGGGTGATCCGATCCGGCCAGGGCCTCTCTTGCTTCAAATGGCCGTGGGACAGCGTAGCCATCGTCCCGACCTCGATCGCGAAGCTCTCGTTCTCTGCCGACCAGGTCACGACCGAGAAGGTCGGTGTCGAGGTGCGTGGTCTCGCCGTCTACCGCATCGCCGACCCTCTGCTCGCGTTCCGCATGATCGACGGCGACCGCACCTCGCTGACCGAGATCCTCCGGGACATGTTCGTCGGCGCCACGCGTCGCATCGTCGCGAACCTCACGCTCGACGAGTGCATCACCCATCGGAAGGATCGCGTCGCCGAGGCCTTGATGGACGAGATCGCGCCCATTCTCGCGGGCGAGGGCAGCACGATGGACACGACCGCGACGGGGTGGGGCGTCGTGCTCGACACCATCGAGATCCAGGACGTCCGCGTTCTGTCGCAGGAGGTCTTTGCTCGCCTGCAGGCTCCGTATCGGGAGCGGCTCGCGCTCGAGGCGCTCGTCGCCGAAGACCGCGTGAAGCAGGAACGTGCGCGCCTCGAGGCATCGCACCGGCGCGTCGAGGAGCAGACCCGCCGCGAGCTGATGGCCGAAGAAGAGGCGCGCATGCTGGCCGAGCGGAGGCGCGCGGAGGAGGCGCGGAAGCACGAAGACGAGCTCGCGCGTCAGCGGCTCGAGGCCGAGCTCGCGCGTCAGCGCCGCAAGGCGGAGGCGGACAAGGAGCGGATGGCGATCGAGCTCGCGTCTCGCCGGGAAGCGGGGGAGACCGAGGCGGCGCTCGTCCGCGCGAAGCGAGCCGCGTACGTAGATCTCAGCGAGGCCCGTCTACGCGAGATCCTCGTCACCGAGACGATGCCGGAGATCGCACGCGCGTTCCGAGGCTCCTTCGATCGTGTCAACGTCACGACGACGAACGGCAGCGAGATGCTCGGGTTCCTTTCGTCCGGTCTCGACCAGGTGCTCGCGGTCGCACGCGAGCACGGCAGCGCGCCGGTCCCGAAGAAGTGAAGAGGGCGGTCTCATCGGCACTGCGCCGGGAAGCCGTTCACCGTGCAGGTCGTCGTCGCGCAGCAGTGCAGCTTGTCGAGCTCGCAGCCTCCTGCTGCACAGTCGATCGCGCACGTCGCGCCGGAGCAGAAGATGCTGTCTTTGCACGCCTGCTTGCCGTTGCACTCGAAACGAGCGTTCGCGGTTTCGCTACGAACGCTCTTGCACGCCTGCTCGCCGATGCAGCGCACCGTGCACTCGGTCGCCCCGGCGCAATCGACGGCGCCGCACACCTGCTTGCCCGTGCACACGACGAGACAGGGCACGCCCGTCGGGCACGTGACGCCGTCCTTGCAGCCCGGGCCCGGGCAACGAACCGTGCACGTACCGCCTTCGCATGCGCCGCCCGTCAAAGGGCACGCCGCCGCGCACGCCGCCGCCGCGGGATCGTCCGGTGGCGCGGCGTCGTCGGTCGGCTGGCTCGCCGCCTCGGTCGATGCGGCGTCCTCGATGGCCGAGGCGTCGACGTCGACGAGCGGCGCCAGGCGGGGCGCGTCGATGCACGCGATGATGCCGATCGCGAGGGCCGCAGCGCAGGCGACGAGGAGCCGACGCATACGCCCATTCTTTCACGCGCCGCGCCGCAGAGCACCGCGGGATGAATGCCTCATCGTGCCGCATCTCGCCCGCGCGTCGCGCCGAGCTCCGGCCTCATCGCGCGTTGCCGTCGAGCCACGCGAACGCCTCGTCGAAGACGCGTTCGCCTTCGGCGATGTTGCCGTGCGTACAACCCGGCATCTCCACGTACGTGCTCGGCACACCCGCGCGTGCGAGGCGCCGTGACGCCTCCTTCATGCGCGCGGGCACGTCGCGCGAGCAGGACATGGTGACGACGGCGCGCGCGGGCGCGAGCTTCGCGGCCGAGGGTTCGGTCGGAGCACCAATGAGCACGATGCGTGCGTATCGCTCCGGGTAGCGCTGCACGAGCTGCTCGGCGAGCGCGGCGCCCTGCGAGTAGCCGACGAGCGTGAGCGGCGCGGACGAAGCAACGCCGGCCGCCCGCGTCGCCGCTTCGATGCGCGCGTGCAGCTTGGTGGCGTCCCACGAGAACGAACGGAAGCCCGGCATGCACGGCTGATCCCCTTCCAGGGCGACGGTGCCGCCCGCGCGACGTGCTGCTTCCGGGAACGACTGCAGGTACGCGTTCGCGTTCGAGCAGAGGCCTGGGAGGAAGACGACGCGCGGCGCCGAGCCATCGGCGCTTCGCACGAGCGAAGCGGGGACGTCCGAGCCGACGGCGAGCGTCTCGACGACGGCGTTCTCCGGCGGCGGCGGAAGAGAAGGAGGAGAAGGAGGAGGTGGCGGCGCGGGCGCCGGCGCGACGGTCGGGACGGAACGCGCCGAAGCGCTGAGCGCCTCGGCACGCGAACGGGTGGGGGGCTCGCCGGCGCGGCACCCTGCGCTGGCGGCGCCGACGAGGCACACGAGCGCGACGAGGACGGACTGGCCCAGCACGGAAGACGGGAGCATCTCGTGGTCGTCGCGCGAGGCGGGCCGAGTGTGACGCGCGCAACGTGCGCAGGTTGCTGCGCATCGCGCGCACGTCGTCGCTCGACGAAGGCGCAGCGCTCGCGGGCGGCAACGATCGCTCGGAAAAATCCGCGCTTCGTGCGCTCTCGTCGGTTGCTCGTCGGGGGCTCGATGCTAGACCGCCGCCCTCTCGTGCTCGCGTCCGCGAGCGACGATGACCGGGAAGGAGTGCCCGTCATGGGTGGCGTTCGTTCGGGGGTGGTCGGCGTAGTGCTCGCCAGCGTGTGCATCGGTGTTGGGTTCGTCGGCTGCGCCGCCGCAGGCGAGGTCGATCCGTTGATCGACACGGGCGGCAACGCGCCGGAACCGACCGCGCAGCTCCCGGGCCCCAGTGCGCCCGCACCGACGAGCAGCGAGGACGCTGGCAAGCCGGCGAAGGACGCCGGCACGAAAGACAGCGCCGTCGATGCCGGGCCTCCGCCGCCCGTCCCGGGAGCTCCGTGCACGACCATCGACGAGGTCCGCAAGCGCGCGTGCGGCGCGTGCGGAACCCAGGCCACCATCTGTCTCTCTGCGGGGGATCCCGATGCGGGCGCCGGCACGTGGCAGGAGTACGGGCCGTGCGAAGGAGAGCTCGCGGGCGGCTGCATCCCGGGCACGAAGGTGACCGAAGCGTGCGGCAACTGCGGAACGCTCACGAAGACGTGCAGCGCGTACTGCGCATTCACGACGAGCGCGTGCACGGGTCAGCCCGCGAGCTCCTGCGTGCCGGGGAACGTCGATCTCTCCACCGCGAGCTGCGGAGTGCCGAACACGTTCCGTCAGCGCACGTGCCAAGCAAGCTGCACGTACAACTCGTTCGGCAGCGAGTGCATGGCGCCGCCGACGACGATCGAAGTCGGCCCCACGACCGGCAGCGTCACGTCGACCATTGCCGTCCTCACCGCAGACGCGGTGCTTTCGCGGCCGACCGGTACCTGCCCGAACGCGACCCTCTCGACGACGGTCTCGACGCCGTACACCTGGCTGCGCGTCCACAACCCGCTCGCGAAGGAGGCGCAGGTCGCGATCTACAACACCGTCGCTCCCGGCGGCGTCGTCTTCAAGACGCTGCTCGCGGCGTATGCCGGCGCGGGCACGCCCTCGGGAGATGCCGAGCGGAAGGCGTGCACGAAGGGTGTCGCGACGATCGGCACGGCCGCGCTGACCGGTGACAGCAAGCTCGCGTCGCTCGACGGGACGCGCGCGGTCACGATCGCGCCGGGAGCTACCGTGACCGTCTACGTCGCGGCGTACAACGCGTACGACGCGACGAAGCCGACCGAGTCGACCGGGAAGGTGAAGCTGAACGTGCAGACGCTGCAGGTCGCGCCGTAGCGCCGGCCTACAGCCCGAACGGCAGCTCGATGCCGCGGTGCTTGCGGAACGTACGATCGCCCTTGGCGATCTTTCGTTCCGCGAGCTCGTGCATCAGGAGGTTCAGCGGCCAATAGGCGACGTTCTGAACCCACGACTTGTCGAGCCCGAAGTCGTACCGCTTCACGATCGAGCCGTACGAGTACATCGAGCGCCACGCGCGTATCCAGCCGTTCCGGAGCTCGTCGCGCGTCAGCTGCTTCGGCTGGTAGAACGGCGCGCCCGTGTCGTGGTCCTGCGAGAGCCACCACGCGTCGCGGAGGAGCCGGCCCTCTTCCTTGAGCCGCTTGTAGAGGCGCGTGCCCGGATACGGCGTCAGCAGCGCGAAGAGCGCCATCGTGATCTTCGCGTCGATGCAGAACTCCACCGTGCGGTCGAAGGCGGCGTTCGTGTCTTCGTCGAGCCCGAACACGAAGCTGCCCCATACGGCGATGCCGTGGTCGGCGAGCATGCGCACGATCTCCCGGTACTTCGACGGCTTGTTCTGCTTCTTGCCGGACGCGCGCACCGTCTCGACGTCGACCGACTCGAAGCCGATGAAGAGCGCCTTGCAGCCCGCGCGCGCCATCACCTCGACGTTCTCGACCCGGTGCAGCGCGGCGAGCGACGCCTGCGCGACCCAGTGCTTGCCGAGCGGCACCATCGCCTCGAACAGCTCGCGGCTGTACTTCGTGTGAATCATCACGTTGTCGTCCCCGAACAGCACGCGCGGGCCGACGGTCTCGAGCTCCGCGATGACCTCCTTGACGGGCCGGAAGCGGAACGTCGTCCCGTTGTAGGTCGAGACGCTGCAGAACTCGCAGGGGAACGGACAACCGCGCGTCGTCTGCACGACATCGAACGGGACGTACTTCAGCGACTTCATCAGATCGCGCTTCGGCGCGGGGAGCCCTTCGAGGCTCGGCCAGTCGGTGTGCTTGTACACGCCGCGGTTCATGAGCGATGTCGAGCGACCGAGCTTCCCGACCTTCGCGTCCTCGATGACCTTCTGCCAGAGCCATTCGGCTTCTCCGGCCAGCACCGCGTCACCGTGCTGGAGGCCCTCCTCGGGCAGCGCCGTGACATGGATGCCTCCGAGGATCACCTTCGAGCCGCGCCGGCGGTACTCGTCGGCGAGCGCGTACGCACGAGCGGCGGTCTTCGAGCTCACGCTGATCCCGACGAGGTCCGGCGCGTCCGACGTCTTCGAGAGGTCGATCGGCTCGAGGCCGTCGTCGTGGAACGTGAGCTCCACGTCCTCTGGGGTGTGTGCGGCGAGCGTGCCGACCCAGAGCGGCTTGATGTACGTGGAGTCCTCGTTCGAGGGCGCGATCAGATGAACGTGCACCCGCCGAGTAGTATCGCGAGCCATGCGCGAGCGCGAGCGTGCCGCCGGTCAGCGCGAGCATGACCCATCCCGGTCGGTATCGTGTGGCGGGAGGTGCGGTAAGCGCGAGGCGAAGTGCGTCGTATGCGTTCTACGTACGGTCGACATTTCCCGCGTTTTCGTGGTCGCGCTAACGGAATGCGTTTCGGCCCACCGCTTGCGATGACTCCTGGTGCGCGGCTGAACCCCCCGCGTCCTCAAGGAGAAACCCAAATGTCGATTCTCATGTTCATCGTGCTCGGTATCGTTGCTGGCTTCATCGCTCGCGCCATCATGCCGGGCCGTCAGTCGATGGGCGTCGTTGCGACGGCGCTGCTCGGTATGGCGGGCTCGTTCGTCGGTGGCCTCGTCGCCAGCCTCTTCACGGGCGAATCGATCCTTGCGCTTCACACCTCGGGCATCATCGGCAGCGTCCTCGGCGCTCTCGCGGTTCTCTTCCTCATGGGCTTCGCGGGCCGTCGCGGCACCCACACGCGCAGCTTCGTGTGACGCGTGAGTGAGCGTGAGACGCGCCCCGCGTAACGAGCGACGGGGCGCGCTCTGCTTGCTTCGGAGCTTCCTTGCCCGCCCGAGGGCAACTCTTCGCTTCGTCTAATCGCAGACGTACGGCTTGTCGTTCGCCCCGCTGTCCGGAGGCTGACCGTCGTTTCCTGCGAGACAAGGATTCGCGCGCGTCACGCTCTCGCGGACTTCTCCCGCGAGCACCGGAAACGCGCGGAACGAGACGGCGGCCGAGAGCGCATCGCACGCGAGATTCGGCTCGAAGTCGAACCGCGAGCTCCGCGCGATGTCGCGTCCCCCGCAGATGGTCTGCCGCACGACGGGGAAGTAAGAAGACTCGCAGAGGAACCGAGGCTCGCCATTCTCGGTCGGCTGCTCGACGGCCCCGAGCGCCGCGAGCAACGTCGTCGCACGGAAGCGCCCGCCCAGGATGGCGTCGTCGAGCGCGAAGAGCCGCTGCTCGCGGTCACTCCTCGGCGCGTCGAAGTCACGCGGCGCGAGGTCGGCCGCGAGCGGTGTGAGCTTTCCCGCGAAGACCGCATCGCCGAGCTCCAGAGTCGCGTCTTCGGTGAACGGCAGCACGAGCGTCGGCATCTCGAACGCGAGCCGCCCGTCGCGCACGTACCCGGTGGTCTGGAGGAGAGGCGCACCCGTATTCGCAACGACCGACTGGGCGCGCAGGGACCACTCGTCGTCGCCGCACCAGCCTGGCGACCAGACGTCCTTCGCCTGGTTGTGCACGGACCCAGGGCACCCCGGCCGTCGGATTCCGTCACTCAGCGCGAGCCCGATCGCGACTTCCTTGTCGTTGCGGCGGCCGTTGTACTTCGAGATCTGGAGGAGCATCGTCCGGCGGCCCGCGGCGATGAGCGCGTTCGGCGGCTCGTCGAGCGGGGTGACCGCCGATGCCTGCCGCGCGAGCGTCGCGAACACGTTGTCGACCCCGTTCGGCTGGTCGCAGCGCGCGTTGTCCGCGCGGCCGCAGCTCGCCCCGCCGTCCCGCGCGGTGCCGCTGCGCGCATCGCACGTGCACACGCCGTCGAGGTCGAAGCCGCCAGCCACGGCCGCTTCGGAGGCGAAGCGCATCTCACGCACGGCGATGTAGAACGGCGGCAGCTCCGAGGCCGGTGCGTCGTCGACGTCGGGCATGGCTGGCGGGCGCGCATGGGCGCACGGGTCGACGGGCGCAGCGGCATCCGGAGAGACGTCGGCCGCCGCGTCGCTCGCCGCGTCCTCGAGCGCGACGGTGCCCGCATCGTAGGGGCTGCCGCAGGCCACCGCGGCGAGCGCGATCGCCGTGCCCCCGCCGACGAGAGCGACAGCGATGCGGCGTGCGGATCCCCCTCGCATGAGCGTGGATCGTACGCGTGCGCCTGCCGTGGTAGAAGTCCGGCGTGGCGACCGGCGAAGACGCAGCACGACGTTCGCAGCGCACGCGGGAAATCGCGCGTGAGGTTCTGACCTTGGCGTTCGGAGCGAGCGCGACGCCGTTCGTGCCGGTGCCGTTTCTCGACGACGTGATCCTCGGCCGGCTCTTGCGGCGCATCGCGGGCAAGGTGCTCGCACGCCACGGAGTGCACGACGCGGAGATCGCGAAGACCATTGCCGATGCGTACGTCGAAGCGGGCTCGCCGAGCACGGGGGCTTCTATCGTCACCGGCGCAATTCGCTTCGTCGTGCGCAAGGTCGCCGTCGTCATGGACGTGAAGAAGAGCCACGACGTGTTCGGCCAATCGATCGCCCTCGCTCTTGCCCTCGACGTCGCCGCCGAGCGCGGCGTGGTCAACGCGTCTTCCGCGGCTCCGCTCGGCGCGGCCATCCATCGGGCGCTCGAGCGCGTCGGCTCCGGTCCTCTCGATGCGCTCGTACGCGCGAGCCGCGAAGCATTCGCCGCCGCGGGCTCGCCGCCGCCGGAGAATGCGACGCGGCTCGGCCAGCTCGCCAACGCGATCGGCGTCGAGGTCGACCGCGCGCGCGAGCACATCGAGGCGGCGCTCGGCTACGAGTGGCCGATGGCCGGCGTGCGCTGACATGCGGCGAGCCGTGCTGGCGACGGTGCTCGGCGCATTCCTGTTCGCGAGCGGCGACGCCTCTGCGGAGGACCTCGACACGTACCGCGCGCGGGCGGATCGCGATCGCTTCATCGCCGAGCAGCGCGCCCTCATGTGGACGCTCGAGGGCTGGGCGGCGGCGAGCGTCGCGGTCGGCGCGGGGATGGTCACGTCGGACGATCGCGTGGTCCGGTTCGCCGGCGTGCAGAACCTCGCGTGGGGTGCGGTCAACGCCGGGATCGCGACGCTCTCGCTCTTCACCCTGGCGCGTGACGCGCGCGACGAGAAGACCGCGATGGAGTGGCGCGCGGAGCGGGCGCACGCGCAGCGTACGTTCACGTGGAATGCGGGGCTCGACGTGCTCTACGTCGGCGTCGGCGCGGCGTTGCTCCTCTTCGCGAAGGACGACGCGTGGCGCGGGACCGGCGCGGGCATCCTCGCCCAGGGCGGCTTCCTCCTCGTCTTCGACAGCACCTCGGCGCTCGTCGTTGCCCCTAGCAAAGCTCCCGATATCACGAGGTTTTGAAGCTCCGGGCTTGCGCCACGCCCGGCTCCGCGCGATAGCCTTCGGCCGCCGTGGCTCGTGCTTCCTCGCTCGCGCTCGTACTCGCGCTCGCCGGCCTTTCGGCGTGTGCGCGCGCGCACGCCGATCCTTCGGCGACGTCCGCCGGTGACGACGGTGCCGGCGAGATGCGGCCGGGGAATGCGGCCGCCGACGCTTCCGTCGCGAGTGACGGAGCGGCTGCTGCGGCCGACGCCGAGGCGACGCCTTCCGGACCAGAGATCATCGCGTTCGCGCTGCAAGCGCCGATCTTCAGCGCGACGGAGTTCCCGGCGAAAGATCCCACGAAGGCCGCGGAGGAACGCCAGGGCGTCGTGCGGCTCGGGTATTTGCGCCGTGGATCGCGCGCACCGGTGAAGCCGGGGACGATCGCGAAGGCGAACTGCGCCGAAGGTTGGTTCGAGCTCGCGTCCGGGGGCTACGTCTGCGGCAAGTACGCGACGCTCGATCCGCAGCACAAGGAGCTGAGGTCGGCGCCGCACGCGCCGTACTTGGATCGCAATCTTCCCTATGAATACGGGCTGAACCTCACGCCGGGCACGCCTCTCTACCGGCGCATCCCGCTGAAACGCGAGCGGAAGGAGCTCGAGAAGACGCTCGCGATCGGCAAGCACCGCAAGACGAGCGACGTGGCGCGTGAGCTCGCCGAGCGCGGCGAAGATGTCCCTTCGTACCTCAAAGACACGTCGGCGAGCGCGAAGCCGCGCGTCGGCTTCGACGAGCTGAAGGGCGAGACCAGCCTTGTCGCCGAGCGCATGCTGAAGGGCTTCTATCTCTCGCTCGACAAGAAGGTCGACGGGCGCTCCGGCGTGTTCTGGCACACCGTCTCGGGCTATCTCGCTCCGAAGGATCACCTCATCGTCCACGAGCCGAAGACGGAGTTCGAGGGCGTCCGTCTCGATGCGCCGGGCGAGACGCGCACGCTGCCGCTCGCGTGGGTGGTCGGCACCAAGGCGCGCCGCTACGAGGCTCCCGATGCCGACGGCGCGAAGGCGCCGCGCGGGGGCGAACACGTCGATCGCTTCTCCATCGTGCCGCTCACCGGCAAGAAGAAGCGCATCGACGAGCACCTCTACTGGGAGACGAAAGAGGGCTGGTGGATGCGCGACGACCACGTCGCCGTCGTCGAGCAGCCGGCGCTCCCGCAAGGTGGCGTCGCGCCGGGCGAGAAGTGGATCGATGTCGACCTCTCGGCGCAGGCGCTCGTCGCGTTCGAAGGCGAAAAGCCAGTGTTCGCGACGGTCGTGTCGACCGGTCGGCACTCGAGCGACCCCGAGAAGGACCACCGCACGCCCGAAGGCTCGTTCCGCATCCGCGAGAAGCACGTCTCGACGACGATGGACGACGATGGCGCGTCGGACGGCACCTACCGCATCGAAGACGTGCCTTGGGTCATGTACTTCGAGAAGAGCTTCGCGCTCCACGGCGCGTTCTGGCACTCGAGCTTCGGCCGCGAGCGCAGCCACGGCTGCGTGAACCTGACGCCGCACGATGCGCGCATCGTGTTCATGTGGGCGGGACCGACGTTGCCGACGGGGTGGCACGGGGTGCGCTCGTCGAAGAACGACCCTGGCGCGCGCGTCGTCGTCCACAAGTGACGAAAAAAACGTGCGACGAGGCCGCGCGTCCGCTCTCCTCATAGGGTGAAGCTCCGCGCAGTGCTCGGCTTGGTGACGGGAGCCGCCTTCGTGATCGCCGGCGCAGTCGGCTGTCGGGAAGAGATCGTGCACTCGAGAGCGGTGCCGAACGTGGTGCCGCCGGACCCGGAGGACGCAGGCGAGACGGAGCCGGAGGACGCGGGCGCCTCGGCGGACGCGCGCGGGGACGGCGGTGACGGCGCCGTCGTCGATGCGGGACCTCCACCGCCGACGTGCACGAAGACCTTCGGCAGCGCGATCACGCCCGCGCACGGTCGGCTCGACGGCGTGGTCCGTGCCGTCATCCCGGTCGGCGACAAGGCATGCCGCAGCGACGACGACCACGTCATCGTGCAGATCGACGTCACCGACGGCGCGAGCGTCTCGACGTATCCCGTCTGGGTCAACGTGCAGTCATCGCTCTTCCCCGCCGATCCCGCAGTGCGCGTCGCCCAACGCACGGGTGCGCTCGTCGGCCCGGCGTGGGCGAGCGGCTGGCACCCTGGCGTCGCGCTCGATTACGCGGACGACCTCGGCGTGTCGTCGAGCACCGGCTTCACGCCGCGCTCGAAGGAGGAGATCGCTTCGATCGTCGCGGCGGCTCTCCCCGTCGGCTCGAAGGTGAGCGCCTATTCGTACGGGTTCCAGACCGGCGACGGCGCGCACAAGGTCCATCGCAACCGAACGGGCGGAAACTTCGACGACGACGGCGCGCTCGTCGGGCTACCCGCGAGCGGCGCGCCGCGCTGGGTGTTGTTCCGCTTCGCGAACCAGTCGTTCTGAGCGACGCGCGGGCATGCCCGCAAGGTCGTGCTACCGTGGGCCGCCATGGAACGACGACGCGCTCTGCGCTGCTTCGCGTACGCGCCGGTCGTGGTGCTTTGCCTGACCGCGCTCGTCTCGATGATGGAAGCGTGCTCCGGCACCGGGACGGGCTTCGGCTACGGAAGCTACACGTCGGCGCCGTGACACGGCAGGCGTGATGCACGCCGAAACGCCGGCCGACCGCCGTGTCCTTTCGGTGGTCTCGGTCGCGACGGTGCTGCCGCTTCTCGTCGCGAAGTACCTCCCGTTCACCGATCTTCCCGAGCACGTCGCGGTCGTGTCCGCGCTCGTCCACTGGCGTGACGCGTCGTTTCGCGTGGCGGAGCACTACGCCTTTGCCTTCCCGCGCAGCCAATACCTGCTCTTCCACCTGATCGACGCGGGCGTTGCCTTCCTCGTCGGCGATGCCGAGATCGCGACGCGCCTTCTGCTCGTCGCCGTGGGCGTATCGTATCCATTGTCGTTGCGGAGCCTGCTCGCCGCCATCGGCGGCGATCGGCGGCTCGCCGTTTTCGGCGCGCTCGTCTTCTGGAATCGCGCGCTCGCGATTGGCTTTCTGCCGTTCGTCACGGCCGTGCCGCTCGTCGTCTGGGCGCTCGCACGGGTCACGCGCGATGCCGCCGAGCCCACGCCGAACGCGCGCAGGAGCGCGCTGCTCGCCGCGCTTGCGGTCGGCTTGTTCTATCTCCACGTCGCCGCGTTCATCGTGTTCGTCGTGGCGGCCGTTGCGACGCTCGCTTCGTGGACCCGGCCGCGCGCGCTCGCTCGACGGTTGCTATGGCTCGTGCCCGCGGCAGTGTGTGTCGGGGCATGGGCGGCCTTCGGTCGGCTCGCCATCGGGCGCGAGTCGTTCCTGCAGGGCGTGGAGCTCTCGTACATGAGCCCCTATCGAGGGCTGCTCGTGTTCCCGCTATGGATCCACGACGTCTGGCGTTCGCACGTCGACGAGGCGTGCGCGATCGTGTGGTGGTCGAGCCTCCTCGCTCTCGTCGTCGCGAGCATCTCGGGTCCCGTCGAGCCCCTTACCGGGCTCGCGCGCCGCTTCGTACCTCTCGGCGCCGCCGTCCTCGTGTACTTCCTCATGCCGTACCAAGCCGGCGTCGGCGTCATGTTGAACGTGCGGCTGGCGCCGCTGCTCGCGGTGTTCGCAGTGCTGCCGCTCCGGCCGCGTGAAGGGCGCTGGACGGAGGTTCCGCTCGCCGCCGTCTGTGCAGCCACGATCGTGATGAGCGGCTCGTCGGCCTGGGAGATCGCCACCGCCGCGCACGACGAGCTCGGCGACCTCGATGGAGTGCTCGCGCGTACGAAGCCGGGAGCGCGCGTGCTTGCGCTGAACTTCGACACGAGCTCTCGTCACGCGCAGTTCGCGCCGTGGCTGTATGCCGTCGCGTATCACCGCATCCGGAAGGGCGGCGTCACGTCGTATTCGTTCACATCGCTCGGGCACTGGCCGATGCGCTACGTCGCGAGCGGCGCTCCTCCTCCGAAGTGGGAACCGTTCTGGGCGACGAACCCGTGCGTGTTCAGGAACGCGGTCGACGGCCCGTACTACGACTTCGTTCTCGCGCGGGGCGCGGTCGATCCGTTCGCGGACGAGCCTCCGGGGCCGCGGTTCGTACGCGTCGCCGGCACGCGCTCGTTCGTGCTGTACGCGAAGACCGCCGAACCGCCGTGGCTCTCGCGCGGCGACACGCCCGACGATGGACCGTGCGTCCGCCGCTTGCCGGCCGCAGAAACGCCGAAGCCCTCACCTCCGTGAAGGAGGGAGGGCCTCGGGTGGCGCTCGCGCACGCGGTGCGCGGTCAGAAGCTCGCGCAGATTTCCGCGGGCGCGTCGGGGATGCCCTTGATGCACGCGCGCGGCTGGCTGCCGAGCGTCACCTTCGCGGATGGCACCGCCGTGCACGAGCCGTTCTTGCAGAGCTTGCCGCTGACCGAGCCGGTCGCGCCGCCCGCACGCGCGGCGACCGAGAGCTTGCCCTCGAAGTCACCGAAGTCGAAGTCCGGCACGGTGACCTTCGTATCGCAGGTCTTCGCCTTGTCGCAGGAGCGCGCCGTCGTGCAGGTGTTCGCGACGTTGCAGCTGTTCGCTACGCGGCAGCTGTTCGCCACCTGGCAGGTCTTCGGAGCCTTGCAGTTCTTGAAGCCGCTCTTCATGCACGACCAGCCGCTCTTCAGCACGTCCCAACCGCACACCGCGCCGTCGGTGACCGCATGCGTTCCGCACACCGCGGCGCTCGTCACCACGCGCGAGCCGCACACGGCTGCATCTTGCACGGTTCGCGTTCCGCAGATCGCTCCGTCGCGGACCGTTTCGTAGCCGCAGATCGAGCCGTCCTTCACGTAGTCGTAGCCGCACACCGCGCCATCGGTGACCTTCTGCACGACGTCCTTCGCGCCGCGGACGTTCATCTTCAGCGTTCCCTCGAGCGAGGCACCCTGGTCGTCGACGGAGCCCGCCATCGCGAGCGACGAAAGCGGCGTCTTGAACGTGCCGCTCGCGCGCATTCCGGACTTGTCGAGGCGAGCGCTCGCGTTCGCGAGCGGGAAGTCGACGATGGCGAGCTCGCCCGTCATGGTCATGGTGAAGTTCTCCGGCTGCTCGGGAACGTACGCGTCGAATGCGAGCTGTCCCTTCGGCTTGATGACCGGGATGAAAGGCGTCGCTGCCTTGCCCGAGACGCGGAACCCGGTCGCGTCGGCACGCAGCGTCGCCTCCGCGATGTCGATGTCCTTCAGCCCGAGGTTTGGCATGCCGGGTACGAGCGAGTAGAGCTTGTTCACCTTGAGGCCGAACGCGGCTTGCGCGGTGAAGAACGACTGCGCGACGTTGCTGTCGAGGTACGCGGCCGCGCGCGCCTTGCTCTCGGGCACGAACGGAAGCGGCGAGGGAAGCCACTCGGCGTCGGGTCCGATCTCGCCGCTCACGTACGCACGGTGCTCGTTCTTCGTGATGCGCGCTCCCACCGTCGCCTTCCCGAGCGGGACCTCGAACGTGAAGACCTTGAGGAAGTCGATGCCGAGGTTCACGGTGCCGTTGGCGCCGAGCTGGACTCCTTCCGGCGTGCCCTCGCCGATGCGGCGCCCCTTGCCGGTGGGGTCGATGCTCGTGACGAGCTCGCCCTTGATGTTGATGGGAAGGCGCGCGAGCGAGACCTTGCCCTTCGCGTAGACGTGACCGGTGAACGGCTTCGCTTGGTCCTCGACGCCCCACGTCGTCTGCGGGTTGAAGGCGAGGAGCCCGCGTGCGGAGAGACCGAGCGCCATGTCCGAGAGCGGACCGACCGCGTCCAAGCCGAGGAGCCCACCGGTCAAGTAGAAGGACGGATCCTGCGGGTCGAGGACGAGGGTGCCCGCCTTGCCGCCCGGCGCGGCGACGGAGATCGGCCCCGCGGATGCGGAGAGGCCTGCCTCGTAGTCGAAGACCAGATACTTCCGATCTTCGAGGATCGGAGCGACGACGCCGGCGGCGAGCAGGTTCTTGCCGAGGTCGTAGCCGATCGTGGCGCGGACGGGCGACGCGGCGCCGGCGAAGTCGGAGAGCGCGCCGAGGCCGGGGGCTGGAACTTCGACGGATCCGCGGAGTGTCTCGAGACCGTCCGCGCGGTTCGCTGCCCACGTGAAGACGAGGTCGCCCTTCGCAAGCGTCAGCGGACCTGCCGGCGTGTCGATCGTGAGATCGCCGCGGACCTCGAAGCCGCTGTCGATCGTCTTCACCGCGCTCTGCGCGACTTTGAAGACGACCGGAGCGATCGACGTCTTGCCGAGGACGAGCGCCATGTTTCCGAGGTCGTCGACGGCGCCGGTATCGGGGATGATCTTCGCCGGCGCGGGAGCCGGTGCGGGCGGCGGCGGGAGCGCGATCGAGAGCGCGCTGTCGTTCGACGCGACGCTCTCGTCATCCGGCGAGCGGGGCTCGTCGGCGCTGCCCGCGGACGCGGAGCATGCGGCGAGCGGCGAAGCGAGGAACGCGAGGACGAGGGCGGGAACGACGCGACGAGCGAGCGACATGAGCGGGGACCTCCGAGGAGCGTGTGGAGGCACCCATTGCGACGGTCGGGCCAGCGCGCGTGCGTGCGTCGGCCTGCGCGGATCCTTCGTGATTCATGCGGGATCGCGCATCGGGGCGGTTCTCGGGGCGGCGGGTGTATCGGCGCGCGGCCCGATCCGGAGTCGGCGCGCGCGTCGATACGGGCGATACAGGTGATACACCCGGTGGTACACCCCGCGCGCGCCGCGGGGCGCGCGGGGGTGGCCGGCGGGCGCGGGTCAGACCGCGAGCTTGCGGTACTTCACGCGTTTCGGCACGTCGGCTTCGTCGCCGAGGCGCTTCTTCTTGTCTTCTTCGTACGCCTGGTAGTTCCCCGGGAACCAGACGACGCGGCTCTCGCCCTCGAACGCCAGCATGTGCGTCGCGATGCGGTCGAGGAACCAGCGGTCGTGGCTCACGACGACGACGCAGCCGGGGAACCCGAGCAGCGCATTCTCGAGCGCCTGCAGCGTCTCGACGTCGAGGTCGTTCGTCGGCTCGTCGAGGAGGAGGAGGTTCCCGCCTTCCTTCAGCAAACGTGCAAGATGCACGCGATTGCGTTCGCCGCCCGAGAGGTCCTTCACCTTCTTCTGCTGATCGCTGCCGCGGAAGTTGAACCACGCGCAGTATGCGCGGCTGTTCACCTCGCGTTTGCCGAGCGTGATGGTCGGCTCGCCTCCGCTGATGACGTCCCACACGCTCTTGTCGCCCTCGAGCGCGTCGCGCGACTGGTCGACGTAGGAAATCTTCACGGTGTCGCCGAGCTTCAGCTCGCCTTTGTCGGCCTTCTCCTGGCCGACGAGCATGCGGAAGAGTGTCGTCTTGCCCGCGCCGTTCGGACCGATGACGCCGACGATGCCGGCGCGCGGGAGCAGGAACGAGAGGTCGTCGAAGAGCAGCTTGTCGCCGTAGGCCTTCGAGAGGTTCTTCGCCTCGATGACCACGTCGCCGAGGCGGGGCCCGGGCGGGATCGAGATCTCGGTCGGGTCGTTCGGTCCCTTCGCGGCGGCCGCGGCGAGCTCCTCGTACGCGGCGAGACGCGCCTTGCTCTTCGCCTGGCGAGCGCGCGGCGAAGCCTGCACCCACTCGAGCTCCTGCTTCAACTTGCGCTGGCGGGCGCTCTCCGCCTTCTCTTCTTGGGCGAGGCGCGCCGACTTCTGCTCGAGCCACGCCGTGTAGTTGCCCTTGAACGGATAGCCACGGCCGCGATCGAGCTCGAGGATCCAGCCCGCGACGTTGTCGAGGAAGTAGCGGTCGTGCGTGACGGCGACGACCGTACCTGGGTACTCGTGGAGGAAGTTTTCGAGCCAGGCGACGCTTTCGGCGTCGAGGTGATTCGTCGGCTCGTCGAGCAGGAGCATGTCCGGGCGCGAGAGGAGCAGCCGACACAGCGCGACGCGGCGCTTCTCGCCGCCGGAGAGCTTCGCAATCTCGGCCTCGGCCGGCGGCACGCGGAGCGCGTCCATCGCGAGCTCGACGTGGCGGTCGAGATTCCACGCGTCGGCCGCATCGATCTTGTCCTGCAGCGCGGCCTGCTCGTCGAGCAGCGTCTGCATGGCGTCGCCGTCCATGGGCTCGCCGAGCTTGTTGCTGATCTCCTCGAAGCGGGTGAGGAGGGCGCGCGTCTCGGCGACGCCTTCTTCGACGGCTTCGCCCACCGTCTTCGCCGAGCCCATGTCGGGCTCCTGCGCGAAGTAGCCGATGCGCGTTCCCGGGTGAGCCTTCGCCTCGCCGCCGTGCGTCTTGTCGACGCCGGCCATGATGCGCATGAGCGAGCTCTTGCCGGAGCCGTTCCCGCCGATGACGCCGATCTTCGCGCCCGGGTAGAAGGACAGATGGATGTTGTCGAGGACCTTCTTGTCCGGGGGATGGACCTTGGTGACCCCCTGCATGACGAAGATGAATTCGGGCATGACGAGGCCGGAGACGATAGCCGAGTGCTCAGGGATTGCGAGGGTCCGCGTCGGTGATCTCGCGCGTGATTCGGCGGAGGAACGGGAGCCCGCGGCCGACGATCCCGAGGCCCATGAAGAGCTGCCAGAGGAATTGGAACGCGAGGATGCGCGGGCCCTCGGCCCACGGAAGAAAGAGGAGCCACGCCGCCTGCGCGGCGCCGAGGCCGCCGACGTTGACGGGCAGCGCGACGACGAGCAGCACGACCGGCATGTACGTCGCGAACGCGGCGAACGGGATCGTGAGCCCGAAGAGGCGTGAAGCCGTCCAGGCGGAGGTGACCATGACGACGATGCTCGCCGCACGGCCGAGGATCTGAAGGAGCCCCGGTCCGCGCCGCACGCGCCGCCAGGGCGCGAGGACGGGAAACCGCTCCGTCGCGGAGCGCGGCATCGCGACCACGAGCGCAATCTGCGCGAGCGCCGCGCTGCCGGCGAGTATCGCGAGCTGCCGTGGCACGTCCGCCCCACCGACGACGATCGCGGTCCCTGCGACGAGCGACACGGCTGCGAGGTCGCTCGCCATCGCATAGAGAAGCGCCCCACCGACGACGCCCGCGCGCGCGCCGGCGCGCTTGGCGAGCCAAACGCCGAAGCCGCCGTGCCCGAGGATGTACCCGACGACCATGACGACGGACGTGGCGGCGCGCGCGCGGACGACGTCGAGGTAGCGGAGGGGCGGCGGGGAGGAGGGGGATGCGGAGGCGGGGGCGGATGCGGGGGCGCGCGCCGTGGTCGCGAGGGTGTCGCGCAGGATGATCCAATCCCAGAGCCCCTGCAGGAACACGTAGAAGAACGGCACGACGATGGGGAGCGGCGCCATCGCTGCAGCATTGCCGGCGCGCATCTGCGCGAGGATGTCGGCGAGGCGGTACTTCGCGAGGAGCGCTGCCACGATCGCGCCGGTGACGACGAGTGGCACGCCGCGCGAAACCCACGCGCGCACGCGACCGTTCTCAGCAGCGTCCGACGGCATCGCGCCGCGAGGATAGCCGGCCGCGACGTCGCTTTCGCGCACGCGCAGGCGGGGGGGGGGGGGACGGGATCGCGGCTACGGCGCGGGCGCACGCGTCGGCGGGCCGGATCGCGACGACGCCACGCGCGCACGCGCACGCGTAACCGGGACCGAGTACTCGACCACCTGGAAGTCACGCGCGTACTTCCGCTTCTTCTGACGTTCGAGGATGCGCACGAGCATCGCGTGCACGCGCTGCTGGCGGAACGAAGGCAACCCCTCGCGCGCGTGGAGGGTGACGTGAACGGGGTAGCTGTCCTTGTGGAGGGGCCGCGTGCGATGCGGCACGCGCCTCGTGCCGCGCTGTTTCGCGCCAGCGCCGGGACGAGCGCCGCCCCAGGATGGCTTCACGCCCGTAGAGTCGACGACGTGCCGCATCCCGAGCTGATGATGCCGCCGCGGCTTCGCTCACCGCATTGCGCGCGCGGCAAGTGCCCCTGCCGTCGACGGCGACCCGCGGCGCGTGCCTGAGGCTGCGGATTGGCGGCGCGGTGAGATTCTCCGTCGCGTCCGCGTCCGCGTCCGCGTCCGCGTCGCCGCGTCGGCCGCGAGCCGCCGCCCGCGCCGCGCCCGCCCCGCGGCCCCCACCCCCACAAACCCGCGAAATCCCCAGCACTCCACATGCCGCTTGCCGGCGGGGGCGCGGTCTCGTACCACATCTTTGGGGGCGTGTGCCGCAGCTGGGAGGCGCTCGCTTGGGGGGAAGAGGGCACTGCATGAGAACACGTCGCCATCTGCTCGCCGTCGCTGCGCTCGCGCTTGCCGCGGCGGCGCCGTTTGCCGAGGGATGCGGCCTCGGCGATGTCGGCGCTCCCTCTGCCGGCAGCGCAGCGCCGCCCTCGGGCGAGACCGAGCCCACGCCGGACGACCTCGACGCGCCTAGCCTCACGAACGCGAGCCACTGCATCGAGCCCGCGTGCGAGAAGGTCCCGCTGCCGCCGTCCGAGCACGCCCTCCGGCTCACGAAGACGCAGTGGGAGCGCACGATGCGCGATCTCCTGCAGCTCCCCGCCGAGCCTGGGCTCTCGTCCGGATTCCCCGTCGACCCGAGCGTCGGCTCCGACCACTTCGGCACCGAGGCCGGCGACGTCGTCGTCACGACCACGCACGCCAAGGCGTTCGAGAGCGCGGCCGAGGAGCTCGCGAAGCTCGTCGTCGACGACCCCGTCGCGCTCGACCGCATCCTCCCGCCTGCCGCGAAAGCGGGTGACGTCGCCGCGCGCGTGCAGGCCTTCGTCGCCGACTTCCTGCCGAAGGCCTATCGCCGTCCGGTCACGTCCGCCGAGATCGCGGAGGTCATCGCGCTCGGCGAGGCGACCGTGCAGGCGGACCTCGCGGCCGACCCGTTCCTCCTTCGCATCAAGTGGATCCTCACGTCGGTCCTCCAGTCGCCGCACGTCCTCTACCGCATCGAGCTCGGCGACAGCGTCATCAAGGACGGCCGCGCCCGTCTCGCGCCGTACGAGATCGCGGAGAAGCTCGCGTACGCGCTCTGGGGCACCACGCCGGACGCGACGCTCACGGAGTATGCGCGCTCCGGCAAGCTCTCGACGCGCGCGGGCGTCGCCGCGGTCGCGAAGGAGATGCTCGCGAGCCCGAAGGCGAACCCCACGCTCGCCGAGTTCCACGATCAGTGGATGTTCGTCTGGGACTACCTCACTGCCGAGAGGCGTCCTCAGAACTTCCCGCGCTACTACACGGCGTTCACGCGCGACATCCAAGACGACGTTCGCCTCACCATCAAAGACCTCGTCATCGACAAGAACGGCGGCGTGAAGGACCTCTACACGTCGACGCTCGCGTACACGAACGCGCAGCTCGCGCCCGTCTTCGACATCGACCCGAGCACCGTCCCGGCCCTCGTCGTCTCGCCCGGCGCCTTCACGAAGGTGCAGATGGACGCGACGAAGCGCATCGGTGTCTTCATGCATCCAGGCTGGCTCGCGTACGAAGGCAGCCCGAAAGATCCCTCCATCATCCGCCGCGGCGCCTACCTCGCGCGCCACGTCCTCTGCCTTCCGCTGGGCAATCCGCCGCCCGCAGCGGCGGGTGCCGATCCCGGCAAGAGCTCGCAGCCGACGAATCGCAAGCGTGTCGAGGAGACGACGAAGGGCTGCGGCGACGGTTGCCACGGCGGGCCGACCGGCATCATCAATCCCCTCGGCTTCGGGCTCGAGGCCTACGACTCGCTCGGTGCGGTGCGCACGTCGGACGGCGATCAGCCGCTCGACACGACCGGCGCCGTGGAGGCCATCGGCGCGTTCGACGGCGGCGTGACGCTCTTCCAGAAGGTCGCGACGAGCCCGCACGCGCACGCCTGCTACGCGGCGCACTGGGTCGCGTACCTCAACGGGACGACGAAGATCGACGCGCATGCGCGATGGCTCACGCCCGTGGTCGACCTCTCGCTCAAGGGCGGTTCGGTCCGCGACATCATCGCAGCGCTCGTGCAGACGGACGCCTTCCTCACGGTCTCTCGGTAGGGCTCGGAGACACCATGGCCTTCAGTCGTCGCAAGTTCCTCATCGGCCTCGGTGGAGCCGTCGTCGGGCTCCCGTTCCTCGAAGGGCTCGCGCCCAAGTCCGCGCACGCCGAAGACGGTCCGCCGCCGTACGCGCTTTTCTATCGACGCGGAAACGGCGTGCAGCAGGCCATCTTCGACCGCAACAGCTACCCGTCGGTGAACACGCAACCGCGCGAGCCGGAGCGCTGGTGGCCGATGATGGCCGATGGAGTCACGCCCATCGCGCCCGGCGCGCTCGCCACGTTCGGTCCGGTCAGCGCGCTCTCCGAGATCGAGGCGTACGTCGCGCGCACGACGCTCGTGAAGGGGCTACGCCACCCGTACGGTACCGAAAACGGCCATCCGGAAGGTGCCGTGCAAGGGCTCACTGGCGCCGGCGTGAAGTACACGAACGACGTGCCGAACTTCTCGCAGTGCGCACCGCTCGGCGAGTCGCTCGACAACCTCATCGCGCGGCAGCTCACCCCCGCCAACCCCGAGTCGCTCTACATGGGCGTGAAGACGTCGGGCGCCACCGGCGTCTCGTACTTGCGCCAGGGCTCGACGATCTTTCCGCGCGCGGCCGAGGAGAACCTCCTCACCATCTTCGATCAGCTGTTCTTGCCGCTCGCCTCGGACGGCGCTGCACGCGAGCTGCTCGTCAAGCGCCGGAAGAGCGTGAACGATCTCGTGCGCGGCGAGATCACGTCGCTGAAGAACGATCCTCGTCTTTCCGCGGCAGACAAAGACCGCCTCGCGCTCCACTTCGACTCGATTCGCGACACGGAGCTCGCCCTCTCCGCATGCGCCGTTCCGGGCGACCTCCGAACGCACGTGCAGACGTACGACGCTGCGTCGATCACCGCGAAGGTGGAGGTCATCGGCCGTCTCGCGGCGCTCGCGATCGCGTGCGGCGTCCGCCGCTCCGTCGTCATCAACGTCGGCATCCCGCAAGACATCATCAGCTACAACGAAGTCCCCGGCGCAGGCGGCTACGAGTTCCACGCGCTCTCTCATCGTCAGAGCAGCGAGAACAACACGAATCCGTTCGCGGCCGCGCGCGATCTCCATCACGCGATCGACCGCTACCACCTGAAGCGCTTCAAGAGCATTCTCGACGTGCTCGACGGGTACAAGTACGGCGGCCAATCGCTCGTCGACAAGGGCGTCAACGTGCACTTCTCCGACCTCGGATCGGGCCAGCACATCGTCACGCTCTTGCCGTACCTCTACGTCGGAAGCGCCGGTGGCGCGCTGAAGGTCGGCCGCTACGAAGACGTCGGCAAGGAGTACCTCGTGAAGTTCCTGAACACGATCGGCGCCGCCGTCGGGTGCAAGAACGCCGCGGGGAACGCACCGCTCGACGACCTCAATGCCGACAACAACAACTATCTGAGCAAGAACTACTGCTGGCACTACTACGACGTGCCGCAGCCCGCGAAGCCGACGAACGGCCGGCCGGCCATCACGGGCCAGCTGCCTTCGCTCTTCGCCTGACGCTCGCCCTGACGCTCGGGCCGCCGCGCGAGCGCGCTTGCGTCGGCGCCCGAACGGCGCGAGAGAGGACGCATGCGCACGTCGCTCGTCGTCACGCCCGCATCTCTCGTCGCTTCCGTCACGCTCGCCGCGTTCGCGTCGCTCTCATCGCTCGCGTGTGGCGGCTCTTCGCCCGATCCGGCCGCGCCCGTGTCCGGCGGCGGCACCTCGGCAACTCCCGCGGCGGCGACCGCGAAGCCGGGCGCCCCGAGCGCCGCCGACGACGCCGCCACGAAGGCCGCCGCGCTCGAGAAGATGACGCAAGAAGAGGCGAAGAGCGGCAGCTGCGACGGCGATCACAAAGCCGCCGTCGAGAAGCTCCTCACCGACGTCGAGAACGGCATGAAGACGAAGACGGGCGACGACGGCAAGCCGCTCGGCCTCACCGTCGTCGGCAAGCGCGTGCTCGCGCTCGGTCCGAACGCGCGCGGCGTGGAGATGACCGTGACTGGCAAGGGCACCGAGGTGCACGTCCTCGCGTACGGCGCGAAGGAGATCTCGATGGACGTCCTCGCGGGGACGACGGCGGCGACGACCCTCCGGTCACCGCACCAGCGAACCGCCGCTGGGTCCATGTCGCTCGACGTCGCCAAGGTCGGGCCGGTCACCGAAATCCAGAGCGACAGCCGCCAGGTGACGATCAAGCCCGGTCAGCCCATCGAGGTGAAGCTCACCGGGCAGGGCTGCGCGGGTCTGATCACGTTCGTGAAGCCCTGAGCCGCGACGCGCGCGCACGGGCCCTGAGCCCACGACGCGCGCGCACCGAGGACGCGCCCCTCAGCGAACGACGCGCCGCAGAATCCGCTTCGTCCCGATCGACGACAGCGCGCCGACCGCGAACACGACCGGCGTCGCCACGCCGCCCGTGAGCGCGACGAGCCCCGCGCCCGCCAGCACGCCTGCGGCCGTCGCGAGCGCGCCGGTCGTCGCTTCCTTCGCGACGTGCTTCACGGCGGCTTCCTTGTCGCTCGTGCCGTCGCGCACCGCGGCGATCGCCTCGATGCTCGCGACGGCGCCATCGACGACGAACCCGATCCCGGCAGCGCGGCCCGCGCCCTTCAGGACCTCCTTCGCAGCGATGCGTGCGGCTTGCTTGCCGATCCCCTTCGCCGCCGCCTTCGCGACCGCGCCGGACGCGGGCAACGCCGCGCGTACCGCGGCAATGGGCTTCGCGCCGAGCGCGGCCACCGGCTCGAAGAGCGCGCCGCTCGCCTGGGCGATCGCCCGTGCCGCGCCGCGCTCGGCGACCCCGCGCACGGCCGCTTTCGCCCCGTCGGAAAGGACGTGCTTACCGCCTGCCTCGAAGAGCGCGGTCGACGACGCGACGAGGCGAGCCGCGTGGCTCCCGGCGACGGCCGCTCGGAGAGAGTCGGCGAGCCGCACCGTCGCCGGCTCGGTCGAGCTCACGCTCACATCGGTGGGACGCGGAGAGGCAACGGCGGCGCTCGGTTCCATACGGCCGAGCGTAGCGCGCGCGACGCGTCACGTCGAAACACGGCCCGCGTGACCGCGAGCATGCGTGTCACAGCGAGAACGGCACCCCGGCGCTCTTGTACATCGAGAGGAGCCCGCCTTTGTCGACCGCCTTGATGTAGGCCTCTTTCGGGTCGACGAGCTTCCGCTGCACGAGCGAGAAGAGCGAATCGTTCATCGTCGTCATGCCCTGCGCCTTCGAGGTCTGCATCACGCTCGGGATCTGGAAGGTCTTGCCGTCGCGGACGAGCGCCGACACGGCCGACGTTCCGAGGAGGATTTCGTGCGCGGCGATGCGGCCGCCGCCGACCTTCTTGCAGAGGGTCTGCGCGACGACGCCCTTCAACGACTCGCTGAGCATGACGCGGATCTGCGCCTGACGGTCGCTCGGGAACTGGTCGATGATGCGATCCACCGTGCTCACCGCGGTCGTCGTGTGCAGCGTGCCGAACACGAGGTGACCGGTCTCCGCCGTCTCGATCGCGATGGCGATCGTCTCGAGGTCACGCATCTCGCCGACGAGCACGATGTCCGGGTCTTCGCGCAGCGCGGCGCGGAGCGCGTTCTTGAAGCTCTTCGTGTGCTGGCCGACCTCGCGCTGGTTCACGAGGCACTTCTGGTTCGTGTGCACGAATTCGACCGGATCTTCGATCGTGATGATGTGATCGGAGCGGTTCTTGTTCACGTGGTCGATCATCGCGGCGAGCGTGGTCGACTTGCCCGACCCGGTCGGCCCGGTGACGAGCACGAGCCCCTTCGAGAGGTAGCAGAGGTCCGTGCACGCCTTCGGGAGCCCGAGCTGCTCGACGGTGAGGACCTCGATCGGGATCTGCCGGAGAACCGCCCCGACGCCGTTGCGGTCGACGAACACGTTCACGCGGAAGCGCGCGACGCCGGCGATCTCGTACGCGAAATCGGCGTCGCGGAGCTCGTCGAACTCGCCGCGCGCCTTCGCCGGCATGATGTCGCGCATCAGCTCTTCGATCTGCGACGACGTGAGGTGCGCGCGGCTGTCGAGGAAGCGGATCTCGCCGTGCACGCGCATGGCGGCGGGGCTGCCGGCCGACAGATGCAGGTCCGAGGCCTTCTCGGCGAGCATCTTGCGAAGGAGATCGTCGATGCGTCGCGATCCCGTCGCGCCGCTCTCGACGGCGACGACGCCCGACAGCGGTGCAGGCGCGATGGACCGACGCGCCTTTTCGCTGCCGAGCACGCGCGCGGCGCCCAAGATGGGTGCCGGCTCGACGGCCATCGGACGGACCGCCTCGCGCGACGAGGGCGGCGGCGGCAGGGAGCCGAGGTCCGCCACGCTGCGCGCGACGGGACCGCGCATCGAGGGCGCGCCCACCGCTTCGCGGTACCCGTACGACGACGACTGCGGGACCTCCTGCATCACGGTGTGCCGCTCGAGCATCGACTCCATGGGAGGCGCGATGCTCAGCATCGGCGCGGTCGCGATGCGCGCCGGGCGGATGACGAGCGTCAGCTCGGCGCCGCTGCGCGCGACCTCGAGCGTGAAGGCCATTCCGTTGTGCGTGTGCCTCACGACGAGCGGCCGGCCCACGACGATGTCCCGGAGCTCCTCGGCGCTCGCGACCTCCGCCGCGGTGGAGGTGACGTGGATCGCCTCGAGCGCCTGGCTTCCCACGTTGCGACGAGCACCCTCGTTCACGATGAACGGCGGCTCACCGACGACGAGCCGTAGCTCGTCGGCGGGAACGCGCTCGAGGATCGCGAAAAGGCGCGCGAGGTTCGACATGGCCCGTAGGAACGGCAGAACCGCCCCGAGCTGAAGGCGAACGCTACGACGGGTCGAACTGCACGCGGATCCGGTACGACCCTGGCTTGCCCGACGCGGTGAACGCCTTCACGACATACGTTCCCGACCCGAAGCGTTCGACGTCTGCAGGACCGAAGGTCTCGTTTCCCAGCGTCAGCTCGAAGTCGACCTTGCCGCCCTCGACGACCGCCTGGAACAGCGAGAGCTTCGTTCCCGGCGGCGTCTCGAACGTCAGGAAGTCCACGTCGGCCGACGTCGCGAGCACGCCGCAGAGCGATAGCTCCGTGAAGGGCGTCGCCGTCGCGCGTGTGTCGTTCGGCTCGATCTCGATCGCCGAGCCGATGGCGCACTCGACGCGCGGGCCCTGCGGCGCCGCGTCTTCGGCGCGTCCCGCATCACGCGGTGACGTGGGCGGTGCCTCCGCATCGGCGACGCTCTCCTGCGTTTGCTCCGCCGGCGGTGCGCCATCGTCTCCGCATCCGACGCTCCACGCGCCACACGCGGCGGCGACCACCACGAGCGAGCGGAGCGGCGCGATGACCCTCATCTCTCGAAGGATAGACCACCGCCGCGCGCGAGGAAGGATCGCGCGAGGGCTCCCGTAGACGAAAGACGCGGGGATGATGAAGCCAAACGCCAGCGTCGAAGCTCGGGGTCTCGGTCTCGGTCTCGGTCTTCGGGCGGTCGCCGCCGTCGCGGCGCGGGCTCTCCGCGTGACGAGGGCCCCGTGTGCGGGCGCGTGCGTCGGCGTGCTCCTCGCCGCGTGCTCCGGCACCTCCGCAACGCCCATCCCCGCCGCAGCGGACGAGATGCTCGGCGAAGCACCCGAGACGCCGGGCACGGGCGAAGACCGGCCACACGTCGCCGACGGAGGGCCGCTCTCGGTGGCGGACGCCGCTGCGGATGCCGACGCTGGAGCCGCGCCCGATGCCGCGCCCGATGGAGCCGCGGACGCTTCGACCGATGCCGATGCGGCCGCTCCGGCCTGCGAGACGTGCCTCGTTCAGAGCTGCAAGACGCAGCGCGACGCGTGCACGAGTGACCCGACCTGCAAGGCATTGTCCGCGTGCCTCGACGCGTGCGCCGACAGCGCGTGCAGGAGCGCGTGCTTCGCGAAGTATCCGGACCCTGCCGCGAAGGCGAAGAACGGTGCACTCTACAAGTGCCAGTGCGTGACGTCGTGCGCGGCCGCGTGCAGCGTCGAGTGTCGCTGATTTATCGAGTCACGCTCTGCCGGCGCGTTCGCGTGCCCGCCCCGCCGTCTCAGCGGCGCTTCTTGCCGAACCCGCGCTTCACCTTCGACGGCGCTCGGCCGCCCTCGCCAGGCGCCGCCGAAATACCGGCAGGCGTAGGCGCGGCGCTCACGACGGCCGGCGTCGGCTTGCTCGGGTCCTCGCCGGGCGCGACGAGCACGCCGTGCGTGTAGAGGTACGCGATGAGCTCCGGATCGAGATCGACCTCGTGCTCCTCGCGTAGGCGCGCGAGGTTGCGCTCGATCGTATCGCCCGCGCGAAGCAGGCCGAGCACGTCGAACAGCTCGCGCTCCATCTTGAACGAGTCGAACGGGTTGTACGACGTCACCACGATCCCGTCGTCGACCGGATACGTCTTCAGCTTCGGGTTCTTGAGAAGGATGGGCGGCACCGTGCGGCGGTCGAGCGCCTCCCAGCGCGCGCGCACCTCGGCGAGGCGCTTCCGTCCTTCTTCGCTCTCGTCGACGTTGCGCACGAACTCGGCGCGCGAGAGCCTCTTCACCGCCTCGAACGTCGCGACGTAGTACTCCTCTTCCCGGCCGACCCACTTGCCCCAGTACGACGCGTAGTCGGCGTCGTTCGGGCCGCGGTCTTCGAGGTCTTCGACGGTGAGCCGAAGCCGACTGAGCTGCGGCTCGTTCAGCTCGGGATCGACGCGCTTCAGCGCGTAGTTCGAGAGCATGATCTCGACCTGGCCGAGATAGTCCTTGAGCGACTGCCAGAAGTCCCAGCCCGGCTTGCCCTTCGTGTACTTGCAGAAGTACGTGTTGCAGACGTTCTCGCGGTACTTCCAGATCGTGCACGTGCCGCCCCGCTCGGCGTCGAAGTACGGGCAGCGCATCACCTTCGAGCGACCGAACGCGCCGCGCGAGGCCGCGAGCAGCACGGTGTACTTCCGCGGAGGAGCGAGCCACTGCGGGGTCGCCCCGATCCGCGTGCGCAGCGTCTCGCGAAGGCGACGCCGTCCTTCTTCGAGCTCCGGCGCCGGGTCTGACAGCAGCGCGCCGACGAGGTAGTTCGGCAGCTGCGGGTAATACGTGCAGCACTTCGCGTCGGGATGGAAGAACTCCATCGCGACCCCGACGCCCTGGCCGTGGTCGCACATCGCGCACGACTCGCACGTCGCCCGGTCCTCCACGACCTCCTGCCGATCGAAGAAGTCTCCGAGGAGCGGCGCGTAGACCGGAGGAAGCTTCGCGCGGAGCGAGTCGGCCATGCCGCGATGGATAGCAGAAGACGTGCGTGCCGGCCGCGCGCTCGCGTGCTCGAGCTGGTCAGTCGGAGGTCGAGCAGACCGGCGCCTGCTTCGCGACCGTGGGAGGAGCGAGCACGCCGTGGATGTAGAGATGCTGGAGGAGCTCGGGGGCGAGCTCGATGCCGTGCTCCCGAGCGAGAGTCTCGAGGTTCGCAGCGACCGTCTTGTTCGGGTCGAGCATCGCGAGGACTTCGTAGAGCTCCTTGTCGAGCGCAAACGAGTCGTTCGGGTTGTACGACGTCACGACGACCTGCTCGGCCAGCGGAACGACCTTGAGCTTCGAGTTGAGAGCGAGCGTCTTCGGGAGTTGGGGCGAGGTGAGCTTGTCCCAGCGGCTGCGAACGTCGAGGAGGCTCTTCTTGCCGTCCGGCGTTCCGTCGACGAGGCGAATGAACTCGTCACGGCCCATGTCGCGCACGTATTCGAAGCACGCGACGTAGAAGTCCGCTTCGCGACCGACCCAGTCGCGCCACATGCCGTCGTACTCGGCCGCATTCGGCGGCAGATCGTCGATGTCTTCCGCGGTGAGCCTCAGCCGGCCCATTTTCGGCTCGACGAGCTTGGCATCGACGGCCCTCATCGCGGCATGCGCGAGCGTGATCTCGACGTGCTCGAGGTACGCCTTCAGCGAGGTCCAGAACTGGAAGCCGGGCCGCCCGCCTTCGTACTTGCAGAAGAACGTCGAACAGACCGCCTCGCGGTGCTTCCAGATGGTGCAGAGACCGCCGCTCGCGCCGTCGTAGTAGGGGCACAGGAGCGACTTCGCGCGCCCGAACACGTTGGTACCGCGTGAGGCCATCACGAGGAGCTGGAACTTCTTCGGCGCGGCGACCCAGCACGGCGAGATCGCGATGCGCCGCTCGATGCGCTCACGAATGCGGCGGCGGCCCTCCGCGAGCGCCGGATCCGGATCGCTCAAGATGGCGCCGACGAGGAAGTTCGGCAGGTTCGGGTGATAGGTGCAGCACTTCAGGTCCGGCTTGAAGTAGTCCATCGGGACTGCCGGGCCGCCGCCCTTCTCGCACATCGCGCAGTCGTTGCACGTCGCGCGCGACTCCTCGACGGCCGGCCGGTCGAACAGCTCGGAAAGGAACGGGGCATAGATCGGCGCGAGCTTTTTTCGGAGCGGATCCGCCATCGTGCGGAAACCAATAGGCGTCGGCGCGGGGCATGGGAAGCGCTACGATCGCCGATCGGCATGGCAGAAGGCGCGACGCGCGGCGACCCGGACGAGAGACGGCGCGAGCTTCGAGCGCGAGCGACGCAGCTCCTCGCGCTCGATCACTTCGCGCTCCTCGGCGTCTCGCGTACGGCATCGGCAGACGAGGTCCGGCGTGCGTACATCGAACGCGTGAAGCAGTGGCACCCGGACCGCGTCCCCAGCGGGCTCGAAGACCTCCGCCCGACGTTCACCGAGGTGTTCGCGCGTCTTGACGCGGCGATGAACACGCTCGCCGATCCTTCGAGACGTCTGCAGTATGCAGGTAAGCTCGCGGCGGGCGGCGTCACCTCGGCGACCGCCGCGGCTGCGGCGGTGTCTCCCGCGGAGGCCCAGCTCGAGCTTCGCAAGGCCGAGGCGCTCGCGAAGAAGAACGACCTCGCGGGAGCGGAGCAGCATGCCCGGCGCGCGGTCGTCCTCGACCCGAACGGGACCGACGGGCAGGCATTCTTGCTCGGTCTCGAGGCCGGCAAGCCGGACGTCGACGAGCGGCGCCTCCGCGCGCTCGCCGCGGAGCTCGACAAGCTGGTCGCCGCGAACGAACGGTCCGAGAGGGCGCTGACCGTGCGCGCTCGGGTCCGCAAGCGCCTCGGGCTCGAAAAGGAGGCCATTGCCGACTTCCGCCGCGTCATCGAGCTGAACCCGCGCAACGTGGACGCCGCGCGCGAGGTCCGCATCCACGAGATGCGGCGTGACCGGGCCGCTGCAGCGAAGCCGAACGAGGCGGAAGAGAGCGGCCTCGGCGGCTTCTGGAAGAAGCTCTTCAAGCGGTGACGTAGACTGCGCGCCTGATGGCGAGCAAAGGACGTCCCTACCGGACCTTCGTGGTCGAAGGCTTCGAGGTCCTCGTCGGGCGCGGCGAGGAAGACAACGACCGCCTCACGTTCGACGTGGCGGAGCCGCACGATCTCTGGCTGCACGTCGGCGGCGACACACCAGGCAGCCACGTCGTCGTGCGCAATCCCGGCAAGGGCGAGATCCCCAAGCCGGTCGTCGCTCGCGCGGCCGCGTATGCCGCGTGGTACTCGAAGGCGCGCAGCGCGAAGGCGGTGGAGGTCCACTACTGTCGCGCGTCCGAGGTGTCGAAGCCGCGGGGCGCGGCCGCGGGGCTCGTCGAGCTCGCGCGTTGGGACGACATGCGCGTGAAGCCCGCCGGGCCGGAAGGCGGAGAGGGCTGACGGCGCGCGCGGCTCTGCGCGAAACGCAGTATCGTGAGCGTCGCCGTGCATCGCTCCCTTCGCGCTCCCGCGCTCGCCATCACCGTTGCCGTCGTCGTCGCGTCGCCCGCCATCGCACGCGCGGCGGACGCCGGCGTACCGGGCGAGCTCGCCGCGCTCGAGAAGCAGCTCGAGACCGAGCAATCTCTCGCCCTGTCGACGACCGACTGCGCCGTCGCGTGCCGCGCGCTCGCCTCGATGCGCCGGGCGGCAGACCGCCTCTGCGAGGTCGACCAGAACGAGCGCTGCGCCGGTGCCAAAAAGAAGGTCGAAGACGCCGCCCGCCGCGTGCGCGAGGCCTGTCCCGAGTGCACCGCCGCGTTCAGCGCGACGCCCGCGCCGGACTCTTCGCGCGACGAGCGTGTATCGACGGCGCAGGCGGGCGCCGTTCCTTCCGAGTCACGCCGCGGCGGGTGCGCCGGCTGCACGACCGCCACGGCGCGCGGGAGCGACCTCGCCGCCACCGCACTCGGCGTGCTGCTCGCGTCCGTGCTCGGCGCTCGCCGGCGTCGCCGAGGGGCGCACGCGGGTCGCTGAGCGCGGCTCGGAGCGCGGAATACGCGGCCCCTGACGGACCTTCTCATGCTCGCGCTAACCCACGCGCGCATCGGCAGCGCGAGGCGCCTGCGCATGATCCTGCTCTGATTGCGTGGGCTTCCGTCGACCCCTCGAGAACGCCTTCGCGCAGTGCGCGCGGAGCCCACATCGGAGGCGCGAGAGACCGCTCGCGACGTCGGTCAATTTCGATACGCTCCGCCGTTCCGTCGCGTCGTGCGATGGGCAATCGTCAGTCGGGAGGTCGTGCGTGCAATATCTCGGTTTCTTTCTCGTGGTCGTCGCATTGGGTGGGTTGGTCTTCGGTCTTCTCCAGCATCTGAAGGGGAAGAAGATCCTCGCGGCACCGTTCAAGAAGACGGGTGAGATCGCACAGAACCCCGGCGTGGCCGATGCCAAGGGCATCGTGAGCTGCGAGGGCAACGTCGTCGCGCAGCAGCCGGCCATCGCGCCGTGCTCCGGCACGCCGTGCATCTACTACGAGATTGAAGTCATCCAGGAATGGGAGAAGCACGTCGTCACCGAGGACGGCTCGAAGACGGAGAAGGGCAAGACGACGCTGCAGACGGTGAAGGCGGGCAACGTCTTCTTCGTCGACGACGGCTCGGGCCCGATCGCGATCGATCCCTCGCAGGGCATGGACGTCGAGCTCGACAAGACGTTCGACCAGACCCAGAACGTCTCCCACGGCGACGTGATGTTCGGTCAGTTCCACACGCAGATCCCGTACGCGGGCGGCGACAAGCACGGTCGCGGCGTGAAGGTGATCGAGAAGGTCGTCCCGGCGCAGGGCGGGATGTTCGTCATGGGTCAGCTCGTCCAGGGCCAGATCAAGAAGCCGCAGGGCATGCTCGGGACGCTGCGTGCGTCGCGTAAAGGCCGTACCGCGCTGCTCGGCGCGACGAAGCGCAACTCGATGATCGGTTTCGTCGCCGGCGGCCTCTCGCTGCTGCCCGGCGCGGGTCTCGCGATCTTCGCGGATCCGCCGGCGCCGGTCGCGGCCGGCGAAGGCGCGTGCAACATCCTCGATCAGTCGAAGGACAACGAGCCCTGCACGGGCAAGATCTACAACGACGACGGCAGCGACGTGCCGCTCACGGTCACGCAGGCGGGCACGTTCGACATCTCGGGCGGTCCGCCGCGCGGCAAGAAGATTCCGGTCATCGCCGCGCTCTCGGTGAAGGACGAAGCCGGCAAGGAGCTCGTGTCGAACCAGCGTGAGCACGCGTCGGTCGACCTCCAGCCCGGCAAGTACACGATCAACATCAAGGACAGCATTGCGGGCGACGCCGCGCACTTCAAAGGCGGCTTCAGCTACGAGCTGTTCGTGAAGCGCACCGCGCTGCTCACGCCGGCGGCGAGCGCCGTGGCCAGCGCAGCGCCGAGCGTGAGCGCGAGCGCGGCGCCGACCGTCGCGGCGGCGGCCGTGAAGCCTGCGGCCACGGCGAAACCGGCGGCGAAGGCGGCGAGCAGCGCCGTGAAGACGACGACGGCTCCGGCCGCGTCGGCGAAGAAGAAGTGATCGTGGCCCTCGCGGCGTAGCCCGTCGCGAGAGCGCGAACACGACCCGCAAGCGGCGTCGCTCGGACCGAGCGGCGCCGTTTCGCTTTTGTGCGCTGCCGCTCGACACTCCGGCGCCCCGGTGCTGGAGTGGCGACCGTGCTCGCGCGCCTCCGCATCGCCGTATCGCTCGTCGTCTCGCTCGCTTTGGCGCTCGTGCTCGTCGGCTGCCCAGGACCCACGTTTGTCGTGCAGTCGTATTCCGGTCCGCAGCGCGCGGCGGCAACGATTGCGACGATGCGCGTGAACGGAAGCGACGCCGTCCGCCTCGTCACGCTCGACGACGAAGACGTGCGCGCTCCGCTCGAGAGCGACTCGCGGCTGCACATCGAGCTCCTGCCGGGCCGTCATACGGTGACGGTGGAGACCCGCGCCGCGCAGCCGAGCGACGTGCGGGTACCTCTCGCGTTCGACGCCGAGGCCGGGAAGGTCTACCGCGTCGTGATGGTCAATGCGGAGGCGCGCGTGTTCGAGGTCGAGCGCGGCTCCGACAAGACCATGCGCGACGTCACCGTGGCGCCGACCGCTGCTCCCTGACGACGCGCTCCCGACCAAACCGGCGCAAAAACCGGAGAAGCGCGTGCGCGCCTCGGGTACGTAAGGAGCAATGATCCCCCGGAGCTCGCTCGTGCTCGTCGTTGGCCTCGCTGCGCTCGCCGCCGTGCATGCAGGGTGCGCTGGCGGAGGCGCGGGCGCCGGGGCGACGGGCCCGACCGACCCGATCGCGCGCGCGAAGGAAGCCGTCCTGTCCATCGAAGCGCATCGCGCGGGGGCACGGCCTTTCCCGTTCCCCGTGGTGTCGGCGCGCGTCGGCGACAAGCCGACGAAGCTCCTCGTCGACACGAGCGCGAGCGCCCACGCGCTCGAGCGAAGCCTCGGAGCGGCGAGCGACGCGGCGATCGACGTCGACGGTTGGGGCCGACTCGCCGCGCGCCCGGCGCTCGTCGACCTGCCGGCGCACCTCCGCGAGCACGGCGTCGGAGGAGTGATCGCCCCGCAGCTCCTCGCGGAGAGCGGAGAAGCCGTCGTCGTCGACCTCGTGAACCGGCGCATGCGTCTCCGCCCGACGAGCACGGCGCGGAGCGACGTCGCCGACATCGGCGCTTCGCTCTTCGCAAGCGGGCAGGGGCCGCTGTGCCCGGGTGCGGACGGAGCGCCCGCTCTCCTCGTGGACGCGGAGGTCGACGGCGCGCGCGCACAGCTCGCGGTCGACACCGGCGCGAGCCGCACGCTCTTCCTCGAGGGATCGGCGGCGGCAGCGCGGGCCGCGGCGCACCCGGTCCTCGGCCGCTCGATGGGGCAGGCGACGCGTACGTCGGCGGCCGTTGCTCTCCACGCCGGCGTTCCGCTGCGCGCCGGCGCGTGGTCCACGACCATGGACGTCGGGGTCGCGCCTGGCGAGAGGCAGGCGACGTGCAGCGCGGACGGGCGCCTCGGAATGGATGCTCTCCAGTACTGCGCCATTGCAGTGATGGCCGACGCGTTCGTCGTCGCGTGCCGTACGCCCGGCGGCTGAGACGCTTTGCGACATACCGAGTCGATCCCGTAGTTGGAACGTACTCCTTAGGGAGTATGTCCTCCCCTGAGGCGGCACAAATCGGCGTCGTGATCTTGGCCGTGCCCGTGCGCTGCGATTAGCGACAGACGGGAATGGTGATGCCTGCGTCGCTCGCTCCGTGGTCAGGAACGCGCGTCGCAACCGCCTCGACCCCGCTGTCGAATCGGTTGTGGAATCTCGACTGGTCACGGCTCGCTCCGTGGCAATTCGGTGACGTCACCGTCGAATACGTCGCCTTCGACCACGTGCTGCCGTTCATCGCCGAGCATCACCCGCTCATCTTCGGCGCCGGCGGCGGGCCCGAGGAACGATTTTTCGCCGAGCCGATGACCGACGCCAAGCGGCGCTTTTGCGCCGAGATGGATGTCTTCGCGTTTCGGCACGACGGCCGAATCGTCGGCACGTGGCTATCTCACCCGACGGACTGGTCTTCGTACTACCTGCGCAACGTCGCGTTCCTGCCCGAGTACCAGGGCAGGGGGCTCTCCGCCGCCCTGTTCCGCGCGCTCCGCGGTCCGCTCGCTGCCGCGGGTGTCGCTCGGATCGAATCGGACGTGAGCCCCACCAACGTGCCCTCTCTGCGCGTCAATCTCGCGGAAGGCTTCGTCGTGACCGGCACGCAGAACACGGAGCGGTGGGGCACGTTCGTGCGCCTCACGTATTTCGTGTCACCCGACGCGGAGAGCGTCTTCGTGCGCCAGTTCTCCGGCGTCGCCACCAAGCTTCGAGCCAAACGAAACACCTAGTCGGAAGGAGGAAGTCATGAAGAAGTTCGCCACCATGAGCCTGTGAGTCCGACGTGCCGGCGTGATCTCTCGAGATCACGCCGGCCTATCGCTTCATCGTAACTTGCGAGGTAAGAGAAATGATCGGACGCGCGCTGGGCTCGGACATCGAACGTTACGCAGCGGAAGTCAGAGCGAAGAATCCGCTCTTCGCGCGGGCAGCGAACGGCACGCTTTCCGTGCGTACGGTTGGCGCCTACCTCGCCAACATTCACCACTTGATCCAATACACGCCGGAGTATCTCGGTCGCGCGCGTGACCGCGCTCGCGCCGCGGGTGACGAGGCGCTCGCCCTCCACTACGATCACAAGGGGCGCGAGGAGGTTGGCCACGACAAGTGGGCAGAACGCGATCTCGAGCGCGTCGGTCACATCGCCGCGGCTCCCATTCCGCGGGGCACCGTTCCGGCGATTCGCTCGCTCGTGCATTACCTCGCCGAGTTGATCGACGAAGATCCGGTCCTTTATCTCTCTTATTGTCTATTTGCTGAATACCTGATCGTCATCCTCGGGCCAGAGTGGCTCGATATGCTCGAGAAGAACTGCGGTATCCCGACGTCGGCAATGACCGTCGTCGCGAATCACGTCGAGCTCGACAAAGACCACGTCGAAGAGGCCCTCGAAGCCATCGACGATCTCGTCGGTGACCCGACGAAGCTGCCGAAGATGCGCGACGCGCTGCACGCGTCGTTCGCGTACTTCGAGCAGTTCTGTCGTGAGCTCGAAGCCAAGGAGTTCGAAGATGAACGTGCTGCAGCAGAAGGTCGCCACGGCAGCCACGTCTCCGCTGCCTGAGCGCTGGAGCCCCGTCGAGGCCGTCGAGGATGCGATCGTCGTCGGTGGTGTCGAGCTTCGACGCGCCGGGTTCGCATCGCGCGACGATCGCGGCCACGAGGTAACGGGGTCGGCCGTCGAGATCGACGGGGAGCCTGCACGTCGCGCGTACTACGAGCTCCTCGAGCGCGTGGTCGTGATGGACGCGACCCGCGAGCGCCGCCCTTCGTACGCGCTGCGCAGCCGAGAAGGCCGGCCGCTCGGCTGGCATCGTGGCGACCTCGTGTTCCCCGAGAGCGCGGCCGCCGACCAGTACCGGTTCTCGAAGTCGAACGGCGTCGCGCTCCACGCAACCTGGCAGGACGCGGCGTCACGCGCGGCCGGCGAGCTCGCCGAGCGCGATCGCATCCTGCGTGCGTGGGCGGGCGAGCTCCGGCCGGCGCGCCTCGAGCTCGACCCTGCGCGCGAAGGCATCACGGTGCCGTCGACCCACGCGTGGATCGCGTTTGCCGTAGCCGAAACGGACAGTCGCCGCTTCGGCGCGGCGTTCGAGGTGGTTGGCGTCGCCGGCTTTCCGTCCGACGGCGAGGCGCCCGTCGCGCTCGGATTCGCCGCGCGCCACGGGCGCTCGGAAGCGCTCCGCGCCGCGTTCACCGAAGCCACGCAACTCCTCGGCTTTCTTTGGGGCGAGCCGGTGCCTCCCGAGGTCCCGTCGTTCGCACCCACGCCGGTGTTCCACCTCGAGGCCTTCCAAGCGCCTCCCGCGCGTGAGTTGCTGCGCGCCTGGGTAGAGGAAGGGCACGGGCGGTTCGCTGCAAGACCGGCTGCCGAAGCTCCGGACGTCGCGTTCGTCGACCTCACTCCCGCCTGGCTCGGCGGCAGCGCTCACGTCGCCAAGGCCGTCGCGCCGGGGGCGGTCGAGCTCGTGTTCGGCGCCGCGCCGTACCTCGCTCACCTGCCCTCGGAGCTTCGCATCCACCCCATCGCGTGAGCGTGCTCGTCGATCGGCGACGCACAACGGCGTATGCTCGCCGGCCCTCGGCGTGACGAAGCGCATCGAAATTCCCGGAATCGAGCTGGGCGAAGAGCTCGGCGACGGCGCACACTCGGTCGTCTACCGCGCGCGACAGGCTGGCCGCGCGTGCGCCGTGAAGCTGCCGCGCACGCGAGGCCGCTGGACGCGCTGGTTCTACCGCGAAGCCGTTGCGCTCGCGCGCGTACACCACGAGAGCCTTCCTGCCGTCCTCGAGGTCGGCGAAGCAGACGGGCTCCCGTACCTCGTCATGGAGCTCGTCGAGGGCGATACGCTCGCCATTCGCCTGGCACGCGGCGCGGTGGGCCCTGCCGAAGCGCTCGACATCACGTTACGGCTGGCGCACGCGCTCGCACGTGTGCACGACGCGGGTCTCGTCCATCGCGATGTGAAGCCGCGCAACGTGCTGCTCGAAGCGTCCGGCCGCGTGTGCCTCGTCGACTTCGGGTTCGCCGTCGCGATGCGAGCGGGCGAAGACGGCGCGGGCACGCCGGGATATGCCGCGCCGGAGCAGTTCGTCGCGCCTTCGCGCATCGATGGCCGCGCCGACCTCTATGCCCTCGGGCGTGTTCTCCTCGACTGCCTGTCGTCGGCGCGAGCGGTGCGTGCGGAGGGGGCCGACCTGGCGTCGCTTCTCGAGATCGCAACGACCCTGACGCGAACCGCAGTCGAAGAACGCTACGTCGACGCGCATGCCGTCGCCGCGGAGCTCGCGCGCGTACGTGCGGGCGAAGCTCCGCTCGGTGCGCACGCGTACGAGCCGCAGCGTCGGCTGCCGCCGGTGGTGGGACGCTCTGACGTCATCGACGCGATGACCCATGCGTCGCGCGAGCTCGGGCCCAATCGCGCAGGCGCCGTCGTCGTCGTCGAGGGGGCACGCGGCAGCGGCAAGACACACGTGCTCACCGCATTCGCCGCGCACGCGCGCGCCGAAGCGAGCAGCAGCAACAAAGGTGTCGTCGTCGAGGTGAGGCCGACCGACGGTGAGATCCCCCTTGCGACGCTGCAACAGCTGTTCGTCGGTGCCCTGCGCCGAGTCGGCACCACCAATCTCGAGATCCTCCGCACGACGATCGGCGACGACCTCCTCGGGTTCGCGGCCCTGCTCGGCTCCGAGCTGCCGCTCCTGCGCGACGTCGCTCCCCCGCGCGCGGGCGCAGAGGCGTTCGCGGAAGGTGCGACCGAGATCTTCGTTCGCCTCGCGAGCCGCTTCGGGCCGTTCACGTTCGTCGTGGACGACTACCCCTGGGTCGATCCGGTCAGTCGCGACATCGTCGAGCGCCTCGCGTACCGCGTTCGCGAAGCGCCGCTCCTGCTCGTGCTCGGCCGCCGCACAGCGCTCGCCGAACGACAAGGATCCGCCCTCGGGGCGTTGCCGCTCGCCAGGACGACGCACGTAACGCTGCCTCCGCTCGATCTCGCGGAGGTCGCTTCGCTCATCCGCGTGCACCTCGACGCGGTCGAGATCGATCCCGCGCTGACGCGGCGGGTGGCTGCGCTGGCAGACGCGACGCCGCTCGGCGTGCTCGAGGTGCTCGGTGCGTTCCTCGACGTCGGCGCCGTACGCCCGCAGGCCGGAACGTGGCGCTTCGATCCGACGCGCGTGGATCAGGTGGACCTCCCGGCCGGAGCGCTCTCGCTGCTCGCGCGGCGGCTCGCGGAGCTTCCGCGTGCGTCGCGTACGGTGCTCGAGACCGCTGCCGTGATCGGCTCGACCTTCGAGGACGATCTGCTCGCGCGCGTCATCGGTATCGGTCGCGGGGATCTGGAGTTCGCGCTCGACGACGCACGCCGCGCGGGCCTCGTCGAGCCGCGCGACCGGACGCGGCACGCATTCGTTCACGACAGCGTTCGCGAGATGCTGGTCGGCGACGTCGCTCCGGAACGGCGGCGATCGCTCCACCAGCAGCTCGCCGAGACACTCGACGCGACCGGCGCCATCACCCGCGAGGCTCGCTTCGCGAAGGCACGGCACTACGCTCGCGGCGAGCTCGCGAAGCGCCCCGAGCGAGCGCACGACGCAGCGCGGGCGGCCGCCGAGATCGCGCTCGCCCAGTTCGACAACGAGACCGCGCTCCGCTTTCTCGAAGACGCGGCGGCAGCGGCTGCCGCGGGCGCGCTGCCACTCGGAGAGAGCTTTCACCGGAGCAAGGGCGAGGCGCAGCTCCGCGTCGGCGCGACGGATGCGAGCCTCGCTTCGTTCCGGAGCGCGCTCGAGCTCGCGAGCGACGATGAATCACGGGCCGTGCTGCTCGGGCGCATCGCATGGGTGCACCAGACGCGTGACGAGCCGGAGCTCGCGTGGCGCACGCTGGGGGATGCGTTCGAGGTTCTCGGCGGCTCGATGCCCGTCGAGAGCGCGCGCTCGGCTGCTCGAACCCTGTCGCAGGTCGCGCTCGCCGAGCTCGCGCGTCGCTCGCGGTCGCCGGTGAGGACGACCACGGCCGGGCGCGCGAGAGAGATCCTGTCCGAGCTGCACTACCAGAATGCACGCCTGGGGCTCGAGTACGGAAGGCCGCTGCGGCTGCTGCAGAGCGCGTTCGATGCGCGTGCGTTGCACGCGCCGGGCGAGAGCTCGCGTGCGCACGCGCGTGCCCGTGCGCTCTATGGCTTCGTGCTCATGGCGCTCGGGCGTCACGACGCCGGCGCGCGCGAGATCGCGCGTGCGCGTGAGATTGCCGTCGCGCTCGCGGACCCGGTCACGCGCGCGATTGCCGCGCAGATCGAGGCGATGGCCACCGGGTTTGCAGGGCAGCTCGACCGCGCGATGGTGCTCTTCCGGCGGTGTCTCGACGAGCACGGGCACTGGCTCGAGCTGAACGAGTACTGCCAGCTCGCGGCGAGCGCCGACGTCATCGACAGCATTCGCGGTCGGTCCTCGGCAGCGTGGGAGAGCGTCGCGCGCGCCGTCGAACGTCTGCGTCGAAGTCACCGGCGCGCGGACGCGACGGGCACGTTCCTCCTGCACCGCGCGCGTGCTGGTCTCGCCGCGCTCGGCCGCACGGCGGACGACGACCCGTGGCTCATGGCGCAGCTCGGCGCCGCTGCACGTGGCGCGGCTGCCGGTCAGGGCTTCCATCACCTCGTCTCGTGGGGACCCCGCGCGCGGTGTCTCGTCGAGCGCGGCGAGGTCGGCGAGCCGTTCGAGGAGCTCACTCGCGCGTTCGAAGCGGAGAAGCACAACCCGCGCTCGGTTCACTTGATGGTCGCCGAGTACTACGTCGCGGTCGTCCACGGCCGGATCCATCAATGCCTGAGAGCGGGCGTACACGGCCGGACGGGAGCGGTCGCGCAGCTGCGGCGCGCGGCGGCCGACCTGCGCGCCGCCGCCAAGATCCCGCTCCTCAAGGCGCACAGTCTCGCCGCCGACGGCTACCTCGCATGGTTCGACGGCAACGAGAAGAAGGCGATGCGCCTCTTCGGGGATGCGGAGGCGCTCGCCGACCAGGAGAGCTGCCCGTGGGTCCTCTACGCGGTCGCCCGCGCCCGCGCGCACATGCTCCGCGAGCAAGACCGCGCCGACGCTGCGCGCGATCAGGCGCGCGTCGCGGAGATGCTCGCGCGCACGCATGGGGCAGAGCCCCGCGCGCGCTTCATTCGCGAAGAGCTCGGGCTCGCGCCGATGGGCGCGACCGGCGGTCGAGCTTCGCTGCGCTCGAGCGGTTCGTCGGCGTCGCGCCGTGCGCGCCGACAGCTCACGTCGTTGCTCCACGCCGTGCGCGCGCCGCCGGCCGATGCGCGTCCGCTGCAGCAAGCCTCGGCGATCCTCGACGATCTGCTCCGCGACCTCGACGCCGACGCCGCGCTCCTCTGGTTCTTGCCCGAGCGGAGCGCTGCGGTGCCGCTCGTGCTCGGCCGCAATCAGGCCGGCGACACGTGGTCGGAGGCGCGCGGCTGGCGCGAGGAGCTCGTGCGCGTCGTGCGGGTGCTCGGGGGAGTTTGGCCGCCGGAAGGGGAGCTCGGCCTCGAGACGATCGACCCTTCGATGGACGTGCGGCGCACGCTCGCCGTGCCGCTCTATCTCTACGACGAGAACGCGGGCGCGCTCGTGTTCGAGCGACGACCCTCGCAGCCACCGTTCTCGCCGGAAGACCGAGAGCTGCTCGATCTCCTCTCCGGGCAGGTGCCGATCGGCCTCGAAATCGCGCGGCTCCTCGCCGAACGCGCGCAGCTGCAAGCTTCGCTGCAACAAGCGCAGAAGATGGATGCCGTGGGCCAGCTCGCGGGCGGCGTCGCGCACGACTTCAACAACATGCTGATGGTCGTGAAGGCGTCGCTCGACACGCTCGCGGCGCACGCCGGGCTCGACACGGCGGTCGTCGAGGAGCTCGACGTGATCTCGCAGGCCGCCGAACGCGCCGCGGAGCTGACGCGGAGGCTGCTCGGCTTCTCGCGCCACCAGCCCGCGGCCCACGTGCGTCTCGACGTGAACGCCGCGATTGGGGAGCTCGAGCCCATGCTCCACCGCGTCGCGGGAGACCGCGTCCAGGTGGACGTGCATCTCGCGCCCGACGTTCATCCGGTCGAGACGGATCGCGCGGCCTTCGCGCAGGCGCTCGTCAACCTCACGGTCAACGCTCGTGACGCGATGCCGGAGGGTGGGCGCCTCACGATCACGACGTGTGACGTCTTCCTCGACGCCGATGCGGTGCGCCGAGGCGCGGCGCGCGTCGGCGACTACGTGGCGGTCACCGTCAGCGACACGGGGCAGGGGATGTCGCCCGAGGTCGTCTCGCGCGTCTTCGACCCGTTCTTCACCACGAAGCCATCGGGCGGGGGCACGGGCCTCGGCCTCACCACGGTGTACGCGTTCGCGAAGAACAGCGGCGGCCACGTCTTCGTCGACAGCGAGGTCGGGCACGGGACGACGTTCCGCATCTGCCTTCCTCGTGCTGCGGAGCTCGCCGAAGCGCCCAGCGCAGACGTGCCGCAGACGAAGGCCACGCCAGCGCCCAAGAAGAAGGTCTTCCGCGACGACTTCGCGATCCTCGTCGTCGACGACGAGCAGATGGTGCGCGAGTCCGTGCGGCGAGTGCTGCACCGGGCCGGCTACCGCGTGCTTCTCGCGAGCAGCGCGCGCGAGGCGCTCGACATCTTCGGGCGCATCGCGTCGCAGATATCGCTCGTGATCCTGGACGTCATGATGCCGGAGATGACCGGACCCGAGCTCGCCGAGCGCCTCCGTGAGATGGGCACCCCGGCCAAGGTCCTGTTCGTGTCCGGGTACGCGCCGGCCGAAATGCCGGCGGAGACGCGTGGGCTCGCAAGCGCCGCCCTTCTGCAGAAGCCGTTCGCTTCGGCCGACCTGCTCGAGCGGGTCGGCGCCCTCATGGAGATCTGACCCTCTCCGGTGCTATTCTCCGGTGATGGCGCGCGGAGCGCGGTCTGCGTCCGGATCGGCGCGTAGCAGCAGCATGCAGCAGCAAGCGGGTCGGGTGTTCGCCATCGGCGACGTCCACGGCTGCGCGGACGAGCTGCGCGCGCTGATCCAGCAGCTCCCCTTGCGGCGCGACTCGCTCGTCGTCTTCCTCGGCGACTACATCGACCGCGGCCCGGACTCGCGCGGCGTCATCGACACAGTGCTCGAGCTCGAAGAGTACTGCCGCGTCGTGTGCCTGCTCGGCAACCACGAGCTCATGCTGCGCGAGTACCTCGACGGGTCGGACCCGCGGCGCGTCGCGCGATTCATCTACAACGGCGGAAGCGCGACGCTCGCCTCGTACGCCGACAACGACGGCGTGTTCGTGATGTCCGAAGAGCATCGCGACTTCATCAATCGCCTGCAGTACCACCACATCGAGGGCGATCACTGCTTCGTTCACGCCGGCCTCCCCGCGCCGCCCGAGGAGATCGACATCTCCATCCACGGCGAGGAGATGGTCTGGATGCGGCGCCGGCCGAGCATGCCCGAGCCGGAGTACTCGAAGATCATCGTGCACGGGCACAGTGCGGTGAACGAGCCGGAGATCCAGCCGCGCCGTATCAACATCGACACGGCGTGCGTCTACGGCCGCCGCCTGACTGCGCTCGACGTGAACACGCGGCAGATGTGGCACGTCGATCGTTCGACGGCGCCTCAGCCGGTCTACCTTCGCGACACGAAGGACTCGCGGCGCCACGCGCTCCGCTTCAGCGGCTCGGTGCCGGTCTCGATCGTTCGGCCGAACGGCACGCGCCTGGCGTTCGAGACGATCAACTACTCCGAGATCGGTCTCCTCATCACGCCGACGAAGTCCGCCGATCCGCGGCTCTCCGTCGGCGAGTCGGTCAGCGGAGTCATCGGCGTGGGGGAGACGGCGACGCCGTTCAAGGGCGTCGTGCTGCGCGTCGACCCGGGGCGACGCATCGCCGTGAAGATCGTGGTCGAGCAGGCGCTCCGCTGACGCGCGCTACTGCTTCCTGAAGACGAGGAGTGTCGCGCTCATCGGCGGCGCGTTGTACGCGTAGGCGTTCACCTTCGTGAGCGCCTCCTGCGAAGCGAGGAACGGGCTCGAATGCGCAGCGTCGAGCCGATACGCGTCGACGCGCGTGAGCCGCTCGGCATTGAAGGTGCGGAGCCCGACACGCCGTGCCGCGTTCGTTTTGTTGATGACGAGGACGGTCACGCGGTCGGGCGTGTCACTCGCGGCATACACGGAGGTCTGCACGCGCTCCGGGTGCTCGACACGTACGTCGGTCCCCGCATAGCGGAGGCCGCTACCATCGGCGTTGCGTAGGAGCTTGAGGCCGCCCCATGCGAACGAGAGCGTCGATCCGGCGCCCACCGGCCAGAACGCCGCGACGTCGACGCCGTTCCGCGCGAAGACGCCGAGCGAATCCGCGACGGCGAGACCGCTCGAAACGTGGTTGCGGCCGCCGGGGTTGTACTCGGTCACACCGAGCTTCGTGCCTGGGTAGCCCGCGGCGATGCGCTGCTGGAGGCGCGTGAGGATGTTCGCCGGACCGGCGAGGTGGTCACTCGACGTGATCCACGACTGCTCGTCGTACGTCGGGTCCCAGTAGCTCCGCGGGCCCTGCACGACGGCGTCGATCTCCGCCTGCGTCATCGGACGCACGGCGTTGTCGAGGTTCCACGTGTACGTGCCGTTGAAGACGCGCTGCGGGTACCAGTGGAAGTCCCACGTATCGAGGAGGCGCTTGCCTTCCGCCTCGCTCGCCGCCTTCACGGCCGGGAGGAAGTCGTCCATGTACCAGCGGCCGCGCGAGCTGTAGCGCGCGTTCTGGAGCATGTGCCACGTCGTCCAACCATCGAAGTGATAGTGGCTCGGGCCGACGATCTCCGACTGCGGAGCGATCTGCTTCACGCGCCGCGCGAACGTGATCATGCGCTCGGTGAACTCGTCGCTCGTGACGCGCGTACCGATCTGCGTGCCGTTGGCCGCGCGGATCGGGTCGCCCGAGCCCTCCTGCAGCATCGGGAAGTTGTAGTGATAGAGGTCCGGCTCGTTGTCGATCCCGACGAGGAGCCGGCCAGGTCCCGGCGCCGTGATGTCGGTCGCCGGATACTGGTTACGCAAGAACTGCAGGTGCTCGTCTGTGTACACCATGCCGTCGTTCAGGTCGGGCGTGGCGGCGTATGGACCGGGCTTCACGAAGCCGACGCGGCGGAAGTACTGCGCGCGGTTCCAGCCCGGCTGGTCGTACGCGCCGATGCCCCCGAGCGGGCCGGAGACCCAGTCGTTGAGGACGAACGGCACCATGACGGCGCGGCCGGCGGGCCGGTGCTGCGCGAGGAGCGCGAGATCCTGCCCGGCGGGCGTGCCGCCGTTCGTCGCCAGCGTCGTGTCGTTGACGAAGCCGTTGTTGTGCGACCCGTTCGATACGCCGGTCTCCCAGTTGTACGAGTTCCCGCGGTCGCCGCCGCGGCGGACGAGCGTGATCCCGGTCAGCACGTCCGCCGGGATCGTGGTGTTCGCGAACGCGTTGACGCCGTAGATCAGCGGCGAAATCGGCTTCCTGTCGCTGCCGGTGCGAATGACGGTCTCGACGTCGACCTCTCCGGCAGCGAACGTGTCGGGGTCGCCGTTCGGCGGCGGCGCATCGCGGAGCGGAGGCGGCGCGTGGTCGGTCTCGAAGCGAACGTGGTCGACGAAAAACGAATAGAGCGTCGTGGACTCGTTCTTGAGCGTGACCTGTCGATAGGCGCCGCCGACGAGATCGGTGACGGGGATCGTCACGCGGTGCCAAGTGTTCGCCTTGAAGCCGCCCGGGATGTACGGGAGGAGCCGCTTCGTCGGCGCGCCGTCGAGGCCGATGTACATGTTGTTCATCGCGGCGTTCGGCGCCGCCGTCCCCGGCGAGATGTCGAAGCTGACCGTCGTGTGCGTTCCGGCGGGGAAGGCGGGCTGATTCCAATCGAACGTGAACGTGAGCGCGCCCCACGAGGCCGTGTAGCTGGCGCGCACGGCGTTCGCACCCGTCGTCCGGTACGTGTTGGACGCGCTCGAGACGGACCAGCCGCCCACCGAGAAGCTCGGGGCCGCCGCATCGGTGTAGACGAGGCGCTCGATCGGCGCGGGATCGGTCCAGCTCACCTTCACGTCGTCGATCGCGAAGCCGACGTTCGTGAGCGTGCTCTGGTTCGAGACGAGCACGCGCCGAAGCGGACGGCCGCTCGGGTTGAGCGCGCTCATCGGGATCGTCACGCGGTACCACGTGTTCGCGGCGACCGTGCCGGACGTGAGGTACGGCTTCAACGTCACGTACGTGATCGGCGTCGCCGCGTCGTCGTCGTCCACGGCGACCGCAAGCGAGGCGATGCCCGCGTGGACCGAAGCGCCTGCGTTGAACGCGAACGACAGCTCGGTGTGCGACGCCGCGGAGTACGGCGTCTCGACGGCGGTGATCGCTGCCGCCCACGTCGAGCTCGCGTCCTGCAGCGTGACCTTCAGCGACGAGGCGCCCTCCACCTTCGACGCCGTGTCGACCGCGGTCGTGCTGCCCGCACCGGCTGCGACGAACGGCGCGACGTAGCCGTCACGGTAGATGGGCGACACGCGCGCGGGCGGCCGCGGGAGCACGATCCAGTTCGCGCCCGTGGGCGTCGTGAGCGCGTCTTCCGACGTTCCGAGCGCGTCGTCTTCGGCGCTTGGCTCGGGGGACAGCGAAGCGCAGCGCGTGGAGGCGAGCGCGAGGCCGAGGACCATCCAGCGCGCGTGGACCGCGCGGCGAGCGAAGGAGAGCGGGGCGGACGAGGTCATGCCGCGTCCCTCTTAGCTCACGCGCGCGCACGAGGCCCGCGTGCCCGCCTCGATTTCCGAGCGCGCCCCGCCCGTCAGCCGCTCTTCTTCTTTTTCTTCGCAGGCTTCGCCGCGCCTCCGGCCTTGGCCGGCTTCGCGCCTTTTTTCTTCGGCTTCGCGGCCGCAGGGATGTCCGCCGCAGGGTCGCTGCTTGCGCTCGTGCTGCTCGTGTCGCTCGCGTCGCTCGCAGTCGATGGCGCTCGGCCGCGGTCGTTCGCGGCGAGCTCGGTGCGCGAAGGCGACGAGGCGGGAGGAGGCTCGCTCGAGAGGAACGCGAGCTCGCGCGTGATGAGGTCGCCCTCGTCTTCGTGGTAGCCGTCGTGCACGAACCGGATCGTGCCGCTCGCATCGAGAATGTACGTCGTCGGCATCTTGCCGACCTTCCAGCGCTTCGCGAGCGTGTGGTCTTCGTCCCAGGCGATCGGAAACGTCGCTCCTTGCTCCTTCGCCCAGGCGAGCACGCCGTCCTTCGAGTCGTCGACGGAGATGCCGATGACCTGCACGTTTCCGTTCTGACGCGAGATTTCTTGGAGCCTCGGGAACGAGGCTTTGCAGGGCGCGCACCAGGTCGCCCAGAAGTCGATGATGGCGATCTTGCCGGCGAGCGATCGCAGCGAGACCGTGCCCTTGCCATTCAAGGTCTGGATCGAGAGATCCGGGGCGGGCTTGTCGATCACCGCAGCCGCTTCGCTCGCGGCGGACCCATCGGAGGCCGGCGACTCGGCGGGTTTCGTGCTGCCTCCGCACGCGGATCCAGCAAAGGCGAGGAACGCCGAGACGGCGAGGGCGGCGAGCGCGCGAGGAGCGGAGGTGGTGGTCATGATGCCTCGAGGTTCTCAGGGACGTGCCTGCGACGCCGTCGCAAGACGCGCGCCCACACCTGCCCGCCTGCTCGCGTCGCCGTGGCGCCGCGAACGCACGCAAGGTATGAGCGGCCGCGATGCGTCATTGGCCGCTGCTCCTCCTCGTCGCCGCATGCTCGTCGTCCTCGCCCGCCGCGGAGCCCTCGCCGCCGCTCGTGACGAGCGGCGCAGACGCCGGGCCGCCGCTCCCCGCGCTCGGAATGAACGACGTATCGGTGCTCGTCCCGGTGCCCGCATCTCCGAAGACCGTGGGCCCGCTCCGTCCACGGGACGCCGGCGAGAAGGGCGAGCTCCTCCCCCAGAAGGTCTACGACGAGATCCCGAAGTTCGGCGTCGAGCCGGCCGAAGGCCTCGAGTACGCGCGCATGCGCGTCGTCGCGATTCGGTTCGACGGGTGCTTCCCCGGAAAGGCCGGCTGCGAGGCGCAGATCCGGCTCGTGATGCAGCCGATCACCGACCAGGGAGCGACGCTCGACTCGGCGATCCACCTCTTCTACGCGCTCACGGAGGCCGAGCTCGCGGAGGTCGTGGTGGGGCTCCGGCACCTCCGCACGCTCGCTCCCGAAGTGCAAGACGCCCCGCTCGACGTTCACGCCGCGCTCGTCGCGCAGGGCATAGAGGGGCCGTACGCGACCGGCCTTCGCGATCTCGTGCTCCGCTTTGCCGGAGACGAGAACCTTGTCCGCATGACGTTCTTCCTTCGTGCACCTCCGCGCCAGGAAGAGTGGTTCTTCGGAGGCTTCGACCGCGTCGGCGGCGTCCTCCAGCGCATGAACATCGTCGGCGTAGGCAAGGGCAACCAGCGCGTCGACCGTCCGGCGACGGCCGCCGGCTTCACCTACGTCTTCACCCCGGCCGGGAAAACTCCGGAGGACATCAGCGTTCTGCTCTCGACCGAGACGTCGAAGGCCGCCTCGCCGGACGCGCTCGCAAAGGCGCATGCTGCCGTCGCGCGCATCGAGAACCCGAACAAGCACGGACCCGACGCGCTGCCGTGTGCAGGTTGCCACGTGACGACGGTGCTCGCCGCTCACGCGAAGGAGAGCGCGGGGGTCGACGTGACGAAGCTGCCGGACGCGTTCGCGTCGACGCGTGACCTCACGGTGCGCGGCGAGGCGGCCAAGACCCCTTCGTCGCTGCGCGCCTTCGGCTGGTTCGGCAAGGCGCCGATGATCGGCGTGCGCGTCGTCAACGAGACGGCAGCCGTGGTCGACGATCTCGAATCCCGCTTTCCGGCGGCAAAGTGAGCATGGCCGCCGAGTGCCTCGTGCTCGCTCCGACCGCCGATCCGCGCGTCTTCGTAGCGCCCGACGGATCGCGCTGCTCACCTCCGGACGGATGGGCGTGCCTTCCGCCGGGTGACGCGGCTCTCACGCGGCGAGTGAAGCTCGCGGGACCTTCGTGGTCCGTCGTCGAGAAACGCGGCCGGAAGACGTTCTCGCGTGGGCTTTGGGCGCCGCGCGCGACGATCGAGAGCATGCGCGCCGCGCTCGAGGCGGAGCGGTCGACCGACGCGTACGCGAAGAAGCGCGTCGCCGACGTGGCGCGGCGCGAGCGGACGCAAGCCGACTACGCGGTGACCTTCGAGGCCGAGGTGCTCCGCTTCCTCGCCTTCTCTCCGCAGTGGATCGATCTCGCGCGCGCGATGGCGAAGCGCGTCGCCGCGCACGCGACGCCGGTGGGCAGCGGCACCGTCGCGCGCACGAAGCGCATCCCGGTCGACGAGCGCGCGGAGGCGGCCGTCATCGCATGGATGCGCCATCAGACGACCGCGTACGACCGGATGGCAATCCCGCGTGTGAAAGGTAAGCGGCGTGAGGTTCGTCGAGAGCTCGCCCGCATCTCGCGCGCGGTGCTGGACACGCATCGTCGCGACGTCCCGCACGGCATCGCGGCATGCTCACTCTGCACGGCCATCGTCGTCGCGGTTTCCCGCGAGCGCGCCGCGGTCACCGATGCGGCGGCACTGCGGTCGCCGTGATATCGGTTGGGATATGAAGCTGCGGTTCGGGGCGGCCCTCCTCGTCGGGCTCGGGGCGTGCGGGGTGATCGTCGCGTGCGTCGGTGATGGTCGGGTTCAGGTCACGGCGGACCCCGACGGCGGCGCGCTCGGCGATGGTTCCTCGGACGGTCCGTCCGCCGATGCGCCACCCGTCCCGGAGGGCGGCTGCGATCGCGAGAAGGGCTTTGGCGAGCCGACGTTCGTGGCGGGCTACGTCAACACCTCTGCGCACGAAGCGTTGCCTCGCCTCACGGCAGACGAGCTCACGATGGTGTTCGAGCGACGCGACGCCGACGGCGCCACGCCGCGGATCATGCAAGCGACGCGAACGTCGCGCTTCGCTCCGTTCGGCGAGCCGCGCGAGCTCCAGATCGCGGACGCTGCGGGGCGCGCCGAGCCGGCGATCACACCCGACGGGCTCACGCTGTATTTCGTCTCCTCGCCGGGCGGGAACGGCACGTTCGACGTGTTCCGCGCAAGCCGCAAGCAGCTGACGCAAGACTTCGCCGGTCTCGAGCAGGTGCAGAGCGTGAGCTCGCCGGCGCATGATTCTCAGCCGTTCGTGACCGCAGACGAGAAGCAGCTCTGGTTCGCGTCGAACCGGCTGGGTGACGGCGGAGACTCCGAGATTCATCGGGCGTACCTCAAGGAAGCCGACGCCGCCGCTGCCGTCGTCGAGGAGCTTCGCTCGCCGGCGGGCGACCACGTCCCGGTGCTCTCGCACGACGGCCGGACAATCTTCTTCGCCTCGTTCCGCCAAGACGCCGGCGCGGCGAACATCTGGATGGCGACGCGCGCGAGCCCGGCCGGCGCGTTCGGTGAGCCTCGCGAAGTGCCGGGACTGAGCTCGCCCACCATCGACGCGCCGGGCACGCTGTCGCAAGACGGTTGCCGTCTCTACTTGTCCAGTCGTCGTGCCGCAGGCAACGCCGACATCTACATGGCCGAGCGGCTGCGGTGAAGCTGCGCACCGCGCTCCTCGCGCTGACCGTCGGCGCTGCGGCGTGTGGCTCGGACCCGAGCGGCGCGTCGGAAATGCCTGGCGACGCAGAAGCGCCCGATTCGAGCCCGCCGAGCCGCGCGCCGGATGCCGGCGCAGCCGAAGACTCGAGCCCGCCGTCGCCCGTCGTCGCGGTCGCGCACGAGCGCGAGCTCCGCGGCGCGTGGATCTCCACCGTGTACAACGGGACCTGGCCGAGCAAGACGGGGCTCACCAAAGAGGCCGCGCAGGCCGAGCTCCTCGCGCTGTTCGATGCGCTCGCCGGCGCGCACATGAATGCGGTGTTCCTGCAGGTGCGGCCCGAGTCCGATGCGTTCTATGCGTCGACGCTGGAGCCCTGGAGCCGCTTTCTCACCGGAACGCAGGGCCAGAGCCCTGGGTGGGACCCGCTCGCGTTCGCCGTCGAACAGGCGCACGTGCGCGGGCTCGAGCTGCACGCCTGGCTGAATCCGTACCGCGGGCTCGCTTCGGGAGCGACGATGCCGGCGGCGAACCACCCGACGAAGATGCTGCCCGACCGCGCGTATCCCTACGGCACGCAGGTCTGGATGGATCCCGGTGCGCCCGAGGTGCGGGCGCACATCCGTGATGTCGTCCGCGACATCGCCATGCGCTACGACGTCGACGGCATCCACTTCGACGACTACTTCTACCCGTACCCGGTCGCGGGAGCGACGTTCCCCGACGACGTCACGTACGACGCGTACGTCGCCGGCGGCGGAGCGCTTCCCGTCGCTGACTGGCGGCGTGCGAACGTCGACACGCTGGTGCGCGAGGTCCACGATCTCCTCGCCGACGTGCGGCCCGACATTCGTTTCGGAATCAGCCCGTTCGGCATCCATCGGCCGGGCACGCCTCCTGGCATCGTCGGTCTGGACGCCTATGCCGTCCTCTACTGCGACGCGCCCCGGTGGATGCACGAGGGCTGGGTCGACTACCTCGCGCCGCAGCTCTACTGGCCTACGACGCGCACGGCGCAGGCGTACGGCAAGCTCGTCACGTGGTGGTCGGACCTCGCCGAAGACGGTCGCTCGATCGTCATCGGTCATGACCTCACGAAGCTCGGACAAGAGGAGTGGCCGGTCACCGAGCTCGCGCTCCAGGTCGAGCTCGCGCGCGTCGAGCGGCCGAAGGGCGCCCGCGGCAACATCTTCTTCACCGCGGCCGCCCTGCGCGACGACCGTCTCGGCATTCGCACGGCGCTCGCATCGAAGTTCTGGAAGACCCGCGTGACCTCGCCGCCCCTCGCACGCGCACGCGAAGCGGAGATCTCTCCTCCGATCACCACGGTGGAAGGCAAAGAGCTCGTCGTATCGACGGCCGGCGCACGCGTGCGCGGCTTCGGCGTGTACCGGCACGAGGCTGGCGCGTTCCGGCTGACCGACTTCGTGGCGCCCGCCGCGAGCGACCCCTCTCGTTCGTCGGCTCGCATCGCTCTCGGCGCGGGCACGTGGGCGGTGAGCGTCGTCGATCGGCGAGGCGTCGAGAGCGGCGGCGCGCGCGTGGTCGTCCCGTAGCGCGCGCGTTTTCGCTGGAGGAGCCGGCGTCGCGATGACAATGTGCGCCGCATGGCGCGTCTCTCCCGTTACTTCGAGCTCGTGCGCGAGGCTTCCGGCGTCGAGCACCTCCGCGTCCACACCGACGGCGTCGCGCTGCTGCGCCTCGCGCTGACCAACAAAGGCACCGCGTTTCCGCTCGAAGAGCGTATCGCGCTCGGGCTCGACGGGCTCCTCCCTCCGCACACCGCCACGCTCGAAGAGCAGCTCACGCGTGTGTACGGCGCGTTCGAGAGTGAGCCGACGCCGATTGCAAAGTACAGCTATCTGCGGTCGCTCCAGGAGCGGAACGAAATCCTGTTCTACGCGCTGCTCGAGCGCCACCTCGAAGAGATGCTGCCGATCGTCTACACGCCCACCGTCGGCGAGGCGGTGCAGAAGTTCAGCGCGATCTTCCAGAGCGCGCGCGGGCTCTCGCTCTCGCTGGAGAACATCGGGCGGGCCGCCGATGCGGCGAAGAACTGCCTCCTCGACGACGTCCGCATGGTGGTCGCGACCGACTCCTCGGCGATCCTCGGCATCGGCGACCAGGGCTACGGCGGCGTCGCGATCGCGATCGGGAAGCTCGCCCTCTACACCGTGGCGGGCGGCGTGAGCCCGTATCGTTCGCTGCCGGTCGGCCTCGACGTGGGCACCGACCGCGCGGACCTCCGAGAGAATCCCGCGTACCTCGGCGTGCGTCAGCCGCGGCTGCGTGGAGAAGAGTACCTCGCGTTCATGGACCGCGTCGTCGACGCGATCCGGACGCGCTGGCCCCGCGCGATCATCCAGTGGGAGGACCTCTCGAAGGACACGGCCTTCGCGGTGCTCGAGCGGTACCGCCATCGCGTTCCTTCGTTCAACGACGACATCCAAGGCACGGGAGCCGTCGCGCTCGCCGGTCTCGTCGCCGCGTGCGCATCGCAGCGGCGGCGCCTCTCGGACGAGCGCGTCGTCGTCTACGGCGCCGGAGCGGGAGGCGCCGGCGTCGCGCTCGCCGTTCGCGAGGGCATGAAACGCGAGGGGCTGAGCGAAGACGAGGCGCGCGCCCGCGTGCTCGTCCTCGACTCGAAGGGGCTTCTCGTCGAGGGCCGCGCGATGGAGGACTACAAGGTTGGGCTCGCGCAGCCGCTCGCTTCGCTCAGCGAGTGGGCGCGCCCGCGCAGCGGCACCGGCTGGGATCTCCTCGAGACGGTCCAAAACGCGCGCGCCACCGTCCTCCTCGGACTCTCCGGTCAGCCCGGCACGTTCACCGAGGAGGTCGTGCGCGCCTGCGCGGCGAGCACGGCAAGGCCCGTGGTGTTCGCGCTGTCGAACCCCACGAGCGCGTGCGAAGCGACGCCGGCCGACATTCTCGCGTGGAGCGACGGCCGCGCGCTCGTCGCGACGGGCAGCCCTTTCGCGCCGGTGCGCGTCGGCGAGCGAGACGTGCCGATCGGCCAAGGCAACAACGCATTCGTGTTCCCCGGCCTCGGCTTCGGCGCGATCCTCGCGGATGCCTCGGAGATCACCGACGGCATGGTGCTGACCGCCGCCTACGCGCTCGCCGAGTACACGCAACAGAAGCATGGCGCAGCCGGGCTGCTCTATCCGCCCGTGGACGAGCTTCGCGAGGTCAGCCTCGAGGTCGCAACGCGGGTTCTCCAGCAAGCTTTCGCCGAAGGCGTCGCCCGTACCGAGAAGATCACGCCCGATGCCGCGGCCGACTACGTCCGCGCGAAGGCATGGACCGCACGTTACGTCCCGTTCCGCCGCGCCTGAGCCTACGTCACGGCACCCCGGTTGCAGTCCGTCTCCCGAAGGAGGAACGGACCGATGCAATCGGACAAAAGCACTACGCACCGCTCTGCTCGACGTGCCGCCACGCTGGCTACGCTCGCCACGGCGCTCACGATCGCCGCATGCTCGGGCCCAGCCGCGAGCATCCGCGCATCGGACGACGTCCGCGCTCACGCGGAAGAGGTCACGCACGCCGAGGTCGTCATGCAACACTCGCTCGTCCAGCTGAGCGCCGCGCTCCCTCCGATGGACGCGTCGGCCGAGCCCGAGCGTGAGGGCGCCGCGCACAACGGCGAGACCGCAGACGTCTCCGCTGCGGGGAGCGAGCCCGTGTCCGTCACGAGGACGACGAGCGCCGACGTGGGCTCCGCGCCCGGAGCCAAGGACGTCACGTACGACGAGAGCGGCGCGTCGAAGGGCAAGGCGCCGTCGCCGCGCGCGCCGCGCTCTGCTGCCGAAGCCGCGGAGCACGGAGGGACGCCGTCGTTCGGCGGCGCTCCGTCGACCGGGAAGGGGGACGGCACGACGCCGTCGCCGCTCGCGCCGACCGCTCCTGCGGAGACCGCCAGCCCCCTGGGTCGCTGAGGCGAGTCAGCCCGCCGGCGGCGCGAGTGAGCGACGCTCCATGAGCTCGAACTCGCGCCCGCTGGCGAGCGAGTGGAGCGTCACGCCCGCGAGCGAGATGCGCGCGGTCGGCGGGACCTCCGTCGCGTCGTTCAGCGTTGCGCTTCCTGCGTCCAGAATGGTGACCGAGCCGCGGCCGAGCACGCGTGCGTGGTGACCACGGACGAGCAGCGCGGTGTCTTCGTCGATGCCTACGCCCAAGAAATGCGGGTAGAGCGCCACGACGGCGAGGAGTCGACCGATGCGTCCGCGCTGCGCGAAGTGTTGATCGATCACGACTCCCGGTAGGAGCTCGAGGCCGGGTGCGGTGCGTACGGCGTTCGCCTGCACGCGGTCCGCATCGCCGTCCGCGATCATCGTTCCAGACATGACGGCGGCGCCGGCGCTCGTGCCCGCGACGACCATGCCTTCCTCGACGCGACGGTGCAGCGCGCGGTCGAGGGGAGTTCCTCCGATGCGATTCATGAGCCGTACCTGGTCGCCGCCCGTGAGGAACACCGCTGTCGCCGCTGCAACGACGTCTTCGTGCTCGGGAGCGTGCGCGTGCTCGCGCGAGGAGACGTCCAGGATGTCGACGCGCTCGGCACCGAGCCGCTCGAACACGGTCGCGTAGTCGGCGCCGGTCTCGGCGAGCTCGCTCGCTGCGGGGATGACCGCGATGCGAGCGCTGCGTCCGCCGGCGCGGCGCACGACCTCCGCGAGGATCGTGCACGGCCCGGTCTTGTCTTCGGCGCCACCGATGATGACGAGGTTCGGTGCTCGGCTCATGAACGAAGAAAGGCTCGGCGCTCAGGATACGCGAGACGCCGCGCGGCCGCGACGTCGGCTCGGCGCCGCTCGCGGCGTCCGCCGGGCGCCGGTCGTCTCTGGTTTCGGCTCGGCGGAGACTCCTTCGACGAGCGGGCGCCGCGTACGGCGGTCGAAGTGCGCACCGTCGGCGAGCACGTGCAGGCGGATGTCGTGGACGACGAGCTTCTCGTCCTCGCTGCCGTCGGAGACGTTCGTGTGGGTCACGCCCGAGCCATCGACGATGTACACGGCTCCCGAGCCGAGCACGCGGCAGCGATCGCCTTCGACCACGAACGCCGTGTCCTCGTCGATGCCGACGCCGAGGATGCGTGGGTTCTGGGCGACGGCGGCGAGGAGCCGTCCGATGCGTCCGCGCTGCGCGAAGTGCTGGTCGACGACCATGTCGCGCACGAAGCCGAGCCCGGGAGCCATCCGGAGCGAGCCACGCGCGTCGTGGGAGTCGTCGCTCACGCCGGAAACGAGCATCGTCTCGCTCATCACCGACGCGCCGGCAGACGTGCCGGCGATGACGCCGCCACGTTCATGGACCTGCGCGATCGCCGCCGCGATCTTCGTTCCGCCCAGCTTGCTCGTGATCCGCAGCTGGTCGCCGCCGGTGAAGAACACGACGCCCGCATCTTCGAGCGCCGTGAGCGCGGAGTCTTCGTCGGCGATGGTGGCGCGCCGATCGATGTCGAGGTGATGGAGGTCGCGCGCACCGAGCGCCTTGAACGCGGGCTCGTATTCCTGCCAAAGCTCCCCTGCGACGGCGCTCGCGACGGTCGCGACGACGATGCGCCCGCCGCGTGCGCGGAGAACGACCTCTTGCAGGATGCGGCGCTCGCCCGTGCGGTCCTCGTGGCCTCCGATGATGAACAGCGTGCCGCGCCCGCCGTCGTTCCGCTCAGCCCTTCGCGCCATGGACGTCGATCCTCCGGTTGCTTCGTTCGAGATACTTGGGCACGACGGCGAGCTGCCCTTCGCGGACGAGCTGTCGCCCGCGTGCGACGACGTCGCGGATCGCGAGCGAGTCACGCTCCAGGACGACGACGTCCGCGTCTGCGCCGACGGCGATGCGCCCCTTGCGTGAGAGACGGAGGACGCGGGCCGGTGTCGTGGTGACGAGGCGAAGCGCGCGTTCGAGCGGCAGCACGCCTTCACGCACGACGGAGCGCACCTGGTCGAACAGCGTTCGGGGGCTGGGGACCGCGGCGTCCGACGAGGCGCTGATGTTCTCGAGGTCGACGCCGGCTTCGAGCATCTTCTTCAGCATCGGCGCGAGGTCTTCGTCGACCGTGTCGAGGTCGACGGTCACTCCGCGCTTCGTGAGCTCGATGGCTTCGCGGAGCAGCGGTTCGTTGCGCTGCACGTGCGTGGGGTACAGCCACGTGGGATCGATGTCGCGTTCGTCCAACAGCCGCCGGACGAGCGTGAGGCGGTCCGGTCCGTCGCCGAGATGGAAGTGCACGACGCCGGCGCGTCCGGTGAGAAGGCTTCCGGCATGCGCGTCGCACGCGAGGCGGGCCAGCTCGTCGAGCGTAGGCTGGGTACCGCGACGGTCGGCGAGCGCGATTTCGCCGACGCCGACGACCTCAGGCACGAGCAGCATGTCGTTCCGGACCGAGCCGGTCAGCGTCGTGGGCGGCACCTGATAGCCGCCCGTGTAGAGGTACGCGCCGAGCCCCTCTTCGCCGAAGGCGCGAACCTTGGCGAGTAGGCCCGGCATCGTCTTCGTCGTGGTGTCGACGCCGAGGCACCCGACGACGGTCGTGATGCCGGCCGTCACCACCTCGTGCAGGAAGATCTCCGGCGTCTGACTCGCGAATCCACGCTCGCCGCTCCCGCCGAGCAGATGCTCGTGGCCGTCGACGAGCCCCGGTACGACGATCGCGCCGGACGCGTCGATGATCTCGACGTCGAATCCCGCTCGCCGGATCGCGTCTGCGTCGACGATGCCGACCCTCGCGATCTCGCCGCGTACCGCGAGGATGTCCGTTCGGCCGAGGGGCTCGGGGCCGAACACTTCACCTCCGCGGACGACGAGCATCATCCCGCGAGCCGCCCGGCTGGCCTGGAATGGGGACCGTCGACGGGCGGATCGGCGACGGCGATGCCGCCTCGGTCGGTCAGCATACGCGTGACCTCGTCGATAGCGTCGGTGAAGATCACGACGACTTCCCCCGGTTCCATCGTGTCGAGCGCGTGGCGCACGGCGGCGATCTCGTCGACGATCACCGTACGTGCGACCGCCGGCGCCTCCTTCGCGACGACGTCGAGGATCTCGGCCGCGATCTCGCCTGCCTGCCGCCCGCGCTTGTCCTGGTCTTCCTTGATGATGATCCGGTCGAGGCCGTGGATGGCCACGCGCACCGCGGTCTCGAGGAGCCCGTGCGTGCGGTCTCCAGGTAGGCTGAGCACGCCGGTCACGCGCCGGTGCTCCCAACGCGCGACCATGGTCGTGATCGCGTCGATCGACGCGGGGTTGTGCCCGTAGTCGACGATCGCGTACCCGGACGCGAGCTGGAATACGTTCATCCGCCCCGGATTCTGCGTCGCGTTGTCGAACCGGCGCAGCGCTCGCGCGACCGACGCGACGTCCATTCCGAGCGCGCGACACGCAGCGATGCACGCGAGGCCGTTCGCGATCTGGAACGTTGCCGTGCCGGCGAAGGACGCCGGCATGTCGACGACGGGGAGAATGCGTTCTTCGCGATCACCGGTCACCTCGACGACCCAAGCGCCGCGCGTGGTGTAGCCGCGCCCGCCGCTCCGCACGTGTGCGTCGAACGCTTCGTTCTCCGCGGCCGTCGAGAAGAGCACGATCTGCTTCGGCGTCTTCGTCACGGCCGGCAGCGTCGCCATCGCGAGCACGCGCTCGTCGTCGGCATTGAGGACGAGCGTGCCGCCCGCGCGCACGCGTTCGGGGACGAGCGACTTGACTCGGACGAGGTCGTCGATCGTCTCGATGCCGTCCTGTCCGAGGTGGTCGGCGGCGATGTTGGTCACCACGCCGACGTCCGACCAATCGTAGCCGAGGCCACGCCGGACGATGCCACCCCGCGCCGTCTCGAGGACCGCGACGTCGACGGTCGGGTCGAAGAGGACCATGCGCGCCGAGGCCGGCCCGGTCGTATCGCCCTTCTGCACGCAGACGCCGCCGATGGCGACGCCGTCCGTCGTCGTCATGCCGACGACGTTCCCGCCATCCTCGAGCACGTGGCCGATCATGCGCGTCGTCGTCGTCTTGCCGTTCGTTCCGGTGATCGCGACGATCGGGATGCGCGATGGCGCGCCCTCCGGATACATCGACGCGATGATGGCCGCACCGACGTCGCGCGGCTTCCCGCTCGACGGGTGCACGTGCATCCGGATGCCCGGCGCGGCGTTGAGCTCGATGACCGCTCCGCAGTCGGAAAGCGGCTCGGAGATGTCGCGCATCACGAGATCGATGCCGCACACGTCGAGGTCGATCGCACGGGCGGCCCGCTCGCACATGCGGGCGGTCATCGGGTGCACCTGGTCCGTCACGTCGCCGGCGGTGCCTCCGGTGGAGAGGTTCGCGCTCTCGCGCAGGAGCACGATCTCTCCGTCGCGCGGAACGTCGCTGAGCGAGCGCCCGTGACGCGCGAGCTCCCCGAGGACGACGTCGTCGATCTCGATCATCGACAGCGCACCCGTGTGCCCAGGTGCACGCATCGGGTTCTCGTTTTCGATCGCGACGAGCTCTTCGATGGTGTGGTCACCGTCGCCGATCACGTGCGCCGGCATGCGCTCGCTCGCGGCGACGAGCTTCCCGCCGACGACGAGCACGCGGTAGTTCTTGCCGGCGACCATCTCCTCGACGAGGACGCGCGAGCGGTACTCCTTCGCGATGTGGAACGCGCGTCTCACGTCTTCTTCGGTGCGGAGATCCAGAGACACGCCCTTGCCCTGATTGCCGTCGAGCGGCTTCACGATGACGGGCGCCCCGAGCTCGGCCAGCGCAGCGACGGCCTCGGCTTCCTCACGGACGACGACGCCGCGAGGTACCGGGACGCCGGCGCGCTCGAGGAGGTCCTTCGTGAGCTGCTTGTCGGAAGCGACGTCGGTGGCGACGTAGCTCGTCTGGCTCGTCGTCGTCGCCTGGATGAACTTGCGGTACTTGCCATAACCGAGGACGACGAGGCTCTGGTCGTTGAGGCGCGTCCACGGAATTCCGCGACGGCGCGCTGCGTCGACGACCGCGCGCGTGCTCGGCCCGAGCGCCGTATCGGAGACGATCTCCTTCGCTTCGGCGACGATGCGCTCGATCTCTGCCGCAGGGACTTCGCCGCCGCGCAGGAGCGTGCTCACGATGCCGACGGACGCCCGCAGGATGGCCGTCATCGCAGCTTCGTTCTCGAACTCGACGACGACGTGGTATTGGCCGTGCGACCCTGCGTAGACGGTCTTGCCGTACGACGCCTCGATGCCTGCCGGTCCACTCAGCTCCAACGCGACGTGCTCGACGATGTGCCCCGGATACGTTCCTTCGCGCAGGCGCTCGACGAAGCCGCCCTCGTATCCGCGCGAGCAGCGATGCGTTCCGAGCCCTGGGAGGAGCGCGGTGAGCCGCTCGACGAAACCAGGTACGGAGTCGCTCGCCGTCTCGACCAGGTCCTCGAGGTCGAGGGTCATTCGGAGGACGGGAAACGTGGCGAAGAGGTTCGGACCGGACAGTGTTCGGAGCTGGAGAATGCGCATGGTTGATTCGCCGCCGGAGGCGCTCGCCGCGCCTTCTGCAAAACCGGCACCGCGCGCAGACACCGGCGCGCGCGAGGCGACGCCGTGAGCACCGGCGACGAGCTCAGCGGCCTGCGCATCGTGATCGTCGAGGACGAGCCCGAGACCCTGGAGCTCGTGGCGCTGATCCTCCGCGACGCGGGGGCGGAGGTCTTTCCTGCGGCAACCGTGGACGCGGGGCTCGAGGCTCTCGAGCGGCATCGGCCCGACGTCCTCGTCAGCGATTTGAACCTGCCGGGAAGCGCAGGCGGCTGTGACCTCGTCCGCCGCGCACGTGCCTCGCAGGTGTTGCCGCCGGCGGCCATCGCGCTGTCCGCTTCCTCTTCCCTCGCCGACGCTCGAAGCGCCATCGAGAGCGGCTTCGACGTGCACGTCGCGAAGCCCATTTCGGTCGACGAGCTCGTCGCCGCGGTCCGGTCCGTCGCTCGGACGTAGCCGCCGGTTCACGCTGCTAGGGAGCGGACTGTGGCGACGTTGCCGGCACGGATGGGGTCGCACGCGCCGGCCGCGGTCGTACGGTTGGACGGCAACGCGTCAGTTCTCTAACTCCTCCGTCCGTGCGGTGCGGAGTCGCCGCGAGAAACGCCACGCTCCCGCAACGTGCCGACCTGGAATGCGGCTTGCTGAGCTGCGCCGCGCATTCGCTTTCGTGGCGCACGGTGTGCCACGTGCCCGCTGGTCGGGCGCAGGAGCTTCCGCAATGAAAACCCGTTTTTCCCTGGGCCTAGTCTCCATTTTTGCCGGCTTCGCGAGCGTCGGCGCGGCGTGCACGGTGACCGAGACCGTCTACCGGACCGATCCACCCCCGGCGGCACAGCCCGGCCCGGACGGCGCGGTCGAGGATGCGGGGCCGGAGCCCGACGCGCCGATCCGGCCGACGTCGTGCGCGCCGAAGCTCGTCGACCCGACGTGCGCGACGACGAAGCCCGCGCCGACGACCAGCGCCGCGATCACGAGCTTCGTGAAGGACGTCGCCGTGCCGCTCCGCTGCAGCAGCGCGCCGGGCAGCAGCGACGCGCTGTGGGATCTGCGGCCGCTCATCGATCTCTACGGCTCGCAGAAGATCTTCATGATGGGTGAGGTCCACGGCTCGAACGAGATCGGCATCGTGAGCTCGCTCGTCTTCGAGCAGCTCGCGTCCCAGAAGCTCGTCAACGTGCTCGCCTCCGAGCTGCCGATGGACTTCGAGGAGCCGCTCCAGCGCTACGTCGACACCGGCAGTGACCCCACGGCTCAGCAGATCCTGCCGTCGCTCGCGCCGAACTTCTTCGGCCGGATCCTCACGCAGTCGGCGCGTCAGCTCGCCGCGAAGGGAACACCCATCCGCATCGGTGCGGTCGACATTCCGACGTCGCCCGAGTTCGCGGTCGAGGCGATCCAGACGCTCGCGAACAAGCTCACGACGCAGAAGGAGACCGTGCTCGCGACGCTGCCGACGTCGGCCTCGTTCCCGCCTTCGGCGCAAGACATCACGAAGGTGAATGCCTACTTCGATCACATCACGAGCAAGAAGACGCAAATCTGCGCGGAGCTCTCCGCCAGCGATTGCGACCGCCTGGAGGCAATGACACACGCGCTCTGGGCGACGACGCTCCAGGACGACCGCGGCGGCGACGACGCCCTCTGGTTCGAGCGGCGCGAGGTCGTCATCTATTACAACATGCGCGCGGCGATGCCCGACGCGAGCTCCCGCATGTTCCTGCACATGGGCGCGGCGCACACGAACAAGCACACGTTCTCTGCCGGCAGCCGCATGACGAAGGAGTACGCGCTCACGAAGGGCCAAGTGTTCTCCGTCGCGCCTGCGTACGGAGACGGAAGCGTGATCTGGTACGGACGAGACATGGACCTGCCGGGCGAGCCTCGGACGCTGACGTCGGCGCTCACCGACGCGCCGGAGCACCCGTTCTTCGTATCGACCACCCGCCCCAACGCTTCGTGCGAAGCGAATCCGGTCGGCGAGGAGAACGACGACACGGTCGGAGGCGGAACGCGCGGCGAGCTCTACGACGGATACATCCACTACGGGAAGCTCACGTCGGAGCGCCGCCCGAGCGACGCGACGCTCTCGCGCGACATCCCCGTGGCAGGCTCGGCTGGAGCGGCGCCCGGAAGCAAGGCCGCGGCGCTGATCGCGTTCCGCGAGCGGATCGAGCGTCGCGAGCGCGCCGCGATCCGCGCCGGCGTGCTCACGCGCGTGCGCCGTCACTGACCAGAGAGCGGGCACGGCGAGGCGACGCGCGGCAATGCTGCGCGTCGCTCCTCGCGATGGGCGGGGGCTCGGCGCGGCTAGCGATCCGCGGAAGGTGCGCGCGGTCGTGGCGGGAGCGGCGGGCGCGGCTCTGCGGCGGCGTCCTTCGGAGACTCTTCCACGCGAGATGCGCGCCGGCGGACGATCACGCCGCCGCGCAGCCGCCGCGCACCGAAAGGCGGAAGCGTCCCGTCCGCAGCGCGCTCCCATAGATGCGCGCCGTCCACGTCGACGCGCACGTCCGCGCCGTCGAGTGGCCGGATGCGTCGGAGTCGATCCCAGTCGAGACGCGCCATGGGATCGGGCAACGTAGCAGGAGAGAGCGTTCGGGGTGAGAGCCTGCGGACGGCCGAGCTCACCGCCAGCGCGGACGCGGGCGGCGGATGCGATATCGTGCGGGTGTGAGCGGGCGCGCCGAGTACCTCTGCTACACGGACGGCTCGTGCAAGGCGGGTGACGGGGCGCCGGGCGGCTGGGGCTTCCACGTCGTCGCGCCAGACGCACCTCCGCTCGAGGGCTACGGCAGCGCGACCGGCACGCTCGCGAAGGTCATGGAGTATCGCGCGGTCGCGGAAGCCCTCGCCGTGCTTCCGCTGGGCGCGTCGGCCGTCGTGTTCTCCGACAACCAGTCACTCGTCGAGAACCTGACGAAGCGCTTCGCCGACTGGCGCGCGAACGGGTTCGTGAACGTGGACCCGCTCGTCGTCGAGAGCCTCCGTCGGATTGCGGCGATCCTCGACGAACGAGGACTCGCGGTTCGCTGGCAGTGGGTGCGCGGGCACAACGGGAACTTCGGAAACGAGCGCGCCGACACGCTCGCCGCGCAAGGCGCACGCGAGGCGAAGGCATCTCTCGCCACGAAGGGCGCGAGGCCGGGGCGTCGTCGCTGAGCAGTAGTGGCGGAGAGGCCTTCGGCGGCGCGCGCCTGCAGAGTGGGCGCGCTCAGACGCGAGCGAAGTGCTTGGCGACCTCGGGCAGCACCACCGCCGGATGCGTGAGCGGCGCCATGTGTCCGGTGCCTTTCATCTCGACGAGCGCGAGGTCCTCGCGCGGGTGCCTGCGCGCGAGCGCGCGAGACATGGCGCGTGAATGGATCGTCGTGCGTTCGCCGACGGCCAGCGTCGTGGGCACCGCGATCGTCCATGCTGCAAACGGACGGTCGGCGGCGAAGCACGCGCGAACCTCCTGGTACATCTTCCAACCCACCGCGAGCGCCTGCTCCTTCATCGGCTCGGGCATCTTCGACCACGAGCCGGGGCGGTTCCAATAGTCGATGAAGGCCTCGAGCCAGTCGGCACGGCCGCCACGCGCGTCGTCGAGAAGGGGAGACGTTGCGAGGAGCTCGCGCGTCGTCGTCACCGCCTCCGGGTCGTGAGTGGCCACCTCACCTCCGGCGTCCTTCGCGAGCGCGCCGAAGAGCACGGGCTCCGCGAGGAACATCGACGCGAGCCGCTCGCGCACGGAAGCGTGCTCGGCGAGCACGAGCGCCACCGTCGCGCCATACGAGTGCCCGACGAGGTGCACGCGCCGCGCCTCGCCCGGAATCGCCCGCGCGAGGTGTGCCGCCTCCTCGTCGAGCGTCAGCGTCGCGCCGCGTGCGACGGCGGGGTTCGGGGGATAGCCGAGGTTCGCGGGGTGGAGCCCGCGGCGACCGCCGACGACGTCGTCCGTGACGCCGCGCCAGAGAAGCGGAGAGGTGCCCGTGGAATGAATGAAGAGCACGACCTCGTCGGAAGGATCAGGCATGCGTGCAGATGTCATATGATGGTCATCATATGATGAGCGTCATGCGCCGTCGAGCGCGCGCTCACGCCCGGCCGCATGCGGGCTGGCTGCGGTCGTCGTTGTCGTCGCGAGCTCGAAGGGTCGCTGCGACGGGTCGGCGTCGAACGCATCGACCTCTATCAGATGCACTGGCCCCGCCGAGGACGGCACGCCGCTCGAGGCGTACTGGCAGACGCTGCTCCTGGTGTCACGGGCGCGATCGTCGGCGCGCGCAATGCGGACCAGGTCGACGGCTGGATCGCTGCGGGATCGCTGGAGCTCGACGCGTCCGACGTCGAGGCGATCGGCGACGCGATCGAGAAGACGCGCGCGGGGTCGGGACCCTCCCGCCCCGCGCGCTGACCGCTACGACGACGACTTCTTCTTGCTGCGCGTCGACTTGCTCCGGGTCGACGACTTCTTCTTCGCACCGGACGACTTCTTCTTCGCGCCGGAGGACTTCTTCTTCGCGCCGGAGCTGGAGGAACCAGAAGCGCCCGACTTCTTCTTCGGGACCTTCTTCCCCGCGCGTCGCGCCTCGGAGAGACCGATCGCGATCGCCTGTTTCTTGCTCGTCACCTTCTTGCCGGAGCCGCCGGAGCGCAGCTTGCCGCGCTTACGCTCGTGCATTGCCTCGGCGACCTTCTTGCTCGCGCCCTTGCTGTACTTCCGGCGCGCCTTCTTCTTTGCTGCCATGTGAGTTTCCTCCGTTGAAATCACGAGCATGCACCGTGGCGTTCGGGACGGCCAAGTCGACGAGCGCGCGACGCGCGGGGATGCGTGCTACGCCTCGGCCATGTCGGACAAGACGAGGCAACAACGGCCCGAGCGCGAGGCGACGGACGAGAGCCTCGCAGGTGAGCGCCGGAAGACGGACGACGAGCTCGCGAAGCGCAGCGGTGAGCTCGAGGAAAATGCCGATGACGTCGTCGCGGCGGCGCGTGCACGCGCAGACGAAGTGCTGGATCGCGCGCGCGTGAATGCAGACGCCGAGCGGCGGAGGCAGGGTGGCATCCAGGTCGGGGAGCGGGACGTCGTGGAAGCAGAGCGCCGCGATGCGGACGTCGCTCTCGACCGCGAGCGCGCGGATGCCGACGATCAACTCTCCGCCGAGCGCATGCAGCGTCGAGCGGCGCTGAGCGCTCTCCTTGCGCTCGAGCGCGAGCAGACGGACGACCGGCTCCTCGACGAGCGCGAGCGCGCCGACCGGGCGATCGGCTCGCGCGACGAATTCTTGGCAATGGTCAGCCATGACGCGCGAAGCATGCTCGGCGGCATTGCGCTGAGCGCGGCAGCGCTGATGAACACTCCTGGCGACGAGGCGATGCGCACCAGCATCGCGCGCGACGCGCAGCGCATCCAGCGCTTCACCGCGCGGATGAACCGCCTCGTGAGCGACCTGCTCGACGTCGTCAGCATCGAGGCTGGCCGTCTCGCCGTGGCACCGCAGCGCCACGATGCCACCGAGCTCCTGCGCGAGACGGTCGACGCGTTCCAGGCGCTTGCGGCGACGCGAAAGCTCTCGATCATGACCGAGGTGCGCGCCGACACGCTGCTCGCGCGTTACGACCACGAGCGTGTCCTGCAGGTCCTCGCGAACCTCGTTGGCAACGCGATGAAGTTCACGCCGCCGAACGGCCGAATCGGTATCGTCGTGGAGAACGTCGACGACCAAGTCCGCTTCGCGGTGAGCGACACGGGCCCGGGCATCCCGGCAGAGAGGCTCAGCGTCGTGTTCGACCGGTTCTGGCAACTCTCCTCGACGACGCGTGAGGGCCTCGGCCTCGGCCTCTACATCTCGCGCTGCATCGTGGAAGCGCACGGCGGCCGGCTGTGGGCCGAGAGCCGCGTGGGCGAGGGGAGCACGTTCTATTTCACGTTGCCGGCGTCGGCGGGGGGTGTGGGGGTGGGCGGCGGTGGCGTGAGCGCGGGCGGCGTGAGCGGCGTGAGCGCGGGCGGCGTGAGCGGCGCCACGTAGGCAGAGGGTACGCACCACGACGGGCGGGCGCGGCCGCCGAGCTCGACCGCGGCGCCGCGGCACGCGTGCTGCACCTCTGCGCTTCGAGGTGAAAAGCATGAAGCTCAGGCTCTGGATCCCGGGAACGCTGGTCGTGGCCGCAGCCGCTCTCGGCGCGACGGCCGGTTGCGAGAAGCGCCCGCAGGAAGCGACGAGTGAGACGCGAACGACGTCGGCGCAACAAGACCGCGACACCATCGGCGACGACCTCCGCCAAGCGGGCAAGGAAATCGGCGCCGCCGCGCAGAAAACGGCCGAAGAGGTGAAGAAGGGCGCGGAGAAGCTCGACGACGTCAAAATCGGCGACAAGCCGTCGTGCGACATGAACGCCGAAACGCCGCGAGCGTGCGACGGCGGCGGCGTGACCATCACGAACAAGACGCGGTGAGTCCGCGCGCAGCGGCCGCGGCCCGGCCGTGGCCGTGTTCCGGTCGCGTCGCGGCGCGCCGTGCTGCGGCGCGCCCTTTCGTGTGCCGCGACGCCGTGTGACGATGAGAGGATGCGCCCACTTCGCGCCTCCGCCGTCGCGCTGCCCACGCTGATCGTTGGTGCATGCGGTGGCCTCATCGACGACTCGGCGTTCGCGCCAGGCGACGCCGGTAACGAGGCGAGCTCTACCGATGCCGCGCGAGCGATTGTCGACGCGCTGCCGGATCGAGGCGCGTATGACGCTTGGCCGCCGCGGCCGGACGCGAACGGCGTCGCCGACGCGAGCGTGGACGACGCCGGAAAGAGCGACGCGGGTGAACGCTGCGGTGAGGATGCGGGCCTCGCGTGTCCGGTCGGCGCGGGATGCACGACGGAGCGCGACTGCGAGGGCGCATGTACCGACGGTGCGTGCGCTCTGCCGACGATCGCCGACGGAAAGATGTCGGCGACGCTGGGTGAGACGGACGTGGATTGTGGTGGCCCGAACGCGCCGGCGTGCGGGGAGGCGAAAGGCTGCAAGCGTCACGGCGATTGCTCGACGGGCGTGTGCAGCTCGGTGAAGCAAGCGTGCGTCGTACCTGGCGTGTTCACCGCGCCGATACGGAAGCTCGTCGCGGGCAACAACCACACGTGCGCGCTCACGTACGCGGGCACGGCCAAGTGCTGGGGCGACAATACGTACGGCCAGCTCGGCTACGGTGACACCGTCACCCGAGGCAAGGCGCCGGGCGAGATGGGTGGCGCGCTGCCTGTGCTCGGCGGCGGACCGGTGAAGAGCATCGCCGACATCGTTGCAGGCGGCGATCATACGTGTGTGCGCTACATCAGCGGCGCCGTCGATTGCTTCGGACGAAATGCGTCCGGCCAGCTCGGAATCGGCAGCACGGCTCCGGTGCTCGCGCCGGGCGCCGGAGGGCGGATGCCGAGCATGGCAGCCGCTTCGAGCAACTGCGTGATGCTTGGAGAAGAGACGAATCCCGCATCGCTCGGGTTCGAATGCTGGGGCGACAACACGTTCGGCCAGCTCGGTGCGGGCGACACGACGACGCGCGGGGACGACCCCGGTGAGATGGCAACGTTGCCGTTTCTGCACTTCCCGCGGGGCCGCAAGGTGCAGCCCGCGCCACCGAGTGCCGGTCCGCGGTTCGACAACCCGAGGCTCATCTCGCTGGGGGTGGGCCCTACGGCCTCTCATTTCTGCGTCGCCTGGGGCATCCAAGGCTTCCCGCATCGCGTCGCATGCTGGGGCAAGAACGACAAGGGACAGCTCGGACTGGAAGACACGCTCGACCGTGGAGATCAGCCCGCCGAGATCACGACCGCGACGCACGCGTATACGCGCGTGGATCTCGGGACGACGATCTACAGCCGTGCGATCGTCGGGGTCGGGCGCGCGCATACGTGCGCGATCGAGCGAATGGACAACGCGGGAGGTGGGCCGTCGAGGGCGCGCGTGAAGTGCTGGGGAGACAACTCGCGCGGGCAGCTCGGCGTCGGGGACACGCGGGACCGCGGAGGTAAGCCGGGTGAGATGGGGGATGCGCTGCCCGTCGTGCCCGGACTGCCGATGACCTACGACGAGCGGTACAGCGGCCTGACGCAGCCGTTCATCCGCGCGGGCGACGCGCACACGTGCATCCTCACGATCACGAACACGAACGGTACGGGGGGATACGTGAAGTGCTGGGGCGCGAACGAGTACGGGCAGCTCGGCCTGGGCGACGCGAACGACCGTGGGGATCAGCCCGGCGAGCTCCCCACGCCCATCGTCGACCTCGGCGGCGATAGTCGCGTGCGTGAAGAGCTCATCGCGTCAGGCGCGAACCACGTCTGCGCGGCGCTCCACGGCGCGGACTACCGGTACTCCTGGACGGTGAAGTGCTGGGGCCGCAACGACAAGGGGCAGCTCGGCCTGGAAGACTCGAACCACCGCGGCGATGAGCCGGGCGAGATGGGCGATGCCCTCCCGCCCGTAATGCTCCGCTGAGAGGCCCGCTCGGTCACGTGCACTGCGCATGCGCGCTCGGGGCGGCGGGTACGCATGGACGGCGAAGAAGAGTGTTCTACCGGCACCGGGAGGGCGGTGGCGGCGGATCCGAACGTGTCGCGCGCGTCGTTGCGGTGATCCTGTCGGAGCGCGTCCGCGCCCCGACACTTGGACGTCCCTCACCGGGAAGCGCCCCGTTCGACCCCGCGATCAGGCGCGCGGCTCGGCGCCGCGGACCCGCCCGTCCGGCCAGAGAAGCGCCCCGTCCATGACTCACTCGGCCGTCGCGTCCCCGCGCGGCGCACCGCGTGCGGCGCGGTGTGAACCGAGAAGCGCCCCATCCGAGACGCGGACGCGAGGCAGCACGTCGACCGGCTCCGCTGGCGCACCGCGAACGCAGACGAGCCCCTCGTCAGAGCCGCTCGCCCGACTGGCCCCGCGCTGGCCCCGGCCTGGCCCGGGCCACCCGTGGGCCAGTCGCACGGCGCGCCGATGTCCGCGACGGGCGAGCTGCGGGGCGCTTCTCGCGGGTCGCGCGCCAACGGCCGAACCGCCGCAAATTCCGCGCTCCCGCGAGTGTCCGGGCGGGCCACCTCAGATGCGCCCCAACCAAAGTACGCGACGGCGGCGGCGCCCTCCTCCCGTGCGGCACGGGCTGTGCTGGTGCCTGCACGAACTTGATCCGCTCGCAATCGGCGAGCGCTCTGACGGCCCACTCCGCCGCGCGCGCTGCGGCGACGCGGGCGCTCGCCTTCGGGCGAGGGGAGGCGGGGAGTGCACGTGCACGTCGACGAAGATGAACCCGATGGCTTGCTCGCCAGTGCGACGGCGGCAGCCCCGCCGGTGGCGGCAAGCTCCACCACCGCGACAGCACCCGCGAGCTCCGCGACGTCGCCCGCGGCAACAGCCGCTCCCGGCGCGAGCTCCACGTCGGCGTCGCCCGCGAACGCCTCGTCGACGACAACCTCGGCGCCGACCATCTCGCGCGCGAAGAAGAAGGCACTCCGCAAAGCGCGACGCGCGGAGAAGGGCCCGGCGCCCACGCGGCCCTCGCGTGCGCGTGCGACGCGCGGTTCCC
>Ga0164290_1000449_pt1 | contig 133291 bp, 128 predicted proteins | sample Micstemetagenome_FD_108782 | JGI IMG/M metagenome (GOLD analysis project Ga0164290, IMG submission 108782) | Contaminated culture microbial community from soil near Moab, Utah, USA - Microcoleus steenstrupii SON62 (Illumina Assembly) | ecosystem: Environmental > Terrestrial > Soil > Soil crust... | reverse complement strand
CTTCGTGATCGCAGCCGTCAGCGACGTCTTCCCGTGATCCACGTGCCCGATCGTCCCGATGTTGCAGTGCGGCTTGTTCCGCTCAAACTTCGCCTTCGTCATGGTGTCGCGACCCTCTGATGCATTCCGTCGACATACGCCGTCAAAACTGGCGCCCTCAAAACTGGAGCGGGTGACGGGAATCGAACCCGCATAGCCAGCTTGGAAGGCTGGAGCTCTACCATTGAGCTACACCCGCAACTCCTGAACAGGGCAAACCGCACGCACACGCTCGAAAAGGCCGTTGGTGGAGGGGGAAGGATTCGAACCTTCGTAGACGCGAAGTCGGCAGATTTACAGTCTGCTGCCATTGACCGCTCGGCCACCCCTCCGAACCTGCGGCAAACGCGGCGCGAGATAAGCCTGTACAGCCCGTGAAACGGGCGCGCGTTGCTCGCAAATCCAATGGGTTACGTCAAGGGCAAATCCCCCTATACAGGCGCCATGCGCTCCCGCCCGCATCGTCCCAGCCGCCCGAGCCGCGGTGGCCATCAGTCGGTGTGGCTTTATGGCCGGCACGCCGTGCTCGCCGCCGTGGCCAACCCGGAGCGCCGGATCGAGCGTCTGCTCGCCACCAAGGACTTCGCCGAGCGCCATGTTGCCGAACTGGGCAACCGGGTCGAGGTTTTTGCCCGCGACGACCTTTCCCAGCGCCTGCCTGCCGGCGCGGTGCATCAGGGAATCGCCGCCCTCGTGGCGCCGCTGGAGGAGCCGCAACTCGAGGATTTGCTGGCCCGCTGCGGGGAAAATGCGCTGGTCCTGGCGCTCGATCAGGTTACCGACCCCCACAACGTCGGCGCCATCCTGCGCAGCGCCGCTGCCTTCAGCGTAGCGGGCCTGGTCGTCACCGAACGGCATGCGCCCGCGGATACGGGGGTGCTCGCCAAGGCCGCCTCCGGCGCCCTCGAGATCGTGCCGCTGGTGCGCGCCGTCAATCTCGCGCGGACACTGGAGCAGCTGAAGGAAGCGGGCTTCTGGCTCTACGGTCTCGACGAGAGAGGGGACGTCGCGATCAACAACCTCGACCTCACCGGACGTGCCTGCATCGTGCTGGGCGCGGAGGGCGAAGGCCTGCGTCGGCTGACCGCGGAGAAATGCGACCGGCTCGTGACAATACCGACCGATGCCAGGCTTGCCGCCCTCAATGTCTCGAACGCCGCGGCCGTCGCCGCGTATGAGTGGGCGCGGCGACGCAGTTAGCCTCGCGGCGGGAGGCTGAGCTTCGCGGCCCTGAGCTGCTTCTCGAGGACCGGGATCGACGCGGCCGGGTTCAACTTGCACTTGTCCATCGCAATCACGACCTCTGTGGGCGTTGCGCGACCGCCCTTATCGCCGGCGGTTTCGATGTATGCATCGTACATCTCGCTCAGCGCGGTACAGTATTTGGCATCGGCGGATTGGGCGCTGGCAGCAACGGGCAAGCCGAGCCCTGCAAGGAAGGCACCGATAACGATAGCTTTCATTTCATCCTCCAAAAGGCTGCAGTACCCATATGGAGGGAGTCCGCTTACGGAAGCTTACGAACCAGGGGCTTGTCAGAAGTCCGTAATTCCTGGCGTATCAGATCCTCATAGAGCCCGACGTAGTCGCGGCCCATCCGACTGGCCGTGAACCGCCGTTCGAAGCGGGCCCGCACAGCGCGACGATCAAGCTCGCCCAGCCGCCCGATGGCGCGCACGGCCTCCTCTTCGCTCTCGACGATAAAGCCGGTTACTCCCTCATCGATGACTTCCGGCACCGCACCATGGCGAAAGGCGATGACGGGCGTGCCGCACGCCATTGCTTCGATCATCACCAGACCGAAGGGCTCGGGCCAGTCGATGGGAAACAACAGGGCCGCGGCCTCCGACAGGAATTTCTCCTTGGTCTGGTCATCCACTTCGCCGGTCAGCTGAACCTCCTGGCCGTCGATCAAGGGCTCGAGCTTCTCCTTGAAGTAAGTGCGATCACCGGATGGTACCTTGGCTGATATGCGCAGCGGCATATGCGCGGCCCGCGCGATCCGCATCGCCGCTTCAGGCCCCTTCTCCTTGGTGAGCCGTCCGAGGAAGGCGAGATACGATCCCCGCTCATAGGACGGGTGCAGCGAATCGACCGGCAGGCCATGAAGGACGGTGCCCAACCAACGGGCGTCCGGCAGCGGCAGGCGCTGGTTGTCCGATATCGACACGAACGGCGCGTCCGGAAAGCGGCGCACGACATCCGGCAGGCCATAGATGTCCAGACGGCCATGCATCGTCGTGAGAAAAGGCACGCCGAGCCGGCTGAGCAGTGGCAAGTGCAGCCAATCGATATGGCAGTGGATGACGTCGAACTCCTTGGCGCGGTCCGCCATGGTTTCGAGCAACACCGCCTGCACGGCAACCGCATCGGTGCGCGGCCGGCCAAGGCGAAAGGCATAGGGCCACACCGGCACCAGCGTCGCCCGCGTCCGGGAATCACCGCTCGCGAACAGGGTCACGTCGTGGCCAAGCTCGACCAGCTCATCGACCAGCCAGGCGACCACGCGCTCGGTGCCGCCATAGAGCTTGGGCGGCACGCGCTCAGCCAAGGGCGCTATCTGAGCGATGCGCATCGTGATGCGCTCAGGGCCGTCTGTAGCCGGCCAGCAGATCGAGCCAGTCCTCGAGAAGCCGGCTCATCAGGAATTTCTGGCGCACTGTCTCGCGGGCGCGGGCGCCCATTTGCCGGCGCAGGTTGGGGGCGCGCAGCAACTGCACGATGCGATCCGCTGCTTGATCGATCGTGTCGACAAGGAAGCCGTTGTCGCCGTCCCGGATCTGATGGCGGATGCCGCCGACATTGCCGCCGACGACGGCGGCGCCCTTCCACATCGCCTCGGTGACGGTGAGCCCGAAGCCTTCGCGGGTCGACTTCTGCAGCACGACAGCGGCACGTCGCTGCAGCGCATTCACCAGCACAGGGTCGTCGGCGGTCACCACGACGACGCGCTCGTCGATCGAGCTCTTGATGGTTTCCAGCATGACATCGCCTTCGGGGTCGTCGGTGGCGCTGTTATCCACGAGGACCAGCGTGCAATCGACCGACTGGCGCGCCCGGCGGAAGGCCTCGATCACCCCCATCGGGTCCTTCCATCGGTCAAAGCGGGAGATCTGGGTCACCAACGGGCGATCCGTCGGGATCCGGTACTGGGAGAGGCAATCGTCGATCTCGCTCTCGGCCATCTCGCCGTTCTTGGCGGAGAACGGATTGATCGCCGGCGTCACGAACCGCTGCACGATGTCGAGGTCCTGGGCATAGTCGGGCAAGGAGAAGATCGCCGCGTCGTAGCGATCGACGAACCCGCGCAGATAGTTCCAGGCCGCGGCATCCGGCGCAGAGAGATCGATATGGCACTGCCACAGCCACGGCATCGAGCGTTCCGGGAAGTGACCGATCATCGGCAGGGGCTGCGGATCGTGGATGACGATGGCGTCGCAATCGGTGAGGTGAAAGCGCGTGGCATTCTCGAGGATGACCTGCTCGTAGATCGCCTTCTCCTCCTCTGAGAAGGCGAGACGGTCGCCTTGCAGCGCGTTGTGCATCTTCTTGGTGCAGGCGAAAAAGGCGGGAGTACCCTGGATCTGGCGCCAACCGGCTTCGATGCCGATGGCATTCATCATCAAGGTGAGCGGGGTAAGGATCTCGCTGACGCCGCCGCCATAGAATGTCGAGTTGACGTGAACGACATGGGTTCCGCGCAACCGGCCGGCTTTCTTGAATATCCGATCAGTGGCAGCCGTTCCGATCAACGACTCGTATTGTTCAAGCGGATGCAGGCCGAGGGTGGCTTTGTCGAGGACCGCAGGTTCCACGGACATCGGGCTCTTTCCCCTTCTCGACGGTGTGCGTCGAAGCGATGACGTGCATAAAGGGTGTGGGTAGCCGAAGGTTGCGGCCTACCTGCAAGCGACCGCTTGGCCAACGGCCGCGAAAACCTTAAAAGGTCCGGCAATGCCGGGTTAGCACAGCGGTAGTGCAGCGGTTTTGTAAACCGAAGGTCGGGGGTTCAAATCCCTCACCCGGCACCATCTTGCTACGCTGACGCGCTTCGCAGCGCCGGTCCTGAGCCGTCTTTTGGGCATGACACACACAGTCCTTGTTACCGGCGGGGCCGGCTATATCGGCAGCCACGTCTGCAAAGCGTTGGCTCAGGTTGGCCACAGGCCCATCTGTTTCGACTCGTTGGAAAAAGGTCATGACTGGGCGGTGCAATGGGGACCGCTGGAGCGTGGTGATATCGGTCACAAGGAGCGCCTCCACGAGGTTTTCACGCAGCATCGGCCGCGCGCTGTCATCCATCTCGCGGGCTATATCGAAGTGGGAGAATCGGTGCGCCAGCCCGAGCGCTATCTCCACAACAATGTCACCAAGACCGAGGCATTGATCGAGCTCGCCATCCGCCATGGCATCGAGGCGTTCGTCTTCTCGAGCTCCTGCGCCGTCTACGGGCTGCCGCAGACCGAACTCTTAGCCGAGACCCATCCCATCGCGCCGATCAGCCCTTACGCAGAGTCCAAGGCGCGGGTCGAACGCGCCCTCGATGCGGCGGCGGCGCATGGGCTGCGCTCGGCGTCGCTGCGGTATTTCAATGCCGCCGGCGCCGATGCAAGCGGCACGATCGGCGAAGCGCATGATCCGGAAACCCATCTGATGCCACTCGCAGTCGACGCCGCGCTCGGCCTTGGGCCACCCCTGACTTTGCTGGGCACGGACTATCCTACCCCCGATGGGTCCTGCGTCCGCGACTTCGTGCATGTGGCCGACCTTGCCGACGCCCATTTACGGGCGATCGACTGGCTCGCGCGCCAGGACGGACACCACGCCTTCAATCTCGGCGGCGGCACGGGCTACAGCGTACGCGAAGTCCTCAGCGAGTCCGCTCGGCTTGCCGGACGGCCGGTGCCGCATTCGGTCGGCCCGCGGCGCCCGGGCGACTCGCCGAAGCTCGTCGGTGACATCACCAAGGCCAAACGCGAGTTCGGCTGGGCCCCGACGCGCGACCTCGGCGTCCAGATCGAGGACACGCTGCGCTGGCGACGGAAGATGCCGCGTTAGGCGAGGCGCAGCGGCAGATTGCGCAAGCGCTTGCCGGTCACGGAGAAGATGGCGTTGGCGACGGCTGGCGCGATCGGCGGCGTGCCGGGCTCGCCGACACCGCCCACGACGGACGAACCCGTGTCGACAAGATGGACTGCCATCGCCGGCGCGTCGGCGAGCCGGACGGCGTCGTAGTCGGGGAAGTTCGACTGCTCGACGGCGCCGCGCGCCAGCGTGATCTCGCCGTGGAGCGCCGCCGACAGGCCGTAGATGATACCGCTTTCCATCTGCATGCGGACGATCGCGGGGTTGACCACCGGCCCGCAATCGACGGCACAGGTAACGCGCTTGACCTGCAGCGTCTTGCCGTCCGGCACGGAGACCTCGGCGACCTGGGCGACGATCGATCCGAACGAAGCGCGCAGTGCGATGCCGCGACCCGACCCTGGCGGCAACGCCGTGCCCCAGCCCGCTTCCTTGGCCGCGGTCTCCAGCACCTTGAGATAGCGCGGCTGCTTCGCCAACAGCTCGCGACGAAACTCGAACGGGTCTTTCTTCAGCGCGGCCGCCAGCTCGTCGACGAAACTCTCGTCGAAGAAGGCAGTATGCGAATGGCCAACCGAGCGCCAGAAGCCCACCGGCACGGCGATATCCGGCACGATCGCCTCGAGCTTGTAGAACGGGAAGGCGTAGGGCGGATTCTCGACAGCATTGCCCTCGGGCTTGCCTTGCGAGGGCAGGTCGACAACGCGCACCGGGAACTGGTCGGCGGGCGATTGCGCCACCTGACGCTTGGCCACGCTCACGAGCTTGGGGCCGCCGCCCGCGACGTCGAGCTCGGCACGCCAGCGCGCAAGCGCCATCGGGCGGTAGTAGTCGTGCTGGATATCCTGCTCACGCGACCAAAGCACCTGCACCGGACGGTCGGGCACGGCAAGCGCGCAGGTCACGGCCTGGCGCACCAAGTCGACCTCGGCACGCCGGCCGAACCCGCCGCCCAGGAAGGTCGTGTGAACCGACACCGCGGCCTGTGGCACTTCAGCAACCTTGGCAGCGATCAGCCGCATCAATGTCGGCGACTGGTTGGGCATCCAGACCTCGACGTTGGCCTTGTCGCCCTGCCGCGTCACCTTCGCCGTGCAATTCATCGGCTCCATGGGGGTGTGCGCGAGGTAGGGCGCACGATAAGTCGCTTCGACGGCGCGGACCGTGGCCGGCTTCTTTTCTTCGCCCAGCATGCGTATCAATGCGGGTTTGCCGTCCTGCATCAGGCCTTCGAAGCGCCGCCACAGTGTGGCGCTGTCGAGGTCGGGCTCCGGCCCCGGTTGCCACTGCACGTCGATCTCTTCGCTCAAGAGCTTGTTGGCCCGCCACCAGCTCTTGCCAATGGCGGCAATCCCACCCGGCACGACGATGACGGTCTCCACGCCCTTGGGCAGGCCGTTCTTGAGCTTGAAGCCGAGGGCCGAGCCACCGAAGGTCGGCGCATTCAGCACCGCGGCGTAGAGCAGGCCGGGCTGGCGCACGTCGATGCCGAAGGTCGCGGCGCCCGTCACCTTGGCCGGAATGTCGAGACGTGCGAGCGGCTTGCCGATGAGCTTGAATTCAGACGGCTTCTTGAGCGCCGGCGGTGGCATGGCGGAGAGATCGCCCACCTGATCGACCAGCTCGCCGAACGTGGCAACGCGCGGGCCGCCCTTGCGGCGCACTTCGCCATCGACGATGACCAGCTCGGCGACAGGCACCGAAGCCTTGCGGCTCGCCGCGCGCAGCAGAAGATCGCGCGCCACGGCGCCGGCCACGCGCATGGGATGCCAGGCGTCGCGCACCGTGGTCGAGCCGCCGGTCGCCGAGACGCCCAGCACGCCGCCCGCCTTGCCGGCCATCCAGTGGGCGATGTCGACGACAGTACCCACTTCTTCCGGCGAGAACGGCAGCGTGTCGATCAGGATGTCGACATTGCGATAGACGCCGTGTTCCGGCGGATCCTCGACGCGCATCTGGTCCCAGCGCGCGTCCATCTCCTCGGCCACGAGGGCCGCGAGGGCGGTCTGCACGCCCTGCCCCATCTCGGCGCGCGGCACTGCAACGATCACCTTGTCGTCGCGCGTGATCTTGACCCAGCCGCTGAGGCCCGCCTCGCCAGGGCCGACGTTGAACATCGTACGACTGCCCAGGCGGTCGCGCTCGCGCGCGAACCAGAAGCCGACGCCAAGCAATCCGCCACCGGCGATACCGCCGATGATCGCGAGGCGCCGGGTCCATTTCCTCATGGCGCGCCAGCCAGGAAGGCCGCAGCGCGATGCACGGCCCGGCGGATGGCACTGTAAGTGCCACAACGGCAGATGTTGGACAGCACGTCGTCGATGTTGCGGTCGGTCGGCTTGGGATTGGCGGCGAGCAACGCCGCCGTCGCCATGATGAAGCCTGGCTGGCAGTAGCCGCACTGAGGCACCTGCTGCTCGATCCACGCTTTCTGCACGGCGTGGAGAGTGCCCTGCCCAAGCCCTTCGATGGTGATCACTGCTTTGCCGGCAACATCGGATGCGGCCATCGAGCACGCCCGCACCGCCACACCGTCGACATGGACGGTGCAGGCGCCACAGACGGCGATGCCACAGCCAAACTTTGGCCCGACGATGTTGAGGTCCTCGCGCAGGACCCACAGCAGCGGCTTGTCCGCCTCGACATCGACCTCAGCCGGCCGGCCGTTGACGGTGAAGGAGATCATCGCCGGATCAGCGTATCACCGAGGACGAGCACGTCCATCTTGGTCCGCAGGAAACAGTCGATCGCTTCCTCCGGCCGGCAAACGACCGGCTCGTTCTCGTTGAACGATGTATTGAGCACGATCGGCACGCCGGTGATGTCGCCGAACGACTGGATCAGGCGCGCATAGCGCGGGTTACCCGCCCAGGTCACGGTCTGCAGGCGGCCCGAGCCGTCGACATGGGTGACGGCAGGGATCTCCTTGCGCTTGGCCTCGCGGATCCTGAAGACCTGCATCATGAACGGCACGTCGGCATCGGTCTCGAACCATTCGGCGACCTTGTCACGCAGGATCGACGGGGCGAACGGCCGGAAGGATTCGCGCCGCTTGATCTTGAGATTGAGGATGTCCTTCATGTCGGCGCGCCGCGGATCGCCGAGGATCGAGCGGTTGCCCAGCGCGCGCGGCCCCCATTCGAGCCGCCCCTGGAACCAGCCGATCACCTTGCCCAGCGAGATCTCCTCGGCGGTGCGCTTGCAGAGCGTCGCTTCGTCGGCGATGCGCTCGATGGTGCAGCCCGCCGCGTCGAAGTCGGCGCGGCGCGCCTCGATCGCGCGGGCAATCTGGTCGGGCGTGGCCTGCGGGCCCCAATAGGCGTGATCCATCACGAAATGGCGCCGCGCCTCCGCACCACCCAGCTTGTGCCAGGTTGCAAAGGCCGCGCCGATCGCGCCGCCTGCGTCGCCGCCGGCCGATTGCACGTAGAGCTTCTTGAACGGCGAGCGCTCCAGCACCTTGCCGTTGGCCACCGAGTTGTAGGCGCAGCCCCCGGCCAGCACGAGCGCATCGCTGGCGTAGCGGCGGTGCATGGCGCCCAGCAGATTGAAGAAGGCGTTTTCGTAGGTGACCTGGGCCGAGCGGGCGATATCGCGATGGCGGTCCTCCAGCGGCGCCACCGGATCGCGTGGCGGGCCCAAGAGCTCGGTGAGCGCATCGCTCCACAGCCGGCCGCCGGACGGGATGCCGTCCTTCACCTGGTAGTTGGCGCCCTCACCCGAGGCATGGCGGAAGAAGCGCAGGTCGAGCTCGAAGGTACCGTCGTCCTTGGTGCGGACGATCTGCTTCATGAGGTCGACGAAGCGTGGCTCGCCGTAGGGAGCGAGACCCATCACCTTGTATTCGTCGCCGTAGTACGGGAAGCCGATGAACTGGGTCATCGCCTCGTAGAAGACGCCCAGCGAATGCGGGAAGTAGACGCGACCGTCCACCCTGAGGTTGCCGCCCTCGCCCATGCCCCAGGCGGCAGACGAGAAATCACCAAAGCCGTCGACCGACACCGCCACCGCCTTGTCGTAGGGCGATACCAGGAATGCCGACGCCAGATGGCAGAGATGATGCTCGACGGCGTGCACGGCGCCGCGAAACTCCTGGTCGGGCAGGCTCTTGCCGAGATTGCCGGCAATGTCCGTGCGCTCGCCGCGCTGGCGCAGCCGCTGCAGCACGTAGGCCGGGCTGACACCGGAGGTGAGCACATAGCCGAGCTTGCGCCAGCGATTGGCGCGATTGTCGCTGTTGAAGGCGACATGCTCGACATCGGCCAGCGAGATGCCGGCCTCGGCCAGGCAGTAGCGGATGGATTCGCTCGGGAAACCACCCCAGTGCTTGATGCGCCGGAAGCGTTCCTCCTCGACGGCGGCGACCAGCGTGCCGTCCTTCACCAGGCAGGCCGCGGCATCGGCGTGATAGGCGTTGAGGCCGAGGATGTAGGTCATCGGCCGAGGTCGCGGCGCAGCAGGTGCATCGACAGGATCAGATCGGCGGTCACGCGTTGCGCTGTATAAAGAAGACCCGCCGCGCCGTCGAATATCAGGCCCTTCACGAACAGGCAGTGCACGGCGACCGCAAGCGGCCCGAGGAAACGCGTGCGGCGAAGGCGGTCCGGCCAGCCGAGCTCCGACCAGGATCGGGTGGTGAGTTTCTCCGCTTCCTGCGCCTGATAGCGCGACTGAGACTGCAGCCAGCGTTCCACGCTCTTGCGATCGTCGTGCAGCAGACGGTTGGCGAGCTTTGCGATCGGACCGTCGATGCGCAGCTTCTCCGTGTGACCGTCCTGCTCGAAGCGCGCGCGGCCGCGGCGAAACAGGACCGGCATCGCGGGATAGAGGGACGCACGCAACGGGCGGCCATCGATGCAATAGGTGAAGGCGATCTCGTAGGCCGCCGTCGCCGGATCGGGCTTGAGACCGGCCATCTCCTCACGCAGGGCCGGCTCGACCATGTAGTCGGCGTCGAGACGCAGCACCCAGTCGCTCGTGATGCCGGACTCCTCGACGGCAAAACGCCACTGCTGGGCATGGCTGTCGAACGGCCGCTGGACCGCCCGCACGTTCGGGAAACGGCTGGCAATGGCCAGCGTCTCGTCCGTCGAATGGCTGTCGACGATAACAACCTCGCGCGCCCAGCTGAGCCGTTCCAGGGACCGGCCGATGTTGGCGGCTTCGTTGTAGGTCAGGATGACGGGGGTGATATCGGCCAGCACGATGCCTAGACGGCCAAGGAGGGCCTATGTCGCTGGTATAAGAGAGTTTTTTCGCTCCGACCACCGATTTTCCCCAGCCTGATCGACAGCCGCGGTGCGCGCGGCCCTATAATTGCCGCGTCATTGGGCGACTTGACGGGAAAGCACGGGACGCGCAAACGAGCAGCCCGGCGCACCTGGCGACTCCCCGGCCGACATGGCGCCCAACTCGCAAGTCTTTGAAAAACCGGATAAAAGCCCTCTCTTCGCGTGAAAGGCTGGTCAATGTCCAAGAATGATCTCGTGGTCGTCACCGGTGCCGGTGGCTTCATCGGCGGCCATCTGGTCCGCGTCCTGCAGCAGCGCGGCCATACCAAGCTCCGCGCCGTCGACGTGAAGCCGCTCAACGAGTGGTATCAAAAGACCCCGGGCGTCGAGAACCAGGTCGGCGATCTCGCCCTGCTCGAGCCCTGTCGTGCCGCCGCCAAGGGCGCCCACACGATCTACAACCTCGCTGCCGACATGGGCGGCATGGGCTTCATCGAAACCCACAAGGCCGAGTGCATGCTGTCGGTGCTGGTCAGCACCCACATGCTGGTGGCCGCCAAGGAAGCCGGCACCCAGCGCTTCTTCTATTCGTCGTCGGCCTGCGTCTACAACGGCGAGAAGCAGACCCGCACCGATGTCACCGCGCTCAAGGAAGAGGACGCCTACCCCGCCATGCCGGAAGACGGCTACGGCTGGGAGAAGCTGTTCAGCGAGCGGATGGCCCGCCACTACCGCGAGGACTACGGCCTGGCGACGCGGGTGGCGCGCTACCACAACGTCTACGGGCCGGAAGGCACCTACGACGGCGGCCGCGAGAAGGCGCCGGCCGCTATCTGCCGCAAGGTCATCGCCGCCAAGCTCTCGGGCAAGCATGAGATCGAGATCTGGGGCGACGGCGAGCAGACCCGCTCGTTCATGTACATCGACGACTGCACCGACGGCACGATCCGACTGCTGAACAGCGACATCGTCGAGCCGCTGAACATCGGCAGCGACGAGCTGGTCAGCATCAACCGCCTGGTCGACATTGTCGAGAAGATCGCCGGCGTGAAGCTGAAGCGCTCCTACAAGCTCGACGCGCCCAAGGGCGTGCGCGGCCGCAACAGCGACAACACGCTGATCAAGAAGCTGATGAACTGGGCCCCCTCCATCCGTCTCGAGGACGGCATGGAGAAGACCTACAAGTGGATCTACGACGAGATGACCTCGGGCAAGGCCTCGGTCGTCAACGCCCTGCCGCGCGCGGTCGCGGCGCAGTAAGTCGTCTTTGGGAGCGCGGGCCTCCGGCCCGCTCTTCCGTCAACGCCCGACGCGGCTGACTTCCTTGTTGCTGCGCAGCAGTCCGTCAAAATATTCGATCGTCTTCTTCAGGCCCTGCTCCAGCGCGACCTTGGGCTCCCACTTGAGCTTGTCACGGGCCAGAGTGATGTCCGGGCAGCGCTGCAGCGGATCGTCGACCGGCAGCGGCGCCGCCTTGACCAGCTTCGACTTGCCGCCAACGAGCTTCAGCACCGTCTCCGCCAGCTGGCGAATCGGAATCTCCGCCGGGTTGCCGAGATTGACCGGTCCGGTGAATTCGTCGGGCGTGTTGTTCATCAGCAGCAGCCAACCCTCGATCAGGTCGTCGACGTAGCAGAAGGCGCGGGTCTGCATACCATCGCCGTAGATCGTGATGTCCTCGCCCCTGAGCGCCTGGACGATGAAGTTCGACACTACGCGGCCGTCGTTGGGATGCATGCGAGGGCCGTAAGTGTTGAAGATGCGCGCCACCTTGATGCGCAGCTTGTGCTGGCGCCAATAGTCGAAGAACAGCGTCTCGGCGCAGCGCTTGCCCTCGTCGTAGCAGGCGCGCGGCCCCAGTGGATTGACGTTGCCGCGATAGCTCTCGACCTGCGGGTGCACGGTGGGATCTCCATAGACCTCGCTGGTGGATGCCTGGAAGATCTTGGCACGGGTGCGCTTGGCAAGGCCAAGCATGTTGATGGCGCCATGCACGCTGGTCTTGGTCGTCTGCACCGGGTCGTGCTGGTAGTGGACCGGCGAGGCGGGACAGGCGAGGTTGTAGATCTCGTCGACCTCGACATAGAGCGGGAAGGTCACGTCGTGACGCATCAGCTCGAAGCGCGGATTGTCGAGGCAGGCCGCGAGGTTCTGCTTGCTGCCGGTGAAGTAGTTGTCGACGCAGAGCACGTCGTTGCCGCCCGCGAGCAGCCGCTCGCACAGATGCGAACCCAGGAAGCCGGCGCCACCCGTCACCAATATCCGCTTGCTCATGGTTCCCTGATATCCCCGCTCAATCCCTCGCTGACAGTAGGCGATCAAACGCTTGAAATCACTCCGAAAGCGCTGAAGATGCCGCGCAATCGAGGAAGCGTCCAATGAGCATCGAGATCACGAGCCTGGCGGACATCGTGCGGCGACACGCGGCCGACCAACCTGACACCCCCGCCCTGGTCCATGCCGGCCGCACGACGAGCTACGCCGAGCTCGACCGAGCCGCCAGCCGTGTCGCCAACGGCATGATCGCCGAGGGTATCGCGCCGCAGGCGCGTGTCGCCCATCTCGACAAAAGCAGCGACATCTTCTTCGAGCTGATGTTCGGTGTCGCCAAGGCCAACGCCGTGATGGTCTCGGTCAACTGGCGGCTGGCGCCGCCCGAAGTGCTGCACATCATCAACGACGCCAAGGCCGAGATCCTGTTCGTGGGCGAGGAGTTCTTCCCCGTCATCGACAAGATCCGCGACCAACTGACGACGGTGCGCAAGGTCATCGCTTTCGGCGCAACACATGCGGCCTGGGAATCGTTCGACAGCTGGCGCGACCGGCAGGTCGACCGCGACCCCAACCTGCCCGCCAAGCCCACCGACACCGCCGTTCAGTTCTATACCAGCGGCACCACCGGCCTGCCGAAGGGAGCCGAGCTCACCAACGCCAATTTCGCCTGGATGCTGCCGCTCTGGACAAAGACGTGGCTCATGGCTCCGCGCGTGCCCAACCTCGTCTGCCTGCCGATGTTCCACATCGGCGGAGCGGGATGGGGCATCGCCGGGTTGTTCGGCGGCGCCACCAATCATGTCATGCGCGAATTCGTGCCGGTCGAGATCCTGCAGACCATCGAGCGCGAGAAACTGCAGGTGATGCTGCTGGTGCCGGCGATGATCCTGTTCCTGGTGCAGGCGCCGCAGATCCGCGAGACCGACCTCTCGAGCCTGCGCCTGATCGTCTATGGCGCCGCGCCGATCCCGGCCGAGCTCCTGAAGCAGGCCATGGGGATCTTCCCCTGCGGCTTCCAGCAGGTTTACGGCCTCACCGAGACGACCGGCGCCATCACCCTGCTGCCGCCCGAGGATCACGATCCCGCCAACGTGAAGAAGCTGCTGTCCTGCGGATTTGCCCAGGAGGGCGTGGAGCTGCGCATCGTCGGCGATGGCGGCGAGGACCTCGCGACCGGCCAGGTCGGCGAGATCGCCGTGCGCTCGCGGCAGGTCATGGGCGGCTACTGGAACCTGCCCGACGCGACCAGGCGCGCCATCCAGGGCGACTGGTTCTTCACCGGGGACGCCGGCTACCTCGACGACAAGGGCTACCTCTACATCTACGACCGCGTGAAGGACATGATCGTATCCGGTGGCGAGAACATCTATCCCGCTGAGGTCGAAAGCGCCCTGTTCGGTCATCCGGCCGTGGCCGACGTCGCCGTGATCGGCGTGCCCGACGAACGCTGGGGCGAGGCGGTCAAGGCGATCGTCGTCAAGAAGCCGGGCGTCGACATCAGCGGCGGCGAGCTGATCACCTGGGCGCGCGAGCGCATCGCCGGCTACAAGCTGCCGAAGTCGGTCGACTTCATCGAGGCGCTGCCGCGCAACCCGACCGGCAAGATCCTGAAGCGCGAGCTGCGCGGGCCCTACTGGGGCGACAAGCAGCGCCAGGTTAACTGACGCGCGAAAGCCGGCGACCCGCTTGCGCGAGTCGCCGGATCGTCGCTGGCCGCACCTCAGCGGCGATAGCCCCGGGAGCTCGAGCTCGTCGGGTTTGACGTCGGTGTATAGGTCGGCCGCGGCGTCTGCGGCGTGATGCTCGCCTGCTGCATCCGGAAGCCGCCGTTGTTGCCGCCCCAGGTGCGCTGAGGCTGCTGGGCCGGCTGCGTCGTCGGCTGCTGCTGCTGGGTCGGCGCACTCGCTTGCTGTGGCCGCTGCCAGCCACCGTTATTGCCCCAGCTGTGCGTGGGCTGCGGCGTCGGCTGGTTGCCGGCGGTCGGCGTCGTCTGCCCGCCCTGCTGATGCTGCCCGCCGCCATTGCCCCAGCCGTGCGAGGGCTGCGTGGTACCCGTCTGGGTCCCGCCAGTCTGAGTGCCGCCCGTCTGGGTGCCGGCCGTCTGAGTGCCACCGCCATTCGAGCCGGGCTGATGGTTCCAGCCGTTGCCCCACGCGCTGCCGGTCTGCGAGCCACCGGGCTGGGAGCCGCTCGGTGGCGTGTTCGACGCGGTGCGATCGTTGTGGCGGTCCTCGTAGATCCGCCGGCTTTCGTTGTTCTGCATCTGGTCGATGCGACCGCGCTCGTACGGCGACACGTTGCCGTCAGAACGCGCGCGCGCCTCGTACCGATCGATGCGATCCTGGCCGCGCTCCAGGCGATTGGCCTCGCCGCGGGTCAGCGAGCCGTCGCGGATGCCATTGTCGATGCGCCGCTCGGCCGATGCGTCACGGCGCTCGATGCCCGACGGCCGGTTGCCGTCCCAACCGTTGTGCTGGCCGTTGTTCCAGCCGTAGTCCTGGCCCGGATCGCCGCCGCGGTCGCCCCAGTTGTTGTTGCCGCCCCAATTGCCGCCGTTGTGGTTGCCCCAGCCATCGCGTCCGGCATTGCGATCGCGCCAGCCGTCATAGCGACCGTCGGTGTGGCCCCACTGCTGGCCACGATCCCAGGCCTGCTGGTTGTTGTGACTGTCGCGATAGATCTCCCGGCTCTCGCGATCGGTCATGCGATCGATGCGGGCACGCTCCTCCGGGGTGATCACGCCGTCGGCACGAGCGCGCGCCTGGGCTCGGTCGATGGCCCGCTCGCCCTGTTCGAGGCGATAGGCTTCGCTGCGGGTGATCTGGCCGTCCTGGATGCCGCGCTCGATACGGTTCTGCTGGTAGTCCTGACGCCGGTCGATGTCGTACATCGACTGGGCAGACGCTCCGCCGCCGACGAGCAGAGCGCCCGAAAGCACGGCGTAAGGAATGGAGCGGATTTTGGACATTCGTTTCCTCATCGTGAAGCGACGGCGGATGTACCGTCTTCTGTCGCTACGGCGAGGTCTCTATGCTCATCCCTCGTCACTCACGCGCTGCGGCTGTAAAACGATCACGACCACAACAATGTCACCGACGATGTCCAACCCATGACTGAATTGCCCGACAACCTCACTCCCGTTCGCGCCGCGCATGTCTTCGACGAGGCGCAACTCGCCGACTACATGAAAACCCATGTCGACGGATATCGCGGCCCTGCGCGTGTGCTCCAGTTCGAAGGCGGTCAGAGCAACCCGACATTCCATATCACCGATGCCGGCGGGCGCATGTACGTCCTGCGCAAGAAGCCGCCGGGCAAGCTGCTGCCATCGGCACATCAGGTCGACCGGGAATATCGCGTGATCAAGGCGCTCGCCGACCACACCGACGTGCCTGTCCCCAAGCCCTACGCGCTCTGCCAGGACGATCAGGTGATCGGCACCGCCTTCTACATCATGGAGTTCACGCCCGGACGCGTGCTGGCCGATCCCAGGATGCCGGACATCTCGCCCGCCGACCGCGGCAAGATCTTCGATTCTATGAACGACGTGCTGGCGCGCATCCACAACGTCGACTATCGCGCCGTGGGATTGGGCGACTTCGGCCGTGAGGGACAATACATACAACGGCAGATCGCGCGCTGGTCGAGCCAGTACGACCTTGCCCGCACCGAGCATATCGAGGCGATGGAGCAGCTGAAGAAGTGGCTGCCGGCCAATATTCCGCCGGGCGACGAGACGCGCATCAACCACGGCGACTATCGCCTGGGCAACACGATCGTGCATCCAACGGAGCCGCGCATCGTGGCGGTGCTCGACTGGGAGCTCTCGACGCTCGGCCATCCGCTGGCCGACCTCGGCTATAACTGCATGATGTACCACTTCGGCGAAGGCTTCGGCGCCTCGGGCGGCTATGCCGGCGTCGACCTCAAGGCGTTCGGCGTTCCAACGGAGAAGGAGTATCTCGCCGCCTACGCCCGCCGCACCGGCCGCAAGGAAGTGCCGTCGTGGGATTTCTATGTCGCCTTCTCGCTGTTCCGCCTCGCCGCCATCGTGCAGGGCGTCTACAAGCGCGGCCTCGACGGCAATGCCTCGTCGGAGACCGCCACCAAGTACGGCAACCGCGCCAAGGCGATGGCTGAGATGGCCTGGAAGATGGTGGGATGATCTTGCCGGACCGCGGGCCTCCAGGCCCGCTCAGGAGTTATGAGCGCGCAAGGCTTCGCGGTCCGGAAGAGCATGAGCGGGCCTGGAGGCCCGCGGTCCGGCAAGACTACTCGTCGGTGAGCGGCACCATCGAAGCGTCGCCGCCCTTGGGGCAATTCTCCGTGTCGACCACGGCATTGGCCGGATTGCGATAACGTTCGATGTTGTAGGGCGCGTCGTCGCTCGGCGGGCGGGCCGGCGGCGTGCGCAGGGTCCAGGCGACCAGCCGCTTGATAACGCTGCCCAACGCCTGGTCGAAAGCATCGACGACCTTGGGGATGGAATCAGCGCGCGCCCGAACACAGCGTTCGAACGAACCGACGCCGATGATCTGGCGGTCCGGCATGCGCACCAGCTTGGCGATGATGCGCACGCGCACGATCGGCGGCTTGCCGTAGAAGTAGAGCGCCTCGAAGTTGCGCAGGTCGGGCTGCAGCACGTAGTTGGCGCGGATGCCGATCGATTCACGGGCGACCGCGACGATCTTGCGCGTGTTCTCGAAGGAATCGACGATGCGCGTCTGCACCATCAACGGCGCCCGGTCGGTCCAGGCCGCCTTGGCGTAGTAGTCCGTCGATGTCGGCGTGAGCGCGATGGCGATGCGGCCGGTATTGAGATTGGCCGCCGCCGCCGGCGCCTCGACCGCGAGTTGCCAGTACACCGAGGGCAGATCGGGGTCGAAGGTGCTCTTTGGGGTGACCGTGTAGAGATCCTGTTGCTCGGTGGCCTGGTCGACAGCGCTGATGAACTGGCAACCGGCGAACAGGGCGGCCGCCCCCGCGAGGGCGGCCAGGCGGAGTATCATTTGGGCGTGTATCCCTGCTTGCCGCTGAACACGAAGCCCGAGGGGTCGCGTTCAAGCCGGGTAGCGATGACGTTGAGGTTGGTGGTGAGCTGGCGCAGCTCGCGAATGGTCATCGACAGCTCGTTGAGCCCGGTCTCGGTGAAACTCTTGACCGGTCCCTTGCTGTCGCCGATGAGCTTGTTGAGCTGGCCCGCGGCATTGTCGATGTTCTTGAGCGCCACGCGTGCCTCGACAAGCGTCTTGCTGAGCTCGCTGGGCTCCTTGCCGGCCAGGGCCTTCCGGGTGGCGGCATCCTGCGGCCCCAGCTCGAGCGCCAGTGTGTTCAGCGACTCGGTCAGCGCATTGACCTTGTCGAAGGTCTTGCGGAACTCGGCGATGGCCACCGGCAGCTCGGCGATCGTCGACTGGATCGCGGCATCCTGCTTGGCCAGCCCCGTCGTGACCGTCGAGAGGTTGCGCAAGGTATCGGAGATGGCGCCGACATTGTCGGGACTGAGAAGCTCGTTCAGCCGGTCGACCGTGACACCCGCCTTGGTCAGCAGCTCCTGCGCCGAGGTCGACGTTGCCTGCAGGAACGAGGCGCCCTCGCGGATCTCCGGATAGGGCCTGTCGCCCGCCTTCCTCTTGGGCTTGATCTGGTCGACGTCGAGGCGCCCGACGATCTGGATGAACGGGGCCCCGGCGATGAACGGCTTCTCGAACACCGCATAGGAGCGCTCGCGGATGTCGATGTTCCAGTCGACGGCGACCGTGACCTCGATCTTCTCGCTGAGCCGCTCGCGCCCCGTCGAACGCTGGGTGTCGACGCGCGATGTCAGCTGAATGTTGGACACGCGGCCCACGCGCAGGCCGCGATAGAACACCGGCGAATCGACCGTTAGGCCCTGCACGTCGCCCGAGAACAGGATGTCGTAATAAGCGTACGCCGTGCGGTCGCCGGCACGCAGCTTCCAGATCACGAATCCGGCGACGGCCGCAATGAACAGGATCATCGCCGCGCCGATCAGCACATAAGGCGATCTTCTTTCCATCTGACGCTGCTTTACTCCTGCCGCGCCGCCGCCCGCCCGCGCGGCCCGTGGAAGTATTCCCGGACCCAGGGGTGATCGTACGCCAACAATTCGTCCATGGTACCTACCACGACGCGCTTGTCGAGCAGTACGGCGATGCGGTCACAAATGGCATAAAGGCTGTCCAGGTCGTGCGTGACCATCAGGACGGTGAGCCCAAGGTTGCGGCTCAACCCCTTGACGAGCTCGTCGTAGTGGGCGGCGCCGATCGGATCGAGGCCGGCCGTCGGCTCGTCGAGGAACAGGAGCTCAGGATCGAGGGCGAGCGCCCGGGCAAGGCTGGCGCGCTTGCGCATGCCGCCCGAGAGTTCGGACGGCTTCTTGTCGCCGGTGTCGGGCGGCAGGCCGACCATGGCGACCTTGAGCGCCGCGATGTCGCGCATCAGCTGCTCTTCCAGCCCGACATGCTCGCGGATCGGCACGATGATGTTTTCGGTGACGCTGAGCGAAGAGAACAACGCACCGTCCTGGAACTGCACGCCGGTCCTCGCCTGCAGTTCGCGTTCGGCCTTGCCGTGCAGGCCGGCGGTGTCGACGCCCAGCACCTCGATGGTGCCCTTGGTGTGTCTGTTGAGGCCGATGATGGTGCGCAACAAGACGGATTTGCCCGTTCCCGATCCCCCGACCAGCCCGACAATCTCGCCCCTGAATACGTCGAAATCGAGATTGTTGTGGATGATGTTGTCGCCGAACTGCGTGCGCACACCGCGCAAACGCAGCACCACCTCGCGACCGTCGCGATGGTCGGCGAGCTGTCCGCCTTCGAGCAGCTTGGGCTGCGGCGGTTTCTCCTTGGTCTGCGCTTGCGCCTCGGCCATCACACGCCCGCCAGCAGGAAGATGACGGAGAAGATCGCGTCGAGGACGATCACGCAGAAGATCGATTCGACGACCGACTTGGTGGTGAGCTGGCCGACGCTCTCGGCGCTGCCGCGCACCTGCAGGCCCTCGAAGCAGCCGATGATGGCGATCACGGCGCCGAACACCGGCGCCTTGATCATGCCGGTATAGAAGTGCCAGGGACCGACCGTGTCGCGCAACCGTTCGAAGAATTGAACGAGGGTGAAGTCGAGATAGACCGTGCAGGCGACCGCGCCGCCCAGCAGGCCCGTCATGTCGCCCCAAAAAGCGAGCAAGGGCATGGAGATGATGAGGGCGGAGATGCGCGGCATGACCAGCCATTCGATCGGATTGAGCCCGATCGTGCGCATGGCGTCGACCTCCTGGTTCACCTGCATGGTGCCGATCTGGGCGGTGAAGGCGCTGCCCGAGCGCCCGGCGACGATGATGGCGGTGAGCAGCACGCCCAGCTCGCGAAACATGCCGATGCCGACGGCCTCGACGGTGAAGGTCTCGGCGCCGAACTGGCGCAGCTGCTGGACGCCCTGGTAGGCGATTACCACGCCGATCAGGAAGCACAGCACGCCCACGATCACCAGGGCGCGAATCCAGACCTCGTACATCTGCCGCACCACGGCGCTTATCCGGAAGCGCTTGGGGTGCAGGCAGGCCTCGAGGAATGTCACCAGGATCTCGCCGAAGAATGAGCTGAGATTGACGCCCTGCTCGTAGAGATGGACGGTGTTGCGCCCGATTTCCTCCAGCCAATGAGCAAGCCAGCTGGGGGGCCGCTCGGGCCGCGCCTCGCACATGTTGTCCTGCACGACCTTGAACAGGTCGGCATGCGCCTTGTCGCCGGTTTCGATCTGGGAGTCGGGCCCGCCGGCCAGCGTCAGGATTTCCAGTGCGCCCGCCGTGTCGAGCCGCTGCACCCCCTTGGCGTCGACGATGCGTTTGGCCTTGCCGGTACCCGCCGCCCGCAGCGCCTTCTCGGCGGTCTTACGGATGTCGCGCAGGCTGAACACCGTCCACGCGCCGGCGACCTCGACGACGGCCTTTCCTGCGCGTTGCGTGTAGCGGATGGTGGGTTGGGCGTCGGCCATCGGCGAGATTAGTTGTAGCACGACTTGACGCTGTCAATCGCCACAGATTGCCTCGGGAGTCCGGCGCTGGCACGATCCACGCGGGAGGAACCCATGGGCAACTGGCCAAAGCTCGACAAGATGGAGCTCACCGATGGTCCGATCGACAAGAAGAACTACGAGGAGGAGCTCGCCCGGTTGCAGCACCGCCTGCTCGACCTCCAGGTCCATCATGTGCGCACCGGCGGTCGGGTCATCATCTCCATCGACGGCTGGGATGCCGCCGGCAAGGGCGGGCTGATCGAGCGCCTGGTCAGCGGCCTGGAGCCGAAATCGGTCCAGGTCTGGCGCATCGGCGCGCCGACGCCCGAGGAACAGGGGCGGCACTATCTCTGGCGCTTCTGGGACCGCCTGCCGGCGCCCGGCAACTGGGCAATCTTCGACCGCACCTGGTACGGCCGCGTGCTGGTCGAGCGCATCGAGGGCTTTTGCAGCAAGGACGCCTGGAAGCGGGCCTATCGCGAGATCAACGAGTTCGAGCGCCAGCTCACCGACGACGGTGTGCACGTCGTCAAGCTCCTGATGCATGTCAGCGAGAAGGAGCAGAAGAAGCGCATGATCGAGCGGCTGGAGGACCCGCACAAGCACTACAAGATCGGGGTGGAAGATTTCCGCAACATCGCCAAGCGCAAGCAATACCTCGAAGCTTATGACGACATGCTCGAACGCACCGACACCGACTACGCGCCATGGCATGTCATCGCCACCGACCACAAGGCGCATGCCAGGCTGAAGGGGCTCCGCATCGTCGCCGAGCATGTCGGCAAGGGAGCCGACGTCGTGCCACAGCCGCTCGACCCCAAGATCATCGAGGCGGCGGACAAGCTGTGGGGTTGGAAGCCGGACGACAAGAAGAACAACAAACAGCACTGAGCCGCATTTCAGGCTCTTGTGAATGCTTCGGAATCGACCGAACTGTCTGCCATGGCCGGTTGGCGGCAGGCTGCCTAGCTTCCTGCCATGAAGTACAGCAAGCGTAGCACCGTGTTCCCCGGCTGGTGGGTGGTCACCGGCGCGTTTCTCGCCATGCTGACGGGTTACGCCGTCGCCTACTCCTTCGCCTCTTTCTTCGGCACGCTGGAGAGCGAGTTCGGCGCGCGTCGTGGCGAGACGGCACTCGTCTTCTCCATCTCGGCCTTTCTTTATTTCATGTTGGGCTTTCCGGCGGGCCTCATCGCCGACCGCACCGGCCCGCGTCCGGTGGTGATCGGCGGGCTGCTGCTGATCGCGGTCGGCCTGGTGGCGGCCGCGCAGGCCACGAGCCTGTGGCAGATCTATGCCGGCTATGGGCTGGGCGTCGGCGTCGGCATCGGCCTCAGCTACGTGCCGAGCGTGGCCGCCGTGCAGCGCTGGTTCGTGCGCCGGCGCGGCACGGCGAGCGGCATCGCCGTCGCGGGCATCGGCGTCGGCACCCTGATCGGCGCACCGCTGGCGCACCAGCTGATCGTCCATCTTGGCTGGCGCCAGACCTATCTCGTCCTCGCCGCGCTCACCGTGGTCGGCGCCATCGTCGCCGGCGCCCTGGTGCGCTCGGCACCGGAACGCTACGGCCTGACGCCCGACGGCGATCCGCCCCATCCGTCCGGCGCGAGCGCGATGCCGGCCGGCCTCTCGCTGCGCGAGGCGCTCCGGTCATCGCCGTTCTGGTCGATCTATGTCGGCGCGCTGTTGATGTCGTTCGGCCTGTTCGCGCCGTTCGTTCATCTCGCGCCCTACGCCAAGGATGTCGGACTGGGAGAATCCTTCGGCGTGCTGCTGATCGTGCTGCTGGGCGTGGGCAGCACGGCCGGACGCTTCCTGTTCGCCAGCGTCACCGGCTGGCTCGGGCGCAAGCACTCGTTCGGCCTGATGTATGTCGGCGCGGCAGTCATGCTGGTGATGTGGTCGATATCGACCAGCGCCGTGGCGCTGATCGTCTTCGCCCTGGTGTTCGGCGCCTTCTACGGTGGCTTCGTCGCCATCGCGCCATCGCTCGCCGCCGACTATTTCGGCGGCCGTGCGCTCGGCTCCGTCATCGGCGCGCTGTACAGCGGCGTCGCCTTCGGCGCCCTGCTCGGCTCGCCGGTCGCGGGCTACGCCTACGATTTCTTCGGCTCCTACACTGGCGCGATCCTGGCCGGGGCGGTGCTCTGCCTGGTGTCGTTCGTGATCACGCTCCTGATGCCCGAGCCGGCGCGCTGGCTGGCGGCGCGGAAACCGTCGCCCTGACGCCCGGCCCGAGCTGCGCCGCGATCCACGGCAACGCCTCGCGCATCGCCTCCTCGAAGCGCCATGGCGGATTGATCACTGCCAAGGCGCAGGCGGCGAGCTTGCCCGGCTCGATGCCATGGAGCGCCATCTCGAGGGCCAACGGCTTGAAGCCTGCGAGCTCTCGGGCAAAGACGGCAGCATTGTCGTCCTTGATTGGATACCAGACGGCATAGCAACCGGTCGCGAAGCGCCGGATGGCTTGGCGCAGGGCGCGCAGCAGGCGTTCGTACTCATCCGTCGCCTCGAATGGCGGGTCGATCAGCACCAGGCCACGCCGCTCGACCGGCGGCAGCAGCGCCTTCAGCACCTTGTAGCCGTCGGCCTGCCGCACCTCGACGGCCCGATCGCCCGCGAACTCGCGCTTGAGCGCCAGCGCCTCCTCGGGGTGAAGCTCGCAGACGACGAAGCGATCGCCCGGCCGCAAGGCTGCGCGCACCAGGCGCGGCGAGCCGGGATAGCGGCGCAGCCCCCCGTCAGACGGCCCGAACTTGCGATCGTAGGCCGCGACGGCCGCAAGATAGCGCGCGACGGCAGCCGGCATGCCGGAACGAGAGGCGGCCGCAAGCCGCACGATGCCCGCGCCCGCCTCACCGGTGCGGCGAGCCTGGCTGCCCGCAAGATCGTAGCCACCGGCGCCGGCATGCGTATCGAGCACGAACAGCTTCTTGTCCTTGGCCGTCAGCAGCCGCAGCAACTCGCAAAGCGCGGTGTGCTTCAGCAGGTCGGCAAAGTTGCCGGCGTGGTAGCCGTGGCGGTAGTTCATGCCACGGCTATAGCATCGGGGGCACGGGTTGTGCTTCAACAGTGGCCAAGAGGGGAACCACGATGGCCAACTACGAGCTCAATTCTTCGCCCGAGACCTGTCACTGGGGCTATTTCGACAGCAAGCTGAAGCCGGCGCTGCGCATCAAGTCGGGGGACATCGCCACCATCCATTGCGTGTCCGGCTCGGCCGAAATCCTGCCGGGCGAGCCGTTCAACGTGCTACCCGAGCATCGCGAGATCCTGGGGACGCTGAAGCCGCATCTCGGCCGCCACATCCTCACCGGCCCGGTCTACGTCGAAGGCGCCGAGCGCGGCGATGCCCTGGCCGTCGAGGTGCTCGACATCAAGTTCCGCACCAACTGGGGCTGGAACGCCCAGCGGCCGCTCGCCGGCACCCTGCCCGAGGACTTCCCCTTCTATCGCCTGACCCACATCCCGATCGATTCCAACCGCGGCGTCTGCACCATGCCGTGGGGCCTCGAGATCGAGCTCAGGCCGTTCTTCGGCATCATGGGCGTGGCGCCGCCGCCGGAATGGGGCCAGTGCAGCTCGATCGAGCCGCGCGCCTTCGGCGGCAACATCGACAACAAGCATTTCCAGGTCGGCACGACCGTCTACCTGCCGGTATTCGCCGAGGGCGGCCTGTTCTCGACCGGCGATGGGCATGGCGTGCAGGGCGACGGCGAGGTCAACCTGACGGCGCTGGAAACCTCGCTCAGCGGCACCTTCCGCTTCACCGTGCGCAAGGACATGAAGCTCAACAATCCGCGGGCCGAGACCGCGACGCACTGGATCACCCACGGCTTCGACCAGGATCTCGACGACGCCGCCAAGGAAGCGCTGCGCGACATGATCCGGCTGATCAGCGCCAAGACGGGCCTTTCCGCCGCCGACGCCTACATGCTGTGCAGCCTGCAGGGCGATCTGCACGTCACCCAGACGGTCGACGGCAATAAGGGCATCCACTGCATGATCGCCAAGAAGGTGATCGGCGGCTAGCCATGCCGCACGACCTGGTCGGCGCCTGGAACCTCGAAAGCTGGTCCCTGGAGTACGAGGACGGCCGGCCGAGGGAGTTCCCACTGGGGCTCGCGATGCGAGGCCTGCTGCTCTACACGCCGGACGGCCACGTCAGCGCAACCCTGATGGGCATGGGAAAGCCGGCCGCAAGTTTCGCCTATGCCGGGCGCTACGACGTGCGGGGCGACGCGGTGTATCATTCCATCGAGGTCGCGACCGATCCGACGCTGGTCGGCGTAACGACGACCCGCCATATCGCATGGGAGGGCGACATGCTGACCTTGTCGGGACCGGATTTCAGCGCCGGCACCGGACGCACCCAGAAGATCGTGTGGCGCCGACTGCCATGACGCCGGCCCTCCTCGGCGAGAAAGTCGCCGCTCACGACGAAGGCAAGTGGGCCCGCCATGCCATCGAATTGATCCAGAACGACCAGCGCCGCTCGGCCGACACGCATCTGCTGCGCTTCGATGCGCCGGCGATGGTCGGCATCGACATCTATCTCAAGGACGAATCGACCCATCCGACGGGCAGCCTGAAGCACCGGCTGGCCCGCTCTCTGTTCCTCTACGGTATCTGCAACGGGCGCGTTCGCCACAACACGCCGATCGTCGAGGCCTCCTCGGGGTCGACGGCGATCTCCGAGGCCTATTTCGCGCACATGCTGGGACTGCAGTTCCACGCCGTCATGTCGGCCAGCACGTCACAGCAGAAGGTGCACGAGATCGAGCGCCAGCACGGCCAATGCCATCTGGTCGCCGACGGCAAGGGAATCTACGCCGCGGCCGAGGAGCTCGCGCAGCACCTGGGCGGCGTCTACATGGACCAGTTCACCTACGCCGAGCGCGCGACCGACTGGCGCGGCAACAACAACATCGCCGAATCGATCTTCGAGCAGATGAGCCGCGAGGATCATCCGGTGCCCGCCTGCATCGTCATGAGCGCCGGCACCGGCGGCACGACGGCGACACTCGGCCGCTACATCCGCTACAAGCGCCTGGCGACACGGCTCTGCGTCGCCGATCCCGAGCATTCGGCATTTTTCGAGGCCTTCTCGACCGGCAACATGGCGGCGACCTGCCCGCGCAGCTCGGGCATCGAGGGCATCGGCCGGCCGCGCGTCGAGCCGTCGTTCGTGCCCAAGATCATCGACCACATGATGCGCGTGCCTGACGAGGTGTCGCTCGCCGCCATGCGCGTGCTGTCGCGCCGACTCGGCCGCCGAGTCGGCGGCTCGACCGGCACCAACTTCTTCGCGCTCTGCGTGATGGCCTCGCGCATGAAGGCCGAAGGCGCGAAAGGCTCGCTGGTGACGCTGATCTGCGACAGCGGCGAGCGCTACGGCCACACTTACTACAGCGACGAATGGATCGCCGCGCAGCGCTTCGACTTGGCGCCGCACGAGCGCCGGCTCGACGCCTTCCTGGACGGAGCCGCCTCGCTGCTGGACCTCTCGTAACCCGCTCGTAAGCCCATCCGTGTCACAGTGAGACGATGATGTTGCGAATCCCCTCGGCCGCGCTGTTGGCGCTTGCGATCCTGGCGGCGCCCGCTTGGGCTGCCGACGAACTTGTGACGGCGCGCACGGCCGGCGGCGAGTCCGTCCCCTACGTTCTGACCACCAAGCCGGGAACGCCGGCCTATGCGGTGATCCTGATGCCGGGCGGCAAAGGCATCCTGAACCCGCGCCTGGACAGCGGCCGGCTGGTCTTGGCGGCTGGCGGCAATTTCCTGATCCGCTCGCGCGAGCTGTTCGCCGACGGACGGTTCGTCGCCGCCTCGACCGATGCGACCTCGACGCCAGACCGAATGATGGCGATCGTGCGCGATCTCGAGAAGCGCTATGGCAAGATCGCGATCTATGTCGTCGGCACCAGTCGCAGCACTGAAGCGACGATGGCGCTCGCCCGCCCCCTCGACGGCCAGGTGGCGGGCTTCATCCATACCTCGTCGATGAGCGGCATTTCGAGCTTCGATCCGCGCGGCCTGAAGAGCCGCAACCTGATCGTCCTGCGCGTCAGGGATGCCTGCCGGGTGACGAGCCCGTCGTCCGGCGTCGCCTCACACAACAAGTTCGGCACCGAATTGATCCAGATGGACGGCGGCAGGTCGACCGGCGACGACTGCGAAGCCTACGCCTATCACGGCTACAACGGCATCGAGCAGCAGACCGTCGATCAGATCAAAGCCTGGATCGCTCAGGCCCCTCTCCCCCGCTAGGGGCCCCTAGCGGGGGAGAGGAACATGAGAGGCGATTTAGCAGGCCGTATCCTCAGCTGCACTTGGCGATCGGCTTGAACTCGACGCGCCGGTCGAGCGCGTCGCTGAGATCGTCCTTGCCGGTTCCCACCATCATCTGGTTCGACGCGGCGCCGACCGTCACCAGCCGGTTGGCGAGCTGCGGGACGTCGGCATCGAGCCGGCTCTTCACGTACTCGGCGCGCTGCAATGACAGCCGCTCATTGATCTGCGGCGAGCCCGTGCGGCTGGTGTGCCCCGAGATTTCGATGCAATCGTTGGCCTTGGCCGTGTACTGCGCGGTCTGCTGGGCGATCTGCTGCAGCCAGACCGGATACTGCCCGGTCAACGTCTGGTCCTGGTAGAACTGAGTCGACCCTGGCTGGAACAAGAACTTCACCGCCAGGCGATTGCGCTTCAGGCCATAGCCCACCGCCTCGCCAAACGCATTGGCGGCCTGCGGCCCCTGGTTCAACCTCAGATACGACAGATAGATACCGTTGTAGGCCTTGAGCTGATCTCCCGCGGTCCCGCGCTTGGCGCTCGAATAGAGGTCGAGCGCCGTCTGGTACGAGCCGGCGTTGAACGCCTCGTCACCCTGGCTGATGAGCGAGGCCGTGGTGAGCCCGTCGACGAAATCCTTGTTCAGCGCATCGCCGACCTTGGAGGCCTGGCAGGTGCTGATATAGGCCTGCGTCGCGGGATCGGTCGTCCATACCGGGCTCTGGCGGAACACCGTTGTCGGCGTGCCATCGACACCGGCGAGCTGGGCGCGCGCCACGCTCTTGGCGACGACCTTGCCGGTCTTGAGGTCGGCGAGCACGAGGCAGAAGCGATAGGCCTCGCGCTGTCCCGTTGTCTGGTTCTGCCCGTTGACGGGCGTGAACGTGCCGACCAGCACCATGGGCGACGCCTTGAGCGCATCGGGCGAGAACCGCTCGACGGAGAAGCGCGGATACTGCCGCTGCACCAAGTCCGTGACGCGCGCCTGGATGTTCTCGGTTGCGCTCGAGGTGTAGCCCGTGACGCCGTCGACCAGCGGATCGATCACGACACGATAGGAGCCCTGCGGCGCCTGGGTGAAGACGTTGTTCGCCGCATTCGTCACCGCCTGATCGAAAGGCAGAATGGGGGGCAGCGGCGCGGGCGCCGCGGGTGCAGCCGCCTGCTGAGGCGCCGCGGTGCTGGGTTGCTGGTCCACGCAGGCGACGAGGCCGGCGCCAAGGAGAGAGAGGCCGGCAACGACGGCGGTACGACGAGTTGGTCTGGCGAGTCTGGAGAGGTGGTCGGTTGGCTTAGCGGCAATGATCCCGGAGGTAGGCTCGGTCTGCATCAGCGAGGGCTCCCATCAGTTGAGCGGCTTGCAAGATACTCTTACAGCGAGGGTCATTGGCCGACACCGAAGGCGGCGTTTGCTGTGTCCTCGGCGCGCTGTTTGTAACGGAGGTTTGTGGCGTTTGTGCGGGGGGAGTGCGCGGCGCAACGAGCGACGCTTCACTGAAAAGTGAATCCTTCTGCGCTGCGGACAGATAGCCGGTCACGGGTTGATTGCGAGCCTTCTGCCACGACGAGATCATGTCGCGCGTGCGCGGGCCGAACGTTCCGTCGACTCCTTGGGTGTTGAAACCCAATGTTGTCAGGGCTGATTGCACGCGTTGCCGATCTGCAACCGAAAGATTCAGCGCTGCTTCGGAAACTTCTGCCGCCTTCTGCGCCACAGCCGCATCGGCCTTTTGCTTCGCCTCAGCGTCCGCCTTTTGTTTCGCTTCAGCCTCGGCCTGTTGCTTCGCTGCAACATCTGCCTGCTGTTTTGCTGCAGCTTCGGCATCCGCCTTCTGTTTGGCTTCGGCGTCTGCCTTGGCCTGGGCCTCGGCTGCCGCCACCCGCTGCGCTTCGGCTTGGGCCTTGGCCTTGGCTTCGGCATCTGCCTTGGCCTTGGCTTCAGCATCTGCTTTCGCCTTGGCCTCGGCTGCTGCCACCCGCCGCGCCTCCGCTTCGGCCTTCGCCTTTGCTTCGGCGTCCGCCTTGGCTTTGGCTTCGGCCTCGGCCTTCTGCTTGGCCTCGGCATCTGCCTTGGCCTTTGCTTCAGCCTCGGTCTTTCGTTTGGCTTCCGCATCCGCCTTGGCCTTGGCTTCAGCTTCAGCCTTCTGCCGCGCTTCCGCCTCGGCCTTTCGCTTGGCTTCAGCGTCAGCCTTGGCCTTTGCTTCGGCTTCCGCTTTCTGCCGCGCTTCCGCTTCAGCCTTCTGCTTGGCCTCGGCATCCGCCTTGGCCTTCGCTTCGGCTTCCGCTTTCTGCCGCGCTTCCGCTTCAGTCCTCAGCCTGGCTTCCGCCTCAGCCTTCTGTCTCGCTTGCTCCGCCGCCTGGCGCTTTGCCTCGGCCTCGTCCTGGCCGGCCATCGGCACTTCGCTCGCCTGAGGCCTGCCGCCGACATCGCCCTGTGGCGAGAGCCAGAAATATCCGCCGACCAGAAGCAGGATCACCGCCAATCCGCCGCCGCCGAGCAGGGCGATCCGCCCGCGCCTGGTCGGCGCACGAGGGACCACGGAGGCCGGAACTTGCCGCACTTCATTAGGGGGCCGAGATGAGGGCGCAGTGACCGGCGGCGGCTGCCGCGGGCGCCGTTCAACGATCGTCGCATCGTTCGGCCGCTCCTCGGCGAAGAGGGTGCGCCAAGCCGCGATCGACTGCGGGCGATCGGCGGCACGCACCGCCAATCCGGCATCGATGCCGCGCAGCAGCCCAGGACGAAAACCGGCCGGCTGCACCGTTCTCAAGCGCACGTAGTTCTCCTTGAGCACCCGCTCCATGGCGGTCGGTGGCGGCTCACCGGTCGTCGCGAAGTAGAGCGTCACGGCGAGGCCGTAGATGTCGGTCCACGGCCCCTGCTCGTCGGAGGTCAGCTGCTCGACCGCGGCGTAGCGCGGGGTGAACACGGCCGTCATGGCCGAAGTGCGATCGGCCATCGAGGCACGCGAGGCGCCGAAGTCGATCAGTGTCGGATCGTCGTGGGAATCGACGATGATGTTGGCCGGCTTGATGTCGCGATGAAGAAAGTGCGAGACGTGAACCTGCTCGAGCCCATCGAGCAGCTTGGCCGTCAGCCGCTCGACGATCGGCGCGGCGAGAGCGCCTTCCCGCTTCACGCGCTGTTCGAGCGTCTCGCCGCGCACCAGCGCCATCACCATGTAGGCGGTCCCGTTCGCTTCCATGAAGTCGTAGACGCGCACCACGGCCGGGGCGCCTTCGAGCGTCACCAGCGTGCGCGCCTCGTCGAGAAAGCGGTCGCGGCCCCACTTGAAGTTCTCGGCGTCCTCGCTTGAGCGCGGGACGACGGTCGTGCCGTCGGTGCGCACCGCGAGCGACGTCGGCAGGTATTCCTTGATGGCGACTTCGCGCCCCAGGAGCGTGTCGCGGGCACGGTAAGTGATGCCGAAGGCGCCGTGCCCCAGGACGGAAACCAACTCGTAGTTGCGCAGCCGCGTCCCGGGGGGCAACGTGCCATGTAGTTCGCCGTGAGGGACGTCCGAGCCGGTATCAGCTCCCATTCGGTACCTTAGCTGACAGCCTTGCAGCACATTTTACGGCGGACCCATCATTCATTTCCAGTTGCCAGGTGCTCTAGGAAGCACCCCGAGTGGGGCGGAATGCGGGCAGCCCTCAGGGCGCCGGCTCGACGCTGAGCTCGTTGCCGTTCACCGCTGCCACCCGCACCTTGCTGCCCGCCACCATGTCGGGGCCGGTCACGGTCCAGCTGCCGTCGCCCACCGTGACGCGCCCGCGACCGTTTAGGATCGGCGCGTCGAGCACGATCGTCTTGCCCACCATGCTGTCGCCGCGGGCGTTGATCGTCGCGTCCTGGGGACGGCCCTGCTGCAGACGTTTCAGGGTCGGTCGCAGGACGACGGCCGAGGCCACCGAGACGATGGCGAACACGAAAAGCTGCAGCTCCAGCGCGAGATCCGAAACGACCAGCATGAAGGCGCCGGCCGCGACCGCACCCAGCGCAAGAAACAGGAAGACAATGCCGGGCAGCATCATCTCGAACACGAGCAGCACGGCGGCGAGCGCCCACCAATACCAGAAGATGATCTTGAAGCTCATCGCAGCGCCTGCCGGTTCAGCCCGAGCTCGGCACCGAGCCGCGCGGTCGCCCCGCCGCCGCTTCGGCGCCGCGCGCTTGGGCCTCCTTGGCGAGCTCGCCGATGCCCGCGATCGATGCCATGACGCCTGCCGCCTCGACGGGCAGGAAGAACACCTTGGCGTTGTTGCTCGAGCCCATGCGCGACAGGGCCTCGACGTACTTGGTACCGAGGAAGTAGTTGGTTGCCTGCACGCCATTGCCGGCGATTGCTTCGGCGACGACGGCGGTCGCCTTCGCTTCGGCTTCCGCCAGACGCTCGCGGGCCTCGGCGTCGCGGAAGGCGGCCTCGCGGCGGCCCTCGGCAGTCAGGATGGCCGATTGCTTCTCGCCCTGGGCGCGCTGGATGCTCGATTCGCGGATGCCCTCGGCCTCCAGGATGGTGGCGCGCTTCTCGCGCTCGGCCTTCATCTGCCGGCCCATCGCGACCACGATATCCTCGGGCGGCGCGATGTCCTTCAGTTCGATGCGCAGCACCTTGACGCCCCACGGGCCTGTCGCCTGGTCGATCACGGCAAGCAGGGTGTTGTTGATCTCGTTGCGCCTGGACAGCACCTCGTCGAGCGCCATGTTGCCCATGACGCTCCTGATGTTGGTGAGGGCGAGGTTGGTGATGGCGAGGTGGAGGTTCTGCACCTCGTAGGCCGCGCGCGCCGCGTCGATCACCTGGTAGAAGGCGACGGCGTCGACCTGCACCGTGGCATTGTCCTTGGTGATGACCTTCTGCCCCGGGATGTCGAGCACGTTCTCCTGCATGTTCATCTTGCGACCGACCGTATCGATGAACGGCACGATGAGATGCAGACCGGGCGGCAGGGTGCGGGTGTAGCGGCCGAAGCGCTCGATGGTCCAGTTGCTGCCCTGCGAGACGGTCTTCACGCCGGCGAACACCAGCACCAACGCCACGACCACCAACGCCAGGACGAAGATCAGAGCACCGGACATCACTGCGCCTCCCAGGCTTCGCGATGAAGGTAGCCTAAGCCGGTGTGGGGAACCATCTTTTGCCGGACCGCGGGCCTCCAGGCCCGCTCTTAACCTGTCGTCCTGAGCGTAGCGAAGGACCTCATCGCCGCTTGCAATCGGCATGAGATCCTTCGCTACGCTCAGGATGACAGAGAAGGCCGAAGGCCCGCGCTCCCTTAATCCGCCGCCAGGGCGAGTTGGGGGACAGCGATACGCTGATCGGTCGCCAGCCAGCGGTCGAGGAAGCCGTCGGTCCAGCGATCCAGGGGTGGATCGTAGAGGGCGTGCATGGAGAGATGGACGCCGCGCTGCTGGATGTCGGGTTGTTTCAGCCGCTCCGAATTCAGCGTCCAGATCTCCTTCATCTCGAACGTAACCTCGGGATGAAACTGGAAACCGAAGGCGTTGGGACCGCAGCGGAAGCCCTGCACGGGATAGGTGTCGTTGGTGGCCAGCAGCTCGCAGCAGTCGGGGATGACCATGCCCTCGCGATGCCACTGGTAGACTTTCATCGGCCCGTTGAACCAGGCACGACCAGCCTCGGTAGGCTCGATGTCGACATAGCCGACCTCGACCTCGCCCTCGGGATGGGGGCTGACGCGGCCGCCCGCGACGCGCGTCAGCAGCTGGGCGCCAAGGCAGAGGCCGAGATAGGGCACGCCCGCCTCGATCACTCTCGGGATCCAGTCGAGCTCACCCTTGATGCCGGCCAGCGTGCCGCAATCGTTGGCCGACATCGGGCCGCCGAAGATCACCACGCCGGCATAGTCCGACATGTCCTGGGGCAGGTTGCAGCCGAGGTTGGGGCAGAGGCGGTGGAGCTCGTATCCACGCTTTTTCAGGAGGGTGCCGACCCGCCCGGGCCGGGAATGCTCCTGATGAACCACGATCGCTACTTTCTTGGGCTTTTCAGCCGGTACCGTCATGGATTTGCAAGATACCGTTGGGTTGTGGCACCGACTAAGGCGAACCGACGGTGGAGGGACGAAATGGCGCGGCAGCTGGACTTCTACTTCGACTGCTCGAGCCCGTGGACGTACCTCGCCTTCCATGCCGTGCAGCCGCTGGCGGCCGAGCTCGGCGCCGAGATCGCCTGGAAGCCGATCCTGGTCGGTGGCGTGTTCAACGCCGTCAACCAGACAGTCTACGACAGTCGGTCCAGGCCCAATCCGCTGAAGCAGGCTTATATGCTCAAGGATCTCGCCGACTGGGCTCGGCTCTATGGGCTCACCATCGTCTTCCCACCCAAGGTCTTCCCGGTGAACAGCGTCAAATGCATGCGCGGCGCGTTCCATGCGCTCGATGAGGGCAAGCTCGTGTCTTACGCGACCGCAGCCTTCGAAACCTATTGGGGCGCGGATCGCGACATCGCCCGCGAGGAGGTGCTGGCCGACATTGCAACCCGTGCCGGCCTCGACCGGCAACGCTTCTTCGCCGCCATCGAGACCGACGCCTGCAAGCAGAAGCTGCGCGCCAATACCGACGAGCTGATCTCCCGCGGCGGCTTCGGCAGTCCCACGATGTTCGTCGGCAGCTCGATGTTCTTCGGCAACGACCGCCTGCCGCTGGTGAAAGCAGCCTTGTCGGCGGTCTGACGCCGACGGAGGCCGGCCGTGCACTTACCCGCGCCATGCAACGATATCCGCAGGGTTTTGCGGTGCGGCGGGGTGACCCAAGGACCGATCGCAATTACAACCACACGGTAATTGGATTTGAAACCCGCCCCCAACTGTTGTACCCGCATGCGGTTCCGGGGCAGTGCGTTGGGAGTGATGGATGATCAATAAGCTCTTGCAGGCGGCGATCCTGGTGGCAGGAGGATTGGCGCTGGGCGGTTGCCCTCTGGAGCAGGCCAAGACCACGGCGCCTGCATCCAAGCCGCCGGCAGCCGACTACATGGCGCCCGCCGCGGCCGCGCCGCCGGCCTCCAGCATCCGCGGCATCTGCTATAACGACGCCGACCTCAGCATCTACCGAGTCCGCATGCTGCAAATGGAGCTGAACGTCGCCACTCTGCAGTGCCAGAACCCCGCCGGCGGGCGGGCTTTCGAAGCCCAATACGGTCAATTCCTGGGCAAGTTCCAGGCCGAGCTCGCAGCCAACGGCCGCAGCATGCAGCAGCTTGCCGGCCGCAAGCGCTTCAACCTCGACGCCGTGGTGACCGAGTTCGCCAACCGTACCGCCCAGCGCGCGCCGGTCGACAAGGAGTTCTGCGCCCGCAGCAAGCGAGCCTTCGAATGGGCGATGTCTGCGCAGGTGACGTCGCTGGCGCAGGTCCCGCCGCCGTATGATATCGGCCCCGAGATGAACACCTATCCCTGCCCGACGCCCTAAGGCGAAGGCACAAAAAACGAAGGCGGCCTTAGCGGGCCGCCTTCTTCATGTCGGCGCCAGGGCGCCATCCGTCCAAACCGAACCACGTCATCCTGAGGAGGCGCGAAACGCCATCTCGAAGGATGGCAACTCAGAGGGTGCTCGCGCCCACCCACGCGCGGTTTACCGCGCGCATTCGAGACGCACGACCTGCGGCGTGCTTCTCAGGGTGAGGTGATTGCGTTCAGTTGAGCGGACAATGCTTTAGGCATCACCCCCGTGACGCAGCAGGCGGCCGGAGTGGGTGTTGGTCGGCCGATCGTTGCGGATCGTGACCTCGCCGTTCACCAGGACATACTTGTAGCCCTGCGCCCGCTGGACGCGCCGCCATTCGCCGCCCGGCAGGTCGTGGGTGATCTCGTCGGGCATCACCCTGAGGCCGTCGAAGTCGTAGACCACGATGTCCGCCGGCGCCCCTTTCTTCAGGACGCCGCGGCCGCGGAACCCCGCGACCTCGGCCGGCAATGCTGACAGACGCCAATGCACGTCCTCCAGGCTCAGCATCTTGTGCTCACGCACCACCTTGCACAGCGTCTCGGTGGGATAGCGTCCCGCGGTCAGGAACTTGGTATGGGCGCCGCCGTCACTGACGCCGAACAGCACGTACGGGTCATCGACCAGCTCCTTCAGGTGCTCGATCTTGCCGTTCGGCGGAGCGGCGAAGAACTCGGTCTTGAGGTCCTCCTCGACCGCCATGTCGAGCATGACGTCGACCGGATGCTTGCCCATCTTTTCGCCGGCATGGGCGAGCGTGTAGTCGAGCCACTTCTTGTTCTTCTCGAGCTTGGGCCCGACGATGGCGATCTGCGGCAGAGGTCCTGTCGCGGTGATCGGCAGGTTGTCGCGCAGGGCCGCGCGGCGCGCCGGATCGGCGAGCTTGGCGAGACGCTCCTCGCGTGAGCCGGTCGTGGCATCGCACCAGGCTTGCGAATCGTCGAACAGGTTCCAATCCTCGAAGGTGAAGGTGAAGCCCGCGTCGGTCGTCAGCCCCTGCCCGACCACGCGGATGCCGCGCTCGCGGCAGCTCTTCAGCCAATCGAGCACACGGCGATGGATGTGCGGCTTGTGATCGAATGCCTGCACCACGTTCATGATCACCGGCCGTCCGCTCAACGTGGCGACCTCCTCGTAGAAGGCTTGGTCACGCGCATTGTCGCCCGAGACCAGCAGCATCTGGACGAAGCCCGCATTGCGCTCGGCCAGCACGCCGGCGAGCTCGCGGCAGGTCTCGTCATGCATGACGTCGGTCGGCATGGCCGAGCCATCATGGTCGCGCTGCACCGCCGCCGGTCCGGTCGGCAGCATGCGCTGGGCCGACCAGCCGCAGGCGCCGGCATCCATGGCCTCGTGCAACAGGCGCCTGATCTCGGCGTGCTGCTCGGGCGTCGGCAGCTTGCCTGCCTTGGCGGCCTCGAAGCCCATGACCCATATCAGGAGCGGCGAGACCGGCATGTAGGGCAGGATGTTCACCGCCTTGGGCGCGGCATCGACGCTGTCGAGGAACTCGGGGAACGTGACCCAGTTCCACGGCATGCCGGCCTTCATCGAGGCCATCGGGATCGCCTCGACGCGCGTCATGGTGAGCATGGCGCGGTCGCGCTCCGCCGGACGCACCGGCGCGAAGCCGAAGCCGCAATTGCCGATCACCACCGAGGTGATGCCGTGCCAGCTCGAGAGCGTGCAGTAGGGATCCCAGAACAGCTGGGCGTCGTAGTGCGTGTGCAGGTCGACGAAGCCCGGCGCAACGATGAGCCCGCCGGCATCGATCGTCTCGTCGGCATCGTCCTTGCCGATGCGGCCGATCTCGGCGATCCGCCCGTCCTTGATGCCGATGTCGCCGCGGAAGCGCGGCAGCCGGCTGCCGTCGACGATCATGCCACCGCGGATCACGCGATCGAACCGGGCCATGTTTCCTCCGTTTCGCCAAGCGTGAGCGCGCCCCGCGACTCTGTCAACGCGGAGAGCTAAAGTCGCAGGATGAAACAGGACCGCGTACGCACCGACGTTTTGGATATCGCCTTCGAGGAGCATGGCCCGGCGGGCGGACCGCCCGTGATTCTGCTGCACGGCTTTCCGTACGATGTGCGCGCTTACGACGAGGTCGCGCCGCCCCTGGCGGCCGACGGCTGCCGCGTGCTGGTCCCCTACCTGCGCGGCTACGGTCCGACGCGATTTCTGACGGCCTCGACACTGCGTTCGGGACAGCAGGCGGCGCTCGGTCACGATCTCCTGCAGTTCATGGAAAAGCTCGGCATCCGGCGCGCGGCCCTGGCCGGCTACGACTGGGGCGGCCGCGCCGCCTGCATCGTCGCCGCCCTGAAGCCGGAGCGCGTGCGCTGCCTGGTGAGCTGCACCGGATACAACATCCAGAACATCGCCGCGTCGGGCGAGCCGGCTGCCGCCGCGCAGGAGCATCGCTTCTGGTACCAGTACTACTTCCACACCGAGCGCGGCCGCACCGGGCTGTCCAAGAACCGGCGCGACATCTGCCGGCTGCTGTGGAAGCTCTGGTCTCCCGAATGGTCGTTCGACGACGCCACCTTCGAGACGACAGCAGCCTCCTTTGACAATCCGGACTTCGTCGAGGTGGTGATCCAGTCGTACCGCCATCGCTACGGCTATGCCGAGGGCGACCCGGCGTTGAACGGCATCGAGGCCGATCTCGCGCGGCAGCCCAAGATCTCCGTGCCGACGATCAATCTGCATGGCGGTCATGACGGTGTCGGTCCCGCACCCGAGACCGATACCCAGGCGAAGAACTTCACCGGCCCCTACGAGCGGCTGCTGCTGCCCTGCATCGGCCACAACGTGCCGCAGGAGGCGCCGGCCGACACGGTCGCCGCCCTGCGCGCCCTGATGAGGGAAACGACGCGATGAACATCGTCCTCGCCGGCGTCACCGGCAACATCGGCAGCCGCATCCTGGACGAGGCGCTGAGCCGCGGCCATCGCGTGACCGGTATCACGCGCGATCCCAGCAAGCTTCCGCAGCGCGACGGCCTGCAGGCAAAGAAGGGCAACACCAGCGATGTCGCCGCCTTCGCCGGGCTCCTGAAGGGCCATGACGCGGCGATCCTGTCGGTGAAGTGGAACGAGAACGACGTCCACCAGGTGCTGGACGCGTTGCGCCAGGCGGGCGTGAAACGAGCTCTGTTCGTGGTCGGCGCCGGCAGTCTCCTGCGCAAGGACGGCCGCACGCACTTCGACTACATGGCCGAGCGCGGCATCCAGCCGCCGACGTCGAAGCCGGCGGCCCTGGCACTCGCCGAGATGCAGAAGGTCACGGACCTCGACTGGACGGCGATCTCGCCGCCCGCCTCGATCCAACCTGGCGAGCGCACCGGCAAGTTCCGCCTGGGCCTCGACAACCTGATCGAGGATGACAAGGGCGAGAGCAGGATCAGCCGCGAGGACTTCGCCATCGCCATTCTCGACGAGATCGAGAAACCGAAGCACATCCGCCGGCGTTTCACGGCGGCGTATTAGCCAGAGCGGGATGACTTGAGATCAACTCATTGCTGGGAGCGCGCCACTCCTAGGTCGTGGTAAACCGCGACCCTGGAGGTCCGCGCTCCGAAGAAGAGCGCCACAGAGTGGCGCGCCCCAGCGAAGATCAGTCGCCCTTCAGCCCCGCCGCCTTGATGAGCGGGCCCCACTTCTCGCGCTCGCGCTTCTCGAAAGCGGCGAGCTCGGCGGGAGAGCCACCGGTCGGCTCCAGGCCGATCTGCAGCAGCCGCTGGCGAACCTCCGGCTGGACCAGGATCGTGGCGATCTCCTTGTTCAGGCGATCGACGATGGCCCGCGGCGTGCCTTTGGGCGCATAGAGCGCGGCCCAGCCCGTCACCTCGAAGCCCGGGAACCCCTGCTCGGCGACGGTCTTCACGCCGGGCAGCAGCTCACTCGGCTTCAGTGTGGTGATGCCAAGCGGCTTCAGCTTGCCGCCCGTTACCTGCCCACGCGTTGCCGTGGCGGTGTCGATGACGATCGGCAGCTGCCCGCCCGTCACCTCCTGCATGGCGGTCGCCGAGCCCTTGTAGGGCACGCCGAACAGCGGCGCCCCGCTCTTCTCCTTGAGCAGCTCGAAGGTGAGACGCGCCGTCGTACTGGGGAGCGCGATGTCGATCTTGTCGGGCTTGGCCTTGGCGGCGGCGACCAGCTCGGCCACGGAATTCACCGTGAACGACGGGTTGGCCGATATCACCATGGGCAGCATGCCGACCAGCATGATCGGCTCGAAGTCCTTCGCTGCGTCGTAGCCGACCGTCGGATAGAGGAACTCGTTCATGGTCTGCGTCGCGTTGGTGCCCATCAGCAGCGTGTAGCCGTCGTTGGCGGAGCGCGCGGCATCGGCCGTGCCGATGTTGCCGCCGGCGCCGGGCTTGTTGTCGACATAGACCTGCTGGCCCAGCACTTTGCCGAGATGCTCGGCGATCAGGCGCGCACCGACATCGGTGCCCTGCCCGGCCTGATAGGGCACGACGATCTTGATTGGCTTGGCAGGCCAGGTCTCTGCAGTCGCCGGCAGGGCGAATGCCAGGCTGGCGACAAACGCATAGGCAAAGACTCTCCGCTTCATTGTTTCACTCCCTATGAGAAGCTCCTCACCCTGAGGAGCGCCCGATGGGCGCGTCTCGAAGGGTGTGAACGAGCACCTTGTTTGTTGCCCATCCTTCGAGACGCATCGCTACGCGATGCTCCTCAGGGTGAGGTGGACGCGTTTCAGCGGCTCGGCAGCTCGACCAGGCCCGTGCCCAGCACCGACAGCTCGTCATCCTGGTTGCGCGCCTCCTGCTCGATCTCGACGAGGTGGCGGCCGTCCTCGACGAACTTGCGCTTCACCTTGCCGTTGATGAACAGGATGTCGCCGGCCGGATTGTGGCGGCGGATCTTGCAGGTCGCCTTGCGCAGGAAGCCGTCGTCGCCCATCCAGTTGGTGAGATGGTGGGTGAGCCACGACGCGCGCTCGGGGCCGTAGTCGTAGGCGCCGGGCGCACCGACCTCGTGGGCGAATTCCTCCTCCCAGTGCACGCGCTCGGGGCAGTCCGGGATGCCGAAGCGGTTGGCGATGCCGAGGCCGGGATGGGCATCTATGAGCTTCCAGGCGAGCTTGTTGGCGCGGATATAGAGGCCGCCCCAGCCCTGGGCGTAGGCGATGAAGCCGGTCACGGTCATCGGCCCCTTCACAATGGTCGGCAGGGCCTCGCCCTCCTTCACATCCTGCCAGGAGCGCGTCTCGGCGCCGCGGATCTTCTCTTCGCGATAGAGCCGGTAGGCGTCGGCCAGCTCCTTCTCGCTGTAGCGGCGCGGCGGACGGGCCTTCACGTCCTTGTACTTGGTGCCCTGCTCGCGCGCGTGATCGCGCTCGGTGCGAAAGCACCAGCTGTCGGCGTCGGCCACCAGCTCGCCCTTCTGATTGAAGAAATCGACGTGATAGATCTGCTGCACGGCGCGCCCGGCGAACCGCGTCTCGTGCACGATCAGGTCCTTAAGCCAGGCCTCGGTCGTGATCTCGTCGTTGCGATGGACCGTCTTGTGCCAGTTCCAGTCCGAGCCCGACCACATGGCATGCACGCCGGGCAGGCCGCCGACATAGCCCGAGACGATGCGGCTGGTGGTGAACAGGAAGCTCGGCAGGGCGATGACGTCGCCGAACTTCGTCTTGGCTGCGTATTCCGGCACGCACCACAGCGGATTGTCGTCGCCGATGCCATGGGCATAGTGGCGGATGTTGTCGCGCGTCGCCTCATGGCACCATGGCTCGGCGGTGACGCCGATCTTCACCCCGATGCGCTGGCGCAACTCGTCCAGGCCCTGCTCGGTGATCTTGGGGAAGCTGCGTTGCGTTGTATCAGGCGACATGGGCTTGTTCCCTCGTGCGTAGGATCTTGCGGTTGACCTTGCCGGCCGGCGTCTTGGGCAGCTCGGCGACGAACTCGATGAGGCGCGGATACTCGTGCTGGCTGAGGCGCTGCCGCACCAGATCCTGGATCTCGCGCGCGAACGCCTCGTCGCCCACGCGCTCGGCGACGACGAAGGCCTTGACGACCTGGCCGCGCAGCTTGTCCGGAACGCCGACGGCGCCTGCTTCGCGGACATCGGGGTGCTTCAGGATCGCGTCCTCGATCTCGACGGCGCTCATGGTCCAGCCGGCCGAGATGATGACGTCGTCGGCGCGCCCGCCGTGGAAGAAGTAGCCGTCCTCGTCGGTGCGGCCGAGATCCTTGGTGGCGATCCAGCGATCGCGCCGCCACACCTTCATCTCGCCCATCACGCCGGGCGGACAGGGCTTGCCGTCGGCATCGTGCACCTCGACGCGGCCGCCCGGGATCGGCTTGCCGAGCGAACCCGGCTTCACATGGAAGTCCTTGGCTCCGGGATAGCTCACCAGGATCACGCCGATCTCGGTCGTGCCGTACATGCTGCACATGGGGACGCCGAACGTCGCCTCAGCGAAGGAAGCTGTCTCGCTGTCGATCGGCTCGCCCGTGAACGAGGCCTTTTCCAACAAATAGCGATGGTTCGTGGCGGCGCCCGAGTTGCGCATCATGCGGTAGTGTGTGGCCGCGGCGGAGATGTTGGTGAAGCGATGGTCCTCCAGCGCCTTCAGAAGCCGTCTTGCGTCGAACTTGCCCGAGTAGGCGCCGATGGTGAGGCCAAGCGCCAGGGGCGCCAGCGTGCCGTGCCACAGACCGTGACCCCAGGCCGGTGACGACGGACAGATGAAACGGTCGCCCGGACGCAGGCCGGTGCCGTAGAGGGCGGCCACCATCAGGGTGACGATGGCGCGGTGCGTGTGCTTCACCGCCTCGGGCAATTCCCGCGTCGTGCCTGAGGTGTACTGAAAGATCGCGAGGTCGTCGGCCTTGGTCTCGGCTCGGAACGTCGGCGGAAGGGTCCCGAGGCTTCCAGCGAATGCGGCGTCGGCGACGACCACCGGCACATCGAGTTGGGGCGCGATGGCCGGCGCCTTCTCGGCATTGGTGACCAGCAGACGGGGAGCGCAGTCGTGGACTCGGAGCTTCACGCCGTCCGGACCGAACAGGGTGAACAGCGGCACCGCGATGGCGCCCGCCTTCATGGCGCCGAACACCGCCATGTAGAAAGCGCGCGAGGGCTCCAGCATGATCGCGACGCGGTCGCCCCGCCTGATGCCCTGGCCCACGAGCCAATGGGCGAAGCGGCTCGAATCCTCCGCGATCTCCCGATAGCTCAGGATCTCTTCGCCGCCCTCGGCTTGCACGACGACGACGGCCGTGCGCTCGCCGTCGACATGCCGGTCGATGCATTCATGCGCGATGTTGAGATGGGCGCGATCGCCGTCGAACAGCTCCCACAGCCGGGCTGAGGAGAACTGAGCCTGGGCGTCGGCGTAGCTGGTGTAGGCCGCGAGGGTCGACATGGCCCGGACGTTCGGCCACGGGACGGGAGTTGTACAGAAGAATTTTATATTGTATTAAGACAAATGTGACCATTCGCGCCGTTCCCGCCGTCACCCGCGCCATCGCCATCCTGCGATTGCTGGGCCGCAGCCGCACACCGATGGGCGTGAAGGCGATCGCCCAGGCGTTGGGGCTGGTGCCCAGCACCGCGCTCCACATCCTGCGCGTGCTGGTGGTCGAGGAACTGGTGAAGGTCGATCCAGTCACCAAGCAATACACGCTGGGCGCCGGCGTGGTGGCGCTGGCGCGCACGGCGAACGAAGGCAGCGACTTCCCGACGGTAGTGCAACCCAGCCTCGACGACCTGTCGCGGCGCTACGGCGTGACGGCGATCGGCCTCGAGCTGCCCAATCTGCAGCACATGATCGTGGTGGCGCTGTCGCGCGCGCAGACGCCGGTGCGGCTCCATGTCGATGTCGGCAGCCGCTTCCCTGCCCTGATCAGCGCCACCGGCCGCTGCGTCGCAGCCTTCACCGACCAGCCCAAGGCCGAAATCGAGAAACGCTTCCGCGCACTGCGCTGGAACAACGCGCCGAGCTACGAGGCCTGGTGCAAGGAAGTCGACGCCGTGCGCCGCCAAGGCTACAGCATCGACCGCAACAACTACATCGCCGGCGTCACCATCGTCGCCGTGCCGGTGCCGACCGCGCGCGGGCCGATCTCACGGTCGCTGGCCTCGGTCGGGATCTCGGGCCAGCTCGATCGCGCGCGCACGATCGAGCTGGCGCACGACATGCAGAAAGCCGCGGAGCTGGCTGCTCGAGGATTGGGCTAGGCTTTTGTCACGTGAATGCAGTGCTGGCACCGGGCGCGACTACACAAGGACTGGGGGGGGGTCGCGGGCAGCTGCCTCTACCCCTGCCCCGCTATGGAGCCTCAAAAGTCGCAAGAATATTGCCTCGCTCGCGCTCCGACCGGAGTTATTGATTAGCAAAAACAGCGCTTGACATTTTGGACACTGTAGTTATTACGACTGGACTCGTTGCGCGGCGTCCCCGCGCTCCCGCTCTATGCATCGTTGATCCGAGACCAAATGGCTGCGGCTAACACCGCGCGTCCCGTCCGCCTGGTCATCTGCGGACGGGACCAGCGCCGCCGCTGCGGCGTGGCGCTTCCAACATCTAAACTATCTTAACGATCGAAATTCGAAAGGAGACCCAACCCATAGGGGATGCGTTCTCAAGCACCCGCAAGACGCTTTGTCGGAAATGCCGGAAAGTCCTCGGCGGCTAACTGCACTGCAGGCGCCCTCGCAGCGTGCCGTGCAACTAGTCGAGCGTCTCAAGCAGACGCGTGCAGAGATACGTCCGCGGGACGAGTGACGAATAGTAGATCTGCTCGTACGCGGCGTGCGCCCCCTTGCCGTCGGCACCCAGCCCGTCGAGCGTCGGGATGCCGAGGGCTGCGGTGAAGTTGCCGTCGCTGCCGCCGCCGGTCAGCGGCACGTCCAACAGCTCCTTGCCGATCTCGCGATAGATCGCCTGCGCCTTCTCGAACAGCGCCGTGATGCCGGCATCCTTCTGGTAGGGCGGCCGGTTCATCTCGCCTTCGACGGTCAGCGTCACGTCCTGGCCGATCGGCTCGAGGTTCAGGAACCAGTGGGTCATCTCCTCGGCGAGCTGCTGGCTCGGCACGCGCAGGTCGACGTCGATCTTGCATTCGGCCGGCACGACGTTGACGCCGGTGCCGCCCTGGATCAGCCCGACATTGCAGGTGATGCCGCGCGCATAGTCGGTCTTGGCCTCGATGCGCATGATTTGCTTCGCCATCTCGTGGATGGCGGAGCGACCGTCCTGGTGGCGCACGCCGGCGTGGCTCGCCGCACCCTTCACCGTCAGCGTGAAGCGGCCGACGCCCTTTCGCGAGGTGACGACGCGATCGCCGTCGCGGCCGGGCTCCATGACCAGCGCATATTTGTGGCCGCGTGCGGCCTCCTCGATGCGCGCCCGCGAGGTCGGGCTGCCGACCTCCTCCTCGGGGATGAACAGGAAGGTGACCGGCAGCCTGGTCTTCTTGCCCTGTCGCACCAGGTGGCGCAGCGCATAGTAGGCGATGTAGCCGCCCGCCTTCATGTCGTAGATGCCGGGCCCGAAGATGCTGTCGCCCTCGCGGCGGACCTTGAGATCCTTCTCGATCATGCCGATGGGATGCACGGTATCGAGATGGGCCAGCACCAGGATGCCCTTGCCCTCGCCCTGGCTCATCTGGGGCGTGGTCTTGCACTCCAGTATGTCACCGAAGCCGTCACGGCCCGGAATGCGTTCGAGCTTCAGGCCGAGGTCGCGGAACTGGCCCTCGACATGGTCGACCACCTTGTTGACCGACTTGCCATCGTGGCTCGGGCTTTCGATCGACACCCACTCGACGATGCCGGCGAGCACCTCGTCGGCATCGATCTTCGGTTCGTTCTTGCGCTCAGCCATCGGCACTTGCTCCATCTAAAGCCTCACCCTGAGGAGCGGCCCGAAGGGCCGCGTCTCGAAGGGTGGGTACCAGTCTTGATGTCGCCCACCCACGCGCGGTTTACCGCGCGCATTCGAGACGCCGCACTACGTGCGGCTCCTCAGGGTGAGGTGGTGGGTTACTCGCTGGTTCCGCGATCAGACCGGATCCCACGTGAAGTATTCCGGCGAGCGCTTCATGTCGGTGAAGTAGGGCTTCATCGACGGCACGGCGTGCTCGGCGATCGCTTCCAGAGTCCAGCCCTCCGAATTGTGCACCGAGCGCACCGGACGGTTGGCGTTGAACAGCATGATCTCATTCATGCGCACGCCGAAGATCTGCGACGTGACGCCGTCGGCGGCGTCCGACAGCAGGAACACCGCCATGGGGGCGATCTTGGCCGGCGTCATCTTCTTGGAACGCTCGAGCCGCGCCTTCTGCGCTTCGGTGTCGGCGGGAATGGTGCCGATCATGCGCGTCCAGGCGAACGGCGAGATGCAGTTGGAGCGCACGTTGAAGGCCGCCATGTCGAGCGCGATCGAGCGCGACAGGCCGATGATGCCCATCTTGGCCGCCGAGTAATTCGCCTGGCCGAAATTGCCGACCAGGCCCGAGGTCGAGGTGAAATGCACGAAGGCACCCGACTTCTGCTCCTTGAAGTAATTCGCCGTGGCGCGGCTGACGTTGAAGGCGCCGTTCAGGTGCACGTCGATCACCATCTTCCAGTCGACATGGCTCATGCGATGGAAGATACGGTCGCGCAGGATGCCGGCATTGTTGATGACGCCGTCGATCTTGCCGAAGTTCTCGACCGCGGCCTTGACCATGCGCTCGGCGCCCGCCGGATCGGCGACGCTGTCGCCATTGGCCACCGCCTTGCCGCCCGCCGCCTTGATCTCGTCGACCACCTTCTGTGCCGGCGTCGTGCTGCCGCCGCCCTCGCCGTCGACGGCGCCGCCCAGGTCGTTGACCACGACGGCGGCGCCTTCGCGAGCGGCCAGCAGGGCCATCTCGCGGCCGATACCGCCGCCCGCGCCGGTGACCAGCACGACCTTGTCCTTCAGCATGTTGGGCATCTTGTGCTTCCTCTCCTCTTTACGATGGCAGTTTCGGGGGCCGCGGCCTGACGCGCAACAGCCGCGCGCTCAACAAGGTCAGCAGGGCGAAAGGCATCAGCCCGATCACCAGCGGCATCGCGACATAGCGACTGCCGACCAAGGTCAGGATCGCCACGCTGATCGTGCCCAGCGAGCCCATGCCCATCTGCGCCAGGCCGGCCAGCGATGAGGCGGTGCCGGCGAGCTTGGGATAGAGGCCGACAGCGCCGGCATTGGCGTTGGCCACGATCAGGCCGGTGCCGAAGCTCAGCACGATGTGCGGGCCGATGATCGACCACCAGGTGACGATGCCGGACAGCGAAAGTGCGCCCATGATCGCCAGAGCCGCGACGTGGAACCACCCCGAGGTGCGCATCATGGAGATGGGCGACACCCGGCCGACCAGCCGGTTGTTGACGAACGTGCCGGCGGTGAAGCCGCCGACCGACAGCAGCACGATCAGGCCGAATTGCTGCGGCGAGAAGCCGAGATGGTCCTGCAGGATGAAGGGAACGCCGGCCAGCATGCCGAAGTTGATGGCGAAGGCGAAGCCAAGCGTCAGCACGTTGCCGAGGAACTGCCGCTCGCGCAGCATCTCGCCCGATCCACGCAGCAGGGCGACGAGGTCGAGGCGCTCGCTGCGATGCTTGTTGGTCTCGCTGAGGCCGAACAAGGTCACCACCAGCAGCAGAAGGCCGAAGCCACCGACGAACCAGAAGGTCGCGCGCCAGGTCGCCCATTCGCCGAGGAAGCCGCCCAGCGTCGGCGCCAGCGACGGGGCGATGTTCTGGCCGAGCGAGATCCAGCTCATGACCAGCGGCATCTCCTGAAAGGTGTAGGCATCGCGCGTCAGCGCGCGGCCGATCACCGAGCCCGAGGCGGCGCCCAGGCCCTGCACGATGCGCAGGCCGATCAGACCGCCGATCGTCGGCGCGAACGAGCAGGCGAAGGTCGCGGCGGTGAAGAAGATCAGGCCGCCCAGCAGCACCGGCCGACGGCCATAGCGGTCGCTGAGCGGCCCGTAGAACAGCTGGCCGACCGCAAAGCCCAGCATGTAGGTGGTGAGCGTGAGCTTCACGCTGTCCGCGCCGGCGCCCAGCGAGGCGCCGACCGAGGGCATCACGGGCGTGTAGATGCTCATGGTCAGCGGGCCAAAGCTGCCCAACGCCACCAACAGGGCGACGTAGCCGGCGGAACGCGGAACGAGACTCACTTCGTGGCGACTTCTTCAGCACCCTCGGCACCGAAGTCGCCGCCGAGCGGCATCTCCTCCTGCGCGCGTGTCATGCGGGGATAGTAGTGGCGGAAAGCGCTGTGGATCTCGTCGAACGGAATGTCGGCGAAGACACCGCGATAGGCGAGATATTCCATGTGGCGCCGGCCGCTGAGATCGAACGGGTGATAGATCGAATCGGTGACACCGTCCCATTCCAGCGGCTTGAGGCCAAAGCGCTCGGTCAGCTCCTTGTTGAAGGCAGGCGTCGCCTTGATCCAGCGGTCCTCGAGCCAGACCTCGGTGTAGCCGTGATAGTAGAAGGTATCGCTGCCCATCAGATCGGAGAGCCGCTTGGTGGTCATGTGGTTGCGCACGTCGGCGTAACCGACGCGCGCCGGGATACCGACGGCGCGGCAGAGCGCAGCCATCACTCCCGCCTTGTTGATGCAATAGCCATGCCCCGCGGCCAGTGTCGTGCTGGCGCGATAGGCCTCGCGCTTCATCGGCGTGTTGTAGGGATCGTAGCGCAGGCTATCGCGCACGGCGTAGTAGAGACGCAACGCCTTGTCGCGATCGCTGCCCTCACCCGCGACCTGCCGGGCATAAGCCATGACCTTGGGATGATCCGAATCGATCAATGCCGCCGGCCGCCGATACGCCTCGAAGTCGACGCCGTCCCGCACCGTGTCGTCGCGGTCAGAGGTGAGGGAATCGTAATCCATGCCGGGCGTTGTCTACTTCAATCGGCGGCAAAGTGCATGCGTCGCGCCGCGCAATCCACACATGCGCGGATCGCTAGGGCGATTTCCGATCCGGTGGAACCGCGAGCGGTTCCACCGGATCGGAAATGCGCGCAAAGGTATATTCGTTGCAAGAGGCACATTCCGTTCGGCTGATTCCAGCCGAACGGAATGTGCTTTAGAGTGAAGGCGGCTCCTCGTCGGCCTTGATCAGGAAATGGGCATTGGCGGTAGCGACCGGCTTGGAGCGGTCGTCCTGCCAGGCCTCGGCGAAGACATTCACCATGCGCCGCCCCTGCTTGGTGACCTTGGCCGCGGCGATGACGTCGACCGGCCGGGCCGACCGCAGGTAGTCGACGGTGATGTTCACGATCTTCGGGACGGTCTCGGTCTCGGTTTCCCAGAGCAGATGGAAAATCGCCGCCATCTCCAGCATGGCGCCCAGCGTGCCGCCATGGATCGCCGGCAGGAAGGTGTTGCCTATAAGGTCGTCGTGATAGCGCATGCGGGTCAGCAGCTCGCCGGTGCCGTTCTCCGGCGCAATGCGCATCCAGCGTGCATAGGGGATCGCGTCGGCAAGCCTGGCGACGTCGCCGGCCTTGCGGACCTCGGCCAGGCGCGCCATGAGCGGATTTGGAAGCTTGCTCATGGCTTGCCCTCCAGCCCGGGAACGTCCGGCCGGTTTGCCAGCCCCTTGGTGCCCAACATGAAGGTGCCGGCCGCTGCGGCGATCGGGTCCTTGGCGTCGCCGTGATGGGCGAAGGCGCGCGTGAAGGCGACCGAGCGCGTGATGCGATAGCACTCGGCCTCGGCGATCACCGCCCGGCCCGGCGTCGCCGGCCGCACGTAATCGATGCGCAGGTCGAGCGTGGCGAAAGGCGCCGGCTCCTTCAGCATGGTGGCGACCGACATGCCACAGCAGCTGTCCATCAGCGCCGTCAACGGTCCGCCCGCGATCACGCCAGTCTCGGGATTGCCCACCAGCTCCTCGCGCCAATCGAGCTGCATGGAGCCGAAGCCGCGACGCACCGCGATGATCTTCAATCCCAGCGCCTTGCTGTGCGGGATGGCATCGGAGAACCACTGCTGGAAGAAGGCGATGCGCTGCTGCGGATCGCTGAACGGGCTACTCATGCTTACTCCTACAAACCCATCTGGCGCGCCGCGAGGTCCTTCATGATCTCGACCGAGCCGCCGCCGATCGACATCACCTTGGTCTCGCGATAGATGCGTTCGACCTTGGCGCCGCGCAAGTAACCCGCGCCACCGAAGACCTGCATCGCCTCGTTGGCGCAGAACTCCATGGTCGAGGTCGCGAGGTTCTTGAGCATGCAGATCTCGGCCACCGGCTTCTCGCCCTGGCCGACCCGCCAGGCCAGAAGCTCGAGCGTCGACTTAACGGCGTTGATGCGCATCGCCATGTCGACCAGGCGATGGCGCACGACCTGGTTGGCGATCAGCGGCTTGCCGAAGGTGTGACGCTCGCGGGCATAGGCGATGGCCTCGTCGAGACAGACCCTGGCGTAACCGCAGGCGCCGGCCGACATGCCGAGCCGCTCCTGGTTGAAGTTCAGCATGATGCCGATGAAGCCCTTGTTCTCCTGGCGGATCAGGTTGTCGACCGGGACACGGACATTGTCGAAGAAGAGCTGCGCGGTATCGGATGCCCACCACCCCATCTTCTTGAGCTTGGTGCGGCCGAAGCCCTCGCGATCGCGCTCGATCAGGAGTAGTGACACGCCGCCTGCGCCCGGGCCGCCGGTGCGCACCGCCACGGTGTAGTAGTCGGCGCGCATGCCCGAGGTGACGAACATCTTGGAGCCGTTGACCACGTAATGGTCACCCTCGCGGCGCGCGGTCGTCTTGAGGTTGGCGACGTCCGAGCCGCCCGACGGCTCGGTGATGGCAAGCGCACTGATCTTCTCGCCGGCCAGCACCTCGGGCAGGACCTTGCGCTTCATCCATTCCGGCCCGAGCGCGGCGATGGGCGGCGAGCCGATCGTGTGACTGTTGAGGCTGGCGTTCAGCCCGCCGCTGCCGTGGCGCGCCATTTCCTCGGCCTTGATGATGCCGAAGAAGGGGTCGGCGGGGACGCCGCCGTATTCCTCGGGGAAGCCGAGCTGCAGCAGACCGGCCGCGGAGGCTTTGGCGTAGAGCTCGCGCGGGAACTCCTCGGCTTCGTCCCACTGGTCGACATGGGGCATGATCTCGCGCTCGACGAAGCGGCGCACGGCGTGCCGAAAGATCTCATGCTCCTCTGTGTAGAATGGGCTGTGCGGTGCAGCGTCCGGCACAACGGGCTTGGGCGAATCGGCAACGGCCATCGGCGATCTCCTGGGTCCCGTTGTTACACTTTGGGTGATCACCGCCTAGCGCGTTGACAGCGCTGAACAGCTGTTCATATTGGCGGCAAGTGAAGCGGCAACAGACCGCTTGAGTGCAGGGGACGGAAACTGGTTACTTTTCTGCAGCTTACCCTCAATGGGCTGGCCGTCGGTTGCATTTATGGCCTGGTCGCTCTGGGGTTCGTCCTGATCTACAAGGCGACCGAGCTGGTCAATTTCGCCCAGGGCGACCTCCTCATGCTGGGCGCCTTCGTCGCCTACATGGCGGTGGTCTGGTGGGGGCTGGACTACTGGCTCGCCTTCCTGATCTCGGTGGTGACGATCGGCGCCTTCGGCGCCGTGCTCGACGCCACGGTGCTGCGCAACGTCATCGGCCAGCCGCAGTTCGCCGTCGTCATGCTGACCATCGGCCTCGGCGCCATGTTCCGCACCTTCGCCAGCGTCACCTGGGGCTCGGAGATCTACACCCTGCCGACGCCGTTCGGCGGCGTCTGGAACGTGGGCGGCGTGACGCTCAGCCACCAGTACATCTCGATCGTGGTCGGCACGCTGATCCTGTGCGGCGCGCTCTATCTCTTCTTCAACCACACGCGCGTCGGCGTCGCCATGCAGGCGACGTCGCAGAACCAGCTCGCCGCCTACTACATGGGCATCCCGGTGAAGCTGATCTTCTCGCTGATCTGGGCGATCTCGGCTGGCGTTGCCGCTGCCGCCGGCATCCTGCTGGCGCCGGTGACGCTGATCGACATCAACATGGGCCTGGCGGTGGCACTCAAGGCCTTCGCGGCCGCCGTGCTGGGCGGCTTCGGCTCGATCCCGGGCGCCCTGGCCGGCGGCATCATCATCGGCCTGATCGAGCTCTATGCCGGCGCCACCCTGCCCGAAGGTTTCAAGGACACCGCGCCCTACATCGTGCTGCTGATCATGCTGGCGGTCAGGCCGCAGGGCCTGTTCGGCACCTTGGCGCGCAAGAAAGTCTAGCCGCGCCATGCGTTTCCAGTTCAAGACCTCCTACAACCAGGACATCCGACTGTTCAAGGATCGGGTCGACGCCGGCTGGTACAGCCTGCTCGCGCTCGCCGTCGTCGCGCTGCCGATGCTGATGTCCGACTACTATGTCGGCGAAGCGACCTGGGTGTTCATCTATGGCATCTGCGGCGTCTCGCTGATGGTGCTGGTGGGCTACACCGGCCTGGTGTCGCTGGGTCACGCCGCCTTCCTCGGCATCGGCGCCTATGCCCATGCCTATTTCCTCAAGCAGGGCATCCCGTGGATTCCCTCCGTCGTGCTCGCGGTGGCGATCACCACGGCGAGCGGTCTCGTCGTCGGCCTGCCAGCGCTGCGCATGACCGGTATCTATCTCGCCATCGCCACGCTTGCCTTCTCGGTGATCATCCAGGAGGTGTTCAGCCGCTGGGAGTCGGTGACACATGGTTTCGCCGGCATGCCGGTGGAAAAGCCCACCATCCTCGGCATCGCCTTCCACGACGAGGGGCCGTTCTACTATCTCTGCCTGTTCTTCCTGGCCGTGGTGCTGTGGCTGACGCGCAACCTCCTGCGCTCGCCCACCGGCCGTGCCTGGATCGCCATCCGCGACAGCGAGATCGCCGCCCAGTCGATGGGCGTCAACCTCGCGATCTACAAGTCGATCGCTTTCGCCTACTCGGCCGCCCTGATGGGCCTCGCCGGCGCGCTGTTCGCGCACAAGATCGCCTATCTCGCGCCCGACATCTTCACCATCCTGCTGTCGATCCAGTTCCTGCTGCTGGTGATCGTGGGCGGCCTGGGCTCGCTGCACGGCGCGGTGTTCGGCGCGATCTTCGTGGCGCTGTTGCCGCCGCTCATCGCCATCCTGCGCGATTCGATTCCCGCCAGCATGAACGATGCCGCCGCGGCCATGAACATCAAGGTGCTGGCGCTGATTGGTGACGGCGTCGGCAACTTCCTGAAGAAGCCCGGCGTCGAAGCCGGCATCTTCGGCCTGATCCTGGTGCTGGTGATCCTGCTCGAGCCGCTCGGCATGTACGGCCGATGGGTCAAGATCCGCGTCTTCTTCTCGACCTTCCCGATGTATCGCGGCGCCACCTTCAAGCGGCAGAAGACCTACATGCGCTCGGAGCGGCTGCGATGAGCTTCTTCGCCGTCGACAACCTCTCGATCAACTTCGGCGGCATCAAGGCCGTCGATGGCGTCACCTTCGACGTCAACAAGGGCGAGGTCTTCACCATCATCGGCCCCAACGGCGCCGGCAAGACCACGATCTTCAACCTGGTGAGCCGGATCTACCAGCCGACCGGCGGCACGCTCGTGTTCGACGGCACCGACATCACCAACGTGGCCCCGCATCGCATCGCCGCGCTCGGCATCGCCCGCACCTTCCAGAACATCGAGCTGTTCGAGCATGCGACCCTGCTGCAGAATCTCCTGCTGGCGCGTCACGCCCACAAGAAGTCGAACTTCTTCTCCGAGCTCCTGTTCCTGCCGTCGGTGCGGCAGATGGAGCTCGAGCATCGCGAGGCCGTCGAGAAGGCGATCGATTTCCTCGACCTGCAGCAATACCGCGACAGCTTCATCGTCAACCTGCCCTACGGCGTGCGCAAGGTGACCGAGCTCGCCCGCGCGCTCTGCACCGACCCCAAGCTGCTGCTGCTCGACGAGCCTTCCTCCGGCTTGAACGTCGAGGAGACCGAGGACATGGCCTTCTGGATCCAGGACATCCGCAACCTGCTCGGCATCACCGTGCTGATGGTCGAGCACGACATGAGCCTGGTCTCCGCGGTGTCCGATCGCGTGCTGGCGCTGAACTACGGCCGGCCGCTCGCCATGGGCACGCCGGCCGAGGTGCAGTCGCATCCCGAAGTCGTGCGTGCCTACCTGGGTGGCTGATATGGCGATGTCGGAGCAACCCATCCTCAAGGTCAGCAATGTCGAGACCTACTACGGTCCGATCATGGCGATCCGCGGCGTCTCCTTCGAGGTGGCCAAGGGCGGCATCGTCACCATCCTGGGCGCCAACGGCGCCGGCAAGACCACGGTGCTGAAGACAGTGAGCGGCGTGATGGACCCGCAGAAGGGCAGCGTGCTGTTCGAGGGCCGCGAGATCCGCGGCATGGATCCAGACAAGGTGATGCGGCTCGGTATGAGCCACGTGCCCGAGGGCCGCGAGGTCTTCCCGTTCCTCAGCGTCCGCGAGAACCTGCGCATGGGCGCCTACACGCGCAGGGATGCGGACGGCGTGGCTCAGGACCTCGAGACGGTGTTCGGCTACTTCCCGGTGCTGCGCGAGCGCGCCGACCAGCGCGCGGGCTCCCTGTCGGGAGGCGAGCAGCAGATGTTGGCGATCAGCCGCGCCTTGATGGCGCGCCCGCACCTGATGCTGCTCGACGAGCCGTCGCTTGGGCTCTCGCCGAAGCTGGTGAAGGACATCTTCGAGATCATCGTCCGCATCAACCGCGAGCGCGGCGTCACCATCCTGCTGGTCGAGCAGAACGCCAACATGGCCCTGCAGACCGCGGATTTCGGCTACGTGCTGGAGGTCGGCCGCATCGTCATGGCCGACACGTGCGAGCGGCTGATGCAGAAGGAAGACATCAAGGAATTCTATCTCGGCATCAAGGAACAGGGCGCCCGCGGCAAGCGGCGCTGGAAGAAGCGCAAGACTTGGCGATGAGAAGCTGGGAGATGACGGAGAGCGCAATGGCTGGTGGCAACGAGCGGATCGAGGTCGAAGGCTGCGACACGATCCCCAAGCTGTTCTGGCATCAGGTGAAGGCGCGTGGCGAGCGCACCGCCTTCCGCGAGAAGGACCTCGGCATCTGGCGTGCCACCTCCTGGCGCGAGTACGGCGAACGCGCGCGCGCTGCCGGCATGGGCCTGGTGAGTTTTGGCCTGAGTCACGGCCAGGTCGTATCGGTGCTGGCCGAGACCGTGCCGGAATGGCTCTACGTCGACATGGGGACCATGGGCGCGGGCGGCGTCACCAACGGCATCTACCCGACCGATTCGGCCAAGCAGGTCGAATACATCCTGAACGACAGCCGAACCCGCTTCCTGTTCGTCGAGAACGAAGAGCAGCTCGACAAATATCTCGAGGTCCGCGAGCGCTGCCCCGACATCGTCAAGGTCTTCGTCTTCGACATGGAGGGCCTGGCAGACTTCAAGGACCCCATGGTCATGCCGTTCGAGGAGCTGCTGGCGCTCGGCCGCCAGTACGACAAGGCCCATCCCGAGCTGTGGGAAAAACTCGTCGCCGGTTCGCGGGCCGAGGAGCTCGCACTGCTGGTCTACACCTCCGGCACGACCGGCCCGCCCAAGGGCGCTATGCTGTCGCATCGCAACGTCATCTTCCAGATCAGCAACGCCGACGCCTTCATCCCCGTCGTCGAAGGCGGCGAGCAGCTGGCCTTCCTGCCACTCTGCCACGTCGCCGAGCGCACCTTCACCACCTTCCTGCCGCTGAGGTCGGGCGCCATCGCCAACTTCGCCGAAAGCGTCGAGACGGTGCCGGAGAACATCCGCGAGGTCGCACCGACGACCTTCTTCGCCGTGCCGCGCATCTGGGAGCGCTTCTATTCCGGCATCGCCATCCGCATGAAGGAGGCGACCTGGCTCGGCCGCGTCGCCTACCGCTGGGCGATCGGCGTTGGCCTGCAGGTCGCCGAGTCCGAGCTGGAAGGCCGCCAGCCCTCGCCGATCCTGAAACTGCGGCGCGCCGTGGCCGAGTGGCTGGTGCTGGACAACATCAAGCGCGCCATCGGCATGCATCGGGTGCGCTTCGCCGGCACCGGCGCGGCGCCGATCGCGCCCGACCTGATCAAGTGGTACCGCGCGCTCGGCGTCGACATGCGCGAAGTCTATGGCCAGACCGAGAATTGCGGGTTGGCCACCGGCATGCCCAACCGCATCAAGCTCGGCACCGTCGGCGTCACCGCGCCGCGGACGGAAACGAAGATATCCGCCGAGGGCGAGATCCTGCTCAAGGGTCCGCACATCTTCATGGGCTACCTCAACCAGCCGGAGAAGACCGCCGAAACGCTGCGCGACGGCTGGCTGCATACCGGCGACGTCGGCTACGTCGACAACGAGGGCTACCTCAAGATCACCGACCGCATGAAGGACATCATCATCACGGCGGGCGGCAAGAACATCACGCCGTCGGAGATCGAGAACCAGCTCAAGTTCTCGCCCTACATCTCCGACGCCGTGGTGATCGGCGACAAGCGCAAGTTCCTGTCGTGCCTGATCATGATCGACTACGACAACGTGGCCAAGCACGCCCAGGACAACAACGTGCCGTTCACCGACTTCGCCTCGCTGTGCCGCGCGCGCGAGGTCAACGACCTGATCTGGTCGGAGATCGAGCGCGTGAACGCCAACTTCGCGCGCGTCGAGACCATCAAGAAGTTCCGTCTGATCGAGCAGCAGCTCACCGCCGAGGACGACGAGGTCACGCCGACCATGAAGCTCAAGCGCAAGTTCGTGAACGAGAAGTACAAGGGCATGATCGACGGCATGTATGCCGAAGCGGTGTAGCTCGCAGTTGCGTCATTATCAGGGAGACGAAAGTGATGTGTAGTGCAATGCGTAAGTGGACAATCGTGAAGACGGCAGCCGCCGCGGCCGCTGCCGCGTCGCTCGCCACGGCGGCCGCGGCGCAGACCCGCGGGGTGACCGCGACCGAGGTGACGTTCGGCATGCATACCGACCTGTCGGGTGTGGCCGCGACCTACGGCGTGTCGTCGTCGAACGGCGTCAAGATGCGCTTCGACGAGATCAACGAGCAGGGCGGCATCAATGGCCGCAAGCTGAAGCTGATCATCGAGGACCAGGCGTACCAGGTGCCCAAGGCGGTGCAGGCCTGCAACAAGCTGATCAACCGCGACAAGGTCTTCGCCTTCGTGGCGCCGCTCGGCACGCCGATGAACAATGCCTGCTTCAAGGACCAGCTCTCGGTGGGCGTGCCCAACCTGTTCCCGCTCACCGCGGCGCGCTCGATGTTCGAGCCCTTCGACAGGCTGAAGTTCTATGGTGCGGCCTCGTATGTCGACCAGATCCGGTCGGGCGTCGAGTACCTGGTCAAGCAGAAGGGCAAGAAGGCCGTCTGCGTGATGTACCAGGACACCGACTTCGGCAGGGAGATCCTGGAAGGAGTGGAGCTTCAGACCAAGAAGCTCGGCATCAAGATCGTCGAGACGGCGGCGCACAAGCCGACCGACACCGACTTCACCGCCTCCATCACCAAGCTGCGCAACGCCGGCTGCGACCTCGTCGCCATGGGCACCATCGTGCGCGACACCATCGTGCCCTACACCACGGCGCGCAAAGCCGGCTGGAACGATGTCGCCTTCCTCGGCTCGTCGGCCGCCTACGACCTCGTGGTCGGCGCGGCGCCGGGCATGGACGGCTACTTTGCAATGGGCCTCACGGAGATGCCCTATGTCGACAGCAGCGTCGCCTCGGTGAAGAAGTTCGTCGAGGACTACAAGAAGAAGTTCAACGTCGATCCCAACATCGGCGCGGTCTACGGCTATGTGGCCGCCGACCTCACGGTCCAGGGCCTGAAAAATGCCGGCAAGGATCTGACGCTCGACAGCTTCATCAAGGGCATGGAAGCGATCAAGGGCTACAAGGACATCTTCAACGGACCAGCGGTGAGCTTCGGCCCGAACATCCGCCAGGGCGCCAACTCCTCGTTCCTGGCCGAGGTCAAGAACGGCAAGTGGGTCCGCGTTACCGAGCCGCTCGGCTTCTAACCGGCTGTCCTGAGGGAACGCAAACCCGGGTGGGCGACCACCCGGGTTTTTCTTTTGGGCGCATGTATGCCGGGGCAGTGTCGCGCGCTATAGTCGCATCCAAGACGGCTCGATCAAAACAGACGCCGTCATGGGAGGAAATACGATGAGCAAGTGGACTATCGTCACGACAATGGCGGCCGCTGCCGCCGCCGCGTCTGTCGCTACCGCAGCGTCAGCGCAGACCCGCGGCGTCACGCCGACCGAAGTGACCTTCGGCATGCACACCGATCTCTCGGGCGTCGCCGCGACCTACGGCGTGTCGTCGTCGAACGGTGTGAAGATGCGCTTCGACGAGATCAACGAGGCGGGCGGCATCAACGGCCGCAAGCTCAAGGTCATCATCGAGGATCAGGGCTACCAGGTCCCCAAGGCGGTGCAGGCCTGCAACAAGCTGATCAACCGCGACAAGGTCTTCGCCTTCGTGGCGCCGCTCGGCACGCCGATGAACAACGCCTGCTTCAAGGACCAGTTCGCGGTGGGCGTGCCCAACCTCTTCCCGCTGTCGGCCGCGCGCTCGATGTACGAGCCCTATGAGCGGCTGAAATTCTATGGCGCGGCGTCCTATGTCGACCAGGTGCGCTCGGGCATCGACTACTTCGTGAAGACGAAGGGCAAGAAGGCGGTCTGCGTGATGTACCAGGACACCGACTTCGGCAAGGAAGTGCTCGAGGGCGCCGAGCAGCAGACAAAGAAACTCGGCATCAAGATCGTCGAGACCACGGCGCACAAGCCGACCGACCAGGACTTCACCGCGCCGATAACCAAGCTGCGCAACGCCGGCTGCGACCTCGTCGTCATGGGCACCATCGTGCGCGATTCGATCGTGCCCTACACCACGGCGCGCAAGGCGGGCTGGACCGACGTCGACTTCCTGGGCTCGGCCGCCGTCTACGACCTGGTCGTGGGCGCCGCGCAGGGCATGGAAGGCTTCTACGGCATGGGCCTCACGGAGATGCCCTATGTCGACAGCAACGTCGCCTCGGTGAAGAAGTTCGTCGAGGACTATAAGAAGAGGTTCAACGTCGATCCCAACATCGGCGCGGTCTACGGCTACGTCGCCGCCGACCTCACCGTGCAGGGCGTGAAGAACGCCGGCAAGGACCTGACGCTCGACAGCTTCATCAAGGGCATGGAAGCGATCAAGGGCTACAAGGACATCTTCAACGGCCCGCAGGTGAGCTTCGGCCCGAACATCCGCCAGGGTGCCAACTCCTCCTTCCTGGCCGAGGTCAAGGGCGGCAAGTGGGTGCGGGTGACCGAGCCGCTGAGCTTCTGAGCCACCAAGGCGAACACAGACAAACCCCGGATGGGCAACCATCCGGGTTTTTCTTTCAGATCGACCGTTCAGCCCACGGGCGGCGGCGGCACCGTGACCCGGGCGTCACGCAGCTTCTCCTGCAGGACCGGGATGCCGGCGGCGTAGTTGCCATCCTGGCAGTTGGCGATGGCCACGCGGGCGTCGAGATCGGCCGCCTCCCCGCCGCGCGAATCGCCGCCGAGATAGCCGCCGAACGACCCGACATATTCGCCGTAGGTCTGCGAGAGCTTCGAGCAATAGGCGGCGCCCTGTGCCGCCGTCATGCCTGGCGGTGCCGCCTGTACGCTCGCCGCTCCGCCCTGCCCTGTCTGGCAGGCCGACAGGCCGAGCGCTGCAAATGCCGACAAAACCAATCCCCCGAGCTTCGCCATGCGATCCTCCATCGGTGACAGGCTACTGCAGTTGCCATTCGCTCGCTATGGTCACCTCCGCATGAGTGAGGAACTTTCCGGACAGGTGGCGATCGTCACCGGCGGCGCATCGGGCATCGGCGCGGCCTCGGCCGCGCTGTTGGCCGAGGCCGGCGCCAGCGTGATCATGGCCGACCTGCAGGCGGCGAAGGACGGGACGGGTCGCTTCGTGCAGCACGACGTCACCTCCGAGGAGTCGTGGCAGGCGCTGCTGGCCGACGTGCTGAAGCGCGAGGGCCGGCTCGACATCATGGTCAACAACGCCGGCATCGCCGGTGGCGCGGACAGCGTCGAGAGCACCGATGTCACCACCTGGCAGCGCGTGCATGCGGTCAACTCCGAGGGCGTGTTCCTCGGCTGCAAATACGCCATCCAGGGCATGAAGAAGACTGGCCCGGCCAAGCCCGCATCGAAGGGTTCGATCGTCAACCTCTCCTCGGTTGCGGGCCTGCAGGCCGGTGCAGGTGCGATCGCCTACACGGCGAGCAAGGGCGCGGTGCGCCTGCTCACCAAGAGCGTGGCGCTCTATTGCGCCGAGCGGAAGTACGGCATCCGCTGCAACTCGGTGCATCCGGGCGGCGTCGACACGCCGATCTTCGACGGTCTGTGGCAGATGGTCGGCCGCGAGCCCGGCAAGGCCTTCCTCGATGCGCGCCATCCCATCGGCCGCATGGCCGAGCCGCGCGAGATCGGCGAGGTCATCCTGTGGCTCGCCTCCGACCGCTCGAGCTTCGTGACCGGCGCGGAGATCGCGGCCGACGGCGGCATCACCACCGGACTGATGAGGAGGCAGGCCTTTGCCGCGGGTTGAGAACAAGGTCGTGCTCATCAGCGGCGGCGCCTCGGGCATCGGCGCCGCGACGGCGCGGCTGGTCGTGCGCGAAGGCGGCAGGGCCGTTCTGGCCGACCGCGATGAAGCCAAGGGCCAGGCACTGGCGGTCGAGCTCGGCAAGGGCGCGCTGTTCGTGCCACTCGACGTCACCGACGAGGCGGCCTGGCACAAGGCCGTCCAGGCCGCGGTCGTGAAGTTCGGGTCTCTGCACGGGTTGCTGAACGCGGCCGGCGTGGGCGTGCGCAACACCATCGAGGACTGCAGCCTCGCCGAGTACCGGCGCGTCAACGACGTCAATGCGCTGGGCACGTTCCTCGGCTGCAAGGCCGTGATCCCGGCGATGAGGGCGACAGCCGGCGGCTCGATCGTCAACATCTCCTCCGTGCTCGGCCTGCGCGGTGCGCCCTACGCCATGGCCTACTGCGCCAGCAAGGGCGCGGTGCGGCTGCTCACCAAGCACGTGGCGCTGCACTGCGCCCAGCAGAAGTACAACATCCGCTGCAACTCGGTGCATCCGGGCTACATCGACACGCCGATGATCGCGCCTCGGCTGGATCAGCCCATCGGCAACATGAGCGGCCGGCAATGGCTCGAGGAGCTGCACCCGCTCGGCCGCCTCGGCCAGGCCGACGAGGTGGCGGCCATGATCCTGTTCCTGCTGTCCGACGAGAGTTCCTTCTCGACCGGCTCCGAATTCGTCTGCGACGGCGGCCTGACGGCTTAAGGGAGCGCGGGCCTCTGGCCCGCATCATGATCATAAGCGGGCCGGAGGCCCGCGCTCCCTTAACGCATTCCCGTGATCGAGTTGGCCATCGCGCGGGGATCGCGCTTGGGCCAGCGGCCGGCTTCGACCTGGATGATGAAGTCGCCGACGATGCGGTTGAACTGGTCGGGATCCTCGATGTTGATGGTGTGGCCGCAGTTCGGCATCACCGCAAGGGCCGCCGACGGGATCTCGCGCTTCATCAGCACCGAGGGCGTGAGGCAGGGCCAATCCTCGTCGCCGGTCAGGATCAGCGTCGGGATGGTGAGCGCGCGCATCTTCTCGACGAGGTCGTAGAGCGAGGGCCGCTGGCCCTGCACGCCGATCTGGGTGTTGGCCGAGCCCAGCGCCGAGTGCTCGCCGAGCTCCTTCTTGAACTGGGCGAAGCCGCGCGGGTCCTTGTTCTCGAACTGAACGCGCGTCGGTCCATAGGCGTACTTCTCGGCGAACTTGGCCATGCCCTCGTCCTTGAGGGTCTTGGCGACGGTCTCGACCTCGGACTTGAACTTGGACTGCTGATCCTTCTCCGCGCCGTAGCCGCAGCCCGCGACGACCAGCGACAGCGCCCGCTTGGGGTGCCGGAAGCCGAAATGCAGCGTGGCGAAGCCGCCCATCGACAGGCCGACGACATGCGCCTTGTCGATCTTGAGATGATCCATGACCGAGGCGATGTCGTCGGTGGCGCGGTTCTGCGAGTAGCTCTCCGGCTTCTCCGGCACGTCGGACGGTGGATAGCCGCGCGCGCTGTAGGTGATGCAGCGGTAGCGTTGTCCGAAGTGGCGCATCTGCGGTTCCCACGAGCGGTGGTCGGCCGCGAACTCGTGCACGAACACGATGGGCTGGCCGGCGCCAGTCTCCTCGTAATAGAGCTTCACCCCGTCGTCCGTGGTCGCAAACGGCATCGCTTCCCCCGTTTCGTTGATCTCAGTCGAAGTCCCGGTCGGCGCCGATCAGTCCGCGCAGCTCGCCGGCCAGCGCCGTGAACGCCGCCGATTGTGAGGCGCGCGGCCGCGGCAAGTCCACCTTGATGTCAGCCGCGATGCGGCCCGGCCGCGGCGTGAAGACCAGGATGCGGTCGGCGAGCAGCAGCGCCTCGTCGATCGAATGGGTGACGAACAGCACCGTCGTGCGCTGCCGTTCCCAGATCTGCAGCAGCTCGTCCTGAAGCTTGGCGCGTGTCTCTGCATCCAGTGCCCCGAACGGCTCGTCCATCAGCAGCGCCTTCGGCCCCGTGGTCAGGGCGCGCGCGATGCCGACGCGCTGGCGCATGCCGCCCGACAGCTCGTGCGGGTAGCGATCGGCGAAGCCCGTGAGACCCGTCATGTCGATGAACCGCCCCGCGATCTTGGCGCGTTCGGCGGCCGGCGTGCCGCGCGCTTTCATGTTGAACTCGACGTTGCGCTGCACCGTCATCCACGGGAAGAGCCCGTGATCCTGGAACACGATGGCGGCATCGGGCGACGGTCCGTCGAGCTCACGGCTCGCCACGACGATCTGGCCGGCGCTGGCCCGTTCCAGGCCGGCCACGATCTGCAGCAGGGTCGACTTGCCGCAACCCGATCGACCCAGCAGGCAAACGAAGTCGCCCGCCTCGCAGGCGAAGTCGATGCCGCGCAGCGCCTCCACCGGCTCGGTCTTGCCGGGATAGGTCTTGCCGACGCCGATGCACTCCAGGAACTTGCTCATTCCGGCGCGGCCGTGAGGCCCTCCTGCCAGCGGCAGACATGTGCCCGCACGGCGCGCACCGCCTGATCGGCCAGAAGCCCGATAGCGCCGATGACGATGATGCCGGCGATGATCAGGTCGGAGCGGAAGGTGAGCTGGGCGTTCAGGATCATGTAGCCCAGGCCCGACTTCACCGCGATCATCTCGGCGGTGACCACGGTCAGCCAGCCGCCGCCGACGGCGAGTCGCAGTCCGGTGAAGATGGCGGGCAGCGCGGCCGGCAGGATGATGTCCTTCATCACCAGGAACTCGCTGGCCCGCGCCGCCCGCGCCACCTTGATCAGGGTGCGCTCGATGGTGCGCACGCCGAAGATGGTGTTGATCAAGAGCGGCCAGGTGCCGGCCAGGAAGATCAGCGCGATCGCGGGCTTGTCGCCGATGCCGAGGAACAAGAGCGCCAGCGGAATGAGGGCGATCGGCGGGATCGAGCGGAAGATCTGGATCGACCAGTCGGTCATGGTGTCGAGGATCTGATAGCGGCCGATCATCAACCCCAGCGGCACGGCGAACAGGAAGGCGAGCGTTATGCCGACCGCCACGCGCCCGATGCTGGCCAGCGCATTGACCAGCACCGTGTCCCAGTCGTCGACGAAGACCATCAGGACCTTGGCCGGCGCCGGCAGCAGCACGGGCGGATAGACCCTGGCCTGGACCGCGATTTCCCAGGCCAGCAGCAGCAGCGCCAGAGGCAGCAGCCCCAGCGCGCGACGCACCTGCATCAGACGTAGCCGAGATTCAGGAACTCGTCCCAGTTCGGCTCCTTCTCCAGCATCTTGTCGTCCGTCATCATCTTCGCGAGCGCCTTCAGGCCGCTCACGAAGCCCGGGCCGGAATCGGCGCTGAAGAACAGGTTCTTGGTCGAGAGCTCGGCGACCTCCTTGGTCATCTTGAACTGCTTCATCGTGGTCTCGATGGCGATCGACGGGTTGGCGGCCATCTCCTTGGTCGCCTTGACGTGCGCCGCCACCATCTTCTTCGTGAGGTCGGGCTCCTTCTTCACGAAGCCGCTCGAGGCCACGAAGCCCAGGTTGGTCTTACCCATCGGGGAATCGTACGGCACCCAGAGCCGCTTGCCCCAGCCGTTCAGCTCGGCCAGCGCCGCATAGGGCTCGAAGCAGCAGATCGCCGCGACGTCGCCGCGCATCAGGGGAATGGGCTGATCCTGGTTGTCCATGAAGGCCATCTCGACCTGGCCGTAGACGCCTTCCTGCTTGAGCTTCCAGTTCAGCGACACCAGCCCGATCGAGCCGTTCTGGACGGCGATCTTCTTGCCCTTCAGCTCCTGGAAGCTCTTGATCGAGGGCTGCGCCAGCACCATCCAGCCGCCGTCGCAGCCGTTGGCCAGGACCTGCATGGGGAAGCCCTTGGTAGCGACCTGCATGGTGGCTGAAAGCCCGCCATTGCCGATATCGACATCGCCCGACGCCACGGCCTGCATGCGCTGCACCAGCGAAGGGAACATCACCAGCTCGAGATCGATGCCTTCGGGCTTGAGCAGCGCCGGCATCAGGAAAGCGGCGTTGGTCGTCGTCGTGAAGGCCGAGCCCATCTTGACCTTGCGCAGGTTCTGACCAAGGGCGCTGCGCGAAACGATGGCAGGTGCCGCGAGCGCGGCAGGAAGGGCGGCGATGATATGGCGGCGCAGCATGGCTTTTCTCCTGGTCGGCATGGCGAAGCAAAAAAAGCAAACGCCGCGCCAATCCCTAGAATCCTTCATGCGCGACGACTGCCGCATGATGGCCTTGCGATGCTAGCATTCATCGCATGAGCGAGATCGGAACCGGCCTGCAGAACGCCACGGGCATCCGCGACGGCATCGCCCGCGCCGGCTATGCCTTCGTCGAAGCCTCGGACATGCGCAATGCGCTCGCCCGCTTCGGCACGCTGGCCGACTGGCCAGCCTTCGCCGAAAGCTGGAACGATCTCGAGGTCGACACCTACATGGCCGACGGCGGCCGCTACCGGCGTCGCCGCTTCGGCGTGTGGGCAGCCGGTCGCCAGGGCCCGATCCTGCGCGGCCCGCACCAGGCGCACTTCCAGACGCTCGACTACAACCACCTGAACGGCGGCGTCGAGCGCTGGTTCAAGCCGATCACCGATGAGATCGGCGATGGCGCCAGCATGCGCACCATCCTCGAATACTGCCGCGCCCTGTTCGGACGCCTGGCGCCCGAGACCACGCGCTGGCACGTCGAGGCCCACCAGTTCCGCATCGAGGCGCGCCAGGGCGAGCACGGCAAGCCCACGCCCGAGGGCATGCATCGCGACGGCGTCGACTATGTGCTGGTGCTGCTGGTCAACCGCCGCAACATCCAGAGCGGCACGACCACCGTGCACGACCTCGACAAGCGCACGCTGGGCAGCTTCACCCTGACCGATCCGCTCGACTCGGCGCTGGTCGACGACGCCCGCTGCTATCACGGCGTGACGCCGGTCGAGCCGGAGAATCCCGCCCAGCCCGCCTACCGCGACGTGCTGGTGGTGACCTTCAGGAAGTCGGCTTAGCCGCCGCCCATCTACCCACCGATCGTCACCCCGGCGTCAGCAATGATGGTCTGGCCGGTGATGAACGCGCCGGCCTTGCCCGCCAGCATCACCGCGATGCCGCCGATGTCGTCGGGCTCGCCGATGCGGCGCAGCGGGGCGGTCTGCAGGCGCTTGTCGAGATATTCGGGATTGTCCCACAGGGCGCGGGCGAAGTCGGTCTTGATCAGGCCCGGCGCAATCGTGTTCACGCGGATGTTGTCAGGTCCCAGCTCGGCGGCGAGATTGCGGGCGAGCTGCATGTCGGCCGCCTTGGAGATGCAATAGGCGCCAATCACGGTGCTCGCCCGCACGCCGCCGATCGACGACACGATGATAACCGAGCCGTCCTTCTTCGCCTTCATGTCGGGCGTGCAGAGATTGATCAGCCAGATGTTGCTGAGGATGTTGTTCTGCATGATCTTGGTGAAGGCCTCGTCCGGCATCTTGTCGGTCGGCCCGTAATACGGGTTGGAAGCCGCGTTCAGCACCAGCACGTCGACCGACCCGAGCTGCTTCTTGGTTTCGGCGATCAGGTTCTCGCACTGCGCCTTGTCCGAGATGTTGCAGGGGATGACGATCGCCTCGCCGCCGGCCTTGCGGATCTCCGCCGCCGCCTCGTCGCAGGCCGGCTTCTTGCGCGACGACACCACGACCTTGGCGCCCGACAGTGCCAGATGGAGGGCGATCGACTTGCCGATGCCCTTGCTCGAGCCGGTGACGACGGCGACCTTGCCCCTGAGGTCGAAAAGCGGCGATGCCATGGTGCGTTCCTCCGACGAGTGCCGCACCCTGTGTCGCACGAAACCCGGCCGCTGCAAACGTGATCGCGTTCGCGCTGCGTGACGAAATCAGGCGCCAAGCCTCTGAAACCGCGCGGTGAATCGTCGATTGACCTGGATCAAGGTTATCGGGGCGACGCCGCTGCACAAAGGCCGTGGCCCCCGAGGCGCCGATCACCCTGCCAAGGCATTCCTGATGAATGGATCAAGCAAGCTGCTGCTGGCCATCGTCCTCGTCGTCGCGCTCGCCGCCATCGTCGAGTTCTGGCCGAAGACCCTCGACCGCCCGAGCCGGACGGCTCCTGCGGGCGCGGCGAGCGGCAGCACGGCGCTCACCCGGCCGCCCGGCGCAGAGGGCGCCGGGCCATCCTCGACCAATCGGCCGCCGGCAGGGTCGGCCTTGTCCGAAGTGCCCGAAATGCTCTTCCAGGAATGCGTGAGGACCCGCCTACCGATCTCAACCGATGCCGCGGCCCGTGCGCTCGCCTGCTCGAAAGCCCTGCAAAGCCGCCAGCTCTCGTCCGAGCAGATCGCGCTGGCGCGCCTGACGCGCGGTATCGCGCGCACGTTCCTCGGCGACCGCGAACTGGCGAGCGAGGACTACCTCGATACCATCCGACGCTACGACCAGCTGATCGATCCGACCAATCCCGACGCGCTGATGCTCTATCGTCGCGCAGTCGCCTTGGAGGCGACCGGTCAGGCCGACAGGGCCCTCGACGACTATGGCGCCGCCATCAAGGCCGACCCCACTTCGGCGATGGCTTTCCTCGGCCGCGGCGTGCTGATGGCGGGCCGCAAGCGCGCTTACGAACGCGCCATCGAGGACTTCGACAAGGTCCTGATCCTGCACCCCGACAACATCGACGCCTTGATCGCGCGGGGCGACGCGTTCAGCAATCTCGGAAACAGCGGCCGCGCGATGGCCGATCTCAATCGTGCGATCGCTTTCGCGCCGCAACGTGCCGAGGCCTACCTGGCGCGCGGGCTGGCTGAGGCAAGGAAAGGCAACACGATCGCCGCACAATCGGACTACAAGGAGACGCTCCGGCTCGATCCCAACAACGTCCACGCCCTCATCAATCTCGCCGCCCTGGATTGCCTCGAGGCAAAGTACGATGATGCCATCGCCAAGCTCGATACCGCGATCTCCATCGACCAGGAGCAGGCGCGAGCCTTCTACAATCGCGGATACGCGCGGTTCGCGCTCCAACAGTACGACAAAGCCATCGCCGACTACGACATGGCCATCCGCCTCGAGCCCGGGCTCGGCGTCGCGTACGGCAACCGGGCCCTGGCCCGGACGCTCGAAGGCCGTGATCTCATCAAGGCGCTGGCCGACAGCGACGAGGCCCTGAAGCTGCAGCCGCTCAATGTCGATATTCGCGAGACGCGCGGCTTCATCTACCTGAAGCTCGGCGATGCCGCGCTCGCCCTGCATGAGTACGACCTGGCGCTAGAGGTCGACCCTCAGCGCGCGCTGGCGCTCTATGGTCGAGGCGCCGCCAAGACTCGCCTCGGTAACGTCGCTGCCGGCAAGCTCGACCAAGCGGCCGCAGAGGCCCTCAATCCAGTCGTCGCGCGGGAATTCGCCGCCTACGGATTGTAGCCGTCAAGGATGCCCCAGCAGAGCCTGGCGGAAGCGATCCTTCAGATGCGCGCCGTCCTGCGGCGGCATGACGAACTCGAGCTTCTCGACCATCACCTTGACCAGGCGGAACACCGGGCCCTTCTTCGTCCGCGCGTCCTTCACCAGCTGAGCCACATCGCCCGCCTCGCGCACCGTGCCGACATCGGCGATGCCGCAACCCCGGGCGATCATCGCCAGGTCCGCCCCGGCACCTGACTCGGTGGGGCCGTTGTTGCGCGGGCTGGTGTGCGAGGCCTGGTTGCCGGTCTCGCCGAACTTCTCGTTGTCCAGCACCACGATCGCGAGATTCTCGGGCTGCTGCGTCGCCACGGTGGCGAGCGATCCCAGGCTCATCATGAGATCGGCATCACCGGTGATCACCAGCACGCGCTTTTGCGGCTGCGCCAGGGCGAGGCCCAGCCCCATGCTGACCGGCGCGCCCATGGCGCCCCACAGCGGCATGTTGAGGGGACGGTCGCCAGCCTCGGTGATGTCCCAGTTCGACGAGCCCAGTCCCGCGATCACCAGGAGATTGTCGTCGGCGCCCTCGAGGATCTTCCTGACCAGCGGGCGGCGCTGCAGCGTGGCCTGGCTCATTTGGCGACCTTCTTGCCGAAATCCTTGATGCCGATCAGCTTTTGGCGCAGCAGGACCGCGACCGCCTGCCCGCCGTTGAAGGCGGCGCGCGCCGCGGCGTCGACCGTGGCCCTTACGTCTTCGGCATTGTCGACCGGGTAGAGCAGCACGCCCATCGCCTCCAGCACCTTGGGCGTGCCCTGACCCATCGGGTACTGCCACGAATTGAACTCGCCCCACTCGCCGCGCATGGTGATCAACGTCAGGAACGGAAAGCGCAGCGTCTTGGTGAGACCCATCATGTTGATGGTATTGCCCACGCCCGAGCTCTGCATCAGCAGCGCCGAGCGCTGACCACCCAGCCAGGCACCGGCGGCCAACGCGATGCCTTCTTCCTCCGTCGTCAGCGGCACGGTGCGGATCGAATTGGAGCGCTGGCAATGCTCGATCAGCCGCGAATGGCCGGCATCGGGCACGTGATAGACCTGCTTGATGTCGTGGGTCTGAAGGACTTCGAAGATCTGGTCGCGCCAGTCAGAGGGGGTCTCGGCGTTCATGGCCGCGACGTTAGCCATCGCCGACCGCGTATTCAAAGAGCAATCGCCAGAAATGGTGACGATTGGAACGAAATCGGTGGGATCATCACGCCGCAATGCACTTACGTTGAATTTGCGCCACTAGGATTTGAGGGCCGTCGGTAAACGAACCGCGAGCCGCTCCAGACCTCAAGTCCACGGAGGCGGCGCCCAATTCGCCTTGCAAACCCAAGCCGGAGCCCCGCGCAAGCGGCAGTACGCCAATCGTTCTATCGTGCCCAAACTCCAGCCCCAGCTATTCAGGCTTGGACTTATCCACCTCCGGAGCTCCTGGCTCAACCGGCCCCTGTTGCTGCACCTGCTGCTGTTCGTGGACTACAGCCCCACCGGCAACCCCAACAACTCCAGACCCACGCCCTTCAAGCTGGGCCGCTCTCGCTTCCAACTCGTCGGCGTACCCATTCAAACGCTCGACATCGGCCTGCTGGCTTTGCGACGCGGCCAACCTCCGAGCCCGTCGAGCCAAATCCCGTAGGTCATGTGCGTCCCGTCGAGGATCTGACAAATGCGCTTCCCCCTGAGATCACCTAACGCGGACTCGCGGAGAAGGTTACACCCCCGGTGCTGGCAGCGGCGTTCGCAAAGGCCGACAGGAAGGCGGCGGTGGGCAACGGATGTTTGGCGGCTCACAAAGGACGCTGTGTTGCTTAGCTACTGCCGCCCACCACGCGCTGCCCCGCGATCTGTGTCAATCCCAGCGCGACAGACAGGAAGTCCGATCCCGTGGTCAGCCGGGCGGCGGGAGCCGCCGCGGCGATCGCCGACCTCACGGCAGGCACGCGGCTCGAGCCGCCGGTGAGGAAGATGGTATCGATCGCGTTGCCGTCGAGCCCCGCCCTGGCAATGCACTCGCGGGCCGCCGCGTGGAGCCGGTCGGTGCCGACGGCGATCGCTCGCTCGAAGTTGGCGCGAGTCGTCGGAATGGCAAGGCCGTGCTCGAGGAAGCCCAGCGACACGAGGGCATCGTCGATATCGCTCAGCTCGATCTTGGTATCTTCCACCGCGAAGGCCATGCGATGGCCAAGACGCTGGCGAACCGCCGTCAGCAGTCGCCGGACCTTTTCCGGCTCGGCGGCATCGGCAACGAGCTCGGCCAGCGCGCGCTCATTCTTGTAGGTGTAGGCGAAGTTGATCGTGGCCCAGGTGGCGAGCTCGTGATAGGGCGCGTTCGGCATCGGCAAGCCCTTCTTGAGCAGGCGCGTGCCGAGGCCCAGCATCGGCATCACGGCGGCAAGGCTCAAGGCGGTGTCGAAATCGGTGCCGCCGACGCGCACGCCCGCCGTCGCCAGGATATCGTCGCCGCGCTCGGCACGGCCGCGACGGTCGGGCCCGATGCGGACGATCGAAAAATCGCTGGTGCCGCCGCCGATATCGGCGATCAGCACCAGTTCCTCCGCCGATACCGTCTGTTCATAATGGTGCGCGGCAGCGATCGGCTCGGGCACGAAGACGATGTCCCGGAATCCTGCCTCGCGCGCAATGGTCTCGAGCACGGCTTGCGCGCGCCCATCACCCTCCGCGTCGCCATCGACGAAGTGCACCGGTCGGCCATGCACCACGGCCGTGATCTCCTCCCCGGCGAACGCTTCGGCCTTGCGCTTGAGATGGCGCACGAAGATCGCGACGACCTCGGCGAGCGCCACCTTGCGGCCGCCCAGGCTGGTCTTCTCGTGGATCAGCGAGGAGCCCAGGATGGTCTTGAGCGCCCGCATCAATCGGCCCTCGGTCTGGCCGACATAGGCAGAGATCGCCTCGCTGCCGAACAGCACCCGGCCCTTGGTCTCTAAGTCGAAGAACACCGCACTCGGCATCAATGTGCGCTCGTCCTCGAGCGGCGCCAGCGCAAGCTCGTTGCCGCGGGCGATCCCGATCGCCGAGTTCGAGGTGCCGAAATCCAGTCCGCAGGCGATCATGCTTGTCCCCTTCCATACGCGACCTCGTGAGCGAAGGGGATCTCATCTATGTCAACCGAAGCGGCGTTGCCAGACTGTTTCTTTTCGCTTATCCTGTCCCCGATAGTGGGATGTCCGCGAAAGCGGGCGTCCTTTTTTGTTGAGCGGGTACCGATGCGCATTGTGGGAATGCTGGTGGTGCTGATCGCCGGTGCCGCCTTGAGCGGTTACTGGATGTGGCGGCGCACGACGGCCACGATGTATTACCGCTCGGCCAACCCCACCATCCGACCATCGCACGTCACGCCGGAGGAATACGACGCCCAGGTGATCAGGCGCCGCAAGCGCGTGCGCCTCTTGAAGTCGGCGTTTGCGGCTGCAGCGGGCGGCCTGCTCGCCGCGCTGCTGTTCGTGCTGGTGGACAGCGGGCTGTCGCGGCACTGAGCGGGCGCGTGAACGACAGCCGGGTGCGCGTGTTGGCGGCTGGCGCCATCGGCAACCTGCTCGAATGGTACGACTTCGCGATCTACGGCTACTTCGCACCGCAGATCGGTCGCGCCTTCTTTCCCCATGCCGATCCGGTGGCTCAGGTGCTGGCGGCGTTCGGCGTGTTCGCCGCGGGTTACCTCATGCGCCCCCTGGGCGGCGCGCTGGTCGGCCATATCGGAGATCGTCATGGCCGGCGTGCCGCTCTCATATTCTCCATCGCCGCGATGGCCGGACCGACATTCCTGGTCGGTCTGCTGCCGGGCCATGCAACCCTCGGCGTGGCGGCGCCGATCCTGCTCATTCTGCTGCGCTGCCTGCAGGGGCTGTCAGCGGGCGGCGAGTGGACCACCTCCTTCATCTTCCTGATCGAACGAGCCCCTGCCCATCGCCGCGGCCTGGTCGGCGCCATCGCCTCTTCGGGCGGCATCTCCGGCATCCTGCTGGGCTCGGCGTCGGCCGCCTTGCTGGCATCGATCCTGCCGCCGGCCGCGCTGGAGGAGTGGGGCTGGCGGCTGCCCTTCCTGCTGGGACTACTGGCCGGCATCGCCGGCTGGACGCTACGGCGCGGCTTGAGCAACACCGCCGAGCAGCAGGCCACGCCGACCACGCCGCTGCTTGACGCGCTGCACAATCATCCCAGGGTGATCGCGCGCGTTGCCGGTATCGCCGCGTTCGCCGCCAGCGGCCTTTACCTGATGTTCCTCTACATCGTGAGCTGGCTGCAATCCGTCGACGGCATCGCCTCCGAGCGCGCCCTCGACATCAACACGGCGAGCATGGTGGCGCTGATCCCGGTCGAGCTGGCCGCGGGCTGGCTGAGCGACCGGCTCGGCGGGCGAAGGGTCCTGCTCGCCGCCCTCGGCTTGGCGGCGCTGAGTGCGCTGCCCCTGCTGTGGCTGATGCACCAACCATCGACCGCCGCCATTCTCGCCGGACAGCTGGGCTTCGTGCTCACCATCGGCACCGTGCTCGCTGTTCAGCCCGCCTTCATGGTCGCGGTGACGCCGGCGACGCTGCGCTGCTCGACCGTGGGGCTCGGCTACAACATTACGCTGGCATCGGTCGGGGGACTAAGTCCATTGGCGGCAGCCTGGCTGGTGCATCGCACCGGCGTCGACCTCAGCCCGGCCGGATTGATGAGCGGCGCCGCAGTGGTCTCGATCATCGCCATCCTGTGGGCCGTGCCCGTTGAGGTCGTGGCCGCCGGCCGCGAATGAGCTGCTGTCAGGCGTCGTTACGCAATTCGGAACGTGCCGCCCGCGGCGCACGCTGTCCATGCGGATGGCGCATTTATTGCTGTCCATTACGGGCGCATAATGGTGCAAACAATCCCACAGGATCGAGCGATGCAGCCGCAGACGAGTCCCGCACCTTCAGCCCTCGCGCCGCCGACCATGATCGGCGGCGAGATCCCGTTGATCGACGTGTCGGGCTTCCTGGCGGGCAAGCCGGGCGCCGCCGAGCGCGCCGCCGCCGAGCTGCGCTTCGCCTTCGAGAATGTCGGCTTCTACTACCTTGCGGGCCACGGCGCGCCGCAGGCGCTGATCGATACCGCCTATGCCGAGGCGGCGCGCTTCCATGCGCTGCCGCTCGACACCAAGCTCGCGGTCAAGGTCGACGAGCACAATATCGGCTACATGCCGATCGCGCGGAAGCCGCCGCCCAACGCCGCGGCGCAGGGCAAGAAGCCCAGCCAGAACGAGGCCTACTTCCTGCGCCGGGAGAAGACTCCCGACCATCCCGACGTGGTCTCCAACCGGCGTTTCCATGCCATGAACAAGTGGCCCGACGAGGCGGCCATCCCGGGCTTCCGCGCCAACATGGTCTCCTACATGACGACGATGGAGGCGCTGTGCCGCAAGCTGGTACGCCTCTATGCGCTGGCGCTCGACCTGCCGGAGACGTTCTTCGACCCGAGCTTCGCCGAGCCACACATGATCCTGCGCATGTCGCGCTATCCCGCGATCGATGCGGCCGACGAGACGGTGAACAGCCTGGTGGCGCATACCGATTCGGGCTTCATGACCTTGCTGCCGCCCAACAAGGTGCAAGGGCTGGAGATCAACCTGCCCGACGGGCGCTGGCTGGAAGCGCCGGGCGTGCCGGATGCCTTCGTGGTCAACGGCGGCGACATCCTCCATCGCTGGAGCAACGAGCGCTTCCTGTCGACGCCGCATCGCGTGCGCAACCTCTCGGGCACGCTGCGCTATGCCGTGCCGTTCTTTTGCGATCCCAACCACGACACCGTCATCGAGTGCCTGCCCTCCTGCCAGTCGCCCGAACAGCCGGCCAAGTACCCGCCGATCAAGATGGGCGACTACGCGCTGTGGTTCGCCGCCCAGCGCTACGAGCACATGCAGAAGGTGCAGGCGCCGAGCGAGGCGGAGATCGCGCCCGGCGCACGTGCAACGAGTCGCTGGCAGAGCTGATGATGGTGGGCGCGCGCGCGGGTGCCCAGACCAAGCATCATGTCATCCTGAGCGCAGCGAAGGATCTCATCGCGTGCTGCTACGCCATGAGATCCTTCGCTGCGCTCAGGATGACAGTTGTGTTCGGCCTGCTGGCGATCCTCGCCATCCCCGCTTTCGCCCAGCAGCCCAGGACCATCCGGGCGGTGATGCATTCGGACCTCAAGGTGCTCGATCCGGTGTGGACCACCGCCAACATCGTGCGCAACCACGGCTACATGGTGTGGGACACGCTGTTTGCGATGGACGAGAAGATGCAGGTTCAGCCGCAGATGGTCGATCGCTGGACGCTGAGCGACGACAGGCTCACCTACACCTTCACCCTGCGCGAGGGGCTCAGGTTCCACGACGGCAAGCCGGTCGCGTCGGAAGACTGCGTCGCCTCGCTGAAGCGCTGGGGCGCGCGCGATTCGACCGGCGTCAAGCTCATGAGCTTCGTCGCGGCCTTCGAGCTCGTCGACGAAAGGACCTTCAAGCTGGTCCTGAAGGAGCCCTATGGGCTGGTCCTCGATTCGCTCGCCAAGCCGGGCAGCTCGACGCCGCTCGTCATGCCGAAGCGCATCGCGGAGACCGATCCCAACAAGCAGATCGACGAATTCGTGGGCTCAGGCCCCTTCATTTTCAAGAAGGACGAGTGGAAGCCCGGCGAGCGCACCGTCTATGTGCGCAATCCCGACTACAAGCCGCGCCCCGAGCCGCCGTCGGGCCTGGCCGGCGGCAAGGTCGTCAAGGTCGACCGCGTCGAATGGCTCTCCATTCCCGATCATCAGACCGCGGTCAACGCCCTGCTGGCGGGCGAGATCGACTATATCGAGGCGCCGCCGCACGACCTGAAGGCGCTGCTGCAGGCCGACAAGAATATCCGGCTGGAGGTCTACAACACGATCGGCGCGCAATACGTGTTCCGCTGGAACATCGCGGTGCCGCCGTTCAACGACGAGCGGGTGCGCCGCGCCGCCATGTACGCCTTCAACCAGGAGGACTTCCTGAAGGGCGTGATCGGCGACGAAAGGTACTACCAGGTCTGCCTCGCCATGTTCGTCTGCGGCACGCCGCTGGAGAACAAGGCCAGCATGGACGGCCTGCTGCAGTCGAACTTCGCCAAGTCGAAGGCACTCCTGAAGGAGGCAGGCTACGACGGCACGCCGATCGTCATGCTGCATACCACCGACATCGCCGTGCTCACCAATGCCGGGCCGATCGCCAAGTCGCTGCTCGAGCAGGGCGGCTTCAAGGTGGAGACGGTGCCGCTCGATTTCCAGGCGATCGTTGCGCGACGTCTGCGCAAGACGGTGCCGGCCGACGGCGGCTGGAACGGCTTCATGACGGCGTGGCTCTCGGTCGACATGATGAACCCATTGACCAACAGCATGCTCACGGCATCGTGCGACAAGGCCAATTTCGGCTGGCCGTGCGATGCCGAGATCGAGCGCCTGCGCGACGCCTTCGCCCGCGCGCCCGACCTGCCGGCGCGCCAGAAGATCGCCGCCGAGCTGCAGGCGCGCGCCGTGCACTACGGCACCCACATCCATCTCGGCCAGTACACGCTGCCCACCGCGACGCGGGCCGATCGGCTGAGTGGCATGGTGACGAGCCCGATCCCGGTGTTCTGGAACATCGAGAAGAGATAGGCGTCAGACTCCTCTCCCCCTTGGGGGAGAGGAAGATGAGAGCGCGTGAAACAAGCACGAGCAATGGGTGCGGCATCTGGCATAGTCGCCTCGATGCCTCAGCCCACCAGCCTTCGCCTCGTTGCCGCCGGTACGATCGGCAATGTGCTCGAGTGGTACGACTTCGCGATCTACGGCTATTTCGCCATCTCAATCGGGCAGACCTTCTTTCCCGGCGACAGTGCGGTGGCCCAGGTGCTGGGGGCGTTCGGCATCTTCGCGATAGGGTCCATCATGCGGCCGCTTGGGGGCATGCTGATGGACTATGTCGGCGGCCGCTACGGCCGGCGCACCGCACTCACTATCTCCGTGAGCGCCATGGCCGTGACCAGTTTCCTGCTCGGGCTGCTGCCGGGGGTACGCCACACTGGGTTTGGCAGCACCGGCCGCGCTCACGCTGCTGCGCATGATCCAGGGCCTGTCGGCGGGCGGCGAGTGCACGACGGCGTTCACCTACATGATCGAGAACAGCAAGCCGCATCGCCGTGGCCTGATCGGCGGCATCGCGTGCGCCAGCATGACGCTCGGCACCCTGCTGGGATCGGGCGTCGGCGCCCTCGTGGCAGGCCTGCTGACGGTGGACCAGCTGCACGGATGGGGCTGGCGCATACCTTTCCTGTCCGGCCTTGCGGTGGGTGTCGTCGGCTGGTTCATGCGGCGGCGGCTCGCGGACAGCTACCGTGCCGCCTTCGGCGTGATCGGCGGTCTCACGCCCCTGGCGGCGACCTGGCTGGTCCATCGCACCGGCACCGACCTCAGCCCGGGCTTCCTGATGATGGCGGCCGCCGCGATCTCGCTCGCTGCCGCGTTCTTCTTCAGGGAGACGGTGCCGGCCAAGGCGAAAGCCGGCTGATGCGGCGGCGTGTCTTCACCGCGGGCGCCGTCGCCCTGACCGCCGCGCCGACACGGGCGGCCGAACCGGCCTGGATCGACGCTCATGCCCACGTCTTCGTGAAGGGCCTGCCGCTCGCCATCGACGCCCGCTACCGGCCGGATTACGACGCCTCATGGGAGACGCTGCTGGCGTTGGCCGAGCAGAACGGCGTCGGCCGCGCCGTGATCCTGCAGCCGTCGTTCCTGGGCTTCGACAATTCCTACCTGTTCGAGGCGCTGCGCGCGCGGCCCGAGCGGTTCCGCGGCGTGCCGTGGATATCGCCATCGGTCACGGTCACCGCCGACGACTGGGAGAGCCTGGCCGGGATCGGCGTGCGCGGGCTGCGCTTTCCCATCTACGGCCTGCCGACGCCGCAATGGTCCTACTACAAGAACATGCTGGCCGAGGCGAAGAAGCGCGGCTGGCCGATCCACCTCTACGTCGAGAGCAGCCGGCTGGCCGAGATCCTGCCCATCCTGCTCGACGATGGGCTCAAGGTGGTGATCCCGCACTACGGCATGTTCGATCGCACGTTGGGACCGGCGCGCGATCCCGGCTTCAAGGTGCTGCTGGAGAGCGCCAAGAGTCGCAACGTCTGGGTGGTGATGTGCGGCGCCTACCGCGTCGGGCCTGAGCGGGCACGCGCGGCTACGCCCATGTTGCTCGACGCCTTCGGTCCCGACCGCCTGATGTGGGCCAGCGACTGGCCGCACACCGATACCGGATTGAACCGCGTTACGACCTATCCGCAGACCCTCAAATGGTTCGAGGAATGGGTACCCGACAAGCCAACGCGGCAGACGATCCTGGTGGAGACGCCGTCCAAGCTCTACGGCTTCTAGGAGGCGCCACCCTCGACGCCGCGGCCCTCGGCGCGCCAGCGCAGCATGCCGCCCGGCAGGTTGGCGATGTCGGCGAAACCCGCCTTCTGCAGGATCGCCGTGGCGTGGGCCGAGCGGCTGCCGGCGCGGCACACCGCGACGATGGGTTTGTCCTTGGGCAGTTCCCTGACGCGCTGGGCGAGCTCGCCCAACGGCACAAGCGTGGCGCCTCGGATGTGGCCCAGCGGACCCGTGAACTCGTTGGGCTCGCGCACGTCCAGCACCTGGACCCTGGCGAGGTTCTCCTCCAGCCAGTGCGGCTCCACTTCCCAGACGCCGCCGAAGGTAAACCGCAGCGGCGCCCAGTGTGGGTCAGGTGGCACTGCGGTCTCGTTGCCCGGCTGGCCGCACCGCAGGTTGGCGGGGACCGCCTCGTCGATCTTCTTGGGATGCGGCAGATCGAGGTTCTTCATGTAGCCGACATAGTCGCCCTCGCCGACCTCGCCGCCCAGCCGCGGATTGAACTTCTTCTCCTCGGCGACGCTGGTGGCGGTGAGGCCACGATAGTCGTGTGCGGGATAGAGCAGGCAGGATTCGGGCAACGAGAAGATGCGTGAGCGCACCGAGCGGTAGAGTGCGCGCGGATCGCCCTCCTGGAAGTCGGTGCGGCCCGAGCCACGGATCAGGAGGCAGTCGCCGGTGAAGGCCATGCTCTCGTCGTCGAGCACGTAGGTGACGCAGCCGTTGGTGTGGCCCGGCGTGGCCCGCACCTCGACCGAGCGGCGGCCGAACTCGACGCGCTCGCCGTCGGCCAGCGCGCGGTCGGCCCCCGACGCGCCGGCCGCCGCCGCCAGGGCGATCTGGCTGCCGAGCCTCTGCTTCAGCAGCCACGCGCCGGTCACGTGGTCGGCATGGACGTGGGTATCGAGCGTCCATTTGAGCTGCAGCCCCAGCTCGCCGATCAGGGCGGCGTCGCGGCGAACCTGCTCGAACACCGGGTCGATCAGCAACGCCTCGCGCGTTACCGAGCAGCCCAGCAGGTAGGTGTAGGTCGAGGAGGTCGGATCGAAGAGCTGGCGGAAGACAAGCATAGGGAAAGTCTACCACTCCTCTCCCCCGCTGGGGGGAGAGGCTGGGTGAGGGGGTTACGCACAGCCCCCGGGCAAGCGCGCCTCACGCCGCCGGCGCGCTGGCCTTGTCGATGGCCGCCACCGATTCCGGATCGAGCTTGATCGCGGGGGCCGCAACCAGGTCCTTGAGCTGGTCGAGGCTGGTCGCGCTGACGATCGGGGCGGTGATGGCCTTGCGCTGCATCAGCCAGGCCAAGGCCACCTGGGTGGTGTTGGCGTTGTGCTTCTTGGCCGCGGCATCGAGCGCCTTCAGGACGGCGAAGCCCTTGTCGTTGATGTACTTCTTCACGCCCGCGCCGCGCGCCTTGTCGGCGGCATCCGCTTCCGACCGGTACTTGCCGCTCAGGAAACCACTGGCCAGCGAGTAATAAGGGATGACGCCGATCCCTTCCTTCAGGCACTCGTTCTCCAGCGCGCCCTCGAACAGGCCACGCTCCATCAGATTGTAATGCGGCTGCAGGCTGACATAGGCCGGCAGCTTCTTCTCCTTGGCGATCTTCGCCGCCTCGGCAAGGCGCAGCGCCTCGAAGTTGGAGGCGCCGATGTAGCGCAGCTTGCCCGCCTTGATCAGCTGGTCGTAGGTCGAGAGCGTCTCCTCCTGCGGCGTCTTGGGATCGTCGCGGTGCGATTGGTAGAGGTCGATGCGGTCGGTGTTGAGTCGTTTCAGCGAATCGTCGACCGAGCGCTTGATGTGCGCCGCCGACAGGCCCTGGCCGACATTGGGCATGTCCATGCCGCACTTGGTGGCGATCAGCACCTTGTCGCGCTTGCCCGGGTTCTTCTTCAGCCAGCTGCCGATCACGGTCTCCGACTCGCCGCCCTTGTTGCCGGGCTTCCAGCGCGAATAGACGTCGGCGGTGTCGATGAAGGAGAAGCCGGCATCGACGAAGGCGTCGAGGATCTTGTGCGACGTCGCCTCGTCGGCGGTCCAGCCGAACACGTTGCCGCCGAAGGCGATGGGGGCGAATTCGAGGCTCGAATGGCCGAGCTTGCGCTTCTCCATGAATCACTCCTTTTTCGGATAGGCTCACATTCTAGATCAGATGCCGAGCGCGAGTCTTGCCGGACCGCGGGCCTCCAGGCCCGCTCATGTCATGGTCTTCTGGACCGCGAGCTTCTGGCTCGCTCATGATCATGAGGCGCGCGGTCCGGAAGACTATGAGCGGGCCTGGAGGCCCGCGGTCCGGCAAGAACCTACTCCGCAGCCTTGGCCGGCGCCGGTTCGGCGGCCGGCGCAGCCACGGCGGCCGCAGGCGCGGGCGGCGCGGAGGTCGCCATCGTCGTCGCGGTCGGCATCGGCATGCCGTACGGATAGATGGGAGTGGCGAACTGGATGCCGACCTTGGGCAGCTGTTCGTACATGCGGCGGACCCCCATGCGCTGGATGGCGCTGGGGTTCTTGGGCCGCGCCATGAACTTGAAGCGCACGATCAGCGAGGAATCCTTGATGTCGACCACGCCCTGCATCTTGAGCGGCTGCATCAGGATGGGCTTGAAGGCCGGATCCTCCATCATGTCGGTGCCGATCTTCTTCACCGTCTTGCGCAACAGCTCGACGTCGGTCCCCGGCGCGAAGGCGAGATTGAACTTCACCACCGTCCAGTCGCGGCTGAAGTTGGTGATGTGCATGACCTGGCCGAACGGCACGATGTGGAGCTGGCCGTTCTGATGACGCAGCTTCAGGCAGCGCACGCTGAAGCCCTCGACCGTGCCCTTGACCTTGCTGCAGTCGACATACTCGCCAATGCGGAACGCATCCTCGGCCAGGAAGAAGATGCCGGAAACGATATCGCGCACCAGCGACTGGCTGCCGAACGAGACCGCCAGGCCGAACACCGAGGCGCCGGCGATCAGGGGCGTGATGTTGACGCCGAGCTCGCTCAGCACCAGCAGGCCGCCGATCACCAGGATGACCGAGCCGGCGATGGCGCGCAGCAGGGGCATCAGGGTGCGCAGCCGCGAGGCCGCCACCTTGACCTCGTCCTCGGGATCGGCGGCGGCGTCGGACGACGGCAGCGGGTTCGAGGCGATGTAGGAGTCCATGCGGAACCTCAGGAACCGCCAGAACGCATAGATCGCCACCGCGCTCACCGCCGCGATCTTGGCGCCGCGATCGTGCGGCAGCCATTCCTCGGGCGTCATGGCGCCCACCACGCGCACCATCACCGCGTCGACGATCATGATTATCACATAGAGCCGCGCCACCAGCCGCAGGCAGTCGGCGACGACATCGCCCGCCATCGGCAGCTCGGAGACGATGTGCCGCCGGATACGGTACATCAGCGTCTCGAACAGCAGCAGCACCAGCAGCGAGGATTCGATCGTCGTGAGCCCGCGCGACGCCGTCGCCGTCTCGGTCAGCGCGGCGTAGAAGGCCGCAAGGCCCATCAGGCCATAGAAAATCAGGCCGAACACCCACCAGCGGTGCGCGAGGTCGAGCTTGAGCTGACGGCCGAGCCTGTTCTCCGGCACCATCGCGGTCAGCCACACCGCCACTTCCCTGTGCCAATGCCAGACCACCCACAGGATGGCCGCCGCGATGAACGGCACGTAGAGGATGAGGGCCGCAGTCACCACCTCCTGTGGGGCACCGGTGTTGACCAGCAGGCGACGCGCCTGGCCCGCAATCAAGGGCAGCAGGATGAGCCAATTGAGGCCGATCAGCAGGCCGCGGGCCTGGGCGTCGTCGACCGGCGCAATGCGCCCCTCCGGCGTGTTTGGCCGCAACCAGGCCCGGAACACGAGATTGCACAGACGCCAGTACATCAGCCCCTGGAAGACCTGCTGGCCGAGCTTGCCGGCCACGCCCTGGGCGTCGCCAATCTGCGCCTTGACCAGCCAGGCGGCGACTGCAAGCGCCACGAATGCGATGATGTCGAACAGGATCGCCACGCTGAAGGCGCGCAGCGGCGAATGGCCGACCAGGCGGTCGATGGTGTTGGTCCGGACGCGGCTCAGGAGGGCGCGGGCGATGTACTCGGCGAGGAGGCCGCCGATGACGATGCCCACCAGCAACAGGGCGGTCCGGCCACCCACGATCTTGGGCAGTTCGGCGAGATGCCGGCCCAGCGCCGGGATCTGGCGGATCGTGAACTCCAGGCGATCGGTCAGGATCTTGAGGAATGATCCGGTGGTGCTCTCGGCTGCGTAAGCCGTCTCGGCGGCGGCCGAAGCTGCCCAGGCGAGGGCGGCAACGGCCGCCGCTGAGGCAATAGCGAACCTTGACCGTCTCATCGATCTTCCCTCAAAGGATGCACAGTAAAACTAGGCCAAATGGCCACCCGTAGCCAGACAAGCAGGAGAAGCGCCCAGATGTTCGGCCTGATGCAGGACCGCCCGCTCTTGATCCAGCAGTTGATCGAGCACGCCGCCTTGAACCACGGCGACACCGAGATCGTGTCGCGACGGGTCGAAGGCGACATCCACCGCTATACCTACCGGGATGCCCGGCTGCGCGCCAAAAAGCTCGCCGAGGCGTTGATTGCGCTCGGCATCTCGCCCGGCGACCGCATCGGCACCCTGGCCTGGAACGGCTATCGGCATTTCGAGCTTTACTACGGCATCTCCGGGATGGGCGCGGTCTGCCACACCATCAATCCGCGGCTGTTCCCCGAGCAGATCGTCTACATCGTCAACCATGCCGAGGACCGGCTGCTGTTCGTCGATCTCAACCTGCTGCCGGCGATCGAGAAGCTGCTGCCCGAGTTCAAGACGGTGCGCCACGTCGTGGCCATGACTGACCGCGCGCATCTCCCCAAGGACTGCAGGATCCCCAACCTGCTGGTCTACGAGGAGCTGATCGGCGACCAGCCCGGCACCTACGACTGGCCGGTGTTCGACGAGCACACGGCCTCGTCGCTCTGCTATACCTCGGGCACCACGGGCAACCCCAAGGGCGTGCTCTATCACCATCGCTCGACCTTGCTGCACGCCTATGGCAGCGCCCTGCCCGACACGCTGGGACTCTCGGCGCGCTCGGTGGTGCTTCCGGTCGTACCGATGTTCCACGTCAATGCCTGGGGCCTGCCTTATAGCTGCGCCCTGGTCGGCGCCAAGCTCGTGTTCCCCGGGCCGGCGCTCGACGGCAAGAGCCTCTACGAGCTTTTCGAGACCGAGGGCGTCACCTTCACCGCCGGTGTGCCGACGGTGTGGCTGGCGCTGCTGCAGTACATGCAGGCCAACAAGCTGAAACTGTCGACCCTGAAATACGCGGTGATCGGCGGCTCGGCCGCGCCACCGGCCATGATCGAGGCCTTCGACAGGGAGTTCGGCGTGGAAGTCCTGCATGCCTGGGGCATGAGCGAGATGAGTCCGCTGGGCTCGGTCAACCATCCCAAGGCCAAGCACAAGGGCATGCCGGCTGACGAGGTGCTGGCGGTTCGCCTGAAGCAGGGCCGCCCGCCCTTCGGCGTCGAGATGAAGATCGTCGACGATGCCGGCCAGGAACTGCCGCGCGACGGCAAGGCGTTCGGCGATCTGCTGGTGCGCGGGCCGTGGATCACCAAGGGCTACTTCAAGGGCGAAGGCGGCGAGATCCTGAACGAGGACGGCTGGTTCCCGACCGGCGACGTCGCCACCCTCGACCCCGACGGCTACATGCAGATCACCGACCGCTCGAAGGACGTGATCAAGTCGGGTGGCGAATGGATCAGCTCGATCGACCTCGAGAACGCGGCGATGGCCCATCCCGGCGTCGCCGAGGCCGCCGTGATCGGCGTCCGCCATCCCAAGTGGGACGAGCGGCCGCTGCTGATCATCCATCGCAAGCCCGACGCTACCGTCGACAAGAGGGAACTGCTCGAGTTCCTGGGCACCAAGGTCGCCAAATGGTGGCTGCCCGACGACGTGCAGTTCGTCGACGCAATTCCGCACACCGCGACGGGAAAAATCCTCAAGACCCGCCTGCGCGATGACTTCAAGGACTACAAGCTGCCGACGGCATAGCCATGCACAGCCAGAAGGCCACCCTCGCCAAATAGGCGGCAATCGGCCTTCTCCCCACCGAATGGCGGGATTATCGTGGTGGCCAGTAGGAGTATGTCATGGCCACTGAGACCATTCCCGTCATCGACCTCGGCCCCTATCTCGCGGGCGAGCCGGGTGCGCTCGATCGCACGGCGAAGGAGCTGCGCTTCGCCCTGACGGAGATCGGCTTCTACTTCATCGTCAACCATGGCATCCCGCGGGAAAAGATCCAGGCCACCTTCGAGCAGGTGAAGCGCTTCCACGCCCTGCCGCTGGAGAAAAAGCTCGACCTCAAGATCGACCTGCACAGCACGGGCTACATGCCGATGCGCGGCAACACGCTGCGCACCTCGACGGTGCAGGCCGGCACCAAGCCCAACCTCAACGAGGCCTTTTTCGTGAAGCGCGAGATCGCGGCCGATCATCCCGACGTGATCGCCAACCGCCGCTTCCGCGGCCGCAACCGCTGGCCCGACGGCCTGCCGGGCTTCCGTGAGACCGTCGTCGACTATTGCAACAGGATGGAAGCGCTGGTGCTGAAGATGGTGCGGCTTTACGCCCGCGCGCTCGACCTGCCGGCGGCGTATTTCGACGCGCCCTTCCAGGACTGCCAGTACTCGCTGCGCATGACGCACTATCCGCACCAGGACGGCCCCATCGAGGACGAGTTCGGCCTGGCGCCGCACACCGACACGAGTTTCCTGACCTTGCTCGCGCCCAACGACGTGCCCGGCCTCTCGATCCGCACCCAGAGCGGCAAGTGGATCGATGCGCCGGCGATTCCCGACGCCTATGTCGTGAATGGCGGCCAGATGCTGCAGCGCTGGACCAACGACTTCTTCCTGGCGACGCCGCACCGCGCCATCAATCGCAGCGGCGGCGAGCGCTACGCCATCCCCTTCTTCTGCGACAGCAACATCGACTGGCCCGTCGCCGCTGTCCCGACGACCGTGGGACCGGACAAGCCGCCCAAGTACCCGACGACCTACTACAGCGACTACATGATCTGGTACCAGAAGCGGAACTACGACGTGCTCGCCGAGGCCAACCGGCAAGCGGCCGAGTGAATCGCTGAACGTGAAACGCGACACGATCCCGGTCATCGATCTGGCGCCCTATCTGGCGGGCGAGCCCGGCGCGCTGCAAAGCACCGCCAGGGAATTGCGCTTCGCCCTGACGGAGATCGGCTTCTACTTCATCGTCAACCACGGCATTCCCGAAGCCCTGATCCGCGCTGCCTTCGCCGAGGCCGCGCGCTTCCACAGCCAGCCGCTCGACAAGAAGTTGGACGTGCGCATCGACCGGCACAATGTCGGCTACCTGCCGATGCGCGGCGACACGCTACGCACCTCGACGGTAGAGACCGTGACCAAGGCCAATCTCAACGAAGCCTTCTTCATGGCGCGCGACCTGCCGGACGACCATCCCGATGTCCTGGTCGACCGGCGCTTCCGCAGCGCCAACCGGTGGCCCAAGAACCTGCCGGGGTTCCGCGAGACCATCGTCAGCTACTGCAATGCGCTGGAACAGCTGGTGACCAAGCTGGTGCGGCTCTACGCCGTAGCCCTGGAGCTGCCGGCGGCCTACTTCGACGAGCCGTTCCGCGAGTTCCAGTACAAGCTCAGGATGACGCACTACCCCTACCAGGAGGCGCTGGACGACGACGAGTTCGGCATCGCGCCACACACCGACACCAGCTTCCTGACGCTGCTGGCGCCCAACGACGTGCCCGGACTCTCGATCCGCACGCAGGGCGGCAAGTGGATCGACGCGCCGGTCGTGCCTGGCGCCTATGTCGTGAATGGCGGCCAGATGCTGCAGCGCTGGACCAACGATTTCTTCCTGGCAACGCCCCACCGGGCAGTCAATCGCACGGGCGGCGAGCGCTACGCGCTGGCCTTCTTCTGCGACAGCCAGATCGACTGGCCGGTGGCCGCCGTTCCCACGACGGTCGGCCCGGACCGGCCGCCGAAGTTCCCGACGACCTATTACACGGACTATATGGTCCAGTACCAGAAACGGACCTACGATCTGCTGGCCGACGCCAATCGAGACGCGGCCGATTGATCCTTTTGGCGTGAGCGTACCATGTGCGTGCCGTGCATCTGGAGCGCCTCGCTTGACCGACTGCCCGTGCTGTCCTCCTGAACCGACGCGCCGCGGCTTGCTGTGGGGCGCTTCCGCCCTCGCCGGTACGCTCGCCCTGCCTGGGCTGGCCACGGCGCAGCAGCGCCGCGCCCTGCCCCCGCTCGTGGTCGACCAGGGCAAGGCCAGCCGCGACCTGCCGCTGGTCGACTTCCACACCCATATCCAGAAGCGCGCCTTGGCCGACGACCTCGTTCAAAAGATGGACGCCACGAACGTGGCTCGCCTGGTTCTGATGCCGCTTTACTACGGCGACAACAATGGCGCGATCAACGACGGCGAAGGCAGCGACGAGCAGGCCCGCGACTACGGCCGGCGTTTTCCCGACCGCTTCGTGCCGTTCGTCGGCATGCAGCGCGGCGAGCTGAATGGCCGCGAGGCGATGCGCAGTTCGACCGACGCCGGTCTGCGTCTGCTGCGCCAGACCGGCGAGAAGCTGAAGAGCGGCGAGTTCTTCGGCATGGGCGAGTTCATGCTGCGCTTCTACCCCTACACGACGGCACAGGGCATCGTCGCCACCTCGGACATGGACTATCCGGTCGACGGCTGGTTCATGCGCCAATGTGCCGACCTTTCGGCGCGCTACCGAGCCCCGATGGTGTTCCATGCCGAGGCCGAGCCGCACGTCGCCGAGGCGGCGCGGCGGCTCTTCGCGGCCCATCCGCAGGCCATCTTCGTGTGGGCGCACAATTGCGGTCGCTCCAGCGCCGCCGATATCGCCGCCCTGTTCGAGGCCTATCCCAACCTCCATGCCGATCTCGGCCACATGACCTATTCCGGCCCCGGCGTGAATTCCTACGGCACCGGCTGGCCCCGGCGCACGCAATGGACGCATCTGGTGGTCGACGATCGCGGCAACCTGTTGCCCGAAATGAAGGCATTGTTCGAGCGCTATCCGGACCGTTTCACCATCGGTACCGACACGGCTCATGCCCGAGTCTACGAGACCTACCTCAACCGCATTCCGCGCTGGCGCTACGTGCTCGGCCAGCTCTCGCCGGCCGCTGCCCGCGGCATGGCCTATGCCAATGCAGAACGAATGTTCCGTTTGACCGCGGCCGGCCGCCAGCGCTTTGCGCCGCTATCGGCAGTTCCGGTATAGAAGAGCCACGTCCAACCAATACGGAAACGCCATGCTCGGCCTGATGCAAGACCGCCCGCTGCTGATTTCGCAGATCATCGACTATGCCGGGAGGTACTACCCCGACGTCGAGATCGTCACCCGCACAGTCGAGGGGCCGATCCATCGCTACGGCTACAAGGACGCCCTGAAGCGCTCCAAGCAGGTCGCGGAGGCTCTGCAGGGCCTGGGCATCAAGCTGGGTGACCGCGTCGGCACCATCGCCTGGAACACCCACCGCCATTTCGAGCTCTATTTCGGCATCTCCGGCATCGGCGCCGTCTTGCACACCATCAATCCGCGGCTGGCGCCCGAGCATGTCGCCTACATCGCCAACCACGCCGAGGACCAGGCGATCTTCGTCGACCTCAACCTGGTGCCGATCGTCGAGGGCGTGTGGGGCCAGCTCAAGACGGTGAAGCACGTCGTGGTCATGACCGACCGCGCCCACATGCCGAAGTCGTCCAAGATCCCCAACCTTCTCTGCTACGAGGAGCTGATCGCGGACAAGCCCGGCACGCTGAAATGGCCCGACTTCGACGAGAAGACGGCGTCGTCGCTCTGTTACACCTCGGGCACCACCGGCAACCCCAAGGGCGTGCTCTATTCGCACCGCTCGACCGTCATCCATTCGATGATGATGTGCTCCGGTCCGGTGCTGGCGCTCAATCCCGATACCACCATCCTGCCGGTGGTGCCGATGTTCCACGCCAACGCCTGGGGCCTGGTCTATGCCGGCCCGATCTCCGGCACCAAGCTCGTCTTCCCCGGCCCCAAGCTCGACGGCGCCAGCATCTACGAGCTTCTCGACAAGGAGCAGGTGACCTTGAGCGCCGGCGTGCCGACCGTGTGGCTGGCCCTGCTCGACCATTGCAAGCAGAACAATCTCAAGATGTCGTCGGTCAAGCGCACGCTGATCGGCGGTTCGGCCGTGCCGCTCGCCATGATCGAGCGCTTCTGGAAGGAGCACGGCGTGGAAGTCGCGCAGGGCTGGGGCATGACCGAGATGAGCCCTCTCGGCACCCTCACCCGCTTCAACAGGGGCGAGCGCGACCTGCCCGACGCCGAGCGCTTCGCCATCACCGCCAAGCAGGGCCGGCCGGTGTTCGGCTGCGAGATGAAGATCATCGACGATGCCGGCGAGGACCTGCCGCTGGACGGCAGCGTCTCGGGCAACATGGTGGTGCGCGGGCCGTGGATCGTGAAGGGCTACATGAAGGGTGACGGCAAGAGCCAGTTCCTCGAGGACGACTGGTTCCATACCGGCGACGTCTGCAAGATCGAGAGCGACGGCTCGGTGGTGATCACCGACCGCTCCAAGGACGTGATCAAGTCGGGCGGCGAGTGGATCAGCTCGATCGACCTCGAGAACGCCGCCATGGGCTGCCCCGGCGTCGCCGAGGCCGCCGTGATCGGCGTCCCCCATCCCAAGTGGGACGAGCGGCCGCTCCTGATCGTGGTCAAGCGGCCCGACGCCGACGTCACCAAGGGCGACGTGCTGAAGTTCCTCGACGGCAAGATCGCCAAGTGGTGGATGCCCGACGACGTGCAGTTCATCGACGCCATCCCGCACGGCGCCACCGGCAAGATCCTGAAGACGGCGCTGCGCAAGCACTACGAAGGCTACAAGCTGCCGACGGCGTCGTGAGGATGCCGCATATCGTCGTCGCCGATCCCATCCATCCGGACGGCATCGAGCGCCTCAAGGCTGCGCCCGGCGTCACGCTCGATCATCCGGCGACGGCGAGCGGTGCGTCGCTGGCGGATCGGCTGAAGACGGCCGACGGCCTGATCGTGCGCGGTACGCCGGTTGACGAGGCGCTGATCGCCCGGGCAGAGCGGCTTCGCGTCGTCTGCCGCCACGGCGTGGGCTACGACCTGGTCGACGTGCCCGCGCTCACGAAGCGCGGCATTGCGCTCATGATCACGCCCGAGGCCAACGCCGCCTCGGTCGCCGAGCACGCCCTGATGCTGATGCTGAGCCTCGCCCGCAACGTCGGGCCGGTCTCGGCGGCGGTGCGTCGCGGCGAATGGCGCGTGCGTCGCCAGTCCAGCACCTTCGAACTGGGCGGGCGCAAGGTGCTGGTGGTCGGCTTCGGCCGCATCGGCACCCGTGTCGCCCGGCTGTGCAGCGCCTTCGGCATGCAGGTCATGGTCCACGATCCCTACCTGCCCGCCGGCACGATCCGTGGCGCGGGATACGAGGCGGTCGTCGATCGCGATGCCGGACTCGCCCAGGCCGACATCGTCACCCTGCACGTCCCGGCCAACGACTTAACGCGCGGCATGGTGAATGCCGCCTTCCTGACGCGCATGAAGCCCGGAGCCGTTCTCATCAACACCGCGCGCGGGACGCTGGTCGACGAGGCAGCCTTGGAAGCGGCGCTGCGCTCCGGTCACCTCGGCGCCGCCGGTCTCGACGTGCTGCGCGTCGAGCCCATGGTGCAGGGCCTGTCCATGCTCGAGCTCGAGAACCTCGTCGTGACGCCGCACGTCGCCGCCAGCACGGCCGAGGGTCTGCGCCGCATGGCCTGGGACTCCGCCGGCAATGTGCTCGATTTCCTCGCCGGCCGCGTCGATCGCGACGCGGTCGTGAACGGTGAAGTCCTGAAGCCCTGACCTACTCGGCCGGCGCCGCGCGCCGCGTGTGCGCCAGCTCCTGCAGAGCGTGGCGCGTCACCTGGAAGGCGCCGACCAGGGCCAGGCCCGACATGATCGCGGCCACGAGGTAATCCGGCCAGCCGCTTCCCGAGCCGAACACGCCGGCGGCGGCCGCCAGCACCGCAAGGTTGCCAATGGCGTCGTTGCGCGTGCAGATCCACACCGACCGCATGTTGCTGTCGCCCTCGCGCCAGCGATAGAGCAGCGCCGCCACGCCGAGATTGGCGGCCAGCGCCAGCGCGCCGACCACGCCTATCACCGGCGCCGCGGGCACCGTGCCGGCCAGGGCGTGCTGGATGGTGGTGCCGGCGACCCAAAGGCCGAACGCGCCCATGCTGGCCGCCTTGACCAGCGCGGCGCGGGCGCGCCACTGGAGAGCCATGCCGAGCACGAACAGGGCGAGGCCGTAGTTCGCCGCGTCGCCCAGAAAGTCGAGAGAGTCGGCCAGTAGCGAGGCCGATTGCGCCGACAGGCCAGCGCCGATCTCGACGGCGAACATGGCGAGATTGACCGCGAGCGCCACCCACAGGACGCGGCGATAGGCCGGCGAGTTCGAACCGTGCCCGTGATCATGACCGCAGCAATGCGCACTCATCTCAATGCTCCGCCCTCATCAGTGTTCGGCAACGTGAGTGACCATGTCCTCGACCATGCGCCGGACATGGGCATCGTCGGCCTCGTAGTAGATCTGCTTGCCCTGCCGCTCGCCCCGCACCAATCGTGCACCCCTCAACAAACGCAGGTGGTGACTGACCAGTGACACCGAAAGATCGAGCCGCTCGGCGATATCGGAAACCGCAAGCGGCGTGCGTAAACACGACACCACGATCCTGAGCCGCGTCGGATCGCCCAGCAGACGAAACAGATCGGCCAGCGCCGTGGCATGGTCGTCGGAGAGGACGGTCTTCTTAGTCTTGGACATTTGAACAACTGTTCAAGTGTACGCTCCCGGACGGCCCTGTCAACCGATGAAGATGCAGCGTTATAATGTTCGCAGGGCGGCTTGCCGAGCCTCGCCCGACGCGGCGGTTGGCGCTAAAATCGGTGCCATGACCGTCACCATCAAACCCATCGATCCCATCAACCGCGCCTTCTTCGCGGGCGAAGTGTCCGGCCTCGACCTCACCAGGCCGCTGTCGAAGGAAGAGGTCGCCGCGGTGCATGCCGGCATGGATCAGTACGGCGTGCTGGTGTTCCACGACCAGAAGATCGACGACGAGCAGCAGCTCGTCTTCAGCCGCAGCCTGGGGCCGCTCGAGCAGGCCACCGGCGACATCGCGGCACCCCAGGACCGGCGCATGAGCATGGACCTGAACGACATCTCCAACCTCGACAAGAACAACAAGATCCTGGCCCGCGACGACCGGCGTCGTCTGTTCGGGCTGGGCAACCAGCTGTGGCACTCCGACAGCTCGTTCAAGGAAGTGCCGGCCAAGTATTCGCTGCTCTCGGCGCGCCACATCCCGCCGACCGGCGGCAACACCGAGTTCGCCGACATGCGCGCGGCCTACGATGCGCTCGACGAGGCGACCAAGCGCGAAGTGCACGACCTGATCTGCCTGCACAGCCAGATCTTCTCCCGCGGCATCCTCGGTTTCACTGACTTCACCGACGAGGAGCGCGTGAAATGGGCGCCGGTGCGGCAACGCCTGGTGCGCCGCCATCCCACGACCGGCCGGCTGTCGCTCTATCTCGCGAGCCACGCCGGCGGCATCGAGGGCTGGCCGGTGCCCGAGGCGCGCGCCTTCCTGCGCGACCTCACCGAGCATGCGACGCAACGCAAATTCGTCTACGCCCACGTCTGGCGGCCGCACGATCTCGTCATGTGGGACAATCGCGTGACCATGCATCGCGCCCGGCGCTACGACCATACCGAGGTGCGTGACATGCGCCGCACCACGCTCACCAACGAGGTATCGAGCCTGGAGCAGGCGCCATAGGATCCGCCCTTAGTCGGCGTCGATCACGTAGACGTCGACTCGCCGACGATTGGCCTCACACTTCAATTGGGGGTGATCTGGGTTGCCCGCGCCGACCCCCAGTACATGGCTTATGGCTTCGAACGGCAGCTCGGGCTTGGCGCCGACGGCGTTCTGCGAAGTGCCTTCCGCCTTCTTCAACGCTTTCGATACTAGTCCGGAAACACTCCGGGCCCGTTCTTCTCCCAACCGCTTGTTGTAGAGCTGTTCGCCCATGAGGTCGGCCCAACCCACGAACACTACGTTCTTGTTCTTACCCATCGTTTGGATTCGCCCGGCGATATCCTTCAGAGCCGTCTCGTTGCTATCCGCGTCGACGCGATCGCCAACGTCACACTTTGGCGGTGGGCCCTTGAAGCAATGGTCAGCATCGTCCACCTTCGAGCAATCAAAGTTGAACTTGACGCTGCCGATGTGCTGGGCGGGCTGCGGTGGATCCGACCGCCCGGGCAATACGATATATATGGCCGGCGGCTCTACCCTTATTTCCGGCGGCGGTGCCCGGATTTCCACCGGCGGCAGGACGACCGAACCCGTATTGACTTCGACGGTCGTCACGTTGGGGACGGTTACGGTGACCGGCGGAGGCGACCCGGGCGGCGGAGGCGCTACGGCGACCAGCGGAGGCGGAGGTGGCACGACGACCGGTATCGAGTCCTTGGGCTTGTTGATGGTCGACCTGCAGATCGCCTCGATCGCAGCTTGGGCCCGCGAGGATGCCTGTTCGTATTGGTCGATGAAGCGGTTGATGCAGCCCTTGGCTGGAGCGACCGCGGGATTGGCACCGCTGCTGGCGGCCTTTCCGACCCGCACCACGAGGTCGGGCTTGATGAATACCGACCCCGGCTTCGCGCAGTCTTCGACCAGGTAGGTGTCGACCAGTGTCGTCGGATCGATAAGCCGGTTCTCTGGCCACGATCGATTGCAGCGCTCCCAGGAAACATCGACCAGGTCCTGCAAATTGCGAGTCGTGATGCCGTCGTCCTTGGCCAGCGGGCGCGTCGATTTCACGACCAGCCGATAGTCGGTGATGCCGCGATCGACCAGCACCGCATGGGCAGCGACCGGCAACAGCGCAAGTCCCACGACGATGCCGGCGGACCAGACGGCCCCTTGAACCGGGCGGACGGGCTCCGCCCAGTCGAAAGACAACGGCCGGGTGCGCGCCGGCAGGGCGGCGGCGGCCTTCAGCCGCTTCCTGTTCTCCTTTATGCAGAGAAGGAAGGCATGATTGGCGACGGGGTAGATGAACACCGTCACGGCAACGTACATCGCAAGCACCAGCCCGCCCCAAGCCACAATTACCGAGATGATCGCCCAGTCGGCTTCGGAAGTCCGCATGACGCCAAGGGCAAGCGTTGCCGCAAGCAGGCCGATGACGATGATGACGGAAGCCAACGTCGTATAGGTCACGATCTTGGAGCGCGCCGCACGCAGGAGCTCCAGCTCGTCGGCGTCTTTCTGCAGACGATCGAGACGCTCCTTGAGGGCGGCCTTGGCGCGCTCCTTGGCCTTCTCGGCTTGACCGACCGACGGCCATTGCCGGGTACGCAGAAGCGGGTCTCTCGCTTCCGGTACTTCCTTAACGGCCTCGCGAAGCTTCTTCAGAGCTTTCGCATCCCGGCTGGCCTGGTTGATCAACTCGGACGATCCGAACTCCTTGCCGTTCGCCCAGTCGTATCGCTCGAGCGGCCGCCAATAGCGCCAGCGGCCGAGTGTGGTGGAATCAAGATTGAAGGCCAGTGAGTTGGCATGGACACGATGGGCATCGTCGACGCCGAAAGTCTGGCCAAGACGCCATGCAAGATCGCGGGAAACCACATCGAGCTCGTCGACAAGGGCACCCACCGCGGGCAAGGACTTAAACGAAATCGCACCGTTGCGGATCTGTTCCCCGATGACCGCCAACGCACGGCACACCGCCTTCTGGAAGTCCTCGACATTGTCGACTAGCGCCTGATGCTTGCCGACGAAGCGCGGGCTGAGACCATCAAGCAGATCCTCCACGACGCGCTGCATGGCCTTGGCGTCGGGCGTTGCCGCGGTCTTCTTGTGCTCCTTGTCGTGATCCTTTGACGATGCCTTGCCGCTTTCCCCCTCATCCGCTGCCCCGTCATCGCCGGCGACGACGGGCGGGTAGTCCCCCTCGGCAAGCTCGTTGGCGACTTCGATGATATGGTCGGCTTCCGTGCGGCACCCTTCGACGAACACGGCAAGGTTGCTACTCAAGGTCGTCACCGCGTCCAGCTTCTGCGGATCCCCCTCGAAGCTCTCCGGCACGATCGGGCGGCCCAGGCTCTGCAGGAGGAACTGGTGGATCGGTCCCGGCTGCTTTCCCGGTACCACCGGCTTCGCCCACTTCATCTGGTAGCGAAGCGCCTCGAACGCCCGGACGACGCCGGCGCGATCGACGGTCGGTAGCTCCTGATTTGGCTCCCGTGGAAGGGGAATGACCTTCCAGATCGCCAGCAATACCCGATGGCCTCCAAACAAAAGGCTCCCCGCGCCGCCTGCAATGGCGACGATGGCAATCACCACGGCGGCGGAGAAAACCGTGCCCGACTGAAAGCCGGCCCATATCCATAGGGCTTCGAGCCCGCCGCCGCGGGGCGCTAGAATGCCGCCCAGTACCATCACGAACAGCACGAGGAACAGGATCGATGGGACGAGGGCCGACCCGACGACGTCGAAATCCCGACGCCGGTTTACCCATTGTTGAGCGCTCCGGCCGATCGGAACGAGAAGGGCGATCAGCCAGACGCCCGTCACGCTCAGGAGCTTGCCCACCTCGGAAGCGATGCCCGCCATAGATCCCCCCAATCCAACTTCGGTTGCATTCGCAGATATGGATTCGCTCATATCGTGCGGCATTTGGCAACAACCATAAGTAGTAGTCCTACCCCATGCAGCTACAGTTCCTCGGATCCGGCGATGCCTTCGGCAGCGGCGGGCGGTTCAACACCTGTTTCCATCTGTGGCGCAAAGCGCACGGCAACGTGCTGATCGATTGCGGCGCGTCCTCGATGGTGGCGATCCGCAAATGGCAGGTCGATCCAAACGCCATCTCGACCGTGCTCGTAAGCCATCTGCACGGCGATCACTTCGCCGGTCTGCCGTTCTTGCTGCTCGATGCCCAACTGGTCAGCCGGCGCACGGCGCCGCTGACGCTGGCCGGGCCGCCAGGGTTCCGCGATCGGTTGGCCATCATCATGGAGGCGATGTTCGCCGGTTCGACCAAGGGCGAGCGCAAGTTCACCGTGGAGATCCTCGAGCTCGCGCTGCATGAGCGGGTCGAGCTCGGCGGGCTTGCCGTCACGCCCTACCTGATGAAGCATTTTAGCGGCGCTCCCTCCTATGCCCTGCGCATCGAGACCGAGGGCAAGGTGCTGACCTATTCGGGCGACACCGAATGGGTCGACGAGCTGATCCCGGCCGGGCGCGACGCTGACCTGTTCATCTGCGAGGCCTATTTCTTCGACAAGTTGATGAAGTACCACATCGACTACTCGACGCTTGCTCGCCGCCTGCCCGACATCGGCGCCAAACGCACCATCGTCACCCACATGAGCGCCGAGCTTCTAGGCCGCCAGGACGAGATCGCGCTCGAGGCGGCGCACGACGGGCTGGTGGTGGAGTTCTGATCTTGCCGGACCACGGGCCTCCAGGCCCGCTCATGATTCATGAGAAGAGCGGGCCTGGAGGCCCGCGGTCCGGCAAGACTAACCCGTCTTCCCGTGACTCGTCAGAAGCTGAACGATCTGCACCGACGTCGGCAGCTCGACCAGGAACTCCGGATCGCGGTCGAGGTGATGGATGTCGGTGGGATCGCGGCCGGTGAAGCGCGCCATCGCCGGGATGTCCTCCCAGTAGGAGATGGTCATGAACTCGGTCTCCGCCCCGCGGTCCTCGCGGAAGGTCTGCACGCCCAGCGCCTTCTCGATCAGCGGCACGATGCCGACGTCGTAATTGTACTTCTCGTACTCGTCGGCGCGCTCGCGGCGCACCCGACCGCGCCAGATGCGGGCGATCGTCGGGCGCTTGTCGCTCATTGGGGCCCCCATTCCTGCAGCACCGTCTCGCTCACCGGGTCGAGCAGGCGCGTGCTCTTCAGCACCATGCCGTGCTTCTTCAGCGTCTCCTCGACCGGCGCCTCGGCGCCGACGCCGGGAAAGACCGGGCGGCCGCGCGGCACGCTGGCGAGCGCCCGCGTCAGGTAGAAGACGTCGTAGCCGATGGTCAGGAACAGGGCGAACACGTCGGTGCCACCCACCACCGCCAAGGTGCCGCCATCGATGCCGAGCTTCTGCCAGGCCTCGTCGAACGAGGCGGTCGCCGGGTTCCACAGGATGGCGTTGGGATTGTTGGGATCGTGCACGATGCGATGCACGCGGCGGCTCAGCACGATGCGCTTGCGCGCCTTCTCCTTCGGCCCGCCCTCGGCCGAATGGCGGCCGTTGGCGACCGCAGCCGCCCGCTCGAGCGACTCCTGGTAGAACACCTGGTCGGCCGGGATCTTCAGCTCCTCGGGGAAGGAGCCGTCGGACTTGGCGATCATGCCTTCGCGCGACACGATCGCGTAACCTTCGATGCGCGGACGCTTGCCGGTCATCGGCTAGACGTCCCACGGCGGTTGGCGCCGGCGAATGTCATGCAATCCTCCATTCGCCGGCACCTTAGCGGCCGATCTAGGAGGTGCGGAAGGCCTGTCGCGCGAGCAGCTTCCAGGCGCCACCGTCCTTCACCCAGACCTGCATGACGCCGATCTTGGGCGAGCTCGCCTGGCCGCCGGCCTCGACTTCGGCGGCGAAGGTGTGCCGGGCGATGGCGTTGTTGCCGACGACGCTGACCGTGGGATCGCTGAGCGTGATCGACTTGTAGATCGTCTTCTTGTCGGCGATGACGTCGATGAACTCCTTCTTGGTCTCGACCTTGCCGGCCGAGTGGCCATAGCTCAGACCAGCGGCGGTCAGCATCTCGAGCTTGGCGCGGTCAGCAGCCTTCATCGCTGCGGTCAGGTCATCGACGGCTTTGCGGACGGCCGCCTCGTCGGCCGATTCGGCATGCCCGATCGTGGGCAATGTCGCGAGCGCCAGGGCGCCGACGGCGGCCAGGTGACGACGAGTGATACGCATGACGGTTCACTCCCTAGTGGATTGTTTTTGGGCATCGTGACCGGCGACGCTACGCGGCCGGCCGCCGTCAACCCTACTCCGGCACGATGCCGAGCGCCACGATGCGCGGGATGATGGTGGCCTTCAGGACCTGGTAGTCCTTCATGACCTCCTCGTGGCCCATCGGCTTCTCGCTGAGCCCGAAGCTTTCCATCATCCTGCGGCCTGGCTCCGAATCGGCCGCCGCCACCCAGAGCTCCGACATCTTCTCCACGATCGGCTTGGGCGTCGCCGCCGGCGCCGCCAAAGCGAGCCAGCCGCGCACCGTGAAGGCATCGTCGCCAAAACCCTGCTCGGCGCTGGTCGGCACGTCGGGCAGCTTGACGGCACGCACGCGGCTCGGGGCGACGATCGGCTTGATCTCGCCCTTCAGCAGCAGCGAGGTGAAAGCCTGCGGGCTACCCATGGCCGCCTGCAGCGATCCCGAGCCCATGTCCTGCCACATCGGCGCCTCGCCCTTGTAGGTCACGACCTCGATCTTGAGCCCGAACTTCTCGTTCAGGCCCTGGGCGAAGACATGGGCCGAGGAGCCCATCGCCCACGAGCCGAAGTTGACCTTGTTTGTCCGCGCGTACTCGATGAACTCCCTGAGGTTGGCGACCGGAACGGTCTTGTGCACCACGACCGGCAGGACGCCCGACGAGGTGCCCGAGACGATGGTGAGGTCCTTGTCGGGATCGAAGCCCAGCGATTTGAACATCACGCGGTTCTGCACCAGCGTGCTCGAGACCGAATGCAGGAAGGTGTAGCCGTCGGCCGGCGCCCGGCTCACCAGGGCCGCGCCGATATTGCCGCTGGCGCCCGGCTTGTTGTCGATGACGACCTGCTGGCCCGTTGCCTGCTGGACGTGCTGGCCGAAGGCGCGGGCGACGCCGTCGGTCAGGCCGCCTGCCGGGAAGTTCACGACGATGGTGATCGGCTTGGCCGGCCACGCCGGCTGCGCCCGCACGATGTCGGGGCTCGCGGCCGGGCTCGCAACGGCGAGGCCCGCCGTGGCGCGCAGCAGCGTGCGTCTGGTGGTGTTCATTACACGACTACCCTGTTGAGTTCATTTTTGGCCGGCGATGCATAGCGACTGAAGCGACGAAGTGCTAGCGTCAAGGCTCGCCGCATGGCGGAATCGTTCCGCCCTGTGGAGGCCACGATGCGCATAGTCGCCTTGATGCTTGCCCTGGCGCTCGCCGCGAGCCCCGCGCTTGCCGACGAGGCCGAGTCGTCGCCGGTCGTGATCCTGCGCGGCAGCAGCGCGCCGCCGACGCCTCAGTACCAACCGCCGCAGCCAGAGGTTCAGACCGTCTATGTGCCGGTCTACTATTATCCTGTGTGGCTCAACGGCCGCATCGTGCCGCGCCACCATCACGCCCACGCGGCAGTCCACTCATCCACACGGGGCCGCTGATGCTCCAGACCTCGTCGCTCCTCGCCGATTCGCTGGCCGACCGTCTGGTCTCGACGTTCGTACGCAGCTACGGCAAGGCAGCGCCAACGCCTTACGCCGAGATCCTGGGCGAGGCGGCGCGCCTTGTCATAGAGCGGCTGTCGCTCAGCGATGCGCTCTATCACACCGCCGAGCACACCGCGCTCGTGACCCTGGTGGCGCAGGACATCCTGCGCGGGCTGCGCCTCACCAAGCACATTCCACCCGACATGTGGCTGCATGTCGTGATGGCGGCGCTGACGCACGATATCGGCTATCTGCGCGGGATTTGCAGCGCCGACAGCGACCACCTCTTCGTGGCCAACACCGAGGGCGACATGATCGAGCTGCCGCGCGGCGCATCCGACGCGGCGCTCGCGCCCTACCATGTCGACCGTTCGAAAATCTTCGTGCGCGAGCGCTTCGTCTCCAATCCCGTGATCGATCCCGAACGCCTGGCGCGCAACATCGAGCTGACGCGCTTCCCCGTGCCCGATGATGGCGACCACGCCGAGACCGACACGGAGGCAGGGTTCGTCCGCGCCGCCGACCTGATCGGGCAGCTCGGCGATCCGCTCTATCCGCGCAAGCTCAATGCCCTGTTCCATGAATTCGAGGAGATCGGCGTCAACAGGAAGTTGGACTACGTCACGCCGGCCGACGTGGCCGACCGCTATCCACGCTTCTTCTGGTCAAAGGTCGAGCCGTTCCTGGGCGCCGGCATAGACGCCCTCAACATGACGTCGGAAGGCCGGCTGTGGCTGGCCAACCTCTACTCCCATGTTTGCGTGATCGAGCATGGTCGGCGGACGATGGGCCCAAATCCGGCGCGCGCTTCGGACGCGGGCCGCGGGCTGGTCGTCCGCGATTTCGCGGCCAAGCGATCCTAGCGGCCAGGTCCCTGAGATAATCTCCGCAAAGCGGAACAATCGCTCGCTGGGCGGCGCGCCCCGGGATTGCTAAGACGGGCCAATCGAATTGGTTCTCATCAAGGGAAGAACGCCATGTCAGACGCAGTGCTGCGCTCCACCGAAGGACGCATCGGCATCCTCACCGTCAACAATCCGCCGGTGAACGCGCTGGCCGCCGCCGTGCGCAACGGCATCAAGGAAGGCGTCGAGGCCTTCGGTCAGGATCCCAACATCGACGCCATCGTGCTGATCGGCGGCGGGCGCACCTTCATCGCCGGCGCCGACATTCGCGAGTTCGGCAAGCCGCCGTCGGGCGCCAACCTGAACGACGTCATCGCCACCATGGAGAACTCCCCCAAGATCATCGTGGCGGCGCTCCACGGCACGCCGTTGGGCGGCGGCCTGGAGACGGCGCTGGGCGCGCACTATCGCGTGTCGCTGCCCTCGACGCGCGTCGGCCTGCCCGAGGTCCATCTCGGCATCCTGCCGGGCGCCGGCGGCACACAGCGCCTGCCGCGCCTCACCGGTGCCAAGTACGCGCTCGATGCGATCATTTCGGGCCGCCACATCCCCGCGCCCGAGGCCAAGCAGAAGGGCATCATCGATGCCATCGTCGAGGACGACCTGCTGAAGGGCGCCGTCGCCCACGCCCAGATGCTGGTGGCGCAGAACGCGCCGCGCCGCCGCGTGCGCGACCTGACGGCAACCCTGGAATCACCGGACCTGTTCAAGGAGACCGAGAAGGCGATCGCGCGGCGCGCCCGCGGCTTCAAGGCGCCGTGGAACATCATCAAGTGCGTGCAGGCCGCCGTCGAGCTGCCGTTCGACGAGGGCATGAAGCGCGAGCGCGAACTGTTCGTCGAGCTCCTGACCTCGCAGGAATCGGCGGCGCAGCGCTACTACTTCTTCGCCGAGCGCGAGGCTGCCAAGGTGCTCGACGTGCCGGCCGACACGCCGCAGCGCGCGATCAAGACCGCCGGCATCGTCGGCGCCGGCACCATGGGCGGCGGCATCGCCATGAACTTCGCCAATGCCGGCATCCCGGTGACGCTGCTCGAAGTGAAGCAGGAAGCCCTGGATCGCGGCCTCAAGACCATCCGCACCAACTACGAGAACACGGCCAAGCGCGGCGGCATGAAGGCCGAGGACGTGACCGCGCGCATGGCGCTGATCAAGCCCACGCTCTCCTACGACGACCTCAAGGAGGCCGACGTCATCATCGAGGCGGTGTTCGAGACCATGGAAGTGAAGGAAGGTGTCTTCAAGCAGCTCGACGCCGTCGCCAAGCCGGGCGCCATCCTCGCCACCAACACCTCGGGCCTGAACGTCAACCAGATCGCCAACTACACCAAGCGGCCGGGCGACGTGATCGGCATGCACTTCTTTTCGCCGGCCAATGTCATGAAGCTCCTGGAAAACGTGCGCGGCGAGGCGACCCAGAAGGACGTCATCGCCACGGTCATGACCCTCAGCAAGAAGATCGGCAAGATCCCGGTGCTGGTCGGCGTCTGCGAGGGCTTCGTCGGCAACCGCATGCTGCGCCAGCGCGGCATCCAGTCGGCCTACATGCTCGAGGAAGGTGCGCTACCACAGCAGATCGACAAGGTGGTCTACGATTACGGCTTCCCGATGGGCCCGTTCGCCATGAGCGACCTCGCCGGCAACGACGTCGGCTGGCGCATCCGCCAGGGCAAGAAGGAGAAGGAGCAGCGCAACGTCCGCTACACGGGGTACATCGCCGACGCGATCTGCGAGCTCGGCCGTTTCGGCCAGAAGACCGGCGCGGGCTACTACAAGTACAACCTGCCCGACCGCACGCCGATCCCCGACCCCGAGGTCGAGAAGATCATCGAGGGGACGTCCAAGAAGCTCGGCATCACGCGCCGCGCCATCTCCGACCAGGAGATCCTCGAGCGCTGCTTCTATCCCATGGTCAACGAGGGCGCCAAGATCCTGGCCGAAGGCATGGCCCAGCGCTCGCTCGACATCGACGTGATCTGGGTCAACGGCTACGGCTGGCCGGTCTATCGCGGCGGCCCGATGTGGTGGGCCGACAACGTGGTCGGGCTCAAGACCATCCACGACGCCCTGCTGAAGTACCGCGACGCCTCCGGCGACCCGTTCTGGGAGCCGGCGCCCCTGCTGAAGAAGCTGGTGCAGGAAGGCAAGAAGTTCTCTACGGTTTGACGTCTTGTCATCCCGAGGGCGAAGCCCGAGGGACCTTTAAGGCAACAGCAAAGGTCCCTCGCTTCGCTCGGGATGACAGTTATCGGGAATCAACGCCGTACCATTTGGGCGGCACTCAAGGAGGAAAAAAATGGCTGACGCCGTCATCGTCTCAACCGCCCGCACGCCGATCGGCAAGGCCTTCCGCGGCGCCTTCAACGACACCCATGCCGCCGAGATGGGCGCGCACGTGATCAAGAACGCCGCCGAACGGGCCAAGGTCGATCTCGCCGAGGTCGAGGACGTGATCCTGGGCTGTGCCGCGCCTGAGGGCACGCAGGGCTCCAACGTCGCCCGCGTGTCGGCGATGCGCGCCGGCGCCCCGGTCAGCGTTTCGGGCGTGACCGTGAACCGCTTCTGCTCGTCGGGCCTGCAGACCATCTCGATGGCCGCCCAGCGCGTGCTGGTCGACAAGGTGCCGGTGATGATCGCGGGCGGCCTCGAATCGGTGTCGCTGATCCAGAGCCCGCCGGGCGGCAACAAGAACCGCCTGATCAATCCCTGGGTGCAGGAGCACGTGCCCGGCATCTACCACACCATGATCCAGACCGCCGACACGGTGGCCGCGCGCTACAACATCAGCCGCCAGTACCAGGACGAGTACTCGCTGCAGAGCCAGCTGCGCACCGCCGCGGCGCAGCAAGCCGGCAAGTTCGACGACGAGATCGTGCCGATGGAAACCACGATGCTGGTGACCGACAAGAACACCAACGAAGTGTCCAAGAAGACGGTCAAGCTCGCCAAGGACGAGGGCAACCGCCCCGACACGAACATCGAGGGCCTCGCCAAGCTGCAGCCGGTTATGGGCCCCGACAAGTGGATCACCGCCGGCAACGCCAGCCAGCTTTCCGATGGCGCCTCGGCCGCGGTCGTCATGAGCGACGCCGAGGCCGCCAAGCGCGGGCTGAAGCCGCTCGGCATCTACAAGGGCCTGGTCGTGGCCGGCTGCGAGCCCGACGAGATGGGCATCGGCCCGGTCTACGCCATCCCCAAGCTGCTGAAGCGCTTTGGGCTCAAGATGGACGACATCGACCTCTGGGAGCTGAACGAGGCCTTCGCCGTGCAGGTGCTCTACTGCCGCGACAAGCTCGGCATCCCCAACGAGAAGCTGAACGTCAACGGCGGCTCGATCTCGATCGGCCATCCGTTCGGCATGACCGGCGCGCGCTGCACCGGCCACATCCTGATCGAGGGCCGCCGCCGCAAGGCCAAGAATGTCGTCGTCACCATGTGCATCGGCGGCGGCATGGGCGCGGCCGGCCTGTTCGAGGTCGTGCACTGAAGGCGCCGGCCCAGGCGGCGGGATCAACGACGCACGTACTGCGTGCGTCGTTCAAGCCCAAGATCTATCGCGACATCGAGATCGAAGGCAGCCGGTCGCTCGCGGCTCTTGCCGAGGCGGTCGTCATGGCCTTCGATTTCGAGTTCGACCATGCGTTCGGCTACTACAGCGACGTGAAGGACCCCTACAGCCGCAAGGGCGAACGATACGAGCTGTTCGCCGACATGGAAGACGGGGATAGCGACGCCGGCAGCGTCGAGCGAACGACCGTGGCCCAGGTCTTCGACACTCCCGGCAAGAAGATGCTGTTCGTGTTCGACTATGGCGACGACTGGCGCTTCCTGATCGAGGCGAAAGCCACCGGCGAGATCGCTCCCAAGACGCGTTATCCGCGCCTGATAGCGTCGGTCGGCAAGGCGCCCGAGCAATATCCAGACAACGACGAGGAGTGAGGTGTCAAGAAGTCTGCCGCTGGCTGTCGCTTCGCGCGCGCAGCCAGCCGCTTTCTTCTTCGCGGTGATGGGCGTTCAGTCCCTGGGCGATCCATTTCAGCTCGGCCGGCGTCAGCCCGCTGCGCTGCATATCGGGCCACGTGGCTTCCACGCCATCACGGAGCGCAGCGCGCAGCATGCGCCGTACCGAAGCGTCGTTCGCGACATACCCCAACCACCGCAATGACGGCCGGTCGCCGGCGAACAAGTTGCCCACGAGCTCGGGCATGATCGACATGCCCGACGCGCCGTTGGTGAAAACGACGAAAGCCCTTCCCTCCTGCGGCTTGCCCAGGGTGAAGGCCTTGAAGGCGCCGTTGTCGCCCCAGTGAAAGAATGTGCCGGCATCGGGCTCCAGGCCCCAGCCCAGTCCCCAAGAGACGCCGGTGACCAGCTTCTCGGCACTCGGCTCCGGCCATTGGATGCCGAGATGCTTTGCCTCGACCTGCGGCGACAGCCACAGCTTCGACGTCTCGCTGCGCAGCCGTGAGCCGGCCAGCACGGCCTTCAGGAATTTGGCGTAGTCCGCGGCACAGGTCTGCAACGACCACGCTGCATTGGCTTCGGCGGGTTTATTGCCGAGTGCCGGCATGCCGAACTCATCGTGCGGCCGCGCCCTGTTGTCATCGAACTGCGGCCGCCAGACGAAGCCCGAGCGCTCCATGGCAAGCGGTTCGAACACCAGACGCGCCGCCAGGGCGTCGAGCGTCTCTCCCGTCAGGGTCTCGATGGCGCGCTGCAGATAGAGATAGCCCTCGCCGGAGTAGCTGAAACGCTCACCCGGCTGAAACCAGGTGCGCAGCGGATAGTCGGCGTTTCGCCAGTTCGGCAAGCCGCCGCTGTGGCTGAGCACGTGGCGGACGGTGATCACCTTCGATCGTTCGTCTCCGGGCAGGTAGCCTGGCAGGCAGTCCTCCAGCCGGGTCTCAAGCCCGAGCTGGCCGCGGTCGACCAGCTGCAGCACGACATGGGCGAAGACCGGCTTGGTGAGCGATGCCGCTTCAAAGATCGTGAACTCGTCGACCGGCGCCGCGTGTCGTCCGCCTCTCAGCCCACCGCTTACGAAGCAATCGGCATGCCCGCTGTCCACGATCGCTACCGCCGCGCCCGGCACGGCGGCTTCCTCGAGCAGACGCAGAAAGTCAGCTTCCCACGATGGCATGGCCGGTCATCGCTCCAGATTGGCGATGGTGAAGCCGCCGTCGGCCGCCAGCGTCTGCCCGGTCAGGAATCCGCTCTCGTCGCCGGCCAGGAAGCAGATGACGCGGGCGATGTCGTCGACCGTGCCGAGACGCCCCAGGGGTGTGCGTGCGACGCGACGCGCGTCGCGCTCAGCGTTGCGATTGCGCTCAGTGCCCTCGGTCGGCACCGCTCCGGGCGCCACGGCATTGACGCGGATCTTGCGCGCCCCGAGCTCGGCCGCCGCCGCGCGGGTGATGCCCATCACGCCCGCCTTGATGCCACTATAGACGATGCTGTTGCGCGCCGAGACGATGCCCGCGACCGACGCCAGGTTGACGATCGCCCCGCCGCGCTCGGGATGCATCGCCTCGGCGGCGGCCTGGATGCCCCAGATCACCGCCTTGAAGCCGATCTCGACCATACGGTCGAGGGTTTCCGGCGCGACGTCGGGGATCGCCTGATAGCGCACCCAGGCGGCGTTGTTGACCAGGACATCGAGGTGGCCCACACGGTCGCCAAGTCCGAGGACGGCCCGGCGCATGCCCTCGCGCGTGGCGACGTTCTCAGTCACGCCGATCGCCTTGCCGCCGGCAGCGCCCACTTCGCCCACAACCTTGTCGACGAATTCCGGCTTGAGATCGTTGATGCCGACGGTGGCGCCGAGTGACGCTAGCCTGAGCGCGGTGGCGCGGCCGATACCGTGTCCCGACCCCGTGATCAGCGCGACCTTCCCGGCAAACGCCTGAGACATCGTTCCCCCTTCTCTCGTCAAGACGCAGGGTGACGGGAGCGCCACGGCATCACAAGCAGCAGTCCGCCCATCAGCCCGCCATAGACCGCCATCCCGACGGCAATCGCCGCGAATACACCTTCCAGTCCAAGGCCGAACTTTTCGACACCGAGCCAGCCGGCGAGGATGGTGGCGACCATGCGCACGATGCCGGCCACGGCCGGCACGACCATGCGGCCCGCGCCCTGGCTCGCGAAGTAGAGCGTAAGGGCGAGCCCGAACAGGCAATAGAAAGGCGCCACGCGCGTGATGTAGCCGGCACTCGCCGCCACAACTGCCGGGTCCGAGGTGAAGAGCCGCGCCCAGCTCTCCGGGATCAGCGCGACCGTCCAGCCGATCAGGCCGAGCGCACCGAACGAGACCAGTCCGCCGATCCAGGCGGCCCGCATGGCGCGCTGCCAGGCGCCGGCGCCGGCCGCCACGCCGACCAGGGTCGTGAGGCCCGTCCCGATGCCGAAGGCAATCGGCGACACCATGAACTCCAGCCGCACGCCGATGCTGTAGCCCGCCAGCGCGGCGATGCCGAAGCGGCCGACCAGGCCCGCCATCACCATGGCCGTGGCGTTGGCGGTGACCGTCGTCAACGAGCCCAGCAGGCCAACGCGCAGGATCTCCGCGAACAGCCGGCCTTGCAGGCGGACGCCCGCCAGCGCCGGCCGGAACCCCAGCTTGCCGCGCCAGACCACACGGCCGAGCAGCAGCACGGTGGTCACCGTCGTGGTCATGGAAGCGACCGCGAGCCCGGTCAGGCCAAGCCCCGGCCACGAACCGACGCCCAGCGCCAGCACGCCCGCAAGCGGCACGTAGACGATCGTTGCGACGAGGCCGCAAAGCCCGGGCGTCGCGGCGTCGCCGCTGCCGCGCAGCAACGAGGACAGGAAGGCGAACGTCCACAGCAGCACCGAGCCCGAGAACCACACCTGGGTGTAGGCCACGGCCGCCTGCAAGGCGCCGCCGACACCGCCCATCAGCCGAAAGAGCGACGGTGCGAGCGTCCAGGCGAACACGGTGAAGGCAAGGCCGAACGCCACGGCGATTACCAGCGCATGCGCAACAAGGGCGCGGGCGTCGTCGTGGCGACCTGCACCCAGAGCGCGCGCCAGCGAGGAGGCGACGCTGCCGCCCATGCCGCCCATGGCGATGTTCATCATCAGCATCTGGAAGGGGAAGACGAGCGCGACGGCCGCCAGCGCATCAGTCCCCAGGCTGCCGATGAAGTAGACATCGATCGCGGCGACGAACACCTGCACCAGCATGAGGCCCGTGGTGGGTCCGGCCAGCCGAAACAGGCTGCGCCCGATGGGCGCGGTCAGAAGAGGATGGGACACGAACGACTCCGGGGAACAGCGGCGGCACGGCATCGCCGTGCGTTCAAAGAAGGTCACGTAGGCCGACTGTTGCGGCCACGGACGTGTGATTAGCGCTGACTCAACCCGAAGAATCCTTGCTTGAGGCCGATAGTGTGCCCGACGATGCCGGTCGAAGCAAACCCGCTCAGCCGAGCGCTGCTTCCAGCAGCACCAGACGGTCGTTGCCCCAGAACATGCGCTCACCGACGAAGAAGGTCGGCACGCCGAACGCACCGCGCGCTCGCGCCTCGTCCAGCAGCCCATCGTGCCGAGCCCGGGTTTCAGACGACTTGAGCGCGCGCTGAAAGGCCTGTGCATCGAGGCCCAGCCGCTCCGGCAATCCGGAGATCACGCTGTCGTCAATCACGATGCCGTCGACAAAGATCATCTGGTGCAGCAGACGACAACACGCAATCAACGCGCCCTGCCCGTCCGCCGCCAGGCAAGCCAGGGCGAGCCTGTCCGGATCGACCCGAAAGGCCACGGGCTCACGATACGGGATGCCGTAGTAACTCGCCCAACACTTGGCGTCGTACTCGCGATAGCCCCAGTCGTACTGGCCCGAGAGCGGCGCGCCGCGGAACGGGTTACCGCCGCGGCGGTCCATCAAGGCGCCGCTGGCGATCGGCTTCCAGACGAAGCGGCAGCCGTGGGTCTTCTCGATTCGCTCGACCTGGCTTGCCGCCAGATAGGAATAGCGGCTGCCCAGCCCGAGGTAGAAGTCGACCGTCTGGGCGCCAGGCATCGCGCCTTATCAGCGCTTGTTGCGGCGCAGATCCTCTTCGTCCTTCCACATCAGGAACTGCGGCCCAAGGTCGGAGATCTTCGGGGCACCCATCTGCGCCATGCTGATGTCGATCTCGCGGCGGAAGATATTGAGCGCCATCTTGGCACCCGGGATGCCGCCCGCGGTCACGCCATAGAGCGTCGGCCGGCCGACGAAGACGAACTTGGCGCCCATGCAGATCGCGATCAGTGCATCGAGGCCGCGGCGCACGCCGCCATCCAGCATCAGGGTCATCTTGTCGCCGACCGCGCTGTTGATCGCCGGCAGCACTTCGAGCGGCGACGGCGCGTTGTCGAGCTGGCGCGCGCCGTGGTTGGACACCATAAGCCCGTCGACGCCGAGCGAATGGGCGCGGATGGCGTCGTCGGGATGCATGATGCCCTTCAGCACGAAGTTGCCCTTCCACAATTCGCGGAAGCGCTCGACATGTTTCCAGGTCATCGGCGCGCGGTTCTGGTAGGCGACCAGGTCGGCCACCTTCTCGGCCGAGGCGCCCGGCTCGACGTACTTGGCCCAGTTGTCGAAGTACGGCGTGCCGTGCTTCATCCATTCCATCATCCAGGCCGGATGCATCAGCGCTTCGAACTTGGTCTTCCAGGTGAGCTTCAGCGGCCGGCCCCAGCCGTTGCGGGTGTTGCGTTCGCGGTTGGAGCCCTCGGGCACGTCGACGGTGAACACCAGCGTCTTCAATCCAGCGTCGCCCGCGCGCTTGATCATGTCCTCCGACACCGCCTGGTCCTTGGCCGAGTAGAGCTGGTACCAGCCATGGTCGGGCGCCAGCTTGCCGAGAGCCTCGATCGAGCCCGTGGCAGAGCCCGACATGATGAAGGGCACGTTGGCGTCGCGCGCCGCCTCAGCCAGCATCAAGTCGGCGCCGCGGCGGAACAGACCGGCCAGGCCCGTCGGCGCGATGCCGATCACACTGGAATAGGTGCGGCCAAACAACGTCGTCGACTGGTCGCGCACCGACACGTCGACCAGGTAACGCGGCACAATGCGCGCCTTGCGGAAGGCCTGCTCGTTGGTGACCAGACCGACCTCGTCATCGGTTCCGCCCTCGATGAAGTCGTAGGCGATCTTGGGCAGCCGCTTCTTGGCAAGCTTACGCAGGTCCTCGATGTTCACCACGCCGTTCATGTCTCGTCCGCTCCTACTCGGGCTTCATCGCTTTTCGTTTCCACAGTTCCCAAGGTCGCATCACCAACGAGTCGTTGGTGTTCGCCGAGGCCGCCGCCTCTTCGGGCGTCAGGTAAGTCACCGCGCCGAGCTTGATCGCCTCGGACTGCAGCTTGGCATTCATCTCGGCATAGTAGGCGCGGAACACGACCTGCGGCAGCGAGGTGCCGACTGTCACCGAGCCATGCCCGCGCATCAGCGTCACCGTATGGCTCGCCAGCACCTTGGCGAGCGCGGCGCCGAGCTTCGGGTTGCTCACCAGGAGATTGCTTGCCGGTCCCTCGACGTCGCGGATCTCGAAAACCGGCACATCGAGGCCCAGGAACGAGCTCATGTGATAGATCGGCTGAAGGCGGGTCTTGGAGACGCTGAACGGGATCACCGACGGCGAATGGCTGTGCACCACCGCCTTCACGTCGGGCCGGGCCTTGTAGATCTCGCCATGGATGAAGCGCTCGAGGAAGAGCGCCTGGCCCTTCGGGTCCACCGCCACGCTGTCGAGATCGTACTCCAGGATATCGTCGGCCTTGACCAGCCCCGGCGCCATGCTGCGCGACATCAAATAGCTGTTGGGATCCTTGTCGTGCCGCACCGAGACATGGCCGAAGCCGTCGACGACGCCGAGATCGGCCAGCACGCGGCTCGCCGCAACCAGGTCCTCCAGTACCTTGGGATCGGGCGCGCCGGCCGACTTCGGTTGCGCGAGCGCAGCCGTGCTGCCCAGCAACAATCCGATCGCCAGCATCGCGAAGGCGCGCATGTTCCTCCCGCTTGGTCGTTGCCGGCGATTTTGACCGCCTTTGCCGTCGCCTGCCAGCGGTGTTAGACGAGCCGCCATGCAAATCAGGCACGCAAAACCGGGTGACGAGGCCGCTCTTGCCTTCCTGCTGGAGGACAACCAGCGCCACTACGGGCACGCGGTGAAAGACGGCGACGGCTCGGCTCTTGCCGCCGAGCTTGTCGACCCGCCGGCCGGCGGTATGCTTTGCCTGGTGGCCGACGACGGCACACGTCTGCTGGGCTTCGCCCTCCTTAACCCCTACCTTCCCGGGGCGCAGTTCACGCGCGGCCTCTACCTCAAGGAACTGTACATCACTGCCGCCGCCCGCTCGGGCGGCCTGGGCGTGAAGATGATCGAGGGCATCCGGGCGCTGGCAAAAGAGCGCGGTGACACGCGCGTGCTGTGGACGACAACAGACGACAATGCCGGCGCGCAGCGCTTCTACGACCGGCTCGGCATGCGGCGCGAGAAGAAGGTTTGCTACGTGATGGACGTCCGAGCATGAGCACCATCAATCTCCGCCGCGCGGTCGCGGCCTATACAACGGGATGAGCGGTCTCATCCTCCATCATTACGACTTCTCGAACTTCGCCGAGAAGGCGCGTCTGATGCTGGGCTTCAAGCGGCTGGCTTGGCGCGGCGTCGAGCAGCCGCCGATCCTGCCCAAGCCCAACCTTACGCCATTGACCGGCGGCTATCGCCGCATCCCGGTTCTGCAGGACGGCGCCGATCTGTGGTGCGACACGCGGCTGATCGCCCGCGAGCTCGAGCGGCGGGCGCCCTCGCCTGCCTTGTTTCCTGAACGCACGCGCGGCTTTGCCGAGGCCATCGCCTGGTGGGCCGAGCACCAGTTCATGCGACCTGTGGCGCTTTACGTCTCTGGCATCAACGCCGATCACATGCCGGTTGGCCTGCACGAAGACCGCGCCCGGCTGCATGGGCTGCCACCGCCATCGATCGAGGCGGTGCGCAAAGCCGCCGTCCGCAATCTCCATCTCGTGCGCCCGCAACTCGCCTGGCTCAGCGACATGCTGCAGGACGGACGGCCGTTCCTCATGGGCGGCACGCCCTGCATCGCCGACTTCGCGGCCTATCACGTCGTGTGGTTCTTCCGCGGCCGCCACATCGACTGTCGCGGCGAACTCGAGCCTTACCCGCGCCTGCTCGCCTGGCGCGATCGCATGGCCGCGATCGGCCATGGCCATCGCACCGACATCGATCCGGCCGTTGCGCTGGCCGAAGCGCACGACAACGAGCCCGCGACGCCGCGGCCGTCGCAGCCGCAGGACGGCGATCCGCAACCCGGCGAGCGCGCCCGCGTGCGGCCGGCCGACAATGCCAAGGACTGGGTCGAGGGTGACGTGAAATTCATCGATGCCCACGAGATCGCACTGCTGCGCGAGGATCCCGCGGTCGGCCGCGTCTGCGTCCACTTCCCGCGGCTGGGCTACGACTGGCGCATCGCACGCTGAAACCGTCCGATCCCCAGTCCATCGAGCGGCACGTTCGTCGCACCCGTTGCCACCAGCTCCGCCATCACCGCGCCGGTCGCCGGGCCGAGCTGGAAGCCGTGGCCGGAGAAGCCGAACTGGTGGAACACGCCGTCCGACGTGCTGCTCGGGCCGACGATGGGGATCTCGTCGGGCATGCGCGCCTCGATGTCGGCCCAGGCGCGCACGATGGTGGCTTCGCGCATCACCGGGAACAGCTCCCACACCGTGCGCGCGCTGGTCGCGAGCCGGGTCCAGTCGAGCACGGTGCGGTTCTCGTCACGATAGGGCTGGGCCTGGTGGCCGCCGCCGATCACCACCGTGCCGTTGGCGAGCTGCTTGAAGGAGAGCTTGCGGCTGCGCAGGATCACCACCGGGTCGATGAAGGCCGGCACGCGGCTGGTCACCATCAGCATCGGCGCGAAGACGTCGAGCGGCACCGGCTCGCCGAGCCTCGCGGCGATGCGGTCGGCCCAAGCGCCGGCCGCGTTCACGACCTTGGGCGCCTCGATCGGACCGTCGGTGGTCTCGACGCGCCACACCGTTCCCTGGCCCACGATGTCGGTGACGCGCACGCCTTCAATCACCTCGACGCCGAGCTCGACGGCGCGGCGGCGGAAGGCCTGCGTGGTGCGGAACGGATCGGCCGCACCGTCGCGGCGAGACACGACGCCGCCCGGGCAATGGTCGGAGACAGCCGGCACCAGGCGCTTCAGCTCGGCGCGGTCGATCAGCTCCTCGTGCGTGAAGCCCTTCAGGCGGAGATCGTCGACGCGCGCCTTGAAGCCCGCCAGCTCCTGCTCGCTCTCGGCCACCAGCACGGTGCCGTGGCTGGAGAAGCCGCAATCGTCACCGACCAGCTCCTCGATCTTCTCCCAGATCGCCATCGAGGCAATCGACAGCGGGATCTCGGCGATGTGGCGCGCCAGCTGGCGCACGCCGCCGGCATTGACGCCCGAAGCATGGCGGCCGGCGTAATCCTTCTCGACCAGGATCGGCTTCAGCCCGCGCAGCGCCAGGTGCAGGGCGGTCGAGCAGCCGTGCAGGCCGCCGCCGATGATAATGACGTCGGCGGTGCGGGGCGCCATCGTCAGCGCTCCACCGCCTTGCGCTCGGCCTCGCCGATCGGCAGCGAGGCGAGCTCGGCGAGTGTGATCGGCTTCACCGGCGGGCGCAGGCGGTAGTAGCCGACCTCGGCCGGCGTGCTCTTGCGTTGCGCGGCGATCAGCTCGGTGACGGTGAGGCCGCAGAGACGTCCCTGGCAGGGGCCCATGCCGCAGCGCAGGAAGGCCTTCATCTGGTTCGGCCCCTCGCAACCCATGTCGGCCGCGTCGCGCACCTGCTTCGCCGTCACCTCTTCGCAGCGGCAGACCACCGTGTCACCCACGGGCTGTCGGAAGCTGTCGGCCGGCCGGTTCAGCCAATCGAGGAAGGCGCGACCCATCTCCTCTCGCTGCAAGCGCTGCCGGATGGCCTGCGGCTCGGGCAGGCTGGCGTTCGGCTTGAGCGCGCGCACGGCGGCGATGGCCGCCAGCCGGCCGCGCTCGGCCGCCGCCGTGCCGCCCGCGATGCCGGCGCCATCGCCCGCCACGGCGATGCCGGGCACGGAGCCGCCGAAATCCTGATCGACCACCGGCTGGAAGCAGAGCTGGCGCTCGTTCCACGCGTGCGCAGCGCCGGCCGCCAGGGCGAGGTTGAGGTTGGGCACCACACCTTGGTGCAGCAGCAGCAGATCGGCCGCCATGCGCCCGCCATCGAACACGACCTCGCGCAGATTGCCCTCTCCCACCGCTTCGATGCGGCTCACCTTGTACACCGGCACCTTGGCCCTGACCTCGCGCAGCAGCGCCAAGCCTTTGGCGAAGTAAGGCGACAGCAGGAAGTCGGGCAGATGGAACGCGGCGCGCAGCCAATTGGCGCGCGGTGTCGTGTCGAGCAGCGCCTCGATGCGGCCGCCGGCACGCAGTATCTGCGCCGCCAGCAGCCACAGCAACGGGCCGGTACCGGCGATCACCGTGCGCCCGCCGGGCAGCAGCCCCTGCGCCTTGAGAACGGTCTGCGCCGCACCGGCCGTCATCACGCCGGGCAGCGTCCAGCCGGGGATCGGGAACGGACGCTCCTGTGAGCCGGTAGCAATGATGACGCGTTTGGCTTCGATCATGCGCGCGGCGCCGGCGATGGAGACGCCGATCACGCGCTGCGGGTCGAGGCTCCAGACGGTGGCGCCGTTCACGATCAGCGCGCCGCTCGCCTTGGCGTCGGCCGCGAGCGCCTCGCCCGCCCAATAGTCGTCACCGAGGATGGCGCGATCCTTCACGGGCGTGAAGGTGATGCCGCGATAGATCTGGCCGCCCACCCCAGGGTTCTCGTCGAACAGCACGGTCCGCACACCGGCGCGCGCGGCGAGCGATGCCGCCGCCAGACCGGCGGGTCCGCCGCCGATGACGATGAGGTCATAGGAAGGTGCGAGGTCGGCTGCGCTGGTCATCGTCCGGCCTCCCGCTTGCCGTGCTGCGTCTCCACCTTCATGCCGTCGCGCACCGGAACCAGGCAGGCCTGGCGGCTGCCGACACCGTCGATCGTCACCAGGCAGTCGAAGCAGACGCCCATCAGGCAATAGGGCGCGCGCGGCGCGCCGGTCACCGGCGTGGTGCGGCAGTGCTCGATGCCGGCCGACAGCAGCGCCGCGGCGACCGTATCGCCGCTGCTGGCGCGCACGGCCTTGCCGTCCACCGTGATGGCCACCGGCGAACCCGGGTCAGCCAGCCTCTTGAACATGGAACCTCCGCGCACTGAAGGGAGCGACCAGCGACTTATCGAGCGCGCCGCGGGCGATCATCGGCGCAATGGTGAGCGCATGATTGGCCGCCAGGGTCACACCCGAATGGCAGCAGACGGTGAAGGCGCCGGCATGGCTCTCAGATTCGTCGTAGATCGGGAAGCCGTCCTGGGTCATCACGCGGATGGCGCTCCAGGTCCGCACGACGTTGGCGCTGCCGAGAAGCGGAAACATGCGAACCGCGCGCTCGGCCTCGGTGGCGCTGACGCCCAAGGTGAGGCCTGCGGGATCGGTGCTCTCTTCCTTGGAATCGCCGATCATCACGGTGCCCTCGTCGGTCTGGCGCAGGGTGACGACGGGATGGTTCAGGAAGGGGCGCAACCGCTCGGTGACAACGATCTGGCCGCGTTCGGGCCGCATCGGGCAGTCGAGGCCGACCATCGGCGCCAGCCGCATGTTGGCGTTGCCGGCGGCCAGCGCCACGCGGTTGGCGCGGATCTCGGCCTTTTCTGACCCTGGCGCCGTCGTCAGCCGAAACTCGCCGCCCTCCCGCGTGATGTTCTCGACTCGATGGCTCGGCAGGTAGGTGACGCCGCGCGCGCGGATCGCTGTATGCAAAGTGCGGAACAGGCGCAGCGAATTCACATGGCCATCGAGCGGGCAGTAGCTGCCGCCCACCACCTCGCGGCCGATGTCGGGCAGCATCTTCGCCACCTCGGCGTGGTCCATGATCTCGGTCTTGTAGTCGACAATGCCGGGCTGGTTGTGCAGGCGCTTGAGGTTGTTGGCGCGCACCTCGAGCTCGCGCTCCGACAGCGACAGATGGAAGCCGCCCGGTCGTTGAAAGCAGACGTCGAGCCCGGTCTCCTGCTTCAGGATGTCGGCGAAGCCGCCCCAGGCATTCGAGGAACGAATGGTCCAGCCGGCGTAGGGCGCGAGGCCCAACCCCTTGCTCTGCACCCAGACCAGGGCGAAGTTGCCGCGGCTCGCACGCACCGCGCGATCGCCCTCGTCGAGCACGACGACGCGGCAGCCCTCGCGCGCCAGGCCCCAGGCAGTGGCGACGCCGACCAGTCCGCCGCCGACGACGGCAACGTCGAAATCGTCAGCGGCCATCGGCACTCCTTCCCACCAGCAGCCGCTCCAGGCCGTAGGCGCGATCGAGCACGACCAGCGCCGCCACGGTGATGGCGATGACGCAGGCCGACACCGAGGTGACCAGGGGATCGATGTTGTCCTGGATATAAAGAAACATGCGCACCGGCAGGGTCTCGGTTCCGGGTGCCGCAATGAACACCGTCATCGTCACCTCGTCGAATGAATTGATGAAAGCGAGCGCCCAGCCGCTCACCAGCCCGGGCAACACCAGGGGAAGCGTGACGCGCCGCAGCACCGTGGCATCCGAGGCGCCAAGCGAGATCGCGGCATGCTCGATCGAGCGATCAAGACCGACCGCAGAGGCAAGCGTCAGGCGGAGCGCAAAGGGCAGCACGATTACGATATGCGCCAGCACCAGGCCGACGAACGTGCCGCCGAGACCGATCTCGGTGAAGAACCGCAGGAAGGCGATGCCCAGCACGACATGCGGGATCATGAGCGGCGACATGAAGAGCGCGGTCATGGCCTCGCGGCCGCGGAAGCTATAGCGCGCGATGGCGAGCGCGGCCGGCACCGAGAACGCCACGGCGATGGCCGAGGAGAGCGCGCCCAGCCACAGGCTGCGCCAGAAGGCCGAGATGAACTCAGGGTACCGGCCGATGGCGTAGAACCAGCGCAGCGACCACCTATCGGTCGGGAACGACAGGTAACCCTCGGGCGTGAAGGCGACGAAGCAGACGACCAGGATCGGCGTCAGCATGAAGGCGACGAACAGCGTGTGGTAGGCGAGCGCGATCGGGCCATTTCTACTCATGACGTGCGGCTCATCCGAACACCTGCGCGTAGCGGCGTTCGACCAGTCGGCTCAGGCCCACGACGATCGCGACCAGGGCAATTAGCAAGAGCACAGCGACCGCGGCGCCCAGCGGCCAGTTCAACGTGTTCAGGAATTCGTCATAGGCGAGCGTCGAGGCGACCTTCAGTCGGCGGCCGCCGATGATCGCAGGCGTCGCAAAAGCGCTGGCGGCGAGCGCAAAGACGATGATCGCGCCTGACAAGATGCCGGGCATCACCTGCGGCAGCACGATGCGGCGCAGCACGGTGAACGGTCCCGCCCCCAGCGCCACGGCTGCGTTCTCGACCTGCGGGTCGAGCCGCTGCAGGGCGGCCCACACGGCCAGAACCATGTAGGGCATCAGCACATGGGTCAGCGCCACGATCACGCCGGTCTCGGTGAACATGAAGGGCAATGGCGCGTCGATCAGGCCGATCGATGCCAGCGCCTTATTCACAAGCCCCGAGTTGCCGCCGAACAGCAGCGCCCAACCCAGCGTGCGCGCCACCACCGAGATCAGGAGCGGGCCCAGGATCACCAGCAGGAAGATGCCGCGCCACGGGCTCTTCATGCGGTTCAGAATATAGGCCTCGGGCGCACCCAGCAGCGCCGCCAGCACGGTGACTGAGAAGGCGATGCGGAAGGTCCGCCAGAACATCTCCAGGAAATAGGAGTCGGTGAAGACCTCGTGCCAGTTCTTGAGGATGAAGACGGGCTCGATGCCCTTGTACTGGCCCCAGTCATGGAACGAGAGCAGCACCGTCATGATCAGCGGCACCACGACGATGACGGCGAACAGCAGCAGCGCCGGAAGGCTGAGAAGGTATGGAGCGGACTTCACGCGGCGCCCCACGCCAGATGCACAGCCTCACCCTCGGCCGGCATCGCCTCGCCGGTGTTCTGGCGGATCACCGTCACCAGGCCGTCAGTGGTCTCGACCTGATAGAGCCAGTGGTTACCCTGGAAGATCCGCGTGCGCACCTTGCCGGCGAGGCCTTGCGCCGCGAACGAGATCTTCTCCGGCCGGACCGTGGCGCCGCCCACCAGATTGGTGCGACCAAGGAAGCTCGCGACGAACGGCGTCGCCGGTCGCTCATAGGCCTCGTGCGGCGGGCCGATCTGCTCGGCGCGACCGTGATTCATCACCACCAGGCGGTCGCTGAGGGCCATCGCCTCCGCCTGGTCGTGCGTCACCAGGATGGTGGTCGTGCCGACGGTGCGCTGGATTTGGCGCAGCTCGATCTGCATCTCCTCGCGCAGCTTGGCGTCGAGATTGCTGAGCGGCTCGTCGAGCAGCAGGATCTGCGGACGGATGACGAGCGCACGGGCCAGCGCCACGCGCTGCTGCTGGCCACCCGACATCTGGCGCGGATAGCGACCGGCGAAGGCGCTGAGACCGACCAGCTCCAGCGTCTCGCCGATACGTTTGATGCGCTCCGGCGCCGCGACGCCCTGCATCTCGAGGCCGAAGCCTACGTTTTCAGCCACCGTCATGTGCGGGAAGAGCGCGTAGCTCTGGAACACGATGCCGAGGCCGCGCCTGGCCGGTTTTACGGCCAGGAGATCGCGGCCTTCCAGCCGGATCGAGCCGCCGGACGGTTCGACGAAGCCCGCGATCATCTGCAGCGTCGTGGTCTTGCCGCAGCCCGAAGGACCCAGGAGGGAGACGAACTCCCCCTTCTCCACGCCGAGCGTCAGGCCATCGACGGCCAAGTGAGAGCCGAAAGTCTTGCTGAGCTTGTCGAGTTCGAGGAACGCCACTGCCGTCAGCGCTCGATCTCGCGGTTCCAGCGCTTGGTCCACTCGTTGCGCAACGGATTGATCACAGACCAATCGACCGAAACCAGGTGCGAAACACGCGCTCCGACCGGCATCACGCCGCCCGCCGTCGCGATCTCGACACCCTTGCGCACCGGCGCGTAGCCGCCTTCCTCAGCCATGATCTTTTGTACCTTGGCCGACAGCATCGTCGCAATGAAGGCCTGCGCCTTGGGCGATACCGCCTTCTTGGCGACGGGACATATCCCCGTCAGCAGCGCCGGCGCGCCCTCGCGCGGATAGACGAAGTCGACCGGGAAGCCGGTGTCGGCGAACGCCTGGTAGCGCGCCGAGCCCCAGACGGACAACACCGCCTGATCGGTCTGGAACAGCTCGGTCATGCGTGCCGGCGACGGTTCGAACGCCACCACGTTGCCGGCCACGCGCTTCATCGCCGCGAAGCCCGGATCGATGTTGCTCTCGCCGCCGCCGCCGATGCGGGCCAGCATGACAGTCGCGAGCAGCCCGTAACCGTTGCTCATCGGCGGCATGACGATCCGGCGGGCGAACTTCGGGTCCTCGAGCGCGGTCCAGGAGTCCGGCGGCGCCCAGCCGCGCTCGGCGAAGACCTTCCTGTTGTACATCAGCCCGGTGGCGACCATGCCCATGCCGACGCCCTTGCCCTCGGGGAACAACGCCATCGGCTGAAGGGCGGACTTGTCCAGGCCCTCAATCAGCGCGCAGAGGCCCAGCGCGATGGCCTGGACGATCGGACCGTCGTCCATCATGGCGACGTCGACCTGCTGGTTGCCGCGCTGCGCCACGAGCTTGGCGAGGTTGTCGGTCGAGTTGCCGCCGGCGTACTGGACGGAGACACCCTGTTCGCGCTCGAAGTCGGGAATGACCTTCTCGCGCATGACCTTCTCGAACGAACTGGCGTAGCCCGCCACGACCAGCGATTCGGCGGCGGCGCCGCCTGCTGCCACGACGACGGCGAGGCCGAACGCCATTGGCACAAGACGCTTCTTCATTGCCGTTCTCCCAAGCATCGACACCGCCACGCTAGGGTCGGCATAGTATTCCCGTCCAAGTCCGAATTACCGCAGGTGTATTCGGCAGGGTTATGCCCTCCGCCGCACCGATCGCGTCAGCTCGCGCGACATGGCGCCGGCCACGGCGCGCATCTCGGCGGCAAAGGCATCGACAAGGCCGACATTGCGGCTGTTCCGCGCCCGGCACATCAGGAAATCGAAGGGCAGCGCCGGCTCGAAGCGCCGCATCGCCAGCCGCCCGCCCAGCCCGTCGACGAACAGCGGATGGATCAGCGACACGCCGAGGCCGGAGGCGACGAACTCACAGACGGTCGGCGCGACCGTGGCATCCAGCACGACATCGGACTTCACCTTGTGGGTGTCGAACATGGTCGCGATCTGCTCGCCGGTGTAGCTGTCCGACGCGAAGGAGACGAACGGCTCGCCGTCGAGGTCGCGCGGCGTCACGACCTTCCTGCGCGCCAGGCGGTGATGGGGCGGCATGACGCAGACCAACGGATGCTCCATCAGCGATTCGGTGTCGACGTAGGGATTGTCGAGGCGCGAACGGATCAGCGCCACGTCGAGCTGCCGGCTGGTCAGCCAGTCGGCGATCAGCTGCGAGCTGCGCACGTGGACCGAGATGTAGACCTCGGGATGGCTCTGCAGGAACGCCATCGTCACGCGCCGGATGAAGGCGCCCGACAGTCCCGGCATCACGCCGATATTGAGCCGGCCCTGCCCCTCGCGGCGGATCGACTCGACGGCGCTCTCGACCTGGCGGACGCCGACGAAGATGCGGTCGATCTCCTGGTAGAGGCGCATGCCCTGCTGCGAGGGCACCAGCCGTCCTTTGACGCGCTCGAACAGGCCGAGCCCGGTCTGCTGCTCGAGATGGGCGAGCAGCTTGCTCACCGCTGGCTGCGAGATGTGCAGCACCCCGGCTGCCCGGCTCACCGTGCCGCTCTCGATGACGGCCTTAAAGGCCTCGACCTGGCGAAGATTGAGCGCACGCGCCATCCCATAACTCCGGAGAATAGGATTAGGTGATTCCCGCCTTTGACATTCTGGACATTGGATTTCTAGGGTGGCGGTCCTCAAGGGGAATCAACGCATGACGACCATCGCCGAGCGGCTGGCCGCCTTCGCAAGCCAGGCCGCCGAACTACCCGAGCCGGCTCGCCTCGGGACCGTGAAATGCGTCTTCGACCTGATGACCGCCGCCGTCGCCGGTTACGCGACGCCGAACGCCCTCGCCGCCCGCGAGGTCGCGCGCGAGGCATGGGGCGCGGGTCCGGCCGCGGTGTGGCTCGGCGGTGAAAGTCTGCCGCCGCCGGGCGCCGCCTTCGTAAATGCCGCGGCGGCCTGTTCGCTCGATCTCGACGACGGGCACCGCGCAGCGGCCGGTCATCCCGGCGCCGCCGTCATTCCGGCGGTCTTTGCGGCGCTCGACACGACAGCGGCCGACACCGCTCGCGCCCTCACGGCGATCGCCGTCGGCTACGAGATCGGCGTGCGCATCTCCTCGGCGCGCGATCTCAAGAACGTGCCGACGACCAACACCGGGCTGTGGGGCGGACAAGCGGCGGCGGCCGCGGTCGGCGTGTTGCGCAACCTGCCGCCGGAACAGATCGCCCAGGCGATCGCCATCGCAGGCCAGACGGCGCCGGGCCAGTCGGCGACGGCCTACACGCGGTTTCGCGGCAACAGCGTAAAGGAGGGGATTCCCTGGGCGGCCGCCAACGGATTGCTGGCCTGCAGCCTGGCCGCGAACGGCTTCACAGGGCCAATCGACATACTGGACGAGCCCCGATCGTTCGCGCCCGGTCCGCTGCTCGACGGGCTGGGAACGCAGTGGCAGATCACCGGAACCTACTTCAAGCCCTACAGCTGTTGCCGCTGGAACCACGCGCCGATAGACGCCCTGCTGGGCTTGATGGAACAGCACGCGCTGCGCGCGGAGGACATCGTCGCCATCGACGTCGATACGTTCGGCCGCGCGCTCACCCTCGGCAACGAGATTGCACCGGCGACGCTCGAAGGCGCGCAGTATAGCATCCCGTTCTGCCTCGGCGTCGCGGCTACGCGCGGCGCGCCGGCCCTGCTGCCCCTCCGCGAGGACTCCCTGGCGGACCGCGCCGCCATCGACCTGTCGAGCAAGGTAACGCTGTCGGTCGTTCCCGAATATGACGCGATGTTTCCCGCCGCCGTGCCGGGCCGCGTGCGGGTCAGGACCGCGGCAAAATCCCTGGAGCACGCCGTGCTCGCCCCGAAGGGCGAGCCGTCCAACCCCATGGAGTGGGACGACATCGACGCAAAGTTCCATGCGATCGCACGAAGCCGGCTCGCGCCCGGCGTCCGGCAGCGCCTGCGCCAGGCGATCGACGCCCTGCGCGATGGCAAAATCGCCCCGTTGAGATCGGCGTTGGCCGCGAACGCAGCCTGACGCTTCCGCGTCGAAGCTGCGTCTCAGTCCTCGTCGGCGGCGATGCGTGCCGCGGCGCCAAGGTGCAGGCGATAGAAAGCATCCTGCGGCTGATCCATGTCCAGGACCTCGACGTTCGGCGCACCGAGGAACAGTCCCCGCAGCACCCGCCCGATGCCGCCGTGCGCGAACACCGCGACGGGTCTCTCTTTGGCAAGCGCCGCGATCTCCTCGAGTGCCGGGCGGGCACGCTCGACCACCATGGGATAACTCTCGCCGTTGGGGGGCCGATAGTGCCAGCGATCGAGGCGCCGCGCCGCTATGGCGCCGGGCCAGCGCGCCTCGATCTCCGCGCCGTTCAATCCATCCCAGTCGCCCCAGCTTATCTCGCGCAGCCGGTAGTCGAGACAGTCCTCATCGTGCCTCAGCCCGGCCGCTGCGGCGGCGATCGTCAGCGTCTCGCGCACACGGCCGAGCGGACTGGCGCGTACGATCACACTCGAAGGCTCATGGCCGGCCTGTCGCAACTCCCGCGCCAGTGCCTGGCCCATCGCGTGGGCCTGTTCGCGGCCGGCGGCCGTCAGCGGCGAGTCGAGATGACCCTGGGCGCGGCGCTCGGCGTTCCACACCGTCTCGCCGTGCCGGAACAGGTAGATCGGATGCGATGCCGGCACGGATCAGCGTTCGACCTCGCGATTCCAGCGCTTGGTCCAGTCCTCGCGCTGGGCGTTGATGGCGTCCCAGTCGGGCGAGATGATGAGCTTGGCGCGCTCGCCGACCGGGGCCATGCGCAGCTCCGGCATGTTGACGTCGACCTTGGTGTTGACCGGCCCGTTGCCCGTCTCCTTGGCCAGCGCCGTCTGGATCGGCTCGGAGATCAGCACCTTGATGAACTCGTGCGCCAGCGGATTGACGTTGGCCTTGGCCACCGGGCAGGCCGAAGCGAGCAGGATCGGCGCGCCTTCCTTGGGATAGATGAAGTCGACCGGGAAGCCGGTGTTGGCGAAGGCCTGGACGCGGCCGGTACCCCACACCGCGATCTGCGCCTGGTTGGACTGGAAGAGCTCGGTCATCTTGCCCGGCGATGGCTCGTAGACCAGCACGTTGGGATTGACGTCGTTCTTCATCACCTTGAAGCCCGGCTCGATGTTCTTCTCGCCGCCGCCGTTCATGCGGGCGAACATCATCAGCGTGTAAAGGCCGTAGGTGTTGTTGATCGGCGGGATCACCAGCTGCTTCTTGAACTTGGCATCCTTGAGGTCGTTCCACGAGGTCGGCGTGGCCCAGCCTTTGTCCTTGAAGGTCTTGGTGTTGATCATGAGGCCGGTGCCGGTCTGGCCGACCGCCACCGCCTTGTCGTCCTTGAACAGAGCGGCGGGATAGAGCTGGCTCTTGTCCAGCCCGTCGATCTTGGTGCAGAAGCCGAGCTGGATCGCCTGGTACATCGGCCCGTCATCGACGATCGCCACGTCGATCACCTGGTTGCCCTTCTGGGCCTGCAGCTTGGCCAGCGTGTCGGTCGAGTTGCCGGCGACGTACTCGACCTTCACCCCGTGCTTCTGCTCGAAGGCCGGGATGACGTCCTTGCGCATCTGCTGCTCCCACGAGCCGCCATAGGACGCCACGACCAGCGTCTTGGACTGCCCGGCGGCCGACGCCGCGGCGAGCAGCGCCGCAGCTCCCGCGACCGCGGCAAAATGGACCGAACGCCCCATGACCCCTCCTGTCGGCGACACCCTCCTGCCGCAGCGACATCGTTGGGCTCCGTCACGATGTCGTCAATTCGATTTTTCCGCCGAGCATCGCGTCACGCGCGTCCTGCGCATCGAGACGCCGTTGTCGGAGCCGCGCGTCGACTTCGAGTTCGCCGCCCTCTATCCGGCGCACCGCAGCGTCTCGCCCGTCGCGCCCGAGTTCATCGACGGCTTCAGGACGCATGTCTCGGACTTCCTGCGCCGAAGGCCGTGGCGCTAGAGCAGGAAGGTGAGCTCGTGCTTGTTGTGATGCAGATGCACGAGCTGCGCTCCGGGGATCGCGGCGAAGGCTGCAGCCGCCTCATGATCGGTGGCGCCCTGGAACTTGAGCGTGCAGACGAAGTTCTTCACCAGGCCTGACGCCCGCCAGGTCTCGACCAAGCGCAGCAGGCGCGCCGGATAGCAGACGATGTCGGAGCAGAGCCAGTCGACCGGGCCGACGCTCGCCGGCTCGAGCGCAAAGGCGCTCTCGCCGCGCCACGCGACGCCGGGCATCGCCGCCACCCTGGGATCGAGCGGCGCCTTGTCGACGGCGATCACCTCGGCGCCGAGCTTTGCCAGCACCCAGGTCCAGCCGCCCGGCGAGGCGCCGAGGTCGAGACAGCGCTCGCCCGGTCCGGGCCAGCGCCCCAGGCGGACCAGTGCCTCCCAGAGCTTGAGATAGGCGCGGTTGGGCGGGCCCGTCTTGTCCTCGACGAAGGCCACCTCGCCATTGGCGAAGGGCGAGCTGCAGCGCGCGGCCATCAGCAAGCGATCGGGCGCCAGCAGGGTCCACGAACCCAGCGGTGCGGTGGGCGCCGATGCCGGGAAGACGATCGGCTTTGCCGAAACGTGCGGCAGGCGCTCCTGGATCAGCGCGGCCCTACGATGATGGAGCGGCGCATACATCGCCCAGTTGCGCTGCACGTCGCGCAGCGCCTTGGCAGCGGCGCCGATCGAGTCGACCGGAAGCTCGCGACAATCGTGCCAGACGTTGGCGGCCCAGGCGGCGGCAACGGCCGCTCCGTCGCACACCAGCAGGCGCTCATGGCGATGCGCGACGTCGATACCCGACCGCTTCAGCTCCGCCTGCAGTTGATCGATGAAACCCTCGGCCGCGAGGTACGCAGTGGTCATGACGGCAACCTAATCCATTGCCCGTCGTTCGCTAAAGCACATCCCGCTCGGCCGAGCGGGATGTGCCCGTTGCAACAACTATCCCCTTCGCGCGCATTCCCGATTTGGTGGAACCGCGAGCGGTTCCACCAAATCGGGAATCGCCCTGGCAAGGGGCAATTCCGGAGGTATCCATCATGGCCAAGACATCGACGTCCCAGCGCAAGACCATGGGCCGCGTCATGCACGAATACGCCCATGGCGAACTGAAGAGCGGCCGCCGCGGCCAGAAACGCCGTGGGGCCGGCAAGGTGAAGAGCCGCCGCCAGGCCATCGCCATCGCGCTCAAGGAGGCCGGCGCCTCCAAGTACGAGAGCAAGGACGAGAACCGCCGCAACCTCGCCCGCAGCAAGGCCAAGGAAGCGACCGGCCGCACCGCCCAGCAGGAGAGCGAGGGCAAGAGCCATGTCGGCGCGCGCGGCAAGCGCGAGAGCTCGCGGGCGATGGGCGGCAAGAACGCCAAGACCACCACCCGGCGCACGCCGCGCCAGCGCGCCACGGCGCGGCGCAACATCAAGCGGGCGAACGCCCGCCGGGCGTCGCGCTGAGCGACCGGAGGACGTTCTTTGGCGAAGCGCGGACCTCGGGCCGGGTCGCGGTAAGCGGACCTGGAGGTCCGCGCTCCGTTGAAGATTAAAAGGCTTCCTCCTCCGCGAACCTCAAGTATTTTCAATCCGTGCGTAACGGCCGGGTGATGGTCCGGTCGGCACAGCTTGTGGTAGCGTTTCTTCGTATGAGGAGGAGGTACATCATGTTCAACAGAAGGTTTCTGATCGGCCTGACCGCGGCAGGCTCGATGCTGCTGGCGGGCTCGGCATTCGCGCAGGGCCAGGCGATCGTCGGTATCCAGACGGTCACCACCTATTCCGCCGAAGCGAAGATCACGGCTGTCGATCCGGCGGCACGCACCGTCACATTGACCTATCCCAACGGCGCCACGTCGGTGCGCAAGGTGGGGGCGACGGTCGCCAACTTCGCGAACACCCGCATCGGCGACATGGTCTCGGTCGGTCTCGAGGACCGGCTGAGCTTCGTGCTGTCCGGCCCGAACACCAAGACGCCGAGCGACCGCGACGTCAGCGTCACCGTGGCCGCAGGCGGCGGCCAGTCGGTGGCCGGCGCCTCGGCCAGCAAGTCCGTCAACACCTGGCTGGTGACCGCGGTCGATCAGTCGGCCAAGACCGTCTCGCTGGTGAACCCTGCCGGCGGCGAAGTGCGCACATACAATGTGACGACACCGGAAGGCCAGCAGCAATTGCCGCGCGTCAAGCCCGGCGACTGGCTGACGGTGATCGACGCCAACTTCACCGTCGTGTCGATCACGCCGAAAGCGTAGGACCACCAGCCGGTATACCGAGGGTGACCGCATTGGCGGTCACCCTTCCGCCTTGCTAACCTCCGGCCGTCACGGAGGAGTTAGTAGATGGCGAAGTTCGGTATCGGCCAATCGGTTCGGAGACTGGAAGATCCCCGGCTGCTGACGGGCGGCGGGCGCTACACCGACGACACCAAGTTGAGCGCCCCGGCGGCGCGGATGTACGTGCTGCGGTCTCCGCATGCCCATGCCGACATCAAGAAGGTCGACGTCTCGGCCGCGGCCAAGGCGCCGGGCGTGCTGCTGGTGCTGACCGGCGCAGACGTGAAGAAGGCCGGCTTCGGCGACGTGCCCTGCCTGGTGCCGCTGGACAACCGCGACGGCACGCCGCGCGGCGACACTCCTCGGCCCATGCTCGCCCAGGACCGCGTGCGCCATGTCGGCGACCCGGTGGCGCTGGTGGTCGCCGAGACCCTGGAGCAGGCCAAGGACGCCGCCGAGCTGATCGAGGTCGACTACGCAGCCCGCCCGCACGTCGTCGGCACCTTCGAGGCGGCCCAGCCCGGCGCGCCGCTGGTCCACGACCACATCAAGAACAACATCGTCTTCGACTGGGCGATGGGCGACCAGGCCAAGACCGACGCCGCCTTCGCCAAGGCCGATCGCGTGGTCAACCTGCAGATCGTCAACCAGCGCCTGGTGGTGAACTCGATGGAGCCGCGCGGCGCCATCTGCGAGTACGACGCCAAGGACGACCGCTCGACCCTGTGGCTCTCCTCCCAGGGCGTGCACATGATCCGGCCGGTGGTGGCCGACCTGATCCTGAAGATCGGCTCACCCAAGCTGCGGGTGCGGACCGGCGATGTCGGCGGCGGCTTCGGCATGAAGATCTTCGTGCACCCAGAATACCCGATGATCGTCTGGGCCTCGCGCACCTTGAAGCGCACGGTGAAGTGGATCCCCGACCGCCAGGAAGCCTTCCAGTCCGACGTGCAGGGCCGCGACCACGTCTCGATCGCCGAGATGGCGCTCGACAAGGACTGCCGCTTCCTCGGCTGCCGCATCACGACCTATGCCGCCTTGGGCGCCTACCTCAACCACTTCAGCGTCTTCATCCCGACGATGGCCGGCAGCTCGATGCTGGTCGGCCTCTACCAGACGCCGACGGCCTATATCAACGTCAAGGGCGTGATGACCAACACCGTGCCGACCGACGCCTATCGTGGCGCCGGACGGCCGGAAGCGGCCTACCTGCTGGAGCGCTTCGTCGACCACATCGCGCGCGAGACCGGCCTCACGCCCGACGAGATCCGCGCCCGCAACTTCATCAAGCCCAGCCAGATCCCGTTCGCCACGGCGCTGGGCGACACCTATGACTCGGGCAACTTCGAAGCGGTCATGCGCAAGGGCATGGAGAAGGCCGACTGGGCGGGCTTCCCGGGCCGTCGAGCCGCCGCGTTGGCCAAGGGCAAGTGGCGCGGCATCGGCATGGCGACCTATGTCGAGAAGTGCGGCGGCGGCCCGCCGGAGACCGCCATCGCCAAGTTCAACGACGACAACACGGTCACGATCTTTGTCGGCAACCAGACCAACGGCCAAGGCCAGGAGACGGCGATCCGCCAGATCGCCTCGGCGCGGCTCGGCATCGATGCCGACCAGATCCACTTCGTGCAGGGCGATTCCGACGTCGTGCCCGAGGGCATGACCGGCGGCAGCCGCATGGTCTCGGTCGCCGGCACCGCGACCATCGGCGTCGCCGACAAGATCATCGCCAAGGGCAAGCTCGTCGCGGCCAGCGTCCTCGAAGCCTCGGCGGCCGACATCGAATACGGCGACGGCGCCTTCAAGATCGTCGGCACCGACCGCACCTTGAGCCTGTTCGACGTGGCCAAGGCCGCGAAGGATCCCAAGCACGTGCCGGCGGGCGAGAAGCCCGGCCTCGACGATGAGTTCACGCGCACGCCGACGGCCGACACCTTCCCCAACGGCTGCCACATCTGCGAGCTCGAGATCGATCCCGACACCGGCACGCTCGAGATCGTGAACTACAGTGTCGTCGACGATTTCGGCGCCGCCCTCAACCCGTTGCTGCTGCAGGGCCAGGTCCATGGCGGCATCGGCCAGGGCGTCGGCCAGGCGCTCAGCGAGAAGACGGTCTACGACAAGGACTCAGGCCAGCTGCTGAGCGGCAGCTTCCAGGACTATGCCCTGCCGCGCGCCGACATCGTGCCGCACGTGCATTTCGACCTGCACAACAGCCCCTGCACGACCAATCCGCTGGGCGTGAAGGGCGCGGGCGAGGCGGGCGCCATCGGCGCGCCGCCGGCGGTGATCAACGCCATCGTCGACGCCATCAAGCCGCATACCGGCGTCAAGCACGTCGACATGCCGGCGACGGCGGCGAGCCTGTGGGCCTTGATCGAGGCCAACCGCCAGAAGAAGGCGGCGTAACCGGCATGTCGACGGAACGCCACAACCTCATCGCCGCCCTCGGCCACTCGCTGAAGGCGATCGACGACGACTTCAAGGAAGAGATGCGCGAACTGCGCGCCCTCTTCGCCGACGCCAAGAAGGAAGCCGAGAAGGACGAGCCCGACCGCGCCAAGCTCAAGGCCCTGCTGGCCGACGCCGGCGAGATGGCGCGCACCTTCGCCACCCTCGATCCGGCCTGGCAGGCCGTGCAGCGCGTGGCGAAGATGTTCGGGCTGCAGTAGCGCTCATGCTCTTCATCTTCCGGACCGCGAGCCTCCGGCTCGCTCATATCTGTCGTCCTGAGCGCAGCGAAGGGCCTCATCGCCGCTTGCAATCGGCATGAGATCCTTCGCTACGCTCAGGATGACATGAGCGAGCCGAGGCTCGCGGTCCGGAAGAGCATGAACGCCAGCACTGCTGTCAGCCGCAGGGGGAGTTTCCGGGCGTTTCCGACGTTTCCGCCGGACTCATTTGTGTCCGAGGAGGAATCGGCCCCCTACGGATGGGGGTGCAAGACGGCGGTCGCGCGGCGTTCGCCGCCGTCGTGCGCAAGATTATCGGATCAACGATGCATAGAGCAGAGCCCGGAAGACGGACGCACGTCGGCCATAACGACGCTATTCGACTTTATCAAATACTTCCGTTGTGTTCAACAACAATAGTTTTTGCGTACCATACGACGCACTAAACCGCACTTGCTGTCAGCGACAGCAAAATTTGCGCTACCCTGTCGGCCACCAACGCCGGAGCCCGCCATGCCCGATCTCGTCGCCCTCTGGGAAGCCCACTGCCGCCATGAGTTCGAGACCCGCGACGTCGACGCCACCATGGCGACCATGGTCGAGCGGCCCTACGTCAACCACGTGCCGACCATGACGGGCGGCGTCGGGCACGATCAGCTGAAGCGCTTCTACAAGTACCATTTCATCGGCGGCAATCCGCCCGACACCGAGCTCAAGCCGATCAGCCGCACCGTCGGCGCCGACCAGGTCGTCGACGAGCTGCTGTTCTGCTTCACCCACACCACCGAGATCGATTGGATGCTGCCCGGCATCGCGCCGACCGGAAAGCGCGTCGAGATCCCGCTGGTCGCCATCGTCCGCTTCCAGGGCGACAAGGTCGCGCACGAGCACATCTACTGGGACCAGGCCTCGGTGCTGGTGCAGATCGGCAAGCTCGATCCCAAGGGGCTGCCGGTCGCCGGCATCGAGACGGCGCGCAAGGTCGCGGACAACAGCCTGCCCAGCAATGGGTTGATGACGCGGTGGCCGCAGAGCGCCGGCAAGCCGATTTGATCGGGAGCGCGGACCTTCGGGTCCGCTCATTGTCTTCTGGACCGCGAGCCTCCGGCTCGCCTCATGATCATGCGCGAGCCGGAGGCTCGCGGTCCGTAAGACGAAGACATGAGCGGACCTGGAGGTCCGCGCTCCGAAGACATAGAGTCCAACCATGCCCTCCACCCGCCCCACCCTCTACGGCAGCCGCCACGCCGTCTCCGCCGGCCACTATCTCGCCGCCGCCGCGGGGTTTGCCATCCTCGAAGCCGGCGGTAATGCGATCGATGCCGGCTGCGCCGCGGGCATCGCGCTCGCGGTGCTGCATCCCGACGAGGTGAACGTGGCCGGCGTGGCGCCGATCATGATCCGCACCGGCCAGGGCAAGGTCGTCACCATCGCGGGCCTCGGCCATTGGCCCAAGCGCATCCCGGCCGATCTCTTCATGCGCGAGCATGGCGGCAAGATGCCGTTGGGCATCCTGCGCACCGTGGTACCGGCGGCGCCCGATGCCTGGATCACCGCGCTGTCGGACTACGGCACGATGTCGTTCGGCGACGTCGCCGGGGCCGCCGTGCGCTACGCCCGCGAGGGCTTCGCCGTGTTCGAGTACATGGCGACCATGATCAAGCAGTACGAGGACGGCTATCGCTCGTGGCCGTCCAACACCGCGATCTTCCTGCCCGGCGGCAAGCTGCCGCAGGTCGGCGACCGCTTCGTGCAGACCGATCTCAGCCGCACCTTGCTGTACATGATCGACGAGGAGCGCGCCGCGTCCCGGCGCGGGCGGCTGGCCGGCCTCGCTGCCGCAAGAGAGGCCTTCTATTGCGGCGACATCGCCGAGACCATCGTGCGCTACCACGAGGCCAACGGCGGCTACCTGGCGCGCGACGATCTCGCCAACTTCCACAGCCGCTACGAGGAGCCGGTACGCGTGCGCTGGCGCGACTTCGAGGTCTTCACCTGCGGCCCGTGGTGCCAGGGGCCGATGCTCGCCCAGGCGCTGCGCATGGTCGAGGCGGCGGGCGGCCTCAGCGGGCTGGCACACAACAGCCCCGACTACATCCATCTCGTTACCGAGATCATGAAGGCCGCCTGCGCCGACCGCGAATACCGCTACGGCGATCCGCTGTTCGTCGATGTCGGCATGGACGAGCTCCTGTCCGACGCGCATGTGGCAGCGCGCGTTGGCGCGATCGATCGCGAGCGCGCCATGCCGGACATGCCGCCGCCGCTCGGCCGGTATCCCGGGAACATGCCGCCCGCTGCAGCGCGCTCGAGCGCGCGCAGTGACGCTGTCGTCGAACCCGACACCTCCTACTGTTGCGCCGTCGACCGCTGGGGCAACGCCATGTCGGCGACGCCCTCCGACGGCTCGTGGCGCTCGCCCGTGATCCCGGGGCTCGGCATCGTGCCGTCGGGTCGCGGCACGCAATCGCGGCCCGATCCCAGCCATCCCTCGGGCGTGGCGCCGGGCAAGCGGCCGCGCCTCACGCCCAACCCCGCCATCGCCGTGCGCGACGACGGCAGCGTCATGCCGTTCGGCGCGCCGGGCGGCGACGTGCAGGTGCAGGCCATGCTGCAGGTGTTCCTGAATGCGTTCCACTTCGGCATGGATATCCAGGAGGCGATCGAGCAGCCGCGCTTCGCCACCTTCAGCTTCCCCAACTCCTTCGCGCCCTACACCCACCTGCCCGGCCGGCTGAACATCGAGGCCCGCCTGCCCGATGCCACGGTCGAGGAGCTGCGCCGCCGCGGCCATGACGTCGAGATGTGGCCGGCGCTGACCCGCCGCGCCTGCTCGGTGGAGGCGATCCTGCTGGACACTCGCACCGGCTTTCTACGCGCCGGCGCCGATTGGCGGCAGCCGGCCTATGCCATCGTGAGTTGAGAGTCACAACTGTCACCCCGAGCGCAGCGAGGGGCCTTTAGGTCGCAGGAAAGGTCCCTCGCTGCGCTCGGGATGACAGCGAGCCTGTGCGCCGGTGATATTTGTCACAAGGATTCACCGAGACCGAGATTTGTTTTCCGGCCGCACATCCGTTGGTAGGTGGACCGCCTGCCTTTCCGGGAGCAAGCTGGGGTTGTGTGAGGGCCGCCTGTGTGAGGGCTAGTTGTTCCAGCTACTGTTCGATTCTCACCACGACGTGCTGATGACGCGCGTCTACGGCACCTACGTGGAGAGCGACATCACGCTGCGGGACAAGGCCGTCGCCCGGTTCGTGGCGCGGCACGGCAAGACGCGCGGTATCATGGACTTCTCCGACACCGAAGCCGTCGCCGTCACCGTCGACATGGTGGTGCGCCGCTCGGCCGGTGTCGGGCTGCTGGAAGGCTGCGAGCGCGTGATCGTGGCGCCGCGCGAGCCGCTGTGGGCGCTGCAGCGCATCTTCGCCGCCCACCAGCTCTACCAGCGCGGCACCGAGCCCAGTGTGGTGCGCAGCCTGGACGAGGCCTATCGGGCGCTCGCCATCACCCGGCCCACCTTCGAGCCGGTGGAGATCGACGCCGCCAGCCGGCGCGAAGGCATCGCCGCCGCCGTGCTGGCCGGTATCGAGCACAAGCGCGGCGCCGCCATGGCCGAGGAGCGCGAGCGCACCCGGCGCAAGATGCTGCAGCTTCTGGACACCGTCCTGGCACGCCCGGCGCCGGGCGGGGAGAACGCCATTACGCTGAGCGACGTGCTGAACGCAGAGTTGAGTGGTGTCACCGTGAGCGACGCCGACCTCAAGGCGATCTGCGGCGGCTGCAAGGGCCGCAAGCCGCTGTCGCGCTACACCCTGTCGGCCGGCCGGCAGACGACCTACGCCTGCCCGGCGTGCGGGCGGGTCGCGGTGGCGCTGTCCCCGCTCGAGGACAACGCCGCCGAGGCGATGCCCGACGGCTACGAACTCGGCCGTTTCATCGTCCGCACGGCCGGCGATATCGAATGCCCGGGCGGCCTGCTGCCAAAAAGCGAGCCATGACCCCCCAACCTCGGTTATAGTCGGCACGCGAGGGGGAAATCTCATGAGCCAGAAACCGAAGGAAGCCGCCAAGCCGACGATTCGCGTGCGTCATCTGCCGGCGATCAAGCCCGGCAAATACGCCGACGGCCTGCCCTACGACGAGATCCGCTACCTCGAGTGCAAGCTGATCCTGAAGCCCAACCACTTCAACTCGCGGCAGAGCCTGTTCGACTTCGCCAAGGTGCTGCGCCGGCCGGCCAAGAAGACCGGTGTTCTCTTCGACCCGGTCACCTTCACCGAGCGGCCGCTCGCCATCCGCGAGGTGCTGTTCGTCGATACCCACGACTTCAAGCTCTACAACAACGCCTTCATCCTGCGCCGCCGCATCCCCTATCAGGATGGATTCCCGATCGGCATACCGGAGATCGTCTTCAAGTATCGCCACACCGATCCGCAGAAGACGGCCGAGATCGACATGCGGCCGCACATCAACGGCGACTACCGCATCAAGTTCAAGGCCGAGGCCCTGCCGCTGAAGGACGGGCTGGGCGGCATGCGCATGCTCTATTCGCACAATGTCGAGTTCCACATGGAAAGCGCGATCATGGGCGATCGCATGTCGATGGACCGCATCGCCCAGGCGCTGCCGGCGCTGCAAAGCATCCCGTGGGAGAAGAACCAACGTGTCGAGCTGGTCGGCGGCACGATCGTCGAGGAGGTGCTGCAGGACATCGGCGTGCTCGACTTCGGCAACCGCATGTCGGCGATGTGCAACGTGGCGCTGTGGCGCAATCGCGGCGATCACGCGCCGCTGATCGGCGAGTTCGCCTTCCAGCTGAAATTCCGCCGGCGCGAGGATTTGACCGACGAGGCGCTGGGGCGCTGCGAGGCCTTCTTCCTCGCGCTGCAGGCCGAGGCGCGCGACTGGATCCAGCTCGGCGCTACCAAGACCGGCGTGGTCTACCACCTGAAGGGCAACCCGCCGCACGCCCACGAATAGGGTAGATGCATCCTCCGTGCGGGGCCGGCGTTGCCCCTCGAGCCATTGCACGGAGGAACCATGGCAAGATACTCACGCAGCGCCGGCAAGGACGTGAAAAGCGCCATGCATCGGCGCAAGAAGGGCTCGCTGAAGAGCGGCAAAGGCGGCAAGGGCGGGACGGTGAAGAGCCGCAAGCAGGCGATCGCCATCGGCCTCTCGGAAGCGCGCAAGAAGGGCAAGAAGGTGCCGTCGAAGAGAAAGAGCGCCCGCAAGAAGAAGAGTTGAGGCAACGGCGGTTGGCGCCCGGCCGTTGACCGGCCATGAAGCCCAGACCCGAAGACGCCACCGAGGAAGAGCGGCTGAATCCCGGCAGCGAGCCAAGCCGCGTGCCGCATCCACAACCGCCATCGCCGCGGCGACCCAACAAGGCCGCGCTGGCTGGCAGCCAGAATGCCGACCTGAAGGGCCCCAAGCCGAAGCGTGGGCCGCGCGGGATGAGTACTTAATCTCCTGTCATCCCGACCGGAGCCTCGTCCCTCGACCACGCTCGGGACAGGCGCAGCGCTTGCCCTGAGCGAAGCCGAAGGGAGGCGCAGTGGAGGGACCTCTTTTGTTCATCGACAACAAAATAGGTCCCTCGACTACGCCACCCTGCAGGTGGCTCCGCTCGGGATGACGGATTGACCTACGGATAAGTGATCGTCACCGGCCAGGTGGTGGTGCCGCCGGCGTAGTTGTACGCGGCGGAATTGAACGACGGTGGACCCATGCCGATCGTGGCGTTGCGCGAGAAGCCGTAGGGATCTTGCGGCATGCCCATGAAGCCGGTGTTCATCTTGGTCTGGCCAGGCGCAGCCTTGAAGTAGGCGACGGCCAAGAGGCCCGTCGGTACGTTGGTGAACGTGCAGGTCGCCTGCCCGTTGGAGATCGGCGCCGCGACGCCCTGGATTTCCTTGCCGTTCGTTGGCCAGGTATCCGCTGAATTGAACAAGCCACATCGGATCGTACCAACGTTGTCGCGGATGCCGCTCACGACGACATTGATCGTGTTGCCCTGCTGAGCCTCGGCCACAGCGCCGATCATGCCGGCGGCAACAGTCATGGCGATCACTAACTTCCTGGAAAGCATATTCCCCCCTCCTGGCGAGCCTGTCCCCCGTTAGCAGCGCAAACTATAACACACGCGTGGGGAGCGACTTCGACTTTTTGGGGACAGCACGAATGCAATCGCCTGCGAGGCTCGTGACGACAATCACTGCCGGCATCATTGCGACGGCCATGGCCTTCGCTGCCGCCGCGCAGGAAAGCCCTTCCCAGCAGTATCGCGGCCTGCAGATGCTCGACATCCCGTACGCCAACGGCCCGATCGCCATGGATCGCGTGCCGCATGTCTGGTTGAAGCTGCCCGGCAGCCGACCGCATTCCTTCGGCATGGATACCGGCTCGACCGGCATCGTGGTCGCCGCCGACCACTTCATTCCCGGGCCCAACGACATCCACCAAGGTCCCGGACGCCTCATCTACAATTCCAGCGGCCGCATCCTGAACGGCGAGCGCTACACGACCGACGTCGAGATCCTGCGTGACGAGGCGACGCCGCTCGCCACGGCGCGCGTGCAGGTGTTGCGCGTCACCAGCATCGGCTGCCTGGAGCATGCGCGCGACTGCCGGCCGGAGAGCAATCCGCGCGGCGTCGCCTTCATGGGCGTCGGCTTCGACCGTACGGGCGCGCAGGGCACCGAGCCCGGCACGCCGCGCAATCCGTTCGTCAGCCTGGTGTCGCTGGCATCGGGCGCGCCGCTCTCCTCGGTGCGGCCGGGCTACATCGTGACCCGCGATGGCGTGCATCTCGGCATGACCGCCGAGCGCACGCGCGGCTTCGCCTTCATCAAGCTCGCGCCCAGCGCGGCGTCGCGGCCCGGCACGCCCGAGTGGAGCGCCGTGCCGATGGCAGTGTCGGTCAACGGTGTCAGCGGCAACGGCTCGATCCTGGTCGATACCGGCATCAACTACATGTTCCTGTCGCCGCCCGAGGGAACCGGTTTGCGCCGCGGTACACGCGCGCCAGAGGGCAGCCGCATCGCCGTCTTCCTGCCCGACCGACGCAATCCGCAGCCGGTCTTCTACGACTTCACGGTCGGGCACCGAGCCAACCCCATGCATCCCGAGCGGGTCGAAGTCGTGCACGACCGCGGCGTGTTCGTGAACACCGGGCGCATGTTCCTGGAAGGCTTCGACTATCTCTACGATGCCGCCGGCGGCTACGCCGGCTTCGGTTGGACGGGCCGCGTCAGCGGCGGCTTCGGCGGCGTGACGCCGGGGCTGGCGCGGTAGGAGAAGCATCCCTCCCCATCGCTCGTAGCGATGGGGAGGTGTCGGCGTCTTACGCCGACGGAGGGGTCATGGGCGGGTCCGACCCTGATAGATGGCTGACAGAATGGTCCGGATACATCCCTGACACTGTTGGGCAGGTTAAGGAGACCTGCCGATGCCGTGGCGTAGGGAGTGTGTCGAGGACCAGAAGCTGTTGTT